>Ga0209233_1000038_pt1 | contig 548972 bp, 500 predicted proteins | sample AraplaCL_Cvi_mCL_FD_184269 | JGI IMG/M metagenome (GOLD analysis project Ga0209233, IMG submission 184269) | Arabidopsis root microbial communities from the University of North Carolina, USA - plate scrape CL_Cvi_mCL (SPAdes) (version 2) | ecosystem: Host-associated > Plants > Roots >...
TTGTTTATTAAGATTACAAATAATAGCGACGAATAATTACCTGAATTTTTTAATTTAGATAGATTATTTTGACCTCATGATATTTAACATTGACCATTATGAATAACAATCAGCCTGCAACAAATCAACGTCGTGGTTTTTTAAAGAAATTTATAGCCGGTGCGGCCGCAATCGGCGCCGGTGTATTCACCAAGCCAGTTGACGCTTTAGCTATAGGAAAAATAGACGGAAGCGATATCTCCCAAGCCGATGAGTGGTTCAAGAAAGTTAAAGGCAAGCATAAGATCATGTTCGACGTAACGCAGCCGCATGGTATTTTCCCTTTTGCCTGGCCACGAATTTTTTTAATGACCAACGGTAAAACCGGTACGCCGCCTGAAGAATGTGGTGTGGTAGTGGTTTTGCGTCATAGCAGTGCAGTTTATGCATTGGGCAATGCCATGTGGGAAAAATATAAAATAGGCGAATCGATTAAAATAAATGATGCCGAAGGAAAAGCACCTGCAGTAGCCAACCCGTTTTGGGAACCCAAATCCGGAACTTACAAAGGCCCCGGCATTGACGATCTGCATATCGGCATCAACGAATTGCAGACGAACGGCGTAATTTTTTGTGTTTGTGATATGGCGCTCACTGGTTTAAGTCATACTGTTGCCGAGAAAACTAAACAAAACGCTGATGAAATTAAAAAAGACTGGTTGGCAAACTTACTTCCTGGTGTACAACTGACGCCATCGGGCGTTTGGGCAGTAGGCCGCGCGCAAGAGCATGGGTGTGCTTATTGCTTTGCGAGTTGAAAGGGCCGATGTTAGTGAATGCTGATCCGTTTATTCAATCAACTTAATCCCCAATTAACTAAAATCAAAATCAGTTTTAATATTCAAAACTAATTACTTACCTTTGCCATCCCACGAAAGGAGGTATTAGGATTATGATCATTATCAACGTAAAAGACGGCGAATCATTAGATAAGGCATTGAAACGCTTCAAGAAGAAATTCGAAAAAACCGGTGTTTTAAGAGAACTTCGCAGTCGCCAGGCATTTGAGAAAAAATCTGTTACCCGTCGTCACGAGGTTAAACATGCCATCTACAAACAAAATATGAACTTAGAAACTACTGTTTAATTCCGTTAAAAGAATTTTCAGTTTTTCTGATCAATATAAAAAACTATTTGTACATTCATTTATTCGGGTGTACAAGTAGTTTTTATGTTTACAGAGCGTTTTATCCGGTATATTCAGTTCGAAAAACGATATTCTTCCCATACCGTATCGGCCTATCAGTCAGATCTTGACCAGTTCATAGCCTTTCTGAACAACCCTGAAAAAAAGACGCCGCCCCCTCCGCCCGAAATAACACATCCTTCACAAATTACGCATCATCACATCCGCAATTGGATGGTGGAAATGATGAACCATGAAATAATTGCGCGTTCCATTAACCGCAAAATAGCTACGCTGCGCAAATACTTTAAATTTTTATTGCAGGAAGGGGTCATCGAAGTCAACCCCTCATCAAAGATCAATACCCCGAAAGTTCCTAAAAATTTGCCGGTAGTTGTGGAAGAGGTGAAACTTTCGGAAATGCTGGATAATAATGAAGTGTTCGGCAGCGATTTTAAAGGCCTGCGCGATAAGCTGGTGATTGAAATGCTGTTCGGTACCGGCATGCGCCTTTCTGAACTGCTGGGTGTTAAAGATACCGATATTAATGTGTATGAGGGCACGGTTAAGGTTTTGGGAAAACGCAATAAAGAGCGTATCATTCCCATTAACCAGGAGCTGAAATTATTAATAGCTGAATACCAGCAATTAAAGAAAAATCAGGATTTTTCCGGTAACAATTCCTTAACCTTAATCGTTACAGATAAAGGAGCACAGGCATATCCTAAGCTCGTTTATTTGATAGTGCAGAAATACTTGTCGTACATATCAACCCAAAATAAGAAAAGTCCGCACGTGCTGCGTCATACTTTTGCCACCAGCCTGTTAAACCGCGGCGCCGATCTCAATGCTATTAAGGAACTTCTGGGTCACGCCAACCTAAGCGCAACCCAGGTGTATACGCACAACTCAGTTGAGCGACTAAAGTCTATATATAAACAAGCGCATCCAAAGGCGTAAATTAAAAAGGAGGAATCATGAAAATCACAGTGCAATCTATTCGTTTTAATGCTGACAAAAAATTATTGGATTTTATCCAGAAGAAGGCCGATAAGCTTGATACCTTTTATGACCATATTATTAGCGGCGAAGTGTATCTGAAGCTGGAAAACGTTGAAGACGAAGCAAACAAGATAACGGAGATTAAACTGATGCTGCCGGGGAACCAGATCTTTGCAAAAGAACAGTGCAAAAGTTTTGAAGAGGCCACTGACCTGGCAATTGAAAGCCTTAGAAAGCAAATTGAAAAACACAAACAAAAGAAAGCAGCGGCTGCAGAGTCGGCAAAAAAAGCAGTTTTGCTTGGCGCAACTGACGAATTTTAAGTAGAAAAAACATAAAAATAAATTGTAAATCGGTGGGTTTCAGCCCGCCGATTTTTTTTTAGAAAATAAATTTTGTTCAACATTAAAAATGTGTAAATTTGCAATCCCTTTCGGAGACGTCCCTAACAAGGTTCTCCCGGTTAAAAAGGGAAGGTTCTTTAAAATAAAAAGTACAGCCTTGTTAAACAGCCGGTACAGTTCTGCAGCTTATAAGCTGTATAATGAAAACGGTTGATAATTTAAGCCTCCTTAGCTCAGCTGGTAGAGCGACTGACTTGTAATCAGTAGGTCATTGGTTCGATCCCGATAGGAGGCTCTGTTAATTTCGGAAGCGTAATATTTAGCTTCAATTTTGGATATTGCAAATCCGAAATAAACAATGGGGGGATACCAGAGCGGTCAAATGGGACGGACTGTAAATCCGTTGCTTCGGCTACGAAGGTTCGAATCCTTCTCCCCCCACTTTATTGAGTTGGCAGTTTATAGTTAGCAGTTGGCAAAGCCGATTGAAAATCATAAACTGCTAACTTGATTAAAAGGTTTTCGGAAACGCATTTTTTAGCTGGTACAATGCCAGCTGTAAGTTGTTAACCTTAAACTGAATAAGCGGAAGTAGCTCAGTTGGTAGAGCGATAGCCTTCCAAGCTATAGGTCGCGAGTTCGAACCTCGTCTTCCGCTCTGTTAAAAGTTGGCAGCATGCGGTTCGCAGTCGGCAGTTAAAATAAACAACTGCAAACTTAAAACTGGCAACTGAAAATTAAAAAGCCGACGTAGCTCAGGGGTAGAGCACTTCCTTGGTAAGGAAGAGGTCATGGGTTCAAATCCCATTGTTGGCTCAATATTATTTAAGTATAATAGATTTTAAAATATAAATTAACCTACAATAATTAGATATAATCATGGCAAAAGAAAAGTTTGACCGCAGCAAGCCGCACTTAAACATCGGCACTATCGGTCACGTTGACCACGGCAAAACAACCCTTACTGCAGCTATCACCAAAGTATTAGCTGATGCAGGTTTATCAGAAGCACGTTCATTTGAATCAATTGACTCTGCTCCTGAAGAAAAAGAGCGTGGTATTACTATCAACACCGCTCACGTTGAATATTCAACAGCAAACCGTCACTACGCACACGTTGACTGTCCAGGTCACGCGGATTATGTGAAGAACATGGTTACTGGTGCTGCTCAGATGGACGGTGCTATCATCGTAGTTGCTGCAACTGACGGTCCGATGCCACAAACTCGCGAGCACATCCTGTTAGCTCGTCAGGTAGGTGTACCTTCATTGGTTGTATTCATGAACAAAGTGGATATGGTTGATGATCCTGAACTATTAGAATTAGTTGAAATGGAAATCCGTGAGTTATTATCATTCTACGATTTCCCTGGTGATGATATCCCTGTTATCCAAGGTTCTGCTTTGGGTGGCTTAAATGCTGATCCGAAATGGGTTGCAAAAATTATGGAATTGATGGATGCTGTAGATAGCTACATTCCAATTCCTCCGCGTTTAACTGATCTTCCATTCCTTATGCCTGTTGAAGACGTATTCTCGATCACTGGTCGTGGTACTGTTGCAACCGGTCGTATCGAGCGTGGTGTAATCAACTCTGGTGAGCCTGTTGACATCCTGGGTATGGGTGCTGAGAACTTGAAATCAACCGTAACTGGTGTTGAAATGTTCCGCAAAATCCTTGACCGTGGTGAAGCTGGTGACAACGTAGGTTTATTATTACGTGGTATTGAAAAAACTGATATCCGTCGTGGTATGGTTATTTGCAAACCAGGTTCAGTAAACCCGCACACTGAATTCAAAGCAGAAGTTTACGTATTATCAAAAGCAGAAGGTGGCCGTCATACTCCATTCTTCAACAAATACCGCCCGCAATTCTATTTCCGTACAACTGACGTAACCGGTGAGATTTCATTGGAAGAAGGTGTAGAAATGGTTATGCCAGGTGATAACGTTACCATCACTGTAAAGCTGATCAACGCTATCGCAATGGAAAAAGGCTTACGTTTCGCTATCCGTGAAGGTGGTCGTACCGTAGGTGCAGGTCAGGTAACTGAAATTTTAAAATAAGGCCGCCTGACTCCCTGAAGAGGGAATAAGGATAGGTTAATTATAATCAAAGTACTTAGGCAAATGTGCCTAAGTACTTTGTTACTAAATGACAAAACAACCAAAATCTCTTTTGGAGATTTAGGGTATACACGGGAATAGTTCAATGGTAGAATAGAGGTCTCCAAAACCTTTGATCAGGGTTCGAATCCTTGTTCCCGTGCATAAAACACAGTGAAATAGAATGGCATCAGTATCTGAGTATATAAAAGAGTCGTACGTTGAGTTGACCCAGAAGGTTACCTGGCCAACCTGGAGAGAGTTGCAAAACAGCTCTATTCTTTGCCTGGTGGCTGCGCTGATTATTGCGTTGATCATATTGGCGATGGATCAGAGCATACGCTTTTTACTTGATCAGTTTTATACTTCACTAACTTAAAATTTTATAGAGAACGATGAGTGATCAGTTAAAATGGTATGTGGTGCGAGCCATAAGCGGAAAAGAGAAAAAAGTAAAGCAATATATTGATGCTGAAATTAATCGCTTAGGTATTGGGCACCTTGTTCCGCAAGTATTGATCCCTACAGAAAAATACTACCAGATGCGCGATGGAAAGAAAATTGCAAAAGAGCGCAATTTTTTTCCTGGTTATGTATTAATGGAAGCTCAGCTTGATGCCGAGATTGAGCACATCATAAAAAATATAAACAGCGTTATTGGCTTTCTGGGTGATAAAGCCGGAAATGCTATCCCGCTTCGCCAGGCCGAAGTTAACCGTATTTTAGGTAAGGTTGATGAAATGAGTGCACAAGGTGAAACCATGAACGTGCCTTATTATATAGGTGAAGGCGTAAAAGTGATGGACGGACCTTTCAACGGTTTCAGCGGTGTGATTGAAGAAGTGAACGAGGAAAAGAAAAAGCTGAAGGTAATGGTAAAGATTTTCGGGCGCCGTACGCCGCTTGAATTGAATTACATGCAGGTAGAAAAAGAGTAAATTAGAGATTGGTGATTAGAGAATAGTTAAATTCCGAAAGCCAACCAACAAAAATATTAACGAGCTGATTGAACTGATCAACTAATCATCAATCACTGCTCAAAGAGCTTAAATGTTACTTAGCTTCCACTTACTAACATTGAGTTATAATTTAAACAAGTAAAAATGGCAAAAGAAGTCGGTGCGATGGTAAAGCTGCAGGTAAAGGGTGGCGCTGCAAATCCATCACCTCCTATTGGCCCTGCATTGGGTGCAAAGGGTGTGAATATCATGGAGTTTTGCAAGCAATTCAATGCACGTACCCAGGATAAACCTGGTAAAGTGTTACCGGTAGTTATTACTGTTTATGTCGACAAGTCATTCGATTTTATCATTAAAACACCTCCTGTGGCTATCCAGCTGTTGGAGGCAACCGGCCTTAAAAGCGGTTCGGCTGAACCCAACCGTAAAAAAGTTGGCAGCGTGAACTGGGGTCAGGTTGAGGCGATAGCCAAAGATAAAATGACTGATTTGAATGCATTTACAGTAGAATCAGCCATGAAAATGGTGGCAGGAACTGCCCGCAGTATGGGAATCACCGTATCAGGTACGGCTCCCTGGAACTAATTGATATCGGATTTCGGATGTTCGATTTCAGATTTAAAATCTCAAATCTCATGTCTAAAATCTCATATCTAAAATTAATTAATTACAAATCAGTTTAAAGACAGTGGCAAGATTAACAAAAAATCAAAAAGTGGCACAGTCCAAAGTTGAGGCAAACAAATCGTATTCTTTACAGGATGCGTCGTCGTTGGTAAAGGATATCACCACTACCAAGTTCGATTCATCGGTTGATATAGATGTTCGTTTAGGTGTAGACCCGCGTAAAGCCAATCAAATGGTACGTGGTATAGCTACATTGCCTCACGGAACCGGTAAAACTGTACGCGTATTGGTGCTTTGTACTCCAGATAAGGAACAAGAAGCTAAAGACGCAGGCGCAGATTACGTAGGTTTGGATGACTATATAGCCAAAATTGAAGGTGGATGGACTGATGTTGATATTATCATAACTATGCCAAGCGTTATGGCTAAGGTAGGTCGTTTGGGTCGTATTCTCGGTCCGCGTAACCTGATGCCTAACCCTAAATCGGGTACAGTAACACCAGAAGTTGGTAAAGCTGTAACCGAGGTTAAAGGTGGTAAGATCGACTTCAAGGTTGACAAGACCGGTATCATCCATGCCTCAATAGGAAAAGTATCTTTCCCTGCCGATAAGATTTACGAGAACGCACTTGAAGTATTACAGGTGATTTCTAAATTAAAACCTTCGGCAGCAAAAGGAACATATTTCAAGAGCATTCATATCTCTTCAACTATGTCTCCCGGAATAACAGTTGAAACTAAATCAGTAGCGGGGATCTAAGTCATGACTAAAGAAGAAAAACACGAATTAGTAATCGCCCTTACTGAGCAAATGAAAGAGTACGGTAACTTTTATATTACCGATACTTCTAATTTGACAGTTGCAAAGATCAATGACATCCGTCGTAAATGTTTCGAAAGCGACATTGAGATGAAAGTAGCTAAAAACAGCTTGATACAAAAAGCTATGGAAGCTGCCGGCGGTGACTTTTCACCTATTTATGACGTGCTTAAAGGTTCGTCATCTATCCTTTTCTCAAAATCGGCAACTGCCCCGGCAAAGCTGATCAAACAGTTAAGGAAAAAAGGCGAGAAACCTATTTTAAAAGCTGCTTACATTGATGCATCGGTATTTATTGGTGATAACCAAATTGATACGCTCATCAACCTTAAATCGAAAGAGCAGCTGGTAGGCGAGATCATCGGATTGTTGCAATCACCAGCTAAGAACGTTATTTCTGCACTGCAATCAGGCGGAAATATACTGGCGGGCGTTGTAAAAACATTACAAGAAAGAGGTTAAACTCCGGCACCTTAAAGCTGGAACATTAAAACAAAAGTATTACAAAGTAAAAATTTAAAATAAAATGGCGGATTTAAAAGCGTTTGCTGAACAGTTGGTAAACTTAACAGTAAAAGAAGTAAACGAATTAGCTCAAATATTAAAAGACGAGTATGGCATTGAGCCAGCTGCTGCAGCTGTTGCTGTTGCTGCTCCTGCTGCTGGCGGCGGCGATGACGCTCCTGCTGCTGAAGCTGCACAAACTGCATTTGACGTAATCCTGAAAGAAGCAGGCGGCGCTAAATTAGCAGTTGTTAAATTAGTAAAAGACCTTACCGGCCTTGGCTTGAAAGAAGCTAAAGATTTAGTTGACGGTGCACCTAAAGAAGTGAAAACTGGCGTAACTAAAGAAGAAGCTGAATCTTTGAAAAAACAATTAGAAGAAGCCGGAGCTGTAGTTGAGGTTAAATAAGTTAACCCATACCGGATATAGCATAGAGACTCCGACCATTTTGGTCGGGGTCTATTGCTGTTTATATAGCTTAGATAAGAGCACCGAGGTTTGAGATAGGAGATTTTTGCTGAAAGGTTCGTTTTCAGTAAGTTAATCAAATATCCGGCTCCTGTCTAACAATTCAAATCTCACATCTACAAGTTTATTAATAAACTAAATTTTTATTCCCTTGGCAAACCAAAATAATCAAAGAGTAAATTTTGCGACAAGCCGGAAGGTATTGGATTATCCGGATTTTCTGGATGTTCAGTTGCAATCTTTCCAGGAATTTTTTCAGTTGGAAACAACTTCAGACAACCGCTACAAAGAGGGTTTGTTTAAAGTGTTTGCCGAAAACTTTCCTATCTCCGATTCAAGAAACATCTTCGTATTAGAATTTCTTGATTACTTTATTGATCCGCCGCGGTACGATATACAGGAATGTATTGAGCGCGGATTAACTTACAGTGTACCTTTAAAAGCCAAGCTTCGCCTTTCATGTAATGATGAAGAGCATGAGGATTTTGAGACCATTGTACAGGATGTGTACCTGGGAACTATCCCTTACATGACACCTAAAGGCACCTTTGTGATCAATGGCGCTGAACGTGTTATTGTATCACAATTGCACCGTTCACCTGGTGTGTTCTTTGGCCAAAGCCGCCACACCAACGGAACCAAGCTTTACTCGGCCCGTGTTATTCCTTTCAAAGGTTCATGGATTGAGTTCGCTACCGACGTTAACAACGTGATGTATGCATACATCGATCGTAAGAAGAAATTCCCGGTTACTACTTTGCTGCGTGCAATTGGTTACGACTCTGATAAAGACATCTTAGAGTTGTTCGAATTGGCCGACGAGGTGAAGGTAAGCAAATCGGGCCTGAAGAAATTCATTGGCCGCAAGCTTGCTGCAAGGGTATTGAAGAAATGGGTTGAAGACTTTGTTGACGAAGATACCGGTGAAGTTGTTTCTATTGACCGTAACGAGATAATCCTGGAACGCGAAACCGTACTGGAAGACGATCATATTGATATGATCATCGACGCAGGCGTTAAAACCATCATCCTGAACAAGGAAGATGCAGCTACCAGCGGCGATTATACTATTATATACAATACTTTACAAAAAGATACTTCGAACTCGGAGAAAGAGGCGGTTGAGCACATCTACCGTCAGTTACGTAACGCTGAACCACCTGATGAGGAAACTGCACGTGGTATCATTGACCGTTTGTTCTTCTCTGACAAGAGATATGACCTTGGCGACGTAGGCCGTTACCGCATTAACCGTAAGCTGAAGCTTACAACCAGCGATGAGACCAAAGTTCTGACCAAGCAGGATATTATTGCGATTGTTAAATACCTGATCAAATTAATCAACTCAAAAGCTGAGGTGGATGATATCGATCACTTGTCTAACCGTCGTGTTCGTACCGTAGGTGAGCAGCTTTATGCGCAATTCGGTGTTGGTTTGGCTCGTATGGCCCGTACTATTCGTGAACGTATGAACATTCGTGACAACGAGGTGTTCACACCAACCGACCTGATCAACGCACGTACGCTGTCGTCTGTTATCAACTCGTTCTTCGGTACTAACCAGCTATCACAGTTCATGGACCAAACCAACCCACTGGCAGAGATCACGCACAAGCGCCGTCTGTCAGCCCTCGGGCCAGGTGGTCTGTCACGTGAGCGTGCAGGTTTCGAGGTTCGTGACGTACACTACACCCACTACGGCAGGTTGTGTACTATCGAAACTCCTGAAGGTCCGAACATCGGTTTGATCTCGTCACTTTGCGTACACGCCAAGATCAACAACTTAGGCTTTATCGAAACACCATACAAACGTGTGGTTAACGGTATTGTACAGGTTCAGGAAGACGTTATTTACTTATCTGCAGAGGACGAAGACGGTAAAACTATCGGCCAGGCCAATGCAGTATATGACGATAAAGGCGAATTCGCTACACCGAAAGTGAAAGCACGTTTCGAGGGTGACTTCCCGATCATCGAGCCTGAAAGATTGGATTTGATGGACATTGCGCCAAACCAGATCACGTCAATCGCGGCTTCGCTGATTCCGTTCTTAGAGCATGACGATGCTAACCGTGCCCTGATGGGTTCGAACATGCAGCGCCAGGCTGTGCCATTATTGCGCCCTGAAGCGCCGATAGTAGGTACAGGTTTGGAAGGCCGCGTAGCGAAAGACTCACGTACACTCATCAACGCTGAAGGCGATGGTGTGGTTGAATACGTAGATGCTAACGAGATCCGTATCAAATATGACCGTAACGAACTGGATCGTTTGATCTCTTTCGACGGTGATTCGAAGAGCTATCGTTTAACCAAGTTTAAGAAAACTAACCAGAGCACTACCATGAACTTGAAGCCTATCGTTAAGAAAGGCCAAAGGGTAACAAAAGGAGAGGTGCTTTGCGAAGGATATGCAACACAAAATGGTGAGCTGGCCCTGGGCCGCAACCTGAAAGTGGCGTTCATGCCTTGGCAGGGTTATAACTTCGAGGATGCGATCGTGATTTCAGAGCGCGTGGTATCGCAGGATATCTTTACTTCATTGCACGTTGAAGAGTTTGAGCTTGAAGTTCGTGACACCAAACGTGGTGAGGAAGAATTAACACCTGATATCCCGAACGTATCAGAAGAAGCTACCAAAGACCTCGACGAAGACGGTATCATCCGTGTAGGTGCTGAGGTTAAGGAAGGCGATATCCTGATCGGTAAGATCACTCCTAAAGGTGAATCTGACCCTTCACCGGAAGAAAAACTGTTACGTGCAATATTTGGTGATAAAGCAGGCGACGTAAAAGACGCTTCGCTGAAAACACCACCTTCAATTGCGGGTGTGGTTATTGATACCAAATTGTTCTCCCGTGCCAAGAAAACTTCTAAAGCAGAAGAAAAAGCACAATTGGAGAAATTAGATAACAAGCACGAAAAAGCGATAAAAGATCTTAAAAATACTTTGATCGAGAAGTTATTTGAGATCGTTAACGGCAAAACATCACAAGGTGTTTACAACGTTTATAAAGAGCTTCACGTTCCAAAAGGTGTGAAATTTACCCAAAAGATCCTGGTTGAGCTTAACTATGAAAATATTAACCCAACCAAGTGGACTACTGACGACGATAAGAACGACCAGATCAAAATTCTTCTGCACAACTACAATATTAAGTTGAACGAAGAGTTGGGCGCTTACCGCCGCGATAAGTTCGCGATCAGCGTGGGTGATGAGCTTCCATCAGGTATCGTACAAATGGCTAAAGTTTACATTGCTAAGAAACGTAAGCTGAAAGTGGGTGATAAGATGGCGGGCCGTCACGGTAACAAAGGTATTGTTGCGCGTATTGTACGTGACGAAGATATGCCTTTCTTAGAAGACGGAACACCGGTTGATATTGTGTTGAACCCGCTGGGTGTACCTTCACGTATGAACCTGGGCCAGATCTATGAAACCGTATTGGGCTGGGCTGGTAAAGAGCTGGGTCTTAAATTTGCAACCCCGATCTTTGATGGTGCAAGCCATGAAGAAGTGGAAGAGTGGATTAAGAAAGCAAACTTACCCGAATCGGGCCGTACTTATCTGTACAACGGTTTGACCGGCGACCGCTTTGACCAGCAAACAACTGTAGGTATTATCTACATGCTGAAACTGGGCCACATGGTTGACGATAAGATGCACGCACGTTCAATAGGACCATACTCATTAATTACACAACAGCCATTGGGTGGTAAAGCCCAGTTTGGTGGTCAGCGTTTTGGTGAGATGGAGGTTTGGGCACTGGAGGCATTCGGTGCATCGAACATCCTGCAGGAAATATTGACCGTTAAGTCTGATGATGTTATTGGCCGCGCCAAAACATACGAAGCTATTGTTAAAGGCGAAAACCTGCCAACACCGTCGGTTCCTGAATCATTCAACGTATTGGTTCATGAGTTACGCGGCTTAGGTTTGGATATCACCCTGGAGTAATTATTGAATTATTAACGGACTGAATTGCTGAGGCGATTTAGTCCGTCACTTATAAAATCAATAATTCACTAATTCAGTCCTTCAATAATTAAAAACAAAGGAGACTATGTCTTACAAAAAGGATAATAAAATCAAGAGTAATTTCACCACCATTACTATCAGTTTAGCTTCTCCGGAATCTATCCTTGAGCGTTCAAGCGGTGAAGTTTTGAAACCTGAAACCATCAACTACAGGACCTACAAGCCTGAGCGTGACGGTTTATTCTGCGAGCGTATTTTCGGTCCGGTTAAAGACTACGAGTGCCATTGCGGTAAATACAAACGTATCCGTTACAAGGGTATTGTGTGCGACCGTTGCGGTGTTGAAGTAACCGAAAAGAAAGTACGTCGTGAGCGTATGGGCCACATTAACCTGGTGGTTCCTGTTGCGCATATCTGGTATTTCCGCTCGTTGCCAAACAAAATTGGCTACCTGCTGGGCCTGCCAACCAAAAGGCTCGACCTGATTATCTATTACGAAAGATATGTGGTTATTCAGCCGGGTATTAAAGAAGGTGACGGAATCAATAAAATGGATTTCCTTACAGAAGAAGAATACCTTGATGTATTGGATACCCTTCCAAAAGAAAATCAATATCTTGACGATAAAGACCCACAGAAATTTGTGGCTAAAATGGGCGCTGAGGCATTAGAGGAGTTATTGAAACGCCTTGACCTTGACGACCTGTCATTCAGTTTACGTCACCAGGCTGCTAACGAAACTTCTCAGCAGCGTAAAAACGAAGCGTTAAAACGCTTACAGGTGGTTGAAGCTTTCCGTGATGCAAAAACAAGGATTGAGAATAACCCTGAGTGGATGATCGTGAAGATCGTTCCGGTTATCCCGCCAGAACTGCGTCCGTTAGTGCCATTGGAAGGCGGCCGTTTCGCAACGTCAGACTTGAATGACCTTTACCGCCGTGTGATCATCCGTAACAACCGTTTGAAACGTTTGATCGAGATCAAAGCTCCGGAAGTGATCTTACGTAACGAAAAACGTATGCTGCAGGAAGCTGTGGATTCGTTGTTCGATAACTCACGTAAGGTTAACGCAGTGAAAACTGAAGGTAACCGCGCGCTGAAATCACTTTCAGACATTTTGAAAGGTAAACAAGGTCGTTTCCGTCAAAACTTACTGGGTAAACGTGTTGACTATTCTGCACGTTCGGTAATTGTTGTAGGGCCAAACCTTAAGCTGCACGAGTGTGGTTTACCAAAAGATATGGCTGCAGAGCTGTTCAAACCGTTTATCATCCGCAAAATGATTGAACGTGGTGTGGTTAAAACAGTAAAATCTGCCAAGAAAATAGTTGACCGTAAAGACCCGTTGGTTTGGGACATTTTGGAAAACGTACTGAAGGGCCACCCTGTATTGCTAAACCGTGCGCCTACGCTGCACAGGTTAGGTATCCAGGCGTTCCAGCCTAAATTGGTTGAAGGTAAAGCAATCCAATTGCACCCGTTAACCTGTACCGCGTTCAACGCCGACTTTGACGGTGACCAGATGGCTGTGCACGTACCGCTTGGTAACGCAGCGATTTTGGAAGCCCAGGTATTAATGCTTGCGTCGCACAACATTTTGAACCCTGCCAACGGTACGCCTATTACTGTACCATCGCAGGACATGGTGCTTGGTTTATACTACATAACCAAAGGCCGTAAAACAGATGCTACCCGCGTTATAAAGGGCGAAGGCTTAACTTTTTACTCTGCTGAAGAAGTTATCATCGCTTATAACGAAAAGAAGCTTGACCTGCATGCCTTTATAAAGGTTAAAGCCAATGTTAAAGAGCGTGACGGCAGCATTGTAAATAAAATTATTGATACCACCGTTGGCCGCGTGTTGTTTAACCAGCATGTACCGGTTGAGGTTGGTTATATTAACGAATTGCTGACCAAGAAGTCGCTTCGTGATATCATTGGCGAGGTGGTGAAAACTACCGGTATGGCCCGTGCAGCGCAATTCCTTGACGATATTAAGGAATTAGGCTTTATGATGGCGTTCCGTGGTGGTTTGTCGTTCAACCTGAAAGACATCAATATCCCTGCTGAAAAAGTTACACTGATCGAAACGGCTTCTAAACAAGTTGAAGAGGTAATGGGTAACTACAACATGGGTTTCATTACCAATAACGAGCGTTACAATCAGATCATCGATATCTGGACCCGTATCAACAACCGCTTAACTGCGAATGTGATGGAGATCCTATCGACAGATAACCAGGGCTTTAACTCTGTTTACATGATGCTTGACTCTGGTGCCCGTGGTTCTAAAGAGCAGATCCGTCAGCTTGCAGGTATGCGTGGTTTGATGGCTAAGCCACAGAAATCAGGCTCCGGCGGTGAGATCATCGAGAACCCGATCCTTTCAAACTTTAAAGAAGGTTTGTCGGTATTGGAGTACTTCATCTCTACTCACGGTGCGCGTAAAGGTTTGGCGGATACAGCGTTAAAAACTGCGGATGCTGGTTACCTGACCCGTCGTTTACATGACGTTGCCCAGGATATGATCGTAGGTGAAACCGATTGCGGTACCCTGCGTGGTATCTTTACAACTGCCCTGAAAGATAACGAGGATATTGTTGAGCCATTGCACGAGCGTATATTAGGCCGTACATCATTGTATGATGTTCACGATCCTATTACCAACGAACTGCTGGTTTCAGCCGGCCAGGATATCGATGAGGACATCTCTAAGAAAATTGAGAATTCTCCGCTGGAAGGTATTGAGATCCGTTCGGTATTGACTTGCGAAAGCAAGCGCGGCGTTTGTGCATTATGCTACGGACGTAACCTTGCGAGCGGTAAACGTGTTCAGAAAGGTGAGGCTGTAGGTGTAATTGCCGCACAGTCAATCGGTGAGCCGGGTACACAGTTAACACTTCGTACCTTCCACGTGGGTGGTACTGCATCGAACATTGCTGCAGAATCGCAGATCAATGCAAGATTCGATGGTGTTATCGAGTTTGAAAACGTGCGTACGGTTGAATATAATACAGAAGAAGGTAAAGTTGACGTGGTATTGGGCCGTTCGGGCGAGTTCCGTATTTTGGAGCCGGGCACCAACAAAGTGATTGTCACCAACAACATTCCATACGGCTCATACCTGTATGTGAAGGATGGCAGCAAGATCACCAAAGGCGACCGTATCTGCTCATGGGATCCGTACAACGCGGTAATTATATCTGAATTTGCAGGTGTTGCCAAGTTTGAGGCAGTATTGGAGGGTATTACTTTCCGTGAAGAATCTGACGAGCAAACCGGTCACCGCGAAAAGGTAATTATTGATACAAGAGATAAAACAAAGAACCCTGTTATCCAGGTAGCCGACAAAGGCGGCAACGTGGTTAAAGGTTATAACATCCCGGTAGGCGCGCACATTGCTGTTGACGAAGGTGATAAATTACAAACAGGACAGGTTATTGCCAAGATCCCTCGCTCAACCGGGAAAACGCGAGACATTACAGGTGGTTTACCACGTGTAACCGAGTTGTTCGAAGCACGTAACCCATCGAACCCTGCTGTAGTGACCGAAATTGACGGTGTGGTAACCTTAGGTGGTGTAAAACGTGGTAACCGCGAGATCACCATCGAGTCGAAAGACGGCCAGGTTAAGAAATACCTTGTTCCATTGTCGAAACACATCCTGGTACAGGATAACGACTTTGTGAAAGCCGGTATGCCATTGTCTGACGGTTCTATCTCTCCGTCGGATATCCTTGCCATCAAGGGCCCTGCAGCAGTGCAGGAATATTTGGTGAACGGTATCCAGGAAGTTTACCGCTTACAAGGTGTGAAAATTAACGACAAACACTTTGAGGTGATTGTTCACCAGATGATGCAGAAAGTAGCTATCGAGGATGCAGGTGACACCCGTTTCCTTGAGCGCGAAGCTGTTGACAGCTGGGACTTCATGGTAGAGAACGACGAGATCTTTGACAAGAAAGTTGTTACCGATCCGGGCGATTCAGCTACCCTGAAATCAGGTCAGATCGTATCATTGCGCAGGCTGCGCGACGAAAACTCTGCATTGAAACGCCGTGACCAGAAGCTGGTTGAAGTTAGGGATGCTATTTCAGCTACATCTAGCCCAATGTTACAGGGTATCACCAGGGCATCGTTAGGCACCAAGTCGTTTATCTCGGCGGCATCTTTCCAGGAAACTACCAAAGTACTGAACGAAGCAGCAATTGCAGGTAAGAAAGACTTGATGCTTGGCTTGAAAGAAAACGTTATTGTTGGTCACCTGATTCCTTCGGGAACCGGTTTACGCGAGTACGAAAATATCCGTGTAGGTTCACAGGAAGAGTTTGACCGCCTGATGGCTTCTAAAGCTGAGGATGTTGAAGCTTAATTAAGTTTTAAAAACAAATAATGCAAAAGCCTTCCCCGAAATGGGAAGGCTTTGCTATTTTTACAGAATGGAAGAACAAAACGATAATCAATTGAATATTGAGCTTTCTGAAGAGGTAGCGGAAGGCATCTATTCCAACCTGGCCATCATTACACACTCGAATGCCGAGTTTGTGATTGATTTCATCCGTGTTATGCCGGGAATGCCGAAAGCCAAAGTAAAATCGCGCATATTGATAACGCCGGAGCATGCAAAGCGCCTGTTAACAGCGCTGGAAGATAATATTGATAAATATGAGGCAGCCAATGGCCGCATAAAGATACAACCGGAGCAATCAGGATTCCCAATGAATTTTGGCGGTACAATGGGACAGGCTTAATGATTTGATATAAGATACAGCGTGAGTAAAAAGGCAGTTATTTGTGGTTATTCAGGCCATGCTTATGTAATAGCGGAGCTATTGCTGGCCAGGGGCTATGAATTAGCCGGATACTTTGACAATCAGCAAAAGGACAACAATCCGTTCAACCTGGTATACCTTGGTAAAGAACCGGTAAAGGCCGCATTAGCTACTGTGGACGATACCGATGTCTTTATCTGTATTGGAAATAACGGCATAAGAGCCCGGATTTTCAAACAGTTGGTCATAGAAGGTTTAAATAGTCCGGCGGTTATTCATCCGCGGGCTGTAGCTTCGCAATCGGCAGTTATAGGTTCAGGAACAGTAGTAATGGCCGGCGCGGTGATTAATGCATTCGCAAAAATTGGTAACGCGGTTATATGCAATACTTCATGCGTAATTGAGCACGAATGCCTGATAGGCGATTATACGCACATTGCTCCGGGTGCAGTTTTGGCAGGCGACGTAACTATTGGCAGCAGCACATTTGTTGGAGCTAATACGGTAGTAAAACAAGGTATAAATATAGGTGCGAATGTAACGATAGGAGCCGGATCTGTAGTAGTAAAAGATGTTCCGGATGGAGTTACTGTTTATGGAAATCCAGCGACAAAAGCCAAATAGCCGGCGCAACTCAGTAATAATTTATGGAAAAAAACGATAAGATATATATAGCGGGTCATCGCGGAATGGTGGGTTCGGCTATCCATCGTAAACTGGTTAAGGAAGGATTTACAAATTTTGTAACCCGAACTTCTGACACACTCGATCTGCGCAATCAACAACAGGTAGCCGACTTTTTTGTACAGGAAAAGCCCGATCATGTTTTCCTGGCGGCAGCTAAAGTTGGCGGCATAGTTGCAAACAACACCTACAGGGCAGAATTTTTGTACGATAATCTGCAGATCCAGAATAATGTGATTCATCAGTCATATTTAAATGGGGTGAAGAAACTGATGTTTTTAGGGTCGAGTTGTATCTATCCAAAACTGGCCCCGCAGCCATTAAAAGAAGAATATTTGCTAACAGGTTTATTAGAACCTACGAATGAGCCTTATGCAATAGCCAAAATTGCGGGCATAAAAATGTGCGATGCTTACCGCGCTCAATATGGTTGTAATTTTATATCGGTAATGCCTACAAATTTGTATGGCTATAATGATAATTATCATCCGCAAAACTCGCACGTGTTGCCGGCCTTGATCCGTCGCTTTCATGAGGCCAAAGAGCAACAATTATCCGAAGTGACAATTTGGGGAACGGGTAGCCCATTGCGTGAGTTTTTATTTGCAGATGACCTGGCCGAAGCATGTTATTACCTGATGCAAAACTATGACGAAGAGGGGCTTGTTAATATAGGTACCGGTACCGATCTATCTATAAAAGACCTGGCCATGCTGATTAAAAACATTGTTGGTTTTAGCGGCCAAATAAAATTCGACACCAGTAAACCAGATGGCACGCCAAGAAAATTGTTGGATGTACGTAAACTCCATAGCAAAGGGTGGAAACACAAAATAGAATTAAAGGAAGGCATCAAATTGGCTTATGACGATTTTTTATATCGACAGAACGATTAATTTACGTATTTTTACCCCTAATTTATAATAAACCTATCGCGGAATTGATGATTGTACAGATGGGAATTTTAACACGATAAATGAACAATTTTAAACTCTGCTTATTTTTACTCTCCTTGTTTTTGTGTTTGTTGGTTTTTACTCCCCCAGCGTCGGCACAACAAACTATACCGCAAAATTTATCAAGCATCAATGTCGATGATCTTACCGATCAGCAGATAACAAACTTATTAGTACAGGCTCAGAAAGCTGGTTTAACAGACGATCAGTTGTTGCAGCAGGCTCAAAGCAAGGGTATGTCGGGTGTTCAGGTTCAGAAATTGCAGACCAGGATTAAGGATATCAGAAGCAAGACAGGCAACTTAAAGAAAAAACAATCAGACAGTACTCAGAATTACTTAAACAGCACCCCGAATAACAAACGCAGAGTAAGTTCTCGCGATTCACTGTCTGATACAACATCAAATAAACCAGATATTTTTATTGACCTCCGTCCCAAAATATTTGGAGCTGACCTGTTCAGAAACAGCAAAACCAATTCGTTTGAACCGGATTTAAAAATAGCTACGCCAGTAAATTATATTGTAGGGCCCGACGATCAGTTAAATATTAATGTTTACGGAAATTCATCTGTTGACTGGAGCCTCGACGTATCGCCCGATGGCAATATTAATATACCGGGTGTAGGCGTGTTAAACGTCGCCGGCAGAACTATTGAAGAAGCTACCGCTGCCATCAAAGATAAACTTGCAGCTAATAATTATGCCATTGGCAGGGGAACAAATGTAAAGGTCAGTCTCGGTAATATTCGTAGTATTAAGGTTATTGTGCAAGGTCAGGTTGTTAAACCCGGAACCTACACGCTGCCATCGCTGGCTACTGCTTTTGTAGCATTATATTATGCGGGGGGGCCTAATGATGTAGGTTCATTCAGGCAGGTAGAAATAATCCGGAATAACAGGATTATAAGACATCTGGACCTTTATGATTTCCTGGTAAAGGGCAGCTCGAAAGATAATATTGTTTTACAGGATCAGGACGTTATCCGTGTGCCTACATACCGCATCCGTGTGGAGTTAAAAGGTGAGGTTAAAATACCGGCATTGTTTGAGGTTTTACCCGGTGAATCGCTCCAGACTGTGCTTGATTTTGCCGGTGGCTTTACTGATGAAGCTTATACCGCACGTATAAAGATTGACCAGGTAAGCGATCAGCAGCGTAGGATCACTGACGTTTTTGAAAACGATTATAAAAATTACTCGCCTTTGCGTGGTGATAAATACACTGTGGCGAAGATCATTGACCGTTATGAAAACCGGGTAACCATAAAGGGCGCCGTTTTCAGACCGGGTGAGTTTGAATTGCAAAAAGGCATGACGGTATCTAAGCTGATCACTAATGCTGGTGGCATAAAAGAAGATGCATTTACCGGCCGTGGCAGCATTATCCGTTTAAATCCTGATAATACCACCCGTCAATTATCATTCAATGTGCAGGATGTGATGAGCAAACCGTCGTCAGACATTCAGCTTCAGCGTGAAGATAGCGTGTTCATCTCGTCTGTTTTTGACCTTCGGGCCAAATATAATGTGACCATTAAAGGCGAGGTGCGAAAAGCAGGTGAGTTTGCTTATGCAGACAGTATGAAGGTATCAGACCTGATTGTTAAAGCCGGTGGCTTTACCGAAGGTGCAAGTGCCAAACGCATAGAAGTTTCGCGCAGGGTATTTGACGCCGATCCGCATGTAAAGAACACTGTGGTAGCACAGGTTTTCAGCGTAAATGTAAGTGCTAATTTGAACGACGAAGTTGGATTTACCTTAAAGCCATTTGATATCGTTTCGGTTTATAGCCTGCCCGGTTATGAAACCCAGAAGATCGTGAAGGTTGAGGGAGAGGTAATATACCCGGGATATTATACCATTCAGAAAAAGAATGAAAAGATCTCGGACATCGTTGCCCGTGCGGGGGGACTCACACAATCTGCCGACGTGGAAGGGAGTAGCCTCAAACGTGATAATGCAGCCGTATTGGGTGTAGATAAAACCAAGATAGATACAATTCAGCTTAATAAAGAGCGTAACGATCGATTGAAACGACTTCAAAATGTGTTTAAGGATTCTACAAAGAATACAGCGACTGATACCATGCAGTTCCGCAATAACTATGTAGGGATAGATCTGAAGAAAATTCTGGAAAAACCGGGTGGGAGTAACGATCTTATTCTTGAAAATGGCGACGTTTTGCGGGTACCAAAACAGCAGCAAACAGTACGGGTGAACGGGGAAGTGCTTTATCCAAGCGCCGTTGTTTACAGCGATGGTAAGTCATTCAAACAATATGTTTTAAATGCGGGAGGCTTTTCACCGGGTGCACTAAAGCGGGGAGCTTATATAGTATATCCAAATGGTACGGTAAAAGGAACCACCAAATTTCTTTTTTTTAACGTACATCCCGATGTTAAGCCTGGAAGTGAAATCTATGTGCCTAAAAAGCCCGCAACCAATAATAATACTGCGCAGTTGATTCTTACTTTTACCACGGGGCTGGCATCATTAGGTGCCATAATACTGGGAATTTTAAGTTTACATAAATAATATTTATTCGTAATCGGCAATGAATCAGGCTGAAAATGGAAATAGTGTTAAAATAGGTGAGTTCTCAATGCGCGATCTAATTTTAAAAATTCGGGAATGGTGGCACTATATGCTGTCGAAATGGGTTATTATTGTTTGTGCAGGTATTGTCGGCGCGTCTATTGGTTTGATTTATTCATTTATTAAAAAGCCCGTTTATCAGGCACAGCTAAGTTTTGCTTTGGAAGACGAGAAATCGTCTGGTGGTGGCTTAAGCGCAGCAATGGGTTTAGCAAGCCAATTCGGGATAGATTTAGGAAGTTCAGGAGGTGGCGGAGCTTTTTCGGGGGATAATTTATTAGGATTAATGAGGTCCCGGTCAATGGTTGAGAATACTTTACTTACAACCGTGACCATTAAAGGAGCTCAGCAAACGTTGGCAGAACATTATATTAATTTCAATAAGCTACGTGCTGCTTGGGAGAATAAACCGGCTTTAAAAGATATTCATTTCTTACCAAGTGCAGATCGGGCTAAATTTAGTCTTGCTCAGGATAGTATTTTAGGCGTTTTTTATAAAAGAATAATAGCAGATAATTTATCAGTTGATAAAATTGATAAGAAACTGAGTATAATAACTGTTCAGGTAAATTCTGTGGACGAGCAATTTTCAAAGGACTTTACGGAGATCCTGGTTAAAACGGTATCCGACTTTTATATCGCCACCAAAACAAAAAGGTCTGCTCAAAATGTAACCGTTCTTCAACGGCAGACAGACTCGGTACGAAGGGAGCTAAATTCTGCTATTACAGGTGTAGCGTCATATGCAGACATTAACCCCAATCCCAACCCCTCTCTGCAGGTACTTAGAGTGCCATCACAGCGTAGGCAGGTTGATGTACAGGCCAATACGGCTATTTTGACTCAACTTGTAGCTAACCTTGAGTTATCCAAAATTACATTGCGAAAAGAAACCCCACTAATACAAATAATTGACAGGCCGATTTTGCCGTTGGATAAAGAAAGATTTGGAAAGCTGAAAGGAATATTACTTGGCGGATTTGCGTCAGTTTTCTTGATTATAATTATACTGGTGGTGAGAAGGGCTTTTGCGCTGTTAATCATATAAATAAAATTTTATTTTAGGAATACAAGCTGTTGAAAGTATATTAAATAGTGATTCCTTTTACGCTCCTGGTTATATTGAAATTGAATTAGAAAGATGAAAGTTGTATTATTAGCCGGGGGCTTGGGTACCCGCTTATCTGAGGAGACTGGCGTAAGGCCGAAACCTATGGTTGAAATAGGAGGGATGCCTATTTTGTGGCATATCATGAAAATATATTCGGCTCATGGATTTAACGATTTTATAATTTGCCTTGGATACAAAGGCTACATGATAAAGGAATATTTCGCTAACTATTTTCTTCATAAATCAGATGTCACTATTGATCTTTCAAACAATTCTGTAGAGGTGCACGATTCACAGGCCGAGCCCTGGAAAATCACTTTGGTAGATACAGGAAACGAATCGATGACGGGCGGACGTATAAAGAGAATAGAGCCTTACGTGAATAACGAACGATTTATGCTTACCTATGGCGATGGTGTTGGCAATATAAATATTGCTGACCTTGTTAATTATCACAATAAAGGCGGGCAGTTATGCACTGTAACTTCTGTACAACCTTCCGGGAGATTTGGAGCGCTTGACCTTAGTCCCGAAAATGATGTTAAATCTTTCCTTGAAAAACCCAAGGGTGATGGCTCCTGGATAAATGGGGGCTATTTTGTTTGTGAACCTGAAGTATTCAGCTATATTAAGAAGGGAGATCAAACAGTTTGGGAAAAGGAACCCATGGAAAACATTGCACAAGATGGAAAGATGAAAGCTTACAAACACGATGGCTTTTGGCGCCCGATGGATACTCTGAAAGATAAACACGACTTAAACGACATGTGGGATAGTAATAACGCCCCCTGGAAAATCTGGTAATATGTTTGAGGAATTAAAAGAAATTTATGCGGGGAAGAAAATCTTTTTAACCGGGCATACCGGATTTAAAGGATCGTGGTTCCTGAAGATTTTGTCGTTGCTGGGTGCAGACGTTAAGGGGTATGCATTAGCCCCCGAAAGCGACAGGAATTTGTATAATCTTATTAAAGGTGATGATCTTTGCCATTCGGTGATTGCCGATCTTAGAAATAAAGAAGCGCTCAAAGCCGCTGTAAGTGACTTTGAGCCCGATTTTGTTTTTCACTTTGCCGCCCAGCCTCTCGTAAGGTTAGGCTATGATATTCCAGCTGATACTTTTGAAATTAATGCGATAGGAACTGCCAATTTATTGGACGCGGTACGATTGCTGAATAAGCCCTGCTGCTGCGTTTTAATAACCACCGATAAAGTTTATCATAACAATGAATGGACTTATCCTTACCGCGAGAATGACCGTTTAGGAGGTTATGATCCGTACAGTGCGAGCAAAGCCTGTGCAGAATTGGTGATCGATTCTTACAGAAACTCCTTTTTTAATATTAAAGAATATAATAGCCATCGGAAAGCCTTAGCTGTGGGAAGGGCAGGCAATGTGATTGGCGGAGGCGATTGGGCTAAAGACCGGCTGATACCAGATATTGTAACAGCCCTTTCTTCCGGTAAAGAGATCGAGATCCGGAATCCGACAGCTATCAGGCCGTGGCAGCACGTACTTGAGCCGTTGTGCGGATATTTGATGCTTGGTGCCAAAATTAATAATCAACCATTAAAATACTCGCAGGCGTACAATTTTGGCCCTTATGCCGAAGATACCTTATCAGTAGAGGAGATGGTTAAGCTCGCCATATCGTGCTGGCAGGCCGGCTCTTATAAGATTACTGGAACTGCAGATCAACCACATGAGGCTGGTGTATTAAAATTAGATATCAGCAAAGTTATCGGTGAAATAGGATGGACACCTAAATTTACAGGGATAGAAGCAGTGAATAATACAATATCATGGTACCGGTCATATTATGACGATGCCGAAAATATAATAAACATTACCCAAAAGCAGATACTTGACTACCTGGCGTAGTATTAAAAATGGGGCAGCCAAACCTATTACCTTGAAAAAAATACATTATCCCAATCTAAATTCCTTAAGATTTATAGCCGCTTTTGTGGTTATAATCCATCATACAGAACAAATAAAGTTTATTAAGGGATTTCCAAGTGTATGGAATAATCCAATTATAGAGCTTTTGGGGAAACTCGGTGTTGATTTATTTTTTGTATTGAGCGGATTTTTAATCACGTCGCTATTATTTACCGAGAAACAGGAAGTTGAAGATTTATCGGTCAAAAATTTTATTATCAGGCGCATTTTGCGGATTTGGCCTTTGTATTTTCTGATAATGGTCATTGCTTTTTTTATAATGCCCCATTTTCCCGATCTGATGCTGGGTGCACCTTATGTAAGTGAAAGCAAATACTTTGTTTGGGATATTGGCTTATACCTGTTTTTTTTACCGCATGTTCAGGTTGCATTTTTAGGGCCGGTTTTGTATTGCTCTCAGGCATGGTCAATAGGAATAGAGGAACAGTTTTACCTAATATGGCCTTTTTTTGTTAAATATTTTAATGTGAAGAAATTGGTCAGGTTTATTTTTTCGTACATCATTTGCTATTCAATTCTTTGTGTGGCGTTTATTTACCTGGCAGGCCATTATAACGGGAAAGACCCCTTTGCTGACGCAATACAGAAAACCCAAATTTTCCTTGGCGAGATATTGAAGTTTGATTGTTTATTAATTGGCTGCTTATTTGCAGTGCTTAATAATAAATTAAAACCCGGCAGCATTTTTATAAGCAAGGGATTTCAGGTTTTTTGTTATGTTGTTGTATTAGCTTTAATATTGAGTGGTAGGAATTTTAAGGGTTTTTCGTGGGAGATACATGCTATTTTTTATGGCTTTATAATTATGAATCTTGTTCGAACCGATACGAGTATTATCAATATTGATTTTCCGGTCTTCGATTATTTGGGGAAAATTTCTTACGGAATTTATATGTACCACATTTTGCTCGCTAATATAATACTTACGTTTTTTTATAAGTATCATATCGGGTACCTATCGTACCCTGCGATTTTTATCGCAATTATTGCGGTATCGGCATTGTCGTATAATTACTTTGAGCGGTATTTTTTAAACAAGAAAAAAGCATATTCGGCGATTGCGACCGGATGATCGGTAAACATAATTTTATTGTTTTTTATGATTAAAGTATTAATAACCGGTGCAACTGGCTTTTTGGGCTCATACATAACTGAACGACTGGTCAATACCGGTCTATTTGATGTTGTTGCTGTAAAGAGGCGTGCCTCAGATTTGTGGCGTTGTAATAGTTACAAGAACAAGATTAACTGGCTGAACCTTGATGACGAGGAATGGATGAGCGCGGCATTATCTTTTAGTCCGGATGTTATTATACATTGCGCGTGGTCTGGTGTTGTTGCAAGCGATAGGCTTGATTGGGGAGGACAGCTCAAAAATCTCGATCTCTTGTTAGCGCTTTTGGAAATAGCGAGGAAATCAAAGTCATCGAAGTTTGTTGGATTGGGTTCTCAGGCAGAATATGGCAGATTTTCAGGAAAGATAGAGGAATCTGCCGTTGCCAAACCCAACACAGCATACGGAGCAGTGAAGTTAATGAGTTGTAATTTAGTTGAAAGCTACTGTACAGAAAACAATATTGATTGGTTTTGGTTAAGGTTGTTTCCACTGTTTGGGCCGAAGGAAGATTTGAACTGGCTGTTGCCGTCGGTAATGAAAAGCATTAACGACGGAAAAGAGATGGATCTTACACCAGGTGAGCAACGTTATGCTTACCTGTATGTTAAGGACTTTAGTAACTTGATTTATAAAATAGTTGTTTCGCCGCCAGGCTCGTTATCGGGCGTATATAATATATCGGCAACAAGTGCCGTAAGTTTAAAAGAGCTGGTAACCAGGATAAGGGATGTAGTTAACCCTGCTGTTAGACTAAATTTTGGAGCATTACCTTACAGGCATTACCAAACGATGCATATGGAAGGTGATATGAGTAAATATCTGAATGCCTTTGGCGAAGTAGAAGATGCTGATTTTGAAAAAAAAATCATCGAGACAATTGAATACTATATGATTAAATTTGCCGAAAATGGAGACTAAAGAATTAGCCAGGCAATTGCGGATAAAAGTACTTCAAATGGTACATGAGGCAAATGCATCGCACATTGGCGGTGCCTATTCAATGGCCGATATCCTGGCTGTGTTGTACAATGATATATTGAATGTTAACGCATTAGATGCCAAAATGCTTGAGAGGGACCGTTTTTTTTTATCGAAGGGCCATTCTTGTGCAGGTCTATATGCGGTTTTGGGCTTGAAAGGATTCTTTCCGATAGAAGAACTGGATCAATACGCTCAAAACGGGAGCAGGTTTATTTCACATGTGAGCCATTATATACCGGGCGTGGAGGCATCTTCCGGCAGTTTAGGCCACATCCTTCCAATGGCTTGCGGAGTTGCATATGCCGCTAAGATCAATCAGAAAAAATTTAAAGTTTATTGTCTTTTAAGCGATGGCGAATTGAACGAAGGCTCTAATTGGGAGCCAATTATGCTTGCTCCGCAACATAAACTCACCAATCTTGTTCTGATAATAGATTATAATAAGATCCAAAGTCTGGGTGCGGTAAAAGATGTAATTGATTTGGAGCCGCTAAAAGACAAGTTTGAGGCTTTCAGGTGGAACGTTCACGAAGTTGACGGGCATAACGTTACGGAACTTAAAGAATGGTTTAAAGGGCTGGAAAACAATGATAATGGGAAACCTCATGTGATCATCGCTCATACAGTGAAAGGAAAAGGCGTTGATTTTATGGAGAACAAGTTATTGTGGCACTATAAATCGCCAAATAAAATACAGTATGATGAAGCCCTTGCTCTTTTGCAAAAAGATTAAGCGCACATATCCCAACAACTGTATGCGCTGGCTGATGAATATTATAAACAATTAACTAAAGAAATAATGGAAGATTCAACTAAAACGGACGGTAACAGTCCTCAGTTTAATAAAGATCTGTACAGATCGGAGGAATCCGAAATTTTTAGAAGCCTGTACAGTTCTTTTAATAATTCATCACTTTCTTTAGCGTACAAGTTACAGGCCTTTCCCCTTTTTGTTAGAAGACAGGACATGGCATATTTCATGGCCAAATATGAAATATTTAAGCAACTTATAAACATCAATGGCTCTATTGTAGAGTGTGGGGTTTTTGCTGGCGGAGGAATAATGACCTGGCTTCATTGCTCATCTATTTTGGAGCCTTATAATCATACACGTAAAATTATTGGATTTGACACGTTTAGCGGATTTCCGGAAATTGATGAAAGCGACCAGGCAACCGGAACGTCAGAACATTTACATGTCGGGGGGTTAAAAGTATCGGCAACGGCAAAGGATGAGCTGTTGAACTTAATTTCAATTCATAGAAGGAATGCTCCGCTGCCGCATATTAATAAGGTTGAACTGATAGAAGGAGATGCTTGTGAAACTATTCCGAAGTATGTAGATGATAATCCGCATTTGCTCATAAGTCTTCTTTACTTAGACTTTGACATTTACCGGCCGACAAAGGCAGCACTACAGGCGCTGTTTAAACGTGTTGTAAAAGGTGGAATAGTTGCATTTGACGAATTGAATTGTAAGCAATACCCCGGTGAGACTATTGCTATGTTAGAAGAGTTAGATTTAGGAAATGTTGAATTGAAACGGTTCCCGTTTACTACGCACATGTCTTATTTTATTAAATAATAATTAAAATTAATGAGGACTGCATTTATCAATCAATTAATAGAAGAGGCAAGTAAAAACGACCGCATTTTTTTATTAGTTGGCGATTTGGGATTTAGTGTTGTTGAACCATTTGCTGAGAGGTTTCCCAATCAATATTTAAACGTGGGCATTGCCGAGCAGAATATGGCGGGCATGGCGGCGGGGCTTGCTATGGAGGGTTATATTGTATATATATATTCGATAGGCAATTTCCCCACGCTAAGATGTATGGAGCAGATCCGTTATGATATATGTTACCATAATTTGAATGTAACTGTTGTAGCAGTTGGGGGCGGCTATGCGTACGGTGCTTTAGGGGCATCGCACCATGCTACTGAGGAGATAGGCATGTTGCGAACAATTCCAAACATGGTAGTATGCGCTCCGGGTGACCCGGAGGAAGCTAAAGTGATAACTACTTTTACCGCAAATTATAATGGTCCATGCTACATCAGGCTGGGAAAAGCCGGTGAACCTACAGTGCATCCTAAAGATACGGTGAGTGTTAATTTAGGCAGTATTTTAAAAGTGAGAGATGGTAAGGACAGTGCTGTTTTTTCTACAGGTTCGATGCTGAAATACGTTGTTGATTATATCGGTCAAAATAATATCGAATCGTCGGTTTATAGTTTTCCGTTTATAAAACCGATTGATGCCCGGCAATTGACAGATATATTTAACAGATATGATAAGATAATTACCATTGAAGAACATCAGTCGAACGGGGGCTTTGGTTCGGCAGTTCTGGAATACCTTAATGATTTAGTTGAAAATGGTAGCGTAGAAGATGCTCCTGCTATAAAAAGGATCGCAATACCCGATAAATTTTATTCGGTAGCGGGGTCGCAAGATTATTTGAGAGAGATCTCAGGATTGACACTCGCGAAGGAGTACTTTAATTAGCGAGGTGATATTAGCAAATATCGGGCTGACCATCAAGCCCCGAACGCTAAATCTTAAACCCGGTTACACTATGAAAATCTTCAATAAATATTTATTTTGATGTCGATGTTGAAAGCATATTCCGCTAAAATAGGAATAGACGGTGCAGTGGCATATACTATACTCACAAGGGTTATACAAGCTGGCAGCGGGCTTATATCGATAATATTTATAGCCAGATTCTTATCTTCGAGCGAACAAGGGTACTATTATACTTTTGCCAGTGTTTTAGCTATACAAATATTCTTCGAATTAGGACTAAGCGGTATAATAACGCAGTACACCGCGCATGAGTTTGCACATTTAAAATGGGCGGATAATTTTGAATTAACAGGCCATAATTATCATCAATCGAGGCTATCATCATTGCTTAAATTTTGTGTAAAGTGGTTTGCCATAATATCGGGAGTGTTATTTGTTATTTTACTGGTAGTAGGATTCCATTTTTTTTCGTCGTACAATAAAGATCCAAATGTAGAGTGGCGTGGGCCGTGGGTTATACTTTGCATAGCTACCTCATTAAATTTATTTATAGACCCTGTATTGGCTTTTTTTGAAGGGCTGGGCGAAGTAAAGGATATGTCGAAAGTGCGGCTGATACAAAAAGGTGGGAACCTTGTTTTGTTGTTCGTTTTTTTTGTATGCGGTTTTAAATTATATGCGGCCGCGTTAGCTTCGTTATTAGCGATTATTATCAACTATGTACAGATTGTTTTTTCTGGTAGAATCAAAATATTAAAAACGATATGGATGGCCAGGGATAAATGGGCCATCAGCTATTTGAAGGAAATATTCCCTATGCAATGGAAAATTGCAGTGAGCTGGATAAGCGGATATTTTATATTTCAGTTATTCACACCCGTGTTGTTTGCGACGGAAGGATCGGTAGTGGCGGGACAGATGGGTATGACCCTGGCTGTATTGAATGGTGTATTATCTGTGTCAATTAGCTGGATTACTACCAAAGTGCCACTTTTTGCGGGATTGATAGCGAAGAAGGATTACGGAGAACTGGATTTACGGTTTAATATGGTATTGAAGCAGGCAAGTGCAGTTTGCGCCTTTGGTTTGCTTTTTCTGATATCAGTTGTAGAAGTTATAAAACATTTTCATTTAGCCCTGGGCAATAGATTTCTACCTGTTTTGCCATTGGTGTTATTGGCGATAGGTACTTTTATCAATCAATTCGTTTTCGCGTTAGCAACCTATTTACGGTGTCATAAAAAAGAGCCGTTTTTATTACAGTCAATTGTAATGGGGTTTTTAACGGCAATATCAACAATATTTTTAGGAAAGTTATATGGCGTAAATGGTATAACCATAGGCTATGTTTCTTTGTTAATTTTCGTCAGTTTAATCTGGTCGATAATAACGTTTAATAATAAAAAGCGTCAATGGCATACATAAATAGCAGACCATTATTAACTATTGCAATTCCCACCTATAACAGGGCTTTTTTTCTGACCAAGGCTTTACAAAGCATTCAAACTCAATTGAACGGGTACGAAAATGAACTTGAAATTATTGTGTCAGATAACTGTTCACCTGACGATACCGCCGATGTTATTAAAAATTTTATCAGTGATGGATTGACGATCAAATATATTCTAAATAGCAACAATTTAGGGCCCGACTTAAACATTGCTCAGTGTTTTTCGGAAGCAAAAGGAAAGTTTGTACTCGTTTTTGGTGATGACGACTTCTTTTTGGATGGTGCGATAAAGAAAATAATGACCATTATTAGAACTGAAAAAGACGCCGGTATAGTTTATATAAAAGGCGTAACTTATAATGATAAATTTGAGGTAGCGGATACTGTTACAAAATTTAAAGAACGATATCATGTTTACCACAATACATTGGATTTCGTAAAAAGGGTAAATTTTTATTTCACGTTTACTTCGGGTAATATTATAAATAAGGATTTTTTTGATGCAGAAGTCAACATAAGCGATTACGAAAAGACTAACTTAATTCAACTTGGCTGGACTTTCCCGGCATTAATAAAAGCACCATACCATATTGTAGTTGAGCAGGATTTGTTGGGTGTCGGGAGTGTTGCAAATACAGGCGGCTACAAGCTTTTTAATGTATTTTGCGAGAATTTCAATATAATTATGGGAGACTTTGCCAAAAAAGGATTTAAAAAAAGATATGCCGACGTGATAAATATTCGTTTAATAATTCTCTTTTTTCCCCATTTTTTAGTGATGAACAGAACATCTGCCAATACAAAACTTATAAAGGAAGACCCATCGGAAATTCTTTATGCACGATTGGGAAAGTATAGCTTATTTTGGATAGCATTATATCCAATTCTGATTTTGCCCAAACGAATTTGTAAGTTTGGGCTGGTCGGATCTGTAATAATCAAAAGAATGATGGCCATCAGTAGCTTTTTTAGAGAAAAATTTCGCTTAAATTATAAGCAGGTTGAACTTCGGCAATATACTTTTTAGCAAAGTGTACACTGTTATTTTTAATGACGTTTAATAAGTTATCTTGTCTGGCTTTTATATAAATTAAGGATTGCCTTTTTCGACAAAAGCGCCTTTATTAAGTTACTAAAACGCATGCGTATTTTAAAAATACTATACCTGATTTTTTACTATATAATTTATGCGGTATCGTATGTGATAAATTACCGGATAGTAAACTTTCTCAAAAAGATTGGCAATGTCATTTACTCAAGCTGGATTAACGCCCGGTTAAAAAGCAGTAATGGCGTAATAAATATAGAATACCCCATTACGTTGCAGGGTGGAAAGCATATTGCGGTAGGAAAACATTTTGGCACCAAAGGAAGATTAAGGTTAGAGGCTATCGATACATTTTTTGGTCAGTCTTTTTCACCGGAAATATTTTTTGGAGATAACGTGTATTTGAATTACGATTGTCATATCGGTTGTATTAATAAAATAGTGATTGGTAACAATGTATTAATTGGCAGCCGTGTGCTTATTACAGATCATTTTCATGGCGGCATTGACAGCAGTAGCCTGGATACTGCACCAAATACCAGAAGACTAACTTCAAAAGGTGCAGTAATAATTGAAGATAATGTATGGATTGGCGAAGGCGCGGTAATTATGCCCAATGTTACCATTGGGCGGAATGCCATAATCGGAGCCAACGCGGTAGTGACTAAAGATGTTCCGGCAAATGCCGTTGCAGCCGGAATACCTGCCAGAGTAATAAAAATATTATAATTTAAACAATTTGGAGACCAAAAAGAAAGTAAGACTTATAGCATCCTATCTGCCACAATTTTACCCTACCGAGGAAAATAATTTGTGGTGGGGCCCAGGCTTTACTGAGTGGACAAATGTTGGAAAAGCAAAAGCTTTATTCAGCGGCCATTATCAGCCACGGATACCGGCCGACTTGGGTTATTACGATTTAAGACTCCCCGAAGTGCGGCAACAACAAGCCGACATGGCTACGGCAGCCGGCATTGAGGGATTTTGCTATTGGCATTACTGGTTTGGAAACGGACGACGTGTTTTAGATAGAGTATTTAAAGAAATAGTTGAAAATAACCGACCTGACTTTCCTTTTTGTTTAGCCTGGGCTAACGAAACCTGGAGTGGTGTTTGGCATGGCGCCAAAAACAGGATATTAATGGAACAATTGTATCCGGGTAGGGGTGATTATGAACGTCATTTTTATGAAATGCTACCCGCCTTGTTGGATAAAAGATATATAAAAGTTGACGGGAAGCCCTTGTTCACCGTGTACAAGCCCGAACAAATTCCGGACAGCCATGAATTTATTGATACATGGCAGAATCTGGCAATAAAGAACGGCTTACCCGGCATATACTTTGTCGGGCAAACTATTTATGCCGCCGACATTAACAGGGTTTTAGAACAAGGGTTTGATGCCTGTAATATTGTACGCCTTTATGACTATGAGCGTGCTGTTAAAAACAAGTTTCAAAGGGGAATGACTTTATTGCTAAACAATATGCGCGTTTATAACTACAAAGACGCATATCCATACTTAGTGGGTAAAGAGGAAATTACCGAAAACTGCATTCCTACAATAGTACCTAATTGGGACCATTCACCAAGATCTGGCACGAAGGCTTACATTCTCCATGAATCAACTCCTGAGCTTTTTAGAGAACATGTAAAGCAGGTTTTCGAAGTAATTAAAAACAAGTCAGGCAATCATAAGATCGCCTTCATAAAATCATGGAATGAGTGGGGCGAAGGAAACTATCTTGAACCTGATCTGGTTCACGGGAAAAAGTATCTGGACGTGTTGGCTGAAGAGGTGAAAAATATAAGATGAGGAAATATTTAATAGTATTTGGAACCAGGCCTGAGGCCATAAAAATGGCTCCATTAGTTATGGCGTTGAAAGATGCGCCGCAGAAGTTACAGGTAAAGGTATGTGTTACCGCACAACATAGGCACATGCTTGACCAGGTTCTTGATTTTTTTGAAATAAAACCCGATTACGATCTGAACTTGATGAAACCTTCTCAGAATCTCTATCAGCTAACTGCCGATGTGATCACTGAAATGAAGCCGGTATTAGAGGATTTTAAACCTGATTATGTGTTTGTTCACGGCGATACTACAACTTCTACGTTTACAGCCCTGGCCGCATTTTACGCCGGCGTAAAAATTTGCCATGTTGAAGCCGGGTTACGTACTTTAAATAAGCATTCGCCATTTCCGGAAGAGGTGAATAGGCAAATTACCACCCGTTTAGCCGACGTGCATTTTGCACCGACATTCAGCGCGAAGGAAAATCTCCTTGCTGAAAAAGTTGATGAACAAATGATAGCGGTAACCGGCAATACGGTGATTGATGCATTACTTTGGGCAAAAAAAAAACTGGAGTATTATGAAGATGCAGAAATTGCATTTTTAAAAAAGATAATTGATCCCGCAAAGAAATTGATAGTAGTTACGGGGCACCGGCGCGAAAATTTTGGCGAAGGGTTTATAAATATCTGTAATGCGATAAATGAAATAAGCAAAAGAGACGATGTACAGATAATTTATCCTGTACACCTGAATCCAAAAGTGCAGGAGCCTGTTAAGGAAATTCTGTCTGATAACGGTAATATAAATTTGATTGAGCCCCTTTCGTATGCGGCGTTTGTTTATCTGATGAGTATGAGTTACCTTATACTTACCGATAGCGGCGGCGTACAGGAAGAGGCACCAAGTTTGGGCAAACCTGTTTTGGTTATGCGCGTAACAACGGAGCGCCCGGAAGCAGTAAGCGCTGGTACCGTGAAGTTAGTGGGTACCGATAAGGCTAAGATCGAGACAAATGTCAAGCTTTTATTAGATAGCGAAGAGGTCTATAAAGCCATGAGTATCGCGGGAAATCCGTATGGTGACGGCAGTTCCTGTCGAAATATCGTAGATTTTTTGTTGAAAAATTAGTAAATATGATATTTTATGTATTTCTGTTTTTACTTTTTGTATTAGGCATACATGAGTTGTTTGACGACAGTAATGACAGGTACGTATTATATATTTTAAGCTTTATTGTATTTTGTATCTTTTCCGGGTTAAAATATAATGTCGGGACCGATTACCTGAATTACGCTTATTACTATGAGCATGCCTTTGACCCGGGCTTGGGCGTAGAAAATGGCGTAGAACCGGGATATATATATATGATGGATTTTTTTAAAACATTTTCAGTAAGCTTTATCGGCTTTTGGCTTATAATTTCAACTTTCAACTTCGCACTTAAATATTACATCTTTAACAAGTATTCGCCTTTTCTTTTTATCTCCCTGCTTATTTATTTTGTGGGCTTGTTTATGGAACGGGACTTTGATGGGATACGCCAGGGCCTGTCTATAGGCATATGTTATTTTGCAATTCCCTCAATTTTAAATAAGAAACCGGTAAAATTTATTTTGCTGGTTGTATGTGCATCACTTATTCATGTTTCTGCCGTAGTGTTTTTTCCCGCATATTTCATATCGAGAGCCCGTTTCGGTAAAAAGTTAATTTACGTAGTTGTTGCGATATTAACAGTGCTGGTTGTTCTGAACGTATCGTTCACCAATATTATGATAGGAGCGCTTCCTGAGTCATTAATAAAGGCGAGGCTTCAAACTTATATTTCCGAAACTGATAGTCAATATGTGCAAAAAGTGGGCCTCAGCATTGGCATTATTTTCAGGATTGTTATTCTGTTTTTATTTGTTCATCTGGAAGAGCGGATCTCATTAGATACAACGTTATACAAGTTTTTAAGAAATGGTTTTTTCGTGGGTATAGTGTTAAGCCTATTATTTAACGACGTCGATATTTTGTCGCATCGCCTGGCATATATATACCGGGAACTTCAGATTTTTATCGTGCCGATACTCATAGTGCAGATCCCTTCAAAAAAATGGCAACTCCTGGCTTTAACCGGCGTGTTTTTATACAGCGTAACATTACTAAACAGAATGTTGAATGCCGAAACATTAAGAGACTATTATCATTATCATAATTATATCTTTAGATTTTAAATGAAAATTTTATTAGTGGACAGCACCTATCCTATAAATGTCCGGAATAAAAAGATACTTGATTCCCTGCGGCGCATTTATGGAAACGATTGTGAACTTTTCGTAATTGCATGGAATAGAGACGACAGAAAAATTGATCGGGATAACACGATAACCTACCGGATTTATAACAGCTTAGCTGAATATGGCAATTTGTGGGCTAAATTTCAAAAGCTTATAGGTTACTACAGTTTTATTAAGAAAGAGAATAACGAAATACGTCCTGATATCGTCATAGCATCACACTGGGATATGTTATTCTTGAGCAGTCTGATTAAAGGAACATATCAAAAACTGGTTTATGAAAACCTTGACATCCCAACATCGGCTTCAACCTCAGTATTGAGAGTGCTTGCCTTGATAGAAAAGGTGGCATTGCGGAAGACTGATGCCATCATTTTTGCTTCCAGATTTTTTTCTGACCTTTACAAAAAATATAAAGGCCCTAAACTTATTATCGAAAATCTTCCTTTTAAGGATATCGTACAACGCAACAGTGTTTTAAATTACAATAGCGACAAGCTAAAGGTCTCTTTCATAGGCACCGTAAGGTATTTCGAAGTTATGAAATTATTGATCGACGCCTCAAAAGATCTTCCGGTCGAAATTCTGTTTTGGGGGGAAGGCCCTGATATTAATAAACTAAAAGAATATGCAGAACAAAGCCCGGCAGTTAAATTTTTCGGTAAGTATGAATACAAAGATATCGGCGATATTTATAACAGTTCTGATATCATATGGGCGGTTTATCCCTCTAAAGACTATAATGTGAAATACGCAATCTCCAATAAATTCTTCGAAAGCATGGTTTTCAAAAAGCCCGCTGTTTTTGCCGCCGGAACAAAACTTGGAGATTATGTTATAGAAAATAAGATAGGTTTCACTGTTGACCCGTACGATGCTTCTAATATTCGTGCTTTGTTAGACAGGTTTATTAGCAATAATATAGAGGTTAATAGCACTCAGCAGAAAGATGATATTTTGTTCTGGGAGGAGAACGAACCGGTATTAAAAAAAATAATGGACGATTTAAATGCAAAATGAAAGCGTTCCGCTTATATCGATAATTACGCCATGCTTTAATAGTGAGAAATTCCTTGAGCAAGCTATCAGGTCTGTTCTCAATCAGTCGTATGAAAATTGGGAGTTGATCTTAGTTAATGATCGGTCGACAGATGGTACAGGTTTAATTATAGAGAATTATAAAAATAAAGACCCGAGAATTAAATCAATCAGCCTGCAGGAAAATGGCGGTGTTGCAAATGCCAGAAATGAAGGAATTGAAAGCGCGACCGGAAACTACATAGCTTTTTTGGATAGTGACGATGAGTGGGATAAAGATAAATTGGGAACCCAATTATCTTTCATGATTGCAAATGACTACCTGCTAACACATACTGCTTACCGGAAAATTAATTTTATCGGCGAGGTGATCGCGGCAAAAATTCCTGTTTCTGTTAATGTGGATTACAATAAGCTACTCAAACACAACGAGATAGGATGTTTAACAGCGATGTTCAATGTCGATAAGCTTGGGAAAAAGTATTTTTTGAGAATTGGTCACGAGGATTACGCTTTTTGGTTAAGCATTTTAAAAAATAACATTCCCAGTTATGGAATAAATAAAGTTTTAGCATCTTACCGTATACATGACAATACAGTTTCATCTAACAAACTTAAGGCGGCTGGATTTACCTGGAAAATTTACAGAGAAACTGAAAAACTATCGCTGTTTACAAGTACTGTAAATTTTTTGTTTTACGCTTGGAATGCGATGGCTAAATATCTTAAAAAAAATTAAAATGATATATCAAACGATTAAGAGAATATAGTCTTGCTCTTCAATTGTCTTTATATTCTTTTAGAAAACATTGTAGTTTAAAACACTGGATTTTTAATAGTTAGCATAGAAAATAGGCATAAAGGAAACTATTGTTTTATACTGTTTGTAGCGAAATGCCTAACTTTTGCGTTATATATATAAATGTAAAAATAACATTTTAGCGGGTAGGGGTGGTTTTTGTTGAAAATCGTAAAGAATACAAAATTAGTTTGTTACTTTTGTAAAAAAAGGCGCTTATGATTACAATTTAATTATACCCTTCTTTCTTTTAAAACATAAACCTTAAATACCTGTTATCACAATAAGTATCACGGTTAGCAGAATAGTAATTATATTGATAAATTTTTAAAGGAAATATACATCTATGGAGTTGGTTGAAGAGCGGATTGTACAAACCTACAGCAGAAATTTAAGTATTACCAAAACTTGCTTTTTTGAAATAGAGACAGGTTTTAATAAAATAGAAGTTTTTTGCCCCGAAGATGAACATGATAGGGTTCGTTCAATGTTGTCAAACGTCATTGAAAAAAAGCCGGTTAAGTTGAGAAAGATGTTCCGTTCCAATAAAAAGATAATCCTTTATTACCAAACACACCTCATAGACCACCTAGATAAGCTGCATCTTATTAACTATATTGAAAACGGCTTTATAGCGTATTCACTGATCGACTTTTTAGAGGAAATAAATGGATTCACCGAAATAAGCCTGTTAGATTGGGATTATTTTATTGGTAAAAACGACTTTTCTGTTTTGCGAAACAGCGGGAAAGTTGCCTTGAAACGCATAGCCGATTATTTTCATGCAGTTGGCCTTATCATTCTTACACTCCCTATATCTATCATTACCGCCATTTGCATCAAGCTTGAATCACCCGGTCCTGTTTTTTATACTCAAACAAGGGTTGGGCAATTTAATGAAGAATTTAAGGTTATTAAATTCAGATCGATGACGGTTGATGCAGAAAGCAAGGGGGCCCAGTGGGCGCAGAAAGCCGATCCGCGTGTAACCCGCGTAGGTAGATTCCTTAGAAAAACCCGTATCGATGAGATCCCGCAATTAATCAATGTCTTAAAAGGTGAGATGTCATTGATAGGTCCCCGTCCGGAAAGAAAAGTATTTATCGAGATGCTGGTAAATGAAATTCCGTTCTACGAATTCAGGCACAGTATATTACCAGGAATAACCGGGCTTGCCCAGGTAAAATACCCTTATGGAGCCTCAGTTACCGATGGCGTTTGGAAACATAAATATGATCTGTACTATATCAAAAACCAAAATTTTTTCCTTGATACAAAGATCATATTCCTTACAATCAAAACCGTACTTAGCGGCTTGGGTATATAATATCTGTAAGTGTTTTAAATTGTTTATGATCAATCGTTATTCAACTTTCTAACTAAACATATCTAAATTCTTCTGCACTTGGAGCGCATTAATTGTTGCTTGATATTAACTTTTTGTTAAGTCTTTGCAAATATTCTGATTATTAAAATCTTGCTATAAATAACTAAAAGTCCATGATTAAGGTTACTTTTGTGATAATTAAAGTGCGTTCCGGTGCCTGATAATATCTACCGGTATCAGAAAAAGATAGTTTTTGGGAAGCCCCTTACCTTTAAAGTTATTTTATGAATAAAATGCTACTAATTGCGGCCGTACTTATGTTAATGGCCTCTTGCAAAAAAAACGTTCATAGCGAAGCATCGGTATATAGTAATGATTTTGAAAACGGCGATCTCACTGGTATAGCCAATGGCTTAATAGGAAAATTTAACGGTTCGGCAGTTTTGGGACAATATAATAAAGGGAACTTTATACTGTCGTTAAAAAATTTACCCAAACACGATCTGATTACCGTAACATTCGATTTATATATCCATGATAGTTGGGATGGAAATAAAAGTGCACCGGACGGCCCGGATATCTGGCAGATGATTGTAGACGGTAGCCCGTATATCAATACAACTTTTTCCAATGCCCCTTGTTTGCCAGGTAACTTGTGTTCGCCTCAGTCATACCCAGATAATTATCCCAATAATTATAACAATCCCAGAGCTGCGTCTTACCGGACCGATCTGCCCGGGGTATGCGTCGAAAAGGCCGCTCCAAACGGAACCACCCAATATAAGATCACCAAAACATTTAAGCATACTGGAAGTACGTTAACCTTAAAGTGCCTGGATAAACTGGTACAGTCAAATACGGCCGATCAAAAATGTGATGAAAGTTGGTCTGTGGATAACATTGATATCAAAGCAATCACCTTATGAAGATCTTAAAGCTTTTCGTTATATGTGTATTAATGGCCTTAATTCACGTTGGGGTTAAGGCGCAGACACTGCCTGTTGGCACTGTGGCACTGGAGGATTATTATCGCAGGGCGCAATTATTGGGCACTGCCGATTCAAATGTTTCATTTACCGTTCGTCCAATTTTTCCTAAGCTGATAGATAAGAAAGCAAACATATTTTTTCCCGATAGTGCTGCGTCTACAAACACTGGTTTGGGTGCTACCCGGCTATGGAAAAATGATAAAACCGCTTTTAAACTGGTTTACCTGCCGGTAAGTGTACAAACACAGTTCAACTCTGATCATCCTTACGGATGGAATGACGGTATAATGATACCGGCGAAAGGTCTGCAAACCGTTTTCAGCGGGGGAGTTTACGTAGAATACGGGCCATTATCTATACAATTAAAGCCCGAACTGCTGACAGCCGCAAACTCAGCCTTTTCGACTTTTAATCCCAATCATTACGACGTTATATTTGCCCGTTACTACGATATTTATAACAATATTGATTTACCGGTACGTTTCGGGACAGGTTCTTATACGCGGTTAAGGCCCGGCCAAAGCAGTATCCGGTTAAATTACGGATCTATGTCGATAGGTCTATCTACCGAGAACCTATGGTGGGGACCAGGTATTCGTAACTCATTATTAATGAGTAACTCGGCCCCTGGCTTTTTACACGCAACACTAAATACCACCAAGCCAATACAAACCCCAATAGGATCGTTTGAAGGCCAATTGATAGGAGGTAAGTTGAATAACTCGGGTTTCCCGCCGCTAATTCCCGATCACAGTTATTTTGGGACTGATCTTTATGTACCAAAACCGACCGACTGGAGATATCTGGCGGGCATAATTCTTAGTTGGCAACCCAAATGGATACCCGGTTTATTCCTTGGATTTGACCAGACATCGCAAACCTACGGCAAAAATATCAATGGTATAAAAGATTTGCTGCCCATCTTTTCACCCATAAAAGGAACAACCGCACCGGATGAGGCCATTAACAAAGCGGATCAACGCAGTGAGTTATTTATGCGCTGGCTATGGAAAGAAGAAAAAGCCGAGGTTTATTTTGAATGGGGACACAATAACTATACCGGTGATTTTATGCAGTCGCTGCTATCCCCAAATGAATCCCGCGCTTATATATTCGGCTTACGTAAACTTGTGCCATTTAACACTGCAAAAGAGGAGAACGTGCTGATTGGAGTGGAGGTAGCTCAATTGCAGGAAACAGATGTGAATAAAATAAAAAGCGGCAACGAATGGTATACCAGCACCGGCATACCTGAAGGCTATACCAATTACGGTGAAGTTTTAGGCGCGGGCATCGGACCGGGCGGCAATCTCCAAACAATTGAGGTAAGTTGGGTGAAAAAATTAAAAAAAATAGGATTACAGTTTGAACGCTATATACATAACAACGATTTTTATTATTACGCTTATTACGATAGTTACGATTTTAGAAGACATTGGGTTGACCTTAGTATAGCCGCAAATGGAGAGTGGGATTATAGGAATTTGATATTCAATTTGAAAATAATGGGAGTAAAGTCCCTAAATTATCAATGGTACCTTAAACAGAATCCGGGCGATCCTTATTTTGTAAATGGTGCCAATGCAGTTAATATACAAGTACAGGCCGGTGCTTCTTACAGGTTTTAACCTTACAGCCAAATGAGAAAGATAATTTTTATATTAAATATAGCGTTGATTATCATTGTTTCTGCAGGAGATAAGCTAATTGCGCAAACGCTTCCAGTTGGTACTCCAGGTCTTGATGACTATTATAGACAACTGCAATTACTTGGGAAAATAGACCCGGATATATCATTTACTGTGCGGCCGATCTTCCCCGTAGCGGCTTTAAAAACCAAAGATGGTTTTGATCCAGACAGTAGTTTAACGAAAGACAGCTGGACACAAACCGGGCCTGTTGTATTCGGCAATAGACATGGACGTTTTCAAATATTACCATTGAGCTGGCAGCAGCAATTCAACTCCGATCATCCATACGGCTGGAATGATGGACCAATGATTCCGGCAAAAGGATATCAAACAATGCTAAGCGGCGGGTTCTTTATAAAATATGGCCCTTTAAGCATCCAATTCCGACCAGAGTTTGTTTATGCCGCCAATCCGAAGTTTAACGGTTTTGCAACTGCCGGCCGAAGTGATCAGGATTTAAGGTACTATTACGCCTTCTCTAATCAAATAGACTACCCGGAGCGCTTTGGCAACGGTTCATACAGTAAAGCTTTTTTAGGGCAAAGCAGCATTCGTCTTACCTTCAATCCAGTATCGGTAGGTATATCTAACGAGAATATCTGGTGGGGACCTGGGATACGAAACTCTTTGATCTTAAGCAATAATGCGCCCGGTTTTAAGCATATCACTTTAAACTCTACCAGACCTGTAAATATTTATATAGGCTCTATTGAGTTCCAGGCTATTGCCGGGCGGCTGGATGCCTCAGGTTTCCCGCCGCTGGATGTAACGAAGCTATCAACGGGATTTAACCTTCTGGCAAATAAGAATACCGACTGGCGATATTTTACCGGCTTCAATATCAACTATCATCCAAAATGGGTACCTGGCCTTACACTGGGTTTAACAAGAACATTTGATGCATATCATAAAGATGTTAAAAGTTTCCAGGAGTATATACCCTTCTTTTTCCCGTACCAGAAACAGAATACTAATGATGGCGATCCTATCCCGCGCGATCAGTACACTTCATTATATGCCCGCTGGTTGTTCCCTCAAGCGCAGGCCGAAGTCTATTTTGAATATGGGCTGAATGATAATTCTTATAATTCGAGAGATTTTATAGGTTCGCCCGATCACTCGCGGGCTTACATATTTGGTATTCGGAAAATGGTGCCGTTTAAAGCCGGAACGGACGAACATATATTGCTAAGCGCCGAAATTACACAATTGTCTCAAAGTGTTGACAGGTTGGTACGCCAGGCAGGCAGTTGGTACGTTCACAGCCAGGTAAAACAAGGGCAAACCAACCTTGGTCAGGTTTTAGGTGCGGGTACCGGCCCGGGCGGCAACCTTCAATCAATTGGTGCGAGCTGGGTTTCGGGGTTGAAAACACTTGGCGTAAGATTTGAACGATACGAACACCTTGTAGATTTATCCGATGTGTATTTTACCGATGTTAATGGCAATAGCCGCAAATGGGTTGATTTTGCTGCTGGTTTAACCGGCAACTGGAACTACAAGAACCTGATATTTAACGCAACGCTTGAGGAAGTTAAATCGATGAATTATGAATGGATAATGAAGGACTACAACCCAAGTCAATATTATATACCGCATAACGGCGTGTTTAACCTGCATGCCGTTATCGGCGTTACTTATAGGTTTTGATCGCGTTTTTTGCGTGTAAGCAGAATATAAAAACTGAATAATATCCCCGATATTATGAGGCCGGCTAAAATAGCAATTGAATATTTTAGCCGGTTTTTCTTTAACGGAAGCTCCGGTTCATCAACTATTTGCACGGTAGGCGTCTCCTGCGCCAGCATAGTTTTGCTCGATTCAAGACTTTTTACAGTTTCGGAGAAGATAGTAGTTAATACAATTTTGTCGCGCTCTTTTATATCTACGTTGGCGTTGGCCCGGGTATAGGCCGGATTAACATCCAACAGGCTCTGGTTAGCCGACGACAGATCGTACGTTTTATGATTCAGAATGGCGCCTATGCTGTCTGCGCGATGCTGCAGGCGTTCCACATTATTTCTAAGCCGCTTGGTTTTGGTGCTGATAAAGAAATCAGTTGATTGCTTGATCATCCGGTTACAAAACAACATGGCCAGCTTTTCGTCCTTCATGGTTGCATCCACCTCGAAAAAGCCCAGTTTTTTATCGGTTTTGGTGATACCAAACTCTCCCGACAATATCAATATCGTCATTTCGTGCAGCAAGCTGTCCTGTAAACGGGTATTATGGCTTGCATCTGCCGGGAAACGTGTTACCTTTCCGTCCGGACTGTATTTTAGCCATTTTTTATCAAGCTTATTTACCGCGGCATATTTATCGGCAAGGGTCTGGGTATTATCGTAAGGCGTCAAAAGGGTGGCCTTGATTAATTTGTGGCTTTTGATTAGTTCTTCTACGTTATCGCCCGCAAGCACGCCGCTTGCACCGCCGATACCGTCGAGGTTAAATCCAAATTGCCCTGCAAGTGCTGAAAGCCCTCCAGACGCTCCGCCTGATTTGGAATCATCAATTACAAAAGTTAGCCGCGCTGTGTAAGAAGGTGTCCATTGCCAGGCAGTTACAGCGCCAATAATTGCACCTGTTATTAAAACAAGTGCGAGCGCTTTTTTAAAACTGAAGACATAAGCGATGTCGGCCTTACGGTCGTCCATTAGCTTTTTGAAAGAGAATTCAGGCTCGTATGGGTATGGAAAATTTTCCTGGCTCATTTTTTACTTATGTAGAATGGCAATAATGCTGACGATGGCAGTTAACGCGGTAGCAATAGTGCCTACGTCGCCAATCCCTATTTTAAATCGCGAATCGGCCGATTTCTCAGGCACAATTATTTGGCTTCCAGGCTTTACTGATGGGTAGTTACGGAAAAACAGGAAGTGCCTGATAGGCTGGTTTAGTCCATCAGGATATTTGATATAGGCGCCTTTTAAACGTGCATTTTGAGTAGTGCCGCCTGCTGCGTTGATATAATATTTAAAGCTGCGGCCATTATAACTTATGAATTGCTGATTATTTACCGCTCCCGATACCTGTACGTAGGAGATCACCCGTGGTACGTACACACTATCGCCGGGCATCAATATCATTTTATTATCGGCCTTTGTATCGCCGTTTTTTCCGGTCAGGTCAACGTTTACACGCGTGCCTTTCCTGTAAACCTGCGCGTTTTCTAATGATCCGTATGGAGTGACGCCGCCGGCGCGGTTCAAAAAGTCGAGTGCAGTTTCATCTTGTTTTTGCACAGCATATTCACCGGGAAATACCACTTCACCTTTTACGCTTACATTGCCCAAAGAGCGGTAGTTAACTAGGCGTGGTACATATATAAAATCCATAGGCTCTAGCTCTACATCCTGAGCTGCAGCTTTGTCGTCCATGTTCACTACGAAGGTATTTACCAGTTTATTGGCTACGCTGTCTGATTCATTTTTAATAATACGGGATACTTCTACGTGATGGTCTGCCGCCTCATCGTTAAAGCCACCTGCCATGGCTATTAGGTCCGCCAGTTTCAGGCCTTTGCGATAGGTAACTACCAACGGTTTCTTCACAAAGCCTTCAATAGTTACTTTGGGATTAGTAACAAATGCGTCGCGGTCAAACACCATTACCGAGTCTTCGCGCAGCAGCGGAATATCGTTAACGCCGTTAACAATATCAACCGGTTTGAACGAGATCATTTGTTTCTCCAGGTTCGGCAGGGTTCTTTTAATATAACCGCGCTCCAGATAAGCTTCGGGTTTAAGTCCCTGTGCAGATTTCAGCAGTCCGCCTAACGTAAAGCCTGCGGTAAGTTCGTAAACTCCCGGGCGATAAACAGCGCCTTCCAGCACAATACGGTTGGTATAGCGGTTTGTAATGGCGCCTATTTGCACGATATCGCCGTTGCGGGGAATGTAATTTGCAAACAGGTTAGCCGGAACGTCCTTCACCTCCCGTTCAAGGGCGTTAATCTGGTCTACCTTGGCTATGCCTTTATAGGCAATATCGGTAAAGCCGCCGGCATACTTTATCAGGTCTTCCAGTTGCTCGTTGTCTTTCAATTCATAAATAGCCGGGCGTTTTATTTCGCCGCTAATACTCACATGCTTTTTATAAACCGGTATATGAATTACATCCTGATCTTCCAGTCGTACGTTGCCATTAAGCAGTCCGTTCTCTAAGAAGTCGTAAAAATCAACAATTTTGTAAACTTTGTTATTCCTCACCAGTTCAATGGTGCGAAGCGAGCCGTTTTGATTTGGTCCGCCTGAATTATATAATGCGTTGTAAAGCGTTGATAGCGACGACATGGTATAGGCCCCAGGTTTTTTAACCTCGCCTACAATGGTGATCCTGATGCTGCGTGTGTTACCTAGGTTCACGGTAAGCTGCGTTTGGCCGGAGCTTAACGCAGGATAAACCTTGGTCATTTTTGCCTTGATCATGTTGGTGGCCTGCTCGATAGTGAACCCGTTAACGTAAACAAGGCCCGCATAAGGCACCTGCAGGTTACCTTCGGGACTTACCTTGCTGCGTACGGTGCTCTCATTCAAGCCGGTTAACAGCACAATTACCTCATCGCCAGGGCCAAGCACGTAACCTTTGGGGGTTGCAACAGAAAAGTTGGGTTCGAATTTTATATCCGTTTGATTAAAGAACTCAGAACCGAATACAGTTAGTGCCGGCGGCTGCACAACCTGGGGCTTAGCGGGAACTTTTGGCGTTGTTACTGAATCATTCACATCTCTTGAAAAATCGATCTTCTTCTTCTCAGATGTTTGGCCCGATTTTGTTCCTGTTTTTTTGTTTAATCCTAACAAGGTAACGCGGTCTTTAAATGCCTCTACTTCAGCTTCAGGCATACCCTTTTGCACCATTAGTTTATAGGCATCCTGTTCAGACACGCCCGAATCCTGGAGTTTTTTCCAGGCGGCAGTTATTTGCTCGTCGGTTAATTGTGATACCTTAATATTCTGAATATTACTCAGGGATACTTCCTGCGCAATTGCATTGTTGGCAAAGGCTATTAAAGCAAAAAATAAAATATAGAATAGGTATTTAATCCGCATGTAGAAGTTGGTATTAAGCTTAGCGTTGCAAATATAAAACATTATATCGGTGTAACGCCATAAATAGCAAGCTGGTATAGGGCGAAGATATAATCACGCAACCCTAACAATTACTTTAAAAATAGGTTTTTGCCGCTTTAATCAAATTTTATTAATCAAAACTATATTGGGTAGTTATAAGATAGATTTTGGCTATAACGAAGGGACGAGTTTTTGCAAGTTTTGATAATGCGTTTCATTATCTACGAGCTTGCTGATGTGTTTAAGGGCGTTTTTGCCGAGTTCTTCACGAAGTGTTTTATCTTCATAAAGCAGTTTAATATGGTTTTCAAGTGTTACAGCGTCACCGGGCCGAAACAGCAGGCCGGTTTGCTGATGTAACACCATCTCTGGTATGCCGCCTATTGCTGCTCCTATAACCGGCTTACCCAGTGCCATGCCCTCAACAACAGTAAATCCTAAAACCTCGTAACACTCTGACGGGCAGATCAGGAAGTCGGCATTTTTAATTACGCTCAGTGTTTCCTGTTTGCTCTTTTTACCTAAAAAAGTGACGTTATCTAACTGGTGGGTTTCTTTAAAGGCCTTTAATTCTTCTTCCTGAGTACCTGCACCAACTATCCGGAGCTGAATACCGGGGCAGCTCAACATGGCTTTAAGCAGGGTATGAACGCCCTTTATCTTTTCCAGTCTACCTACAAAAACAATGTAACGTTCCTGGTTTTCAGTCAATGATAGTTTGGCTTTTTCAATCTCCGTAAAATCATAACCGTGATAGATCTGCACCAGTTTATCATTAAAAAAACCGAACTGCTTATATTTTTCCTGCTGAAACACCGACGGGCAAACGTAGTGATCTACGTAAGCATAATAATTTAGGTATTTGTGTGCGTAGTTCTCTAAAGCGGCAACTGTACTGGCCAGGTACGAGCCTTTTTTGCACGTGTGGGTAATGCAGTTGTAAAACTTACCGCCGAAACACCGTTCGCAAACTTCGCCATGGCTTACAAAAATACTGTCCGGACAAATGGGGGTATACTCGTGCAGCGTCCAGATAATGGGGATGTTCCGCTTTTTTAAGATCTTAAGAATAGTAGGCGTTATGTAATGATGGATTACGTTGATGTGTGCAAAATCGATCTGTACATCGTTGAGGAGCCGTTCCAGATTCTTCTGCGCCTCGAACGAATATATGCTTTTCATTACTACTTTAACGCCGGTTGTGATACTGCGTTTATTAACCTTTTTATAATCTATATTCTCAATAAAATAGTCGGAATAGGGGGTAGGCAAATTGCGTTCATCCTTCATTGAAAATGGCACAACATTATGCCCTTTCTGGCGGTAAATGTTCACTACGTTCTCAACATAGGTCCAATCGCCACCGGTAGGATACCATGCCCAATTTACCACAAGAATATTCATACCAGCTAATTTCTTAATTAAAACAAACAAAATTCAAAGATGCTTGTAATAACTGATATAAGTAAGATAAAATAAAAGTTAAGATTTTGGGCGATAGTTTACAATAGGTTTAAAGAAACTTTCGGGGGGAATATTCACAACGCATTTTCAGGCCGGCAGGTTTTTCAATACTATTTGAAATAACGAGAATCTGTAAACAATTCGTAAACTTTATGTAACCTGATTGGTTTAAACCAATTTTAAGGAGTTATATCACCCTAATAATCGAATAGCTGTACTATTGCGTTAAGGCTATTTTGTTGCAAAAGTTTTATCTAACTATATTAAAAATCAAAGTATTTAAATTATTTTATCGAATTATTGACGGTTTTACTAAAAATATTCTGGTTAGTAAGTCAAAAAAAGTTAATTTTGGAAAGTGAAGACTATGTAGATACCTGTCACTTTTTGAATCAACTACCAGATTCTATCCTATGGTTTTAACATTTATATGAAGAAAAAGATTTACATTGCTGGCGCAGGTGGAATGCTTGGAGAAGCTTTTTATCGCATTTTTAAAGACGAATATGAGATTAAGTGCACAGACAAGGATGTAAATGAAAAATGGCTTAGCTTTTTAGATTTCAGGGACTTTGAAAAATATAAGAGGGAAGTGGAAAGCTTTAAACCCGATTATCTTTTTCACCTCGGCGCTTATACCGATCTTGAATTTTGCGAGCTAAATCTGGAAGATACCTATCTTACCAATACTACCGCAGTTGAAAATGCGGTGTTCATAGCCAACAAATTAGATATACCTTTACTATACATCAGTACCGCCGGTATTTTTGATGGCACTAAAGATTTTTACGACGATTGGGATGAACCGAACCCGCTTGGCCATTATGCCAGGTCGAAATACATGGGCGAGCGTTACGTGCGCGAACATGCCAAACGTTATATTATCTGCCGCGCAGGCTGGATGATGGGCGGCGGCCCGGATAAGGATAAGAAATTCATTAATAAGATCGTCAAGCAGCTTGCCTCGGGCAAACGCGATCTTTACATTGTTAATGATAAAGACGGCACCCCGACTTTTACCGTTGATTTTGCGAAGAACGTAAAACTCCTGATCGAAAAAGAATATTGGGGACTTTATAACCTGGTTTGTAATGGCGAAACCAGCAGACGTGAAGTTGCCGAAGAACTGGTACGCATCCTTGATTTGGATGTTAAGTTCCACGAAGTATCTTCAAATTACTTTAAAGATACCTATTTTGCACCGCGCCCTACCTCTGAACGCCTGGTAAACAGAAAACTGGAGTTAAGGAACATGAATATTATGCGCGACTGGAGAATTGCCCTGAAAGAATATATTGACGATTACTACCTGGAATATTTAAAAGAAAACAATATTTATTCAGTAAAAGAAGATATAATTACTTTGTAAATGTTTTTTTCATAATGCGTATCGCCGCTTTTGGGTTCCGCTCGGTGCCACCGTCTGACGGTGCGGCCGGTGCTGACAAATTTGCTCTTGAATTATTTCCACGCCTTGTTGCACGCGGACACAGCGTTACGGCCTACAACAGGCGGTATCCTCATGTGTTTGTTGATGTAACTGAATACAAGGGCGTCAAGATCAAAACATTCAAAACTACCAGTAAAAAGGGCTTTGATACGCTGTTGCATTCCTTTAAATGTACCTGGGATATTATTGTAAATAACACCGCCGATATCGTGCATATCCAGAATGGCGGTAACAGTATCTGGGCCTTACCTCTGCGTCTTTTCGGAAAAAAAGTATTCATCAGTCAGGATGGCGTTGATTGGAAGCGTGATAAGTGGCCATGGTACGGCAAACTTTACCTGAAACTCTCTGCATTTATTACCGCCCGTATTCCAAACGAAGTGATCTTTGATAATATTATTGCCAAAAGGCTTTTCGAGGAACGGTTTCATAAGCAGTTCGCGTTCATACCCTTCGGCAGCGAGGTAGAAGCCGGGGACGGCGATATGGCGATCCTTACCAAGCTCAATCTCCAAAAAGGCGAATATTATTTATTTGTTGGCCGTTTTATTCCTGATAAAGGCTTGCATTACCTTATTCCCGGTTTTAAAAACTCAAAATCGACAAAAAAGCTGGTGCTGGTAGGTGGTTCGCCTAATCCATCGCCTTACGAACAGCAATTGGCTGCCATGGCTAACGAAAAAGTTGTTTTTGCCGGGTATGTGTATGGCAATGATGTAAATACGTTAATGCGAAATGCGTACTGCTATATCCAGCCTTCGGATGTGGAGGGGCTATCGCCGGTTGTGCTGACGGTGATGGGGCTTGATGTGCCGCTGATTGTTAGTGATATTGAAGAAAATGAATATGCTGTAAGAGATACTGCCCGCATGTTTAAACAAGGTAACATTGAATCATTAACTGAAGAGATAAATTTCTGTGAGGATAATCATGCTGAAATGCTGACCCTCGCCAAAAAAGCGCAAGATCGCGCGCTAAGCGTATTCAACTGGGAAATGGTTGCCGATGAACATGTAAAGGTATTTGCCAATAGTTAGGCGACGGCTTTTCTGAAAACTTCTATTATTTGCTGCGCTGCGTGCTGCCACGAAAATAATTCCAAACGTTTCCGGCCTTTCAACATCATTTCATTCCGTAGTCCGGCGTTGTCAAGCGCTGTCTTAATTTTTGCTGATATATCATTAATATCAAAAGGATCGAACTTCAAAGCGGCATCGCCGCCAATTTCGGGCAGGCAGGTGTTATCGGCAACCAGTACCGGCAAATCATTCTTAAACGCCTCTAAAATCGGAATACCGAATCCTTCATTGGTAGAAGGAAAAACATATAACAGTGCATTTTGATAAAGCCAGCCCAACTCCGTGTTAGATAGATAACCCGTTAACACTACCTCATTTTGCAGCTCATGCTGTGCAATGGCATCAAGTATCAATTTGTAATCACTATCGGCCTGGTTGGCTGGAGTGGGGCCTGCAAGCACTAATTTTAATTCGCGGTGGTGCAAACTTTTTATTTTGGCAAATGCTTCAATTAGTGCAGGAATATTCTTTCGCTTAAACATTGAACCTGCATGTAAAAGGTAGTTTTGATGGGTTACTCCAAATTTTGCCAATATTTCTTTGCCGGCTGTAGTCATATCGCCTGGCATTGTTTTCGGTCCCTCATAGATCACCACTAGCTTTTCATTGGGAATGCCTGTAAAATGATGGATCTGTTTTTTTGACCATTCAGACGGCGTTATAACATACGGCGATCGTCTGGCCGCAGGTACCGCCGTTTTCATATATAGCCACAACCAAAGTTTACCATAAGCCCCCGGCGATTCAAAACAAAATGCATCGTGAAAAACAGGGATGGTTTTATAGCCGATTTGAATCAATGGCGCACAGTCATCGGTGCAGAAAACAATGTCACACCTCTTAATGAGTGCCTTTAACGGCAAGACAACTTGTTTCCAAAGCTGGTATCGAGCATGCTCAATGTATTTATATAGTTTGTTGTTACCTGTATAAACTGGTATGGGGGTATCAAAAAAATGAAAACGAAGTCCCGCGCTTTCCATTTTTCTGAACTCCTTGCAGAGTTCTTCCAAATAGGTGCGGGTACCGGTTTTGGCACTTTGCAGGTAGCGCACATCTACGGCTACGGTAAGGGGTTTAGGCATTTCAGATCTCCCCCCTGATTTTTAGCAGCTTTGCGGGGATACCACCGATCACCGAGTTGGCCGGGAATGATTTATTAACCACACTGCCCGCCGCAACTACGCATCCATCGCCAATAGTTACTCCCGCTAATATGGTTGATCCTGCGCCTATCCAGCAGTTATTGCCAATACTTACCGCTTGTTTGTTAACGCCCTGTTCTTTTATGGTGAGGCTCAAGTCGTTAAATAGGTGATTTTCAGAAAAGATCTGCACGTTAGGGCCCATGATTACGTCGGTGCCAATGGCGATTCCGCCTTGTCCTGCCAGGTAAGCCCTTGCGCTCATGCCGGTGCGGTCGCCAATGGTTATGCCCTTGCCACGGTAGGCTACCACGCCGGTACAAAACAAAATAGAATCACGGGCAATGGATACGTTGTCGCCGAAGACGATACCATTTTCAGATAGCGCGTTCAGGCTTACGTTATCTTCCAATATCAAATTTTTTCCTGCGGTTATTTTGTAGCCGTGCCTCACCTTAACCCTTCGTCCAACAAATAAAAAACCTGATGATCTATTTAAAAACGGCTTCAAAAGCAGCCCCCTAAGCAACTGGCAGGCTCTTACCCAGCTAATGCTCAAAAGATCGCGCGTGGAATGCGGACTTTCCCATTTATAGTTAGGATCGTTCTTTAACGTTCTGATCAGTTTTTCAATCATGAGCGGGTTGTATTTGCGCTATTTTAGAATGCATTATTATACTGATGAGTAAGCCCGACAAAAACCAGTTCACATACGAAATATAAGAAGACGACTCCACCTCGGAAGTAAGCAGCGGAATAAAGAACGCAATCTTCATCAGGAATACCGCCATACAAACTTTTCGCTCTTTTCCTTTTAGTACCCGAAGCCACTTAAAACTGGTCTTGATCAGCATAATGTAAACTGAAAGATACAAAAACAGGGCTACTATCCCCGCCTGCACACCAATAATAATATACTGGTTCTCACCGCCCACATTATCGCCCAAACTACCTGCAACCCGGCCCGATGTGCCCAGACCGAGACCAAAAGGTTTTTCCACCATTGACATCAAACCCTCCATCCACTCTAACACGTGTCCCACACTTGACGGATTGCTAAAGTCGATTGTATTGACGATGACTTCTGTTATACCGGTGTTGCTCTGTTGGAACCTTGTAAAGAGATAAATAACATAAATAAAGGCAATTCCCAATGCCACATGAACAACGTGCGTTATGTATTTTTTTTTGGTGACCAGTGCGTAAACATAGATCACTACAAAATAGCTTACAAACGGCGCACGGGATAATGCAAAAATAATGGAAAGGAGGGAAGCCGCCAATGCCAGCCAGCCCATGCCCGACGGCTTAAAACGGTTATCATCGCGGGTGAATAGCGCAATTATGACCGATAATGCCAACAACGTAGCCGACGCATGTTCCAGTGGATTGGCAAAGAAACTGGCAAAACGCGGATACCCGCCTTCTGACTGAAACGTCCAGCTCAGGCCATAATCGCCGCCCGGTTCAAAGTTAAAGAAGTAGTAAACATAATCGGCAAAACCGGTGATGGTTTGCAGGTGCTGGTGAAAGATCACTTCGCCCGCTAAAACAAAACCGGCAGCAATGGTGAGCAGTACAATGTAGTTAAAGTATCTGCTGATGTAGATTTCACGGATATCCATCAGTCTTCCGGTAAAATAAACCACCACAAAAAAGGAGGTGCTTTTAAGTGCCAGCAGCCTGTTGAAAAAACTTTCCTCGCCAATAGGAAGTATAGCGTATAATAATGTATAGGCAAGAAACGAGAGGATAGCATAATCAATCAGATGCGGCCTTGGGATGTATCTTAAGGTTACAACGTTGAGAATAAACAGGCTGATGATCAGTACTTCCTTAAAATACTGAAAAATTGGAATCAGATCTTTTAGTCCCAGCAAAAATGCCACCGACATAGCAGTGGTGTACATCGATAATCCGAAGATCAGAAACACCAATACGCCCTGCCGGTAGCCTTTAATGACTTCCCTCAACGCCACAAAAAAAGATGTGAGATATATCAGCGGAAAAATGAACAGCATCCTTAGCGGGTGTTTGAAATATTATAGGGCCAAATTAGGCTTTTTGGAGTGAAAATCCCCTCCTTAAGCCCTTTAATTAGAAAGCCGGCTTTTTGGTTACGGCGGCGCAGCACCAGGTAGGCCAGTACCGCCAGGTAGTAAAAGCCATTATAAATAAAGTAAATGGGATAAAATATGACGCTTCCGTAACGCCTTAAAAACCAGATATGGTTGCGGCTTGTATAATAATGGATAACCGGGCTTAATGTTCCTTCTTTTTTCGGTGCCTCAACTTTTGCCGATACACCAGCTTCGTGATACATTTTTGAAGATGGAAGGTAGTGTACTTCGAATCCGTTTTCGCGCAATCTGAACGACAGCTCTACGTCTTCGAAATACAAAAAGAATTGCTTGTTGAAAAAACCACATTGTTGTAGCGCTGAATTACGGAGCAACATGCAACAACCGGTTACCCATTCGGCACTTTTGTAAGTTTTTCGCGCATCATCGTCGGGAGTGGTTAAGTCTGAACTGACTTTGCCTAAAAACTTATTGAAACGTCCTTCGCCGTTCCAGATGCGAGCTTTATCGTGCATCCAATAAATAGCGGGTTGTACGGCTGCTGCTGAGGGGTGCGCGTTCATGTGAGCAAGCAGGCCCGATACTAGATCTTCATCAACCACTGTATCGTTATTCATCACAAGCGAATAGGTATAGCCCTTATCTAAACTGTATTGCAGGCCGCGGTTATTTCCCCCGGCAAAGCCCAGGTTCTCCTTATTATCGATATAAATAATATCGGGAAATTGCACCTTTAATAGCTGCAAAGAATTATCTGAAGAGCCGTTATCGGCTACAATGATATCGAACAAAGTAGCATCGCAATATTTTTGCAGCGATACAATGCAGCCCGCTGTATGCACCGGGGTATTCCAATTGAGCAATATAATAGCAACCGGCTTAGGCATGTTGTTGTGCAGTTTTTTTAACAATGAACCCGTACATCAGCAATGCACATGTTTCAACTATGAGTGTGAAGCCGCCCACCAGGCGATAGTTACGCAAGTTAAGCAGTACAAAAGCAGTGAGCAGTGATAATATGAAAAGTATGATTGCTATCCGGAAAATATAAACGGTGTTGTTCTTCAAAAGCTGATCGAGCACGTTCAGAACATTCAGGGCAGATACTGCCGGTACAAAAGCCATGATCTTTAGAAATAAAATGGCTGTAGCGTTGTGCTCTTTTGACAGCGTGAATACAATGAAATCGGCCAGTATAAAAATAAGCAGCGAGCCGGCAAAAAATACGCCCGCCAGCAGGTACCTGGTCTTTTTGCGGTAGGCGTTCCATAACGAAATGCTTTGCTGATACAGGTGCGCGGCATTTGGATAAAGCGCGTTGGAAATGGTGATGAGCAGGTTGCGGCATTGACCGATGATCCTGTCGCACAAAGAATAGGGGCCAAGCAGCGACTCCAAACCCCACACAGGCAGGGCAAATATGATAATAGATTGCTGCAAGTTAACCGAAAGATTGTTAATAGTAAGGTAGAAGTTGTCTTTACCGATCTTCAATAGCTCTGTTTTTCGCGGCAGATAGAATGGTACTTCGAGTTTTTTAATAAGGTACACCAACAAACCAAAATAAGCTATCACGTTGCACATTCCTAAAATAAAGTTGACCCATATAGCATCGGCAGGGGTTTTTATAAAGGCCAGCACACTTGCTACCGACGCCACGTTCGACAACATATTGAGCAGATTATACATCTTTAGCCGTTCGGCACCGATAAAAAAACACAGCGGGTTAACTACTTCGGCAAACGCTACAGGCATCGAAAGTAACAGGAAAGGATAATATTTGACAGGGAACCATCTCAACCCTAGCATCACCGCTAAAAAAAGCACGAAAATGACTATACGGATAAGCAATGTGTTATAAAAAACCTCGCCAAGTTTCGCGCGGTCTTTAATATGGAAGGCCACATCGCGCACGCCTGTTTGCCCGGTACCATAGTTGATAACTCCGCCTGCAAACTGTGAAAAACGTGTAGCGAACATAATAATGCCAAATTCAACAATGCCAACAGCGCGGGTTATTATAGGAATAATAAGGATGAGCAGCAGTATATTTGAAATTTGTATGCTGCTTAAATTGAAAAAGTTAGAAATGATATTTGTTTCTCTTAGCTTTTTATAAGCGCCGTTAATGCGTTGTTTCAATTCTGCCGGTTATTAAAGGCGTAAATTTAGCTTATTTTACCCATAGTTTATTAACGTAAAAAGGCTGTAAGCGCGGTCTCAACTGTACTTTTTTAAGCTAAATATTTAATAACTTGCAGCCCTGAACAAATTACTTTACCAGATAAAAACATCAGCCAGATCAGGCGTTTAATATTAAATGGAAAACATTGAAATGAATAATATTGTGGTTTTCGGCGCTTCGGGGCAATTAGGGCAGTGTATTAAAACAGTGGGAGAAAGGAAGGGCATAAAGCCGCTTATTTTCCCATCCGAGCAGGACGCCAATATTTTAAATACCGAAGGCCTGGCACATATATTCAATACTTATAAACCAACTTATGTGATTAACTGCGCCGCCTATACTGCTGTTGATAAAGCGGAAGACGAAGCTGAAATAGCCGAAAAGGTGAATAAAACCGGGGCAGAGAACCTCGCTATAAAATGCAAAGAGCATGGCGCTGTGCTTGTCCATATCTCTACTGACTTTGTTTTTAAGGGGGATGTTGCCCGTCCGTTAACCGAAGATGACGAGGCTAAACCGATAAGCGTTTATGGTCAGACAAAACTCGATGGTGAAAAAATTATTGCCGCGATATTACCGGAGCATTTTACCATTCGTACCGGCTGGTTGTATTCGGAGTATGCAAATAATTTTGTGAAGACCATGCTCAAATTGGGCAGCGAGCGCGACGAATTGAAAATTATAGCCGACCAGGTAGGAACGCCAACCTATGCTATTGATCTTGCTGAATTTATTTTACTGGTTATCAGTAGCAAAAGCACGGCTTTTGGCGTATATCATTATAGCAACGAAGGCGTTACCTCATGGTTTGATTTTGCGCGTGCCATTTTTGATATTTCGGGCACTAAAGTAAAAGCCATACCCATACGTACCGACGAGTATGTGACTAAAGCTACCCGCCCCAGCTATTCGGTAATGAATAAAACAAAGGCAAAGCAAACATTTAACATCGAAATACCGTATTGGAGGGATAGTCTTATAAATTGCATAGACAAACTTCAAAATAACCTGTAAACACATCAATGAAAGGAATAATCTTAGCGGGAGGATCGGGCACCAGGCTTTATCCTATAACACGGGCAATAAGTAAGCAATTGATGCCCATTTACGATAAGCCGATGATCTATTATCCGCTATCGGTATTAATGCAGGCGGGCATAAGGGAAATTCTGATCATAACTACGCCCGAGGATAACGAAAGCTTTAAACGCCTGTTGGGTAACGGCGAAGAGCTGGGCTGTGAATTCAATTACGCTATACAGGAAATTCCGAACGGACTTGCACAGGCTTTTGTTATTGGTGAAAGGTTTATTGGCAATGATAAAGCAGCGCTGATTTTAGGGGATAATATTTTCTACGGCACCGGCTTTACCGAACTGATCCGCAGTTTTAATGATGTGGACGGCGCGGCGATTTTTGCCTACCCTGTTGCCGATCCTGAGCGTTACGGCGTAGTGGAGTTTGATAAAGATTTCAAAGCCCTTTCGATAGAAGAGAAGCCGGAAAAACCAAAATCTAATTATGCAGTACCTGGCCTATATTTTTATGATAACAATGTTATAGAGATAGCTAAAAATCTAAAGCCATCGCCCCGCGGTGAATATGAAATAACCGACGTAAATAAATACTACCTGCAACAGGGCAACCTGCACGTTGGGGTAATGGATAGGGGAACAGCATGGCTGGATACCGGCACTTTTGATTCGTTAAGCGACGCATCGGAATATGTTCGTGTAATAGAAAAACGCCAGGCAACCAAAATTGGCTGTATTGAAGAAGTTGCCTATCGCCAGGGTTTTATTGACGATGCGCAGTTAAAAGTTTTAGTAGCAAAGTATATTAAGAGCGGTTACGGAGCGTATTTGCAGACGTTATTGGGGTAATATTTTTTCCTTTTGTTATTGCGGGGTGCGAAACAATCTCCTGGTGCTTATTGCAGCCGGCAACATTGGCATTAATGTATTGGCGACTAGATTGCTTCGTACCTCACAATTGTAAGATTTTTTAAAGTCGGCGTATTATATAAAATTATATACTTTCTTTCACCTTCTCTAATACATTCTCCCCACCTTTTATCCAAATCATTTCCTTATCTCGTCCAAACCAGGTCATTTGACGTTTAGCAAAACGGCGGGTATTTTGTTTGATAAATGCTATCGCCGTATCCAGATCCGTTTTTCCGTCGAAATAATCAAAAAGTTCGCTATAGCCAACGGTGTTTAAAGCATTTACGTGCCGATAAGGCAGAAGCGACCGTACTTCATCAACCAGGCCTTGTTTTACCATCTCATCAACGCGGTGATTGATGCGGTCATATAAAACCTCACGGGGCCAATCGAGCCCGAATTTCAGGCTATTGAAAGGCCGTTTATTAGCTGTTGCTTTCCGGAATGATGAAAATGGCTGGCCTGAGCTTTCAAAAACTTCCAATGCACGGATAACGCGCTGGGGGTTATTGATATCCGCCTGGTTATAGTAAACGGGGTCGGCAGACTTTAGTTTTCCCTGTAAAAAGGCAATGCCGTGTTCTTCCAATTCTTTATTCAGGCGTTCTCTTACCGCCGGGTCAGTAGCAGGAAATTCATCAAAACCATTACAAATGGCATTGATAAAAAGACCAGAGCCGCCTGCTAAAACAATAACTTTATGTGTTTTGAATAGTTCATTCAGCAATGCAAGGCATTCTTTTTCATAATCGCCTGCGGTATAATGCTGACTAATGGAAAGCGTATCGATAAAATAATGCTTTACGGCAGCGAGTTCCTCATGGCTGGGTTTAGCCGTACCGATAGACATTTCGCGATAAAACTGCCTTGAATCTGCCGATACTACAACAGTATTATAATGCTGTGCCACCGCGATGGCCGCAGCAGTTTTACCCGAAGCTGTAGGGCCTGCAATTACAATAAGGGTGGGTGAGGGGTTCATAGTTGATGAGTGGTCCATAGTCGATGGACCATAGACCATGGACAGAAAAAATATCCAGACAGTTTATGGTAAATAAATAGACCATAAAAAACTCTTTCTATGGTCTATCGTCCATGGTCCGTAGACTAATAATCGTCTCCGCCGCCATTTCCACGGCTTTCGTCTTCGAAGTTTTCGTCGTCGCTAAACTCGTTGCTAAATTCGTCTTCTTCCTCCTCTTCATCGTCTGCCACTTTTGCAGGAACATCCAACTCGCCGGTTTCACTAACTTCTGCAAAATCGTCGGCATCTTCTTCTCCTATGGCCAATTCATTAAGAAAATCGAAATCGTCACCTTCCGGAGTTGCAACCGGTGTTGTTAATACGTTGCCGAACTGCTTTGGCGCTTCGCCTGTCGATTTGATCACCGCAGGATAGTTAACGCCCGGAGTTTCATCCAGGATGATCTTCATCAGTTCCACATGAAAGTCAAAAGGACGGTCGAAATTGAAGGTATAATAAAATTTCTGATGCGGATCGTCGATATACTTCAACAGCTTCACGTTTTCCATCAGGGCAACGCCGCGGTCAATTCTTTTCTGGTTTGGCAGGTACGTAATTTCCTCGCCCTTTATCCATTGATCGTTGCTCACGTAAAAGGATGAAGAGTATTCGCAATTGTAACCTGTTGATTGGTGGATAGCCCTGTGGAGATCTTCAAATGTCTGGTTCGACTTTACGTCGATTTCCCTTACCACATCATCGTAATCTTCAAAAGTAATCCTGAACCTGTATAGCGCCATTTTTTAGTATAAGTTTTTACAAAAATAAATGTTTTTAGTTATTTATAGGCCCGGTTGTGCTATTAGATATACAAAATCTGCCGGCAAACCAACGCTGGAAATAATTATGGCTTACCCACAACTTTTAAGCCAATTTCTTCGCCCTTTGCAATTGTGAACTTTAAAGCCTCTTCGCGGTTGTTGGGGATGTCGCCTTCCAGTATGGCTTCGCGAATCTGATTTTTAATAATCCCCACTTCGCGGCCCTCCTTCAACCCGAACAGTTCCATGATGTCATTACCCGTAACGGGAGGCTGCCAGTTGCGGATACTGTCGCGTTCTTCAACATCTTTTAACTTCTGCTGAACCAGCTCAAAATTGTTACGGTATTTTTTTACTTTGTATTCGTTTTTTGTGGTAATGTCTGCTTTACACAACAACATGAGGCTTTCAATGTCCTCACCTGCATCAAATAACAAACGCCTTACAGCCGAGTCAGTAACGATAGACTGCGCCAAAACAATGGGCCGCAAATGCAGCTGCACCATTTTTTGAACAAATTTCATCTTCTCGTTCAGCGGTAGTTTTAGTTGAGTAAAGATCCTGGGGACCATACGGGCGCCTTTATCTTCATGGCCGTGAAACGTCCAGCCGTGGCCGGGTTCAAAGCGCTTGGTAGCAGGTTTGGCTATATCGTGCAAAATAGCTGCCCAACGCAGCCAAAGGTCATCGGTGGTTTCACAGATATTATCGAGTACCTGTAGCGTATGATAAAAATTGTCCTTATGGCCCTTGCCGTCGATATATTCAACGCCGTACAAGACGGTCATTTGCGGAAAGATCTTATGCAGCAGCCCCGTATCGAACAAATAATTAAAGCCGATAGACGGTTTTTTGGATAAAATTATTTTATTCATTTCATCCGTAATGCGCTCTTGCGAGATAATACTGATCCGGTCGACGTTGTTTTTTATGGCAGCAACTGCCGTTTCGTCTATTTTAAAATCCAGCTGCGTGGCAAAACGAATAGCCCGCATCATGCGTAACGGGTCATCAGAAAAAGTTATTTCAGGATCAAGCGGCGTCTTGATGAGTTTTTCATCGAGGTGTTTGATACCGCCGAACGGATCTAACAATTCGCCATAAGAATCAGGATGCAAGGAAATAGCGAGGGCATTGATGGTAAAATCGCGGCGTTTCTGGTCGTCTTCTAAAGTGCCGTTCTCAACGATGGGTTTCCGCGAATCGCGACGATAAGACTCGCGGCGCGCGCCTACGAATTCTATCTCCAAGTCTTTATATTTAAGTTGAGCTGTGCCGAAATTTTTGAAAACGGCAACCTTTGCATTCAATGCTTTACCTACGCGTTCGGCAAATTCTATCCCGTTGCCAATCACCACGATATCGATGTCTTTCGATGGGCGGTTCAGAAAAATATCACGCACAAAGCCCCCAATAGCATAAGCCTGCACGTTGTTTGTGCCCGCCAGCTTTGAAATAATAGTAAATACGGGATGCTGTAGATGCTGTTTCATAATTTACGATGTGCGAATTACGATTTTAGATTTATTTAAATGAGTTTAAATCGTAACTCTTAAATCTAAATTCGTAACTCGTTTTATCTCCTGATAAACTCGAATTTTCCATCCGGGGCAAGCCTCATAATGGTTGATGGGTTTTTAATTTCCATGCTGTGCTGATCAAGATTAACCACATAATCTACCCCATCGATGATCTCCTGATCAATTTGCGAGAAATACTGTGGCGATGGCTTACCGCTGATGTTGGCCGATGTAGATACCAAAGGTTTCCGCATCCGCTGGATCAATTGCTGGCAAAATTCATGCTTGGTAACCCTGATGCCTACGCTGCCATCGGCAGCAATTAACGCTGGTGAAATATTTTTTGCGCCCGGCATTACCAGGGTAAGCGGATTTTCGGCGTATTCGATCAGGTCGAAAGCCAGCGGATTTACCTCGCTGATATAGCTTTCCAGTTTATTTTCCGTATCGAGCAGGATGATCATGCTCTTAGCCTCATCACGCTGTTTAAGCCTGAAAATCTTACGGATAGCCTCGGTGTTGGTGGCATCACAGCCAATTCCCCAAATAGTATCGGTAGGATAGAGGATAATACCGCCGTCCTGAATAACCTTGAAAGCTTTTGCAACTTCGTCTCTAAGCATGGCGCAAATATACGCTCAATGCGTTAATGATTTGCAATTCGTCTAACAGTTCCATGCATTTGGGCACGCCATACAGCTTGCAGGTATTGTTTACGCAAGGCTCACAGTTTAGTTTTCCGGCGCGAATCACCGTCAGGCTTTGTTTGTTATAAGGTGCAGTGTTGTGTTCATCGCCGGCGCCGAACAACACAATGGTAGGTCTGCCTATAGCGTTTGCCAAATGTGCGGGACCAGAATCTGTAGTCAAAATAGCCGTTGCGCTGGCCATGTAGCCTGCCAACTGCGGCAAGTTGGTTTTGCCCGCATAGTTTATAAAACGGAGATAGCCGTCGGGTCGCACGTTATCGGCAGGGATCAGTGAATCTATATAAGGTTTTTCCTTCGGCGAGCCGATCAGTCCGAACTGTACATCAGGGAAGGCTTGAGCCAATACGGATAGTAACCTTTTGGCCTTTTCTTCTGGCATGCGCCTCGACGTAGCCTCAGAATTAAAATTCACGATCACGATATTATGCGCCGGTTCGTTCTCCAGATAAATATCTATTCTTACCCGCCTGTTTTCCACAGCTTTGCCGGTAAATTGCTCCAGTAAGTACAGGTATTGATCAACCCGGTGCAGATGGGGAGGCATTTTGTAAGCATTACTTAGAAGGAACATGCCGCCTTCCTTAGCAAACCCGATACGCTTTTTTGCACCTGCAGCCCAACTCAACACCAACGACGACAGTGAAGCAGGCAGGTTAAAAAACAGATCGAACTTTTGGCCGCGCAATGTTTTGCCAAAGCGGTAAACTCCGCCAAGACCTTTATATTCCTGCTTAGAAAAGGAATGAATGCTAACGCCGGGAATTAATTCAACTATCGCCGATAGTTCTTTTTTAATGATAACATGAATCTCTGCTTCGGAGTAAGATTCCTTAACGGCGGCGATGAATGCTGTGCTCATCACCACATCGCCGAGCCAGTTGGGAAGTCGGATGAGGATTTTCATGGGGTTAGAGATTAGTATATGTCTGAACCTTGATTTGCTTGATTTGAGAATTAAATGACGTTTTGCTCATAATCAGGATAATCTTCCAATCCTATAATCAAGGTTCAGACAATAAATGATCGCGATTAATTTTCTCAGTGCGGCTTTTCCGCCTAATCTCTAATTAACTAGTCTCTAAATTATACCGCCACATTATTATCCCTCAAAGCATCATTCAGTGAGGTCTTCTTATCGGTTGATTCTTTACGCTGGCCAATGATGAGGGCGCAAGGCACCTGGTATTCGCCGGCAGGGAATTTTTTGGTATACGAACCCGGTATAACTACAGAGCGCGCCGGAACGTGGCCTTTGTATTCAACAGGTTGTTCTTTCGTTACGTCAATGATCTTGGTAGATGCAGTAAGCACCACGTTAGCGCCCAATACTACTTCACTTTCCAGGTGCACACCTTCTACCACGATGGCGCGCGAGCCGATAAAGCAGTTATCTTCAATAATTACTGGTGCAGCTTGAACTGGCTCTAAAACGCCGCCAATACCTACGCCGCCGCTTAAATGCACATGTTTACCAATTTGCGCGCATGAGCCAACGGTAGCCCATGTATCAACCATGGTGCCTTCATCTACATAAGCGCCGATATTTACATACGAGGGCATCATGATCACGCCTTTGGCCAGGTGAGCACCGTAACGTGCAATAGCATGAGGAACCACGCGTACACCGATTTGGGCATAATCGGTCTTCAGCTTCATTTTATCATGGAAAACGAACGGACCAACACTGATCTCCTCCATTGCGCGGGTAGGGAAGTAAAGTATTACGGCTTTCTTCATCCACTCGTGGGTGTGCCAGCGATTGCCGATCAGTTCGGCAACGCGTATTTCGCCTTTGTCTAATTTTTCAATTACGGTATCAATGGCATTTACATATTCGTTGTAACGCAGCAGGTTCCTGTCTTCCCAGGCGGCTTCAATAAGTTTTTTAAGGTCTTGCATTAGTGATTATAACTTTCAGCAAATTAAAGAAATTTTAAAGAATTTGTTCGAGGAAAGTTAACGGAATGCAATATGGAAAAATTGTTATTGGTTGATCGCTTCTATATAGGGTGCTCCATGGTAGCCTCCGTCGCCAAAAAGCGTATCAGGTCGATTTTCAAACTCAATACCTTCAAAAATCTCTAAATCTTTGTAATTTTGAAGGCTATGCCTGAGAAAGAGAAATTAAGAATTGACAAATACTTGTGGGCCATCAGGGTTTTTAAAACACGCACGCTGGCAACGGAGGCCTGCAAAGCCGGTCGCGTGAAGCTGGACGGTCAAAACATTAAACCGGCGCATGAGGTAAAGATTGGAGAGGTGTACCAGGTATCAAAAGGGCCGGATAGAAGAATATTAAAAGTTACCGGTTTGCTGGAAAACCGGGTAGATGCCAAAAAGGCCATTGATTTTTATGAAGATGTAACACCGGTTGAACAAACGCAGGCCTTCAAATCGATGTTTCATGCTCCTATGCTGAAACGTGATCGTGGAGCCGGCCGCCCAACCAAGCGCGACCGCCGCGAGATAGATGACCTGAAGGATGATTTTTTTGAAAAAGGTGTTTAAAACGCAGTCTATATCCTTATCTTGACGAGCCCTTATCAGCCGCTAACCGGAAAAACTGAATGAACAGACACACAACCTTTTTTAAGGCGCTGAATCTTATTATCGATTACCTGGTTTTGAACATCAGTTTGATAGCTACTTGTTACATCGAGAATAACACCAGCATTTTTTCCGACAGCAATAAGAAATACCTGCCTATTGTACTGGTATTTAACCTGATATGGCTGCTTTCGGCCAATATATCCCGGTTGTATTTTGATGTGCTGAATAAAGACTCCATTATTACCTTTCGCAACGTATTCCGCACCTATTTCCTGTTCGTCAGTTTTATTTGCTTTACCATATTGATCCTGATAGGAACGGAGGCATATTTCATTACTCGTCAATACCTGTTCTATTCACTGGCGTTTTTTGGTTTCCTGCTCGGGTTTTGGAAGGTAATATTCCTCCTCATCAGGAAAAGCGAACGGGCCTCATTGATGGACACCCGCAATGCGGTGATCATAGGGGCGGGCCGTACCGGATACGATCTGCACGAATATCTCCGCAAATACTGGGATACCGGTTACCGCGTGGTCGGTTTTTTTGATGATGACCCGGCCAATGTGAAGGAAGATGATAATTACCTGGGCGATGTGGAGCACTGCATAGCCTATGTGAAAAAGCATAAGATAACCGAGATCTTCTGTACCCTGCCTATCGCCGAATCTGCACGGATAAAAAAGCTGATGCACGATGCGGACAAGAACCTGATCCGCTTTAAATCTGTGCCCGAATATTATGATTATGGCATCAAGCCGGTTTATATCCAAAGTTTCGGGCAGATCCCGGTAATCTCGGCGCGAATAGAGCCGTTAGAGCATTTGCATAACCGCGCGCTTAAACGGGCTTTTGATATTGTTTTCTCGTTGTTAGTGATTGTTTTTTTGTTTAGCTGGTTATTTCCTATTCTGGCTATGTTAATCAAGCTTGGGTCGAAAGGGCCGGTCTTTTTTGTGCAGGAGCGATCGGGACACAATAACGAGCCCTTTAAATGCTATAAGTTCAGGAGTATGTACGTTAATGGCGATGCCAATAAGGTTCAGGCCACCCGTAACGATAAGCGCGTAACCAGGCTTGGTGCTTTTATGCGCAGAACCAGCATAGACGAGCTGCCTCAATTTTTTAATGTACTGATAGGGAATATGAGTGTGGTAGGTCCGCGTCCGCACATGATCAACCATACGGAAGAATATTCAGAATTGATAGATATGTACATGGTGCGCCATTTCCTGAAACCCGGAATTACCGGCTGGGCGCAGATCAAGGGCTTCAGAGGGGAGACAAAAACCGTGGATGCCATGAACCAGCGCGTGGAAGCCGACTTGTGGTATCTCGAAAACTGGTCATTTCTGCTTGACCTGAAGATCATTTTCCTCACCGTTCGCGATTCGCTGGTGGGTAGCGAAAACGCGTTTTAATACGTCAATATTTATTTTCTTCCGAATGGTCCCACTCGTTAAATACCACAATGGCTTCGTCGCGTAATAACTGTACGATAGGCAATTTGCGGTTTTCCATACTACAGGCTATCTCATCATAAATAAAATGATCGTCGAAACCTATCGCGGCCGCATCGGCCTTGGTATTGGCATAATAAATTTTATCTATTCGTGCCCAGTAAATAGCGCCAAGGCACATGGGGCAGGGTTCGCAACTGGTGTAAATAACGCAGCCCTGCAGGTTGTAAGTACCCAGGGCGGTGCAGGCCAACCTTATTGCAGATACCTCGGCATGTGCGGTGGGGTCGTTTTCAGGGATCACTTTATTGGCGCTGGCTGCTACCACCTCACCATCCCTTACTATAACCGCTCCAAACGGACCACCCAAGCCTTTTTCAACGTTAGTATGAGAGAGCTCGATAGCCATTCGCATAAATTTTTCGTGATCTTCCATAGGCGTCAAAAATAAGAAAACCCCGGCTTTGTGAGCCAGGGTTCAATTTGAAAATTTGATTATTTGTTGATTTGAAGATTAAATCATCAAATCAAATTATTTTTTCTCTTTAGCGTATGCGTCGTTCAGTTTTTTCAGGAAATCGGCAGTTACTTCAAGGCTTTTATCAGCATAAAGAAGTTGAGTGTTACCAGTTTGGAAGGTAAGGATCATTTTATAGCCGTTATCTTTAGCGTATTGCTTGCTGAACTCAAAAATTTTGTCGTAAAGTTTTTTGGTTTCGTCGGCCTGGGTGCTTTGCAGTTGCGCGCTGGCATTTTGCTCATACTGTTGCTCTGACTGGCCTTCACGCTGTAAACGCTGCTCTGTAGTTTGGCGCTGATCGGCGCTCAATGTGTTTGCACTTTTTTGGTACTCCGCTATTTCGCGCTGTAACGACTGACGGCGACCGCCAACATCGTTCTGCACTGATTTACCTTTGTCTTCCAGGCGTTTGCGCATATCTTTTGCAGCCTCGTATTTTAACGATACGGAATCCTCGTTAATGTAAACAATTTCGGGTTTAGTGCTTACCGCTGCGGGAGCTGCAGATTTGTCGGCAGGTTTGTTCTGGTTACATGCTGCTATGCTTCCGGCAAGTGCTACACCTAAAGTAATCTTTGTTAAAATTGAAGCCGTGGTTTTCATTGTCATTAATTGGTTTCTTGTGCGCCGCTGCGCAAAAACTTTCTATTGTTTAATTATGTAAATTCTGACAAAGATAAACTTTCAATGCAAGTATCAAAGTGATGTGCGAACGATTGATGTGCAGATGTGCGAATTTTGGATTTGAAAATTTGAAGGTGTGCCGAGTTGAAAATCAAAAGCCAGTTTTTAATTTTTTCAATCTTCGGATTTTCAAATCAACAAAGCTTCAAATCATCCGCATATCCGCACATCAAAAATCGCACATCTTTCCACAATCCACATTCACTTACTTATCCACAAATGCTGAAATCCGGGGTATTTTTCGTATTTTTGAAGGTTATTGTTTCAACCAGATATGAGCGAAGAAAATCAAGACAAATCAAATTATTCAGCAGATAATATACAGGTTTTAGAGGGTTTAGAGGCGGTGCGCAAGCGGCCGTCCATGTACATTGGCGATACAGGCGTTAAAGGTTTGCACCACCTGGTATATGAGGTGGTCGACAACTCGATTGACGAGGCGCTGGCTGGTTACTGTACCGATATCAATGTGGTCATTCACAAAGGAAACTCCATCACTGTTAAAGATAATGGCCGCGGTATCCCTACCGGTATTACAAAGAAAGAGGGCAAATCGGCACTCGAAATCGTAATGACGGTACTGCACGCCGGTGGTAAATTCGATAAAGACACTTACAAGGTTTCGGGTGGTTTGCACGGTGTGGGTGTGAGCTGCGTTAACGCGTTATCAACGCACGTAAAAACTGTTGTAGAACGCGAAGGCAAAATCTTTACGCAGGAATATGAACGCGGCAAGCCAATGTTCGACGTGAAGGAGATCGGCGTTTCAGACCGTACCGGTACTACACAAACTTTCCAGCCCGATCCGGAGATATTCACCCTCACTACAGAATATAAGTACGATACGTTAGCGGCCCGCTTGCGCGAGCTTGCTTATTTGAATAAAGGTATCCGCCTCACTTTAAGCGACGAACGTGAACCAGGCGAAGATGGCTCATTTGCCACAGAAGAATTTTACTCTGAAGGCGGCTTAAGCGAATTCGTAAAATACCTTGATGGTACCCGCGCGCCAATCATTCCTGAGCCAATTTATGTGGACGGCATAAAGAACGGCATCCCGGTTGAGTTGGCTTTGCAATACAATGATACCTTCTCTGAGAACGTATTCTCGTACGTAAACAACATCAATACCATTGAAGGCGGTACACATGTAGCCGGTTTCCGCAGAGGCCTGACCCGTACGCTAAAGGCTTATGCCGATAAAGAGGGCCTGCTAAAAAACATGAAGGTGGAAATTACCGGTGATGACTTCCGTGAAGGAATGACCGCTGTAATTTCTGTTAAAGTTCAGGAACCGCAATTTGAAGGGCAAACCAAAACCAAATTGGGTAACAACGAGGTAATGGGTGCCGTGGATATGGCTGTAGGCGAGATTTTGGGTAATTACCTTGAAGAGCATCCGCGTGAAGCAAGGATGATTGTTCAGAAAGTGATTCTGGCCGCTACTGCCCGTGCCGCAGCCCGCAAGGCCCGCGAAATGGTGCAGCGCAAGAACGTAATGAGCGGATCGGGATTACCGGGTAAGCTTTCGGATTGTGCCAACAGCGACCCTGCATTATGCGAGCTTTATCTTGTGGAAGGTGATTCTGCAGGTGGTACTGCCAAGCAAGGCCGCGACCGCGAATACCAGGCAATCCTGCCTTTAAGGGGTAAGATCCTTAACGTGGAGAAAGCCATGGAGCATAAGATCTACGAGAACGAGGAAATTAAGAACATGTTTACCGGCCTGGGCGTAAGCATTGGCACCCCTGAAGACGATAAAGCCTTAAACTTAGCCAAGCTTCGTTATCATAAGATCGTCATCATGACGGATGCCGACGTGGACGGTTCGCACATTACCACACTGATCCTGACATTCTTTTTCCGTTACATGAAGGAGTTGATAGAAAATGGGTATGTATATGTAGCGTCGCCGCCGCTTTACCAGGTTAAGAAAGGTAAAGAGTCGGAATACTGCTGGAACGAAGAGCAGCGCGATGCCGCCGTTCAGCGTTTAAAAGGCGCAGGTAAGGAAGACAGCGTACACATACAGCGTTACAAAGGTTTGGGTGAGATGAATGCCGAGCAGCTTTGGGAAACCACCATGAACCCTGCCTCACGTACATTAAAACGCGTAAGCATCGAAAACGCCGCCGAATGCGATCACACCTTCTCCATGCTAATGGGCGATGAGGTTGGTCCGCGCAGGGAGTTTATAGAGAAGAATGCGAAATACGCGAGGATAGATACGTAAGAGATCCATGGCTTAGATATAAAGAAGGCTTTCCGGAAACGGGAGGCCTTTTTAGTTTAAGACTGCCGCGAGTTTAGCGCAGCGTAACTCGTGGCATAGCATGGCGTAAGCTTTCAGCTTACATCATTTTCCGAGACAAGCTGAAAGCTTGTACAATGCTTGCCACGAGTTGAAAACTCGCGGCAGTTGGGAGGAGTAGTTATTTCCTCAACGTCATCTTCCCCTTCCCATAATCAATTACCGCTTTGTATTTCATCAAAATATCACCGCCTAAAACGCCTAAAACTTCGGGGTGCCCAAGTTGGCGGTAGGCAATGTTAATGGTAGAGAGATCAAGTACGGCTACTTCAAATTCGTCGACTAATAGCCTGCCTATGCGCATGTCGGTAATGAGGGCTGTGGATGATTCCATGGTGTTGGTGCCGAGGCCAGTTGAAAGTTTGTCGCTGAGGTTCAGGACCGCTTCGGCATAGGCGTTTAGCAGCATGGTTTTATCGAATGCGGTTTTGGAGGCGCCGGTATCGAGCACTACTTTAAATGGTTTACCGAATACTTTTATATTGAGCAGCGGATGGAATCCGTCGTCGTGCAGATCGATAATTTGAAGGGGGATGGTAAAGCTTTTAAAAGGGAGAGTGTTCGTATCAGTCATGGTCGGAGGCATCTTTTGCCATTTCAATTATTATGGAATCCATTCGGTTAAGCTCCGTTTGGATGTGGCTGTATAAAATTTCGTCAGGGCATTCGTCTTTCAGCATCGCAATAAGTCCCTGCAAATTTGCCAAAGGACTGCGAATCAAATGCGACTGTTTCCACGCCATATTTTTAATGCTGTCGATGTGCATTTGAATGCGTTCATAGGCGCTTTTTAGGTCTTGTTCGGCGTTTTTATGTTCAGTGATATCATAAAGCGCCATCATCATGCCTAATATTTCATCGCCATCGTTAGTAATGGGAAACAGCCTTACGTAATACCAAATTATCGAGCCGTTGGGTTGTTTATAGTCTACTTCATAATTAAGGTTACTGCCATGCAATGCTTCTTCGGCAAAATCCGACACCTGCGGGAATCTGTCTGGGGGAAAATAGTCAGACAAGCTGTCGCCGTCCTCCGGGTCGTGATTATATTGTTCTTTGAGGAAGCTGATGGCTTTTTGGTTGAAGGCCAGTATTTTCAGGTCGAGGTCGAACAATGCGTAAGCGGTATCTGTCGTATTTAATATGGTTTGAAGATTGGCCTCCGATTTTTTGAGCGACTCTTCAGCCTTTAGTCTTTCAGTTATGTCGTTTGTAAGCGATAATCTAACCGGACGTCCTTCAAAAGTAATGTCATGCGCTATGATCTGAACATACATCAAGGTTCCATCCTTTTTAAGATGACGCACTACTCCGGGATAGTTTTCATTATTAATCTGCCGGCGGTAACCCTCCTGTTGCTGCTTAACGTCTTCGGGCGGTCGGAGCGATCTTGCATTCAAATTTAAAAGCTCATCTTTGGTATAACCGTAATGCCTGGCAGCTGCGTCATTTGCAGCAATTATTGTTTGGTCATCTTTTGCGATCATCCACATTGGCATAGGGTTACTATCGAAAAGCAACTTGTATTTTTGTTCTGACGACCGCAGTTCCTCTTCAGCCTTTTTTCGCTTGGTAACATCGATCATCGAACCTATGATGGTAGGAACTCCCGCCATTTCTGTGCGGCTGCCGTGAAGCTCCACCCAATTATTAGCACCGTTTTTTTTCAGTCCCATCGTTTCGTAGTTAACGGTTTCCACCTCTCCGTTGATACGTTTTCTGATGTTTTCGGCGACTATATCGCGGTAACTTTCATCAATAACGGTGTCCACGGCGACCGACCCTATCAATTCCTCGGGCGTATAACCAAATATTTCGGCAAAGCGGGGGTTAACATACACATACTTGCCATGTTGGATAATGTACACGCCCACCATCGATTTTTCAACCAGTGTCCTGAATTTTTGTTCAGCTTCGCGAAGTTCGGCCTCCATTTTTTTGCGGTCGGTAATATCGCGGGCAATAACCATAATGCGGTCGTCGGCAAAGCGCTTTACGTTTACCTCAACAGTAAATACTTTTCCGTTTTTGCGCCTGAATCTTCTTTCCCTTATCACAGGAAAGGCAGTATTGTCCAATTTTTTTGGCAGCGGATCATGTGCCAGTTCTTCGGGATCGACAATATCCTCAATATTCAGATTCAGCAATTCTTCGACCGAATAATTCATCATCCTGCACATGCTCGCATTTACATCGGTAAAGCGACCGTCGAGGTTGAGTATATAAATGGCGTCCGACGCCTGCTCGATCAGCGAATGATACTTTTGCTCGCTCCTTTGATACTCGGCCGAGCGTTCAGCAACGATCTGTTCAAGGCCGGCATTCATCTTCTTAACCTCATCTTCTGCTTCTGACCGTTGTTTGTCTATTTTGTTGAGCCAGTTGGCTGTGTTCCACACCAGTAAGAGACAGATAATAAGTGCACCGATTGCCATCAGCGAAATACCGGTTTCCAACGGAATGCTGTTGAATTTATGCCCCTTGATGGTCAATCTGAAGACCCCGACAAGTATTACGATCAGGATCATCAATGCATAGAGGCGCCGGGCCATCTGGTTGCCAACCTGTGTGCCGGTGAACAATCGCATTACGCCGATGGATGAATTTAAAAACGCAGCAGCAACGGATAAAATAAAGAAAAGTATGGCGGTATGTACCGCCATGGAGGTTACATGAAAAAGTGCCATAAAAACCGCGGAACCGTAAAGGTAACCTATGAGTGCTATCCCGGAAAGGATGATAACAGTTTGGAAGAAAGTTTGCGACACTATACAAACAGTCTTGTTTGATTTGTACGCCGTTAAAAACCCTGCGCCTAATAAAATGAAATTTACTGATGAAGTAAAAGCCATACGGCCGGGAAACGGAAGTTTAAATGATATATCGGTTGAATCATAGACAAATAGCTGATCGATGCCCGATTTAAAGTTAAATATATCCTGAATGATTGTAAGAACGGCGATAGTGGTTCCGAGGCCGGAAAGTACAAAGAATGCTTTCCTGAAGAAATTTTGATTTTTGAATTGAGTAAACAATAACGCCGTGCCGAAAAATACAAAGCACAGGGCAGGATTAAATTTCATGGCAATAAACCCGGGAACAATTGTTTGTAGCTGGGGTAAATTGAGAAACCAGCCTGCCATTACTACAAACCCAGTAATAATACTGATCAACGCCGCAGTTATAATTATTATATTTTTTTTTGGCTTATACATTGACAGTAAATCGGGCATAAAAAAGTATAAACAGAACAGCTTTAAAATTGTGCATAGGTCAGGTGATTAGCCGCGCAACTCAACATAAAAATAAAAACCGCATTATACGGCTTTCCGGTTAAATCCCGCCAAATTTATAGGTAAAAATAGCTAACGAGGGGTGATTATACAAGAAATCCCGATATAAATGCCGAATTATTGTTTTACCGACATTTTATGCGGCCGAAAATAATCTTTGGGTTTATTTATTAAATTTATTAAATCACAATTTAATAAATAAAAAATATTTCATCCATCAGAACGGGTAGCCAATAGCGAGGTTAAATATCATATTACTGCCTTGCCATCTGGCGTTCCTGTAGTCAACACCGTCGATGATTGTGCGCTGGCCTGGCGATAATTCTGGTTTAACTAAAGGGAAACCAAAGTCGGTACGGAGTACCAGCACTGTAAGATTAAAGCGGAGGCCTACCCCGGCGTCGACAGCCATTTGGTTAATAAAGTTAGCGCCAAAAGCGCCGCCTGGTATAAACTTGTTAGGGCGCAGCAGCCAGATGTTACCGGCATCCACAAATAGCGCACCTTCAACAATGCTGAAGAGTTTTGGACGGAGTTCGGCATTGGCTTCTATCTTTATATCACCCGATTCATCAGCAATAAAGCCTGAGCCAACATTAAAGGCAGGCGGGCTGTTGTAATTACCCGGTCCTAATGATCTGGCCTGGAAGCCGCGTAAACTATTCGGTCCCCCGATGAAGAACTGCTGACTGTACGGCATCACCGTTGAGTTGCCATAAGGCAGCCCTACGCCAACCAATGCACGGGTGGCAAGCTTAATACCGGGTGTAATTTTATGGTAGAACCTGAACTCGTTCTCTATCTTAACGTATTGATTAAAAGGTGTGCCTAAAAATTTCTTGGGTACCCCGGTGGCAAGCGTGTCTGCCCCGCTAATTATGCCAATCAGGTTTGCTGATAAACCTATTTTCCCATTGTAATAGAAGGTATTGGTGCGATAATCTTCCGTGCTGTTGGTCCAGGTATAACCATAAGTAGGGCCGAAGGTGAACTGATTGTTAATTACGTGCGCCAACGCCGGGTTACGGGTATGTTTGATACTATCGCGGTAAAGCTGACTAATGCTGGCCGCATCCACATAGGTTAAGCTGATCAGGTTCAGATCGTGCTGTTTGTGCAGGCTTGGCTTCCATGAATAGCCGAACGCCGCATTGAAAGAATTAAGGGTATAAAGCTTGGTGCGGTTTACCAACGTGTAACCGGCAGTTAGAATTGTATGGGGGATAAACGCATTATCCGTTGTAAAGTTGAACGGACTGATAAAGCGCGGCCAGATAAACGACGGCTGGATACCCACCTGGTACACATTGTAGCCATTGCTGTGGCCCCCGAACTGAAGATCGGTACTTCCGAATAAGGTGAGTGTAAAAAGTTCAGCGCCTTTAAAGGTGTTCCGGTTTTTGAAGTTAAGGTTCACCTGAGCGCCGTTGTAATTGGCGGAAGTTTGCCTGCCAAGTAAATCGAGCGAAAGTGCCTTCCGCTTGTACTGGGTTAGCTGATAATAGATATCGAGGAATGCTGAATCAGGCGTTACGTCCTCAAACCGGTTCTTTACAAAACTGAAAGGGCCGAGATTGATCATCCGGTTCAGCGAGTTGTTATGCTGCGTACGATTGTAAACGTCGCCCGGATGAAGCAATACTGCATTTTTGAAAACAAATGGTCGCACGGTTTTACGAGGATCGATTACGTTATACCAGCGGTATTTCACGGCTGAATCAAGTTTCACGGCAGTATCGCGAAGGGTGAAACGCGGGTAAACATAAATATTTCTTATTTTATAGATCCAGCGGGCTTCATCCGGTGTAGCGTCTTTCACCTTCACAAACATATCTATCTGGTGGTTAGCCACGGTGCTGTCGTAACGCATAATTAAATCTTCCGGCGCAAAGTAAAAGAAACCTTTTTCTTTAAGCCGGGCATCTATCCTTACGCGTTCGTTCTTGATCACGTCAAGGTTATATTTATCGCCAACCTTTAGCAAGGTTTGAGCCGATGTTCCGGTAACAGCAGTATCAAGGTCGTCGTTCTCTTTCGGGAATGTGATGGAGCGGTAATGGTATGACGGACCGGCCTGCACCGTATAGACTACTTTCGCAGTTTTCTTTTTACTTACCGTATCGCCATTCACCTGCGCCAAAAAGTAGCTTACATTTTGCAAACGATTTTGCAGGATACTTGCATTCTTTTCAATGTTAACGCTGCTTACCAGCACCGGCGGCTCGCCAAAATGTGTATTGATGTAATGTGCCAGGCCACGACGTTTGTTGGTGCGCGTCTTGTCATAGATCCAGAGTTTCACGCGTAAACCCAATATACTTGAATTTGGCTGCGGCCTTAACAAAGCTTCCAGTTCATCCTGTAAATCGCCTTTTTCACTTTTCTTAATATCCTTATCCTGTATTTTTATCTCCCCGCCGGTATACAGCTTTTGATTAGGCCCCAGGTACTTTGTAGTACTGCAGGCGCTAAACAAAAGGGCAAATAAAATAAATGATATATATCTAAGTTTTGCCATGGTTAGTTTGCTGGTTTTTTGTTTTGAGCAGGCTGCACTACCGGCGCCGCGGTAGAATCGGCTTTGTTATCAGCGGCTTTCTGTTCTTTCTTTATTTCCTTTTGCCTATCGTTATATTTTTTCTGTAACTCTTTATCGCGTTTCGATCTTTTTCCAAACAACTCACGGAAACGGTTATACTCATAAGTGAGCGTAAAGCCTACGCCGGTTTCAATAACCTGTCCTTCAACCACAATAAACTCATCCTTGCGGTACACACGCACCATGTAGCGCCCGTCTTTGGTGATCTTGTAATTAACAGATACGTTGCCCGCAATATCCGTTGATTTTTGGCCCGGCTGGTTTTGTCCTTCCAGGTTAAAGTTGTTGCCAACCGTAACCGTTAGCCTGTCGTTCAGGAACTGTTTGGAAAGGCCTACATTCAGATCCGTTCGGTTCTGTTCGGTGCCGGTGGAATAGTCTTCGCCCGATGTCAGATCGAAGCTTAGTTGTACGCCGCCTATGAGGTTGCCTGCCAGCTTGTTCAATTGGTCAGACAATAAACTGCTCACGCTGTTTCGTATGGCGCCGCCAATGCCCGCGTTGCCGCCCTGGCTCTGGAATGGATTGTCTCCTATAAAGTGACCCAGCACCAATACACCCAATACCTGTTTGTTTAATTCGTTAGGGTCTGTTCGTATTTGCGACAAGCGGGTATTTACCGTTGTAATTACATCGGGCGATACGGTGTAAGAACTATCGGGAAGGATAATATCGAAGCTGATGTCGGGTTTAAGCAATTCGTTTTTCAGGTTCAGGTTAACATTGAACGGCAGCTTTTGCTTATACATAGTTGTGGTAGTTTGGTCGCCGCCCAACTGATCGGCCACAAGGTCGATAGGGGGGACATTAGCCACGTAAATTGCCGTAAGGTCTATGTTGGCGCTGGTTGGGTCGCCTGTCCAGGTAATGGTGCTGCCCGGTTTAAAGTTGAACTTCCTTTTCACGGTTGCGTAAGCCAGGTTGTACGATCCTTTGCTAACTTTATAGGTGCCGGTAAGGTTGATCTTTCCGCTTGGGTCGATGCCACCGTTCAGGTTGGCTTCGCCCTGAAGATCAACCACATCACCGTTGCGTTCATCGATAACGATGGTGAATTTCGCGTTCTTATTGATGATGATGTTGGCAGTAGCGTCTAAACCTGTAACGTCTGACTTTCGAAGTGAATCCAACTGTTTGGCCAGGAAGATAGAATCCAATTTCGGTGCATTGGGGTTAATTACCTCAACGACCCCCTTTCGATCCTCAATACCGGGGTCGTCCTGCGGGAGCACGATGGTAAGATCAGTTTTATCATTTACCGTCAAAGTTGCATCTACCACCGGTTTGGCCATATTACCACGGATAGTTACGCGGGTATCCACATAAAGCTTGCCGTAATATAATTTGTTATCCTCTTGCGTGGAGTTAATGACCCTGAAATTTTTGGCATTGATATCTATCCCGAATTTATAATCGGTAAATGTTTTGGTGTAAAGTGTGCCGGTAACAATAGCCTTGTTACCCAGCGAGTCCACAAGAGTAAAATCATTAAATAAGATACCGTCGTTATTGAACGTAATACGCTCCTGCGGCATGGTGAAATACGAATTCAGCATCGACACATTAAAGCCGACCTTATTAAAGTTGACATCGCCCCGCACCACGGGAGCCGATGCTGTTCCCGTAATTTTCAGCTGCCCGCTAATATCGCCCGATGCGCGGCGTATGCTTCCAAAGCTAAAGCCTTCAATACTTTTCATCTTCAGGCTCATAATATTCAGCGTCATGTCGATCTTGCTATCCGGCTCGGTATAGTATAAGCCGGTTAAATTAACCTGGTTGCCTTTGCCCGTAACGGTAACATCGGCAGCATAGGCGTTGGCGGTTTGGTTATTCACTTTTGCCGCGATGTTGCCTACGGTATCGCCCTTAAAATTGAAGTCTTTAATATTCAGAGCAGCCTCGAATACCGGCGATTTCTGGAAATTGCTGATATGTGCATCGCCGTCTATCACACCACCAATCTGTAAAGAATCTTGTTGGGCAGCGGTGGTGATGGTTTCTATTTTGAAATTTTTAAAACCAACCGTTATCGGCGCGTTGTATTCCTGCGAATCGCTGTTAATGCTCAATACCTGGTTGTTGTTGGTGAGGCTGAAATCGCGGGCCATGATACCTTTGCTGCCGAATTGCAGGGCATTGTTCGAATTAACTGCCCAAGGCGTGTAATTTAACACCAATCCATCCTGCAAAAAGCTAAACTGATACTCGTTAGGCAAAACACTAAATGTACCTGCCAAACGGTAACGCTCTTTCTTCTTCGCATCGCGAATCTGCAGGTTAATGCCCAGTTTGTTGTTGTGTGCACTGCCCGTGATGCTGGTATTCAGCAGGTCGAGGTTTGAGGAGGCTTTCACCTCATCAACTGTGAGGCTATAGTTAAGTGCATTGTTCTGTGTGTTCACCGCCAGCTTCATGTTGTTGACGATATTGGTGCCGTAAATAACCTTTGGCATGGTGCCGTTCACGGTAAGATCGCCTGCCTGGCTATCGAAATGGCCGGTAATAATTACCGGATCAAGCCGTTTCAGGTCGGGGGCGAACTTTTCTGTCAGCGTGGTTTTTACCAGACGCAGATCAAAATTGAATTTCTGCGGAGAATATTTTGTTTTCGTCGTGTTGGCCGAAAGCGAAGTATTATAGTATTTATTGATCAAATCCTGCATGGCCGGGGCAACTTCGGTGAGTTTATATTTGCCGGCCATGTGTGCGCTTAGCATAGGTGCTTTAAGTCTGAGCGTGCTGCTGTCGGCATTGGCAGTTGATACGAGGCTAATGGTATCCAGTTTAATAGTCTGATTTTTTTGCGCAATCAGCAGATCAGTCACGTTTATTTTGGCATTCAGGTAGTCCGGGTCGGCGGTTGGCACGTCGGCCACAATATTACCATGAATTTTCATTTCATCTTTTGTGAAATTCAGGTTTTTAAGGTTGATGCTATCCAGCTTCAAAGTGGCCGCTATCGACGGGTATTTTTTATTCATATCCGCTTTGCCATTAAGCGCAAAACTGATGTTAGGATCGCGCATGGTGGCCTTGGCGGTATAATTGCCATTGTGAGCAGTGCCTGTTAACACTAAATTTCTATAGTTATAACCTTTTACATAAGCGCTTGCCACATTGCCGCTAAATTGCAGGCTGGCCTTTTTAGGGTCGAGACTTACGCCTTTTACATCGGCAGCCAAAGTGATACTACCTACAGTTTGCGGCTGTTTGGTGAGCGCGCCTACATTTAGATTATTAGCTTTTATCCTGGCGGCGTAAACTTCATGGCCTGCATGATTGCGGTTTTTCATCGTCGCATCCAGATCGACAGCGCCGTAGCTGGAACGAAGACCCATTTTGGTATTAAAATCATACATGGTACCCTTAAAAGTTCCTTTCAGGTTTAGCTTTTCGGGGATGCTTACCGATGATGGGATCATCGATTTTGCTACCAGTTTATAAATATCTGCGCGACTGGTGGTCAGATCAGCTATGTTTACGTCGAAGAAGGATTTATCCATGTTAGGCAAGCCCTTCATCGTAGCCGAGGCTTTGATATGGGTGTTGGCCAATCCTCTCACTTCAAACTCCGGAATGCGGAGATCGTTCACCTTGCCGATAACCCGCCCATCTATTCTGAAAACCGAATTAGGCGAACTTTTGAACGGTTCCATGGTAGCCATGGCCGGCATCAACAATAACACATCTTTTAAACCCAGCCTGCTGCCATCAAGATTTGCATTTACGTATAGCTGGCCCAAGTCCTTTGTGAGTGATGCGATAGACGGGTACGCTACCTGTAACTGTTTTTGCAGAACGGTTTGCGGCGTTTCTACATAAAGGTCATTCAGATAAGCGCTTTTAGGCCCGTATAAAAATTGCGTGTGGAACTTTTTAATAGTCAGGCCGCTTTTTTCACTGAATGTAAATTCCTTAACATTGCCTTTAATGGTGTCGGTGCTGTAAGCAAAGTCTTTTATATCGGCATTCAGGTTGCGAATGTCCATGTGGGCAAAGTCGAGTCCTTTAGCTAAATGTTTTTGGGCATCGTTATCGAATTTTACATTATCGTTCACAAAGGTCATTTTACCCAAATGTGCCCGCCAGCCTTTCCCGCTTTGCGGCGCTGCAACAAGTGTATCTAATTTTTTAACGGTTTGAACCACCGCTTTTTTTACCGTTTCGGGTTTGGCGAAGATCACCCCGGCTTTTGTATCGTTCAGCTCTATGCTTTTAATGCCTACTATTTGGTTTTTCAGGTCAATCTTATCCATCTCGACCAAAAATTTACCCAAATTAACCGAACTGCTCATTTCCTTGCTGCGGTAATCAATTTTAACTTTCGACACATCAATGGTGCCAAGGTTAAGCGCCATATTGATAGGCGTGGTAGCAGTGTCGACCGTGGCTGCCTTTGCAATTGCAGACCCCGCCGGCGTTTGAATGATGCGGGCATCGATATCTGAAATATTGATCTTAGGGATGGTAAACTTCATCTTATCCATATCGAAATCCTTAATGCGGGTGTCAAAATGGCCGAGGATGAATTTTACGTCGTTGCCCGTGAGCTTGTCTTTATAGGAAACGTTGATCTTATCGAGGATGATCTTATCGATAGAAAACTTCATGGTCGAAGTGGTATCGGTGGGCTTTACCTCTTTTTTCTGCTCACCTGCAAAGGCTTTGATTATATAATCGAAGTTTAATACACTGTCTGCGCCGCGACTAATGTTAGTCGTAATGCCCTGTAAGTTAATCTCATTTACTTCAACCTTGTGATGGAGCAACTTGAACAGGCTGATATCTACCTTAAGTTTTTCGCCGGCGATGAGTGTATCTTTATGCTGGTCTTCAAAATAAACATCCTCAAGCACTATGAGTTTTGGCAAACCCAGGCTAATATGACCAATTTTTACGGGGGTATGAATTTTGCCCTGGATAAAAGAAACCGCCTTGTCTTTTGCGAAGTTTTGAACGGCCGGCACCTGTATCAGAATTACGATAAGCAGTATAAGAAAAATAATGCTTGCGACTATCCAAAGGATGGTTTTGAGGGCTATTCGTCCAAATCGTTCCAAGGGTATAAGTTTTTCAAAGGTTAGCTTGTTTTGTTTTTAATATAATCAATTAAACGGGCTAAAAGTTTTGTAAAACATTGGGTTTTTTACTTAAAAGTGTACTTGTCACTTCTTTAAGGAATTGAGCATCCTGAAACCAACCAATTCTTCCCAGCGGGCGCCGGAAGGCTTGTAGTAAACCAATATCTGGTAGTCGTTCTCTGTTTCAAAATAGCTACCCTCCAAAGCGTTGATATCCAGTTTGCCTGTCTTGTCAACCCAAACATAAGAGTAGTCATAAACCCCCTGTTTCAGGAAAATGCTGTTCACATATTTGTTGAGATTTGCGTCGAACTTCATTTTGCTGTTATCATCCAATTTGTAGTCGTTAAAACGGCCAACAATATAAGCAGTGCCGGTGTTGGGTTGACGGTCTGTACTAAGACTAAACAACATGTGCGCATAATCGGCATCAGTGCGCGGATCGCTGCCGTCCTGGTTCAATACGTAGTAGCTGCCATTCAAATCATATTCCAGCGTGTAATTCGGTTTGTTACGGTCGGGATCGGTCAGCATTAAAACGGTATTTGCGGTATCTCCGTAGATGTGCTGGATATTCTGCGAATTGAGTTTCAATGTACGGGTGTCAAAATGCCTGAACTCGTTCCCCGCAGGGAAATCATTAATGCTCACGTCCGTGTACAGCAGTTGCGTACCGCGAATGTAAGTTGGCTGGTTGTTCATGATGCCCGTTTCGCTGCGGTTGTTCTGCATTACCAGTATGCGTACGTCGCGGTTGGGGTTTTGTACACGCAGATTGCCATAATCGAGCGTGAAGTTTATTTTCTGATTGGTTTGGCGGGTTGCGTTATCAGCAGATGGAACGATCTCGCCAATCACGCTGATCTTTGGACTTACCACATACAAACGGCGGGTCAATACTAATTTAGTAGGGTCGGTATCCTCGTAAACCTTTAATATATAATTCCCCGGTATTTTGGGTGCGATATTGTCATTTGGCAGTTTCAGTTCATAGTGCGTGTATTTTTGAACTGTGGCTATAGAGTAGCTGTAGTTGCTCAACAGATCGTCGTTATAGTTTTTGAGGTATTCGGTGGGAGAGATGTTGGATGAATTCCATTCGGCATCGCAATGTTCAAGTGTGTAATGATAGTTAATGGTGCCGCCCTTTAAGTTGTCAAAGCCCAGTGTAACTGTTTCACCAGAGTTTAACGGGATGATAGGGAAGGAGGCTTTTTTAGAAGTGTTGTAAAACTCGACGCTTTTAATTTCGTGATGGTAAACGCTGTCGGTATAGGGTTGGGCGACGGATGCGAAACTAAATAAAGTGAAAAATAAAAAGCAAAACCCTTTTGTCATTACGAGTGATAGCGTGGCAATCCTTTCGGAACGCATTAGCGCTAATGAATGGCGGCGAGATTGCGACGTTACTCGCAATGACAAGTTTTTCATGATTTGCTGATTTGGATAAACGTCCCGAAGTTAAAAATAAATCCGAAATCACACTCCGCCCGCTGGCTGTGTCTCACAGCCAGCCTTGTTCATGTGCTGCAAAATGTTCGCCAACAAAAAGTGGTTTGTGAAGACACAAACCACGGGTGATAAGAATTTTTCTTTCTGCCCGTTGTCATTTCTCCGTAAGCGGGAAATGACAACGGGTTATTAATTAATTACGCTTCCAATTCCATGATCTGCTCAGCTAATGCTTCCCATTGCAGCTGGATGTGGCCTAATTCCATCTTCTTTTTATCGTAACTGGTATTGATCTCCTTCATCCTGGCTACGTCGTTATACAGCTTTTCGTCGGCCAACTGAACTTCAAACTCCTTAATAGTTTTCTCCAAACCGGCTATCTGTTCTTCCATCTTAGCCAGGTCCTGATTAAGCTTTTTTAGCTGCTGATGTTTGTTTTCAGTTTGCGGCTTAGGGGCAGCAGGAGCAACTTCTTTCTTCTCTTCTTTTTTAGGAGCAGGAGCGGAAGCTTTTGGCTCAAATTTGCGCTTGGCGTACCATTCGTCGTACTCACGGTAATTGCCGGGGTATTGTTTGATCTTCTGATCTTCAATAAACCAGATTTTGTTGGCTACGTTGTCGAGGAAATAACGGTCGTGCGATACAACGATCAGGGTACCCTCATATTGCTGTAAAGCCTGGATCAATATATTAACCGACTGCATATCCAGGTGGTTGGTGGGCTCATCCAGTACCAGGAAGTTGGCATCGGCAGTAAGTGCCTTTGCCAAAGCCACGCGCGATTTCTCGCCACCTGATAGTACCTTGATCTTTTTAAACACATCGTCGCCCGTAAACAGGAACGACCCCAAAATGGTACGCAGCTCTGTTTCGGTATGTTTGGGCGCAAATGCCTGCAGTTCCTGAATCAGGTTGTTTTCCAAATGAAGGGCCTCCAACTGGTGCTGCGCGAAGAACGTTTGTGAAACGTTATGACCTGTTTCGGCTTTGCCGTCAAATTCATGATCGGCACCGGCAATAATGCGCAGCAAAGTTGATTTGCCTTTACCATTGGCACCTATCAGGGCAATTTTGTCACCTTTCTCAATAATCGCTTCGGCATCATCTAAAATATCTATTGCAGGATATTTTTTAGTGATATGCTCTAACGTGACCACGTGCCTGCCGGATTGCTTGCTGAAACGAAAACTGAAGTTTACGGTAGGGTTGTCATCATCAACATCATCAACGCGCTCCATTTTATCCAACATCTTGATACGCGACTGCGCCATTTTGGCCTTCGAGGCCTTGGCGCGGAAACGCTCGATCAAACGCTCTTCCTGCCTGATCTTTGATTGCTGGTTTTTAAACTCGCCGCGCTGAATTTCCTCACGTAAAGATTTTTCCTCTAAATAAAAAGTATAGTTACCCGCGTAAACGGTCAACTTGCCTTTGCGCGATTCTACGGTACGGTTAATTACTTTATCCAAAAACCATCTATCGTGTGATACGATAACGATGGCGCCTTCAAAAGCTTTCAGGTAATCTTCCAGCCACTGGATCGACGGTAAGTCAAGGTGGTTGGTAGGCTCATCCAGCAGCAGGATGTCAGGCGCCTGCAACAGGATCTTGGCCAGCATTACGCGCATGCGCCAACCGCCCGAAAAGGTGGCTAATTTGCGGTGCGTATCAGCCTCGCTGAAACCCAGACCGGCTAAAATTTCGTGGGCTTTGTATTCAATATTATAACCGTCAAGCGCTTCAAACTCGTGCTGCTTATCGCTAAGCTTGTGCAGCAGGTCTTCGCTGTAATCAGTTTCCAGCTTGTGGAGTATGGTTTCAATTTCGTCGTGCAATTGGTTCTGGCGCTCAAAAGCTTCCATGGCCACGTGCAGGATGTTTTTATCGGAGGAATAGGAGAGCAGATCCTGGTTAAGGTAACCAATGGTCAGGTCCTTCGCCATGGATATGGTGCCCGAGGTTGGGGTGTAGTCACCAACAATAATTTTTAAAAGCGTGGTTTTGCCGGTCCCGTTGGCGCCAATAAGGCCAATTTTTTCTCCGGGTTTTATATGCCAGTTAGCTTCATCATATAGGGCGCGCGCACCAATCTCGAACGTAAGGTTATTTATAGCGATCATTTGGCTGCAAAGATACGGATTAGTGATTAGAGATTAGAGACTGGAGATTAGGTTTTTGTAGCCGGAGGGTAAAACAACCGTTTTTCCTAATCTCTAACCTCAAGTCTCTAATCTATGAGCTTAACTCACTGCCTCCATCCACGTCTTTGCCATCAGTGCTTCGCCGGCTATGCTGGGATGTACGCCATCGAGTGTCCAATAGGTGCCGGGCGCAAGCTCGAGCGCCTTATCGAAAGCAGACTGGAAGGGCACGAATGCAGCGCCGTATTCATTAGCGATATCTTTGGCTGCTTTGCGGAACAGGTCGAATGTAGGGTACCACTTATCATCAACCGCTTTTACCTTAACGGCGAAAGGTTCGCAAATCACCAGTTTTACATCGGGTAATGCTTTTTTTGTACGATCGAGCAGGGTGTGGTAGTCCTTAATGTATGTATCGATGGTGCCGGTATAGCCGGCGGTGAGCGTATGCCAGAAATCGTTCACGCCGATGTGAATGCTGAGCACGTTTGGTTTGATGGAAAGTGTGTCGACGTCCCACCGGTCGGCAAGCTGGTAAACTTTATTACCGCTGATGCCGCGATTATGTACCTGCAAGGCGAGTTCGGGATATTTTATCAGCAGCTGGCCGGTGGTAAGCAGCACGTAACCTGTACCCAATGTGCCGGTATCGTTTGGTGTGAATTTGTTATGATCGCGGCCCCAGTCGGTAATGGAATCGCCCTGGAAGAGGACAGTGTCGTTTTTTTCAAAGCTGAATTTCTTTATACCATTCCCCGCAACGGCAGCAGAGGCAATTTCAGGCAACACCAAAGTGGCCAATGAGCCAATGGCAGCGTTCTTGATAAAGCTCCGGCGATTAGAGGCAGCAATTTTCATAGTTGATAGTATTGGTTTGTTTGGCTAAGATAGAAGATTTGTCTGAAAAATTCCTTTTCTATGAACCATTAACCGTGAACTATGAACCCTCCGCCAAAACCCGTACCTTCGCGGCATGTATCAGCTTATCAAGCCTCTTCTTTTTAAATTTGATCCCGAAAAGGTGCATTATTGGGTTACTGCCAACCTGAAACGTTTTAATAAGTTCCCCGGAGGCGCCTCGCTAAGCAGGGCCATATGGAAGGTTCAGGACCCGAAACTGGAACGCGAAGTATTTGGTCTTAAATTTCCTAACCCGGTTGGACTTGCCGCCGGTTTTGATAAAAATGCAGAAATGATGGGCGAAATGGCTAACCTGGGTTTCGGTTTTGTTGAAATAGGTACCGTAACGCCTTTGCCGCAGCCCGGCAACCCTAAGCCCCGTATGTTCAGGCTGCCGAAAGACGGCGGACTGATAAATCGCATGGGCTTTAATAATTTGGGAGTTGATGTGGCTGCCGGGCGCCTTGCCGCCTTTCGTAAAAGTAAAGCCGGGCAAAAGGGGCTGATCATTGGCGGCAACATCGGCAAAAATAAAGTCACCCCGAACGAGGAAGCAACAAGCGATTATATCAAATGCTTTGATCGCCTGTTTGATGTGGTTGATTATTTTGTGGTAAACGTGAGTTCGCCCAATACGCCCGGATTGCGTGCGTTACAGGAAAAGGAGCCGCTGATGGAACTGCTGAATACGCTGCAAAAAAGAAATTCTAAAAATGGCATTAGTAAACCCATCCTCCTGAAAATAGCGCCTGATCTGACTGATGAGCAATTGAATGACATTGTTGAGATTGTACAAGAAACTGGTATAGCAGGAATTATTGCTACCAACACTACAATTAGTCGCGAACGGCTTACATCGCCGGAAAATTTGACGGGAGAAATGGGCGGATTAAGTGGTATGCCGTTAACGAAGCGCTCGACAGAGGTTATAGGTTATCTGCATAAAAAATCAAACGGCGCATTTCCGATCATTGGGGTAGGGGGCATACATTCTGCAGAGGATGCTATTGAGAAATTGAATGCCGGTGCCGCGCTGGTGCAGTTGTATACCGGGTTTATTTATGAAGGGCCGGGATTGATCGGAAGGATAAACAGGAGGATATTAAAGGGGGGATAGTTGATGGTTCGTAGTTCATAGATTATAACCAAAACTCAACCCGCGCGTCATTGTTGTAAGAAACGAAGCAAGCTCTACATAGCACATTATCGCCAATGCAGAGTTCAGAGATTGCTTCGTTCCTCGCAATGACGACCTTAAAAACATTGCAAAAAAAAATCCCATCGGTATACACCAACAGGATTTTAATATCAATTAACAACGCGATCATTCGCGTATGAAATTACTTTGCAGAAGCAGCCTTTAACAACGCAGCGTTGTTTTTTGCTATCTGATTATTTTTCTTTTCAGCACTGCGGCTTCCTGGCTCAAGGTTGGTAGCCAGTTTCAAAAACTGTACTTCTAAACGTGAAGTAGTTTTGTTTTTCCTATCTTTTCTTTTTAAACGAGTAACGCCCATGATGGTATTATTTTAATGTTTTAAATTCCTGAGGTCGGGAGCGGATTCGAACCGCTGTAAAAGGTTTTGCAGACCTCTGCCTAGCCACTCGGCCACCCGACCATTTTTCAAGGTTGCAAAAATAGCAATTATTTATTGGCTGCCAAGTTTATTTCTGGATATTTCTGCACAAAATAATGCAGTGGCTATTCCAACGTTCAGTGATTCGGCTTTTCCGGCGCGCGGGATGGTCACCGCTTTGTTAATAAGCTGCTCAACAGCTAGGGTTACGCCATTGCCTTCATTGCCCATAACTATCAGTCCCTCTGTGCCAAATTGGGTGCTGAACAGGTTTTCGCCGTTAAGCATGGCGCCGAAAACAGGCAGGCCGACAGCCGGTAATGTTTTTTGCAGATCCACATAATGCACGTTTATCCGGCTCAGCGAACCCATGCTGGCCTGTACCACTTTTGGGTTATAAGCATCAACAGTATCATCGGAACAAATAATATTATCGATGCCAAACCAGTCGGCAGTGCGAATAATGGTGCCCATATTGCCGGGATCCTGCACGCCATCTAACACCAGCGAGAACTTTTGACGTAGTTTTTGGTTATCAAGCTGCGGATGGCGGGGGATTTTTACCGCTGCAATAACTTGCTGCGGGGTTTTTAAACTGCTTATTTTGTCGACATCTGTAACAGAAATATTATATAAGTTTATTTTTTGGGATAAATTGAGCATTTTTGGGTCGAAGGAGTCCGTGTGATAAACAGCCTCTACCTGGTAACGCGAGTTTATAAATTCGATAACCGATTTATGTCCTTCAACCAAAAACAGACCGTTTTCTTTGCGTTCTTTTTTGTGCTGCAGGGATTTTAGTAAACTGATTTGAGACTTTGAAAGCATACATTACATCTATTAACTATCGCCTTACAATATTAAGTATTTTACTGCTGTTTATCGGAAGCGGGTGCAGTCTTACGCGCCGGCTAAAAGATAACGAAGCCCTTGTGCGTAAAATTACCATAAAAGGGGTAGATAAGGAGTTTGCCGAGGCTGCAGTGCTTTATGTGGATAAAGAGCAGCAGCCTAATAACGTGATCAATCTTCAGTTCTATTACCTGTTCAGCAAAAACGGCAAGCGTGATATTGGCGAGCCGCCCGCCATACTGGATAGTAATCTCGTAGAGTTTTCGCGTGTGCAGATTGAGCGTTTTTTGCGGAACAAAGGTTACCTGAAAGCAAAAGTTGCAGACACGATAAAAGTTAAAAAGAAAAAAGCTGAGCTGATCTTCTCGGCGGTGGAGGGCCCGATGTTCCGGATCAGAAAGATCCAGGATAGCATCCCCGATAAAAAGGTACAGGATCTTTACCGGGTTAACCGCCCGCGTTTTTCGCACGTGCAGCCCGGCGGCCGCTTTGATACCGATAGTTTGGCGTATGACAGGGACGAGTTTTACCTGATTATGAAGCGGAACGGTTATTATGATTTTTACCGGCAATATATAAGCTACCAGCCCGATTCTACTTTCCGCAGCAGTGTGGTGGACATAAAAATGGTGATCGATAACCCAACCGGGCGCTCGTCTCACCCCATTTACACCATTAACAATACCCTGGTAACCATTGCCAAAAGTAACGGACGTACCGAGGGTAAGGCAGATACGATACAGGTCGACTCCCAATTCAGGTATGTAGATTATTCGCACCTGTTCAAGCCGCATTCCGTTACCAACTATATTTTTCAGAAAAAAGGCGAGATCTATAATATCGATCAGCAAACGCTCACCACCTCACGCTTATCAGAACTGAACGTTTTCAGGAATGTACCCAACCCAACTTATACCAAGCTGCCTGATAGCACAAACAGGCTGAATACACGAATAGACATCACCCCATTGAAACATTTCAGCGACCGTGTGGAAGGTGAGTTCCTTTTCAGCGGCGGTCGTTTTGGCTATAACCTGGGTAACACCTTTACCGACAGGAACCTGTTTAAAAATGCCGCAATCCTGCAAATAAAAACCAATTGGAGTATCCTGTTTGATAATGGTAACAACAACATTAACCAGGCTGCTATCCAGAATCAGGATCTGCGCATAGGAGCGAGCCTGATCTATCCGCGCCTGTTGGTGCCGTTCGATGTGCCGCAACCCGGTAAATATGGTGTGCCGCATACCACTTTTTCCACTAATTACCAGTTGTTCTATCAAAAGGGACTGGTGCAGCGCGAAAGTTTCATCAACGCCATTACTTATGATTTTTTTGAGACAGGGCGCAAGCTACACACGTTCACGCCTATCAGTTTTGAATTTTCGCGAGGTACTATAGATCCCGTGGCGCAGCAAGAGCTCATCAATAAAAATCTTTACGCATACAGCTACCTGATTGGGCGCACCATATTCAATATCAGCAGCCAGTACACGTTCCAATACAACAACATAGAACTTAACTCATATAAAAATTTCGTTTATTTCAGGGGAAGTATTGATGTTGGCGGTAATACATTAAGTGCGCTGACGAAGCTTTTTAATGCCAAACGGGATACTGCAGGCAAGCGAACATTCTTTGGGTACCCCTTTGCGCAATATGCCAAAACGGAGGTTGATCTGCGTATTTACCGCAGTTTAGGCGGCGAAAGACAGTTTATTTTCCGGATTAATCCGGGCTTCGGTATTCCCTATGGAAACAGCGACGACCGGCACTGGATATTTGAAAAGGAATTTTATGCAGGCGGCGCCAATGACATGCGGGCATGGCTTCCCCGTACCTTAGGACCGGGGCGATTTAGTCGCGCCGATTTTTACGGTCCGCCGGGAACATCTGCCTTACCCTCTGCCGGCGATTCGCTTCGTACCAAGTTGAAATACCTCGATCAGTTCGGCGAGATCAAGATCATTGCCAACGCCGAGTATCGCTACAAGTTGGCTGATGACTTTTTTGGCTCGAAATTAAAAGGGGCCGTATTTATTGATGCGGGTAACGTTTGGCGGCTGCACAAACAGCCCGATCAGCCTAATTCGGAATTTAGGCTCAATAACATTTTGCCATCTACAGCTATCGGTATAGGTACCGGTCTGCGTTTTGATCTTTCCTTTTTCGTGTTCCGGTTGGACGCGGCATTTAAATTCAGGGATCCGCAATTCAGCGGGTCTGATTCGTGGGTGCTGATCAGGCATTTCAACGAGCTGTTTAACTCTGGTCCATTCAAAACCAATTACAGGTTGGCCAACAGCGGGGATACCTACAACTTTATGCAGCTGAATTTTGGTGTAGGGATGCCGTTCTGATAGTTTATTGGTTCAGTAGTTCTTTTGGTGGAACAAATATAATTATTACGATTGTATAAGCTTTACTCCTTTTTTGATGAGGAAATAAGCAGGTGTGACCAGCGCTGCCATAAAAACCAACTGTGCAATAATATAGCCTACTACATAGCCCAGGCGCTCCCCAACGGCCTGACTGTAATTGTGATTGTTGATTTTGAATAAAACGTTAAATGAAACAAATAAGCAGGTTAGTATTAAGAAACCACTGGTAATCAAAAACAAGAAGCCAAAAAATTTGCGCATAATCTTTATAACCGATTAAAGATAAGTATTACACTACAACTTTAAATTTAGTCTAAGCCTGTTATTCACTAAATCTGCAATAAATTTCTACATTTATATCGATGAAATTCGCCTGGCCTAAAACGCTTCTTCATATCTGCCTGTTGCTGGTAATTGCAGCGTGTTTTACCGCCTGTAAGCCTGAATTGATACCTAATCGCGTAGCGCCGGACACTACTTCAACCGGCGTGGATACTTCAGGTCATGGAGGCGTTATCGTTCCGGATACCGTGCCATCATTTTATAACCCTACGGGTGTGGCTGTCGATGCCACTGGAAATATTTTCGTGGCTGACTATGGCAATAACCTCATCCGTAAAATAACACCGGGCGGCGTGGTAAGTACCTTTGCAGGCAGCGGAAACCAGGGCTCGATAGATGCAGCCGGGCTTTTAGCCTCATTTAATTCACCTACGGGAATTACCATAGATGCTTCCGGAAATTTGTTTGTAGGCGATGCCGGCAGCAACCGCATCCGCAAGATAACTCCCGACGGTAAGGTGGTTACCTTTGCCGGCAGCGATAGTACCGGATTTGCCGATGGGCCGGCTGCTACGGCAACCTTTTTCCATCCTGAAGGTGTTGCTGCCGATGGCACCGGAAACATTTTTGTAGCAGATGCGGGTAATAACCTGATCCGCAAAATAGCAACAGATGGCACAGTGAGCACCATTGCAGGCGCCGTTACCAGCCAGCAATTAACAAGCGTTTTCAGCAACCCGACAGGCGTGGCTACCGATGCCTCTGGAAACGTTTACGTGGCTAATTACCTTAAGAATGAGATAGACAAGATCACTTCAGGCGGCATAGTTAGTACACTTGCCGGTTCCGATTCTACCGGAGCCAAAAATGGCCCGGCGCTGGCTGCTGCTTTTTCTTTCCCTAACAGCCTGGTTGTTGATGCTGCCGGCAATGTATATGTTGCCGACGGCGCCAATAACCTGATCCGAAAAATTGCTACAGATGGTATCGTAAGTACGCTCGCGGGTGACGGCAGTCAGGGAGCAAACGACGGAGCCGGAACGGCGGCATCATTCAACAACCCGGCAGGGATAGCGATAGATGCAACCGGAAATCTTTATGTGGCCGATTCGAATAATAACCTGATCCGTAAAATTACGCCTGCCGGTGTGGTGACTACTGTTGCGGGCAGCGGCAGGGCAGGGGCAAGGAACGGACAGGCCGTGGCGCGCAAGGGCCGGAAGATCGTCATAGGTACTACGCCTCATAAATTGCATCCGTTTAAATAATATTCGTTTGTTCAGTTAAAAACTGAACTATGCTTTACCACGAGTTACGCTGCGCTAAACTCGCGGCAGCGCTTCATTTTAATACCTCAAAATATAGGTGGCGGCTTCTTTTTGTTCTTCGAGGCTGAGCAGATCGCCTTGATAGGTCCACTTGGAATAAACGTCGAATTCCATTTTGCCCAAATAATCGGGGTTGATATTATCAGGCAGGCGGTTATTGGTAGCGAGTGTTTCGAGCGGTTCGGTGATAAGTTTGGATTCTTCTCCAAAGGCGTCTTTATAGATTTTGTAAACGCCGGTGTTCCGCAAGCCTTTATCTCCTTTTTCTAAAACGGGTTCAATAATTATGTGTCGTTTTTCGCCTTCGTTATTGATAAGGGTCATTTGCAAGGGATTTATCATGGCTGTTTTTTATGTATGTAAACATTGTTATAAACCGGTTTGTTTCGGTATCCAAAAGTTGATCGGGTACTGTTATTCCTCAGCGGAATTTTGTTGTGCCGCTTAAATAGGGCTGCATGTTTGCTATAACATACATTATATAAATTATCATTTGAGGATAATAAATTTCTTTCAGGTAGAATACCCGATTGCCCGATCATGGCATAATATTTATGAAGATAGGGTAATAACTTATAAACACAAAACAAATACTACCATGGAAACTACAGAAAAGTCAATCGACGTATTAAATGATCTGATCGAAATCAATAACGACCGCGTTGCAGGGTTTGAACGTGCCAGCAAGGATCTTGAAGAAAGCAATTCAGACCTGAAAGCGCTTTTTGAACAATTTTCATCAGAGAGCCGCGACAATGTTGCTGAGCTTACCAGGCTTGTAAATGAATCGGGGGCTGAAGCGGAAACCGGAACTAGCGGTACCGGTACTATTCACCGCGCATGGCTCGATGTGAAAGCCACCTTTACCGGTCATGATCGCAAAAGTATTTTAGAAGAATGCGAGCGCGGTGAAGATGCCATTAAAAAAGCATACCGTTCGGCACTTGAAGAAGACGATAATGCAATCCCGTTCGAGATCAGTGGCGTGCTGCGCCGCCAGCAGCAGGGAATAGATGCCGCACATGACCAGATTAAAATGCTGCGCGACAGTCAGTAATTATAATTCACAGTTATAAGAAGGCCGTTTCCCGTTGAGTTGGGAGCGGCTTTTTTGTGTTTAACCCATGGGTTAGAAAATACCCTTTAACCCATCGATAATGCTCTCGAAAAACGTTGGGATGCTGAGGTTATTGTGGTAATTAAAATACAGGAACACGCAAAAGATAATAATAGCAATGATGATAAACCGCCTGAACATATACGCCAGCAATACCAACCCGCAGGGAATAGCCAGTAACAGGATCCAACTGATATGTAAAGGACTTAATTTGTCGTCGTGTTTATAAATGTAATAAAGAATGCTATGCGTGCCTTTGTCGTTTATGTGCTTGGCGTATAGAAAGGTGGACTTATCAATTTTATGCCGGTAGAAGGCGGTACCCTTATCGAAGGTGAGTTGTTCCTGGAAGCCGTTCATCGTGAAAGTGAACACGCCGTTAACGTTTTCCTGTATCACTCCGGCGGTATCGGTTGCTACAATTGCCACCTCATTTTTGGCGAAAGGGTTTTCCTTTACCACAAAATGATTAATAGCAATGGTATCAGCCCATGCAAAACCTGCAGATAAGGTAAGCAGGAAAATGGCAAGCAGTAATCTCTTCATGTGCAGGCAGCGGTTAGTGGCAATAAAAATAACATTTTAAACTATCGGTTTAGCAAATAAATGCTCAAATTGAGCGCCGTTGCAAAAGTCACCCAAAGCAGATAAGGCGCCAACAGCCATGAAGCAACACTGCTAAACTTTGAAAACCACCTGATGTTTAAAATAATGCTGATCCACAGCAGTGCAATAATAACCAACGCCGGCAGGATGCCATGCATGCCGAAGAACACAATTGACCACGAGAAATTCAGCAATAGCTCTACTACATATATGACAACTGCTGTTGTGTAAGCTGATGATTTATCCCTGCGTTTCCATACCAGGTAAGCGGCAATGGCAATCATGATATACAGCAGCGTCCAAACCGGCGCAAATAGCCACGAAGGTGGGTTAAACGAAGCCTTATGAAGCGTGCTGTACCATCCTGCTATTTGCGGACGCGTAAAAAGTGACGCCGTAAACCTATAGCCAGCGTAATTAGCAAACTGATTGCAAATGGAACAAATTGGAATTTTTGATTGGGAGAGGTAGCCATAAATATACTGTAACTATTAACATTACAGAATGGGTTTTGTTGTGAGCTTACAGACTATAACGGTTTTACAGTAAAGATATTAAAAAAAAATAATTAGCTGATTTTCAGCAATAAGTAAATAATTTCTAATTAATAATATAAAATCTATAGGAATTATAGAATTTATCTGTATGTTTGCATCAACAATCGTTCTTTATATTATACTTATCCAGAAAGACTGAGGGAAAAGGCCCTGTGAAGTCTTAGCAACCTGTATCAAATTACAGTTTGAAGTAACTGATCCATATCGCGTGTCGAAAGTTAAGAGTGCAATTTTAGCGAAGACATTAAAATAAAAATAGGCGTGTCGAAAGTTGAGAGTGCAATTTTAACGTAGACAAAAACCGCTAACAGCAGCCGAAAGTTAAGAGTGCAATTTTAACGTAGGCTTTGGATCATTAACACGTACTTCAAATTAGATAAAAGGTGCTAACTCCTGCTCTGCGTTGCAGAGAAAGATAAGGTTTATCAAAGCCAGCCCAGTTCCTCTACGATAAGTGATCGAATAGTTTTTTTTAAAGTCGCGTGACCGAGAGGATAGGCTGGAGTCTGCAAAACCCCATACGGCAGTTCGAATCTGCCCGCGACGTCTAAATTTCTCATCGGATAGTCGTAACTCCAAAATAACTATCTAAGTTGCTCTTATATGTATATATGTAGGTTAAAATGTTTTGCTTGCCATAGCCGGCGACATTTTAACTTTCCGGCGTTGTCCGCCTTCAGCATTTCAAACAAGCCTTAAGCCTATTTAAAATAATTGACGAGCGTACCCACAACCTCCTTTATATAAATATTCCAGCCACTCAAAGGGCCGGGATCGGGTACAAATTCACTAAGAGACCAATCGTTGTTGCCGGCCAGGTAATTGCACGGATAAGGCGTGATCTCCATTTTTTCTTTTTTGAAGATACCGATCGAACGGCGCATGTGGAATGCCGAGGTAACTAATAAATAGGGTGGCTGCAGACGCTTTTCTTGAAGTAAGGTTTTGGAGAAAGCCGCGTTTTCGAGCGTATTCCGGCTTCGGTTCTCAACGATAATGCAGCTATCGGGAACTTTAAAAAGTATCAACTGTTTTCGTACCCAATCACTTTCACGATAAGGGCCCGGCATGAGTTGCCCGTTGCCTCCGGAGATAAGTATGTGCGTTGCCTTACCTTCTGTATATAATTTCAGTGCCTGGATAAACCTGTCGGCAGCAGTGTTGAAAAAGCCGTTGCCATCTTTATCGGCGCCCGAAAAACCGCCTAAAACAATAACGCAGCTATATGGACTGCTTTTTATAGGGACAGGTTGTGTATCCCAATAATGTACGAAACGATTATAAAGGAAAGGGTTACTGAATATCAACAGCAATGCTCCCGATATGACGAAGTATTTCTTTTTTCGCAGTGGATTTTTAACAATAAGGGCGGCGATTAAGAATACCACGACGTAGGTGAACGGTAGAATGAACAGGAGCAGCACCTTTGAGAGGACAAAAAACATAGCGAGATCATTTTGCCATAAAGATAGCTTTTAGATATTTACCAGCTAAACAGGCTGCTACAAATAAAAAAGCAAACCGGATAAACCGGTTTGCCGCCTTTTTATAAATAAACCCAATAGTTATTAAAACCCGCTGTCCTTTAGTTTAATATAATCGTCGAGGGTGTTTGCTGTATTGCCTTTGCTTTTTATTTTTTGGATGTAAGCAAGGTTAACACCGTGATCCCTTAATTCCTGCGCTTTGTCAAGCGTGAGATCCTTAAAGCCTAATTGTTGAATTCCTTTAACAAATTCTACATTAACGCCATGATCTTTTAACTCCCTGGCTTTATCCAGGCTAATGTTTTTGTAGCCAAGGCTTTGCATGCCTTTAATATATTCGGGGCCAACACCGTGATCGCGTAATTCCTGAGCCTGATCGAGCGACATTACCTTGTAGCCCATTGCCTGCATGCCTGCAATGTATTTGGGGCTAACGCCGTGGTCGCGCAGATCTTTCGCTTTTTCGAGCGAGATATCGCCGTAGCCCATTTTTTTGATATCGCTGATAAATTCAGGATGCACACCGTGATCGCGCAGTTCCAGCGCCTGGTCAAGCGGGATGGCTTTAAAGCCTATATCGTGAAAGCCCTGTATAAATTTGGCGTTTACACCATGTTCGCGCAACTCAATAATTTTCCCCAGCGACTGGTGGCCGTAGTTTTCGGCTTTGAACAGGGTGAAATATTCTTCCATTTTAGCGCGGTTCATGTCCTGTTCGGCAAGGTCTTTAAAGTCCTCGTTACTGATGCTGGCGTAGCCGTTGGCTTTCATATATTCAAAGTACCCTTTATTGATGTTGGTAAAGAACACGGCCATCATCATTTGCTCATCTAAGTCTTTATAGCCGCGCTCCTGCAGGTAGCTTTTGAACGCGTCATTTTGCTGAAAGGTGTAATTGCCATGACCAAACCCGCCTTCAAAAACGCCTTTAAAGGTCATTTTTCCGGCTTCGCGATTAACTGTGAAAGTGCCGACGTTACCGGTTGGGAGGGTGCCCAGTTCAGCAAGCTGAAAATTTCGGCCATTACTCCAGTGCTCGCCATAAAACTGGATGTTTACGCTTTCATCCCTAATGGCGGCATCCCAGGTGCCGGGCGTATGGCGGCTGTTAAATGACTGCCAGTCGTCATTATCGTTATCCTTACTTACCGGTTTAGTAGCGGCTTTGGCATTTTGTTTTTGCTGCGATTGCGCGCAGTTGGTAAATCCCGTCATTAATACCATTGCCGACAGGGCGGTTATATATAGCGTTTTCATGTTCTGTTATTATTTATCGAAGCTGTTTTTTAGTTGAATGTATTTACGGATGTTGTCGGATTTAATGCCTTTCTGCTGCATAGCGGCCACATATTCTGGTGTTACACCCGTTGATTTTAGCGCTGGCAGATCGTTCAATGAAATATCATTGAAACCAAGCTTTTTAAAGCCATCGATATACTCAGGTGTGATATGCAATGATTTTAAGGCGATAACCTGGTGCGAGGGAATATCTTTATAACCGGCATCCGTCAGGCTTTTAACAAACTCAGGTGTAACACCCACCGATTTAAAAGCCACGATATCGTGCATCGGGATATTTTTGTAGCCAATTGCATCAAACCCTTTCAAGTAATCGCCATTGATGTGCATCGATTTAAAGGCGATCAGGTCATGATCTGGAACGTCTTTATAACCTAATTGGGAAATGCCGCTAATATAATCAGGGGTGATGTGCAGCGATTTAAAGGCAATCAACTGATTTACCGACAGATGATCGTATCCTGCGGATTTAATACCAGCTATATATTCTTCACCCACTTTCAACGCTGAAAGGGCAATCAGGTTATTGGCACTGATATCTCCATAACCTTCTTTCTTCACCATGGCTACGTAGCTTTTTTTCAAGTCGACTAAAAAGAAAGCAAGCGCATGGCGGTCCTCTACATTACTGAAGCCCTGGCTGCTAATGTATTGGTTAAATGAGGCATCGGGCGTAAATTTATAGTGACCAAAGCCCTCAGTACCGTCAAACTTCCCGGTAAATACAATCGTGCCAGCTTCTCTTTTCAGGCTGAATTCACCCTTTTCACCTTTTGGCAGGTTCGGAAAATCACTTAGTGGAAAATCCGTATTGTCTGACCAGCTATTCTCATCGTCTCCCTTGCCACGGAGCTCCATTTTAACTACATCACCTTTAATGGTAGCAAACCAGCTGCCTTCGTTGTGGTCTTCATTGCCTGCAATATCAAGATTGATTTCAGGATTGACATCAATGTTAATCTGAGGGTTAAAATTTGTTAGAGGGTTTACATTTACCACAGGATTAACGCTGGGATTGATATTAGCGGCCAGGTTAGCGTTCATGTTTATTACAGGATTAACCACCGGCTTCACGTTTACCGTTGGATTAACCAGCGGATTTACATTTACCACGGGTATAGGGGTTACAACAACGGATTGAGCCATTGCCGCCGGATTGTAAATGAAGCATACAACGCCAAGCAAGAGCGCGATAATGCGTATAGGTTGAGTCTTTTTCATATTTGTTTATTTATGGTTTCTTTGTTGTCGTTATGCTGCTAAAGACTCTTCGAAAAATAAATGGTTACCGAAATTTTAAAAAAATATTCAACCGCTTGTTTTCAAACAAAAACAGGTAACGTTTTTCAATAACCTGTGTCTTATAAGCAAAAAAGCTACTGTTCGGCAGCGAACAATAGCTATAGCGAAATCGTACGCGAGCTTTATATTAATGTAATTTAAAATACTGTTAATCAGTTGTTTAATAACATGGCATAATTTTAGTTGACCGAAACAAAATCCCTTAATCATGATTAAAAACTATTTACTCATCGCTTTCAGAAACCTGAGAAAACATAAGGCTTTTTCGTTCATTAACATTTTTGGCCTGGCCATTGGAATGGCGGCCGGCTTGCTGATCATTCAGTATGTAATGTTTGAGCTGAGCTACGATAACTTTCATGAAAAGAAAGACCGGATTTATCGCGTAGCGCAAGACCGCTATAACAACGGCCGGTTGAGTACGCAATGGGCGGCCGGTGCATTCGCTACCGGCACCAAGTTAAAGGCAAACTTCCCTGAGATTGTCGACATGGTAAAGGTTGTGGGCAACGGCTCTGCATTGGCGATATACCAGGATCAGCGGATTAAGCTGGATAAAAACTTTTTTGCAGGCAGTTCATTCTTTAATATATTCAGCTATCCGCTCATCAGCGGTGATCCTAAAACAGCCCTGAGTGAGCCGTTTTCTATTGTGCTAACCGAAAGCAACGCCAAGAAGCTATTCGGCAATGTCGATCCTATGGGTAAACTGGTATCGCTCGGTTTTGATAATCCGGTAAAAGTTACCGGTGTAATGAAGGATTTCCCAGTTAATACCCACTTTAAATGTGATGTTTTATTATCGTATGCTACACTTATTAAGTTTACCGGCGGCCCTAAGAGCGATCTGGACACCCGGTGGCTTAACGATGGCGCTTTGACCTATGTGCTGCTGCGCCCGGGAACTGACCCTAAAGCGCTGGAAGCCAAATTTGTACCTTATATCAATAAAGAGTACGCACAGTTTAAAGGCTCGGGCGAAGGTGCAAAATATTACCTGCAGCCAATTGAAAGCATCCACCTTTACTCGCACCTGATGATAGAGGCCGAGCCTAATGGCGACGGTAAATCTGTTTATTTATTAGCGGGTATCGCCATTTTTGTGATTATCATCGCCTGGATAAATTATATCAACCTGGCTACAGCACGGGGCATAAGCCGTGCGAAGGAAGTGGGCGTGCGTAAAACGCTTGGTTCGGCCAAGGGGCAACTGATTGCGCAATTTTTGATGGAGGCGGCGCTGCTCAATGGGCTTGCTATTTTGCTCGCCATCGGGTTAATTATTGTATTCATCCCGGTTTTTGCAGCCATATCAGGGCAATATTTAAGCCTTACGCTGTTGTTAAAACCTGCGTTTTGGGCGGGTGTGATCGGGCTGTTTTTATTAGGCTCTTTCTTTTCGGGTTTCTATCCGGCAATCGTATTATCGAGCTTCAGGCCCGTGGAGGTGATGAAGGGAAAATTTTCGGCATCATCAGGCGGCGTCATTTTACGTAAGGTAATGGTAGTGTTCCAGTTTGCTGCGTCTATCTTTTTATTGATCGGATCGTTAACAGTTTACAGGCAGATCAGTTTTATGGAAAAGCAAAGTTTGGGTATCAATATTAACCAGACTTTGGTGATCAAACCGCCGCTGTCGCGTGTCGATTCGTTTTACCGCAGTATGAGTGCGTTTAAAAATGAAAGCCTGCGCAATGCTGCGGTTAAGAGCATAACTGTTTCTACCTCGATACCGGGTGAGCCCATACAGTGGAATGCCGGTGGTATTAAGCTGGTAGGAACGTCAGAAAAGGAATCTAAACAGTATCGCGTGGTAGGCGGTGACTATGATTACCTGAAAGCCTTTGGCGCAAAAGTGATAGTTGGCCGGGTTTTCTCCAAAGATTTTACGACCGACCCCAAAGCCGTTGTTTTCAGCAAAAAAGCTGCTGAGCAAATGGGCTTTAACAAACCGGAGCAGGCCATTGGTAAGCGCATTGATTTCTGGGGTGATGTTTATACCATAATTGGTGTAGTGGAGAATTATCATCAGCAATCGCTTCACGATGCTTACGATGCAATTATATTCCGCTGTATCCCCGATGTAAGGGGGAATGTTTCGGTAAAAGTAAGCACCACTAATTTACCGGCAACCATCAACGCCTTAAGAGCCAATTGGAAAGAGTTCTTCCCCGGCGATCAGTTCGACTATTTCTTCCTCGATCAGCATTTTAATGAGCAATATCACGCCGACCGTCAGTTTGGCGCCGTGTTCGCCGCCTTTACCGGTATAGGTATTTTCGTGGCCTGTATGGGCTTGTTTGGCCTTGTATCATACACCATTGTACAGCGCACAAAAGAGATTGGCATCCGCAAGGTGCTTGGCGCTTCGGTGAACGGTATTTTGAAATTGCTGTATAAGGATTTTGCCAAGCTGGTATTGGTGGCCTTCCTTGTTTCTGCGCCATTAGGCTGGTACGCCATTCATCAATGGTTACAAACGTATGCCTTCAGGATCGAGATCAGCTGGCTGCTGTTTGCTGTTCCGTTCATTTTGGTATTGATCATCGCCTTTGCAACGGTATCTTATTTGAGCATAAAAGCTGCGTTAATGAACCCCGTGAAAAGTTTGAAAACGGAGTAAAGTTGGTTGATTAGTGAGTGGAGGTTAGAGATTAGGTTATTGTAGTTTACTACTTCTTGTTGTCATTTCGAGCGAGAGCGAGAAATCTTAGGAAAGCGACATACGGACTATACATGGACGTTATTGCATGGTTCGTATGTCGCTCTGAGAAGACTCACCCGGTCGACGCTTCGCTGGACCTCTCTTCGCTGCGCGTAAAGAGGGAAGAGGAAATACATCTTGTAACATTTTTCTCCATAGAGAAACAATACTTTGTGTCTCTACTTTTTAGGACTTGCGCTTTGCCCTCTTTCCGCGCAGCGAAGAGAGGGCCGATGAGCGAAGCAATGTCGGGGTGAGTCGATACGCCAATGCATTGACGCTAATGCATTTGTGTATAAAATCCTTCACTTCGTTCGGAATGCCAATTTTTTGCTTTTTTCCACGCTTTTTCAGTAACCATTTATTTTTCAGGAAGTATTCAGTATCAGATCACCATTAGCACTAATGGCTGATGACCGCTGACAATAAACTAAATACCATGCTGAAAAATTACATTAAAACCGCCTGGCGCAATTTGCTGAAGAACAAATTTTACACCGCCATAAACATTGCCGGGTTAACAGCCGGGCTGGCCATCGGTATCCTTATACTGCTTTGGGTACAGGACGAACTGAGTTTTGATGGTTTCCACAAGCAGGGAAAGAATATTTATCGCCTGGAGCTTTGGGGAGGGACAGGTGCCAGCAGGCAGATCTATACCATTGGGGTGGCGCCCGTTGGTGTTTTTGCCAAACAGCAATTGCCCGAGGTAAGGGACTATGTACGCTGCACCGGTAATTGGGATTATTCGCTCTATAAATACCAGGACAAGGTTTTTGGCGATGAACGCGCCACGTATACCGATCCGTCGTTTTTCGCTGTTTTCGATTTTCCCTTGATCAAAGGAAACCCGGCGAAGCCTTTTGCAGATGATAATTCTGTCGTTATCACACAAAAAACGGCAGCCAAATTCTTTGGTGACCGGGATCCGATAGGTAAGGTGATCGTAGCCGATAATAAGGCGCATCTTACCGTGAGCGGTGTAATAGCTGACTTTCCGAAAAATTCGAGCATGCAATATGATATGCTGATGCCTATCAGCTCTCATTTTAAAACTATGCTGGCGCAGCATAACGACATGAGCAACAACTTCAATTTCCTGATGTACGAGACATACCTGCTGCTTAAGCCTGGCGCTGATACACATAAGCTTGCCGTACAGATCCGGCAAATCCATCTGAATCATAACCCGGACGATACCGATGCGGAGTATTTGCTGCTGCCCTTATCAAAAATGCATCTTTACCGGGCTGATCTGAGCGATGGCGGCATTTCCACCGTGCGCATCTTTATCATTATCGGCATCCTTATTCTGATTATCGCCTGTATCAATTATGTCAATCTTTCCACCGCGCGGTCGATGCTGCGGTCGAAGGAGATCAGTATGCGGAAGATCATCGGCGCGGCCAAAATGCATCTGTTTATGCAGTTTATAGTAGAGACGGCGCTTTTATTTTTCATTGCTGCTGTGCTGGCTATCGGGCTTATTTTTATACTGATTCCGCCGTTTAACCAGATAGCCGGCAAGGAAATGAGCCTGAACCTGACTGACTATCATATCTGGATGGTGTTGCTGGCTGCTATTGGGGGAACACTGGCGGCATCGAGCATTTACCCGGCGCTGTTATTGTCGTCCTTCGAACCGTTGAAAGCATTAAAGGGAAAGATCTCGGCAGGTATTGGCGATGTGCTTTTTCGTAAGATCCTGGTGGTTACGCAATTCACCTTTTCTATCATCCTGATCATCGGCACCATTATTATAACCAGTCAACTGAACTTTGTGCGCACAAAAGGGGTGGGGTACGATAAATCGCATGTCATTTCGCTGTGGATGCGCGATATGAGCAAGCATTACGATGCCGTGAAGGCCGAATTGTTGAAAGATCCTTCCATACAGGCAGTGACACGATCGAACCAGAATATTATCAGGTATTTTGGTTTTACGGGCGATGTTCAATGGGATGGGAAGGACCCGAAAGATAATGTGATGATGCACCCGATTGTGGTGGATAAGGATCTGATCTCGTTCTTTAAAATGAAGCTTGTGGATGGGGCATCGTTTACTGGTACACCGGCAGATTCAACCCATTTTATTCTGAACGAGACTGCCATTAAACAAATGGGCCTCAAAAATCCGGTGGGAAAGCCTTTCAGGATGCAGAGTATCAAGGGAACCATTATCGGGGTGGTGAAGGATTTTCACTACACCTCTATGAAAGAAAAGATTGCGCCTTCTATTTTCTGGTATGTACCTAATATTATGGAGCGCATGTATATCAAAACAACCGGCCGCGATGCGCATAAAGCCATTGCCGCCGTTGAAAAACAATTTAAACAGTACAACGGACAATATCCTTTCAGCTATGCTTTTCTGGATGATATATTCGATAGTATTTATGAAAATGAACAGCGACAGGGCACTTTATTTACCTACTTTGCAGGTATCGCTATTTTTATTTCGTGCCTAGGTTTGTTAGGTTTGGCCGCCTATACGGCACAGGTACGTACCCGCGAAATTGGTGTGCGAAAGGTACTTGGCGCAAGCGTTAGCGGCATAGTTAGCCTGCTGGCAAAGGACTTTGTGAAACTGGTACTCATCGCCATTTTTATAGCTACCCCGGTGGCCTGGTTTGCCATGTACAAGTGGCTGGAAGATTTTGCCTACCGTATCACCATCAGCGTATGGGTTTTCGTTGCTGCAGGAGGAGCTGCTATCATTATAGCTTTCGCAACTATCAGTTTTCAATCGGTTAAAGCAGCACTCACAAATCCGGTTAAGAGTTTGAGAAGCGAATAAATTATCGCCGCCGTGAATTAAGATATACTAAACTCGCGGCAGCTGCTTTCTTATTCTATAAATATTTGCTCATTTTGTAACAGATTGTTTACTTTCGCGTCAATACAAACCGGTTATCCATACCAGAAAAACGGGATTTTGAATTTCAAACCACCCGGTTAGTTAACAGGGCTGCATGAAGGTTACTTTCTCATTCGTTACATTTGGTTTCCTTATTTTATTTGCAGCGCAGCTTCGTGCGCAGCAAAACCCGGTTATTATTAAGCGAATTCCCGTTAAGCATAAGGGCCTTGTTAAGGATACCGTTAAGATTGATACCGCAGCTTTAAAGACCAACAACGCAGACCAGAAAGATATAGGCGATGTGCTGAACCGGGTGTTTCACAAGAAGCCCAGCCCTGCTGTCGATTCTATTACTACCAAGCCCGAGATCTCTATCGCACCGGCTATAGGTTATACATTGCTGTCGAAGTTTGCCTTAGTGTTATCGGGTAATGCGTTATTTAAAACTGCGCCGCAATCGCGCATCTCCACCATTATTGCCAGCGCATCTTATACTCAGAACAAACAGTTTATCCTCCCTGTACAAACCAGTATCTGGAGCAAGGATAATACCTATAATTTTGTGGGCGAATATCAATATTACAAATATCCGCAGAACACTTACGGCCTGGGCAGTAACTCGAACATAAAGAACGAAAATCCGATGGATTATTCATACTTCAAGTTTTACCAAACTGCACTGCGCCGCATTAGCGGAAGCCTTTACGGAGGACTCGGTTTTATTTTTGATACACACTGGAATGTATCTGATCAGGGTCCGATCAACGGCGCGCCTTCAGACTATGCCGCTTATGGCAAATCATCACATACCGTGGCGTCGGGACTGACGTTCAATATGCTGTATGATTCACGTGATAATTCTATCAACGCAACTAAAGGCGGCTATGCAGCGCTTCAATACCGTGATAATTACGAGTTTTTGGGCAGTAGCACGCCGTGGCGGTCGCTCATTCTTGATGTTCGCAAATACTTCAAATTTCCCGAAAACTCAAGCAACGTGCTGGCGTTCTGGAGTTACGACTGGTTGATATTAAGCGGCAGGCCCGGCTACCTCGATTTGCCAAGCACACAATGGGATGGTAATTCTGCAACCGGTCGCGGCTATATACAGGGGCGCTTCCGTGGGGCACAAATGGTTTATCTGGAAGGGGAGTATCGTTTTAAAATTACCCGCAATGGTTTACTGGGCGGGGTGGTATTCCTGAACGGGGAATCATTTTCGGCAGCACCCGGCACTCGTTTACAAGGCATCCAGCCGGGCTATGGTCCGGGTTTAAGGCTAAAACTAAATAAAACATCCAATACTAACATTACTGTCGATTACGGTTTCGGCAGGCAAGGATCCAATGGCCTGTTTGTTGATGTAGGCGAAGCTTTTTAATTGAGGGATTACACTGATTGGAGAATGATTTCACCGATTATTATTTTTCTTCTTTCGGACTTTCCCGACTTCCGGTTTCCCGAACTCTCTTCTATTTCGATCTTTCGGACTTTCCGACTTTCGGTCTTCCTGACTCTCTCACGTTAAAATTTGTTAAAACTCTGTTAATCAATGTTAAACGAGTAGTTTCGTATGGGCGGGTTATCTAGTTTTGAGCAACACAATTGAAACCTTATGCTCAAAAGCTATTTTAAGATCGCCTGGCGAAACCTGCTGCGCCACAAAAGTTTTTCATTCATCAATATCGGCGGCTTGTCTATCGGTATTGCAGCCTGCCTGCTCATCTCGTTATATGTTCATTATCAATTGAGTTTTGATTCAGGAATTACCAAAAAAGACAAGATATTGCGGGTAACCAACCTGATGCACACTCCTGAGAATGATAATGTTAACCTGGCATTATCACCCGAGTTACTTGGAATATTTCTGAAAAAAAATTACCCTGAAGTTCAAACAGCGGTACGGTTTTCACCTGCTAAGGCGGTGATCAAACTAAACGGAAAGCTGTTTAAACAAGATGAAGTATATACCGCGGAAGCAAATGTATTCGATGTTTTTGACTACAAGTTCACCGAGGGAAGCGCTGCTCAGGCCCTGACAGACCCGCATGGCCTTACGTTAACCAAAAGCACGGCAATAAAATATTTTGGCAAAGGCAGTGCGCTTAATAAAACCATTGTTTGTAATGGCAAGCCTTACCGGGTTGCTGCGGTGCTGGAAGATTTGCCCGATAACTCCGATCTTAAATTTTCTGTGCTTTTACCGGCCGAGTTTGATAAAACTACCAGCTGGCTGGAAGATGATTTTTCGGTTTATACCTATGTGCTTTTTAAACAGAAGCCAGATATAGCCGCGTTCGAAAAAAAGCTGGCCAAATTCTCGAAGGAAACTATCCAATTGGAGTTTAACAAAATCGGCGCGACCAAATACTCTATGGAATTTCGCGCAGAACTTTTAAAAGATGTGCATTTCAGCGAAAATAAACTGGCAGACACACCCAAAGGCGATAAGCAGCTGATCTATATTTTCTCAATACTTGCCGGATTGATCCTGCTGATAGCCTTGCTCAATTATATTAATCTTTCAACCGCCCGGGCGGCAGAGCGCGCTAAAGAGGTGGGTGTACGTAAGGTAAACGGCGCGTTGCACGGCAGCCTTGTCAGGCAATTTCTATTCGAGTCGTTTTTTATAACGCTCATCGCATTAGTCATTGCAATTGGCGTGAGCATGGTGGGGTTGCCATTTCTAAACAGTTTGTTGCAGATAAAGATATCTTTCTGGAGTTCGGCAGAGAGCTTTCTCATCATTTGTGGATTAGTGCTGGCTTCATCGTTATTAACCGGTTTGTACCCGGCATTTGTGCTGTCGGCCTTTTCACCGGTCACTGCGCTGAAGGCTAACTTCAGGCATACGGCAAAGGGGCTTACTCTCCGCAAAGTAATTACCGTGGTTCAGTTTGTGACTGCAACGGCAATGATAGCGGGGGCGTTTATTATGAACCGTCAGATCAATTACGTACAACACCGCTCATTAGGATACAACGAGAGCCAGTTGATGAACATATCGTTACCTGATGATTCTGTGGCGCTAACCCGCGTGCCGGCCTTCAATAATGCTCTGAAACAATTGAGCCAGGTGAAGGGTACCTCTGTAGAGAACGGCCTGGCGGTTAACAACGCCGCTTATGCCAAGTCTACTACATTAGTAAAGGCGAATGGCATCAAGCGGGAGTTGATGTCGAATTATTTTGCGGTGGATGATAAATTCTTCCCGCTTTTAAATATCCCCTTTATTATGGGCAGAAATTTTTCGGAAGAAATGATCACCGATAAAAAGGAAGGTTTTATTGTAAACGAGGCCTTTGTGCAGCAGGTAGGGTGGAAGAACCCTATTGGCCAGGAAATTGAAGGGCTTGATCATAAGGGCCATGTGATAGGCGTGATCAAAAACTTCCATTACGAATCGATGCATAACCCCATTGCTCCGCTGGTTATGGTTTACATTGCATCAAAACCGGCATCCGTTTTAGTGAAAACAGCGCCGCAGAACCTTGCGCTCATTAAAAGTACATGGCAAACGTATTTTCCCGATTACCCCCTCAATTTCGAATTTATGGACTCGGCTTTCAAAATACTTTATCAAAAGGATTTGACGACTAATAAGCTGTTCAACTATTTTACCGCGTTATCAATTATCCTGGCTTGCCTGGGTCTTTACGGGCTGGCGCACCTCATCGCCGTACAGCGAACCAAAGAGATCGGCATCCGCAAAGTATTGGGTGCCGCTGTAAATCAGCTGTTGGTACTGCTTGGTAAAGACTTTGTAAAACTGGTGGCGCTTGCAGCCGTATTGGCTGTGCCCATCACCTGGCTGGTGATGAACAAATGGCTGTCGTCGTACGCCTATCATATCAGTATTAACTGGTGGCTGCTGGTATCGCCGGTACTGGCCATATTGCTGATCTCGATGCTGGTAATCAGTTATCAAACCATCAGGGTGGCCATGAGCAACCCGGTAAAAAGTATAAAAAGCGAATAAGCATTTTCCTAACCTAAACGATATCATAAAGCTTGCGGGTTTTATGCAAACAAAAAACACTTTCCCAGATCGGGAAAGTGTTTTGTTTTAGAGTGGTTTTTGCAGTTTCCGTATTAGCGGGTCAGCTTGAATGGAATAGAGCCTATTACCATGATAGTTGGCGTTGCAGGAAGCGCTTCGAGCATTCTGGCGCGGTTATCGCGGAATTCTTTTGGCGAACCATAGTTGTGTACCTGGATCAGGTGTCCCGGAGCTTTTTTCTTTACTTCTTCGTGGAAAGCAGCGCTCATACCCCAGTTGGCAATAAACGGTATTACGTTTGAGCCGGCAGGGGCGGGAGTTGCTCCCTGGTAGTAAGCCCATGACATTTGTGTCTGGAAGCCACCCGGCATGGCCGGATATTCCACCTGGAAGGTAGGTCCATAATTTTTTGACGGGATCTTGGTTTTTTCGAAGATAATGGTGTTATCCGCGTCAGGACCAGGAACCGAGAATGATATGTAACCATCTGTTGGTAAATTCTGGCACTGAAGGCCTATACTTAACAAACCGCCCGAAGATGGGCCGGAAATTGGCGCAACACCTTGTATGGTAGGTACCGTTGCGTCAACTTCGGTGGTGTTTTTCCAGCCAATGTTCGGATGCGCCAGTATGAAGGCTGCCATATCAGGTACGCTGCCTATGCTGCCCAGGTCGGGTGGGGTAAGTTGATCCGTACCGTTATTTGCCCAGCCAACAAGGCAATAGTGGTTGCTGGTTTTTGGCGGCATCCATAAAAATGGTGATACCGTTCCTGCTATACCCTGGTTTTGGCTTGCCGGCGGAGCGGTAAGTTGTTGCCAGTTCCTGTATGTGCCATTAAACTGAATGCTGTCCCATTTCCAGTTTTGCGGCCACAGTACAATAGACGTATCTACATAATATAAGTAAACGGTCGACGTTTGTTCAACAGCCTGCGGGTTAACGCCGCGGATATATACGTTGTTGTTTACGAGCGGCGTTTGATTACTCACATTAGGCAGGCCCGCGTTGTAATTTGCGGGCAGCAGGATTGAATTTGGGTCTTGTAATGGAGTGGGACCGGGGCAAATAATATCCGGAGAATTAGTCCAGTTAGTTCCTTTAGGGCCGTCAATTGTTTCGCCAACGTAATCCCTGATAAAAAATCCATCGTAACTCATATTGTTTGATTTGTTTAAATGTGAAAAAGATTTAGGTTAATTAATTTGGTTGCTCATGGTCATGTTATGACTGTTAAAACCGGTGATATAAATTGCCGAACCATTACGCTGCAGGGCTATGCCGATAGGGTACTCGATGCTTGACCATGACAGTGTTTGAATAATTCGGAAAGTTGTTGCGCTCATCACCCTTACACCCGAAATATTAGCATCGGTTATAAACAGCCTTGTACCATCCGGCGATACTACTGCCTGCTGAAAGTTGATTAAAACAGAGTAGCTCGACGGGAAAATGTGCTCGCGCGAGGCCAGGGTTGAGATATTAACGGTTACCATAGATGATTTCATGTTCTGCTGCAGAATAACGTACAGCGTTGCATTATCAGGAGCGGCTACCATTGTGCGGGCCAAAACAGATAGGGTGATAGGTGTAGGATTGAGTACGTATTTATTAGCCGACCAACGCAGGTTCCAGATCTTTTTGTCCACGGCGCTCATTACAAAGGCATTTGTAGCGTCGGGCGTATTAGCCAGCATTACGTTGTTTGATCCGCTGGTGTTGGTGAATACGTCTACATCGGTATTTATTGTATAGGTACCTTTGGCTTCATCGCAAGTGTAAGCGAGGAAGCTGTACTTGCCCGAAGCATCGCGCGTAACCACATACAGGTTCTTGGAATTGGCCGACATCGTCATATCAATTGGCATACGCTGTACGCTGCCTGCCCCAGGAGGAATAGGAATAGTGGATTTAACGGTGAATCTCACAGTCTCCATAACGGTGATTTCAGATATATTCTGTTTAACGGCATACATCAGTAAGGTGGGATCGGTATGAGAGAACACACATTTTACGATGTTATCCTGATCCAACCGTGTTGATACGGAGCCCGAGGCGGTTTCATAAATATATATCCCTTTGTTGTAATCAGGTTTTAAACCCGAGAACAGGGCATTATGCCACATTACTACTTTCTTGCCATCTGCTGAGGCGATAACGTTTGTTGGCTGCTTTCCAATCTCGACAGATGTATTGCGTTGCTGATAGTTGGTAAGGTTGAGCGTTAAAACGGCTTTGTCGGCGTTGGCTACATAAACGGCTGTGCCATCGTATGCCATCGATACCGATCCGGGCGTTTTTCCGGTACCAATCGATGAATCGAGCACTTTGCAATTGCCGGTTCCTCCATAGCAGCTAATTAATGCAGCGTTGTTGGATGATCCGTTCACTACAAAAGCATAAGCACGATCTGGGGTGGTAGCAATTCTAACCGGTCCGGTGTTTATGGTGAGCGGCTGGCGCGGTGTAGTGCCGTCATCATCATAATCCACCACCATCAGTGTGTTGGCTGCGGTACACACCACCAACAGGGTTTTGCCAAGCGGATCGCCAACGGCTATGTCTACAGGATTTTGCGGCATGTTGGTAATGGAGCGGTTATAGGTGAAGGAGTCATTTACCGAGCTATAGCCAACAACGCCAACGGAATTGACACCGGCCATGGTTATATACACATTCAGCCCGGCAGGATCAACTGCTATGCCTCCCAATGATTCTCCAAGGTCGATGGTTTGTTTGATATAAAATTCGTCAACAACAGTGCTTTCAATAACTACCAGTTTTCCCGTGCCTTCGCTGGCAACGTTAGTGCTGATAAAAACGTATTTATCGTCATTTGATATTGCTATACGTGCCGGTGTTCCTTCAATAGTTATTTCTGCAAGCGTACTGAAGCCATACGTGCCATTGGTTGGGTTCCAGGTGATCTTGATGATTGTAACTGAACCCGCACCATTCAGCACAAACAGGTAAGAACCGTTATATGAGAATACCTCATCTACAGGTGAGCCGCCTGCGTTAATTGGCGGCACGTACTCACTGAAATCCAGTGCGTTCATCATATTAATGGTGTTGCCATCCTTATTCAATACAGAAATGAATTCTGCCGATGGTGATGCTACCGCGGCCGAAGGAATAAAGCCAGTAGTATTGCCCTGCGAATCAGTTTTAAACGACTGGATCTGAACGTTACGGGCCAATGTATATGGGTTGGCGGTGTTTTGCGGAATAAGCGACCACATGGCAGGCGCAGTTACAGTTACCGTTTTTGTGCCTGATTTAAGCACATTTTCCGATTCCTTTGTATTGTCGTTAATCAGCACCAATTGGTCGTTAGTGTCAACATCCCACAAAAACTTAGCTTCGTGCGGATAGTCGTTATAGTAAATATCTGTCGGGGTCACGTCGAAAGAGTTGATCACCGGCAATACATCGGCTGTGATGCTTCTAGTAGCCTGGTTGGCGCTGCTGCCATAGCCTGTGGCAACGAGCGTAATCACTGTCGATTTTTTTAATTTGCCTGTAAAACTATTCTTGTCGGTGACCGGTGCGTAGAATGGCATCAGCATCAATGACTCGAAATCTTTGGCAGACCATGTAATCTCAACAGAAGTTTCGCCGTTCTCCAATACCGATGGGTTAGGGGTAACAGTGAGGTCGGTAATAGCAACGTGTGGTAGTTTAGTAAGGGCAATATAGTACGAACCATCATTAAAGCCCGGAACATTTTGATATTGAACATACATTAAAGTAGAGCCGGCTTCGAAGCGGGTAACAATATTATTAACGTAGAATGATACGATGGAACCGGTGCCGGTGCCGATGATAGGCGCATCATTTGGCGGCTGCAATATCCAGCTTGGGTTTTGGGCATCTCCATTTGGAGTTACGTTCCATGCCGATGCATTTTCGCCCTGTTCAACAACAATATTGTCATAGGCGGACTGCGGTGTAGTCAACGCGCCGTAGCCCGGTGCGTTTGGGGCATAAACAAAAGTTATGGTGAAGGTTGTATCTCTTCCGGCGTTTACTGTAACCGGCTTGGTACCGGGTTTGAAAGCAACCGTAATGTTATTAGGCACCTGCGCATAATCGTCAATTGTGTTTACAATGAAAGGCGGCGTTGTGAGTGCGCAATCTATGGCCTCATGCAAATCCTTGGTACCATCTGGTGCGGCCTGCAGCAGAACCTTGAAGAACGAAACCTGCGGTAAGTTCCCGATAGTAGGCGGCGTAACGCGGTAATAAGTTACCGGAATATTTACGTTTGGCGTTGAGGGCGGATTTGAAAGCACCAGGTTGGCAATGCTGATAGATATGGTATCGGCTATACCGATTGTGCTCGCTGCGCCCGGCGCCATACAAATAATACTGTTGGGGTAAGACTTGAATGTCCATCCTGTGGCAGTGCAAACGATGTTGGCGAATTCCGTTGCAGGGATCTGCAGGCTGCTCAGATCCAGGTATATTTCTGTACCGGTTGCCGACGATGCATCACCAGGCGGAACCAATTGACCGGTGGTAAATTGGGTGTTTGCGGCGTTTGTGTTTATAGTAAACGTCAACTGGTTAACCGTAGGATCGGTAGTAATGTAAATGGTATTAGCCTGGTCCTTGTTATTGATAGCAAAGGACAGTTGCGGAAAAGTTGTTTCTTGTTTCATATGGTTTGTTTTCAAAAATTGGGACAATGATTTTAGGTTATTCTTTATCTAGCTGGTTTAAGTTGATAATTAATTGGTTAGTGTAATCAGCGTTGCATCAATACCATCGTTAAGGCCGGTAATGTTCAGGTAATCAAAATACATCTGGATCTGCCCGGTTTGTATGGTAGTTTGAAGGTTGGCAAGCGTTATGGTAAAACTTTCACCGGTTAGCAATGCTACGTCATCTAATGGCGTGGCAACCCAGTAATTGCCATAGCGTGCATCATTCATGGCTTTAAACTGCCAGCCATCGGCAGTTGGCTGAATGCTGGCTACCTTAGCCTGATCAACCAGGTTACCCAAATGGAAATATAGCAGCGACCCCGTATTTTGTGCGCCAAGCAACGGGAATACGCCCGGCGTAAAGCTGATGGTAGCGGGTTTACGATTGGTTATTACAAGATACAACGTAGTTAACGTGTTGGCAGGTGCCGCGGGCTGATGCTTGTTGTTCAGCAGTTCGAAGCGCAGCAGTTGCGGATTAAGCCTCAGCCAGCCTTCGCGGATGGTTTGCGGTGTGTAATCGGCGATGGCCTGACCACCCACATATTTAACATCCGGATTTATTTCCCATACCGCCTCGTTGTCTATTTCGGCTTCTTCCACCCACGACCATTGATACCCTTCTTCTTCGGGCAGCGGCATATTGAAACCGGTAACGCCTTTTAACACCGGCGAGGTAAGGAAGGTCATTTCGAGGATGCCTAAAGTATCGGCATATAGTTCCGATGGTATGTCGATGGCTTTTGTTGGCAATATGCCGGTGCTGGCATGGATGGTTGCGCGCGGATCGAACAGCATCAGCACAAATTTTGCATCAGCCTGTGTATTATAAGGTATCGGCGAATCGAGCTTCGGCGATACCGACAGTTCGATCGTGTCTTCGGCGGGCCTGATAACCCCCGAAGCGTTGGTTGCCGGGGCGCCTTGGGTATAAAACGTCGAAAAGTCGAACGTATGTTCATTATCCAGGAAGTAGCCGATCAAACCATCATTTATCTGCTTCATATCCCCAAGAACGACAGGGAATTTTACATCGGTGAATTTGTTATCGGTGCGGTAATCGTCGGCTGCAAGAGTGGCCCAGCTTTGGTTCATTGCGGGGCCGCCGTCTACTTCCAGTCGCAACATTACCTCGCCAAGCGCAACCGGGCGGCCTATCAAAACGGCCAGATCACTGCTTTGGGCATAGTTATGCGGATCGATAAAGTTGTGCATGTTATCTATAGCCTTCCAGAACTGGGTAAAAAAGGCGGGGCCATTGTTGTACAGCGCCACCGCCATATCGCGTAAGTTGGGGTTTTGCAGGGCAAATACTTCTTCTATCGATTGGTTGATGGTAGCATTGTTGCCCGGGGCCGATTGCCAAACCATAGCAGTCTCATTACCATTCATGCCCAGCGTACCCATTGAGCGGCCTAATTGGTCATAAATAAAAAGGCTGCCGTTCAGGTGGTTGGGTAAAAACCAGCCGCATATGGGGGTAGTGGCCGGGTGGGCATTCATCTCCTGTATCTCATCGCCAATTGCGGTGAGCCAGCGGAAAAGCAGCCTGGTTGGTTGCGCCATTGCCGGCGGCATATACACCACGTTCGGCACTATCGATCCCTTAAATAACGAGGTAAGCTGAAGCGAGGTGATGATCTCGGTAATATTTACCGCCCGTTTTTGTCCGTAAACATCAACAACAGAAATATTGAATTCGAGGAACCCCGCGCGGATAGGGTTAAAATAACCATTCGGAACAGGCGATACCTTATTTGCGTTTGCCGATACCTGCGCCACCAGCTGCGTAATGGAGTAGTATGGATTTTTCTCTGTTACGGCAATATTCAGCTGCATGCTTTGTTGCTGCATGGCCAGCAGGCTGTTAAGTCCGCTTAACGGGGCAGAAGCAAATACACCTACTGCCAGTTCGTCGGCAATAGTTTGTAGGGTTTCGTTGGGATATACAGCGAGGTAATCTTCCAACTGTGTACGGAAGGTTTGCGCGGCGCTGTTACTCAACACTGCTGAACTGCGGTATTGCTGGGCCTGGGTGAAATCAATGGTTGATGGGTCGAGCGTGCCCGTATAAACAACCGAGCCGCCGTTGGATTGATCGATCTGGTAATTATCGTAAAACAATTGCGGATCGTAATTAAGCAGCTGACCGTTCGCTTCGGTTGGGTCCAGCGGATAGTATTTAACGGTCCATTCGGTAAATACCGGGAACCATGGGTTCATGTGCCACCAGGTTACTTCGATAGCCGAGGGTACTACGCCGGTGAATGTATATACGGTTTGTTCGCCGCCGTTCATGGCAATAACCAGAGCCGCTTCAAGGTCCTGCGCCGTTACCCCGGTAAGTGTTGCTGCCAGTTGGCTGTTCAACAGGAATGATTCTACTAAAAGCTGATTGGTAGGGTCGGGGTAAGGCAAATTATTGGGCGCAGGCAGTTGAGCGCCGGCAAACTGTGTGCCTGCAATGGTCACATTGTTTATCACTACCTGGGTGATCAATTGCGCTGTAGTGCGGCATGGCAGGTAGCCATTTTCATCATAGTTTTGTTTTAATACCTTACTGCGAATAGCATTGGTCATGTTATCGGCAACCAGCAATACAACAGGTTCATTTGGCTGCCAGTAACGTGCCGGTGCGGTGGGCTTTAGCTCCAGCATCGCGTCAAACATTTTGATCTGGTCGGTGACCACCGTTTTTTGAGCGGTTAGCTGGTCGTTGAGGGTTTTGTTTGTGCCCTGTATGTCTGGCCAAACCTGCCCCAAATCGTGATAAATTATTTGATACAAGGTGTTTTGAAGAGCAGGATCGGTAGTGTTGACCAGTTTGTACCAGTTGGCAAATAACTGCCATTGAAAACGGGCTGTATAATCGGTGTAAAAGTCTACCTGCTGCTGGTAAACGTTCAGCAGGTTGAGCGATTCTGCCAGCGGAAGCGGCAATTCTACGTCGGTTTCTTCGGGCGTGTCCTTTTCAGGCCTTACAATCTGGTATATGATGCCGGTATTGTAGGCTGCAAATGTTTTTTGATGCAGCACCTGTTGTAACTGCGCAAGCTGATCCGGCTTGGGCTGCATAAACTCGCTCAATAAACCATTTTGAAAAGCGTTCAGCAGCGTTTCGAAGAACTCGATATCGGGATGCAGCTGTTTTTTGAAATAAGCCGCGAATGATTCGGGCGGCGTATTGCCAATGGTTAACTTAGCATTAATGGGCAGCTGGTTGGGCTGATCTACCACATATTTATTATACGGATTCCATGATACGTTTTGAATAGTACCGCTGTACAAGGAATAGTCTGTTACTACACTGTCGCCGCTATAGGTCCAGTTATACAGGGTGTTGATCTCTTCTTTGGTTTTGCCCCCCTTTAACGGGTCATTCAAAGGGTTGCTGAACCAACCGGTCACCTCGTACATGATATTGATAGGAGGGTCGTTAGCGGTTATTTTTACATCCTCCAGCTTGTCCTGAAATCCGAAAAGGCTTCGGCTGTTAGGGTAAAACGCAGCAAATGATGAATCGCCGCTTGATACGGCCGTCAGGTCCTGTCCGGTTTGGGTCTTGAAATTATCGTTGTTACCGGGATCGGTCCATTGCGCATCAAAAACTTTATAGGTGCCGGTGTACATATAGTCCTGGTCGGTTGCCTTTATCTTTTTAACAGGGAGCGTAACGGCTAACTGGCCGGCGGGTAAATTGGCATTCAAAACATCGCTTTCAACCACCCAGCTGCTTCTAACCGGCCCGCTGCCTGTAATTATCACCCGGCTAATAAGCCAGCGGTTAGGCACCGAACTGAAGGCAAGCATCCCTGCCGAATTATTTGCACCCTTAGTTAAAGTATCGGGCAAATTCCAGTGAATGTGAATGCCGGTTGTAAGCTGCTGCCACGGAGCGGCAGAAAGCGCGCGCACTACGTTGGTGCCTACGTAGGCCTGGTTTTGCCCGGCCTGGTTGGTGTACACTGTGGTTGCACCGGCAAAGCTGTTGGTGCCTTTCTTATCGTTCTGGTCAATAATTCCTACGCAAAGCGCCGCAATATCTACCGGAACCACCAATCCTAAATCATTTGTAACTGTTGTACGCATTTCCAGTGTTATTTTTTGTTAAGAAATTCAACCTTTACCACTCCTTTTATCATTTCCAGCGCATACTCTGCCGATGTAAAATCAACTACGCCTTCGTTGTATGGCGGGCTGTTCAGCGTTTGTTTAATACTATCGGCCGCTTTTTTTACCTGCAGGGTCTGGTTGTCTGAACGGAGGGTTACATCAACATAGGCGCCCGGTACCTGCGATCCCGGATCCGCGCCGATGAGTGTACGCAGCGTTGATGCCCATCCATCGTTGTGTTTCACCAGCCCTTCGTGCAAGGCTTCAGGTGGTTCATGTATGGCTATCATTTGCACCTCGCCGTCGAAAATGCAGATCAGCGTATCGGTCGAAAGTGCCTCCATTCTGAGTTTTTGAATCTCATTCTGGCCTTCTATATCGCTATAACCGTTTACTTCCAGTCCCGGCCAACCACCTACCACTGCAGAGCGCAGCAGGAAACCGGTTACAATGCCCGAGTCGTTGTTATAAGCCCGTAGCTTGGCTTTACGTGGCCTAAAGAGCTTCGACCTGCTTTTGCCCGCCAGTTTTACCTTATCGAAGCGTGCGGTATCGCGCAAGTCATCGGCGGTTGCCGAGCGGCCAATGCTGAAAGCGCCGTCGAGCAGGCAATCGATCCAGTTGTTGTCCATATAGAAGAAGCGGATGGTTTCCGGCGGGAGCATCGCTTCATCAGGAACAAGGTAGTTGAAAGGTAGGCCTTTCAGCAGGGCAAGCTGGCCCAGCCAAAGGGTAATATTATCTGGCAAAGGTTCACTGTTACTGGCGCGGAGCATATTTGTTCGCGCCAGCATAATATGACTGAAGGCCGTAAGCGATTTATATTTTTCGGCTATGATCTTCTGTTCTTCGGCAATAACCTCCAACATGGTTTCGCCCTTTTTCCAATTATACAGTTCGGTTGAATAAGCTTTATTTTGAAGCGCCATCAATAACCCGATTTGCCAGGCACTGCCATACGATACGTCGAACATGCCGGTTTCCGGGTTGTATTGGTTAACCGCATCAGGCGTAGTGAACGGCGGCTTTAGTGTTTCGGCTATATTGAGGGGAGCAAGCGGGCACCTGTACCATGAAACTGTATTGCCCGTATGGCGCAAAATCTGATTGAGCGGTACATAACCCATGGCCATGGCATTGCCAACCAGTACTTTAGCATCGGGTTTGGTAAGCTTACCGTCGGCCTGGTTCTTCAGCGCCGTTTCTACCTCGGTAGTAGTTGGCGGCGTTCCATTAAACGGATATTGCAAGGTGGTGAGGCCAAGCTCGCCGAGAATGTTCTTATTAAGTCCTTCCAATAATTTTTCAAAGGTTTCGTTGCCGGTGTTTACGGTGAAATGCCAGGAGCTATAGGTAATAAGCCTGACGAAGCTTTTGCCAACAGGCACATGCCCGGTACCATCGTCGCCCGGCAGGTAGCCGCCCATGTTTTCGAGCGATACCAGGAAAACATAACTAATAGCGTCGTCTTTTGGGATGCGGTTGCCGGTGACTACAGAATAAAACTCTTCTTCTATAATTTTCTTATCCGTTTTATCGATGGTTTCGGTATCGCGGATATGAGCGAGATACGAAAGGTCGGCCGGTGATGGTGCAATTTGGTTAAATGTAACGGTGGGCACATCAATCACGTTAACCTCATCGTCGGGCGATTCACCGTACTGCAGCTCATTCATTCCCGGATAGGAGACTATTTGATCGGGCATTGTGCCCACACCTGTTTTGTCCGATCCTTCTACAGTTATCTTGGTTCCCAGCGGAACCAGATCCTTTGCAGTAGTTTTCTTTATTTCCGGGACCTGGTCCTGGTTAAATAAAAGCAGGGCCAGCCACGGCGCGTTAGGGTCTGTAGCTACCGATGTTCTTTCCCATGGCAGCGTGCGGCGGTTAAATACCGCCAGCGGAAATACGCCGGAGAATTCGCCGTTAGACAGGTCGGGCGGGAAAACCGAGTTAAAATCGTTCGGGCTTAACGAAAACCGCTGCCCGGTTACGGCAAATTCCCGTGTGGTAGTATAAGGTGCACCGGTGTTAAGGTTTACCTGTTGTTCCAGCGTTACGGTGTATTTACCTGCCTTTAATGGCGGTTCATCGTATTGAATAAAGATCACCTTCTTTTCCGTTTCGTTTTCAGAAAGCGCAGTAACTTTTTTTGATTTCTTTGCCATTGTTTAAATTATTTTTCTTCCCCTAATAATCGCATTAAAGGCTGCGCAAGCAGGTAGTTTGTAGCAGGATCAGCCAAAAGGGCTACTTTAACATTTGGATTTATGCCCGGCCCGTTAATCAGGATCGCTTCCAGTAAAAGGTCGCGGTTGGCAACAGCCAGCGGGCTCATAATGGTGTTTTCAACGGTGTCGCCTTCAAACTCACTTTCGGTAGCAATGTACGTGTCGCTCCATATAAAGTACTGGAACTCCGGCGCCAGCGTGTATTGCAGATTAGCCAGCGTTATAGGCAACGTGTGCTTAGGCGGTGCAACGTAAGGCACTATGGTAAACCCGGTGAGTACACCATTTATAGTGGTGTCTTGTACGGGGTTGCCCAGTATGGGATTGCCGTTTTTATCGAAAGGAACTGGCTGCCACAAGCCTTTTGCCACTTTGCCGAGCGTTTTACTTGCGCGGAACGAACTGTTTTCGCTGCTGGTTATGGTAACAATATGTTTTGACGTTAAGCCGGATGGAGCGGTTCCGGTAGGCCTGATACCGAAGTCGGTATTTTGAGCCACCGCATAGTTTTCGTCGTCATCATCGGGCTCAACCAGGCCAAGCAGGTCAAATTCTTTTGATGGGATGGTGGATTGTGTAGTAAGCTCAAACTTCTCGCCGCTTACTATCCAGTTCAATTCACCGGGAACAGTGCTCAATTCGGTGATCAAACCATCGCTGATAACGATCTTGCACACATCCGGATCTGGTTCTTTGGCCGCGTCTTCGGCGTATGATCTGCGTAGTTTTTTCGCCGCTGCATTTTTCTGCGGCAGCATATCTTTGGCGAAATCGTTCCATGAAATGGTTTTTTGCTTATCGGTGTTACCGCCAAACGAGATGGTGAATGAAATAATGCTGAGATCGACCGTAGCGATGCCGGAGAATTCAGGACCCCAGATGTGCAGGGTAGCACCAACGTGGATGGTCATGCTTAACGTTGTGAACCAAAGGTCAATAGTGAAGCTTGCCCCAATGCTTACGCCGGCGCGGATGTCATAAAAGAACGGCTTCCACATGATCAGGAAATCGGCCTGTACGCTAAACCACGCCTTGATGCCGCCGCTTTGCCAAACCGCATCCATGTAACCGCCTGCCATTACAGCATTTGAGGTTAGCGCAAAGTATTCGCCGCCCTTAATAGTGAGGTTTGATGTTACCCTCCAGTTCATGCCCAGGCGCGGTACAACCGGGTAGTATGATGGTGGCTGGTAATTTGGATTGTAACCGCCCAGCGTAACTACAAATTCGCCGAGATGATCGCCGCTTACCCAAATGTAGAACGCAAAACCGCCGGTGAGGTGGCAATCTTTCGAAAGCACATAAGAGCTGTTGGTAAGCTGTCCCTGTACGGCTATCAATCCTGTTTCTGTAGAGAAGGAGGCAACTAATGCAAGTTCGGCATAAACAATAACCGGCAGCGGCGACCCTGCTATGCCTGCTCCCGGCGGCAGTACCAACCTTGAAAGACCGAGCAATGCGATCTCGAAATTGTTGCCGAAAGCGATGGTAAGCAGGGCAAATGAATCGAGGATCTCGAAACTGGTAAAGCGGATACCCGCTGCAAGCCAGTTGCTGCCAACGGTAGGCGCTACGATACCATCGTCAATAATGGTTTGCAGCACCTTGTTAATTTGTTTGGCAATGTCGCCGCCCGCTATTGACGATGGAGGATCGTTAAGGCCCATAGCCCATTGCACAAACGGGAAGGTAGCCACGCCATTTATACCCGGAATTACCAGGCTGCGGTTGAAACCGAAACCTGCCGCAAGACCTGTTACGAAGAAATACGGCGGCCCGCCAATAGGGTAGTTCAGCACGGCATAAATGAACATCGAAGGGTGATTGTCTACCTCGGTATAACCGGCCAGTGCGCCAATGGTGAGTACTTTGTTCTTGATATATACCTGCCCTACAAGGTTTACAGGGGTGAATGTGCCCATTAAGCCGCCGCTTATCAATATCGGCCCGCTTTGATAGGTGATGCTGATGCCGCTGATAGTGAACGATACGTCGAAATCACTTATCGGCAAACTTACCCCGAATCCGTCGAGCGCTATAGTTAAGCCGCCTGCTGTTGCGGCAACGTTAACCAATACCCATATTTTAGAATCTTTATATGCGAGACCGATCTTTTCAAAATAAAGTGGCCCGAAATTCTTTTCCAAATTAAACCAGAAGGTTTTCGATCCACCGTTGTCTGAACTGGTGGTTTGCACAACGGGGTAAAGGCTTTCGTATCCGTCGCCTATGTGGATCATGTTTCGTTGCGATTGGAGGAACAGCTGGGTACCCTGGTCGGCGCCGAGCGAGATAGGGATAATGGTACCGCCAATGTTTACCTGCATGGAGAATGCCACCGAATTGATCATCCCCGCCGCCGGAACGTTAGGGAACTTGATATCGCCCGGTGCATATTTGTTGATACAATCGTTGATGATAACCGCATTATCCTTAGTGATAATACCTGATGCGATATCGGCGTGGATAGCCTGCACCGCCAGTATTCCTTCGCTGATAAAGGTGAGTTTATCGATGATAGGCAGGTTCGAGAGGTCGATCACCGCATCGGTAGCCATACCGAAATAGAAGATCCATTTTTCCTTTCCCTTTTCTGTTACCTGTATAGCCGCAAAGGCTGCGCTGCCATAATTGGCAGATGCTGCCTCAAGCACAAAAAGCGGCTGCTCTTTTTTCTTATCATAAACAAACGCGGCGGCTTTAAGCCCAAGATCAAGACCTTCGGGAATTTGTGGTACTTCATCACCAATTCCCAGCATATCGGCAATCTCATTAATGCCGAGCGGAGTGCCTTTATTAAGCCATTGTGCTGCAAACGCTGTTTCGGTGTTTGTTTTGGTGAACAGGAGGGTGTACTCTTGCAAGTTGTAGGTTACCTTACCCATTGCCTCTATATCGGTATTGTAGCCATCGCCGCTCTTCAGCGCTTTAAGGCTTACCTCAATATCAACGCCAGGGTTGTCAGCCATAGGGATGTGGCCGATGCACAGGAAAGTAAAATCGCCGCTTGATGTATTATAGGTTACTTTTAACTTGGTTAGCGTAATGCCCTCGATAAATTTAGGATAATCGGTTATACCGAAAGTGAGGAGCAGTTCTGCTATCAGCTCGCCGATAGGCAGGTTGTCTACCTCGCCGGTCATATCCACACCTTCGCCTTCCTTATACACTGCAGAGAGCAGCACTACCGTTTCGCTGATGGTAAATTTTGCATACAGGCTGCCAAAACCGGTCATCTTATCGGTGCCTGCGTCATAATTGGCGCCCATTTCAAACGAGGCGCTATCAAGGCTCACCTTACCTGCTATCGGTATAGGCTTATTTATGGCCAGTTTAAAATCATATCCTCCGTCGGCTGTATAATAAACCAGGCTCAGGGTACTGATCTCAATATCCGGGAAGCCGGCGGGCAGCGGTATCTTCAGGAAATTAAATACCTTGGTAAGTTCGGCCGGCCTGTCGGGTTGTAATTGCGCAAATACAACCTTATCCGGAAATTGACCGCCAACCTGGAAGGGAAATCCTTCAAACAGGTTCATATTGGCCAACAGCGTGGCCTGGTAGTAGTTATCGGGGGTGAAGGGGTTAAAAACTTCATAATCAAATTCAATATTCTCCACCACAAATAAGTTACCGAAGAAGTGCCAGTCGGCCTCATATTTTAGTACGATGCGTATGAATGCGCAGGTTTGGTTTGAAGGGTTAAAGCTTAGCTGGAATTCTTTTATCGAAAATTTATTGATCTGTACCCTGATTTCATCGGGGAGGATACTTGTGATGTTGTTGTTGCCTGCCAAGGCATCAAGTATATCATAACTCAAATCGCCGATCTGATCGAAGCTGCCCGACAATGTCCAGTCTCCATCAAAGGTAGGTATGGCCATTTCCACCGGCAGACGCACCTGTTTCGGCGATCCGGCTACTACGTCGCAGGCAAACCCGAGGGTAATTACACTTTGCTCTGCATCGGGCGACATGGTGCCCTTTAAGTTGGTGAACCCGATGGCAAATGTTTGGATCAGATCCCAGGTTACGTACTCAGGCAGGTTCAGGTTCAGGTCAAGCAATAACACTTCTGCCGGTTGCGTAAACGTAAAGATGGTAGTGGTTGAGGGCTGGCCCAGCACGGTGGCTGTTCCCGTTAATGACGGACTGTCGCCGTCAGGCACCACTGCCGATACCGTTACCTCAATTGTAGTGGTATCGGGCAGCATATCAAGCAGCTCATTTACCATCGGCGCATCGAACATGGCCGATGAAACACCAACCACATCGCCTGGTTTAACAGGCTGGAGCCATGTTTTTACCCCGTCTAAATTTTTTATTATATCTGCCATAACCCTTGTTTGTGATTAGTTGATTGCATTAGCAGGTGGAAATATGGAAAATGCTGAATAGGCATATGTGCCGGGTAGCGGCGCCGGATCTCCCACGCGCACGTTGCCCCGGTTAGCTTGTGTTGTTGGCAAGGCTCTTATATGCGTTCCTTCAGCTGTGGCGCTTTCAATGGTCCAGCCTCCTACATGATAATCATTTACCGCTGCCGGTACAGGGAAGCCGTACACATACACGAGGACGCCGCCTTGCATTCGTAAACCGTAGGAATAAAATATACGGCCCGGAGTGCCGCCGATTGGGGCGGGCAGATTGCCGGATGCGCCGTGGGCGTTTGAGCCGTGGTGCACCGCTTCGATACCGGCCACAAAGTTGAACGGCCCCCCCTGAATACTGCTGAAGTTGGCATCACCTGTCATTAAAACAGTGGTAGCGGGTACAGTACCCACAGGTAACTTCATGTGGACATTCATTGCGATGCCTGTATTGTTAAGCACTGCGGCCGCCGGAAGGTTGCCGGGAGCGCAACGGTACAAATCATAAGTGCCGCCGGCCCCGTTAAACGGCCCGTTATTATAGACCTGGACATTGGTTAGTGAATTATAAAAAGCCAATGCCGAACCACCTATAGGCTGGTAAGGAACAATCCACCTAAGTGTGTTCATATTGGCTACCTTGCCCAGGCGCCAGTGATCCCAGTCCCAATGAGAAAGTACAACCTCCAGATCATTGGCCGGAGGATTTTGGGTGATTGGCCCCATATATGCTCCTCCTAAATTGGCGTAGTTCATGTTTGCTGGTAAACTGCCAACGTAGAACCACAGCGGATAACCAAGGTCGAAATAGGTAAACGGCTCGTTTGCGGTATCGAGCAAAAGATTGCAATTCCCTTGGCCAATGTCCATAGCGCCGATGCTTGTTATAGGAGCTGTAACCGCCAACCTTGCCTCAAGGCCCGTTTTAACCCGTTTAAACCTTTGCTTTTTACCATAAGGGACGTACCGGTCAACCAAACTGCTCCGCACGGCTTTGTAACCACCTTTACGGTTTACCGGTCGTCGCGGTACCGGGTTGTTAATTACATAAACGCTCATTACCAGTTCAACTTCCAGTGTGGCGTCGGTCAGGTTATAGTCACCGTACATCATCGATCCGTCGGTTGGGTTCGTATCGATATCGGGGTTGTAAAAAATGCCTAATAATATATCGCTTACCTTGGGCACTATTTTTATATTGTACCATGTGCCCTCGGCAATATCATTCGGGTCTTTAAGTCCAAGCACCGCCAACAGGTCCTGGCCTGATGCGTAGGGCATATGGAAAATGGAAGCCGGCCCAAGCGGAGCCCTATATTTTATAGGTCTGCTTCCGTTTTGGAATACATTTACTGTCCATACCGCTGGCTGAACCTCAAATGCAACCGACCAGGTGCCGGTGCTTTGATCATAGTCGACCTTTGACAAAAAAGCGTAATACCAGTTGTTGGCTGCGATAGGGGAATTAAATTGCGTACCCTGTCTGCTAACGTTCTTAAAAAGACCACTCCACGATACTCCCGGCCCGCCGCCGAGCTTTTTAGGCCCTGTTTCCATATTGTAATAGGTGTTAGGTATATTTAAATTAACAAAAGCCGATTATTCGGTTCAAAACAGATCAATTTATTCAAGCCGCCTTAAACGCGGTATTGTTTTATAAAATTTTATCAAATACTAACCTTTCGTTATCTGTTTGATAAACAGATATAAAATGTTAGGTAATAGAGCCAATACTATACAGAAAAACCTTTTGGAATAGAAAATCGGGCCCCTGCGTATTTGATGACACATACACGCCAGGGTTTTTACCTGTAAAGTTTTTGTGAACAAATGAGCCCGGTGTTATCCGATTTGAACTTGTGAAAGAAAAATATGAATGATAATTGTGAGAGACTTTTTGACGGCGCAATACAGTACGCGCGTTTCCAACTGCATTGTTAACCATCGACGCGGAGCTTTCAAACCCGAAGGTTATTTGATACGATAGCTGTAGGTTCATCGTGATAGGCGTTGGTTTAGGTTATAATAAACAGATGTTTATTATGATCTAAAGCTAAGTGCTTTAATTGAATGTAGCAAGATAAAAATGAAAATTATTTACAGCTAAAATCAACGTTTTTTTAAGCTGAACCGGTAAAATGGCGATGAACGGCGTCGTAAAATTGTTAGCGGTAAAACTTTAAGGAGTATGATTGCCCGACAACGGCGAATTTTATAAAAGTGATTTGCCCCGGATTTAAGCAATTATAAATTAATATATTTGCACCGCTTCGTCTCCGTAGTTCAATGGATAGAATGTCAGATTCCGGTTCTGATGATATGAGTTCGAATCTCGTCGGGGACACTAAAAAGTAACAAAGCCGGCTCAATTGAGCTGGCTTTGTTATTATAAGTAATGCAGCATTTGGCCAGTTGTTCCGGCTGGTTACAATTTCGCCTTTATAAATAGCCGGGATAGCTGAATAAGGTTATATTAGTTGCGCCCGTAATGCCGCTATCACTTTTGCTTTCGGGAACTGCCACTAAGAAGCCTGGGCCAGTTCGTCTTTATAAACGGCTTCCACTTTCAGTTCGCGGCGGACGGCGTCATTGCCCGCATCTTCATATTTCTCTTTCAATTTTTTGAAGATCTCAAAACTGAAAGCATCGTTCATGGGTAAATGATGTTTTTCAACTGTTTTTGGATGTATCACCAGGTTTTCCGCCTGCACCTTTAAGTTTTCATGATTGATATGCGTAAGACCGGTAGCAGGGTCAGTATCGAAAATTACAAAAGTATCGATCGCTCTGCCATCGGCATCCGTGTAGATTACGGTATCGTGTTCGTTAAATGTTCTCATTTGGCGTTGTGTGTTATATAAGAACAAGCATTCCAATCCAAATGTTTTAAACTTTAGTTAATTTATTTAGTTAGAAATGTAACTTAATTGTAACAAAATGCCGTTTACAACGAAGTATCAGACTGGTAAACGGGTTAAAATATAAAGCGCCCGGCAGTAAATTAACCGCCGGGCGCTTATAGTGTCAGATCAAAATAGCTGTTAGAAATTAACTTTTAGTGTAACACCATAGGTTTTTGGATTGCCTAAATGTGATGCGCCAAAATCATACGCGTAATCGATGTATTTCTTATTGGCGAGGTTGCGTCCCCAAACATACAACTCGATCAATTTGCTGCTGAAACCCACGCGCGCGTTGAAAGTGCTGTAGGCTTTTTGCTCGATGTGGTTGGCGAGGTCGAAATACTGGTCACCGATGTAGCGCCATTCGCCGCGGGCAATCAATTGTCCGTTTTGCTTGCTTTTAGGCAGGTCGTAGGCGTATTGCAGGCCAAGCATAGAGGTAACATCAGGTGTGTAAACCTGGTGGTTGCCTTTCAGATCAAGGGTACTGCCGTTGTTGGCAACATTCAGATCGGTATAGCGGGCGTGGGTATAACCGAAATTATAATCTACGTCCAGTCCTTTCAACAAGGTGGCGGCAACTTCTGCTTCAACGCCTTTGCTGTTCAGCTTACCTGCATTTTTGGTCACTGTGATAGCATCTGGCAGTACGAGGGTTGGTACTTGTGCATTGTTCACACGGGTATAAAATGCAGAGATATTTACGCGAAGGGTTTTATCAAAGAATGAATTTTTTGATCCGATTTCATAGTTGTCGCTGTATTCCGGCTTGTAAGCATACAGCGGCGGCTGTGACGGATCGGAACCTAACTGGCTGATACCGCCTGCTCGGAAACCACGGCTGTAGCTGGCGTACAGATTGTTATTTTCGGAAGTATGATAGGCCACGCTCAATTTTGGCGTAAACGCCCTGAAGTTTGCTCTCGACGAGGTATCGGCTTGTGTTACCATCGCATCGCCGCCATCGGGCTGGAATTCGCCTTTCACTTCTTCTTTTTTATGCTCGTAATCATAGCGCAAACCGGCAGTGATGTCCCATTGCGGATCGATAGTATAGGTAGCCTGGCCGAATGCGGCTGCGCCATAATTATGCTCTATGTTGGTATTGATGCTGGTAAAATCACTGATAGGCGAATGAACAGCAGCGGCATCATCGCCAAAATGGGTGCCGGTTTTAGTAGGCGCACTGCGATAGAAGCCATATAGACCTGCCGTCCATTTCCATGGCGAGTTTGATGAAGCGGGCGAGCTGAACCTGAATTCCTGCGTACCTACTTTTACGTTGTTCCATTTATTGCCGTAATTGTTAATTAGTGAAACCGCATCTATAGGAGAGAAGTCGCCGTCTATCGGGTTTACATAATAGCGGTAATTATCCTGGTATGAACTTACTGAGCTGAAATTGAATTTTTTTCCGGCATAATTAGCCGAGAACGACGCATTGATAATATTATCTACCATGTGGGTGGTGGCATTCTGATTCACCTTGAACGGATTGCTCAAAGCTTCTTCGGGTGAAATTGCCAGCTGGAATGGGCCGTTATTGCGGTTTTCGTAGTTCTTCACATTCAGCGTAAGCGTTAACTTATCGGTGGCCAGGTATTTCAGGTAATAACTGCCCATGAAAAAGTGCTGTTTATCGAATTTAGAATTGTTGAATTCGTTAGTATAAAATCCATCAAAACCTGAATAGATACCGGCTACGCCAATAAACAATTTGTCTTTGATGAGCGGTGCACGCAAACCGAAGCTGTATTGTTGCTCATTGTAGTTGCCAAATTCAAGACCGGCAAAGCCGCTTACCTGGTTGCCGGGCTGCCTGGTGATCACGTTGATTACGCCACCCAAGGCATTCCTTCCGTATAATGTTCCCTGCGGGCCGCGCAGCACCTCTATCCGTTCCACATCAAAAAGCTGCGGAATATAGGTGTCCAGGCTAAACTGGTTCACGCCGTCTATATAAGTTACCACTGCCGGGTCGTATGAAGTTGTAGCGATACCGCGGATGCCTGTAACGTTGCGGTTATCACCAGGGCCGGCCGAGTATAAGTTTGGCACAATGCCGGTAATATCTTTCAAGTTTTGCAGCTTATAGGCCTGCACCTGCTTTGCCGAAAGGGTAGAAATACTCGCAGGCACCTGTTGAACTTCTTCCTCGCGTTTTTGCGCCGTTACTACCACTTCGTCGAGCTGTTTGCTGGCTTCAATGAGCTTAATATTGAACAATTGGCCTTTGCCGCTCAGGGTTACGGCAATGTTCCGTTCAGCATATGCAATATTGCTGATGTGCATAATATAGCTGCCCGCCGGTATATTGTGAATGGCGAATTCGCCTTTAACGTTGCTTATTGCAGTGTAGTTGGTGTTCAGCAATGTTATTGTCGCACCGGCAACGGGCTGTGCGTTTTTATTGGCAATAACGCCCGAAACAGAAGTTGGAAGTTGTGCATGAGCCGAACAAAAAATGATCAGCATTAAAAAGAGGGGGAGTAATTTTTTCATCAAAATATAAGTACAAATGCGCAAAATGGTGTTTACAAATTTAACAACACATTGCCGCGATAGAATAAAAAAGCAGGATAATTATTCAATTATCCTGCTGTATAAAGATGGTTATGCTTATTGTTTAAGTGACAGGATCCAGCTGATGATCTGTTTGGCCTGTGCAGGTTTCAGATCGGGGTGAGCCGGCATCGATACGTCGCCCCAAACACCGGTACCGCCTTCTTTTACCTTGTTGCTCAGTTTAGCAATAGAGGCAGCGTTGTTCGGATATTTTTTAGCTACATCCACAAACGCAGGCCCGATAGATTTTTCGGCTATCTTGTGGCAGGTTTTGCAATCGAGTGAAAGCATCAATGTTTTACCCGGCGCGCTGGCATTCAGGTTATTCAGGTTTGATACCATGCTGCCTGGTAAAATATTAACCGGTTTGCTGGTGGAGGCTGCTGCCTGGTCGTCAGTTACGGTAACGGTTGCATTGTAATTGCCTTTTTTGGTATAAGTATAAGTTAATCGCGGAACCAGTGTTTTCTTTTTAACACCGTTGCCTAAATCCCATTCGTAAGTAACCTTATCGCCTTCAGGGTCTTTTGCTGCTACTTTAAACATTACAGTAAGCGGTGCGGCTCCGAAAGTTTTGCTGGCGGTAACACCTGCAATATCGGGCGCGCGGTTGCCGCGGTTGTAGTCAATGCGGGCTAAGCCTGCATCGGCGTTTTTACTGAACCAGCCGCTGCCGTATTCCAACGCGTAGAATCTACCATCAGGACCCACCTCCAGGTCAATAGCAGAGGCAAATTTAAGGCCCGGTACAAATGGTTCCATGCTATCAAAGTCGCCGTTTGCATCCAGGGTAATGGCCTTGAACCAGCCACGGATCCAATCGTAGAAAATAACTTTGTTATTATAATACTCAGGGAAACGGGTAGCCTTCGGATACATATCGGTATAATAGGTAGGGCCGCCCATCGTGGTACGGCCACCTGAACCAACTTCAGGGAACTCGTTCTGTGGCGACGCTGCATACGGATACCAGATCATTGCCGGTTGTGCGGGCGGCAGATTGACTAAACCTGTGTTATTTTTAGATTCATTAACAGGATGTTCGGGATCGAATGGTGCGCCTGAAACGCCTGTTTCATAATCATAACGACGGTAAGGTATGTTATTAGCGATGAAATATGGCCAGCCAAAGAAACCAGCTTTTTTTGCCTGATTCAGCTCGTCGTATCCACGCGGGCCGCGGGTATCCAAACTGTCTTTCTGTGCATCCGGGCCAACTTCGCCCCAGTATAAATAGCCTTTCTTTTGGTCCACCCCGATACGGTAAGGGTTCCTGTCGCCCATTACATAAATTTCGGGGCGGGTTTTTGGTGTGCCTTTAGGGAATAAGTTGCCTTCGGGAATATCATAAGAGCCGTCGGGCTTTATTTTGATACGGAGGATCTTTCCGCGCAGGTCGTTAGTATTACCGGCCGAACGGCGTGAATCGTGATTCTCTTTGCCCGGACGATCATCCAGCGGTGCAAACGCATGTGTATTATATTTTGGTTTGCCTGGTTCATCAAACGGCGTAGAGTTATCGCCGGTAGAGAGGAACAGCATATGATCCGGACCAAAAGCTATAGAGCCACCGGTATGGCAGCAGATCTCGCGCTGAGAATATAGCTGTAAAACTATTTTTTCGGTTTTGTTATCGATGGTATCGTTTACAAAGGTAAAACGCGATAAACGGTTTACGCTGGTATCGGTAGGGCTGTAATAAATGTAAACGTAATGGTTGTTCTTAAAATCAGGATCGGCCTGTATGCCCAATACGCCTTCCTCGGCATTTACACCTTTTACGTGTGTTTTCCAGTATGCATCTAAAAAGCCAACCTGTTTAACGGTTTTGGTGGCGTTTTTATACATCATGATCTCGCCGCGGCGCTGAGCAATCAGTACGTCCAGGTTCGGCAACACGGTCAGTTCAGTTGGCTCGAAGAATGTGCCCGTTACTAATTGCGTTTTTGTGAAGCGGTTATCTTCTGGAAAACGCTCGGTTGTAACTTTAGCGTAATTCAACTTTGGGTGAGCCATAGCCCACTGGATACCGCCTAAGATATGTTTCAGGTAAAGCGGATCGCTATATGACTCATCGGTATGACCGAGTTCAGTGTACCATGCTTTGCCGCCCTCAAAATTATGATACCACGCCATTGGGTGGAATGAACCATTGATGCCGCCGGTATAGCTTTTCTCATCGATGGTGATCAGCACGTGCATGTCTTTGATCAGGTTTCTGTAATTGTACCACTCATCTTTTCTTTTCCACACTGCAGGCAGGTGTTTAGTTGAGATATGGGTTCTGTCAACCACGTTCAGGGTGGCTTCCTGTTGTGCAGGGTGGCTCACAAAGTAACCACCTACCAGGCGGCCGTACCAATGCCAGTCGTACTCGGCGTCAGCCGCAGCATGGATGCCTACGTAACCACCGCCGGCCTGAATGTAACGCTGAAAATCGTTACGCTCGGCGCCGGTAAGCAGCGATCCGGTAGTGCTTAAAAACACAACTGCTGAATACTTTTTCAGGTTTTCTTCGGTGAATTTTTTGTCGTCGGAAGTGGTATCGACCGTGAAGTTATGCTCCTGGCCGAGCTTGGTGATTGCCGCCACGCCCAGAGGGATGGATGCATGATGAAATCCCGATGTTTTGGTGAAGACCAATATTTTTGGTTTCACAGGCGCAAAGCCCATGAACAAAAACGGGACTAAAATTAATAAGGTAAATTTCAATCGCATGTGATGGATTTTTAATGTGGTTTATGCGGTAAATAGTAATTGGTTAAAATCAGCGTCCAATTTAAATAAAAAGGATTAAAAACATTGTGTCAAAATGACAATTAGTATTAAATTGTTACGGGGAATAGAAAATGCATAAACGGTAATGCATTGGCGTATCGACTGACCCTTTCCCAATAGCTATCGAGATCGCTCGCCGGCCCTCTCTTCGCTGCGCGGAAAGAGGGCAAGCTGCAATTTATTGGAGCAACAATTTTCATCAACGTATTTCTCTTCCCTCTTTATGCGCAGCAAAGAGAGGGAGGTCCAGCGTAGCGTCGACCGGGTGAGTCTTCGCCGCGCGGCGCCAATGCATTGGTGCTAATGCATAGTCTGGAAGCAGGGCGTATAAGATCTCTCACTATCGTTCGAGATGACAACAGGTGGGAATTTAAAATAACTATTTAATTTCTATCACCTGTTCCTTTAAATTCCAACCACTTACACTAACCGATGGCTTGCCTTTGATCTTCGTGGCATCATATTCTGCAGTAATTGTTTTTTGTTCGCCCGGCAATACGGATACATAATTATCGCTGTAAAATACGGGAAGTAAACGGTTGTGACTGTCAGCGTCTACAAGCGATACGCGGTTGAAAAATGCCACCGGCGCGGCAGATGGGTTATTCAATGTAATTTCAATTTTTCCCGGTGCTACCTGTTTGGCATTTATTGCAGCTTGCGAAGCCGGGATTTTCTTTAAACCGGAATAATTGCCCTTTTCATCGGGCAACCAGTAAACATTATCGCTAAGGGTCTTTTTATTCACATCGGTTAAACGTAACGAAAGGAACATGCCTTCTTTTTTGGCAAGCCCGTCAACTGCGTCTTTCAGCGGCACGAATCCTTTTACGCTTTGCGGCTGAATTTCTTCAAACACCTGAGTAAGCAGGCGCTCGTGGCCTTGCATATCGTAAGCTTTGACGATCAGCATCACATCCCGTTTGGTGGTGAACGTGTTGTTGACGATGGTGACCATGCCGTTTAACGGGTTATACATTACGTGGAGCGGTTCGCTGCCGTTGTGCAAGCCGTACAAGCAGGCGTTTGGATCGAGGTAATAATCATACATCTGGCCGCGCATGGCTGTCCATGGGTTTTGGGTTTTCCAGATGATGACGCCGGTGTACCAATCCCACATGTGGGCGCTAAAGCCCTCCATCAGGGCGCGGTACTGGTTGTAGTTTACCAATTGTGCCTTGTTAGCAAAATCCTGTACGTCTTTTATCTTTCCATATTGCTCTATTGAGGCGTCGTAACCAATATATTTATGATAATCCCAAACGGAGTCGACTTTGGTTCTTTTTTTATCAGCATCATATTCAGGTACGATGAGGTTTTCTGTTGGGATGAAACGCTTCAGGCTTTCAAAATCATTAATACCCACAGAGCCGATCTCGGAATTAAACGGAAACGTGCGTACTTTCCAGAATGCCGAATCGGGCTGAATACCATAAGGACCATCGCCGTTGCCGCCGAGTGTGTTGAGCGACATTTTATCGGAATTGGAATATTCTACAAACCAGCGCGTACCATCGAGTTTTGGAAGGATAGAATCACGAACCGGCAGCAGGATATCCTCGGGCGGGGTGATCTCGTTACCGCCGCACCAGATAGCCAGCGATGCATGATTGCGCACCATCTTGATCTGATCGGCCAGAGAGCGGAGGTAGAGTTTATGATCGTCGGGATATTTGCGGCGGGTCCATTGGTCGTCTTTTTTCTTTGGGTCTTCCCAGCGGCCATTGGCATCGCCCGAGACCCAGAAATCCTGGAAAACCAGCATACCGTACTCATCACAAGCATTGTAAAATTCAGGACGTTCCAGTAAAGCGCCGCCCCATACGCGGATGAGGTTCAGGTTCATATCGCGATGAAAACGTACCTCGGCATTGTAACGGGCGTCTGACAGGCGCAACATCGCGTCAGACACGATCCAGTTGCCGCCTTTGATAAAGATCTTCTGACCGTTCACTGCTATCTGGCGGCTTTTGGTTTGGTCGTTCCAGCTTGATTGTATTTCACGCACACCGACTTTTATTTCCTGTTCGTCAGAGAGCTTATTGGCTACTAAAAATTGAATAGTGCTTTTATAAAGATGTGGCGTGCCGTAACCATTAGGCCACCAGAGCTTAGGATTGTTAAGTACCAGATCGTTCAGGTTTACGTCAACTGATGAATTTGGTTTGAGGGTGACATTCTTTGAAACGGTAATGCCATCCATATTAAATTTCAAAACACCGTTAACGGCTTTTCCTGTGGCGTTGGTTAAAGTGGCTGATGATTTAATAATGGCGGGTTGCTGCCTGCCTTCTACCTGCCTTACGCCGGGAACCACGGTTATCACATGCGGATCAGAAAGTTTAACAGCACCGGTGGTTTCGATGGTTACTTTGTCCCAGATGCCGGTATTTCGATCGCGCATGGGCTGAATCCAATCCCAGCCTGCGGTGTATTGGATACCTACGTTTTTAGCGATCTGGCCGTCGCCGCCCTGTCCTCCATTGGGGTTACCCACCGGATCGGGTGGATAAACAATTACTGCCAGGCGGTTTTTACCGTTCTTATTCAGGAACGCCGTAACGTTGTACGACTGGCGCAGAAACATGCCGTAATGTGTTTGCTTATTCAGCTTTTTGCCGTTCAAAAAAACATCGCAGCTGTAATTTACGCCGCGCAGGTTAATGTAAACCTGGTTGCTGCCGGTTGGCGCTGCCTGATCGAAATCTTTCACAAACCAATACGTGTAATAATCGCGGCCGGTGTTGTAGATATCTTTAATGCGGTTGTTGTTCATTCCCCAAAAAGGGTCTGGAACCTGCTTGTTATTCAATAGCGTGGTTAACACAGTGCCTGGAACGGTGGCATTTAGCCAGTTATTGAGTGCGAAATCAGGTTTGGAAATTTGGGTGCCATCTGTATGGACATTGGTCATTTGCTGGCATTTCCAGCCGGCATTGAGTTCGCGTTTGGTTTGGGCCGATGCGGTTGTAAAAAGTACGGAAATAATCAGGGCGTATTTTACGCAGGATTTAAGTAGCGACATAGGTGTTTTTAGATGCGGTAAAGGTAGGATAAATTGGGTTAGTCCGAAAGACGGAAAGTTGGAATATGATGGCGGTAACGTCGCTTCGAGAGGACTCACCCCGTCCTGATAGCTATCGGGATCGCTCGCCGACCCTCTTTGCCGCAGGTGGCAAAGAGGGAAGAGGAGTTTTTATTTATGATTTTTCTTCCCTCTTTATGCGCAGCATAGAGAGGGTGGTCCAGCGAAGCGCCGACCGGGTGAGTCTTCGCCGCGCGACATGAACGCCAATGCACAGTCTGGATGCAGGGCGTAGAAGATTTCTCGCTCTCGCTCGAAATGACAAGAAAAAAATGATAGCTTACACTTGCCTACACATTAAACCTGAAGTGCATAATGTCTCCATCCTGTACAATGTAGGTTTTGCCCTCGATAGCCATTTTGCCGTTTTCCTTGATCACCGCTTCGGAGCCGTTGAATTTTACAAAATCGTCATATTTAATTACTTCGGCGCGGATAAAGCCTTTTTCAAAATCGGTATGGATAACACCGGCAGCTTGCGGGGCAGTAAAGCCTTTAGTAATGGTCCACGCCCGTACTTCCTGAACGCCTGCTGTGAAATAGGTAGCCAGGTTAAGCAATGAATATGCGGCTTTGATGAGTTTGTTTACGCCCGATTCAGTCAAACCGAGATCATCCAAAAACATCTGGCGCTCTTCGTAGCTTTCTAATTGTGATATTTCTGATTCTATCTGTGCAGAAATGATGAGCACCTCTGCGTTTTCGTCTTTAACGGCAGCTCTCACCTTTTCAACATAAGTGTTACCGGTGTTTACCGAGGCTTCGTCAACATTACAAACGTATAACACCGGCTTGGCGGTCAACAGCCAGATATCGGCAATATATTCCTTATCTTCTTCGGCAACCGGCGCGGTACGGGCCGATTTACCTTCCAGCAGATGGTTTTTGTAGATGGTGAGCACATCGAAAGCTTTCTTCGCTTCCTTGTCACCGCCGGTTTTGGCCATCTTTTCTATCTTACTGATCTTTTTTTCGATTGAGTCCAAATCTTTTAATTGGAGTTCGGTATCGATGATCTCTTTATCGCGGATCGGATCAACAGAACCGTCAACGTGGATCACATTATCGTTATCAAAGCAGCGCAGTACGTGGATAATGGCATTTGTTGCACGGATATTAGCCAAAAACTGGTTGCCCAAACCTTCACCTTTGCTGGCGCCCTTTACCAGACCGGCAATATCCACGATCTCAATGGTATTAGGGACGATGCTTTTAGGGTTAACAATTTCGGTGAGCTTGGTTAAACGCTCATCCGGAACGGTGATTACACCTACGTTAGGCTCTATCGTACAAAAAGGAAAATTTGCCGCCTGTGCTTTCGCGTTCGATAAACAATTAAAAAGTGTTGATTTACCTACGTTTGGTAAACCTACTATACCACATTGAAGTCCCATATATTTTTAGAAGTTGATGGTCGATAGTCCATAGACCATGGCAAAAGTTCGTAAATTAACTATCGACCATGGTCTATGGGCTATCGACCAAAATTCGCGCAAAGATAAGAGAAAAAATTGCCCGGTTTTTGAAAAAATAAACGACTTTTGCGGCAACACACAAAACGATAAACAAAATATGTAAACGGAGGTACTTTTATGGAAGAAATGGTTGAACAAATAAGCACATTGCTTGAAAGTGAAGACAATGCCCAATTGCAGGAATATTTGAACAACCTAAACATATCGGACGTTGAAGAGCTGATAGGTGAACTTCCTGAATATGGCCCCTTGTTTGTTGAAACACTGACGCTGAACCGCGCAGTTAACGTATTCCGTATCCTCGACTTTCCTGTACAGGAGCGTATCATCAAAAAGCTTTCTGGTAAACGCATTGCCGGTATTATTAATGAGCTACCGCCGGATGACCGTACCTCATTCTTTGCAGATCTGCATGGCGACGTGGTGCAGAAACTGATTCAACTACTCTCGCCCGACGACCGCAAGGAAGCGTTGATGCTACTTGGTTATGAAGAAGATTCGGTAGGCCGTATGATGACGCCTGATTATGTGGCCGTAAAAAAGGAATGGGATGTAGAGCGGGTGCTGAACCACATTCGGCGGTACGGTAAAAACTCAGAAACGATTGATGTTATTTATGTAATTGATAAGAACGGCGTTTTGCTGGATGATATCCGGATTCGCGAAATACTGTTAGCTAAACCCGAAACAAGGGTAAGCGACCTGATGGATGGCCGTTTGATATGCCTCAGTGCGAGTGATCCGCAGGAGGAGGCAATCAATACCTTCAGGATGAATAACCGCACGGCGCTGCCGGTGGTGGATGCACAGAATATTTTATTGGGGATAGTAACGGTGGATGACATCCTTTGGATAGCTAACGAAGAATACACCGAAGACATCCAAAAGATAGGTGGTACCGAAGCACTGGATGAGCCCTACCTGGATATTAACCTTTTTAAACTGGTGCGCAAAAGGGTGGGGTGGTTGATTGTTTTGTTTTTGAGCGAGATGCTCACCTCAACCGCCATGCAGTATTTTAATGATGAGATTGCCGTGGTGGTACAGTTAACGTTCTTTATCCCGCTGATCATGTCGAGCGGGGGCAACAGTGGTTCGCAGGCATCAACGTTAATTATACAGGCCATGGCTTTAGGTGAAGTTACCATTGCCGATTGGTGGCGGGTTATGAGGCGTGAAATATTATCGGGGCTGATGCTCGGCGCTATATTAGGAACTATTGGTTTTTTAAGGATAGCCGTTTGGAGCGAATTTAGCAAAATTTACGGTCCGCACTGGATGCTGGTAGCATTAACGGTTGGCACATCGTTAATAGGTATTGTTTTATGGGGATCACTGGCCGGCTCTATGCTGCCTATATTTATGAAAAAATTGAAACTTGATCCGGCTACATCATCCGCACCATTTGTGGCTACACTTGTAGACGTTACGGGGCTGATCATCTATTTCAGCGTGGCATCTATCGTAATGCATGAGGTATTAAAAGCAAACCCGGTTGCACACCCAACGGCAATGCTGCAGCATTTGGCGCCTTTGTGGAGATGATAAAGCTATTAAACAACTAATAACATTGCTATTCCCGGCCCCGTTAGGGTCATCGTGTTGGTAGAAAAACAGTACCGTCATTTTTTCGCTTCTTAGGTTATCGCACCTACGGCGCAAAAGCTTCAAATGTGATTTACTTTTCACTAAAAAACCCCTGCTGGTTAGGCAGGGGTTGGTATTATTAGTTAGTTTAGTTTGTTTGTTTTTATATCTCGAAAGAGAAGTCGTCATCGGCTGATTTGCCTACTTCAGTAGCTTCGCTGAATTCATAACGTTTTTCCACTACTTCCTGGTTAGCCTTAATGTAATCAACGGTGTCTTTCAGGCCTTCAGCAAATTTCTCGAAATCTTCTTTATACAAAAAGATCTTGTGCTTGATAAAAACTCCATCCTCCAAACGCTTTTTGCTTTCGGTAATAGTAACATAATAATCGTTTGAACGGGTTGCCTTTACGTCAAAAAAATAAGTACGCTTCCCTGCTCTTACCTTCTTTGAATAAACCTCTTCACGCTCTCTGTTGTCAAAATCTCCCATAAAATGTGTATCGTAATAGTTTTGGTTGGCATAAATATAAATAATTTTTCAAAGTACAAGTATTAATTCCAATAATATTAAACTTTTGTTAGGAATATTCTATTTTTTGGCGGGTTTTAAACATTTTCTTCTTCTTCAAGCAGTTGTTTTTCATACAACTCGAAGTAAATGCCTTTCTGTAGCATCAGATCGTCGTGGTGGCCTTGCTCAACGATCTCGCCGTTATCAATAACAAGAATTTTGTCGGCGTTTTTGATAGTGGAGATGCGGTGGGCAATAATGAGGCTGGTTTTACCCTGCATGTTCCGGCCCAGGTTATTTAATATTTCTTCCTCAGTGCGGGTATCAACTGCCGAGAGGCAATCGTCAAAAATCAATACCTGCGGATGTTTTACCAAAGCCCGAGCAATGGATACCCGTTGCTTTTGCCCGCCGGAAAGAGTGATGCCGCGTTCGCCAATGAGGGTTTCAAAGCCTTTTTCTAATTCCATAATATTGGAGTACACAGCGGCATCTTTAGCGGCCTGCGAAACCTTATCCATTTCGAGTACATCGGCACTAAAGGCAATGTTATTGGCGATGGTATCGGAAAACAGGAAAACCTCCTGCGGCACAAATCCGATCTGGTGGCGGTAGCCTTCGAGATTGAGGCCGGTGATGGGTTTTTTGTCGATCAGGATCTCACCATCGGTTACATCGTACATCCGCATAATCAAATTAGCGATGGTAGATTTACCCGAACCGGTGCGACCAATGATAGCGACCATTTCGCCTGGATTGGCGGTAAAGGATACGTTTTTCAGCGCTTCGATTCCCGTATCAGGATACACGAAAGAAACGTTTTTAAATTCGATCAATCCGTTAAGCGGAACAGCAGGAACATTTGGTGAAATGATTTCGGGCTGAAGATTGAGAAACTCGTTGATCCGTTTTTGCGACGCCGCGGCGCGCTGGATAAGCGATGTTACCCAGCCTAACGCGATAACCGGAAATGTTAACTGGCTTAAATACACGATAAATTCGGCAATATTTCCGGAGGTGATATTGCCCTTCATTACTTCGGTGCCGCCTACATACATGGTAATTACGTTGCTGAGGCCAACCAGCAGCAGCATAATAGGATAAAACATGGCTTGCACCCGCACTAATTCCATAGAGTGGGTCTTGTAATTTTCGCTTTCGGCGGCAAACTTATCGGTCACATGTTTTTCGCGCACGTACGATTTGATAACGCGGATACCAGAAAAGTTCTCCTGTACGAAGCTTGAAAGCGCCGACAATCGCTGCTGTATCTTTTCGCTGCGGAAGTTGATAGTATTATTTACGTAATATATAATAATAGCTAAAATAGGCAGGGGCAACACAGACCATACAGCCAGCCGCACGTTAACAGTAAGCATTACATAGATCACCATAACAAATAATACCACGGTATTGATGGTGTACATAATACCGGGACCGAGGTACATACGCACACGGCTTACATCTTCGGTAACGCGGTTCATGAGGTCGCCGGTGTTATGGCGGCGGTAAAATGCGAGGGATAGCTTTTGGTAGTGACCGTAGATCTCGTTCTTTAAATCATACTCAATATGCCGGGACATGAGGATGAGCGTTTGCCGCATAAAGAAAAGGAACAAGCCGCGAAGGAGGGCCAGCACCAGAACCAATGTGCCGAACAAGAACAGGCTGGAGCCGAAAATGCTGTAGATCATGTCCTGCCTGTGAAAGCCGGAAAAGAGACGATACATGGCAATGTTCTCGGTAACCAGATCGAACGCCACCCTTATTACCTGCGCGGGCAGCACACCGAAAATATTTGAAATAATTACAAATAAAACACCCGGAATAAGCCGCCAGCGATATTTATAAAAGAATTTATTAAGGTATGCGAGATCTTTCATAAAAAAAATCCGGAAGTCCGCGAGTCGGAATGTCCGGGAGACTCAAAAGTAGGAGAATAGGGTTAATAATTCAAGGAAGGATTTGTTTGGCAGAGGTAAATTGTTGATTGAAGAGATACATATCCTTTTGTCATTGCAAGTATGCAGCAAGCTTTTCGTTTGATATTAACGTTGGTATGTTGCCTTTCGTTCACTCTCCGGGTGCATTAGTGAACAGTTTGCGGCATGTTTTAAATCAAAGAAGCCTTTGGCAATCTCTCTACCTCAAAAAACTTTTGGTGCTACAAAAAAAACATCTACTTTTGTCCGAGCCGAAAGGAATAAATTTACTTGTCACCTCCCTTGATGCCGAACCCAACCACCAGCGAATCGATTTTTAGCCAGCTTGAGGCTTACGGACATAAGAAGATTGTATTTTGCAGTGATCCGGATACCGGCTTAAAAGCAATAATTGCCATTCATGATACTACGCTTGGCCCGGCTTTAGGCGGTACACGTATGTGGGCTTATAAAAATGAAGCCGATGCTTTGTACGATGTGTTGCGTTTATCAAAAAGCATGACCTACAAATCGGCCATAGCGGGTTTGAACCTGGGCGGGGGTAAGGCTGTTATCATTGGCGATTCGCGCCGGGATAAGTCGGAGGCACTGTTACGCAAGTTTGGGCGGTTCATCAAAAACCTTAACGGCGAATTTATTACTGCCGAGGATGTAGGCACCAATCCGCGCGATATGGAGTACATCAGGATGGAAACCCAGTATGTTACCGGGGTTCCTGAAACTATTGGCGGCAGCGGTGACCCTTCACCTATAACTGCCCTGGGCGTGTTTATGGGTATCAAAGCTTGTGTTAAAGAGCTTTACGGCAACGATAACCTGGCAGGCCGTTCGGTAATTGTGCAGGGGATTGGGCATGTTGGTGAAAACCTGGTGCGATTGCTGCGCGACGAAAATGCAAAGGTATATGCCAGCGACATTAATGAAGACAGCCTGATCCAGATAGCAAAGAAATATAATGCCCAAGCAGTATCAAACAATACTATTTTTGATATTGATGCTGATATTTATGCGCCGTGTGCATTAGGTGCTACCATAAATACAAGTACAATAAATAAACTAAAGTGTGCTATCATAGCCGGCTCGGCCAATAACCAGCTGGAAGATGAAACCTTGCATGGCCAAATGCTGCTTGATAAAGGCATACTTTTCGCGCCGGATTACGTTATTAACGCGGGCGGCATTATTAATTGTTATTCGGAGCTGATGGGCTTCAGCAAAAAGAGAACCATGCAGCTTACCGAAAATATTTACGAAGCAACGCGCAACGTTTTAAAGCTTTCAAAGGCTGAAAAAATTTCTGCAATAGAAGCGGCCAACAAAATAGCCGAAAAACGTATTGCCGATATTAAAAAAGTGAAATCAACCTATTAAAATGCAAAATTTCCCGCTAACTTTGCGGGCTAAATCGTTCTTATAAAAATGTTAAATCGCAGGCACCTCAGGGTAAAAGTTCTACAGTCGTTATACGCTTATCATCAATCAAACAGCGGCGACATTAAACAGCATGAAAAAGGCTTATTACAAACCATAGACAAGGTTTATGAAATGTATATCTGGATGCTGTCGCTCATTTCGGAAGTTACGGCTTATGCCGCCAACGACGCCGAAGAGCGAGCCAATAAACATTTGCCTACCGCAGACGACCTGAATGCCAATACCAAGATACTGAGCAACAGGTTTGTCCTTTCCCTTCAGCAAAACAAAGATTATATCAGCGGCGTTAAAAAATATAAGGTATCTTTTAACTTCGAACCCGAGCTGATCAAATCGTTATTCATTATCCTTAAAAATTCTGACGAGTATAAAGAATACCTTCAAAAAACAGACGATACCATCCAAACGGATAAGGACATCATTAAATTCATCTTCAAAAAGGTTATCTTAAAATCATCATTAGCCGAGCAGGTTTTTGAGGATATGTTTTTATACTGGCCGGTTGATCGTGATGTTTTACAGGCGTTAATTGCAAAAACCTTCAAAAACTTTGCTTACGACGAACCACAGTTGAATAAACTGGCGGAAGTTACCGGCAACTGGGAAGAAGACAGGGAGTTTATTGTTAACCTGTTTGAAGAAAGCATTCGTCATAACGATGAATACCAAACGTTAATCACCAGCAAAACCCAGAACTGGGAGCCTGATCGTATTGCGATGATGGACACTTTGCTGATGAAGATGGCCATTGCCGAGTTTGTTAACTTTTCGTCGATACCGGTTAAGGTTACCATTAATGAGTACCTGGAGATCTCGAAGGAGTTTAGCACGCCAAAAAGTAATTCGTTTATTAACGGTATATTAGACAAAATTTTAGCCGACCTTAAATCACAAAATAAAGTGAAGAAAATAGGCCGCGGATTAATAGAATAATAACACTATGAAAAAATTGTTTTTCAGCCTTATGGCGGCAGGGATGCTACTTACCTCCTGCAGCTCAAATCAAACAAAAGCATCCGCCGCCGGCAACGTATCAACCAATACTGCCGATGCGCCAACGATGAAGTTTGAAAAGGAGACGCACGATTTTGGGAAGATTAAGCGCGGCGACAAGGTTACTTACGATTTTAAATTTACCAATACCGGTAAATCGCCACTAATTATAACTGATGCTACCGCTACCTGTGGCTGCACCAAACCCGAGTGGCCTAAAACCCCGGTTAAGCCCGGCGAAGCAGGAACCATTCATGTAACTTTTGACAGTGCCGGTAAAATGGGCCTGCAGGATAAGCAAATTACAGTTACCGCCAACACTAACCCGTCGCAAAACAGGGTGCATTTAATTGGCGAAGTACTTAACTAATAAATACACAAATTAAAATGATAACTACTATTCTATTGCAAACCGGTATTGCACCGCAGCAGCTCATAATGCTTGGCCTTATAGCATTGGTGTTCTATTTTTTTATGATCAGGCCGCAGGTTAAAAAACAAAAAGATCAAAAGAAATACGTTAATGAATTAAAAAAAGGCGATAAGGTTGTTACTACTGCCGGCATACACGGAAGAATTATCGACGTGCAGGACGCTACATTTTTGGTAGAGGTAGACAACGGAAAGATCCGTTTTGATAAATCGGCAATTTCGCTTGAAGCATCGAAAGCGCTGAATACGCCGCCTGCTGTTACTAAATCGTAATTTTAGGCTAAAGCTGAAAGGCGAAAGGTAAAAGGTTTTGGCCTTTACCTCAATAATATTGGGAAAAAGGCGAAAGGCTAAAGGGATGCAATGCATACCTTTTACCTTTCGCCTTTAACCTTTAACCTCCTCGAAATATGGCTATAATTAAATTATCTGCAACGGAACGGCGAAGGGTGTCGGCATTTTTTACGTGCCTGGTGCTGGCGGTTTTTGCGTGGGTAATTACGGTACTTTCCAATACTTATAGCTATACGGTTAAAACGGCGCTGAACTTTAAGAATACACCGCAGCGCCGGGCTTTTCATCCACTGCAATCAGACACGATCAATGCTACCATGAATGGTACCGGCTGGCAAATGCTGTTTGCCAAAATGCATAACGATGTTAACCCGGTAACCATTGACCTCAGATCGTTGGAGAATAAAAGCTATATAGTGCTGAGCTCGCAGCTGTCGCAGATCAATGACCGGAAGGAGTTAGACCAGCAGATCACCGCCTTCAACCCTGATACGCTTTACTTTGATTTTTCGAACAGGAAGGTAAAGCGGGTTCCTATCGAACTGTTAAGATCCATCAGGTATAAAAGGCAATTCGCACAGTCGGGCAATATTTCGCTGAATCCCGCTTATGTAATTGTGAACGGTCCGGCTAATGTGATAGATAATATCACTTCATGGAAAACAGACACTTTGAAAATGGATAGTGTTGGCGAAACGTTGAGCCGTCCTTTGGATCTTCAGGCGGTAAAGGAGGGGAATTTAAGTGTGTATCCTAAAACCACCCAGGTAACTATTCCTGTTGATGAGTACACAGAGAAGACGCTGGAGATCCCGGTAAAGCTGATCAATAACCATGATTATGACGATGTGAAGATCTTCCCTCAAAAAGTGAAGGTAACGTTCACCACATCGCTAAGCAGGTATGCGCAAACTGATGAGGATTTTTTTGAGGCGAACGTTGATCTCGATCTTTGGAGAAAACATGGTTACAAGGTGCTGCCGGTAACGATATTTAAATCGCCCACGTACACTAAGATCGTAAAGATAGAACCTCAAAACGTGGATTTCATCATTAAAAAATAATGCTTAAAATAGGATTAACCGGAAACATAGGAAGCGGTAAAACTACCGTAAGCAAAGTGTTCGAACTATTAGGCGTGCCTGTTTTTTATGCGGATGATGCTGCCAAAAGTGTGATGGTGAAGGATGAGATATTGGTGAGTGGAATTAAGGAGGCCTTTGGCGAAGACGCTTATTTTGCCGATGGCTCGCTGAACCGCAAGCACATTGCCGGGATTGTTTTTAACGACAATGAAAAGCTGGTCAAATTGAATGCGCTGGTGCACCCGGCTACTTTCAGGGCATTTGACGAATGGTTAAAGCAGGTAAAAGATGCACCTTATGTTTTAAAGGAGGCGGCCTTACTATTTGAAAGCGATTCGTATAAAAAGTGCGATTATTCGATACTGGTAAGGGCGCCGCTCGAAACCCGCATTAAACGCGTTATGCAGCGTGATAGCTTAAGCAGGGCAGAAATTGAAAGCCGCGAATCCAAGCAATTTTCAGAAGAAAAAAAGGCCGGATTGGCCAATTATGTAATTAATAACGACGACGTGCAACTGGTGATACCCCAGGTTTTGGAATTGCACGATGTGTTTTGTTCATTGGTTCAATAGTTTATTGGTGGTTTAGTTTGATATGTGTGTGGCGGGGCACTTTGAGAGTTACCAAACGTTCCTACGGAACGTAGAATATCGCGGTATTACTTTTCTACCTGCCAGATGTTCCGATGGAACATTTCTTCAGTGGGAGAATTTGAACCCGACCCACAGTGTTTCTGCCTACCAGATGATCCGATGGAAGACTTCTTAAGTGATAGAATTTGAACCCGACCCACAGTGTTTAACAATTATTAAAAATAACAATCCGATATTCGTCCCATCGGGACGACTGGTGGCTAGAAAAATAGGCCCCAATAATTTCGTTCCGTGGGAACGATTGGTGAAATAGGCAGTCGCATTCGCAGACCCAACTGTTGCACCAATAAACTAATGAACCATTAACTAATGAACCCAATTCTCCCCGATTTTCTTTCCTTCAACGCTAATGGCCTTTACTGCAAATACGGTGATTTTTACCTAGACCCCGTGCAGCCTGTGGAGAATGCCGTTGTCTCGCATGCGCATGCCGATCACGCTATTGCCGGGAACACCAGCATCTGGTGTACCGAAGCTACGCATGCCTTTATGTTGTTGCGTTATGGGAAGAACGCCGGGAAGGTATTTAATATTGCGCCATATCATACAGTATTTACGGTAGGGAGGGTGCACATCACGTTTGTTTCTGCCGGACACATGCTGGGCTCGGCGCAGGTTTTAATGGAATATGAGGGCGTTAAATACCTTTACACCGGCGATTATAAAGTACAGCGCGATGCCACCTGCGAGCCGATTGATTGGGTTGAGGCTGATGTTTTAATTACTGAAAGTACCTTTGCCGATCCGGCAGTTTTACATCCCGACCCGGTTGAGGAAATTAAAAAACTGTACGATATCAAGCTCAATATACTGCTGGGAGCGTATGGTTTGGGTAAAAGCCAGCGTTTAATTAACTTGATTAACGAATATGCGCCGCAGAAGAAGATATTGGTGCATCACCGGATAATGCCTATCAACGCAATTTACCAGAAAATGGGTGTAGTGCTGGGCAGTCACCAGCTATATAGCCGTAAGCTGATGAAAAACCAGGAAGAGTACGTATACATCGTGCCGCCTTTTACGTTTGACAGTTATATTAAAGCAACGGGCGTAAAGCGGTTATTTGCCTCGGGATGGAAGAATTTGCAGGTGAACAACCAGGATACGCTGTTTATATCAGACCATGTAGACTGGAACGATATTTTGCAGGCCGTTTCACATGTTAAGCCGCGCGAAATCTGGACATTGCATGGCGACGGTTCTCATTTGAAAAAATATTTTGGCGATCGTATTTTTGTAAAGATTTTGAACTAATATGCTGGTTGAAGGAGTTGACTATTACATAAACGAGGACGGGTATTTTGTTTTTACAAAAGATTACCACCTGAAACGCGGATCTTGCTGTAAAAACAAATGTCTGCATTGTCCCTGGGATTATGGAAAACCTAAGCCGGATAAAGATGTTAAGAAATAATTAAGATATTTGCGATAAGTAATTATACACCATGCGGATAGACGACGAAATACGGAGCAGCAAGTTTGAAAATAACTACCAGAAAGCGGTGATTAACATTTCGTACACGTACAGCTGGATAAATAATATGACCCGCTGCTTGTTCGAAAAAAACAATATTACTATCCAGCAATTTAATATCCTTCGCATTTTAAGGGGGCAATATCCTAACCCGGCCACGGTGAATTTACTGAAGGAGCGGATGGTGGATAAAATGTCGGATGCATCGCGTATTGTTGATCGTTTAGTACAGAAAAACCTGGTATCGCGCTGTACAAATAAAAAAGACCGCCGCGCGGTTGATATCCGCATCAGTGAGCAGGGACTTGCCGTACTGCAGAAAATGGATGAAGAATTTAAAATCGGGGATTTTTTGAAAGATAACCTTACTGAAGAAGAAGCGGAGCAACTAAGCGGCCTGCTGGATAAACTGAGGGGGTGATTTCGGATACTCAATTTACCGCCTTGTGATTGTAAAGGGATTAGCGGGTTCAGGCAAAGTCAGGATATATCTTTCTAAATATCAAGCTAAACAACCATCCCACCAAAGCCCCGTACAGCGCCCCGCAGATAACATCTATAGGGAAATGAACGCCTACATACACCTGGGCAAAACAAATTGACCCTGCCCAAAGAATCCCCCAGAGCCAAATCCATTTCCAGCGGCTTTTAAACAGCATGATAAGAAAGAATGCCACAGCGAAATGATCAGTAGCATGAGTAGATGGGAAGCTGTAACCCGTTCCGCAGGGCACACGGGCAATATCGGTTTTTGAAACTATGGTATCGCGGCAGGGGCGATCGCGTTTAATAGTCTTTTTGGCAAGACTGGCGCTGGTAAAATCGGCAAAACCGGCGGAGAGCGCAAGCAGGATAATGATCACTACGCCTTGTTTCTTAAATTTTATGATACAAAACCCAATGATGAACAGGTAAAGCGGGATCCAGAACCGCGGATTGCGCAACCAGGGCATCACCGTATCGAAAACGGAGTTGGTGAGGCTGTAATTTATAAAGTGGAATAAATGCCGGTCAAATTGTAAAAGGAAATCGGGCATGTAGTGTCGATTGTCTTATTAAGCGGTAAATATAGTTATTTAGGCTTGGGCTTAACACAATGTCAGCAAATCGGTTTCAAAATGAACGGATGCTATTCTTTGCCAAAAAAAAGACATTTGCTGAAAAATAAAGATTGGTAATTGAAACAGGCGACGGGCTAATAATTGCCATCATATTTAGGAGACGGAACAATCATTGCCTCCTTGTCGCTTTAGCCAAATAGTAACCGGTGCGCCTATTAAAACAATTCGATTTTTATTATTGCTTCGGTTAAATATATTATTTTTGCGACATAATAAACATTTACACTTTGACATTAATAAAATCAATTTCAGGCATACGTGGCACCATCGGTGGTACGGTAGGCGAGGGTTTAACCCCGTTGGATATAGTAAAATTCACCGCTGCTTACGGCACGTGGGCAGTAAATAAAAGCGGGATAAAAAAGATTGTTGTTGGCCGTGATGCGCGTATTTCGGGCGCTATGGTTAACAATCTGGTTATCGGAACACTGCAGGGACTGGGAATTGATGTGGTGGATATAGGCCTGTCAACCACCCCGACTGTTGAGGTTGCCGTGCCTGACGAAAACGCCGGCGGCGGCATCATCCTTACTGCCAGCCACAATCCAAAACAATGGAACGCGCTTAAATTATTGAACGCCGCAGGGGAATTCATCAGCGATGCAGACGGTAAGGAAGTGCTTGAAATTGCGGAGAACTCTGATTTTAAATTTGCCGAAGTAAATGATCTAGGTAAAGTAACAAATGACGATAGCTACCTGCAAAAACATATTGACAAGGTATTGGCATTGCCATTGGTCGACGTTGAGGCCATCACCAAAGCCAACTTTAAAATAGCTATCGACTGCGTGAACTCAACCGGCGGGATCTTTATTCCGGCTTTATTGAGAGCACTGGGCGTAAATACCGTTTATGAACTTTATTGCGAGCCTGATGGTAATTTCCCCCATAATCCTGAACCGTTGCCCGAAAACCTGGTGGCGCTATCAAAGGAAGTGGTGAATAAACGTGCCGACCTGGGTATTGCTGTTGATCCTGATGTTGACCGCCTTTGTTTTGTAAACGAGGATGGTAACGTTTTTGGTGAAGAATATACGCTGGTTGCCGTTGCCGATTACGTGTTGAAGAATACTAAAGGAAATACCGTATCGAACCTGTCATCAACCCGTGCCCTGCGCGACGTTACCGAGCATGCAGGCGGCGAATACCATGCTGCTGCGGTAGGAGAAGTGAACGTGGTGAACAAAATGAAAGAAGTTGGCGCTGTGATAGGCGGTGAAGGTAACGGTGGAGTAATCTATCCTGAATTGCACTACGGCCGCGATGCGCTGGTTGGCATAGCGCTGTTTTTAACCCACCTGGCCAAATCGGGTAAATCGATCTCGGTGATGAGAAGCGGTTACCCTGGGTACTTCATCTCCAAAAATAAAATTACGCTCACGCCTGAAATGGATATCGATGCATTGCTGGCGAAGGTTGAGGAGAAATATAAAAAGCAGCCGTACAGTACCATTGATGGCCTGAAAATAGAATTTGATAAAGAATGGGTACATTTGCGCAGGTCGAACACCGAGCCTATTATCAGGATCTATTCTGAAGGAAATTCAGAAACTGTTGCGAACAACCTGGCTAACAAGATAATTGCCGATATCAGAGAGATTCTGCAATTAAGTTAAAGGAGTCAGTAAAGTCCGGGAAGTCAGAAAGACGGAAAAGTCAGAAAGACAAAAAGACTTATATAACGTGGCTAATGGTTTCGACCTAAAAACAATTTCCGGACTTTCGGGCCTTTCCGATTTCCGGACTAAAAGAATACCCCGGACTTTCGGACTTTACTGACATTCCGGACTACATAGTAACTGACAAATTATGCGTGTTTATTTAGACAATGCTGCCACTACGCCGCTTGACCCGGAAGTGCTGAAGGAAATGTACAAGGTTATGGAGAACACTTATGGTAATCCATCATCTATTCATGCTCATGGCCGTGAGGCGAGAACTTTGATTGAGAAGTCGCGTAAAACCATCGCTAACCTGCTGCACACTTCGCCTGCCGAGATCTTCTTTACTTCAAGCGGTACCGAGGCTGATAATATGGCTATCCGCTGCGGCATTCACGATCATGGCATTAAACACGCAATAACCAGCAAAATAGAGCACCATGCAGTGCTGCATACGATGGAAGCCCTTGAAAAAGCCGGCACCATTAAACTCAGCTTTGTTAATATCGACAGCAAAGGCAGCGTCGATTATGATCACCTCGAAACTTTATTGAAGGAAAACGACCGCAGCTTTGTATCGTTGATGCATGCCAATAATGAGATCGGCACACTGTCTGACATGGAACGTATAGGCGACCTTTGCGAGGCTTATAACGCTATTTACCATTGTGACACGGTACAAACAATGGGTCACTACCAGCATGACCTGAGTAAGCTGAAAGCGCATTTCCTGGTATGTGCCGGGCATAAGCTGCATGGGCCTAAGGGTGTTGGCTTTTTACATGTGAATCATCGTATCAAAATAAAACCATTGATCTATGGCGGTGCGCAGGAACGCAATATGCGCGGCGGCACAGAAAATATATATGGCATTGTTGGCCTGGCCAAGGCACTGGAGATGGCCTACACCGAAATGCAACAACATCAGGATCATATACAAGGCCTTAAAACCTACATGATGAACCAATTGGTAGACAGTATTCCCGGTGTGAACTTTAACGGGGAGACCGATCCTGCTAAAAGCTTGTACACTGTACTGAATGTTCAGTTCCCAGAAATGGAGATGGCTGATATGTTGCTATTTAACCTTGATATTGCTGGTATTTCGGCTTCTGGAGGCAGCGCATGCAGCTCCGGCAGTGATATCGGCTCACATGTGCTGACTGCCATAGGCGCCAGTGCGTCAAGGCCATCTGTAAGGTTCTCATTCTCAAAATATAGTACAAAAGAGGAGGTGGATTTCACGTTAGCCAAAATACGCCAGATCTGCCTGGTTAACGCATAATTCTATTTCCTGATAGTATCCCCCCGGGTAGGCGCTTTTTGATAATTAATAAATCAATATGGCATAATTGTTGATTTATTTAATTACAAATTAACAGACACTACCATGGAATCAAATAATCAAAATTACAAAGAACCGCAGGAACGTCCAGGTCAGGGTGACCCAAACGAAATTCCTGAAAAAAGGGAGTCTGAACATGAAAAGTCAGGTTATCCCGATCAAAAAGAACAGGAACAGCAACAGGATGGCGCCGATACTTCCTACAGCGAACGTACCGATGTTACTCCGCCCAATCAAAAAGAATTCCCTTCTCAGGGTAATGCAACCACCGATTTCAGGCCAAGCGACCACGGTCGCACTACGGGCCGGATGGTAGGTCATGAGCCTGGCACTGAAGGTATATAGGCCGACATCAGTATTCCTGATAATACAATCAATAAAATGGAAAGGTTATCAGCAGTGGTAACCTTTTCGTATTTACCAATAAATCTACGTGATTATGAAAACAGAAGATCCGAAAACCAAAAGCGAGCAAGATGCCGCTATGGACGACCCAAGTGAACCATTCGCCAACTCGCGCAATGAATACGCTGCCGAGATCAATCGCGGCGACCCGAAAATGAAAACCTACAAGGGGGAGGGCGGTGACGAACCGGAAGGGCCAAACTGGGATATTGACAGTAAAGACGCCGAGGGCGACACCAGCCAGAATGCGGGCGTATTTAAATAGTTTCGCTCCCTTGTTATTCTTCAATAGAGCCAGGAATGACTGAGCGGAGTTATAATACAAAAGAGGCCGGATTTCCGGCCTCTTTTGTATTATAAGTGAATATTAATTATTCATCATTTTTAAGAATGAAGCAAGCCTTTCTTTCATTTCGCGGCGATCGACGATAAAATCAAGGAAGCCGTGTTCCTGGACAAATTCGGCTGTTTGAAAACCTTTCGGAAGGTCTTTCTTAATAGTTTCTTTAATAACGCGTGGTCCCGCAAAACCTATCAGCGATCCTGGCTCAGCAATATTGATATCGCCCAGCATGGCGTATGAAGCAGTTACCCCACCAGTAGTGGGATCGGTCAATAAAGAAATATAAGGTATTTGGGCTTGCGATAGTAACGCCAGCTTGGCCGATGTTTTAGCCATTTGCATTAACGAAAATGCAGCCTCCATCATACGGGCGCCACCTGATTTAGAGATCATCACGAAGGGGATTTTTTGCTCGATGCAATAGTCGATGGAGCGGGCGATCTTCTCACCCACAACAGACCCCATTGATCCCCCGATGAAGTTAAAATCCATACAGGCAATTACCAGCGGCTGGCCTTCCATATTGCCGGTGGCAGAACGAATGGCATCTTTCAGGCCGGTTTTAGCCGTAGTTTCTTTTATACGGTCGGTATATTTCTTAGTATCCTCAAAATGTAGCGGATCGCCCGATGTGAGGTTCGCAAACAGTTCGGTGAACTCGTTATTATCGAAAAGTATGGAAAAATATTCTTTAGAACCTATGCGCAGGTGGTAACCGCAATAGTGACAAACATATTGGTTTTCAACCTGCTCGGAATAGTGAAGGGGTTTTTTACATTGAGGGCATTTGTTCCAGATGCCGTCGGGGGCTTCTTTCTTTTCCTCAGTGGTCGTAATTATCCCTTTAATTTCACGTTTAAACCAAGCCATATCTATATCTAACTCTTTCAAATTGATACAAAGTAACGAAAAATTATTTTAGATAGGAGACATGAGATTTGAGATATGAGACAAGAAGGGCATACAACCTGTACTTCTTACGCAGTTAGCTTACTTTATCTCAAATCTCACGTCTCAAAATCTTACGGCTATCATTATCAAATTCAAAATTCAAAGGCTGTTTAATCCCTCCATTTTAGTAGATACATAAATAATGGGTTATTAAATAGTTAACTTATTAAATAATGCCTTAATTTTTGTACACTACTATCTAAATTGATAACTTCGGGGCCCAATTAAAATCAAATGGAATTAAAAAACTACAAGGGCGTATTGCATGGCGATCAGGTGCAGGAGCTATTTGAGGCAGCAAAAAAGCATCAGTTTGCTTTGCCGGCCGTAAACGTAATAGGTACAAATACTATTAACGCTGTTATGGAAACAGCTAAGGCGGTAAACTCACCGGTGATTATCCAGCTGTCCAACGGCGGCGCGCAGTTTTATGCGGGCAAATCGTTAGATAACTCTAAGCTGCAGGCTTGCATTCTTGGGGCAGTATCAGCCGCTAAGCACGTTCATTTATTAGCCGAGCATTATGGTATTGCCGTTATTTTGCATACTGACCACGCCGCTATGAAATTTTTGCCATGGATTGACGGTTTGTTAGATCACGGTGAGAAATTTTTTGCTGAGACCGGCACCCCGCTGTTCTCATCGCACATGCTCGATCTTTCTGAGGAGCCTTTGCACGAAAATATTGAAATATCGGCCAAATATCTTGCCCGTATGGCTAAAATGGGCATGACGCTTGAAATTGAGCTTGGCGTAACCGGTGGTGAAGAAGATGGCGTTGACAACTCTGACGTTGACAGCTCACGTTTATACACCCAGCCTGAAGATGTGGCTTACTCTTACGAAGAACTTTCAAAGGTTAGTCCGCGTTTTACAGTAGCTGCTGCATTTGGTAACGTACACGGCGTTTACAAACCCGGCAACGTTAAATTGCAGCCGGTAATTCTGCATAACTCACAAGAGTATGTAAAAAAGCATTTTGGTTTAACTGCTGATAAACCGATCAACTTTGTATTCCACGGTGGCTCGGGTTCAACACAGGCCGAGATCAGGGAAGCGATCTCTTACGGTGCTATTAAAATGAACATCGACACTGATATGCAATGGGCATATTGGGAGGGCATCAAAGATTACTATAAATCAAAAGAAGGATACCTGCAAAGCCAGATCGGTAACCCGGAAGGCGAAGATTCTCCGAACAAAAAATATTATGATCCTCGTGTTTGGTTACGTAAAGGTGAAGAAAGCTTTGTAAAAAGACTTACACTTGCCTTCGGCGATCTGAATTGCCTGGATGTGAACAGTAAGTTATAATTTGCTGATTAAGCGGACGGCTGAATTAGTAAAATAAAACTTACGCAATTTAGTCTAACTTAATAAACTAAAACATTTAAGCGCTGCTGTGATAAACATTGGCGCTTTTTTTTGGTTGTATAGCAAAAACTTGGTCATGTTAAATAAGGGAAAGAAGAACTTTTTTGAGCGTTTTGCTAATTGGGCCACTAATGCAACCGGAAGTTCGGCTGCGTTTTTAATAGCGGCTGCCGTAATAGTGATCTGGATAGTTACCGGGCCTGTATTTCACTATTCTGATACCTGGCAGTTGATTATTAATACAGGTACTACCATTGTTACTTTTCTGATGGTGTTTTTGATCCAGAAATCGCAGAATAAAGATTCGAAGGCTATACATCTTAAACTCAACGAAATATTGGCCTCGCACGAAGGCGCCAGCAATCGGATGGTGAATATCGAGAACCTTACTGAAAAAGACTTAGACCACCTGCATAAATTTTATGTGCATTTAGCTAAATTAGCCAAGCAGGAGGACGATCTGTTTTGTACGCATTCCATAGATGCGGCGGAGGAGAACAATTCGTCCAAGCTCAACAGTTTCAAGCTAAGAAATTCCTATAAAAATGCCCGCAATAATAAAAGCAAACAAAGTAACTAATCCAGCCGATCTCGAAAAAGTATTTGCCATACGCCGTGAGGTATTTGTAGGCGAACAGAATTGTCCCCCTGAACTGGAATGGGAGTTTGAAGATGAATCCACCCACTTTTTAGCTACTGTTGACGGCGAACCCGCCGGGGCCTCACGCTGGCGCAAAACCGAAAAAGGCTATAAACTGGAGCGCTTTGCCGTATTGCAAAAGTTTCGGGGTTTTGGCGTAGGGCAGGAGTTGGTACGCACGGTACTGGCTGATTTGCCCGCTGACGCTACTTATGTTTACATGCACGCGCAGATCCAGGCCGTAGGCTTATATGAAAAATTCGGATTTGTGAAAACCGGGCCGGAGTTTGAGGAGGCAGGGATAAGGCATTTTAAGATGGAAAAACACGTTAAATAGTATTTCGCTTGTTATCTCGAACGACAGTGAGAGATCTTATGCGGCTTGCATTCGAATTATGCAATGACGCTTATGTATTAACGCTTATGTCGCTCGTATAAGATTTCTCGCTCTCGCTCGAAATGACAACTGTTTCTTTGTCGTCTCAAATGACAGCGAGAGATGTTATGCGCTTTACATTCGAATTATGCATTGACGCTTATGTCGCTCATATAAGATTTCTCGCTCTCGCTCGAAATGACAACCGTTTCTTTCGTCTCAAACGACAGTGAGAGATCTTATGCGCTTTACATTCGAATTATGCATTGATGCTTATGTCGCTCGTATAAGATTTCTCGCTCTAAATGACAACGGGCAATTAAATAGGAAGATGATTTAATAATCCACCTCATCAACTAAAAATCTCCATTTAGGATTCTGGGAATTTATTAACTGATTCTTTTTCTCACGACGCCACTTTTTAATTTCCTTTTCACGTTCAATAGCATGATCAATGTGAAAGAAATGTTGGAAGTAAATCAAATTATAGCAATGGTATTTACCAGCAAAGCTACTGGGTTTCCCTTTATTTTCTCTGTGCTCGTGCAGTCTTCGTCGCAAATCATTAGTAACACCGACATATAAGACTGACTTGTCAGGATTAGTTACGATATACATATAGAAATTATAATTCCACATGGCTATCCAAATATCTCACCCGCATATTCCATCGCTTCCCGGAATTTTGCCATATCAAGCCCCGTAGGCTCGTTTTGTTCATTTAGATAGGCAAGGAGGTTTTCTGTAGCGATGTTGCCTGTAAGCTCATCTGCGGCCATGGGGCAGCCGCCGTAGCCATTTATAGCTGTATCGAAACGGCGGCAACCGGCTTGGTAAGCGGCTTCGATCTTTTCGCGCCAGGTATTGGGTGTGGAATGAAGGTGAATACCAAATTCTGTTTCAGGAAATTCTGAGCACAACTTAGGGTAGATGGTACTGATTTGCACGGGTGTAGCGGCGCCGATAGTATCTGCTAAGGCTATGCTGCCGATGCCTTGACTAACAAGTTTTGACGCCCATTGCGTGACGATAGCTGCATTCCAAACATCGCCATAAGGATTGCCGAAACCCATTGACAGGTAAACCAGTAATTGTTTGCCCGTTGATGTGCAAAGTTGGTTGATGCGCTTCACTGTTTCAAACGACTCCGCAATTCCCGAATTTGTATTCCGCTGTTGAAATGTTTCAGAAATGGAGAACGGGAAACCGAGATAAGTAATCTCCGGGTATTTAACCGCATCTTCCGCACCTCGATAGTTAGCGATTATAGCCAGGAGTTTAGACCGGGTGCTGCTTAGATCAAGTTTACTCAATACATCTGCAGTATCCCGCAATTGCGGAATAGCCTTCGGCGATACGAAGCTGCCAAAATCTATGGTATCAAAACCCACCTGTAACAGCCTATTAATGTAAGCCGCCTTTTTATCTGTCGGGACGAAATCATGCAGACCCTGCATGGCATCACGCGGGCATTCGGTTATTTTAATGGGTGTGTTGTTCAAGTTAGTCGGGTATTGATACCTGTTGGTGTTTATCGGCCAGCGTTTCCCTGTTAATTCTGCGAATCAGCAGCCTGCTGCCGCCGTTGAAGCTGATGTAGTTGCCTACCCAGCTAATGAAAACGATGGCCTTATTTCTGAAACCCAGCAGCGAAATCAAATGTACAAACATCCACACCAGCCACGCAAAAAATCCCTGGAATTTTAGCTTACCCAAATCGGCCACGGCCTTGTTACGGCCAATGGTAGCCAACGAGCCTTTGTCGAAGTATTTAAAGGGTTTGGTTTGTTCGCCATTAAGGGATTGCACAATATTCACGGCAACATATTTGCCCATTTGTATCGCCACCTGCGCAACGCCAGGATGGCCTTTCGGCGTATCCTTGGTGATCATGGCCGACACGTCGCCAATGGCGTAGATATTTGGAATACCTTCTACACGGCAATTGTTGTCTATCTTTATCCTATTTCCGCGAACGATGAGATCTTTATTCAATCCATCCAAAACCTCGCCGGTAACCCCTGCCGACCAGATCACATTTTTTGTTTGAATAGTTCTGCCACCCTCAAATTTTAGCTCGGTGCCGTCATAGCTTTCTACCTTGGTATTAAGTATTACTTCTACACCCATATTTTCAAGAAACTCATAGGCTTTTTTGGAGGCTTCGTCTGAAAACGGACCGAGCACTTTTGGCAGAAAATCTACCAGGTACACCTTCATGTCGTCTTTTTTTAATTCGGGATAGTCTTTGCAGAGGATGTGATTCCTGATCTCGGCCAACGCACCGGCCAGCTCCACGCCGGTAGGGCCGGCGCCAACCAATACAAAGGTGAGGAGCGGCTCTTTTTCTTCAATGGTGTTTTTCAGCGTAGCTTCCTCAAAATTCTGAAGAATGGAATAACGGAGATTCAAGGCCTCGGGAATTGACTTCATTGGCATTGCGAACTTTTCAATGTCCTTATTGCCGAAAAAATTGGTAGTAGACCCTGTGGCTATTACCAGGTAATCATAAGAGATTTCACCAATGGATGTATCTATCGTGTTTTTTTCGGGGTATACTGCCGATACTTCGGCTATGTTAAAGCGAAAATTCTTTTGACCGGAAAAGTTCTTACGCAGGGAGAATGCAATTGACCCCGCCTCGAGACTACCGGTAGCCACCTGGTATAATAATGGCTGGAAAGTATGGTAATTGTGTTTATCGAGTAACAGAACGTCTACAGGCTTGCCGTCGAGGTGACTTGCCACTTGCAGGCCGCCGAAGCCGCCGCCAACAATTACTACTTTAGGAAATTTAGCATTATCGTGAGTGTTCATATTGTATTAGTTAACTCTATTATTAATGAAGAAAAAAAGGCGCCAAATGTTCTCCGGCGCCTTTAATAAATTATAAAATTCGTTATAGTGGTTAAATCCAACCGGCGTAAATGGTAAGTTTTCAAGCGCTATTTCCTGAGGATGTATAAGCGGTAAGTTTTTAAGGGCGAAAGAAATAAAATTTCCACCTTTTTGTGCGTCTTTAAGAGGGGAGTTAAGGGCGCCAATATTGAATCCATTTTCCGGATTTTCCATGTGATTTATTGACGTTCAAATATACCAAACAATTAATAATTGAGCGTCAACGGAATGTCTGAGTTTAGGCAAAAAAAAGAGGCGTTTCATTATGAAACGCCTCTTTTTAATATCGCTTGGTTTATCTTATTTCAGATTTTTCTTTCCAAAGTCGATGATAACAGGCGTTGCCACGCAGATCGAAGAGTATGTACCGAAACATACACCGATCAATAACGCGAACGAGAAGCCCCGGATAACGTCGCCACCGAAGATGAACAATACCAGCAAGATCAATACTACTGTTAAGGCAGTGATAATGGTACGGCTTAACGTATTGTTGATCGCATCGTTAATAACTACTTTAGGTTCATCTGTTTTAGCGTGGTGCAGGTTTAAGAACTCGCGGATACGGTCAAATACCACCACGGTATCGTTGATCGAGTAGCCGATTACCGTTAATATCGCCGCAATGAATGACTGGTCGATATCCAGTGAGAACGGAAGTATATCTTTAAATATCGAGAAGAAAGACAATACCATCGCAGCATCGTGCGCAGTTGCAATCATCGCACCCAGGCTGAACTGCCATTTACGGAAACGGATCAGGATGTAAGTTGAAATAATGATAATAGCAAATATTACCGTAATACCAGCCGATTTCTTTAAACCGTTTGCTATGGTTGGGTCAACCTTTTGTTCACTCGAAATATTGGCACGTGTGATCTTAGTTTTTGGATTAGCAGAAAGCGAATTGATCAGTTGAGTTTTTACCAGGCTGTCGGCGTTGGCAGCTTTACTATTGATCAGGTATTTGGTAGTGATACTGATCCTGTCGGTGCCAAAGGTTTTCACTTCGTTACCTTCGCCTAAGCTTTTGTCAACTATTTTACGGACATCCTCAGTAGTTACGCTCGGATCATTGAATTTAACCACATAATTATGACCACCTACGAAATCGACACCGTAGTTAAAGCCTTGTGTAGCCATCGAAATTAAGCCGGCCGCAATAAACACACCCGAGAAGATGTAGAATTTGAAACGGTTTTTAACGAAAGCGTAGTTAGCGTTTTTAAATGTATGTGAACTCCATGGGTTCGAAAATTTTATATCCCAGTTTTTTCCGAGCATGTACTCGAAGATCAGTCTCGAGATCAATAGCGAACAGAATAATGAAGTAGTGATACCTATCATCAGTGTGATTGCGAAACCCTGGATAGGACCTGAACCGAAGATGTAAAGGATCAGACCGGTTAAGAAAGTACTTATGTTCGAGTCGAGGATTGACGATAACGCGTGTTTAAAACCGTCGTTAATTGCAATCCGCAATGACTTACCGGCGGCCAGTTCTTCCCGGCATCGTTCGTAGATCAATACGTTCGCATCCACCGAGATACCCAGTGTTAAAACGATACCCGCAACACCCGGCATGGTTAATACCGCACCTAAGCTGGTTAACACACCCATCAGGAAGAAGATGTTCACGATCACAGCCAACACCGCAACGGTACCCGCCCGGTTATAGTAAGCAATCATAAACACAAGCACTACTAACAAACCTATAAGGCTCGATAGTAAACCTGCGTGAATAGCTTGCTGACCTAATGACGGACCTACAACCGCTTCTGCGACGATGTGTGCAGGAGCTGGTAAGCGACCGGCCTTTAATACGTTGGCTAAGTCTTTAGCTTCTTCGATGGTGAAGTTACCGGCGATTGACGAAATACCGCCCGGAATTTCGTTCTGTACAACCGGAGCGGAATAAACGTTATCATCTAACACAATGGCTATCGACTGTTTATTATTTGGATCGGCAGCGGCCTCGGCAGTAACTGTACGCCATTTTTGTGCGCCTTCCGAGTTCATCACCATCACAACTTCAGGGCTGCCTTTTTGATCTACATCGTTACGGGCATCGTTGATCACGTCGCCAGAAAGGACCGGACCATTATCGGCGCCAACAAGTTTAATGGCATATAGGTCAAATATCTTTGTTTTATCTTGTGGTTTTACAGCCCAAAGGAATTTCATGCTTTGCGGAATTACCGATTTTACGGCATCGCTATGCAGGTATTTATTGATCTGCGCAGTGTCTTTCACTTCGGCACGACCCACAACAGGACCGCGGGCATATTCTGCCTGGCCATTCTGACCCTGGAAAATCATCGGCCTTAAAATGGCGAACAGCGGGTATTTGTCTGACTGATTCGCTTTAGCTAATGAAGAAGTGTCTTTACCGCTTTTCTGAACTTTGTTCAGCAACGATTGAACGCCTTTGCCTTTTGCAGTATCGGTTTTGCCGGTAAGTGCAGCCAGTTTCTTATTAGTATCGGTCTTAGCCGGTGTAGCAGCAGTAGTTGCAGGTGCAGCAGCTTTCGTTTCGGTTTTTGCGGTGTCTTTTTTAGCAGCTTTTAAACTTGCGGCGATCAAACCGTTCATGTTATCCAGCAGCGGGTAAACCTGGCTATTATCGTAAGTTTGGTAAAATTCCAGTTTTGCAGTTCCTGATAAGAGCTTACGAATTCGCTCAGGGTCTTTAACGCCTGGAAGCTCGATCAAAATGCGGTCTTTACCTTTTTGACGCTGGATATTGGCATTTGTAACGCCTAACCCGTCGATACGGGTATTCAGGATAGTGTATGATTGCTGAATTGCAGTACTGGCCTGATCTTTCAGGTATGTTTCAACTTCGCTGTTGTTTGCGTTGAACTTAATATGATCCTGATTGTCTTTCGTTGCAAAGATAGCGGCCAGTTTACCGTTCGGATTGATTTTCTCGTATTCGGCTACAAACAGGGTGATGTAATCATCCTGGCTTTTCACTTCATCGGCAGTAGCGGCAGACAATGCCTGATTAAAGGCAACGTCGGGGTTATTGTTCGATAACTTTTTCACCAGCTCGCTTAGCGAGATCTGCATGGTAACGCTCATACCACCTTCCAAATCCAAACCTAAAGCCAGCGCCCTCTGCGAAACATACTGATAGTTGTGTTTGAACAACGGGTAAACCGGTTGTGTGGAAATGGAATCCAGATAAGCCTTTTCTTTTGTTGTATCGCCCTTCGACGCTACCAGTGCATCATTTTTAACCTTATTCGCCACCCACGTGAATGACAGCTGGTATATACATACCACGGCCAGCAATATGGCGAAAAATTTAACAACCCCTTTACCTTGCATTGTGAATTAAATATGTAATTAATTAGTTTATAAGCATTTTAAATAAGACGGCAAATCTAATAAAATTTCCTAACCATGAAATTTTTAATTGAAAACAATGGGAGGGAGTTAGGGATTAGAGGCTTGAGATTAGAGATTAGTTTATTTGTGTTTTGATAGTCAGTACGTTATACTCCGATTTATTTTTAATTTTTTCGACACAAAGTAATCGAAAAGTTGCTTCCGACATTGAAATATTCGCTTTTCTAATCTCCGATCACAAATCTCTACTCAACTAATACCGCTCCAAAGTGATGAAAGAAAAAGGTAACGAATTCTTCTCATCGGGCCGGTGATCTTCATGGTGTACTTTTTTCCAAATGCGGCTATCAATTTCGGGGAAAAAGCTATCAGCTTCGAATGTTTCGTGTACAATAGTGAGATAGATGCGATCAGTCAGGTGCATCGACTGTTTGTAGATCTCGGCACCACCAACAATGAAGACTTCTTTTTCGTCTTTGCATAATTTCAATGCAGCTTCAATGGAGCTTACCACTTCGCAACCTTCAATGGTGATATCCTGACGTGTGATGATGATATTCCTGCGGTTAGGCAGCGGCTTGCCAACCGACTCATAGGTTTTACGGCCCATGATAACGGTATGGCCTGAAGTGATCTCTTTGAAATGTTTTAAATCCTTTGGAAGATACCAGAGCAGTTTATTGTCTTTACCGATGGCGTGATTTTCTGATATTGCAACGACGATGCTAACTGTCATTGGGGGAATTGTTTAAGATTTTCCTGCGCAAGCTTGCCAAGTGTTTCCCTGTTTCTGGCAATTATATTTTGATTATGTATTTGAGCAACTGCTTCTGCATTTCCCTGAACCTGCTGTAATGCAATTATGAAATTCAGCACATCGGGCAGATAATCGTCAGGCAAGTCATTGACCCTTCTTTTGATTTCCTCTTTTAATTCTTCGGTCGTCATATCCAAATTTACGAATTATATTTTCTAAACAGCTACAGTTGCTTTTATATGCGGCCACGGATCGTAGTTCACCAATTCGAAATCTTCATACTTAAATGAGAAGATATCCTTCACATCCGGATTGATCTTCATGGTTGGAAGGGGGCGTGGCTCGCGGGTTAATTGAAGGTGGGCCTGCTCCAGGTGGTTGTTGTATAGATGCGCGTCGCCGAAGGTGTGCACGAAATCGCCATAATCAAGATCGCAAACCTGGGCCACCATCATGGTGAGCAGTGCGTATGACGCGATATTGAACGGTACCCCCAAAAATATATCAGCACTGCGCTGATACAACTGGCAGGATAGCTTCCCTTTTGTTTCGCCTTTGGCGGTGTTGGGGGGCGCTACATAAAACTGGAACAAGCTGTGACATGGCGGCAGCGCCATCTGGTTAACATCGGCCACGTTCCACGCCGACACCATTATGCGGCGGGAGTCAGGGTTCGTTTTCAGCTGGTTTATCACTTGGGTGATCTGGTCGATATGACCGCCATCGGGCTTGGGCCATGAGCGCCACTGGTAGCCATAAACCGGGCCCAGGTTGCCATCAGTATCAGCCCACTCGTCCCAGATGCGAACGCCGTTATCCTTTAAATATTTAATATTGGTGTCACCGCTCAAAAACCAAATGAGTTCATGGATGATGGATTTGAGGTGCAGTTTTTTGGTGGTCACCATCGGGAAGCCGTCGTTCAGGTTAAAACGCATCTGGTAGCCAAACACACTTATCGTGCCGGTGCCGGTGCGGTCGTGTTTCTGCGCGCCGGTTTCCATTACATGCCTCATCAGGTCGAGATACTGTTTCATTTTTTGAGTGATTGGGTTGAATGAAACTGATTGAGTTTGCCTGTACCGGTCTGAATCAATTCTATCAACAGTTAATCTGCAAATTTAGATCAATCGGGCGATGTAAACCTACCGATGTTTAAAAATACAAGGATTGTTAATGTTTCTTAATCATGGCAACATCATAACTTTGGCGGCGTACCGGATTGCAGTTGATTTACTAGTATGCAAGCGGCTGTGAGGACACAGCCGCCGGGTGAGGATTAGTTTTAACCTAACACGCCCTAATTAACTTAATCCAGCAAACATCAACTTATGCTCATTTTCCCAAACGCAAAAATAAATATCGGCCTCAATGTTATCGAACGCCGTGTCGACGGTTACCATAACCTCGAAACCATTTTTTATCCGCTTGCTATCAAAGACGCGCTTGAAATTGTGGAGGCTGATGAGCTGAGTTTTGAATCGTCGGGTTTGGAGATACCGGGCAGGGTGGAAGATAACCTTTGCCTTAAGGGTTACCATCTGCTAAAAAAAGATTTCGACGTGCCACCGGTAAAGATCCATTTGCACAAACATATCCCCATTGGCGCGGGGCTGGGCGGTGGCTCGGCCGATGCGGCTTTTTTTATCAGGTTGATGAACCAGAAATTCGAACTGGGCTTAAACGATGACCGGATGATGGCCTATGCCCGACAGCTTGGCGCCGACTGTGCCTTCTTCATCAAAAACGAGCCCGTGTTCGCTTTTGAGAAGGGTGACGAATTTGAACCTGTAAAACTCGATCTATCCAAATATCACATTGCCCTGGTAATGCCGCCGGTACACGTGTCGACTGCCGAGGCTTACCGCGGGGTAAAACCTGCGGCGGTTGAGTATTCGCTGATGGAACTTGTACAGGAGCCGGTGAATGAATGGAAAAAATTTATCAAGAACGATTTTGAGGTATCCATATTCCGCGACCACCCGGAGGTAAGAGGAGTAAAGGCTGCCCTTTACGAAGCCGGCGCACTTTATGCCAGCATGAGCGGGAGCGGAGCATCCGTGTTTGGGATCTTTGAGCAAAAACCCGATTTAGAACATCTTGCCGGAGAGAATCAGGTTTTTTGATTTACAATTTCAGATTTACGAGTTACGATTTTGCACCGTGGTTAATTTGATGGGTGATTAAGATTACTTTATCCAAATCCGAAACCGAACATCCGAAATTAAAAAATGGTAACTCGTAAATCTGAAAGCGTAAATGTAAAATCAAACTCCTGCGTCTTCGCTCACGCCTCTTCCAAATCCTTCGGCCCAATCGCTCTCGCCCCAGCCTTTTGCTACGGCGCTTAATAAGCGGTTGTGAACCACAGAAACCATTGGCATCGGAGTGTGTGCTTGCTGAGATAGTTTTAACGCAATACGCGCGTCCTTATAGCCTAATTTGGCTTTGAACCCTACCGGCTGATATTGCTTGCCTGCAACCTGTTTGCCGTAGTTCTGAAATAGCGGTGCGTTGAAGAGGGTTGAGCCAAAGAACTCCGCCGCTTTGGTCCGGTCGATACCATTCTTCTCGGCGAGGGTGTAAGCCTCTGCCATCATTTCGATAGAGGCCATGATCATGAAGTTGCCCGCCACCTTGATGACGTTGGCGCCGCTTGCCGATTCTCCAAAATCAAAAATTCCCTGGCCTAAATTTTCGAGTACGGGCCTGGCAATTTCTTTTTGCTTTTCATCGCCCGAAATGCACACCCAAAGTTTCTTCGCAGCGGCGGCTTCCGGCCGGCCAAAAACCGGCGAGGCGATATAGTTGTTGCCCGCTTCCTTGTGTGCGTTATAGAGCTCCTGAGCGGTGTCTGGAGCGATGGTGCTCATGGAGATGTGGAGGCCGCCCGGGCAGAGCGTTTTCAGGATGCCTTCCTCGCCGAAAACCGTCTCTTTCACCACCTCGTCGTCAGACAACATGGTGATCACAATTTCCACGTCTTCGGCTGCCGCGGCAGGGGTGTGGCAAAGGATGACGGAGGACTGTTCCAGCTCTTCAGCTTTGGCTTCGGTGCGATTGTAAACCTGCAGCTGATAACCAGCCGCGATGAGATTTTTGGCTATCGGGAGCCCCATGTTGCCGAGGCCTATAAATCCAATTTTTTTGTTCATAGTGTTAGTTGATGTAATTTTTATCTTCGTCGCTTAGTGTACCGGAGTTTGATTTGTCTGGATTATTGTCACTGTAATCGCCGCCAAGCTTTCTGATTCTTTTTGGGCGACCCACCAGGAACCCGAGCACAAAAGAAATAAGAGCGACAAAAAACAGCATGGTGAGTTTCGACACCCAGAAAGTAGCCCATAGAAAATTGAAATCTACGCGGCCGGTATTTTGCATCAGCACGATGGTAAGCACAATGGCGATGACTACGATGACGATGGTTTTTATTCTCATGATGATTAAGATTTAACAGTTGATACAATATCCGGTTTTTTAATGTGGAATAAAAATGGCTGGTGCTTTTGATGGCTTGGCGAGCTTGCCTGCTATGATTTTTTCACGACTTGGATGAAACAAATTTCAGCACCTAATCCCCATCTGTAATTTCAGGGATTTTTGACGAGGTATAAATCGGCAGTTTTCTTCCGTCGAAAAAGTGAGTCGGAAACGAGCAGATTCTGTAACGGCGTATTTATATGACGCGATCAGTCGCCTGCTGCCGGTGTCCCGGTTTTCATGCTTCAATTTTCCGCAGATTTTTTCCGCAAAATTTCAATGAAAAATTCGGCTGAAATTTTTGTGTTGGCATACATCCGTCGAAAAAAATCAAATTCTGAAAATTCTCATTTAGATCATCCAATACACTTTGAAAAAAGGTGCTCCAACTCACCATATCATAACTAAAACTTCATTAAAATAAATACAAATATCTGATTAGTAAATTTTTATATCATAAAATAATTGTCATTAATTTAAGTAACTAAAAATATTAGTAATTTTTAATTTTAAATCTTTTTACAAGATGAATTTTAATTTAAGATGAAATTCATAAAACTTAGATTTATAGATAAATAAATATCTTAACTTAAGATGATATTTTAAAAATATGATTTAAAAGTCCCCGCCATTTGGGCAATATTTGATCTTTTTTAGATTAGATCATTTGAAATTTTAATACACTTAGTCGATTTTGAAATTTTGTCGCTCGCGAACGAAAAGCCGGCAAATAATGGTTGATGAGGGTCAAAAAAGATAATGCCTCAGATCGCTTTAAAATGCGTTGCGGCTTGGCTGAATTTATCCCCTACCCCCGGGAGGATATTGAAAATAACAAGGAGTTTAATGAACTGCCGGAAGATATAGTCGCTGTTTTTCGAAGAAATGTGGGCTGCTTATGCACGCGTTTTTCTGCGTGCTATTTGTTTTTGGGCGACAGGAAACAGGAAGATGGTGGACAAAATTATGACTGCGCCAATCCAAAAACCGAGCGTCAATTTGTTGGTGTCTTTAAAAAATACGAGCGACATAATGATACCATATACCGGCTCAAGATTGGTGATGAGCGCCACCTTGAACGCAGAAAGTTCGCGCATTACCGACACACCGGCTACGTAAGCAAGCGATGTACAGATGGTGCCGAGGATAACGAGATAACCCAGATCGGATGGTTTCAGGATCATTGAACGGTCAAACCCGGCGGTGCATAAAAGGAAAATACTGATCCAGACAAAGGCTCCCGAAAGCTCATAAAAAGCAATGACCGGCGGCTCAATCTTCTTTACCTGGCGTGAGTTGATGATTGGGAAAAGGCTGCCGAAAACGGCGCTCATTAGTCCGGCTATGATACCCTTAGTGTATCTGGTTTCGAATTTAAAGATGAGAATTATACCGCAGATGATGCAGGCGCCCGCCAGAATCTCGAGCCTGGAAATTTTCTTTTTGTTGATGAGCGGCTCAAAAATAGCGGTAAATAAAGTGATGGATGAAAGGCAAACCAGCGTTACCGGAACGGTTGATAATTTGATGGACGCGAAGAAAAGGATCCAATGTCCGCCTACCAAAGCGCCTGTAAAAATGAGCGTGAGGAAGGTGTTCCGGCTAATTTTCAGGGCCGTTTTGTTGACCTTAAAATAAAGAAATAACGAGACCGAAGCAATGAGCACGCGGTACCAGACCAAGTGCACGGCGGTGATGGTTATGAGCTGCCCCAGGATGCCCGTAAAGCCCCAGATGAATACCGTGAAATGAAGAATAAGCAAGTTTTTATTCAGGCTTTCGGAGCTGTTTTCCGGGCTCATTATTTGGGTGCTTTTGACAGCAAATATAACCCAACTAATCCGAATATCCCGTTAGGAAGACAAACCGCTATTATAGATGGCATGCTGCCTTTTACAGCGAATACGAACGCAAATCTGTCTACCACGATGTAGGCAAAACAGAGGAAGATACCTATCCCCAAGGGCAGGCCAATACCTCCGCGTACCTTCCGCGAGGAAATGGAAACGCCTATTAAAGTGAGCACGAAAGACGATAAAGGATACACAAAACGCTGGTAATAGATGTAGGTCATCTCTTTTAAAGCACCTGTTCCGCGCAGTTTTTCCTTGGCTATATTCTTTACCAGGTCGCTGGTGGCCATGGCGGTGTAGCCGTTATCATAGTGAATAAAATCAACCGGGCGCATGTCTAAAACCGTGTCTTTTGTATGGCTGGTACTATCCACAAACTTTTCTTTCATCCCGTTTACATATTTTATCGTATAGTTTTTGATGCTCCAAACGCGCTTTACAGAATCGTAACTGATAGTATTAGCCACCAGTTTTTCACGCAGCTTATCGCCATCAAATTTCTCTAAGATGAACTGGTAGCCGGTGTGGATGGTGTTATCGTACGACTGTACGTACACAAACGTATGCTTGTCTAACTGGATGTGCACCTCGCTTTTTGTTGGGTCGTCCCCGTTAAACTGATGCGAATTTTCGTACGATATTTTGAGGTTATTGGTATAGGGTATAAGATACAAATTGGCAAAGAGCGACACTGTAAATATAAGTGCGGCGCAAAAGAAATAGGGGCGCAGGAAACGGTTAAAGCTGGATTTTCCGCTTAGGATCGGCACGATCTCGGTTTGGTTAGCCATCTTGGCCGTAAAGAAAATTACCGCTAAAAAGTTAATGAGCGGCGACAGCAGGTTCATATAAAAGGGTATGAAACCGGCATAATATTTAAAAACGATCTCCTGTAAGGTGGAGTGGGTTTTCAAAAAGTTATCAATGTGCTCGGAGATATCGAAAACAACGGTTATCACCACGAAAATACCCAGCGTAAAAACGAAGGTGCCGAGGTATTTCCGGATGATATACCAGTCGATAGTTTTTAAATACCTGCCTAAGAGAGCCTTCATTTACAGTTAGAGTCTTTGTGCTAAACGGTTTACCATTACATTCTTCCAGCTGTAAAACTCCCCGGAGATTATTTTATTGCGGGCTTCGCCCACCAGCCACAAATAAAAATGCAGGTTATGCAAAGTAGCTATCTGTGCGCCAAGCATTTCACCAGAATGGATCAGGTGCCGGAGGTAAGCTTTGGTATAAAACCTGTCGGTGGCTAAATCGCTGTCGGCTTCGATGGGTGAAAAATCGTTTTTCCACTTCTCGTTTTTGATGTTGATAATACCGTCTTTGGTGAAAAGCATGCCGTTACGGGCATTGCGGGTCGGCATTACACAATCAAACATATCGATGCCTAAAGCAATGTTTTCGAGGATGTTGACCGGGGTGCCTACACCCATTAGATAGCGGGGTTTTTCCTGGGGCAATATATTGCACACGATCTCGGTCATGGCGTACATTTCTTCAGCAGGTTCGCCTACGGAGAGGCCGCCGATGGCATTACCTTCACGCCCAAAAGAAGCGATCATCTCTGCCGATTTTACCCGCAGATCTTTATAAACGGAGCCTTGCACAATAGGGAAGAGCGTTTGGCTGTAGCCATATTTCGGTTCCGTACTATCGAAGCGGTCACAGCAGCGTTTAAGCCAACGGTGTGTCATGTCTACCGAGCGGCGGGCGTAATGGTATTCGCAGGGGTAAGGGGTACATTCATCGAATGCCATAATAATATCGGCGCCGATAATACGCTGAATATCCATCACATTTTCGGGCGTAAACAGGTGTTTCGAACCATCGATATGCGAGCGGAAGGTAACGCCTTCCTCCTTTATTTTACGTACTTCGGTTAAAGAATACACCTGGTAGCCGCCGCTGTCAGTTAAAATGGGACCGTCCCAGCCGTTAAATTTATGCAATCCGCCGGCCTTTTCAATGGTATCCAGGCCAGGCCTTAAATACAAATGATAGGTGTTACCAAGGATGATCTGCGCGTGGATATCGTTCTTCAGCTCATGCTGATGCACCGCTTTTACCGTACCCGCCGTGCCAACCGGCATAAAAATGGGAGTTTGTATGGTGCCGTGATCGGTAGTGATCTCGCCTGCGCGGGCCTTAGAGAGTTTATCCTGTGCTGTTAAATTAAATTTCATTTCGAGGATGCAAAATTACGATTTCCTTGTTGGAAAGTTGTAATGTTGTGTGGTTGTATTTACGCTGAAAGGTTGTAACGTTGCAAAGTTGTAAGGTTATGATACGGGTAGTATAGCTTTCGGCCGTTATTTGGCTAAGTGTTAGTCATTTTCAACTTATCAACAATCAAACTTTTCACCCTTGCAACGTTCCAACTTTTCAACAATTTTCCCGAACTTCGCGCATTATTTTTTTGACGGGTTTGGAAACATATATTAAAGAGGCGCTCTTCATTTTATTCCAGTTGTGCTTTCTTATTCAGCTTTATTTTTTAATCGCTAACCAAAGCAAACTTAACCGCTTTAAGCCTTCTGATGAGCTTCCCGAGCCATCGGTGCCGGTATCGGTTATCATCAGCGCACGTAACGAGGCTGTTAATCTTGCCGAAAATCTTCCATCTATACTTGAGCAAAACTACCCCGATTTTGAAGTGGTAGTGATCAACGATTGCTCGTACGACCGCTCTGACGAGGTGCTGGAAGAACTAAGCAAGCAGTATCCCCGCCTTAAAGTGGTGACCATTACCGAGCACGACCGCTTTAAAACCGGCAAAAAATTCGCCTTAACATTGGGCATTAAAGCCGCAAAAAACGAGAATTTATTGTTTACTGATGCCGACTGTGTGCCTGCTTCGGACAACTGGATCACCCACATGGCTTCCAATTTTACCCGTGCCGACCAGATCATTTTAGGCTATTCGCCTTATAAAAAGACCCGCAATTTCCTGAATGCCTTTGTTCGTTTCGAAACGATAAAGACAGCTATAAATTATTTTTCGGCAGCGGTTAGGGGCGATGCCTATATGGGAATTGGGCGTAATTTAGCATATACCAAAACCCTGTTTTTTGGCGCAAAAGGTTTTGCTGCCCATATGCACGTGCTCTCGGGCGATGATGATCTTTTCGTAAATCAGAACGCTACACCTAACAATGTGGCCATTGAGTTGAGTCCTGATTCCTTCATTTATACCGATGCAAAAACTACGTTGAAAGCATTGTTCAGGCAAAAAAAGCGTCATTTTGGCGTGGGTAAATTGTATAAGGCCAGGCATCGCCGGGCGTTGAGTATTGACGCAGTTACGGGTTTCCTGTTCTATATTTTACTAACACTATGCTTAGTTTTCAACTTTGAACCGCTGTTAGCCGCGGGTTTATTTATGTTTAGGCTGATCTTCCAGGTAATCATATATCATAAGCTGTTTAAACGTTTGGATGGCAAAGGACTGATATGGTATTTGCCGTTTTTGGATGCTATTTACTATATTTACTTAAACACGTTTGGATTGATCGGGACTTTTATAAAAACTACTCAATGGAAATAAATTCGAATTTTACCGAAAACGCAAAGAATGATTTTCACCTTGTTGTTAAGGCACGCCAGGGCGATCAGAAAGCTTATGCCGACCTGATGCACCGGTACAAGGATTCCATTTATTTTATGGTGCTGAAAATGGTGAATAACAAGGAGGACGCAATGGATCTCACTGTTGAAACCTTTGCCAAAGCCTTTGAGAAACTTGAAAAATATCAGCCCGATTACGCGTTCAGCACCTGGCTTTTCCGCGTAGCCACCAATAACTGTATCGACTTTATTCGTAAGAAAAAGCTTAACACCATGTCGATACACGGCATGACCGACGAGGATGGCGAGGAAAAACAGCTGCAAATCAAAGCCGACGTGCTTAACCCGGAAGAGACTTCTATCAAAAAACAACAAACACAGGAGTTGAAATTACTGATTGAAAGTTTACCTCCGCGTTACCGTAACCTGATCACCCTCCGTTATTTCGACGAACTTTCATACGAAGAAATTGCCCAGCAGCTCGATCTGCCGTTAGGCACGGTAAAGGCCCAGCTTTTCAGGGCGCGTTACCTGTTAGGCAACATCATTAACCGTTTTAACAGGGATGATATCTAACGATCTGCTTAAATATTTTTCTGATCTTACTGCGCAACAGGTGCAGCAATTTGACCGGCTGCCAGAGCTGTACACCTTCTGGAATAACCAGATCAACGTTATTTCGCGCAAGGATATCGAATCGCTTGGTGAGCGGCATGTGCTGCATTCGCTCGGTATTGCCAAAGTGATGCCCTTTTTGCCGGGTGAAACGGTACTTGACGTGGGCACCGGCGGCGGTTTTCCTGGCATTCCATTGGCCATACTTTTTCCTGAAACCCAGTTCCATCTGGTGGATTCGATAGGTAAAAAGATCAAGGTGGTGCAGGAAGTTGCTAAGGCACTTGGTCTTCAAAACGTTCGCGCTACGCATGCCCGTGCTGAGCAGATAGACGAAAAATTCGATTTCGTGGTATCGCGGGCCGTTACTCAGCTAAAGGACTTTTATCCATGGGTGCGCGGAAAGTTTAACAAAACATCAAAAAATACATTACCTAACGGAATCCTCTACCTCAAAGGTGGCGATCTGGAACAAGAGATCAAAGAATCGGGCCTGAAGGTTAGTCAGTATCATTTAAAAGATTTTTTTGGCGAGGAATTTTTTGAAACCAAGCAGGTGATCTACGTGAGATGCTCTTGATTCTCTTTTGATTCACAGGATCATCATCTGTCAAAAAATCAAAACTTTGTCTTTGCGAGGAATGAAGCAATCTCGTTGAATGCTATTGACGCCGATGCTTTAACGTTAATGTATTGGCCCTAATGTCGCGCGGCGAAGACTCACCCGGTCGACGCTGCGCTGGACCTCCCTCTCTTCGCTGCGCGTAAAGAGGGAAGAGAAATTGTTTTGTAGAGACACAATACTTTGTGTTTCCTGATAGATAATTATTGGTGCGCCGGCGCCGCTTTCACCGTATCTTTTTTCTTCTTTTTCTTAAACAGATCTAACGGATTTGGCGGCGGGGGCGGCGGGCCACCGGGACCTTTGGCAGGCGCGGCTGACGGTTGAGGAGGCGTTGTTCCGGGAGCAGGTGCAGGGGTTATCAAAGGCGCTTTTGCGGTATCTTTTTTCTTCTTTTTAAACGGGTTGATCTTATTGAATACCTCTGCCGGTGATGGGGGCGGAGGTGGCGGGCCAGCCGGCGGACTCTGTGAAAATACCTTTGCGCCGGTTAGCATTAAACCTATAATAAACAGCGCCGTGAATATATTTTTGTTTTTGGATGATCTTTGCCGTTGAGTTTGCATAATTGTGGATTTGAGGATCATTATGTCAACAGCAAAAGATGGCCGAGGGTTTAAAAAATATTCAAATTTCGCGCCGTGGGCTTTATGCAACAAATTGCCCAACGGTTTTAGCCGTTCAGCAATTGTTCTTCAAATGGAATTGAAGTGTTATTTGTTAAAGGCGGTTACCATTATTTCGCCTGCAAAATTAGGGTCGCCTCCATAATCCATACTTGCATTTTTATCCAGGCGTTCATGATCTATGTAAAATGTAACGCCTATCTTATAATCTCCCGATTTGCTTTTGATACTTCCCTGGTATCCTTTCACCACCCTTAGCGCTTCTTCATCACAACCGCTGCCGATCCCTCTAATGACAGAAGCATTGCTGATTTTTCCGTCGCTAATCGTAAATCCGATGATAACACTTCCCATTATATGTTTCTCCTTAGCCAAAGCCGGATAGCGCACATATTTTGCAATGTGTAGTCCTAAATCTTTGAATGAGCTTGGCGGATTGTATGCAGGGGGCGGCGGTGGGGGCGGCGGAGTTTTTTGCTGGATAACATCTGCTGATGGTTTTACATCATCGATTGTTATTTCTTTAAGTGGTGCTTTGTCTGCCGAAATCGGTTTGCCGTTAATCCTTACATCAGTCAATTTTTTGTTTTGCACAAGCATGTCTCCGTTCGCTTCAACTTTAACACCAGGCATTTTTTTCATCTGCACAGAAGGTTGCCCGGTGTCCTGTACAGGATCTATGGTTATTTCCTTCACTTTCTGCTTTGCAGGTGGCAGCAATACCACGTCGACAACCTTAGGTTGTTGTAGATTTTTCTTTAACTTAATTTTCTTTACCACAGGTGGAGTTTCAACTACAGGGTCCATGATTTTAATGGTGTCCTTTTGCTGCTGTGGTGCAATGTCCACCCAGCCATACGTTTTGCTGAAGCCCAGCGTGGATACGCAGAGCAAGCCGGCGCATACGGGTAGGGCGGCGAGGTACTTTAGCCTGGCTAAATTCCCCGATCGTTTTTGGTTTAACATAATGATCCTCTTTTTTAGTAAATTATAATTGAAAAATGAATGCGTAATGGAAGTGCCGCTAACGCCGTAAGCATTATTCACCAGGAAGGATGAATAGGCGAGCGTGTCGTTTTCATAAGCTGCAGTTTCCTCGTCGGCAATGTATTCGTGCACGGTTTTAAGACTTCGCTGTACCATGTAAATGAACGGATTAAACCAACCAATGATCTTCATCAATTCCAGGAAAAATATATCTAACGAATGTTTTTGGTTGATATGTACCAGCTCATGCCTTAAAACGGTGTCGGCGCCTGCTACTTTTGTGCCGATGAACACATAGTTGAAAAACGAAAAAGCGGTATTGGAATCTTGTAATGTGATCAGTTTATAACCATCGTCCGACGAAGTTTTTTCAGCCTGGGTCAGCTTTATTAATTGCGCTACTTTGAAAATGAGTATAACCAGCGTGCTAAAAGTACCTATAATATAGGTGTATAAAAGAATGTCCTGCAAAGTGATGATATGGGATTCGGCGGGCTTCAGATTGGGATTTAACATGATGGTTACTATCTGCCCGTCTCCGTAATTATGACGCCTTAATATACCCACCTGCAGTAACGGGATGATATATGCTACCACGCTGGTAATGAGCAGGTATGCCCGGTTCATTTTGTAGTGAGTGGTGTTATTTAACAGGGCAAAATACAGCAGGTAAAATACCGCGAGGTAAATATTTGCCTCTAAAAGATAATGCAGCCAGTTCATGATTTTTTGTTTTTAAGGTTATCAATCAGCGCAGAAAGTTCGTCGAGGTCTTTTACATCCAGCTTTTTTTCATCTACGATAAACGATACCAGGCTCTGGTACGAGTCGCTGAAGTAGTTTTTCATCATTTTATCGAACGTGAACTTTTTATAGTCGGCCTCAGCAACGGTAGGGAAGTACACATGCGAGTTACCGTAGGCCTTATGGTCTATAAAACCTTTTCCCTCCAACACGCGCACCACGGTTGATACGGTATTGTACGCGGGCTTTGGATCGGGCATTTGCTCTATAATGTCTTTCACAATGGCTTCGTTTAACTGCCACAGGATCTGCATGATCTGTTCTTCGGCTTTGGTGAGTTCTTTAATATTCATATCAAACTATTTTTATAGTTAAGTAAAGGTAAAACTATTTTTATAGTTTGCAAACTATTTTTGTAGTTTTTTGCGGCGGTAGATGTAATAGTCCTGATCTTTTTATTTTTTGCTAAAATTGTTAGGATTTTTATATTTTAGGTGGATCAAGCTTCCGGATACCCGTTGGCTGTATTTTATAACTATGTCGATACTTTACCAGGTTGCGCTTACTTATGTAAAAAATATTGGTCCTACACTGGCCAAGGCTATGGTTGCTTATGTTGGCGATGCCGAACAGGTCTTTAAAATACCCACTCACAAACTGCTTAAAATTCCGGGAATAGGTGAGAAGACCATTGCGCAACTCGACCTGAAAGATGCCCTGCATAAAGCAGAAAAGGAACTGAAGTTTATTGAGCAGAACGGGATCGATGTGATATTTTATACCGATAGCCGTTACCCCAAACGATTGAAAAACTGCAATGATGCACCGGTTTTATTATACGCAAAGGGCGTTGCCAATTTTAATTTGCAGCATGTGGTTGCGGTAGTAGGCACGCGAAACTCAACAGATTATGGCCGGCATCTTTGCCATCAGCTTGCCGAAGAATTGCAGCAACATAACGTATTGGTAGTTAGTGGCCTTGCGCTTGGGATAGATGTTGCTATGCATAAGGAATGCCTGAAATTTAACATCCCAACGGTGGGTGTTTTCGGCCACGGACTAGACAGGATCTACCCAAGTCAAAATCGCGCTACCGCCGCCAAGATGCTGGAGAATGGCGGTTGGTTATCGGAATATCCGTCAGAAACGGTGCCCGACCGGGAGAATTTTCCGCAACGGAACCGCATTGTAGCAGGGATGGCCGATGCTACCATAGTTGTGGAGGCCGGTATAAAAGGCGGTGCCCTGATTACTGCCGAAATTGCCAATTCTTATAACCGCGATGTTTTTGCATTTCCGGGCCGGGTGGGAGATACCTACTCCGAAGGCTGCAATTTTTTGATCCGTCATAACAAAGCGCAGCTGCTAACCTGTGCCGCCGATCTTCCTTTCAGCCTTGGATGGGAGAAAGTGGAAAATGCGAAACCGGTGGAGCAGTTTACCCTGCCATTCGATCTCTCGACAGATGAAAGCATCATTTTGAATTTTATAAAGCAGAACAACGGTCCGCTGGCTATTGATGACCTGTCACTTAAAACCAATATGCCTACCAGTAAGCTGGCGATGAATTTGTTAAATATGGAGATGCAGGGGTATATACGGTCGTTGCCGGGGAAGACGTACGCTTTAGCCTGATTTGAAGGTTAAAAGTCAAAATTAAAAAGTCAAAAATGGAATGTTCAGTATGGTTCGACTAATGACCAACGACAAATTAACCGTTAGGCCAGCTGAAATAGGTTAACTTGCCTATGCCTTCGGTTACCACGTTCCAACTGTTTATATCAAACTCAATAACAGCCGTGGCACTGGTATGAACCTCGCGAGCCTCGCCGGTAAGGTAATAAAGTATTTGCGCGATGCCGGGATTGTGACCTACCAAAGCAATAAAATTATACTCGTCGGGGAGGCCGTTGATAACCTTCAAAAGCGCTTTTTCACTGGCCTCGTAAATAGACTTGTTTATTGTGGCTTCCGGCAGCTTAAGGTGATCGGAAAAAATTTCGGCTGTTGTTTTGGTACGCTGGGCCGGGCTTGTAACAATCAGTTCGGGAATTATCCCGTTGTCTCTCAGGCGGTCGGCCATAAAGCCGGCATCCTGGATACCAATATATTTCAAGGGCCTGTCGATATCTTTACCGCCGGTTTCCTTCTCCGCCTTGGCATGCCTTACTAATAACAGCTTTTTCATTTACGGGGTGTTTTAATAAAAACAACGGCCTCTTGTTATAACAAAACCGGCACAAATTACGATTAATTAGTATCTTATTTAAGCTATTTTTGAACAAATTGTTTTGAAAAAACTACGCGCCTTTTTCCAAAAGGCGGCCAATTGTAGTGGCAATAGTTTCAGGTTTAATGTTATATAAACAGGCATAATCTTTTCTGAAGCAAGGCTTGTCGCCGTAAACCGAGCACGGCCTGCACTCAATGTCATCGGCAACGATATTACTTTCCAATTGACCGTATCCCAAAAAGCCTGCATAATGATGCGTGGCACCCCAAACAGATACTACAGGTACTCCTTCAAGTGAAGCGAGGTGCATCCCGGCGGAATCCATGCTGAGCATAGCATCCAAATTGCTAATTACTGCCAGTTCTTGTTCCATATTTAACCTGCGAACCAGCGAGGTGACATTATTATACTTTTGCTGCCATTGAGTACAAATTTCTTCCTCTAAAACCGAGCCGCCGAACAGGAAAATTTTAATATTTTTTTGGCTGAGAATGCCGATTACCTGCTCCATTCTATCCAGCGGATAGATCTTCCCCTTGTGCTTGGCAAACGGCGCCACACCCAGCCATGGAGTTGTTTTTTCGCCGGTAATTTGGATGATTTGGGAATAAAGCGGTTTCGGCTGCCTGATTAATTGATTATTGAGGGTAACATCGAAGCCTAAAGTCCGAAATACGTCTGCATAGCGTTCTGTAGTGCGCTTTAGTGGTTTTAAGATTTTATCGGGAAAGCGGGTGAGCAACTTTTTTTCAGCCCTGCCTTTATCGATAAAAGTATATTTCACGCCCGACAACCTGAATAAACGCCTTACTATTTTAGTTCGGAGGTTATGATGAAGATCGGCAAGGGCATCATATTGACCGCTCTTTTTTAATGCGCCAAATAATTTGAGCAGACCGGAAAACCCTTTGTATTCCTTATCAAAATCTGCCGGGAAATAATTGAGGCGGGCGATATTGCTGAAAAATTCTTCAAAACCGGGGCGTGATACAAAGGTGATGGTGAGCTCCGGATTTTGCTGTAGCACGGCTTTGATCACCGGCACCGTCATAGCCACATCGCCCATGGCCGAGAGCCGGATAGCTAATATGTGCTTCGCGCCCGGCATTATTTTTTGTTATTATACAGTACGGGGTTCAGGGTGGGGTCGTTATACATCTTCATCTGGCGATAAACCTTCATGTATTTCCGGCCGTGTTCTATGTCGTCGATCAGTTCATCTATAGCGAGCGAAAGATCGGTTTGCTGCTGCAGCAAGATGCTGAGTTTGTTTTTTCGCTGCTCGCGGTCGGCCTCGCTGATATCTTTCCTGATGGTTTCTTCGTGCATGTGGTAGATCTTCAGGGCGAGAATAGACAGCCTGTCGATTGCCCATGCGGGGCTTTCTGTATTGATGCGCGCAGCGGGCAACGGAGTTATGCTGTTATATTTATGAAGGAAAAAGCTGTCGATATCTTCCACCAAATCAGTTCGTTCCTGGTTGGATTTGTCTATTTTGCGTTTCCATTTAAGGGCCAGTTCAGGATTTATGGAAGGGTTGCGGATTTCATCCTCCATGTGCCATTGGGCTGTATCAATCCAGCATTTATCGTAAAGCAGGTATTCAAAAGAACCGGTTTCGTAGGGGTTTTCGTACTTTGCATCGATCTCATTATATAAATGATAATCGTAAATAGCCTTTATAAAAACCTTATTGCAAAGTTCGCTGATCATTATTTTGCCTGTTCTTTAATTTTATTGATAATGGATGTAGACGAGTAGCCGTCTACAAATGTAATGGTTTTGACCTCGCCGCCGTTGGCTATCACCTCTTTTGCGCCTACAATATTTTCGATGGTATAGTCTGCGCCTTTTACAAGGATATCGGGCATCAGCGTAGTGATGAGGGTATGCGGGGTATCCTCATCAAACAAAACAACAGCGTCGACAAAAAACAGTGAAGCTAACAAGGCCGCCCGGTTATTCTGGTCATTGATAGGGCGACTTTCCCCTTTGATGCGCTTTACCGAGCTGTCGGCATTCAGGCCGATGATGAGTTTATCGCCTAATTCGGCGGCTTTGGCAAGATAAGTTACGTGACCGAGGTGCAGCAGATCGAAAACGCCGTTGGTAAAAACAACCTTTTTCCCTTCCATCTTCCATTGCCTGCGCAGGGTTTGCAGCGCGGATAAAGGCTGGATCTTACTTAAAAGGGTTTGTTCTAAGTTTTTGGTCATTAGTCAATGGTCATTAGTCATTAGTACGCTTTTGAAGTCGGGGCCTGCACACACAAATCTGCACATCAAAACAAGTCATCAACTGCTTTACACAATATGTGGCCTATTAATATATGCATCTCCTGTATTCTTGCTGTAGTATCTGACGGAACAATAATATTCAGATCGCAAAGTCCGGTCATTTTACCGCCATCGCGACCTGAAAGCCCCAAAGTATCACAGCCAAATTGTTTAGCCGTTTCGAAGGCATTCAGTATTCCCTGGCTGTTTCCGCTGGTAGAAATGCCGATGAACAGATCGCCGGGCTGCGCCAGGGCTTCCACCTGCCGCGAAAAAACGTGATCGTAACCGTAATCATTTGCAATGGCCGTCAGCGCAGAAGTGTCGGTTGTTAAGGCAATTCCGGGCAGGGCTTTACGGTGTTTCACAAAGCGGCCGCTTAGCTCGGCGGCAATATGCTGGGCGTCTGCCGCACTACCGCCGTTACCTGCAATAAGTACCTTATTATTGTGTTGTATAGCAGAGATGATCATCTGGCAAGCCTGCTCAATATCGCCGGTAAGCTGGTCAATTACCTTATTAATTAGCTGCTGATGATCTTTTAGTTCTTCAATAATCATTTTTCAATTTCGGAAGTCGGCTGTTCGATTTCGGATTTTTCCGGTCGATTTTCGATCTGTCGCCGCAAATATACAAATGAACCGATGAACAAGTGAACCAATAAACGGATTACGCCATATCGTTAATGATATCTTCGATAGTCGTAGTAGCGCTGCCTACATGGCGAATAACTATTGCGGCGGCATGATTGGCCAGATCGCAGGCTTCTTCAACAGTAAACCCCGATGCGATGAAGTAAGCAATCGTGGCTATTACCGTATCGCCGGCGCCGGTTACATCGAACACCTCGGTAGCTTTTACGGGCAGCAATTTGCTTGACTGTTCGGTAATTATTGCCATGCCATCTTCCGAAAGTGTTACAATGAGGTATTCAGTTTGGGTTTGACTGAAGATGACTTTTGCCGCCTCCCGCACTTCATCGATGTTTTTTATCGATTCGGCTTTGGCGGCTTCGGCCAGTTCTTTGCGGTTGGGTTTTATCAAATAGGCACCGTTGTATTTTTCATAGTTCAGGCCTTTGGGGTCGATAATCACTTTTTTGCCGTGGCCCGCGGCTATTTTTATAAGACGCTGGGTAAGGGCCGGAGCGAAAAGACCTTTATTATAATCGGAAAAAATAATAATGTCGGCTTTATCGATTATGGCGGTCAGCTTGTCTGCAAGTTCGTCTTCCAGTTCTTTTGAAACAGGATCGGTCGTTTCACGGTCTATCCGTACCAGTTGGTGGCGACCGGCCAATACACGGGTTTTTACCGTTGTGGGGCGCGAGGCATCCGTTATAATAGCATCGGTATTTACATTTTCGCTTCGCAGAATATTGATCAGATCGGCACCACTTGAGTCAACCCCAATTAACCCGGCAATCGTAACTTTTGCACCAAGCGATACGAGGTTTTGCACCACGTTACCAGCCCCGCCAAGCGTAACCGATTCATCTTTTACATTAACGATAGGTACCGGCGCTTCCGGAGACAGGCGGGAGGCATTCCCCCAGATATAATGGTCGATCATCAGATCGCCAATGACAAGTATTGACGGCTGTGTTTGTATGGTAAGTACTTTTTCTTTGAGGTTCATTAGTTCGGTGGTTCGTTCATAAGTTCATCGGGTTGCGACCACGTTGTTGGTTATGGCCAATGAAAATTAATGCGGCTTTCAATGTTTTTTGTTTTGAAAGAATTGTGTGATCTCTGTTAACGACAAGGCATTCAGGCATCTTTCTTTATTCAATCCGCCTTTGCGGGCAGTGAGCACGCCAAAATGCATATCTAAAAAGCCTTCCTTGCGGTGCGCATCGGGATTGACGGAGAGCCAAACGCCTTTGTCGAGCGCATATTGATGCCAGCGCCAGTCGAGGTCAAGTCTTAATGGATTGGCATTTATTTCTATCACCACATTGTTGGCGGCGCAGGCATCAATCACCTTTTTATAATTAATGGGATAACCTTGTCTACTCAGCAGCAACCTGCCTGTTGGATGACCGAGTATGGTTGTATACGGGTTTTCGATGGCTGTGATCAATCGCGAAGTTGCTTTTTCTTCATCCATCTTCAGGATGGAATGCACCGAGGCCACAATGAAATCGAAACGTTTTAGAATTTCATCGGGATAATCGAGTGATCCATCGTACAAAATATCAGATTCTATACCTTTAAAGATGCGGAAGCCGCCGAGCTTGTTATTGAGGTGGTCTATTTCTTCCTGCTGGTTAATCACCTGTTCGATGCTGAGGCCTTTGGCGTAAAAGGCGCTTTTGCTGTGATCGCACATGCCGAGGTATTCCAGTTTCAGCTCATCGCGACAATAAAGCGCCATTTCTTCCACGGTGTTAATACCGTCGCTCCATGTGCTGTGGTTATGAAGCGTGCCCTTCAGATCATGATAGGTGATCAATACCGGTAACGCATTTTTTTCTGCTTTTTCGATAAATGAAGTGCCCTCGCGCAGTTCGGGTGGTATAAATTCAAGCCCCGATTTTTTGTAGATCATCGCTTCGCTTTCAGGCTGGTCGATTTCTTCTACCACCCTATCATAAATTGCTTTTACATGGGCATCGTCTCCGGTATGTTCAAAAAGAGCCTTGTAGAAATATCGTTTTTCTACACATACGATCTCTATTCTTAAACCATTTTCCAGCGTGCCCGAAATAATATTTTTTTCAGCGGTAAGTCCGCTTACGATATCCGATTGCAGCAGGGTATTCAGCTCGATCTCCAGGTCGCGGCTGCCTAAAACGATAACCAGTTTATGGATGATCTCCAGCAGTCTTCGAAATTCTCCGGCAACTTCGATCAGTCCGCCCGGGAAAATATCTTTCAACTGCTCCACCAGATCTTTAGCCACCGGCTCAACCTGCGCATACAGGAACTTGCCATGACTGGCCATGTTAAACTCAATAACCTTGCGAATCTCCTCCTGCGTTTTCAACCCAAATCCCTTGGCTTCCACCAGGCGATTTTCGTTGCAGGCATAATAAAGCTCACCGATATTTTCGATGCCCAGTTCCTTCCAGATGATCGATACTTTTTTAGGCCCGATGCCTTTAATGCTCATCATTTCGACGATGCCGGCAGGGGTTTTCGCTAAGAGGTCTTCCAGATCGGTCATTGTACCTTTTTCCAGCAGTTCGGTTATTTTACCGGCAGTACTTTTGCCAATGCCGTCGATCTTTTCCATCTCGGCGTATGATTTGGTGCGAATGGGGTAGGGCAGCTTATCAACCTTAAAGGCAGCATTTGCCAGCGATTTGATCTTGAACGGATTCTCGTCGTGCAGCTCCATCAATTGCGACAGTAAACGGAGTTTGCGGGAAATGGGTTTGTTTTCCATAGTTTGATCGAAGATGTAAAAGTACGAAAGAGCGGGGAAAAGGGTAAAGTGAATAAATAGTTTTTGTTGATTAGGTATTCAGCTTTAATGTGCGATAGCCAATTATATCCATCAATTAAAATCTTCCAGGAATATGAAATTGCTAATATTTATAGTTAATTGTTGATAATTAACTATTTGTTAGTAAATTAATAGATTAAAATGTTGCAAATGCGTTTATTTTTAGTATTATATTTGAATGTATATAATACTTGTAGTTATGAATAAAAAACAATCGTCGAGAAAAGAAGCCTCAAAGGCTTCCAAAGTGTTACAGAGTGCTAAATCTTCAAAAATTGCAAAAAGTCTTGCCGGGTCTGTTTTAGCCCAAGCGAGAGGAAATAAAAAGAAAAGATAGTAAAACTCAAATTTATGGAATCTAATTAACTGCCCTTGTGATGAACGAGGGCTTTATCATTATATTTAAGTAATGGAAGAGTCTCAGACTTCTGAACTTTTAGTTTCTTCAGACAAGGCCTATCATGAATTGATGAGAAATATTCTTCACCTTATGAATAAAGGGGGAGGAATATTTAACAACAACTGAAATTAAGGAATTAAAACTTGTGACGACAGCAGCGAAAAAGTATGAAAACGAAGTATTGCTATTGAAAAACAAACAAGCCGCTCCATGCGAAGCGGCTTGTTAACAATCAAAAATATATCAGGAACTTAATTAATAGCTATATCATAAGGCAGGCGGGCCTGCGGAGTGCGCATCATTTGGGTTACGCCTTTCAACTGCTCGTAATACCTGAAGTTATCGCCCAATTCTGATTTCAGGAAATGCGCCTTTAACTCGTCGTTCATGCCCAGGCCGAATTTATTGAGGAAGCTCTTTTGTTCGGGGTAGGCTACGAGGTTATATTTTTTGACTTTCGCCATTTTGGCGGCAGATTTTATTGCGTCATTGATATTACCAAGCCTGTCGACTAATCCGATTTTTATGGCTTGTTCGCCTGTCCACACACGGCCCTGGCCTATGCTGTTCACGTAATCCTGCGTTTTACCGCGACCCTGGGCTACTGCTTTTGTAAACCAATCATAACCCTGGTTTACCTGATTTTGAAGGATAGCCCTTTCTTCAGGAGAAAGCGGGCGGGAGATATCGCCTAAATCAGCATATTTTCCAGTTTTTACGCCATCGAAGGTGATGCCGAGCTTGTCATTAAAGAATTTCTGCATGTTAGGCAACACGGCGAAAATGCCAATGGAGCCGGTAATGGTATTGGGCTGCGCAATGATTGAATCGGCAGCGCAGGCTATATAATAACCACCCGAAGCGGCCAGATCGCCCATAGACACGATAACAGGTTTTACCTTTTTAGTGAGCATTACCTCGCGCCAGATCACATCGCTGGCCAGCGAGTTACCGCCGGGAGAATTGATGCGAAATACCACCGCCTTAACTTTTTTATCTAACCGTACCTGGCGCAATGCCTTCGAAATGCGTTCGGAACCGATTGTGTTATCGTCACCCTCGCCGCCTACAATATCGCCGGAGGCGTAAACAATGGCTACCTGATTTTTGGAAGTTTCCTTATCATCGGAAGATGAGCCGGATTCACTGTTACCATATTCGCTGATTCCCACGGTCTTCAAGTCATCGTCTTCCTTCAAACCGGTTCGTTTTTTCAGATCATCCAGAATTTCGTCTTTATATTTTAAACCGTCAACTAAGTGATATTTAACGGCATCTTCCGGTAAACGAATTTTCAGGTTGTTTGCTATACTGAATAAGGTATCTTTATTCACATTACGGCTTTGACTGATATTGGTCAGAAAGTGATCGTAAAGCGAGCCGAGGTAGGAGGTAACCTGCAAACGGTTGGCGTCGCTCATTTTGGTGAGGAAGTAAGGTTCAACGGCGCTTTTATAGGTACCAACCTTGATGATCTGTACTTCGATGCCCAGTTTATCCAATGCGCCTTTCAGGAAGGTTATGTTGGAACTAAAGCCCTTGAATTCGAAAAGCCCTTTTGGGTTCAGATACACTTTATCGGCCACAGAGGCCAGGTAATAAAAGCCCTGGCTATAAACTTCTGAGTAGGCTACTACGAATTTGTGTGATTTTTTAAAGTCGATAAGTGCGTTTCGAATTTCTTCGATAGTTGCCTCGCCGGCTGAAAGTGAGCTTTCATCAAGGAAAATACCTTTGATGTTAGGATCGGTCTTCGCTCTCTTAATGCTGGCCAAAATATCGTTAAGGCCCAGTGTTTTTTCTCCTTCAACACCTAAAAAACTCAATCCGGACAGCGGATTGTTCGGCGTGCGCTCGGCAATTGGATAGTTAAGCTTCAATTCCAAAACAGAGTTCGGCTCAACCTCTACCGATTTATCGCTTGCGCCAGCAAACAAGCCGGCCACAAAAATAACGAACACAATTACAAGCAACACGCTGGTAATAATTAAACCTACCACACTGGCCAGAACAAATTTGAAGAATTGTTTCATTAAATGTTTTAAATCTTTTATCTATGCAAACTTAGCAATTCACCACGTTATAATGTTAAGAGCGTTGTCCATAATATTTGTTACAACATGAAAGGGATTTTTTTGTTACTTGGCGGGAATTTGGGCGACAGGCAGCATTATTTAGCAGAAGCGATCAGGCTGATCAACAGCGAGATAGCGCCTGTGTTGCAGAAATCATCCGTTTACGAAACACAATCATGGGGTAAAACCGATGCGCCCGATTACCTTAACCAGGTGATAGCTTTAGACACTGATTTGACTGCCCGGGAATTGCTGAAACGAGTACTTGACATTGAGCTGCGACTGGGGCGAAAAAGAGAAGAAAAATGGGGGGCAAGGACGATAGATATCGACATTCTTTTTTACGGAACGGAAATTGTACAGCAAGAAGGGCTGCAGATACCGCACCCGGAATTGCATAACCGGAGATTTACTTTGGAACCATTGACCGAAATAGCACCCGATCTGGTTCATCCGGTACTGAACAAGTCGATTTTAAGTATCAAAAATGAACTTAAAGATAGCTTGATTGTAAAAAAATTATAATTTTGGAAAATATAAACCGGTACTATGTCACATATTTTGCCCGAACACGACCTTGACCTATCATTCCTATACGAGATTGCTGATGGCAGCGATGAGTTTATCGTAGAGTCAATAGATATGTTCCTGCAACAAACCCCCGATCTTTTGGGTACTATAACCACCGCAATTGATAGTAAAGACTGGACACTCGCCGCACAAGCCGCTCATAAGCTAAAGCCTAACCTCGGTTTCTTCGGCATGCCTATAAGCCAGGCTACTATTCAGGAAGTGGAGTTGATGGCAAAAGCCGGTGCTCCCGAACCTGATGCACTTATAGCCAAATTCAACGAAGTGAAAGCTTTGATAGAGCCAAATCTTGATCGGCTGGTGAAAATTAAGGCTGATAAGGAAGCGGGACTGTAAGTTTAGAGAGTCAAGGAATCAAGATAGAAGTTGATTGGAGGTTAGTTGATTAGAGATTGCGCTGAAGTTTTCCCTTTTTTTTATTTTCATTTTGTTATTGCGAGGAACGAAGCAATCTCCCCGCGTTCGTTATCACTTTGCAATAACACAAGATTGCCTCGTTCCTCACGGCAATGACAAAGTTTGGCAGTGGGTGCCGAAATAAATTTGACGTGGATATTTTAGGAATAATTATATCAAGGTGGGGCGTTCATTCTGCACATTCGCACATCAAGCACCCGCACATCAAAAAATTATATTTCTGTTACAGTGAACGTGAAGCTTTCCATAATCAGGTTAGCTAACAGGTTTTTGCAGGCAGTTTCTACTTTTGTGCGGGCTGTTTCTTCATCGGCTGCATCAATTTCGAGCGAAATGTGTTTGCCAATGCGTACATTCTGGATTTCAGACAATCCCAGGTTTTTCATGCTACCTGTTACTGCTTTACCTTGCGGATCGAGAATTTCTTTTTTCGGCATTACGTCTATTTCGGCCTGGAATTTTTTCATTGGGCGTTGTTTAAATACAATTTGCTTGTGTTAGTGTTCTTTTGGCGTAGTGCTCATCATGCCGGTGTTCAAAAATTTGAACTGGATAACAGACAAAGCGATATAAAACAGTATTACCGCCGGAACTGCTGCAAATTTAAAAAATAGAATGAGTATTGCCGAAAACAGGAGTAATAAATAGCGGGAAATATTTTGATTGAAGTCGCGGTTCTTGAATTTCAGCGACATCATTGGTACTTCTATCACCAGCAGCGTACACATAACAATTATCAATACCGATAACACGTAAGGGTTTTGGAGGTAATCGGTAAAAACGCGGTTATGGTGATCAAGTATTAATGGGAACGAAGCGATGAGTATAGCATTTGCCGGGGTGGGCAAACCTATAAAGTTTTCGGCCTGGCGTGTGTCTACGTTAAATTTAGCCAAACGCAGGGCCGAAAACACAGGTATTAAAAATGCAATGAAATTGAGATATGGGCTGATATTATCTATCTGTCTTGCCTGCAAAAGCAGCTGATACATAATAACCGCCGGCAAAACGCCAAAGCTCACCATATCGGCCAGTGAATCGAGGTCTTTACCAATTCCCGAGAATGATTTTAGCACACGCGAGGCAAGGCCGTCGAAAAAATCGAAAATGGCCGACAGAAAAATGGCGTACGATGCAGCTATGTGCTCTCCTTTAAAGGCTAAAACTATACCTATGCAACCGCTGAACAGGTTTGCACAGGTAATAGCATTTGGCAGGTGTTTTTTAAGGCGTTTCTTCATTCCGCTATGAAGGTATCCAATTAATATTAAATAAATATAAAGTGGGTTATTAACTTTATGCTAATATAACTTCATAAATATTTTTTTATTACGAATTCATCGAAATCAAAAACTCTTCGTTCGTTCTGGTACCTTTTATCTGGGCCTGTAAGAACTCCATCGACTCCTGCGAATTCATATCGGCCAGGTGGTTACGCAGAATCCAGATCCGTTGCAGCGTTTCACGATCAAGCAACAGGTCGTCGCGGCGAGTGCTCGAAGCAGTGATATCAATTGCCGGGAAGATCCGTTTGTTAGATAATTTACGATCTAACTGAAGTTCCATGTTACCTGTACCCTTGAACTCTTCGAAGATCACCTCGTCCATTTTCGAACCGGTTTCTGTCAATGCGGTAGCAATGATGGTTAAAGAACCGCCGTCTTCAATGTTACGGGCTGCACCAAAGAAACGTTTCGGCTTGTGTAAGGCGTTGGCATCAACACCACCCGATAAAATCTTACCTGATGCAGGTGCCACTGTGTTATAAGCACGGGCTAAACGGGTGATAGAATCGAGCAGGATCACCACGTCGTGACCGCATTCTACCATACGTTTCGCCTTTTCTAATACAATATTGGCAATTTTTACGTGACGCTCGGCGGGCTCGTCGAATGTTGAAGACACCACCTCGGCGCGTACGCTGCGGGCCATGTCGGTTACCTCTTCTGGGCGCTCGTCGATCAGCAGGATGATCAGATAAACTTCAGGGTGATTTTTGGCGATAGCGTTGGCTACATCCTTCAGCAACATTGTTTTACCTGTTTTTGGCTGCGCTACGATCAAACCACGCTGTCCTTTACCGATAGGGGAGAACAGGTCCATGATACGCGTTGAATAATTACCCGCGTCGGTGAACAGGCTCAGCTTTTCTGACGGGAAAAGCGGCGTCAAGTGATCGAAAGGAACGCGGTCGCGCACTTCGGCCGGAATACGGCCGTTAATGGCTTCAACGCGTACCAATGGAAAATATTTTTCGCCTTCTTTAGGCGGGCGGATGCTGCCGCGAACGGTATCGCCGGTTTTAAGGCCGAATAATTTTATCTGCGACTGTGATACGTAAATATCATCGGGCGAAGTAAGGTAGTTATAATCTGACGAGCGCAGGAAGCCATAACCATCGGGCATAATTTCCAGTACGCCTTCGTTTACAATAACGTTATCAAAATCGAGGTTGATTGCCAGCTCCTGAGGTTTTTGCTGCTGCTGGCTACCCTGGTTAACGCGGCGCTCCACTTTTTGCGGGCGGCCTTCGGTAACCTGGTCGTTGGTTTTGATTTCAGATTCAGAAACGCCTTCAGCGCTACCCTGAACAATACCGTTATCGGCTGTATTGTCGTCTTCATCAACAGCAGGCTCGTCGTCGGTTATATCAAAAAGGCTGGTATCGTCAAGCGGTACCTCAATGCGCGGTGCGGTGCTGCTTTTTGTGGTACGGGTGCGTTTGCGTGTTTTTTCGCCGCCTTCCGGAGCGGCCGGGGGAGGTTCAACTGCAGCATAATTGCTGGCAGTAATATCTTGTTGCATACGGGCAGCTTCTATCAGTTGTTCCTGTTCAACAATACGGGTTATCAGGGATGCTTTTCTAAGTTCGTCGGCTTCTGTGATACCTAAATTTCTGGCAATTTCTCTTAACTCTGAAACGAGTTTATCGTTCAATTCGTTTGTATCAAACATATTATGAATTATAGTTCAAAAAGGATTTTAAATATTTGTGATGTATTTATCTGTCAATAGTAATTATTGGGGGGTAACGGGCGGTTACCCGGTTGTTAAAGCTAATTGCAGGGACTTTGTGTGTGTGCTGACAAGTTCTATTTATATTTTTATAAACGGAGATGTATTGTATAACAAGTAATAGATAAATTTATTATGCAGCTCTTTTAGAGAAATCTAAACCCATGTAATGATAACAAAAAACGTGGAGTTATAAATGTTTCTTTAGTGCAAGAAAAATTCAACGGAAAACATTGCAATTTTAGTCATTTAAATTTAATTAACAAAGTATTTAAAAAAATATCTGCACGAGGCTAACACTTCGGGTAAAATTTAGTTTTTTTGCCCAATAAATAATTGAGCAGCACATGATTTCACGCCAATTCCTGATAGAGCAGATCAAACAAAAAAAGTCGTTTTTATGTGTTGGCCTTGATACGGATATAGAAAAGATCCCTGCCTTTTTGAAGGAATATCCAGACCCGATATTTGAGTTCAATAAAAGAATTATCGACGCTACCAAGGATCTGTGTGTATCGTACAAGCCCAATGCTGCCTTTTATGAAAAACACGGTGTGCAGGGCTTGCAAAGCCTGATAGCTACATGGAAATACCTGCCGAAGGATTGCTTAAACATCATCGACGCCAAGCGCGGCGATATGGGTAATACCTCGGGCATGTATGCCAAAGCCTTTTTTGATGAAGCCGCGGCAGGAATGAGTTTTGATGCTATTACATTATCGCCTTATATGGGGCACGATGCGATTTCGCCTTATCTTGAGTTTAAAGATAAATGGGTGATTATTCTCGCGCTCACTTCATCGGCAGGCAGCAAGGATTTCCAATATCTTACTACCGAGAATGGCTTTTTATACGAAGCCGTGATTCAAAAGGCTAATACCTGGGCCGGTGCCGACCGCATTATGTATGTAGTTGGCGCAACCAAGAGCACCGAGTTTACCAATATCCGCAAGTATGCGCCCGACAACTTTTTGCTGGTGCCGGGCGTAGGTGCGCAGGGCGGAAACCTTGCCGAGGTTTGCCAATACGGAATGAATAAAGATTGCGGATTGATTGTCAATGCCTCGCGGTCTATCATTTATGCTTCCAATGGTGAAGATTTTGCCGAAGCGGCAAGAGCCGAAGCCTTAAAAATTCAACAGGATATGCGCGTTGAATTGGAGAAAGCAGGGGTTTTGTGAAGTAAAAAGCCAAAATTAAAAGTCAAAAAACAGGTAAAAGTTAAAAAGTAAAAATTCAAAAAGGAGTGAGTTGGAGTGGCGTGAGGGCTTGATGAATTTGTGGTTAATCATTTTCATCCTAACACTTTTCCTGCTTCTTATTTTGAATTTTTACTTTTTAATTTTGACTTACTATCAAACAGCCAGCTTACCCTCAATAGAATCATCTAACGTTTTACCTACGGCTGCACCGGCCAATTGTTTTACAAAGGCAATGGCGTTGCCGTGTTTATTATCCCAGTAATAGCCTTCTATCGGTTCAACCTTTAGTATGGAGATACGCGGATCGTCCTCACCCTCGGTGAACCAGGCTTTCATTATAGGTTCCCAAAGCTGTTTGATCTTTTGTTTGTCTTCGCTGATCGATGCTATGCCGTAAATATTCAGGAAATCGGAATGGGCTGAACCCTGGAAAAGCAGGTGCACAAAAGGATCATGAACCAGCTCGTCGTTTTTGTGACTGTCGTTAGCGCTCAGAAACCAGAAATTGCCTTCGTCATCTATTTCCTGCACCGACATAGGGCGGGTAGATAACGGCTGCCCGGTTTTGATGTTACTGCAAAAGAAGCAGCTTTTTGCCTGATTGGCCAGTTCTTTAATTTTTTCTATTGCCTCGGGACCATTGAGGTTTTTGGTGTTTTCTTCCGGCTGTTGTTGATTAATACTATCCATAATAACAATGTTTTAATTGGTGATGTGTTAATGAATAACGAAGCGCCAAAACTATTGTTTAGGGAAAGTAATTTATTTAGAAGTAGAATAGGGGATTGTGTGTCAAACTTACGAAGTTTTTAAAACTTCGTAAGTTTTAGGGTTAGTAGTTCGTGAACTTTTCTGCTATCTTCTCATCCAAAAGCGTTTGATGATGTTTAATGAACTGATCTCGTCCGCCAAATCAACTTAACATTTCTTGCCTGTCTATAATAGTTTCCTTGTTTGATAAATATGCCTTGTAAGATGAATAAGTGTAATCTTGCATATTTTTCACCAATCCAGCCACTACCGGATTTTGATGGATATAAGTTATTATAGTTGTATAATAGCTATCAGAGGTAATTTCTGGTGCTTTAAATCTCCCCTGAAACAAACTGCCCACTCTATTATATCGCTTATTTATTGATTTTGAGTAGGAGATAAAAAAGTTCTTCATGCCCTTTTCAAAATTCACTTCATCATTTACCCGTAAGAAAAAATGAAAATGATTAGGCATTAAACAATATGCGTACACGTTGCAAAATGGTGATGCGTGTTTCTTGAATTGATTTAGAAAGTAAATGCAATTGTCGTCTTCAAAGAAGACGATGTCTTTGTTATTTCCGCGATTGTAAATATGATAATATTTGTCGGCGTAGGCTTTCATTGTTTGTTACCAGACTTACGAAGTTTTTAAAACTTTGTAAGTTTTTTGAATTGCGAGATCTACCCCGCAAATACCATCTTCCTCTCCGGGTACTTAACGGCGTAATTATCAACCATATTGCGGATATAATCATTACCCGGATATGGGGTTAAATGGTTTTTGAGCTGATCCAAAGTATCTGCGTTGAAGTAGTGGGAGATGTAGCCCATGCCGTAAAACTTGCCTTTTTCTATCAGGAGGCAGCTGTGCTCATCGTCGGTGCGGCCGGCGTCGCGGATGGCGAAGGTAGGCAGCGCTTTATTAAGCTCATTGATAGCTGCCGATACCTTTTCGTTGTATTCACCTGCCGATTGATGGCCTTCGCAGGCGCAACTGCCGGAATGAGCGCCGGTACATGCGGCGCTGTTATTTTGAATGAAGCAGAGTTTAGGGCATAGCTCAAAAGTTTCGATAAGTTTCATTAAGATGCTCCGCCCCTCGAACAAAGTATTGCAGCTGTAAATGGCGCCGGTCATTTTGCGGTGCTTGTCGACTGCCAGGCGGAGGTAGCCGCGCTGATCTTCAAACGCATATAAACTAAATGCCTGTTCGAAACGTTTTAGCGAGCGATTGTATTTTGGCCAAAGGCGCTTGATCTCTACAGCTTCCAGCACGAAGGCGATCAGTTCGGTACCGCAGGTTTGAAAGCTGATGTGACAGATGTTACGTAAAAACTCCTGCCGCTGCGGACCGGGATTATTACCGGTAAAATGGCTGCAAACGCGTTTCCGTAAATTCTTTGCCTTGCCTACGTATATTACCTTGCCGGTATGATCGTGAAAATAATAAACCCCGGGCGATAGCGGCAGCGCATCCACGTCCTGTTTAGGCAGGTGCGGCGGCAAAAGCTGCTCCCTCGAATTTTGCTTCAATGCCTTCGGGATATGATTTTCTTTATCATTTTGCAGCAGCAATGAAAAAAGTATCGAGGTAGCCTCGGCATCACCGGCGGCGCGGTGGCGGCTTTCATTAGGGATATTCAGGCTCTGACAGAGTTTGCCTAAACTGTATGATGGCAGGCCCGGCATGATCTTACGCCCCAGGCGCACTGTGCACAGTTTGTTGCATTGCAGATCATACCCGGCCGCAGCCAGGTGATAACGCACAAACGAATGGTCGAAATTGACGTTATGGGCTACGAAGATCTTGTTGTTAAGCAGGTGATACACATCGTGCGCCACATCCTCGAAAGGTGGTGCGTTCTGCACCATATCGTTGGTAATGCCGGTTAATGCGCTGATATAAATAGGAATTTCGCGTTTGGGATTTACCAGCGTTGAATAACGTTCTATCACCTTTTTGCCGTTGTGGATGCAAATGGCTATCTCGGTGATGCCATTGGCGCTGGCATGCCCTCCCGTTGTCTCTATATCTACTATGGCGTACACAGTTGTAAATGTAGAAAAGTTTTTGCTAATAAAATTAGTGTTTTTGAAAAAAGTTTAGCGTCGGGAAGTTAGTAAAGCTCGAAAGTCGAATAATTTAAGGGGCTCCCGTAGCGGGACGCTGCAATGTCATTATAAAAGCAGAGGCCTCTGTGACAGACTCTTTTTTAGTACTACTATTATTGGGTATGTGCTTAACGAACGTCAGTGGTAGTTACTTTTCTTTTCTCTCAAAAGAAAAAGTAACCAAAAGAAAGTCGCGGCTACGTTCTGAACCTACGAATGTTGGTGAGTAAAGTGAGGCTTGTGCTGTTCGGTTCAGCCCTGATGCCGCATTAAAAAAGCTGTACTTTGGGTAGTGCGTATTAAAAAGCCTGATGAAATTCTCACCAGGCTTACTAATTTTTTCTTTGGGTCTTCCTGACTTTTCAGGCTCCTCCAGACTATTTCTTTTTATTTGCCTGCACCTGTTGCTGGCGCATCATTTCTTCCATACGTGCCTGGAAACCACCGCTTTTCTTTTTTACTTCTGGTTTCTTTTTGTTTTCCTGCAACTGGGCGTGGATCTTTTTATCATCCACCATCAGCCTGATAATGTACTGCTGTAAGAACGTCATCATATTGGCCAGGAAGTAATAATAGTTCAGACCAGCCGGATAACTATTCAGCGCACCAAGGAAGATGATAGGGGTGATGTAGCCTATATATTTCATCTGGCCGGTAGCACCCGAAATCTGGTTATTAAAGTAAGTATAGATTAGCGTCGAGATCGTCATCAATAAACACATTAAACTGATGTGGTTACCGATGAAAGGGATATTTGCACTGAAAGTAATTACTGAATCGTAAGTGGAAAGGTCGTGCATCCAGAGGAAACTTTGACCGCGCAATTCGAACAAGCTGGGGAAGAAGCGGAAGAAAGCAATTACGATGGGCATCTGGATGACCAGGGGTAAACATCCGCCTAAAGGATTTACCCCTGCTTTTTTATAAAGCTTCAGGTATTCCTGCTGTAGTTGCGTAGCGTTGTCTTCACCAACTTTCGCCTTGATCTCGTCCATTTCAGGTTTCAGCACGCGCATCTTAGCCATAGACAAATACGACTTGTAGGTGAGCGGCGACAAAACCAATTTAAGGATAATGGTGAGCGCAAGTATAATAAGGCCGTAGTTCCAGTTGAATTGCTTAAGGAAGTTAAATACAGGCAATACTGCAAAACGGTTAACGTATTTTAACGGACCCCAGCCTAAATCAATTTGTTTTTCAAGGGCATATCCCTGATTTTTCAGAATTGAAAACTGGTTCGGGCCAAAATAGAATTCCATTGGGAAAGTACCATCCGAAGCGCGTGGCAGTACCAGGTTCGCACTCATTTGCTTGATGTGCGCAGTGTCTGTAACATCAAGGGCGGTTGCCATGTTCGCTTTGCTGAAACCACCTTGTTTAGAGATCAGTCCGGCAGAGAAGAAGTGTGCTTTGAACGATACCCATTGCAGTTTTTTATCTGTTACCTCTTTGTGATCGTCTTTCGTATCTCCAAAAAATTCGTTGTGCTCGTCAACATCGTTATATGACACGGCTGAATATCTACGTTCCTGCTCCAGATCCTTTTCCTGTTTGCGCGGACTTTCAATCCAATTGATGTTAACGTTGGTGTTGTTAGCCAATATTTGGTCGAGGCCGGTTTCTTTAATGGTTAAGCCAACTTTAAAACCGGTGCCTTTTAATGAGTAGATATAATCAACATATTGCGTAGCGCTATAGCTGAGGCGCATGGTCAAAGTTGATGAATCCTTTTCGGCTACCTGCACATCGCCGCCTGTTGGGGTAAAGTAAAGCTTATCGGTATTGATGCTGGCCGCGCCCGCTGTCAAATTCAGTCCAAAATGGTTCTTCGGACCGTCGAACAATATCAGCGGCTGCTTGTGGAACGTTTTATAATTCTTCAGTTCAACTGAATAAACTTTACCACCCTGCGTGCTCAGTTTTACGCGGATGTCTTTATTTTCGAGCGTTACAAATTTTTCGGTACCAAAAGTAGCTGCGCCGAACGGGCTTTTTAAAACAGCTGAATCAATTTTAGCGGGCTGACCCTTTGCTTTTGCGGTATCGGTATATTTTGCAGTGGTTATCTCGGGCGATTTAATAAGCCCTTTTTTGACAGAATCGGCATGAGCTACAATTCTCTCTTTTTTCAGATCAGCCTCAGAAGGCTTCATAAAAAAGAACGAAGCGCCCATGATGATCATGATCAGGAATAATCCTGTAAACGTATTTTTATCCATTTCTAAGTATCGTACAAATAACTATTGCTTACGGGCATACGCCATTGAAGCGGCGACAAAGTTAATAAAAAGTGGGTGTGGATTAGCAACTGTTGATTTTAATTCGGGGTGAAATTGTGCGCCTACAAAAAACGGATGATTTTTCAGCTCTACGATCTCAACCAGGTTATTTTCGGGGTTAAAGCCTGTTGGCAGTAAACCGGCGTTCTCATAATCCTTTAAGTACTCATTATTAAACTCATAGCGGTGCCTGTGGCGCTCGCTGATGCGCGTTTTTCCATAAAATTTTTCGGCCTTGCTGCCTTTGCGCAAATCGCAGGCATAAGCGCCGAGGCGCATGGTGCCACCTTTGTTTACCACTTTTTTCTGCTCCTCCATCATGCTGATCACCGGGTAAGGGGTCGCAGGATTCATTTCGGTGCTGCTGGCGTCTTTCAATTCCAACACGTTACGGGCAAATTCAACCACTGCGCATTGCATTCCCAGGCAGATGCCGAAAAACGGAATGTTGTTTTCGCGCACATAGCGAATTGCCTCTATCTTTCCTTCAAAACCACGTTCGCCAAAGCCAGGTGCAACTAATACCCCATGCAGGCCTTTCAGTTTATCAACGGCATTATCCGGTGTTAACTGTTCTGATGGGATATAAACCACTTTTACTTTACATTCATTCTGTGCACCTGCATGGATGAACGCTTCAGCAATTGATTTATAAGCATCGGGCAATTCCACATACTTTCCAACCAAGCCAATCCTGATTTCCGACATCGGGTTTTTTAATCTGCCCAAAAAGCTCTTCCAGTTTTCGAGGTTCGGCTCATTTTTGTGCGGCAGTTTTAATTTTGCCAGCACGGTTTTGTCCAAATGTTCCTTTAACATCAGCAGCGGCACGTCATAAATTGTCGAAGCGTCTATCGATTCGACAACCGCACCTACGTTAACGTTACAAAACAGCGCAATTTTTTTTCGCAAATCGGCATTAAGGTGATGCTCGGTACGGCAAACCAGCACGTCGGGCTGAATACCATATTCCAGCAACATTTTAACAGAGTGCTGGGTAGGCTTGGTCTTTAATTCGCCTGCGGCAGCAAGGAAAGGAATCAGCGTTAGATGGATCACCAGCGAATTGCTTGAACCCACTTCCCACCTGAACTGACGCACGGCCTCGATATAAGGCAGCGACTCGATGTCGCCCACGGTGCCGCCTAATTCGGTGATCACGATGTCGAAATCACCGCTTTCGCCAAGGATGCGGATGTTTCGTTTAATTTCGTCGGTTATATGGGGAACCACCTGAACCGTTTTGCCAAGGAACTTGCCCTCGCGCTCGGCATTGATCACATTTTGGTAAATGCGGCCGGTGGTGATGTTATTTGCTTTGGACGTTGGCGTATTTAAAAAGCGCTCGTAATGACCGAGGTCGAGGTCGGTTTCGGCGCCGTCTTCGGTTACATAACATTCGCCGTGCTCATAGGGGTTCAATGTTCCCGGATCGATGTTAATATAAGGGTCGAATTTTTGGATGGTGACACGGTAACCGCGCGATTGAAGAAGTTTTGCGAGAGAGGCCGAAATAATACCTTTCCCTAATGACGAAGTAACGCCGCCCGTAACAAATATGTATTTAGTCATGTGATTTTTGTTAATCCGGAGGGGCGATTTAAGCCCTTCCAAATTGTTTGTGTACGGGATACAAAAGTAAGAAAATTTTTGGGGTTGGGAGGGGAGTGAGAAAGTAAAAATTAAAAATTCAAAAGTAAAAAAGGATTCATTGATAATCAATGTATTACCAACTAATCATGCCATTTAGAGCGTGAGCGGGAAATCTTAGACGACTGTGCATTAGCGCAATGAATCAGCGTTAAAGCATTGAAGGAATGCATGGTGCGGATGCAGGGTGTATAAGATTTTTTCGCCATGCTCAAGAGATAGCTTTCACTACGTTCGAGGAAGTTGGATATGCTTCAGCCTATTGCTTCGCTTCCTGCCCGGTATTGTAAAAATGAATAAGGGCTTTTATTTGTTCGTCGTTAAATTTTTTTTGGGCGGCGTATTTGGCGTAAGCATCAGGATTGTCCTTTAGCATTGTAACAAGATCAGCTTTGTATTTGTCGGTTTTGCTGCCGTAGTTATCGTACAAGCCGGGTTCTTTTACGTGAAATAGTTGATCGTTTCCTTTGGTGACAAACAGCTCGCGTGAGCTTGTACCATTTTGATAGGAAATATTCAGGTAGTAAAGATTGATCTTGCCCTGCTCTGCCACTCCAAGAAAAGCGGTATGTTTTAAAACAGGGACGTAAACTGCCTTTGAGTGCCGGGTAAAGCCGGTGGTGAAATATTCTTTTACGGTGGTGGTATCGATCACTACGCCTTTCTTCATGCCGGGGCCAATGTATTTTGTTTTGCCGAATAAGGGTTCCGGATCGATATTGCAATGGATGGTATCGCCTTTGGTGGTGATAACCATATCCCAGTACCGGGTTTGGGCGCTTGACGAGAGGGCGATTAGTATTAAGCCGATAGAAAAGATGGCTTTGGCTATATAGGTGTTCATTAAAATTATAAGAGATGGTTTAGTTTCTTCAAATCATCCGGCGTATCAATAGCGTGTGTTTCCAATTCTGTTTCAGCAACCTTAATGCGGTAGCCATTCTCTATCCAGCGGAGTTGTTCCAGGCTTTCGGCTTTTTCGAGAGAGGATACCGGGAGTTTGGTAATTTGCTGCAAAATATCGGCGCGGTAACCGTAAATGCCGATGTGTTTAAAATAGGTATAGTGACTTAACCAGTTCTTTTGCTCCTGTCCGCGGATATGCGGCAGGGGAGAGCGTGAAAAGTAAACAGCTTCAGAGAGCTTGTTGATGACTACCTTGGGCGAGTTTGCATTGAAAAGCTCTTCGTCGCTCATGATTTTTTTAATCAATGTAGCTATTTGTGTTTGCTCATCATTAAAGCAGGCAGCCAGTTTGGTGATCTGTTCAGGGTCGATATAAGGTTCATCGCCCTGGATGTTGATTACGACATTGTATTGGGGATGCTGTTCTGCTACTTCGGCGCAACGGTCGGTACCGCTTTGATGATTGGGCGAGGTCATTACAGCCATGCCGCCGAAGCTGAGCACGTGGTCGTAAATGCGGGTATCATCGGTGGCTACTACTACTTCCGTTAGACTAAAGCATTTCTTTGATTGCTCGTAAACTCGCTGGATCATGGTTTTTCCGGCAATATCAACCAGCGGCTTTCCGGGAAAGCGGGAGGACGCGTAGCGGGCGGGGATGATACCGAGGATGTTCATTTAAAGTGAATGGTTTTAAAAGCAGCTAATGCTTGTTGCTGATTTTCCAAAGATAAGTTTTCACCGTTGATCTGAAAATTAAAGGTGGTTTTGCGGCTGTGAATGTATATGCCGGTCATGCCTCTACCGGGAACTTTCGGCCAGATTGTCTTGAAAACGTATTGGCTGTTGCTATCTACCTGAATGTTGTGATTTTTAATTTCTGCCGTTAACTCAATCGGGATGTATATTGTACTATCTTTTAATGTTAAATCGGCGATATAATCGGCTTTTGGGAATTTATCTTTTTGTGACTTCGTTGGCGCATGAATGGTTCTTTTTGCATCGTCGTCTGGTATATGGCCACTGTAGGTAATGCCGGATTTGCAAAAATAACATTCGCGCATCCATCTACGTTCTTCGAGAAACTCTTTTTCTGTAGGTAAAAGATTGCTGGCGTAGCCCATGCCGCTATAATCAAAAGAAAAGGAGCATTTAGGGCCTTCAATTTCTCCAACAAATGAATCTATTCCCTGTTCCTTCTTATAATTCCATTCCTTCGGGACGGATATTTCAAAGGCTTTTAAATCCAATGTCTTCCTATTGCTTGTTAACCCTGTACAGCTTACAGAAACCAGCGGCAATAACAAAAACCAAGACCTTCCATTGATCAATCTTGCAAAATCTGTCAGTATCTTATTGACAAAGGTATTCATGTTTATTGTCTATACACTGGCGTTAATGGATGCCGTAGAGATTGCTTCGTTCCTCGCAATGACGCGCGGGGGGAACGGTTGACAACCCGTGTTATTAAAACAACCCGTGAATATCCCTTTCAATCAGCTGTACAATGGTAGCCAGGTCTTCGGTGTTGTTGGCGAAATCGATGTTGTCTTTATCGATTACCAGCAGTTTGCCGAGTTTGTAGCCCTTGATCCATTTGTCGTATTTCTCGTTTAGTTTTGACAGGTAATCGAGGCGGATGCCGCTTTCGTATTCGCGGCCGCGGCGCTGGATGTTGTTCACCAGTGTAGGTACCGACGCTTTGAGATAAATGAGCAGATCTGGTGGTTTGATGAACTCGGTGATGTTGTCGAATATGGCGGTATAATTCTCATAGTCGCGGGTGGTCATCAGCCCCATATCGTGCAGGTTTTCTGCAAAAATGTAGGCATCCTCGTAGATGGTACGATCCTGGATGATATTTTTACCGCTTTTCTGGATGTCGATGATCTGGCGGTAACGGGTATTCAGGAAGTAGATCTGCAGGTTAAAGCTCCAGCGCTTCATGTCGCTGTAAAAATCCTCAAGGTATGGATTATTGTCAACGGCTTCGTATAACGCTTCCCAGCCATAGTTTTTGGTCAGCAGTTCGGTGAGCGTAGTTTTACCGGCGCCTATGTTTCCTACAATTGCGATGTGCATACTAAAGAGAGTTCATGGTTAATAGCTGTCAGTTCATGGTTCATGGTTGATAGTTCATGGACGAACGCGTACCGGAAATACCTCGACAAAAATCAGAACTGAAACTCGGACTAATATACATTATGAACTATGAACTACCAACTATCGAACTTTTTTTTCGGCGATGATTAGGTTAGTCCATAGTCGACGGACGATAGACCATAGCCCATTTTCTAATTGATGGTTCCTAGTCTATGGACTATCGACTAATTAGAAGCCCCTGAACCCAATCAATTCCCTCACTTCTTTAAGCGTTTTTGAAGCGCTTTCGCGTGCTTTAATGGCACCGTGACGGGCCACCTGGCGCAGGTAAGGCGCATCGTTGGCAATATCATTTATTTTTTCGCGGATAGGCGCAGTAGCGATGATGATGTCTTCGGCCAGTTGCTTTTTCAGATCGCCGTAACGGATCTGGCAGCTATTGTACAGGTTGTCGAAGTGCTCGTAAGTATCGGCAGAAGAAACCACGTTCATAATATCGAACAGGTTTTGAATTTCTACCGGTTTTTCTGAATTTTCTACAGTTGGTCCGCTGTCGGTTACCGCGCGCATTACTTTTTTGCGGATAGCTTCCGGAGTATCCGACAGGAAAACGGCATTGCCTTCACCTTCTGATTTACCCATTTTTCCTTTGCCGTCCAGTCCAGGTATCTTCACCAGGTTATCGCTGAAATTGAAAGCAAATGGCTCGGGGAAATATTCTTTACCATACAGCCTGTTGAAACGGTTGGCAAAGGTGCGGGCCATTTCCAGGTGCTGCTCCTGGTCTTTACCTACAGGAACCTTGGTTGCGCGGTGCAAAATAATATCGGCAGCCATTAAAACCGGGTAGGTTAGCAAGCCTGCGTTCACATTATCAGGGTTGGCGCGTACCTTATCTTTAAAAGAGGTAGCGCGTTCCAGCTCGCCCAGGTAGGCGTTCATATTCAGGTACAGGTATAGTTCAGAAGTTTCGGGAACGTCTGACTGCAGGTAGATTGTTGCTTTTTCAGGATCGATGCCGGCGGCGAGGTACTCTACCAATACCTGTTTCACGTTTCCGTGCAAGTCGGCAGGGGTAGGGTGAGTAGTTAAAGAATGCAGATCGGCTATAAAGAAATAGCAGTTGTATTCATGCTGCATCTTCACAAAATTCTGTATCGCGCCGTAATAATTTCCTAAATGTAAGTTTCCGGTTGAGCGGATACCACTAACAACAGTTTCCATGGCGCGAAAGTAAGTAAATTTTATATTTTTGAATACGATGAAATTAATGTTGAAGAAAGTGCACAGGTATTTATACATATTTTGTGTTGCCATGTGTTATTTCTTTTTCTGGCCGTTTTTAAAGTATTGTTCACTCAAAACCTCCCGGTATGGCGCCATGAATAAAGCACGACGCACGTGGGGCCTCATTAGTTCAGGTTTGGCAGGGTTCTTTTACAAATTTGAGTACGAACAGCCCATCGACTGGAGTAAGACCTATATCGTTTGTCCTAATCATAGTTCTAACCTCGATATTCCGGCTATGTGCGCGCTGGTGAATACCAATTGCAGCTTTATGGGTAAAGAAGAGCTAATAGATGGTATAGTTACCCGCTTGTTTTTCCGCACAGTAGATATCCCGGTGAACCGGGACAGCAAAATGTCATCGTACCGGGCCTTTAAAAAGGCTATAGAAAAGTTGCAGGAAGGTATTACCCTGATCATTTTTCCCGAAGGAAAGATCAGCGATGACTACCCGCCCACGCTTCACGAATTTAAGAACGGTCCGTTCAAGCTGGCTATCGATTATAAAATACCTGTCATCCCTGTTAGCTCTTCGCAAACCTGGAAAAAGCTTTGGGACGATGGCAGTAAATACGGCAGCCGCCCGGGTATTTGTAAAATTTACGTACACAAACCTATTGATACAACAGTGTACGGCCCGGATGATGCGGATAGGCTGAAGGATGATGTGTATACGCTGATGGCGGAGAAGCTTGTGGAAGGTGGAATTGTGCCGGCGGCGGATGCGGAGGTTTTAAGTCAAAATTAGATGGTAAAAAGTCAAGACGGGTTGGCGGGAACACTTATTTAATCCGCACGTCAAAATCCGCACATTAATTTTATTTTTGGCTACCATGAAACTCTACGTTAAAAAGATCCACACCTATTTTTATCGTTATAGCGTTGCTTTTTTCTTCCTGTTGGTTTGGCCCGTTTTGTATTTTCTATCGCGCAAAAAAAGCCGGTACAAATACATTAATGGTATGCGCCGCTTTATTATTTTTTGCAGTACGTTCATCTCGGGGATATTTTTTAAAGTGGATTATGAAGAGCAGATAGATTGGAAACGCACCTATATTATTGTGGGAAATCATACCTCGAACCTTGATGTTTCGGCTATTAACCTGGCAGCAAAAAATAACCATTGTTTTATTGGTAAGGAAGAGCTGTTGAGTAACCTTGTACTCGGGTTCTTTTTCAGGACGATAGACATTACCGTTAACCGGGACAGCAAGATCTCATCATTCCGTGCATTTAAAACTGCTGCGGAGCGAATTAAGGAAGGGGTAAGCGTTGTGATATTTCCGGAGGCCACTATACCGGATGATTACCCGCCTACGTTGTTTCCCTTTAAAAACGGCGCTTTCCGGCTGGCTATAGAGTTGAAAGTGCCTGTTTTGCCGGTAACGTCGCCAAATACCTGGAAAGTTTTATGGGATACTGGCAGCGAATATGGCAGCAGACCGGGCATTTGTGATATATTTGTACACAAACCCATTGAAACGGCGCATTTAACCGTAGACGATGCCGATGCATTGCGCGATGAGGTTTATGATATTATTAAAAAGAAATTGGACTTAGCATGACCATTGACAAGGAAACCGTTGATAAAATAGCTCACCTTGCCCGCCTTGAACTGAACGAGGGCGAAACGCAGGATATGATAAAGGATATGAGCAAGATTCTTGATTTTATGGCCAAGCTGAACGAAATTGATACCACCGGTGTAGAGCCTTTGGTATATATGACCAACGAAGTAAATGTTTTACGCGAGGACGTGGTGAAGCAAGAAATAACACATGAAGAAGCTTTGCTAAACGCGCCTAAACATGACGGCGAGTATTTTTTGGTGGCGAAGGTAATAGAGAAGTAGTTTTGAGTCCGAAAGCCGGAAAGTCAGTAAAGTCCGAAAGCTTGAACTTCAAATATGCTCTCCATCTTTCGGGCCTTACTGACTTTCCGACTTTTCTGACTTCCTGATGTAACAAAACCAACCGTACTACAGTCAAACGGGAAAAAAATATGGAGCCACTTATCACCCTTAAAGATATCGGACGTAAATATGTTATTGGTACGGAGATCATCCATGCCTTGAAATCTGTTTCGCTGACCATTAATAAGGGGGAATTTGTTGCGCTGATGGGGCCGTCGGGCTCTGGGAAATCGACCCTGATGAATATCCTGGGCTGTTTGGATACGCCTTCGAAAGGGGAGTATATCCTGAACGGCATCAACGTTAGCCACATGACCGATAATGAATTGGCCGAGGTGCGCAACACTGAAATCGGCTTCGTATTTCAGACTTTTAACCTGCTTCCGCGTAATACCGCGCTTGATAATGTGGCGCTTCCGCTGGTATATGCGGGTGTTAATAAAGAGAACAGGCAGGCCCGCGCAAAAAAATCACTCGAAAATGTTGGATTGGCCAATCGTATGGACCACAAGCCTAATGAGCTTTCGGGTGGTCAGCGGCAGCGTGTTGCGGTGGCCCGCGCATTGATCAATAATCCGTCGATTATCCTGGCCGATGAGCCTACCGGTAACCTGGATACCAAAACATCGATTGAAATTATGGGACTGATGGAGGATATCCACGCCAAAGGAAATACCATTATCCTGGTAACACACGAAGAGGATATAGCCTTACATGCTCACCGGATTGTCCGTATGCGTGATGGCTTGGTTGAAAATGATTACCCGAATACCAATATTCAAAAAGTTGACCGGACTGCTACACCGGTGAAGGAAACCACTGAGTCAAAAGGCAGACCTCACGGTTCACCGGCTAAGGAAACCATTGAACCTGAAGAGACTAAAAGTGACAGGATAGACCTGAAGAAATAAATAGTTTATTACCTGGCTGCCGAGTGCCGCACCTACGGCGCGGAAATTTGTTTTGTTATTTTTCTACCAACATTTGGCCCCGATGGGGGCGGTAGTTAAGTTAGGTTTATTAGGAATATTTCTTAACCAAAGCTTCCTGGTTGCCTCACCTAAATCCTCTCCAAAGGAGAGGACTTTAACTTCGCGCCTGGATATTAAGCCCTTCTACTTTGAACAAGGGTTTGGGATGTGGCGAGAAACATGCTTGTAAGTTCCTTAACTTAATGACATTACCCCGACGGGGCGGTAGTTTGCCGTGTGAATTGTCGTTACATTTATTTGTAATTTAGACGCGACTACGAAATTAGTTCACAGATTATTTTTCTTAAAAAATAAGTCAGCCTGCCGGTTTCAACGTCCGGCAAGCTGATTGCGCCCGCAATTTTTAGCAGCAAACCATTACATCACTGTCCGGACAATACTGTTGGTTTGGTGCGAAAGAACAATCAGGATCTACGCCTCCGCCTGGTAACCCCGGCCCCGGGCCGGTTACAAAATTAAAGCAGTAGCATCCTGGTGGAAGCGGATCACCGCCACCTAAAACATTTCTCAGCTCGTTCCTTGTGAGTTTTTTCATTTTTGATAAGTGTTTGGTTAATGCTCTAAGATAAAATAAAAAGCGGATAACCGACACCGGATGAAAATTATTTATTCGCACGTAGTGCACAGGCGTGAAACAAACTCGCAAAGTGTGGTGGCTTGTTCGGCGGTGATCTGGTCGTGGCAACCAGCTATGAGGGTATGTTCTACCACTTCTACAAAAAAATGATCATGACGAAGGTCCATGGCGGCGTTGCGGAACTTACGGTCGCAGGCGTGAATGGCTTTTTCGCGATCGTTCACCAGCAGGTAATAGGTATCGCTGAAGGCTTTGTCTTCCTCGAAATCAAGCTCTACAGGATGAACCAGTTCAATGAGTTTATCGGCAAGGGTTTCGCGGCGCAATAGGATGCGGCCGAAATCGTGCTTCATGTAGGCCAGTACCCAAACCTGATAGCTGTGTACATCGGTAGTGCCGTGTTGCCGGGTGTGCTCGCGTGCTACGGTTTCCACAAAAAGCAGGTAGCCATCGTTGTTATTTTCGTGCTTGATAACGTAAGATGCCTTCAAATTTACGCTCGTATAGCGCCTGAAAACCTCGAATTGTTCGAGTTGAAAATTAATGTCGCCGGTAGGCTGAATACCGAATTTTGGCCGGGCCGATTGGTACACGTTATTGTACCAGTCAATTACCGGTGAAGTAAGCGCAACCGTATCAAAGGGGTAATTATCCATTAATAGTAGAAATTAATTCAAAAGTAAAAATTCAAAAGTAAAAAGAAGCACTCGTGACAATACTGTCATCAAGCTCCAAATTAATAGAACTATGATGCCGGGATGAAAGGGATGTTACAGGGGAAGTGAAAATTCAAAAATGACAAGAGATGTGGGGATAGAATGCCTAAAAATAAAACAAGTTCGACATGACGGGATTTTTATTGCAGTTTTTTATTCGCACATCAAAAATCTGCACATTAACACCCACATCAATACGCCTTCATCTTCCCGCATGAACAAGCACAATTGTCGTCCTTAATACCGAAGGTTTGCAGAAAATGGTGGTAAAAGCCGATGCGGTCGTTCATGCTGAATATGTTTTCGCCTTTGTTACATTCCACTTCGCCGTTAATGATGAGGATGGTCATGCCGAAGCCGGGGGTACGGTTTGCGGCTTTGTCGGCGGCGTTGGGCTGCCATTTACCGATCATCACATCGTGGGCCGACGGTTTAGCGGTTTGTGGTGTCATCCAGAAGTAAATGGCCGTTTTAAAAGCTACCACCGGGTCGGTTTCAATCAGGTCGGGGTTGTTAAGCAGGATCTTTTTATCGCCGAAGATACAATCGGACGCGTAGCCATAGTTTCCATTATAACTTAACTGCAGCGGACCGCGGCCATAATATTTTTTACCGGCAACGGGCGGATATGCATCATTTTCAGCAGTGTATGGCAGCGAGGTGTTGCTTTCGTGGACGAACATCAGGCCATCGTCGTATTTGCCGTTTTCGCCATGACGGGTTTCGTGGGCGATATTGGCGAAGAACGCCGCAAGTTCTTTTTTGTTGGTTTGCAGCTCCTTTTCGGCGCAAAAGTTGCCATAATCGATGGTGTAAGTGCTGTCGGGTTTCTTTTTGGCCCAGTCTTCGTTCCAGTCTTCGTCCTGGCGCACAATAGCTGATTTTCCGGTGTTCTTATCTGTCCGGATAAATTGATAAACCGAAACAGCCCGGCGGGTGATCTTAACCGACACCTTGCTCATGTCGTTCAGGGCTTTTACAAACGCCGCGTAGGTATAAAACTTATCGCGCTGCGGAAACAAGGCATCGAATTGCGCTTCGGTGAGGAAGTTTGTAATGGGTGTTTTTTTTGTTTGTACGGCAGCAGACGTGTCTTTCGCGTTAGTTTTATCAGTTGTGCCAGTACACCTTAAGCTAACAAGTATGGTGGCGGCAACTATAAATATGGATGATATAAAGAGGGGCTTTTTCACGGTGTTGTATTTTAAACCAAAGTTGGTGATAAATTTTATATAACGCGGAAACGGACTGCATGTTTCTGGCGGAGGGGATTTTGTGGAGTAGGCGGCGGTACTGTATTGGCGGTAATGTAGTGCGGCGAAGGCTCACCCGGCCATTGCTTCGCTCGGCCACCTCTCTTCCGCAAGCGGAAAAGGGATTTTTTCGTAGAGACACAACACATTGTGTCTCTTGGATGCGGATTTGTTGTTATAATGCCGCTTGGTTGAGAGGCGGAAGGTATTGCGTTTCTGCAAAACGTTTCCTATTAAAATTTACCATCCATTAACATAATTTCCTTGTCGAAATCTAAATCAATATCCTAACTTCGACGATATGCTGATACGCGGATATTCATAATCGCGTTTGCTATTTGATATTATGAAGATATACACAAAAACTGGAGATAAGGGCCTCACTTCATTAATAGGCGGTACGCGGGTGCCTAAGCATCATTTGCGTATTGAAAGCTACGGGACGGTGGATGAGCTTAATTCATACATTGGTTTGATTGCCGACCAGGACATTACCGCGCATGATAAGGAAATATTGAAAGAAGTGCAGGACAGATTGTTTACCATCGGCTCTTCGCTGGCGGCTGATCCGGAGCGGTCGAAGATGGTAATACCTGATCTGCACGATGAGGATGTTGACCTGCTGGAAAAGGAGATGGATAAGATGAATGAAACCCTGCCTGAGTTGCGGCATTTTATATTGCCGGGCGGCAGTACTACGATATCGTATTGTCATATAGCGCGTTGCGTTTGCCGCAGGGCAGAGCGCCTGTCGGTGCACCTGGCATCAGAAAGCACCGTTGATGAAAAAGTGAATATTTACTTAAACAGATTGAGCGACTACCTGTTTACCCTGGCACGTAAGATAGCGCATGAGAATGGAATAGAAGAAAATAAGTGGGTACCGAGGAGTTGATAGTTATTGCTCATGGCCGCGGCGGTTTGTTCACTGAGTAGCATTAGTAAATAGTTTGCGGCGTTATATGGTATTAAACAGCTGTTTTTTTACTATCTGTGAACTATGAACCATTAACTATGAACCTCTTCCAACTAAATGAAAAAAAATGTTGATAATCGAATAAAAAATATTATACTTTTGCGAAAATGTTAATTTACCAATAAAAATAAATTATATAAGAATATGTATTGGACACTTGAACTTGCATCACACCTGGAGGATGCGCCCTGGCCAGCAACAAAAGACGAACTGATTGATTATGCAATCCGCTCCGGAGCACCTGTTGAAGTAATAGAAAATTTACAAGCATTGGAAGATGATGGTGAGCCGTATGAGAACATAGAAGAAATATGGCCTGATTACCCTACAAAAGATGACTTCTTTTTTAACGAAGACGAGTACTAATAAGCTTGATGCCTACGAAAAACCTTGCTCTGCAAGGTTTTTTTGTTAGCACTCCTTTTTGGAATGGTTTTGGTAATACGGTGCACAACATTTTATCAACTAAAACTTTACAAAATGAGAAGCTTACTTTATTTAATCGCAGTGATCCTTGTAATAGGGTGGATCTTTGGATTTTTCGTTTACCCTGTTGGTGGTGGACTGATTCACATTCTTTTAGTAATTGCAGTAATTGCTGTACTTTTAGGTATTATAAGACGGGCATAGATTTTTTCGTCGATAGACGATGAACCATAGTTCTCGGCAAACTTCGGTGGCCGTAGACTATGGTTTTTTTTGTCCATAGACCATAGACCATGGAAAGAAAATGTTTGTGATTGAATAATGGGCTAAGGACTATCGTCCATCGACTATAAACCTCTCCTCAAAATCATCTCTGCGATGGCCAGGTCTTCGGGAAAGGTTATTTTAATATTTTGATGACTGCCTTCGGCGAGATGAATTTTTATGCCTGTTTCTTCAACTACGCTGGCATCGTCAGTGAATTTGGTGTTATAAGGTTGCAGGTATGCTTGTTTTAGCTGCGCGTATTGGAATGTTTGCGGGGTTTGCACCAGGTAAACGTCGTCGCGGTTTAAGCAGCTTGAGCTGTCACCATTCATTAATCGTACCGAATCGCGGCTTTTAATAGCCGTTACGGCATTGCCGAGTCGGGCGGCCTGGCGATAACTGTTGTCTATGACCTGGCGTTCTGTAAGCGGCCGTACGGCGTCATGGACGGCTATGAGCGCTTGCTCGTCAGCATTTATCGTGTCAAGGCCATTTTTTACGGAATGAAAACGTGTAGCGCCACCGGTTACCAGCTTATGCTGCAGGGTAAAGCTATGGGTTGAGCAGAGATCGGTCCAATAGGTATGATATTCAGCAGGAAGTACGAGGATAATTTCCGGTTTTACCGCTGAGTTGTGAAATGCTTCGATGGTATGCATCAATACCGGTTTGCCGCAAAGCAGCAGGAATTGCTTGGGAACAGCTGTCTGCATCCTGGTGCCGGAGCCGCCGGCTACGATTATAGCGTAGGACTTAAATTTGAGATTTGAGATCTGAGATTTGAGATTATTGTCGGTCATTTAGCTATTGTATAAAACTAAAAAAGATTTGAGATATAAGTTTCTTTTAAACTTAATATCGCAAATCTCTTATTTATCATGTTGAGAATGAAAAGTTAAATCTCACTTCTGCTATCTCGCGTCTCAAACCTAAACTTAGATGATCAGCATGGCATCACCGTAGCTGTAGAAACGGTATTTTTCTTTAACCGCTACCTCATAAGCATTCATGATATGTTCATAGCCGCCAAATGCCGAAACCATCATCAACAAGGTTGATTCTGGCGTATGGAAATTGGTGATCATTGCGTTAGCGATACTGAAATCGTACGGCGGGAAGATGAACTTGCTGGTCCAGTCGTTAGCGGCTTTCAATGTTTTGTTAGCCGAAACAGCCGATTCGATGGTACGCATTGAAGTAGTGCCCACCGCGCAGATGCGTTTTTTGCGTTCAATGCCACGGTTAACAATGTCGGCTTGCTTTTGCTCAATGATGAACTGTTCGGAGTCCATTTTGTGTTTGGTCAGATCTTCAACCTCAACCGGGCGGAAAGTTCCCAAACCTACGTGCAGGGTTACTTCGGCAAATTCAACACCTTTCAATTCAAGGCGTTTCATCAGTTCGCGGCTAAAGTGCAGGCCGGCAGTCGGAGCAGCAACAGCGCCTTCGTGTTTAGCGAAGATGGTTTGATAACGCTCTTTATCTTCGGCGGTAGCTTTACGTTTAATGTATTTTGGAAGCGGTGTTTCGCCCAGGATCTCTACGTTCTTGCGGAATTCCTCGTCGGTACCGTCAAACAAAAAGCGGATGGTGCGGCCGCGTGATGTAGTATTGTCAACTACCTCGGCAATTAACAAGTCGTCATCACCGAAATATAATTTGTTGCCTACGCGGATTTTGCGGGCAGGGTCAACCAAAACATCCCATAAACGGAGCTCTTTGTTTAATTCGCGCAGTAAAAAAACTTCGATGGTAGCACCGGTCTTTTCCTTGTTTCCATACATGCGGGCAGGAAATACCTTGGTGTTGTTCAGGATCATTACATCCTGGTCATCAAAATAATCAAGTACGTCTTTAAATATTTTGTGCTCAATTTTGCCTGAATCGCGGTGTAAAACCATTAATCGTGCTTCGTCGCGGGTGCCGGCGGGGGTGTGTGCAATAAGTGATTCAGGCAGGTTAAATTTAAATTGAGATAATTTCATGTTAAAAGATATGAATTTTCAAGGGCGCAAATGTACGGAAAATATTTGGATTTTATTAATAAATTTATTACGGACGTATGGTTTTACATTAAGCGGACCAACAGGCTAAAAGATAAACGACCGTCAGGTTAAAAGGTTTATATAAGCAAACATAAATCATAGAACCAATTTTGTAACGTTTGGTGTTAATTTTTTTGTTTTTGTGAAAGGAAACTAACTCACCATCGTCATTTCCGGCTCCGATTGAAACGGCAATGGGGGTAATAACATGACAAAAAAGCCCCTTGCCGTTTGCGACAAGGGGCTCACTTATTTAAGCATAACGCTTATTTACAGCAATCTTCCGGAGAAGTACAGGTTGCCGGTGTGCATTTTTGTCCTTTAGGGCAAGCGGTGCAGGTTGTTTGTTTGGCCTTTACTTTTTTGGGGCTTGCAGGCGCGTTTGCTATAACGGATGATGCCGCGAAGAGGATCGCGAGCACGCTTAAACTTACTTTTTTCATGTTTTTTTTTATTTGTATTGTTAAATAATCTAATAAATCAACGGTTTAGGTTGTTGGAGATTACTAACAATTTTTCGGCGGTTTCCAGTCCGATGAGGCGTAGGCAGACGGGCTGCCGATCTTATAAAGGGAGACTGGTGTCGAAATAGAATAAAAGGGTGTTGTTTGCAAGCTGATACTTTCTGCCTTTAAAAAAACACAGATACAACAGGAGAGCATCATTGTGCATCCCTGTTTATCGCACCCTTTATTTTGACCGGGGGGAGTGGCGTGATTGCAATGCCCGGCCATTTTTTCGCAGCACGTTTTGGCGGAGACGGTTTCAGTATAAGGCCTGATTGTGCCGTTAACGGACAAAAACAGGAAACATCCTACTAAAAAAACCGACAGAAATCGCATGGTTCAAATGTATTAAATAATTGAAGCAAAGTACAGGCTGACGCTTGAGATCAATCTAAAAAGTAAAAAATTACAATACATTAATATTAGTTGGAATTGTTGTAACTTAATTGGCTGTAAATGGTCTAAAGTGTATTGCTTTCGCAGACAAAATAGCCGGTATCAATAAAAATCCCGGTTCAATCATATTCACAGATGCTATTTTTAAAACTTTTCAGGGAGAGCTTTTTATTTGCTTACGATGCGTTGAGGCAAAATAAACTACGTACATTTTTGTCGCTGCTGGGCGTAACCATAGGGATCTTTACCATTATTTCGGTTTTTTCGGCGGTGGATACACTGAAAAATAACCTGCAGAAAAGCGTTAATAAGCTGGGCAGCAATAGTATCTATATCCAGAAATGGCCGTGGGTGAACAATGGTGATTCCCCCTGGTGGAAATACCTGCAACGCCCCGACCCGAAGATCAGGGAGTTTGAGGCACTGCAGAAACGCAGCCAGACCGCGCTGGCTGTTTCATATGAGATTAGCATTGATAACCGCATTGTAAAATACCAGAGTAACACCGTGCAGGGCGCACAGATCGACGCAGCTTCGCACGACCATGACAAAACCTGGAACTTTGATTTTGAGGACGGCAGATACTTTACTGAAATGGAATCGCGGGCCGGCAGTCCGGTTACTGTGATAGGTCATGATATCGCTGCCGATCTTTTTCCAAATGGCAGCGGCGTAGGCAAGCAGATTAAAATTATGGGTCGCTATGTTACCGTGATCGGCGTATTCAAAAAAGAGGGTAAAGACATTTTAGGTATTACCGACGACAAGGAGATACTGCTGCCGCTTAACTTCGCCAAAAACATCATTGATGTACAGTCATCCAATTATAACCCGCAGATTGTAGTACGCGGCAAAAACGGCCTCACCGATGTGGAGGTTGAAGAAGAGGTGCGCGGCCTTATGCGCTCCATTCGTCGCCTGGGGCCTAACATAGAGGATAACTTCGCACTTAATAAAACCACTATTCTTTCTAACCAATTGGATGTTGTATTTAACGTGCTGAATATTGCGGGCTTGATTATTGGAGGATTTTCCATATTGGTTGGCGGTTTCGGTATTGCCAATATCATGTTCGTATCGGTTAAGGAGCGTACCAATATTATAGGGATCCAAAAATCACTGGGGGCGAAGGGGTATTTTATCCTGCTCCAATTTTTGATGGAGGCAATTGCGCTTTGCCTGATGGGTGGGATAATTGGCCTGGGTATGGTTTATCTGCTTACATTGGCAGTGAGCGCCGCGGCGAACCTAACCATTGTGCTGGATATGAAGAATATCATCGTGGGGGTGGGTTCATCGATATGTATCGGCATTATTTCAGGCATTATTCCTGCTTATTTTGCTGCGCGAATGGACCCCGTGGAGGCGATAAGGACGAATTAGTCCTTGGTCATTAGTCATTAGATTAGAAGAATCTGCCGGTAGCCAGAACCGTGATTCGCTTGATGATAAGATTTAAGGATTGATCTATAGATAAAATCTGAGAATCCTTTAATCTTGTGAATCAAGTTCAGACGAATGAACCACTTGATCAACCAACTTACCCCACCAACACATAGAATCCTGCAATTTTCTGGTATAGAGTATCGGGCACAAAAGGCTTGGTCAAATAACTTTGCATACCTGCGTTAAGGGCTTTGGCGTGGGTTTCGGGCATGGCATCGGCGGTGAGGGCAATGACCGGGATATCGGGATGAGTTTGGCGGATGAGCCGGGTGGTTTCGAAGCCGTCCATATCTGGCATCTGGAGGTCCATCAAGATCAGGTCGTATTCCTTTCGTGCCATCATTTCGATAGCGATAGCGCCGCTGATGGCTTCATCTGGCTCGATCTGCCATTTTTTGAGAAATTTGGAAGCGATCATCAGGTTCATTTTATTATCATCAACAATTAATACACGCATGCCGTGCAGATTACGTTCGGCAGCAAGGCTCTCGGCCGGCTGCGGTTGCTGATCGCTTTGCGCTTTAGCAGCGATATCAAAAGTGATAGTGAATGAGAAGGCCGTTCCTTTGCCTGGTTCGCTGATTACAGAAATGTTGCTGCCGTGCAGGTCTACTAATCGTTTGGTGATGGCGAGGCCGAGACCGGTACCGCCGTAGTCGTTCTCGTGTTTTTGCGATTCCTGTACAAAAGGGTCAAAGATGAGGGCCAGGTTTTCGGGAGCGATGCCTATGCCTGTATCGGCAACTGTGAATTTAATGGCTGCTTGTTTGGCGTCAATAGTTTCTTTTTCGAGCAGGAGGCTTACTTTGCCTTTGTGCGTAAACTTAATGGCATTGCTTAACAGGTTATTTAATACCTGGCCAAGTCGTACCTGGTCACCCAAGAGGTATTCAGGTATCGCCGAATCGACAGATAACTCAATGTCCAGTTCTTTTTCGGTAGCACGGGCGTAGAACGACTGTTTGAGGTTTTGCGCCAGTCCAAAAATATCGAATGGCAAGGCGTTCAGCGCCAGTTTACCGGCTTCTATTTTATTGTAATCTAAAATATCGTTGATAATAGCCAGCAGGTTTTCGCCGGAGAATTTAAGGATGTTAAGATATTCGAGCTGTTCAGGCAGCGGACTTTCGCTCAGTAATAAATTGGTGGTACCAATTACAGCATTCATCGGTGTACGGATCTCATGGCTCATGATAGAGAGGAACTCCGATTTGAAATGTGATGACTTCTCCGCCTCTTCCTTCGCCGAAATAAGGGCCTCAGTTGCTTTCTGCCGGTCGGTTATATCTTCACCTATACCTGTTATTTCTTTTATGGCGCCGCTATCGTCATAGCTTACCGAATTTTGCCAGCTTATGATACGCTGTTCGCCGTTACGGCAAATTATGGTACCGGTAAATTGCCCGTCGCCAAGGTTGGCGGTGAACGAGTTGTACATTTCGCTGCGCTGATCTTCGGGTACGAATTTTTCGAGCCAGTTTGGGCCCAGGATCTCGTCCTGGTTATAGCCAAGCATAGTGGCCATTTGTTTGTTACAGAAAATAAGACTTCCGTTGTTATCTATAGATATAGCCGGAAGCTTAATGGTTTCGAGTACAAGTTTATATTTGTTTTCGGTACGCTGGTATTCAATTTCGGCAAGTTTACGCTCGGTAATATCCTGTATAGTGCCGATAACCTTGCGCACGGTACCATCGTCACGCTTCAACAACTTACCTACTATAACGCTGATATGTTTGATGCTGCCGCCTGGCGTTACGATACGGTAGCTGTAGGAAACCTGCGCATTATCTGAAATGTGCTGCAGTTGCTCTTTTAATATATGCCTGTCAGAGGGGTGGGCGTATTTTATCAGCAATTTAATTATGCTGTCTTCCTGTGCTGCATCCTGACCGATCTCAAAAATATTGCTGATCTCATCACTCCAGGTAAGTTTTCGAAGAACAATATCCCATTTCCAATTGCCTATTTTAGCAATGGTTTGCGCTTCCATCAGTTCGGCCTGACTAACCTTTATTTTCTTTTCCGACAACCGGGCTTCGGTAACGTCCTGCGAAATACCGGTAATACGTTTCAAATTACCTTCGCCGTCTTTCAGTAACTCGCCCTTCAATACTTTTATATACTTCAGCTCGCCTGCAGGAGTTATCAGCTTGTGCTCAAATTCGGTTTTATCTATTCCGGAAATGTCGGTAAAATAACTGTAGGCATTTTCACGATCATCGGCATGTACAAGGCTCAGATAAAATTCAAATTTTTGAACGCCGTCGGGAATACTATCTACGCCTAATATTTTAAGCAGACTTTCGGAAAGGAATGTTTCGCGGGTGGGTAAGTCAAAATACCAGTTACCGATCTTTGCAATTGCCTGCGCTTCGTTTAATAACCCCTCGTTTTCTTGGAGCGCCTCTGCATATTTTACCTGTTCGGAAATATCGCTTACAGAGGCCGAGATGCGATAGGTGTAATTTCCGGAACGATCAAAAACCGGGGCCATTTTTGCAATAAACCACTGGCCGGTACCAAAGTCAGAAGGGTAGCTTATAGATACGGGCTGGCGCGTTTTGATTACCTTATCAAGTGCATCATTGAATTTCTTTGCTTTTTCATCGCCCAGAATATTTTCCAGCTTTTTGCCGACGCAAATTTCGGGGTTTACCACCCGGCCCTCTATACGCCTGAACCAGGTGTTAAGACAAACCTTATCTTCATCAAACTCAAAAATAATATCATTGAGCGAGTTAATAAGGGCGTCCATTTTTTTACTGTTGGTACGCAACTCTTCATCATTGATGATCAGGTTTTTATTAAGATCGATCACATTGCCCATGGCGTTTTGAAACCTGAGCTTATAGGCTGCCATTACCAGAAAGGATACAAATGCAATGGCAGTAAATGTGAGTAACAGCATAACCATAATGCCGGTGGAGATATACAGCTGAGGCGCCGTAACGTAGGCCAACACTATGGCAATTATATTTAGCACGCAGAGTGCCGCAAACTCCCATGCTTTTTTACAAAATAGCGTGAGGGCTATAAAAACGGTGATGGCGCTAAAGAGATATACGTGGCTAAAGCCGTTTTTACTTAGCAGCAGGTTGTTATTTATTACAAGGAATGTAACGATAGCTGCATATTGACTAATTGTCCGGGCCCGCATATCATCGTAAAATGACAGGATCAGCGCCACGAGGCAAACGGAACTGGCAACCAGGCGCAGACCAAGCGGATCATAAGAATTGTAAAAGCAGAGAAAATGTAGCGAGGGACTGGCTATCATTAAACTGATTAACAGCAGCTGATAAATAGAATTGTCGTTTTGTACAAATAAAAGCAGCTTGCTTTTAAGGCCCATACGCGCTAATTGTTTTAATGATGGTGAGTGTTAAAATAGTATTAAGGTTTAAGCCCTTATATCACATGAAAATTTTACAAAATGTAAATCGTCACGTGGGCTATTAATACGCAGATTTCTTTACATTTGTTGCAAACAAAATATTTTCCTATGTCGGAGACAGCACAGTTAAAAATTGGCGATAAAACATACGAGCTTCCTATAATTGAGGGTACCGAAGATGAAAAAGCCATTGATATTTCTAAATTAAGAGACCAATCGGGGTTTGTAACTTTCGATACCGGCTACAAAAACACAGGCGCCACCAAAAGCGCCATTACTTTTTTAGATGGTGAACAAGGGATACTAAAATATCGTGGTTACCCGATAGAACAGCTTGCCGAAAAATCGAGCTTTATTGAGGTTGCCTATCTGCTGATCCACGGCGAACTGCCTACTGAAAAGGAACTGAGCCACTTCCAGTACGAGATAAGCCGCCACACGCTGGTGCACGAGGATATGAAGAAATTTTTCGACGGTTTTCCGTCAAAAGCGCATCCAATGGGCCAGTTGTCGTCACTGGTTTGCGCCATGTCGGCTTTTTATCCCGAATCATTGAAATCTATCCAAACCCAGGATGAGCTGCATTTGAGCATCATCAAAATGCTGGCTAAAATGGCCACGCTGGTTTCTTGGATCTATAAAAAATCATTAGGTCACCCGTTGATCTATCCACAGAATAAATACGATTACGTTACCAATTTCCTGCACATGACCTTTGGCCAGCGTACCGAGGAAATTACTATCGATCCGGTAATTGTAAGCGCTATGAACACGCTGCTGATCCTGCACGCCGATCATGAGCAGAATTGCTCTACGTCAACCGTGCGTATCGTGGGTTCGTCTGAATCAAATATTTATGCATCGGTTTCGGCAGGTATCTCTGCATTGTGGGGCCCGCTCCATGGCGGCGCTAACCAGGCAGTAATTGAGATGCTGGAGAAAATTAAAGAAGATGGCGGCGATACCGATAAGTGGATTGCCAAAGCAAAAGACAAAAACGATCCATTCCGCCTGATGGGCTTCGGTCACCGTGTTTATAAGAACTTTGATCCGCGCGCCAAGATCATTAAAAAGGCTTGCGACGATATTTTAGAGAAATTGGGCATTGATGACGAAGTATTGGAAATTGCCAAGAAACTGGAAGAAGTTGCTTTGAAAGACCCGTACTTTGTTGAGCGTAAGCTTTATCCTAACGTGGATTTTTATTCTGGCATTATTTACCGCGCGCTGGGTTTTCCCACCGATATGTTCACCGTGTTGTTTGCTCTTGGTCGTTTGCCGGGATGGATAGCCCAGTGGAAAGAAATGAAAGAAAATAAAGAGCCGATTGGCCGTCCGCGTCAAATCTATGTTGGTGCTACCAACAGGGATTATGTGCCGATGGGGGATAGGTAGACAACAGTCGATAGACCACGGTCTATAGAAGTAATAAGAGGCCTGCAATTCTGAGGAATTGCAGGCCTCTTTTGTTGGGGAATTGTTTAAAGAAGCGTTGCCATTTCGAGCGGGAAGGGGACATTCTTTTTTTGAGAACGTTTTGATGTTAATATTGAGTGGCCCTTTTTATGCTTCTAATCTTTCAAAAATCCTGTAAAAAAAAGCCCGCCGGGGTTAACCGTACGGGCCTTTCAGTCAATCCAATCAACTCTGTTTTATTGTTTTACAAGCTTGTAGGTAAGCGCATTTAAGTCAATTGTTACTAAATAAGTTCCAGACTCTGCAATTGTTATATTGTTATTGTCGGCTGTATCAAGCACACCCGCAGTTGTTACCGAGCCGTAGTTTTTGCCCCAATCATGATTCATCCGGAATTTAATGGCACCGCCTGCTTTTAAAGTTACCACAGCCGACCATGTTTGGGTGCCGTTGTTAAACTTCATATCAGTATCACTCTGATAGCCGCTGCCATTAGGCCAGCCGCCCGGTGTGGCATCGCCCACAATGCTCCACAGTGTCGGGGTTAAGGTTAGCGTGTTTTTGTTTACATCCAAAACTACCTGGTTATAGGTAATATTAACAGCTGGGTCGACAGTAGATTTTACGGGCGCGTAAAAATTGTTGCCTCCACCGGTTACATATTGGGTAGTATAAACAGCCGGCACGCTTGTTTGCTGACCATCGGGCGTGGCCCATTTATTAGTCCAGTTTTTTGCCGGCGTAATTAAAAATTGATCATTACCCGGAGTAAATGGAATAACACCGGTAAAAATGCCATTGCTGGTTGCCGACTTTAAGCTGTCTTCCATCGGGCCCGGGTTTGGCCAGCTCGAACCTTCATAGGCGCCTGGCACATACACATACGATACAAGCGAGAATGGCGTAACTGTTAACGCGACCACATTTGAATAAGCCGGTTTTACGCTCGAGCTTGTGGTGATAGATTGCATAACACGCACGTTAACAGGCGCAGCAACATTAACTGCAAGGCCGAGCTTTAACAGCATGGCGTTGAAATCGGCGGTTGAATACCCTTGTGACAGCGTTTTTCCTGTAATTACAACCGATGTTGGATTTGCCCAGTTGTCGGCCGCTGCGTCAATTTGAAGAGTATTGGTCACAGCTGCGCCGCTGTAACCAAAATTGGCAGCGGTAAAAGTAAAGTTTATTGCGGCTGATGCGTCGTTAAGCTTGCTTTTATCTAACACCAGTGTTGTTGCCGAAGCCTGCAAAGTACCGGCCTCGCCGCCGTTCGACGTCACTTTAACGCCGTCCTTTTTACAGGAGGCCAGCATTAGCAGCGCAATGCCGCTTACTGCTAAAGTTTTTGTAAATATTGTTTTCATATTTCCTTTTATGATTTTATGTTTTAAAATTTAAGCAGGGCAGCCTAAGCGCCCCGCTCAATATTTTTTATATCCTATTTATACCCCGGGTTTTGAATTAAGGTAGGGTTGTTAATAATATCGGTAGAAGGAATTGGCATTAGTTTCAGATCGTCTGAAACTGATGTGCCGCCTTTTACGCCGCCTTTCCAGGCCCACAGATACGAGCCGCCGGTGAATTTATCAAAGCGGATCAGATCTGTTCTACGCTGCATTTCGAACAATAATTCGCGGCCGCGCTCATCGAGCATAAATGGCAGGGTAAGGTCGGCCTGGGTAATGTTGCCCGAAGTATTGCCATACGCCCTGGTACGCACTTTATTTACGTAGTTGAGGGCGGTAGCGGCATCGCCGCCTGTACCGCCGCGTAATACTGCTTCGGCATAAATCAGGTAAACATCAGCCAAACGGAACATCGGGAAATCGGTGTCCGGGAAGTTACCGGTATTATCGGAACCCACCTGGCCGGTTGATGTTACGTTTCTGAATTTCTGAATAGCGTAACCATCGGTGAAAGTGTATTCGTCGTTGATCTCAATGTTCTGACCGGTGGTAAAAAACATGGCGCGTTTATCGGTTTTACCGCTCGGATCATTAAACAAAGCAACGTATTGCTTGGTGGTGCGTAAGCCGGCCCAGCCGCCATTTATGCCAAAATCGGCAGGGTTCATAGCGCCGCCTACCGATGCGTGGATCAAATAGGTCATGCCGCCATAGCCTTGCGTATGTGTACCGTCAGACTCAATAGGGAAAATAATTTCCGGCGAAGTGTTGTTATCGGCAAGAAAAAGATTTTTGTATTGAGGATCTAATGTATAAGCATTTGAGTTAATAACCTTTGATGCATAAGTGATAGCATCAGTGCTGCGATCGGTACCGGTGTAAACTTTAGCATTAAGATACAGTTTTGAAAGCAGGGTCCAGGCTGCGGCCTTATCAGCACGGCCATATTCAAAACGCGGAGCACCAAGATTGGCGTCGATGGCTTTTAATTCACTTTCAATATAGGCGAAGATATCCGCGCGTGATTTTTGTTTCGGGAAGAACACGCCAACTTCATCGGCCTCGGTGATGAAGGGTACGCTGCCGTAAAGGTCAATTGCATGGTAATATGCCAACGCTCTGAGGAAACGGGCTTCGGCACGATACTGACGGGCGGTGGTAGCGTTGTCGCCGGTGATGCCGTTCTTCGATAACTGATCATCAGAAGTTTGGCGGATAAACTCGTTATCCAAAGCTATTTCGTAAAAAATACGATCGTACATAGCCCTGATGAACTCGTTCTGTGAGTTCCAGGTCATATCGTGCAGGTTGTGCACGGTACCATCGTTCCAAACAATCTGCGCTTCGTCTGTAGTAAGCTCTTCCATATTGAAAAGCTCGCGCAGGTAGTTCGAGAAGCCCTCATCAATGCCGGCTACATCGGGGTTACCTGACGGCCCTTGCTGGCCGCTTAATGCAAAGGCAGTGTATAGTTTGGCTAAAGTTGGTTTGTAGTTTTTAAAATCTTTGTAAACGCTCGCTGTAGTAAGCTGCCCCTGGGGAACCAGGTTCTTTTTACAGGAGGTTACGGTGACAGCTGCGCACGTTACTGTAACAAATGCCAGCTTTTTAAGTAAATTTAATTTCATTATATTATGTTTATAATATTTGTTTTCTTTTAGAAAGTAGCATTTACACCAATAGAATACACACGCGGACGCGGATAGATATTGTTATCGATACCGGATGAAACTTCCGGATCGAGGCCGGTGTATTTGGTTACTACAAAAACGTTCTGAACGTTACCTGTTACCCTGAAGTTGCTCAAGCCCGCAATCTTACCAAAGTTGTAAGAGATGTTGGCGTTATCCATTCGAAGGAACGAAGCATTCTCTACATAATAATCAGAGTAAAGCTGATACTGCTGGAAGTTTGTTTTCAGGATGCTGTTGGGAATATTGTTCAGGTAGCCCTGGAATTTTAAACCCGCATAAGCGCCGTTGCTTGCTTGTACCGCATTGTAAACATAGTTATCCAGGTTGGCTCGCATAGTAACACCAAGTCCCCATTTTTTGTAGGTTAAGCTTGAATTGAAACCCATAAATACCGTTGGGTTTGGATGTTTGTACAGGTATTTATCGTCGATAGTGCTGCCATTGCCATTTCTGTCAACATAAGCGCCATCAAGCGGATTGCCGTTTTGACCGTAAACCTGCTGATAAACATAGAACTCATACGGAGAATATCCTGCTTTTAACAATTGGATAGTGTTACCCACACCGCCCGGAATATTACCTGTTGCAATGATCTGGTTAGGATCTTTTGTTGCCGAAATATTATCGATCAGGATCTTGTTGAATGAAATATTATAGCCAACGCTCCAGTTCACGTCTTTCGTTGCAATTATGTTTGCGTTAATGTTGAAATCAATACCCTGGGTGTGCAGGTTGCCAATGTTGGCAAACACGTGGTTGGTAAGGTTGGTACCATCGGCCACCGGTGTATCAAATAACAGGTCCTTCGTCTTTTTATAGTAGTATTCAATACTTCCGTTTATACGGCCGTTAAGAAATCCGTAATCAATGGCAACGTTGGTTGTTGCAGTTTGTTCCCATTTAATGAGGCTGTTGTAAGCATCGGCACGAAGCGTATTGATAAACGAGTTGCCAAACTGGTAGCCCGCGCTGCTGTTGCTTGGGTCATACACGGCAAGGTATGGGAAATAATTGCCTTTACCCAGATCCTGCTGACCGGTTATACCATAGCCAGCCCTCAATTTCAGGTCAGATAATGACGAGATTCCCTTAAAGAATGATTCTTCTTTTAGTCTCCAGGCTAACGCTACTGCAGGAAAATACCCGTTGCGGTTTGTTTCTGAAAAGCGGGATGAGCGGTCATCGCGGATGGTTGCTGTAAGAAGGTATTTATCGTCGAATGTGAAATTTAAACGGCCAAACGGCGATTCGATGTAGTACTGACCCGGGAATGAGTTTGAAGCCGCGGTGGTAATGTGTGTTTCATCGGCAGCGTAGGTGTTCTCAGGTTTGTCGTAAATGTGGAAATACTGGTATGAATAGCCAACCTGCACGTCCAGATGGCTTTTTATGCTCTTAAAATCTTTACTATATTTCAGGTAGTAATCATTATTGTACGTATAGTTTTCGTTAAAATACTGATTGTACATACCCTTATACGTTTGATTATAGTTTGATGCCGCAGTAGCAGGGATAAAGGTGTTACCCTTACCGTCAGAAATGTCGCCGCCGAATGTTGCATTAAACTGCAATTCTTTCAGGAACGGGAAAGTATAGTTGAGCGACAGGCTTCCCAATGTACGGGTGGTGTAACCGTTTGACTGGTATTGATTTAACAAGCCAAGCGGGTTACGAGGCGCCAGGCTGCTCGGGTTGCCGTTGCCACTTACATCAAGCCATTCAAAATAGCCGCCGTAAATTGTTTTGCCCGAGTAAACCGGCTGGGTAGGGTCGAAGCCCACAGCCGCGCCGATTGCATTCTGATTGGCAAATTGCCTGTCGGTGTACGATTCTTTAACGTTGAAATCCAGCTTTAAGCTCTGGCGTAAAAAGTCGTGATTTAAATTCAGGGCAACTGTAGTTCTTTTCAGGTTGTCGTGCTTTAACACCCCGTCCTGATCGAGGTAACCGATAGATAAGCGGTAGGGCAGGCCTTTGATGCCGCCCGAAAAGCTGATGTTGTTATCGGTGGTGAAAGCCTGGCGGTAAATGAGGCTTTGCCAATCGGTGCTGGCTTTGCCAACTTCTGCTTTCTGAGCATCGGTTAAGCCCGCTATAGCGCTGCCTGTAACCGCGCGGAATTCATCGGCGGTTAATACCGGCGCCTCTTTGGTGATCTTTGACAGGGAATTTAAGGAGTTGAAATTGATGGTGAATTTATCGCTCTTTCCTTTTTTTGTAGTGATAATAATTACCCCGTTCGAAGCACGTGAGCCATAGATGGCCGTTGCCGATGCATCTTTCAGCACGTTGAACGATTCAATGTCATTTGGGTTGATGGTGGCCAGCGGATTATCGATCCCGCCGATAACATAATTACTTACGGGAACGTTATCGATAACGATCAAAGGATCATTACTTGCGGTAATTGAAGCCCCACCGCGGATGCGAATTGTGCTGCCTGCACCAGGCGCACCACTGTTTGAGGTGATCTCGACACCAGATACTTTACCTGTAATTAATGCCTCGGGAGTAGTTAGGGGACCCTGGTTAAAATCTTTGGCGGTAACAGACACTACCGAACCTGTAAGGTCCTTTTTACGCTGGGTGCCGTAGCCAATAACTACTACTTCGTTCAAATTGGTGTTTTGAGGTTTCAAAGCAAAATCAACATCAGTAACTATGGAGTTTGCAACCGTTAGGGTTTTTTCTGAGGTTATGTAACCTAAAAATTTGGCGCTAACTTTGTAGGAGCCCGGCTTTAAACCCGTAATGGTGTAAACGCCGTTAGGATCGGTTGTTGCACCAAGGGTTGTGCCGGCAATGCTGACAGCGGCTCCCGGCACCGGCAGGTTGGTTTCGTCTACCACCTTACCTCTTATGCCTCCTGTTTGCGCAAATGCCATTACTGACAGCATTAAAAATGCGCATAGAAGTGCATACTTTTTTGAGTAATTTTTTCTCATATACATCTTAGTTTTTAAATTAAAAAAGGGCTTTATATGCCTGTTATAATTGGTTTGCTATTTTTTGTGGAAACAGCACGTGCCTAATTTACATTTAGGTTTAACAAAAGCAAATATTATATATAAGATAATTTTAGGAGGTTTTTTGCCGGAATTTTTAACTTATACGAAAGGTGGGTTTTTGAGCGTTCCTTTGGGAGAAATGCTAATTTTTATCGCTTATTTTGTTAAAAATGAAGTTTTAATTTTCTGAGTGTGTAAAAATTACACATTTGGCAATTTTATTTAAAAGCAATCATTTCCGGGAACGTTCCCGGAAATGAATTGTTTGTATGACACTTTATAATGAAGAAAAAAAAATTTTTCTGCGCGTTTTTGGTTTTCGGCCAAATTCTTTTGGCAAAAGCACAGGTAAAAACCTTGTTTAAAACGGGTAAAATCGCTGCCCTGAAAACGACCGATGAACGCCTTTTCCTGGCAGGCGACTTTAATGGCTGGAACCCCACTGATACGGCGTGGCAACTGAAGCCCGGAGCCACCGGTGAATATGCTGTTATGAAGCGCTTGCCGAAGGGAATTTATCATTTTAAGGTAACACACGGCGGCTGGCAGAAAGTGGAATGCACTGAAAATGGAAAACCTGTGGACAACCGGATGGTGACGCTGGTTAATGATACCTCTATTACACTTGATATTGCGGGCTGGCAGGACAATTTTGCGCCCCAAGAGAAGAAACACACCGCCAGCGCACAGGTACATATTATAAGCGAAAAATTTGAGATACCGCAGCTGGGCCGGCAACGCCGGGTATGGATTTACCTGGCGGCAGACTATGCATCATCGCGGAAGAAATTTCCGGTGATCTATATGCACGATGGGCAGAATTTGTTCGATTCCTATACTTCGGGTTATGGGGAATGGGGGATAGATGAGCTATTAGATAAGATGAGCGCGCAACGGGAATGTATTGTTGTGGGTATAGATCATGGCGGGGAATACCGGATAACCGAATATGATCCGTATAATTCAAAATACGGAAAGGGCAGGGGCAGTGATTATACGGAGTTTTTGGTGAAGACACTGAAACCTTATATAGACGCGCATTACCGCACTTTAAAGAATGCGGCCAATACAACAATTGCCGGCAGCTCAATGGGGGGATTGATTTCGATGTATGCCGCATTGAAATACCCTGGCGTATTTGGCAATGCGGGCGTATTCTCGCCGGCGTTTTGGATAGCGCCTGATATTTATAAATATGCAGAACAGCAAAAACTCACGGCAAGATCACGTTTCTACTTTGTGTGCGGCGATGCCGAAAGCGACAGCATGGTAGCCGATATGAAAAAGATGGCGGGCATCATTCGTGGTAAAATAGCTGCTGAAAGGAATTCACCCGTAGTAGTGGTTAAAGGCGCCAGTCATAACGAAAAACAATGGAATGGGGATTTTCCGGGGTTTTATGATTGGCTGACGAAGCCGTAGGTACAGTTCCGAAATTCCGTCCTCCCCCTTCCCCGAGGGAGGAATTGCACCATCCACGCTTTAGAGCAGCAAATGCCAAAAAATATCGCATCACCGGAATTTCTCCAATATTTATTCGCTTTTGCGCGTGAAAACGCAAAATATTGCGTCTCTACAATGAGGTGATCCCCATCTAAAATTTATTTTATCTGCCTAAAAATCAGTTACAAAACAAAGTGTATAAATTACACTAAGACGACAAATTTCGCCGATGAAAACTGTACTTTTGTAGTCGAAAATAGGGCGTTCGTCTATTTCACCTAAATTAAGTGTAACGTTTCGAAATAGCTCTCGTCTTATGGTTGTATTTAAAATTAGAGAAATACAATTAATTGACAATCAAAAGTATAATAAAATAAAAATCGCAATGAAAACCAAAATTTTATCCGTAATCACAATTTTAGTTGTAGTATTAGGATTCACCAAACCTACCTTAGCAGCAACCGCTAATCACGATGCTTACACCGTTTTAAACGACATCAACAACATTAATAAAATCGAAGTTCACGGAAACGTGGAACTGTTTGTTTCGGACGCTAACACCGATCAAGTAAAAGTTTACAATAAGTACTATTCAGAAAGCGCCCTGGTGCAAAGCAAAAACGGCGTACTGAGCATTGCTTCGTACAGCACAGAAAAACTGGTAGTATGGGTAAGCGCTGCCGACCTGCGCGCTATCTCTGCTTATGACAACGCCGAGATCAGAACTTTCGGCAAACTTTCAAAAATTGAGTTCGATGTTGACCTGCACGATAGTGCTTTGGCTAACCTGAACCTGAACGCTTTCGATGCTAACCTGACCGTTAAGGATAACGCTAAAGCTAACCTGACCGGCACAGCCGACCAGTTAACTTTGAACAGCGATATTGAAAATGGTGTGAACAGGAAAAACTTTACAGCTGCCCGTTACAGTGAAAATAAATCAATCTTCTCTGCTGAGTTAAGCAGTGAAACTATAGGTATGTAAGCCTGACTTTTGCAAAAGTTCAACATATATTTATTACGGAAGCTACCTGTTTATTAAGCAGGTAGCTTTTTTGTTTTTGAGGATCTCACTGATTTGAGTATGATTTCACCGATTGGAAAAGATTTTGCAGATCGGGAATGATTTTTTAGATTGAGCAATAAATTGTGTGGCATGAAGCGTATTATCTTGTTTATCGGCCTATTGTTTCTACTGATATTTATCAACGACAATGTTATGGCGCAGCAAAAAAATCAAATGGTAAGAATAGCAAAGATCCAGGTTGACCCGGCACAATTGGAAAGCTACAATGCCGCACTGCAAGAACAAATGACCACAGCCGTTAAAGTTGAGCCGGGCGTGCTAACCTATTACGCTGTTGCGGATAAAGAACATCCCTCACACATTACCATTCTCGAGATCTATGCCGATTCGGCCGCATACCTATCTCATATAGAAACACCTCACTTTAAAAAATACAAGGCAACAGTTCAGCACATGGTTCAATCGCTCGAGCTGGTGAACGTGGATATTATCGGCGTTGCTAAAAAGCCCGGCATGTAATTAGCTCGCCTTTTTGGAGGTAACATATTGGGCGGTGATCAATAATAAAAGCGTGCGGTCGTCTTTCGCTTCGTCAAGATTTTCGGTGAGTAACTGTAATATCTCCTGGTTTTTCATTTTCACAGCCATCATTTGCAGTACCTGGAAAGATGCCACTTCGATGCTCTCCATGTTTTGTAAGTAGAAGAGGATGGCCATGTCGCGTAAGGCCTTATCATCTTTTTGCTCATTAATGGCTGTGAATGCTTCTTCGATCATGCCGGCCAGCCCGCCGCAGCCCGTGGTTTTATTTTCTGCACCGAGTCGCTCATAAATAATGTCCATCCGCGCCACCTGTTTCTTTACATCCTCAATGGTTTCGAGAATGGCGTGGTTGAGATCGGTAAAATAAGCCTGCCCGGCCAATTCGGGGAAGCGCTCTATCATGTGTTTCTTGGCGCAATAGATCTTATCAAGATTATCGGTGAAAAATTTGAGCAGGCGCTTATCTCCCAAATAGATCGTACGCGAGTGTTGCAGTTCATTTTCCATAGTAAGGGGCAATTGTTTAATCATAGGCTAACAAAGGGAACGGCTTTGTGTTTCGATGGGCTTATAGTTCATGGTAAGAAGAGTGGTCGCAGCGGTAAAGCTGAACCTGAGATGAACTATCGGTTCTGGAGACGCAATGTATTGCGTCTTTACAAAACTCGTTACTGCGGCTGCCATTTTCGCTCCGCACTGTTTCTCACTGTGAACCATCAACCGCCTGGAATTTTCACCGACGATTTCACCGTACTTACCGGGAAAAACCCACCCTGTACCTAATACAGGCCCTTTGGCTGTAACGTTTCTTTTGGGCAGTCGTCTTATAGGTGTATTAAGAATTTTACAGCATATAATTAATTGACAATCAAAAATATAAATATCATGAAAACCGCTATCATAACCGTATTCTCAGCCTTAGTTTTATCACTGGGGGTAGCCAACACTACTAATGCAGCAACTGCAAAAAACACCGACAATGCCGCTTACACTGTTTTAACCGACATGAGCGCCATCAGCAAAATTGAAGTACATGGAAACGTTCAGTTGTTCGTGTCTGACGCTTCTACCGACGAGGTGAAAGTTTACAACAAATACTACGCTGAAAGTGCTTTGGTTCAAAACAGCAAAGGCGTACTGCGCATCGCTTCATACAAAGCTGAAAAGTTAGTTGTTTGGGTAAGCGCTAACGACCTGCGTGCCATAGCTGCTTATGACAATGCTGAAGTAAAATCATTCGGTAAGTTGTCGAAAATTGAGCTTGACGTTGAGTTGCACGACAACGCCACTGCTAAACTGACTATGGATGCCTTCAACGCTAACGTGGTTGTGAAAGACAATGCCAAAGCAGAATTAAATGGTAGTGCAGATGAATTAAACCTTAACAGGGAGATCGAGTCGAATGTAAAAAGCAACAACTTAACCGTTGCTCATTACAACGAAAGCAAGATGACATTCGCAGCCGCTAACGAAGAGCCCGAATTGTTCTAAAAGCCCGACTTTTGCAAAAGTTCAACATATATTTATTACGGGAGCCATCTGTTTGATACGGATGGCTTTTTTGTTGTTTATGATTTCACCGATTTGGGTGATGATTGCAGTGATTTTGTTTTTGGAGATTTCACCGATTGGGGGATTGATTTCACTGATTTTGGTGAGGGGGTGTATTTGTCTTGTTATAACCCATACTGTTATATCGAACGCGCAAGCGGTGTCGTCCCGAGGTTCTCGAAGGATGAGCGCAAAGGCCAATGCCCGCATGTATGGCAGGCGATGCCGCTTGGTGAGGGTCGCCCACATGCCTCACTTCGAGAGCCTCAGTGCGAGCTTAAGCCTCAGCATGACAGCCACTTTCTGTTAGTTTTTACCTCACCACAACCATCCCATTTGTTCCAAAGGCTTTCAGGGCTCTGCTGACTGAAAAATCTTTCAGGTTGATGGTACCGATGAATTCATCTTTAGCGTGCGAGACGTAGGCGTTATTGCCTTCTACCTGTACATTGATGGGTGTATCACCGGTTTTGATGCGCTGTGCAACCTGTCCGGTATTTGTATCGATAACCAGGACCACATTATCGAACGGGGCGGGTGCGAGGATGTATTTTTCATCGGGTGTGATATTGGAATAGAGGATCAAACCCGCCTGCAAGCCTAAATTGCTAAAATGCTTAATTAGCGAGAGGTCTGTTTTGGAAAGCAGAAAGAGTTCATTTTTGCAGGAAGCTACGATATAGTTCTTTGCGATGAGTAATCCTCTTACAGGTGATGCTAATGGCGCATGCTGTAGTTCCGAGCCGGTTTCGGGGTCGATACGGTAAACGCCGCCGGCACCGCACATCAACCACAAGTTTTTTCCATCATTGGAAAAACAAAAGTTATGTGAGCCTTTGGGTAACGGAAAGGTATGCTTCAGTTTATAGCTGCGGGTATCAAATACATGCATAGTATCGCCGCCTATCTCGGTATTTGCAAACAGTTCGTTGTGTTTTCCGGGGCGCACTTTCAGGCCGTGGGGCCCGTTGTGGCGGGCCGTATCTGTCGAGGTATAGATATTGCCTGTAACCTTGCCTGCAAAGGGATCGATCACAGTTATGACGTTACCTGTATGCCCGATCTTCAGATCATAATCCTCCAGACCGAAATTACTGATGAAACATTTGCGGGTAACAGGATCGTAGGTGATCTCGTGCGATTTGAAGCCGATGGGCAATGCTGCCGTTTTAGCGCCGGTTTTTAAATTGAAAACGGCAACGGAATCGCGGTATTGCTGTACGGCTACCAGGTAGGGCTGTGCTTTGGCTATGGCGCTGCACAGTATTGCCAGTATGATTAATATGGACTTGTTCAATTACGTAAAGGGTTAGTGGTGAAATAAATTTAGAATAAAATTCGAATTTCTCAAAGGTTTTCTTTAGCATGTGGGTCCATTACCAAACGTTCTTATGGAACGTGAAAAGGCTATTGATTTTTCTGCCCACCAGATGTTCTTATGGAATATATTATCGATTGGATTGCATGGCGTTAGTTATGTTTGGCAGTGGTATGGTTTCCGCCTGCACTGACGTTCCTGCCTTGCTGTCGGTTGTATTAATCCCGTCAGGGATGTTTGGTGGGTAGCTGCAGAATAAATTTGTTTTGCGTTCCATAGGAACGCCTGGTAAACATCCAACATTCTGAGCAGGCCGGGTTTATCAAAAAGACAGGTCGACAATGTTGTAAAATAAAAAAAGAGCTCCAAAGGAACTCTTTCGCATAGGTAGATGGATAGATATATGATTGTCAGGCGGCTTGTTTAATAGTTGCCTGTTTAGTTTGCTGTGCTCTGAAACGTTCAATGTCTTGCTGTAATAAAGCTTTCAGTTCCAAGTCGATCGATTTTAATATTACGGTAGTTTTTGCTGAAGTTTTCATAGTTATGTTTTTTAGTTGTTTGGTACAAGGCCAACATTGTGCCATAATTTACAGGCAGATTACAAATTCTTAGAAATCAGCGCAAAAAAATGATTTTCTTTTTTGAGAAAGGCGGTTTAAACGGTTTAAAGCGGGTTTTTAGTTGTTTATTGCGATGGGCGATGCGTATAGAAAAATATACAACTATACAATAGGTCTAAAAACAAAAGGTCCATCGGTATATGACGGACCTTTGAAAATTCAAGTATTTAGACTTAGAAAAGCATTTCGGGCGGAGGTGTTACGCCTTTTAAACGCAGGTAAACGGTGGTTTGCCCGCGGTGGTGAGTTTGGTGCTCGAAGCCTTTTCCGAAAAGTTCAAATTTCGCCATGTCCTTACCGGCAAACTTGGTGGTTTCAGCCAGTTGCGCGGCAGTCATGCCCTGCAGGGAGCTAATAGCAAAATCGTAGCTGTCCATCACAGCTTTTGTGGTGGCCTCTTTAGTTTGCGCCACGGTTTTTTCTGCTGATACATCTTTACCCAGCGGACTTGCAACGCCGCTTCCCATCGAAGCAAAGAAGTAATTGGCATCGGCCAGGTGCAGCATTTGTTGGGCAAAGTTGCGCATTTCGGGTGTGGGTTTAAAGGCATATCCGTCGGCCGGCATGGCGTCGAGGTAAGCCTTGGTATAGGCTTTGGCGCGGGTGAACTCAGCCACAAGGCCAGCCTGGGTAAACTGTGCACGTGCCTGGCTACATGCAAAAGCTACCAGCATGGTTAACAGTAAAAGTGATTTTTTCATGATGTTGATTTTTATGTTTTTGAAATTGGTTAAGTTTTTTAGGTCTGTACAAGGGGGATGTCGAGGTTCGAACCCGTAACTAAATTAAACAATTTCTCAAACTTTTAAGCTATCGGCATAACTTATTAATGATGGCCGTATGTTGCGGATATAAGCTCAAAAGCGCCGTCTTTTCGGCCATTTCAAAATCGGTAAATTCAAAGCCCGGCGCTACGGCGCAGCTTACCAAAGTAAAGCCATTGCCCGAGGGAATGCTGGCCCCGAACCAGGAGCCTGCCGTAACGACGGCCGATAAGTTGCCGGATTCGGTATCAGACAGCTCAATGGTGCTGTAAGCGCCACCAGGCGTGATCACGTGGATATTTAACGGAACGCCCTTATGAAAATACCAAAGCTCATCAGACGCGATGCGGTGAAAGCCTGAATAATCTGCATCCTCCAGCAGATAATAAATAGACGTACAGGCTCTTTTCGGGATAAGCGAGGGTGGCCGGTTCACTTCCATATCCGAGCGGAAAACTTCCTTATAATAACCGCCTTCGGGATGGGGTTGAAGTTGGAGACGGTTGATCCAGTAGGCGGCGGTTTGCATAACGAGTGTATTTAAACAGGTACTTCAATATCTGAAATTCTATATTTCTTTTCTGCCAGCCAAAGGACGATCAATAAAAACAAGCCTATGGCAAAGAAACAATCCAATGTTAAGGCCGAATAACGCATTTCGTGGGTGCGCGCCTCCACAAAACTGAAACAGAAAAGGCCCACCACGATGGATAGTTTTTCGGTAACGTCGTAAAAACTGAAGAACGACGCGGTATCAGGAATATTTGGCGGCAAGTATTTGGAATACGTTGAACGCGACAATGACTGTACGCCGCCCATTACCAATCCCACCACGAATGCGGCCACATAGAATTGCATTTCGGTAGTGATAAAGTAAACGAGACAGCAAAGTACCGTCCAGATGGCTATGAGGACTATGAGTGTACGGGCATTTCCGTATTTGGCCGATGCGAGCGAGGTTAGCCATGCACCCAGGATGGCTACGACCTGGATAACGAGGATGATACCGATAAGGTCATCATCGGGCATGTGCAATTCTTTTGCGGCAAAGCTGGCTGCTACCAACAGGATGGTTTGCACGCCCACCGAATAAAAGAAGAACGCCGACAGGAAGCGTTTTAATAACGGCATCTTTTTTACTTTGCCGAATACTTTAGCCAGTTCTTTAAAACCGCCGGTGAGTACGTTATAGTTATGCGACCCGGCATTCGGCTCACCCTTGGGCAGCATAATGAACGGGATGATGGCGAAACCTATCCACCAGATGCCTACGATTAAAAATGCGATACGGGCGGGCAGGGCATCGTCGTGAATGCCAAACCACAGCGGTTCAAGTACCGGGATGAAACAGATCACCTGTACCACGATGCTGCCGAGGAAACCATAAATAAATCCCCTGGCACTTACGGCGTCCTGTTGATCGACGGTGGCGATTTGGGGCAGGTACGAATTATAGAACACGAAACCGCCGCAATAACCGATGGAAGCCAGTCCGAAAAAGATGAGCGGCAATTCGAGGGCGCTATCAGGTTTAAAGAAAAATAACCCGGCGCAGGATAGCGCGCCCATCCAGGTGAATAGCTGCAGGTAGATCTTTTTGTTTCCGCGATAATCGGCGATGGAGGTCAATATCGGCAAAATAACTACGATGATGAGGTAGGAGAGTCCTAAGACAAAGGTTTGCAGTACCGTGTTTACATATTGATGCCCAAAGAAGGTAACCATATTGCCGTTTTTTGCATTGGTGGTAAGGGCAACATAATAAGCGGGAAATATGGTGGAGATGATGACCATATTGTAGGACTGATTAGCCCAATCGAACATGCACCATGCCCAGATGGTTTTTTTGTTATTCTTAGCTTCCATTCGGGGGCTAAAAATATATAAAATTGTTTATTGGTCATTAGTCATTTGAGTCATTAGATCATTGGAGGGGGAGATGATGTAATGACGGTAATGTCCGCAGATGAAGGGTAGCCGCTATGCGGCAAAATCGGTTTGCTTTCCTTTCTAAAAAGCGGTAGACCCGATGGGTCAGAGAATTCAGCTCGAAGCATGCGCTCTAATCTATTCCACCAAGCCAAACGTCGCCTTTGGCAAACGAATAGAATTCGGCCCCATCACTGTACTTCCTTGTCCGATGAGGCTTTTTCATCAGTTTATTAAACCATTTTTTGGTTTCTATATAATCACGGTATTTTGAATAAAGTTCCGGTTCGCCAACAGCGTCATCGTCGATATGATCCTCATCTATGCCGAGCTCCCAGTTTAAATGGTCCAGTTTACTTTTCAGATAGCCGTAATTTCCCGTCCTCAGCTCCCTTACGTCGTCAACTTCAAGGGAAAGGTGTTCATAATAATCGATCCGTTCTCCTACGGCACATACCACCTGCGATTTGGAAAATCGGGGTTCAAACAGCCATATCTTTAAATAATAGGGTTGCCCGAATTTCTCCAACTGCGTTTTCCATGAATTATAAATATCAACCAAACCATTTAGCATTAATAATTTGGTTTTTCTTCTGGGTTCTGGAAAGACGCTATTGATTAACGATAAATCGCACCAGGGATGGACTATAATTTTGGTATACTCGTAGCCATATTCCTCAAGCAAATCTAACCGCAGTTCAAGATTTTCTAATCGCCAATGTTCAATAGCTTTGTGCCGCCTGTGGTGTCCTCTTATTTTTTGGAATTTCATTATCTGCCTAAATTATGAATTAAAACTATGAGGACAATCAACAAAAAAGGCCCCTTGCGGGGCCCTTTCCATCAAAAACCAATCATAGTCAACACATTATTCGCGGCCCTGGTTTAATACCTGCAATGCTTGTTCGGGCGATGACAGGTAAAGTTGGTACATGTCGGCGGTTTGGCCTACGTGTATTTCGTATTCGTTATTCTGGAAGCCTGCTGCCAGTTCTTCGGCTACCTGTTGCGGAGGGATGCCGTTTTCGCCGCCGATAGGGGCCGAAAGTTCGGTGTTCACCAGTGGCGGCATCAGTTCGAACACTTTAATCCCTGTTGTTTTGGCCAGGCTGTAGCGCAAAATGCGGGTGTATGAGTGTAAAGCGGCCTTGCTTGCAGCATAGGTTGGCAAATTGTAGCCCGGTGCAAATGCAACAATCGACGTGGTGTTTACAATAGCGGCCTCCGGCGATTTGCGCAACAGCGGCAGCAACAGATCGATAGTTTTGATCACCGACAGGTAGTTGGTGTTGATCTCGCTGGCTGCTATAGAGTAAGCATCGTTGCCCGGTTCATCGAGTTTGTGCACGTCGGCTGCACCTGCGTTGTTGATCAGAATGTCGAGTCCGCCAAAGTCGTTGGTAAGGCGTTGGGCGATGTTTTTCAAATCAGTTTCGCTGTTTACATCGGCGGCGATATAGCTAACGTTATTCAATTTTGCGGCAGCGTTGCGCAGGCGTTCTTCGCTTCTGCCGGTGATGATCACCTTGTTATCATTACTTAATAATTTGGCTATTTCAAAGCCTATACCTGAACCACCCCCGGTTACCAGTATTGTTTTTCCTGTGATATTCATTGTTGTGTTTATTTTTTGTTTGTTATTGTGTATGTTTAAAATAGACCAATCGGTCTTTTTAAAGTCAAAAAAAATTTATTTGCTCATTTGTGTAATTTCTTCCTTCAGCATATTTACCACCTGCGCCATGTGCTTAGGATTTTGCTGAACCTTACTAACCAGGATGCCGCCCTCGATCATCGAGAACATTTTTAAAGCGAACTTTTCGGTATCGAGATCAGCAGCAAACTCGCCGTCTTCCTTTCCTTTTTTCAGGATATCGGAAATACGCCGGTGATACCGTTCTATCGATTCGCTCACCTGTTTTTGCAATAGCGGGTTGGTATCATCTACCTCGGTACCAAAGTTTAGTAACGGACAACCACTGTTGCCGGTCTGTATGGACAACTCGGCATAAAAGTCAAGCAGGGCGAACAGCTTTTCAGTTGCTGTTGTTTTAGCGTCGATGCGCCTGCCGATACTATCGGATAAATTCTTTGTTAAGTATTTAAAGGCTTCGAGGCTGATCTCCTCCTTGCTTTCGAAGTTGCCGTAAAGGCCGCCTTTGGCTAGTTTGGTGGCTTCCATAATGTCGGCCATTGAAGTACCGGCAATGCCTTTCCTATTGAAAATAGGCGCTGCCTTTTCGATAATAAACTGCCGGGTTCTTTCTGCCTTTGTCATTTGATAGTACAAATATAGACCGATTGGTCTTTTTTGTCAAGAGGTTTTATTTTTGTTGACAATGGAATTACATTGATTGGATTACACTGATTTGGGGATGATTACACCGACGATGTGCGGATTATTGATGTGCGGATGTGCGGAATTTGTCTGAACCGGAGTTTGTGGAATTAAAGAATTAACGAAATTTTTTATCAGCTATACATAATCCATAATCAGAAAAATTGAATAAATTTTCTTCACCCCGGTTCAGGTTGCATTAGGGATAGCAGCGGATACCGGCCCGTGATTAAGGCCTGCGCAGTATGAGCGGATAGCCCGGGCCGAATGCAATGCCCGCATTGTTTGAACCGGAATTTGTGGAATTAAGGAATTAATGGAATTTTTTTTATCGCGATCAAAGTTTGCAAGAAACAAAACTGCTCACTAATCATCCCAATTAACCACTCACTCATCTACTTAATGCTTCAAAATCCTCAGAATCGGTAAAAAAAGAAAGCAGGCTGGCCTTGCGCTCTACCTGCTTTTAGAATAATTAACTATTAACCGACTGTTAAATAAAATTGTTGATTAGTCAAATATACATAAAGTATATTTCTAATTTAATTATTATATTATAAGTTAAATATTGCTCTTTTTGATATTTTATTACCGTCAAAGGATCATATCCCCAGCTTGTAATATACTTGTCACAATGTTTAAATAATAGGGGAGCAGGAGGCTTTTATTTTTTATTAATTTCGGATTGTCTCGTAAGGGATTGCAGACCTTCCTAAATTTCTTTATACGATGTTCAAAAAAAGCGTTTTAATCCTCTTCATTTCATTGGCGGCGCTAAACCTGCGTGCCCAATCCACGGGCAGCAAGCCGGATCAATTTATGGTCAAGGGGTTCCATATCGACCTCCGTATCCAGGTGATGACGATGGATGCGCTGAAGGCTTTTGCCCTGAAACTGAGCAAGGCCGGCATTAATACCATCATTATGGAATGGGAGGGTACATTTCCGTTTGAGAAGCATCCGCTCATTTCTAACAGGTATGCCTACACCAGGGAGGAGGTTGCCTCGTTTATTAAATATTGTGGTGATTTAAAGATAGATGTGATCCCGCTGCAACAGAGTTTCGGCCATGTGGAATACATTTTACGCAATGACCGGTACAAAGAATTGCGCGAGGATCAGAAGGATTTTTCGCAGGTTTGTCCGCTGCAAACTGAGCAGGATAAGGCGCTTTTTACTGATCTGTACACCGAACTGGCCGCCATGCATCCGTCTAAATATATCCACATCGGCGGCGACGAGACCTATTTACTGGGGCATGACGAGCGCTGCCGGTTAAAGGTTGCGAAGGAGGGTAAATCGAAATTGTATATCGACTATATCAAAACCCTTTGCGATATCGTGATTAAACTGGGCAAAACGCCGGTGCTATGGGCTGATATTGCCCTAAAGTATCCGGAAGCGATTAAGGAATTGCCAAAAGGGACGGTGTTTGTAGACTGGAATTATGGCTGGGATATGAATCGTTTTGGCGACCATGAAAAGCTGATGCAGAGCGGTTATGAGATATGGGGTGCGCCTGCGCTACGCTCATCGCCCGATAATTATTTTTTGACGCAGTGGGAGAAGCACTTTAAGAATATCCGCGATTTTGTGCCGGCATCGCGCGAACTGGGATACAAGGGGATTGTGATGACGTCATGGTCGACTTCGGGGCAGTATTCGGCGGTGTTTGAATCGGAAGATGAACTGGCGGAGGAATATGCCATACGCCATGTTTACCCGCTGAGCGGTTTTAATATGCTGGTGGACGCCTATACAACAGCTATCAACAGCGAAAAGCCGCTGGATATTGACGGGTTTGTTGCGAATTATTGTAAGGAGAAATACGGGTTTGATGCGGTACAATCGGCTCAGTTCTGGAAGGCTTTGAAGACTACGCCTTATGAAATAAGGAATGGGAAAGTATTGTCGAAAACGCCGATGACAGTGAAGCAGGTGCTGGATAGTTCAATGACAGCGCTGCAAACGCTTTATAAATTGAACCCGGCTTCGAACAAAGATGAGTTTGAGCATTACCGCGTGATGATGGGCATCAGGGTAAATTATTTGCAGCTGGAAGAGCTATTGCAGCGGGCAAACTCCCCATCTTTTACAGCAGAACAGGTGCAGGGTGTAGAGCGGGAACTGAAAGAATTACTGATTAGCAGTGAAGTGCTGAATATGCATTTCAGTCAGTTAAATAAAGGCTTTCTGAACCCTGCAGAACTGGAAACGGAGAATAATTTGCGGAGTTTCAGGATCAAGGCGTTGTATGATCGTCTATCAAAAAACAGGAGTCAGCAATGAGCCGGTTAAAACTTTATAACGGGCAGATAATTACTCCCGGTAAAATTATGGATGGTGGTACCTTACTGATAGCTGATGGGCGCATTGAAGCCGTAAGCGAAGGGAATATCGACGTGCCGGATGCGACGGTAATTGATGTACGGGGTAAATACATTTCACCAGGTTTTATAGATATCCATGTGCATGGCGGCGGCGGGCATGATTTTATGGATAATACGACGGAGGCGTTTTTGGAAATAGCCAAAGCGCATGCCCGTTATGGTACAACGGCCCTGATGCCCACCACGCTGAGCAGCAGTAAGGAAGATTTATTGGAAACATTGAGCGTTTACGACATTGCTCATCAGCAAAATACCGGCGGCGCGCAATTTATTGGGATGCATTTGGAGGGGCCGTATTTTGCGCTGGCACAATGCGGCGCGCAAGACCCGCGGTACATCCGCAATCCGGATGCGGAGGAATATAAAGAGATCATCGCATCAAGTTCGGCTATCAAAAGGTGGAGCGCCGCACCGGAATTGCCGGGAGCTATAGAATTTGGCCATTACTTGTTGGAGCATGGCATATTGCCGTCTACCGCTCATACCAATGCGGTTTACGAAGACGCTTTGAAAGGTTTTGAGAATGGATACACGCTGGCTACGCACCTGTATTCGGGGATGCTGGGGGTAACGCGACGCAACGCTTACCGTTATGCCGGGGTGGTAGAAGCGGCTTACCTGATAGACGATATGGACGTGGAGATCATTGCCGACGGTATTCACCTGCCGCCGCCGCTGCTGCAACTGGTTCATAAAATTAAGGGTGCGAAACGAACCGCATTAATTACCGATGCCATGCGTGGCGCCGGAATGCCGCCCGACGAAAGCGTTTTAGGAGGATTAAAGAACGGCCTGAAGGTAATAGTTGAAGACGGCGTGGCCAAGTTACCCGACCGCAGTGCCTTCGCCGGCAGTGTGGCGACTTTTGACCTGTTGGTGAGGAATATGGTGAGGTTAGCCGGAGTATCATTATTAGATGCCATCGAAATGGCAGGTTTAACACCGGCGAGAATTATGAGCATAGCCGATAAAAAAGGATCGATTGAGGTTGGCAAAGATGCGGATGTGGTGATCTTTGATGAAGATATTGTAATTGATAAAACGATTGTTGCCGGAAAAATTATATATGAAAGATAACCGTAGAGACGCGATACATCGCGTCTTAACCGATAAATTGACAACACTGGTTTACGAAGACCGCGCTGGAATGGGCGAGGTTGCTGCTGAAATCGTCAGCGAAAAGATTATTGAATTGCTGGGTCAGCAGGAATTTGTGAATATGATCTTCGCCGCGGCGCCATCGCAGAATGAATTTTTGGAGGCGCTGGTTCAAAACACAGCGATAGATTGGACAAGGGTGAACGCTTTTCACATGGATGAATATGTTGGCTTGCCGGATGGCGATTCACGCACTTTTGCCTCGTTTTTAAAAGGAAAGATATTTGACCGGGTGCCGTTCCGTTCGGTGAATTACATTAACGGGAATGCTGCTAATGCCGAAACAGAATGTTTGAGGTATGCGGCTTTGCTGGCGGCTAATCCTGCTGATGTTGTTTGTATGGGTATAGGGGAGAACGGCCACATCGCCTTTAATGATCCGCATGTGGCTGATTTTAACGATCCGTTGGCAGTGAAAATGGTAACCCTGGATTTGGAATGCCGACAGCAGCAGGTGAATGATAAATGTTTTGCTGCTTTGGATGAAGTGCCTGTACATGCCCTTACATTAACGGTTCCGGCGTTGATGGCTGCCCGTTTTGCTTATTGCATGGTGCCGGGGGAAAAGAAGGCCCGCGCCGTTTTTGATACTTTGAATGGCGAGGTTGACGAGCACTGCCCGGCGAGTATTTTGAGACAGCATGAGAGGGCGGTTTTGTTTTTGGATAAGGAGAGTGCAGGGATGTGTAAGTTTTAAAGGGTGACGTGGGGTATACGTGTATTGCGATTGGATCTTTATAAGCGCCTTTATTAATTATCCCTCCGCATGTTCTTTGGCTCGATTTGTTTTTTATTGAAGTTTATGAGGCCGCTACGCTTGCTAAAAGCGGATAATAATGCTATGTACTGCATAGCGATCACTTCATAGGAATAAGGTGTTATCGTAAGGCTTATGCAAAATTTTTCGTATATTTGTTATACTTCCGGGTTGACGTTCTGTTAATCCCGATACACTAAGCTTCTCGGGGGACACAAAGTATTGTGTCTATACGGTGAGAAATTAACTTTTTCTATCACTTATTGCGTTAAAATAACAAGGGGTGTTGTTTAATGTGTTCTTTATTAGTTGTTTATTTAGCTGAGGCGGGTAAAACAGGGAACGCCCAAAACGAGCTTTAGCCCGTTCCACAACAAAAAACGACACGCCCTAAATGGGGTTTAGCCCGTTCCATGATGAAAAACGACATGCCCCAAACAGCATTTAGGATGTGGACAAACGGGTCTCGGGGCGCACTCTCAGGCTTTATTGCTCTATCACAATTTTATCGTCCGGTACACCAAGCTCTAAAAGGTCGTCCTTGATATCAATAACAAACTGGTCGGGGCCGCAGATGTAGTAGTACTGATCGCCGCCGCTAACATATTGGTTGAGCAGGTTTTTGTCGATGCGTTTACCTGCTCCTGATTTTGGGTTCGAGATAATATCGATGTGGCGGTCGCCGAGCATTTGGTCGAGTTCATCTTTGATGATGATATCGTCTTCTGTTTTGTTGGCGAAAAGAAGGGTCTGGCCATCGAGGTCACCATCTTTTTTAAGCTGACGGAGAATAGAAATAAAAGGGGTAAGGCCAGCGCCGCCGGCAATAAATACACCGGAGCCTTTGTAGGTGATAGCGCCCCACGTATCGTGAATGATGAGTTCGTCGCCGATATTCAATTTACCTAATTTATTGGTAACACCGTTGTGATCGGTGTAGATCTTAATGGTAAATTCGAGGTGATCGTCGGTATTAAGGCAAGTAAATGTGAAGGGGCGAAGCTCTTCCTCCAAACCGGGTTGGTTGATAGCAACATCGGTAGCCTGGCCGGAAGTGAAGGTGTAGCCTTCGGGCTTATCGAGCGTGAACCGGCGTACGTTATGGGTTACGAATTCTGCGTTTCGGATCTTTACAATATGTTTTTCCATAATTTTATATCAACAAATGAGTGCAGGATTAGTGTTAAAAATATTCATCAAGCGCTTAGCATCAATCTATAAAAATACGTATTTGGAGAGGATTAGCTGGCTGTTAAATCTGTTTACATTAGCAGGTAATAGTTTTGGGATATTTTGCAGGATAAAAGTATATTGCCTGCGCAAATAAACCTTGATAAACCAACTGTTGCCGATGCCCTTGCGGTGCGGCTGATTTAACCATGAAGAGTTTCTTAAACGACGATTTTTTACTGGAAACCAAAACCGCGCAGCGCCTATACCACGACTATGCCGCCGGGATGCCCATCATCGACTACCATTGCCACCTTCCGCCCGATCAGATTGCTGCCGACCTTAAATTTGAGAGCCTGACCCGTGTATGGCTCAACGGTGACCATTACAAGTGGCGGGCCATGCGTGCCAATGGCATAAACGAAAGCTATATTACCGGTAGTGCCAGCGATGCCGAAAAGTTTGAGAAATGGGCTGCTACGGTACCATATACTTTGCGCAACCCGCTATACCACTGGACGCATTTAGAGTTACAGCGGTATTTCGACATCAAAGAAACGTTGTCGCCGGAGACGGCCAGGAAGATCTACGGGGAGTGTAACGAGAAACTGGCTTCGCCGGAATACACTGTGCGCAGTCTGCTCAAAAAAATGAATGTGGAGGTGGTTTGTACTACCGATGACCCGCTGGATGAGCTGTCCCATCATAAAAGAATAAAAGCTGACGGTTTTGAAGTACAGGTACTGCCGGCATTCAGGCCGGATAAGGCGATGGATGCAAGCGACTGCGCTGCGCTGAATGTTTATATTAACAAACTGGAAGCTTTGGGCAATGCGCCGATTAATAGTTATAACGATTACCTCGACGCTTTAAAAAAACGTCATGATTTTTTTGAGGAAAATGGAGGCAGCGTATCAGATCACGGGTTGGAGCATTTGTATGCAGAGCATTATACCGCGCAAGAGATCGACTCGGTATTTTCAAGGATCCGATCGGGTGAGCAGTTGGTGTACGCTGACGTAGCCAAATTTAAATCGGCCATGCTGCATGAGTTTGCGGTTTGGGATTGCGAAAAGGGTTGGGTGCAGCAATATCACCTCGGCGCATTGCGCAATACCAATACCCGCGCGTTGAGTGAGGCCGGTGCGGATACAGGCTATGACTCGATAGGGGATTTTAATCAGGGCGTGGCGCTATCACGCTTTTTAAACCGGCTGGCCAGTAAAAATAAACTTACCAAAACCATCTTATACAACCTTAACCCTCGTGACAACGAGTTGTTCGCCACGATGGTGGGTAATTTTAACGATGGAAAAACGGCAGGGAAAATGCAGTTCGGATCGGCGTGGTGGTTTCTGGATCAGAAAGATGGCATGATCAAGCAGTTGAACACTTTGTCAAATATGGGGCTGCTGAGCCGCCTGGTGGGGATGCTGACGGATTCGCGAAGCTTTTTGTCGTTCCCGCGGCATGAGTATTTCAGGCGAATATTTTGCAACCTGTTCGGCAATGATATTGAAAATGGCGAACTGCCAAACGATATTGCATGGACGGGTAAGATAGTGCAGGATATATGCTACCACAACGCTAAAAACTATTTTAATTTCGATAAGGCAAAATGAGCGGAACGATAAACATACAACCCGGTGGAAAAGTGCTGTCGTTCGGTGAATTACTGCTTCGGATAACTCCTGATGCAAACGGCGAATGGCTAAAAAATAATCAGCTGCCGTTTTATGTGGGCGGCGCCGAATTGAATGCAGCCACCGCGCTGGCTTTATGGGGAGTGCCGTCGGCGTATTTTACGGCTTTGCCTGATAACGGGCTATCGGCACAGATCATCGATTACTTGCAGAATAAAGGAATAGATACATCTCCCGTTCATTTTGGTGAAGGTCGGTTAGGTTTGTATTTTTTGACCAAGGGACAAGACCTCAAGCACGATGCTTTGGTTTATGATCGTGCAAATTCGGCTTTTGCTAACCTGAAACCGGGTACTATAGATTGGGATAAGCATCTGGATGGTGTAAGCTGGTTTCACTTCAGTGCTATTTGCCCGGCTATTAGCCAGGATGCTGCTGATGTTTGCCTCGAAGTTTTGCAGGCGGCATCAGCCAGAAATATAACTATTTCTGTAGATTTAAACTATCGTTCCAAATTATGGAAGTACGGCAAAACGCCTTTTGAGGTAATGCCGCAACTGGTTAAATACTGCGACCTGGTGATGGGCAATGTTTGGGCCGCCGACCAGATGCTGAGCATCGACGTGGTGCCGGATATCCATGAATCTGGCCAGAAGAGTATTTATCTGAAGGAGGCCTTGAAAACATCGGAACGGATCATGCAGCAATACCCCAGATGCAAGGCTGTGGCCAATACGTTCAGGTTTGATTCATCGGCAGAGATTAATTATTATACAGCACTTTACACGGGCGGCGGTTTTCACAGTTCGGAAGTTTATACAGCCACCGGGATAAAAGATAAGGTGGGCAGCGGCGATTGCTTTATGGCGGGGCTGATCTATGGTTTTTATAATAATTCAGACCCTAAGGAGATCATTGAATTTGCTACAGCAGCGGCCTTTGCACAGTTGTTTGTGGAAAGCGATGCAACCGACAAAACAGTAGATGAGATCAGGGGATTGATGAAATAGCAGATTCTTATTCAGAAAATACGGTCCCAAAGGATTAAAATTCAGCACAAAATGAAAATAAAAAAAGCGGTATTGAACAGCATATTAACCCAGGGTATGCTGCCTTTATTTTTTTATGAATATTCGGAGGTGAGCCTCGAGGTGCTCCGGGCACTTTACAAGGCGGGCATCCGGGTGGTGGAGTACACCAACCGGGGAAAGGAGGCTTTGGAGAACTTTAAGGTGATGAAGAAGGCCATAAAGAAGGAGATGCCTGACCTTTTGCTGGGTATAGGCACGATAAAAAATGTGTCGGATGCGGAGGCTTTTATTGATGCCGGGGCCGATTTTATTGTGGCGCCCATTATGAACCCCGAAGTGGCAAAGACTTGCAATAAGCACAAAATGCTGTGGATACCGGGGTGTATGACACCAACCGAGATCTACATGGCGCAAAAGAACGGTGCTGATTTGATCAAGCTGTTCCCGGCGAATGTGCTGGGGCCGGGGTTTGTGAGTTCGATCAAAGACCTTTTCCCGGGCCAGCTTTTTATGCCTACAGGTGGAGTGGAGCTAAACGCCAAAAATATAAAAGGATGGTTTGATGCCGGCGTGTGTGCGGTGGGGATGGGCAGTAAGCTTATCAGCAAAGAAGTGATGGACAAGCGCCAGTATGACCAGCTTTACACCGATACCGTGAAAGCCATCGAGCTGGTGAAAGCGGCGATGTAATGCCATCAAAAGCTAATTATGAACAAAGAAACCAAAGTTGGGAATTACCGCTGGGTGGTAGTAGCCCTTTTGTTTTTTGCCACGACGATCAATTACCTCGACCGGCAGATCATCGGCCTTTTAAAGGACGCGCTATCTAAAGATCTGCATTGGTCGGAAAAAGATTATGGCAATATTGTCACAGCATTTACCGCCGCCTACGCTGCGGGGCTTTTGATCTTTGGGAATTATATTGATAAGATAGGTACAAAGCTGGGTTATACCATTTCGATCATTGTATGGAGCATATCGGCGATGGCTCACGCATTAGTGAAGAGCACTTTTGGTTTCGGAGCGGTGCGGGTGGCGCTGGGTTTGGGTGAATCGGGAAATTTTCCGGCAGCTATTAAGGCTGTAGCCGAGTGGTTTCCTAAACGGGAACGCGCATTTGCAACCGGGATCTTTAATTCCGGCGCGAACATCGGGGCGGTAGTGGCACCAATAATAGTACCCTGGATCCTGGGGATTTATGGCTGGCAGATGGCATTTTTAATTACCGGGGCCATAGGTTTTATATGGCTCATCTTCTGGCTGATATTTTACGAACTTCCAACAAAACATAAGAAACTGACCGCCGCCGAACTGGAGTTTATCAACAGCGATACCGATGAGGTAGTTGTTGAAACCAATGAAACCGGCAAAGTACATTGGACAAAACTGCTGGGCATCCGTCAAACATGGACGTTTGTGGTGGGCAAACTCTTAACCGACCCTATCTGGTATTTCTTCCTGTTCTGGCTGCCAACTTACTTTTCAAGCACTTTTAACATCGATCTTAAAAAACCAAGCTTGCCGCTGGTAATTGTTTACACGGCAACTACGATTGGTAGTATTGGTGGGGGGTATTTGTCGTCATGGCTGATAAAAAAAGGTTGGCCGGCATTTAAGGCGCGCAAAACAGCAATGTTCATTTTTGCAGTATGCGTGCTGCCAATTATATCGGCAAAATATGCTACCAATATATGGCAAGCCGTTGCATTGATAGGGCTGGCCGCTGCGGCTCACCAGGCCTGGAGCGCAACGATATTCACCACGGCATCAGATATGTTCCCTAAAAAGGCAGTTAGCAGTGTAGTGGGAATTGGTGGCATGGCCGGCGCGGTGGGCGGCATCTTTTTTCCGCAGTTTATAGGGTATATATTAGATACTTATAAAAAGGCCGGGCACATTGTTGTAGGATATAATATTATATTCTTTGTGTGTGGATTTGCTTATTTGCTGGCCTGGTTGCTGATGCATATCCTCTCACCAAGAATGAAAAAGGTAGAACTATAGCCGATGAAAACCCTCGTTTGTACCACCCCCGGAACGCTTGAATACCGAACCTCTGAAAAGCCCGTGCTTCGAAAAGATCAGGCCATTATTAAAATAAAACGTATAGGTATTTGCGGTACCGATCTGCATGCTTTTGAAGGAACACAGCCTTATTTTGAGTACCCGCGGGTGCTTGGCCATGAGCTATCAGGTGAGCTGGTTGAATTTGACAACGCCCCCGGATTTGAGGTGGGCGAGGCTGTGACTTTTATTCCTTACTTCAATTGCGGCAGTTGCATAGCATGCCGTAGTGGTAAACCTAATTGCTGCGTTAAGCTAAAGGTTTGCGGCGTACATATTGATGGCGGCATGGCAGCGTATTTGTCGGTGCCGTCTTATTCGCTGGTAAAAGGGAATGGATTATCGTTTGATGAGTTAGCGCTGATTGAACCCTTAGCCATCGGGGCGCACGGTGTTGCCCGTGCCGACATTAATAAAGGGGAATTTGTATTGATCATCGGAGCCGGGCCTATTGGTTTGGGCACGATGGAAATGGCGCGAATTGCAGGTGCGCAGGTAATTGCGATGGATATAGATGCCGGTCGCCTGGATTTTTGCAGGCAACATTTAAAGATAGAACACGCCGTTAATGCTAGAGATGGCGATGTAACAGAGCAGCTAAAAGCGATAACTGACGGTGATATGCCGACTGTGGTGATCGATGCAACGGGCAATCAGAAAGCCATCAACAATGCTTTTCAATACATGGCGCATGGGGCAAGATTTGTATTGATTGGGCTGCAAAAAGGGGAGATAAGTCTGAGTCATCCCGAGTTTCACAAGCGGGAAGGCACGTTGATGAGCAGCAGAAATGCTACTCGTAAGGATTTTGAACATGTGATGACTTGTTTAAAAAACGGGTTGATCGACCCGAAAATATACATCACTCACCGGGTAGGTTTTGGTGAGGTAACGCAGCATTTTGAAAATTGGCTAAAACCGGAAACAGGCGTTATTAAAGCGATGGTTTCGATTTAGTATCCTCCAAAAAATCCAATACTATTTTGTTAAATTCTTCAGGATGTTCCAGGTTAGGCATATGACCGGCATCTTCAATAACCGCCAATTTACTGCCCTTGATAGCATGGTGCATTTCTTCCGCTTTCGCAACCGGGGTAAATTCATCCTGCCGGCCCACAACAATTAGCGTAGGGCAGGTGATGGTTGGCAGCACAATGTTCAGGTAATCTATCCGTTCGCAGCGGGCACGCATGGCAGTGGCGGCACCCAACGGCGCGGTAGCTTTCATCATTCCCATAACATGGGCGGCAACTTCGGGCATGGTATCCACATGTTCGCGGCGGATCATTTTATAAATAGATTCATTCGCATAGCTTTCCATGCCTTCTGCTTCCATTTTATTGGCAGCGTTATAGCGAATTTGCTTGGCTTCGGGCGTGTCCAAACCGGCAAAAGTATCGGCGAGGATCAGGCTTTTTACCCTTGTTGTTGCCTGCCGATAAATCTCCATAATAAATTGCCCGCCTTGTGACAAGCCTGCCACATGAAAGTTTTCGATGCCGAGCAGATCCATTAACAGCAGCATATCCGTAGCATAATCTTCAAAACCGGCCGGAGCAATGGCAGTTTTTCCGTACCCCCTTAAATCGGGCGCAATAACCCGATATTTTTTCGAAAAAGCTTCGATCTGTGGGTTCCACATGGTGTGATCAAAAGGGTGGCCGTGTACCAATAGGATGGCGTCGCCTTCACCGTGAACTTCGTAGTAAATTTCGATGCCGTTGATGTTTCTGATCATAGGATGGGATGCTTATTCAAACTTACGAAGTTTTTAAAACTTCGTAAGTTTCTCACGAACTGATTCACAATTAAACCTTCTTCGGCGGAAGATCGAACGCTACCGCGTTGTGTTCAAAGTGGCCTTTGTGTGAGCCATCGCAAAATGGCTTGTTGGCCGAAAGTCCGCAACGGCAGATAGATACGATGGTGCGTCCCTGCAGGCCGTACTCGTTGCCCTGCATATCCACAATTTCAAAATCGCCGTCGATCTTTACTGAACCGTTGTTGTTTATAGTAAGTTTGGTTTTTGACATAAAAGTTTAATATTTCTGCGAAAATAACCAACGGCAGCAATCTGGCATAACTTGTTGTTTATATAGAGCAATTCTAATTAAGATTGCTTTTATTTTGTGCTGAATAGAAACAGGTTGCATTTTAAATGGCAATTTTGTGTCACGTTTTTGCGCGCTGAAGCGTATATACAATAACACGCTGAATTTTCAGTTAATGTATTAGAAATTTTAAACCTGACCTTTGTTATTTAGTTATGAAATACCCCGGCCATACCATCAAACAACAGGATTTCGATGTCACGATTGTAAAAGCTATTCAGCAGCAGTTAAATAATAAAGGATGTGGCCCGGTTGAGGTCGATGGCGATTTCAGCATTGAGACGTGCCAGGCCATTATGCTTTTCCAGACTCGTTTTACCGATATAAATGGTTACCCGCTGGAGGCCGACGGTGTGGTTGGCCCGGTTACCTGGAGCGCCCTTTTTGGTGCAGATAATGTAAAGTCCATCCTTCAGGCGCCGAATAACCTTTTAACGGAGGTTTTAGATGTGGCACGTTCACAGATCGGCGTAACCGAATTTCCGGCAGGCAGCAACGACGGCCCGGCCATAAACAAATACCAGGAAGCGGCGGGCATTGCCGCCGGCGAACGCTGGTCGATGGCGTTTGTGTACTGGTGCTTTAACCAGGCTTGCATGAACCTGAGCATAGCAAATCCCTTATACAAAACGGGAGATGTTATTAAAGGCTGGCTGAAGGCTAAGGGCAAGATCCTTACCTGTCATGATGCCGGAGTGAATACAGTACTTGTGCTGCCCGGACAGGTTTTTATTATCTCAACCGGCGGCGGTCAGGGTCATGCGGGCTTTGTAGAGAAGAATGAGAACGGCCTTTTAACAACTATAGAGGGCTGCATCAGCGCTAACGATAATAACGGGGCTATTGGTGTTTTCAGAAGGACCGGCAGGATAATAGATACTGTCAATACCGGATTTATCCAGTTTGAATGACTTAGTCATTGCTATTGAGTAATTCGTGACGATGAGGAGACGGCAGATAAAAAGTCAGGCTCCCGTGCGATTCCCGCCCCGGGGCGGGGCAGGTTGGGGTTTGCGTCAAGCCCTCAGCTGAATGTACGGGGTAACATAGTTCGCGAAACCCCTTCCTCCTCCTTCCCGAGGGAAGGAACCGCACGAGGCCAACGCTTTATAAAGCTGTGAAATTTAGAAACCTTACAATATCGGCTTCAGCACCTCCCAAACATTATTGCCTACAATCTTAGCGCCTTCGGAAGTAGGGTGGATGCCATCCTTCTGATTCAATTTCGCTATTCCACCAACGTCTTTTAGTAAAAAGGGCATAAAGGTCATATTGTTCTTTTGAGCGATAGCTGGGAACACATCTTTAAAGCTGTTTGCATAATCGGGGCCCATGTTTGGTGGCACCATCATGCCTAACAAAACAAGTTTTGCTTTAGGATATTTGGCTTTTACCACATCCACAATAGCTTGCAGGTTTTTGGCTGTTTCGGCTACGGGGATGCCGCGCAGGCCGTCGTTACCCCCAAGTTCCAGCACAAATACGTCAACTTTCTGTTTTAAGATCCAGCCGATACGGGCCTTACCGCCGGCTGTGGTTTCGCCGCTTACCCCGGCATTTACAACCTTATAAGGCAATTTAGCTTCGGTTATTTTACCCTGCACCACACCCGGAAACGCCTGCGACGGGTCGTCAAGACCATAGCCTGCGGTCAGGCTGTCGCCAAAAAATAAAACTGTTTTTTCGGCTGATGTTGAATCAGACTTCGCAGTTATTTCGGCTGTTGTATCGCTTTTAGCCTGTTTTTTATCGCCGCAGGCTGCAAAAAACAGCACCGCGCACATCAACCCAATTATCTTTAATTTATGCATTTTAAATTTCTAATATCATCATCCGCCAATGATCTAACAACCTGTGAACTAAGCACCCCTCAACACCTCCAGGGGCGGCCTGTTTAAAACGCCCCGGCTGTTCAATAGCCCAATTACTACTGTTAGTAACGAGATGATGAAAAACAAGACTATAACCGGTAACAAACTGATGGTAAACGGTACTTCGAAACTGAACTTTGCCAGCAGCCACGTGCCGAGTACCGCAATAATTATTCCTGTTAAGGCCGAGAGTACGCCTAAAAATAAATATTCCAATGCGGTTATGGCGAATATTTGTTTACGGCTGGCGCCAAGGGTTCGCAGCAACACGCTTTCCTGAATACGCTGATATTTGCTGATGCGTACCGAGGCAATCAGTACTACAATACCCGTAATGATACTGAATGCGCTCATAAAGCGGATAACGTAGCCGATCTTTCCCAGCAGTTCATCCAATACACTCAGCACCAGGCCGAGATCGATAATAGATACGTTAGGGAAGCTTTTTACCACCGTTTGTTGAAAGGCTGCTGATACGGTAGCCGATGGTACATGCGTGAGCAGTACCCTGAATTGCGGCGCATCTTCCAGCACACCATCAGGAAAAACGATCTGGAAATTAGTCTGAATCTTATTCCAGTTCACCTGGCGCACGCTGCCCACAACTGCCTCCATTGGCACGCCCTGAACATTGAAGGTAAGATGATCGCCCACCTTTACATGGTTGCGTTTGGAGAAATTTTGCTCTATGGAAACAGGGATGTCCTTTCCCGGTGATGCTTTCCCGGTCCAGTCGCCGTCAATTACTTTTTCGGTGGCGCTTAGCGAGTCGCGGTAGGTAACCCGGTATTCCCAGGCAAACGCCCGCGGATCAATGCGGAGCGTAGTATCTTTCTTTACATCGGCCTCAGTTTTCCCGTTTATCTTTTCAATGCGGACGGCCACTATCGGCACCTCCTGCAAAACAGGCAAATGCTGTTTGCGGGTGAGGTCGGCAATAGCTTTCTGCTGGCTGGTTTGAATATCAAACAGGATCATATTCGACTGGTTGCTGCCCGACGACAGCTTCACTTGCCCCATCAAAATACTCTGAATAAAAAACAGCGTGCAGATAAAGGTAGTGCTCAATCCGATAGAAACGATGAGGATGATGGTCTGGTTATTAGGCCGGTACAGGTTGGCAAATCCCTGCCTGAACAAGTAGCCCCACGAACTTTTAATAAACACGCGCATCAGTTTCATTAACAGCCATGCGGTAAGCATTAAAATGAGAAACGCGATGAGAATACCAATGGTGAAAAATATACTGGCCAGCCAACTGTCCAGCTGAAAAAAAGTGAAAGTGACGATAAATAAGATGATCAGTGAGTACACCAGCCATCGCAACGGATCGCGCAGCAAATTCACCTCGTCATAATTGATGCGGAGCGTGTTTAATGGCGAAATATTGCGGATAGAAATAAGCGGCAGCAAAGCAAACAGTACCGAAATAATGATGCCCAGCAAAATGCCCTGCCCAATGGCTGTCCACGAAATATCGGTCGACATGGTTATGGGCAGGAAGTCCTTGATCACTGCCGGTAAAAGCTGTTGAACCAGGGTACCCAGCAGTGATCCGGCCACCGAGCCTAAAATACCTATCCCTGCGATCTGGATCAGGTAGATCAAAAAGGCCTCTCGCGCTTTAATTCCCAAACATCGCATAATAGCTATCGACGCAATTTTTTCGCGAATATAAATGTGAACTGAACTGGCAACGCCAACACAGCCTAGTAGCAGCGCTATAAAACCAACTAAAGACAGGAAGCGGGTAAGATCGCCAAAGGAGCGGCCGGTATTTTCCTTGCGGGAGGCCACTGTGTCGAGGTTCATATCCGCTTTATCCACTTTCGGGGTAATGGTTTTAAGCACTTTATTTACATCGGCGGGGTTATTATATTTATAGTAAAAGCTATATTGAATCCGGCTTCCTTTTTTCAGGAGGCCGGTTTCTTCCAGGTACTGCATAGGGATATAAACAATCGGCGCAACGCTTGATGATACTCCCGTTTGTCCCGGCGCTTTATCCAGGATACCTGCGATCAAAAAGCTGCTCTCGCCAACTTTTACCGAATCGTTCACATGCACGTTGAACTGCAGTGCAAGCGTTTTATCAACCAGCGCTGTCTTTCCGTTACGGAATGAGTGCCCGGCCTGAGCCGGTTCGGTTTCGAGTTCACCGTAATAGGGGAAGCCGCCTTTTAAAGCGCGCACCTGCACCAGCCGCGTCCCCTGTGTTTTCGGGAACAGCACCATCGACACAAAACTGCGTTCTTCCGACCGTTGATCACCGAGTTTATATAGCAATGGTTTTATAGTACTATCGGCAGGTTTGTTGCTTGATATCACTATATCAGCGCCCACCAAGGTTGCAGCCTGTGCGTCGATATCTTTTTGAAGATTGTAGCGGAATGAATAAATAGCAACCAAAACCGCTATGCCGAATATAATGGCCGAGATGAACAGGAACAGCCGCGAACGGTTTTTCCGGCTGTCGCGCAAGGCCATGCGGAACAGCCAGGCAACGTTTGTTTTCCGTTTATTTATTAATGTGTTTTCTTCCATCATTGTCGAGTCTTGATTCTTGTCTCTTGATTTCTTGACTCTCTTTTATTTTCCGGTTAACTCATCTGAGATCAGGTGACCGCCCTTGATGCGGATAATGCGCTGCGTTTTGGCGGCCAGCTCCATATCATGGGTTACCACCACAAGGGTAGTTCCCGCCTCACGGTTCAGATCGAAAAGCAGCTTCACTACTTTTTCACTGGTCTCGGCGTCGAGGTTACCGGTAGGTTCATCGGCAAACAGGATACGCGGCGCATTAGAAAAAGCCCTTGCCAGTGATACCCGCTGCTGTTCGCCGCCCGAAAGCTGCGTAGGGTAGTGGTGCCCTCGGTCGGCCAGGCCTACTTTATCGAGCAAGTCTGTTGCGCGGGTACGAATATTTTTTTCACCTCTCAGTTCTAACGGCACCATCACATTTTCGAGCGCGGTAAGCGTTGGCAGCAGCTGGAAGTTCTGGAATATAAAACCAACGTATTGGTTCCGCACCTGCGCCAGCTGATCTTCAGACAAACCACCCAGGTTAATATTGTTTAATTCAACCTTTCCTGCGCTTGCCCTGTCCAGGCCCGCACACAATCCCAGCAGGGTAGTTTTGCCACTGCCCGATGGCCCCACAATAGCATTAGTAGAACCCTCAGTTATCGAAAAGTTAATATCATTGAGCACAGTGAGCGTACGGCCCGCGCTTTGGTAGGTTTTGGTAAGATTTGAAATATGAAGAATGTTTTCCACTATCAGCCTTTTTATTGCATAGATAGCTAAAAGATAGGTTTGTTACGGACAGATGCCACGAAATTAATATCAACAGTTGTAAGTTGCATTTCTATGACAGGAGGAGGAAGTCAAAAGTAAAAAGTCAAAATTAAAAAGTAAAAATGGGGTAGGTGTGTAACCTTACAACCTTACAACAATTAGAATAACCCGAAATAGTCCCTGGTGAAAAGGGTTTCGTAGCGGTAATATTTGTCGCCCACTTCGTGGCCGAGGTCTTTGAAGACAAACAGTTTCTTCTTCGATTTGATGTTGTTGAACACGGCGTAGGAGTTGTTTGGCGGTACAAACGGATCGAGCAGGCCTATACCCATAACTACCGGGCAATTGATGGATGTTGCAAAATTTTTGGTATCATAATACTGCAGGTTATTCAGCACCTTATCAAAGGTAAGGTCGGGGATAATGGTTGCGTATTTTTTCATATAGTTAATGGGCCATTCAACTGCGCCATGGTCCATGTTGTATATGTCGCTTAAAAAAGGGTTTTGTGGTGCGCAAATGGTTACCCGTTTATCCAGCGCCGCCGTGGCGATAGAAAGGTATCCGCCCATACTTCCGCCGGTAACTGCAATACGGTCTTTGCTCAATTCGGGGCGCGAGAAGATAAAGTCCATTGCACGGATGCAATCCATAACAATACCGCGCATAATGTATTTGTCCTTATCCTGCAAGCCGGCCACAATATAGTCTTCACGGCGCATATCCAGGTCTTTTTTACTCAAACCCTGTCCCCGTGGGTCAAGGCCTACAAAAGCCATATCATAATCCTTGCCCATCAGCGGTTTGTTGGTTGCCTGGTATCCAGGCAGCATCAATAACACAGGGAAAGTTTGGTGTTGCTGGCGATGATCTGGCTCGGTCAGCCATAAATAGATGGTTTTACGGCCCCATGATTTCATCTCCACCAAAAATACCTTGCGGTGATCTTTTTCAAGGTTCGGTTTTTCGGTGATCTTATACTCCGGCTTTATTTTAGCTAGCTGCGCTTTGCTATCGGCCCAAAATTTATCAAAATCATCAGGTTTAGCATGATTTGAAGTGATCTCTTGCGGCCTGATGCCAAAAACGCGGCGCGTGGTATCGTCATAATCGGTGGTATTGATCATAAAGTTCACCTTATAGAAACCGCTTTTCATTTGCGGCATGGTGAAATCAAAGCTGCGTGTACTGTTTTGCGCTATGTTTACCTGTATAGAATCGGCGCGAAGGCGTTTGTTGAACTGATCGGTGATTTCGTAAGCTATTTTTCCGGATTGAGTATTAGTTGAAGCATTGGTTACCTCGAATGTGTAACTGGCAACATTATCAAAAATGGCATCTTTGCTGTGAGCTGTCAAAACTGTGCTTACATCGCCATCTTCGCCGCCGGTGGCAACTTTTTTTGGCGCCTGCGCAAATGCATTGTAGCCCGACAGGATCAGCGCAGCAATAAGTGATAAGTAAAGTTTCTTCATAATGTTGCTTAATAGCTAAACAATATTGATGCCATGCGAAATATAAGGCATTTTACCGCGTATTATGCTGAATAACAGATTTAAAAGAAAGGCGCGAGGCAACCCGCCGTTCTACAGCGGGCGACATTTGTGCATTTATTTCCACACCTCACATGCGTGGAGTACTTAAACCGACAGCTTGTTTTTAAGTGATTGTTTAACCGTGGCCTCCCATTCCTCTTTTAAAATACTGAGGATGATCGAATCACGGCGACCGCCGTCCTGAAGCGGCATGTTGTTTCTCAGGATGCCCTCTGCCACGCAGCCAATGCTTTTCATAGCGGCAATACTACGCTCATTTCGTGCATCGGCCCTGAACTCAACCCTTACAGCGTTCAGCGTTTCAAAAGCGAATTGCAGCAACAGGAATTTACAGTGCTTGTTTAGCCCGGTTCCCCTAAATTTTTCGCCATACCAGGTATAACCCAGCTGCACGGTTTGATAGGAGGGCAGGATATCATAGAAGCGGGTACTGCCGGCATAGCTTTGGGTTTGCTTATCAAAAACTATAAAGGGGTATTCCTTACCTGCCGCCTTGTTGGCAATGGCATCATTAATATATTGGTGCATGCCGTCTTCGCCTTTTGCACTGCGGTGCGAGTACACCCAGGTGTTGGGTTCATTCAGCGCGAACGGCAGCAGCAGCTCATAATCTGCCGCCGTTAACGGGCGAAGCAATACACGTTCGTCTTCTAAAACATAATTGGCGTTAGGATCGAAATTTAGTGTCATTTGGATAGGATTTGCGCATAAATATCGAAGTTTTAATCTTCGTCAGTAACAGATGTTTGTAATAATTTTACCCACAGCCAACTATCCTGTAAAATTTCCGTTAAAGCAGATATGATTCAGTCTTCCTTAACACACCGTTTAAAAGACCAGCACCGCACCATCACTTCTATCATTATAAAACTTAATGACAGGCAGATACAGCAACACCATATAAAGGGTAAATGGAGCATCCATGAGCATATTGCCCATTTGGCCAAATATCAACCTGTTTTTATTGACCGGATCCGCAAGATCTTAATGATGGATGATCCGGAATTTGCGCCCTATGATGCAGAGCAGGACGATGGTTTTGAGATTTATTGCGCATTTACTACTTATGAGCTGTTAAAAAAGATCAACACCGACCGCGAAATTATCTATAACCTGGTTACCAAATTACCCCCCGATAAGCTGGACCGTACCGGAACACATCAAAAATATGGCACAATGAATATGCTGGAATGGACGGAGTTTTTCCTGCTGCACGAGGCGCATCACCTTTACGCAATTTTTAATTTAACACATACGCTTAAATAGAAATTCGGGTATTTTCCTAAAATCTTTTCTTTGCTCAATCGTCAGCATGGTAGATGGCAATACATTGTTATTTTTACCTTTGTTGCCGTCAATCTAAAAACCCCAGCCATATGCCCGAAGATAAACCTAAAGATAAACCCAAACAGCCCAGTGTTTTTAGTTTGCTGAAACCGTATTCGGGCCTGGTTTTCCTGTTAATTATGTTTGCGCTGTTTGCTAACAGCCTGAATTTATGGCTGCCAAAGATCATCCAGAACGGTACCAACGAGTTCGTAAAAAGTTTTATTCGCGGCGAGCATTTTGATACCGTACCAGTAATTATCAAATTTTCGGCAGCGGTAGCATTTATTTTTATCTGTGCATTTTTACAAAGCATCCTTCAAACCTATACCTCTGAAAGGGTAGCCCGCGATCTTCGCACCAGGCTTTCTGATAAAATTTCGAGGCAGAGCTACGCCTTTGTTGAGGATATAAATCCTTCAAAGCTATTAACCAATTTGACCGCCGATGTGGATTCCATTAAATTGTTCGTTTCGCAGGCGCTGGTTTCTATCATTTCGTCGGTATTTATTATTGTAGGTGCGAGCGTATTATTGATAACCATCGACTGGCGGCTGGCCTTATGCGTAATAGCCATCATCCCTATCATCGGCGGCACCTTCTTTTACGTGTTGAAAAAAGTGCGTGCGTTGTTTATACAAAGCCGCGAGGTGATTGACTGGCTGAACAAGGTTATTAATGAAAGTATCCTGGGCGCGGCGCTTATCCGTGTTATCAATTCGCAGCAGTTGGAATTCGATAAATTTCTGCGGGCAAATACCAGGGCAAAAGATTTTGGCTTATCCATTTTACGCTTGTTTGCCGGTCTTATTCCGGTTATCCAGTTTTCGGCTAATATGGCTTTGCTGGCTATTTTGGCCTTAGGCGGAAAATATGTAATTAACGGCACCATGACGCTGGGTGATTTTGCTGCGTTTAACCTCTATCTTGCGCAGCTGATTTTTCCCATCATCCTCATCGGCTTTATGAGCAACCTTATAGCTGCGGCCACTGCGTCATACCAGCGCATTAACGCGGTTTTAAATGCACCTGATAATGCAGAAACAGGTGTTTTAACCAATGAACTGGAAGGCAATATCCAGCTTAGCCATATATCATTATCTTATGGTCAAAAACCTGCGCTGAAAGATATCTCGATAGAGGTAAAAGCAGGTTCCAAAATAGCCATCATCGGCCCTACGGCTGCCGGGAAAACCCAGTTGCTGTACTTGTTGACCGGGTTAATCAAGCCTAAAACAGGTACCATTTTATTCGACGGTAAAAGTATTGAGGAATATAACAGCGAGGCATTTCACAAACAGGTAGGTTTCGTTTTCCAGGACAGTATCATCTTCAATATGAGCATCCGCGAGAATATTGCCTTCAGCGATACCGTAACCGATGAGTCATTGCAAAAAGCCATCGATACTGCCGAACTGCATGAATTTATTGAAAGCCTGCCGGGCAAGCTGAACACTATAGTTTCCGAACGGGGTTCCAGTCTTTCCGGCGGACAAAAACAACGAATCATGCTGGCCCGCGCATTGGCCATCAATCCGAAAATTTTATTGCTCGATGATTTTACAGCCCGCGTTGATAATAGCACCGAAAAAAACATTCTCGGTAATATCCAGAAAAACTATCCGGGGCTAACGCTCATTTCGGTAACGCAAAAAATAGCGTCAGTTGAGCATTACGATCAGATCATTTTATTAATGCAGGGCGAGATCATCGCATCGGGCAAGCACAATGACCTGATGAAAACCAGCCCAGAATACATACAGATATTTAACTCGCAACAAAGCACCAGCAATTATGAACTACAATCTAAATGACCTGCAGGCAAAGGCGCCCAAAACGTCAACCTGGTCGTCACTTAAAACTTTGCTACAGCTTATCTCGCACGAAAGACGAAACCTTTGGCTTGCCCTGGGCACTATCCTTATCACCTCAACCATTAACCTGGTTGGCCCGTTAGTTATTGGCGACACCATTGATGATTATATAGTTGTTGCGCACAAAAATTATCACGGCGTACTGGTGAATTGCGCTATACTGTTTTGCCTGTACCTGGTATCGCTGGTAACAAGTTATGTACAAACTATGCTGATGGGCGGAGTAGGGCAGCGCATGTTATACACGCTGCGCAATGCAATTTTTAACAAATTGCAGTTACTGCCGGTTGGTTTTTTTAACCAGAATAAAGCCGGCGACCTCATCTCGCGTGTAAACAACGATACCGATAAGCTCAATCAATTTTTCTCGCAATCGTTAGTGCAGTTCATAGGCAGTATAGCTGTTATGACCGGTGCTGGCGTTTTTTTGCTGGCAATCAATATCAAACTGGGTTCGGCAACGTTGGCTCCGGCAGTTGTTATCTTATTGTTTACGATGATCACATCGGCCTGGGTTAAAAAGAAGAATGCCAAAAACCTGAAAAGCGTAGGTGGAATGAGTGCCGAGATCCAGGAAAGCTTGAACAATTTCCGTGTGATCATAGCATTTAACCGACGCGATTATTTCCGCAAACGTTTTGACGAGGCTAACCAGGAAAACTATAAAACTGCCATAGGCGCGGGTATTGCAAACAACTCTTACGTGCCGGTTTATGGTATGCTGTCGAGTTTTGCGCAATTGATCGTATTGGCTTATGGGATTTACCTCGTATCGATAGGGCAGTTGGGGATAGGTTTGCTGGCGGTTAGTTTTTTCTCGTACGCTAACAACTTTTATAACCCGTTGCGCCAACTCGCTGCCTTGTGGACTAACTTCCAGTTAGCCATGGCCGGATGGGACAGGATAAGTCAGATCTTAAACCTCAACACCGATCTGGTAACCGTACCGATGACTGCGGTGGAAGAAAACCCTTCATTACTCGAATTCCGTAATGTGCATTTCTGCTACGACGAGGGTAAGGAAATACTGCACAACATTAGCTTCAGTCTCGAAAGAGGGAAAACGTATGCATTGGTCGGTCCTACAGGTGGTGGTAAAACCACAACGGCATCGCTGATTGCCCGTTTATATGACCCGAATAAGGGAACGGTATTACTGGCTGGTAAGGATATTCGCGGTTATAGTGCGGAGGAGCGTACCAAAAAAATTGGTTTTATTTTGCAGGAGCCGTTCCTGTTCACCGGCACCGTGCGCGAAAATATTTTATACGGCAATGAGCTTTACGTAAACCACACCAACGAAAAACTTGAGCAGGTGATTCGCGATGCCAACCTGGGAACCTTGCTGGCTATTTTTGAAAGCGGCCTGGATACCAAAGTACTGTCGAGCGGCGATAGCATCAGTTTAGGGCAAAAGCAATTAATAGCCTTTATGCGCGCCGTGTTGCGCAACCCGGAATTATTAATTCTTGACGAAGCAACCGCCAATATAGACACCATTACCGAAAAGCTTCTAAGCGATATCTTGAACAAGCTGCCCGAGACCACTACACGCGTTATTATAGCCCACAGGTTAAACACAATCGAAAATGCCGATGAGATCTTCTTCGTAAACTCCGGTGAGGTGATTCGCGCGGGATCTTTTGATCATGCATTGGATATGTTATTGGAAAAGAAGCGGGTTAGCTGATTTGGAACCGACAGCGCCCGGGATTAAATAAAGTGAGGATAAAGAAATAATATATTCAATTTTTTACTTTCTGACTCTTCTGACTTTTCTAACTTTCCGAGTTTTTTCGTTACACTTGTAAATAAACTTTAAACCAATTATGCAGAGATACACAGGTCAGAAACGAATTTTAATCGCTACAGATTGTATAATATTCGGATTTGATGGATGGAGCTTGAAATTGCTGCTTGTTCAGCGTAATATTGAACCTGAAAAAAATAAATGGAGCCTCATGGGCGGCTTTATTCAGCCATCCGAATCGCCGGAAGACGCCGCCAACCGTGTTCTGGAACTCCGCACCGGTTTGAAAAATGTGTACATGGAACAATTTCATGTATTCGGCAAGCCAGATCGTGATCCTGTTGAACGTACCTTATCTGTCGCCTATTTCGCCCTGATCGATATACATCAGTATGAACAACAGATCAGCGACGAATACCACGCCGAGTGGTTCCTGCTCGATGAAATGCCCGATCTGATTTTTGACCACGCCGAAATGGTGAAACTGGCCAAACGCCAGCTACGCTACAAAGCCGCTCTTCACCCTATATTATTCCAATTATTGCCAGAGAAATTTACCATTCCTCAATTGCAGGCATTGTATGAGGGCGTTTATAATACTAAATTCGATGACCGCAATTTCAGCCGTAAATTGTTATCAACCGGCCTGCTTGTAAAACTGACAGAAAAAGATAAGTTTTCATCAAAAAAAGGCGCATTTTACTATAAACTTGATCAATCACACTACACCGAGAACTTTGAGCGGTTTTTAAATTTGGTACCAAACCCTGATAAGTTTTTCTAAGCGCAATAAATTAGTTTCTATGTTCTCGCTACGCCTGATGGGCAACTCACCATCGTCCGGCTGCGTATAATTTAATAATCTGAAGTGTTATTACGCTTATGCTAAATTGGTGCATCGTAAATGTTAAATTTCACGCATAGCTTAATTGTTGGTCAATAAAATATACCGCTGATGACAAGAAAAAAGTATATTCGTATGCTCATAGCCCTGTTTTATAATATTATACCAAATGTTCCGGGCTGTAGACCACGCGTAACAGTAATAACTTTAACTTAAATACGTTTCCGAAAAATTAAGGGGCCGTACACAAGTCATAATATTTGATGAAAAGACTTTTATACTTATTGTTTGTTTTAGTTTCAGGCATACAATTGGTATCGGCGCAGCAAAAGCCTCAGTACACACAGTATGTTTTTAACAATTACCTCCTTAACCCGGCGGTAGCTGGTATTGAAAACTATACCGATGTAAAGGCGGGCTACCGCAGCCAGTGGACAGGCCTGCAAGGCGCACCGGTAACCAGCTACCTTACCATAAATGCGCCGCTTGGCAAGGATTTCCTGGAGGGCGATGCTACCGCATTTCCCGCAAACGGGGGCGTTAACCCATTGAGCCGGCTTTACACACAAAATTACATGGCCGCCGAACCGCATCACGGCATAGGCGCGCAAATTATAAGCGATCAGGCGGGGCCTATCAATCAAACCACCATTGCGCTTTCGTATGCCTATCACCTTGGCCTGGCGGCAAATTTAAACCTTGCGGCGGGTGTATCGGCAGGGGTAAACCACATCAGCCTGAATACCGCGCTCATAACGCTTGAAAATCCGTTAGACCCTGCCATCAGTAACGGCAACAATAGCCAATGGAAGCCCGACCTGAGCGTGGGCGTTTGGCTATATTCATCTAACTATTACTTCGGCGCATCGGTGCAGCAGTTGTTACCGCAGAACCTTTATTTCAGTACCAATAACAGCTATAATCAAAGCAAAACCGTACCGCAGTATTTTGCAACTGCAGGTGTGAAGATCTTTATGACCGACGAGATCACCTTCCTGCCGTCGATTTTACTTAAAGTCATCAACCCAACCCCGATAACCTACGATATCAACGGCAAGTTTTCCTTCAGCGATAAATTCTGGTTTGGCGGCTCATACCGTCACAAAGATTCATTCGGCGTGCTGGCCGGAGTGAACATCAGTTCGTTTATCAATGTCGGTTATTCGTACGATATTACCACTTCAGCCCTCAACACGGTAAGTAATGGCACGCATGAAATTGTGATAGGATTGCTGCTGAATAACCGGTATAAGGTTACCTGCCCGCAACACACTTTTTAAAAGTCAAAACTTTAAGGTCAAAATTAAAAAGTCAAAAAACCGAAATAGTTTCGAAAACTGAAAAAGGCCTGCATAAATAGTTACGCAAGCCTTTTTTACTTTTTACTTTTGAATTTTGACTTATCACTTATCAAAGCTCCTTCCTCAGCCTTGCTACCGGGATATTCATTTGTTCGCGATATTTGGCTACGGTGCGGCGGGCAATATTATAGCCGGCATCTTTGAGTATTTCGGTGAGCTTTTCGTCGGCCAGGGGATGGCGTTTGTCTTCCTTGCCAATGTGCTCCTCCAGTATCTTCTTTACTTCCTTGTTCGATACCTCTTCGCCGCTTTCGGTTTGAATGGCTTCGGAGAAGAATGATTTTAGCAGAAAGGTGCCAAATTCTGTCTGTACATATTTGGAGTTAGCAACACGTGATACGGTGGAGATATCCATATTGATCCTGTCGGCAATGTCTTTCAGGATCATCGGCTTCAGGTTCTTATCGTCGCCGGTGAGGAAGAACTCGTACTGGTATTGCATAATGGCGTTCATGGTTTTCAGCAGTGTTTGCTGGCGCTGCTTAATAGCATCGATAAACCACTTTGCCGAGTCAAGCTTTTGCTTAACAAACTGAACGGCCTCTTTCAGCTTTTTATCGCGTTGCGAGGCCTTATCATAATGCTCAAACATTTCCTGGTATGAGCGGCTTACGCGCAGTTCGGGCGCGTTTTTTGAATTAAGGGTGAGGATGAGCACACCGTCGTTATTGGTGATATGAAAATCGGGGATCACCTGCATCTGCTTGGTGTTGATCTCGTTCGAATCGCCGGGCTTTGGATTCAATTTTAGGATCTCGTTCACAACGGCGCGTAATTCGCTCGACGTCATGTTTAACGATTTTTCAAGCTTATCGTAATGTTTGCGGGTAAACTCGTCCAGATAATGTTCTACAACCAGGATTGCTTTTTTGATAATCGGGTCGATTTCTTTTTTGCGCAGCTGTATCAGCAGGCATTCCTGCAGGCTGCGGGCGCCTACGCCCGGAGGGTCAAAGCCTTGTATCACCTTCAGCATTTCCTCTACTTCGTCGTCCTCTGCAAAAACATTCTGCGAAAAGGCCAAATCGTCGGTCAATGAGGTAATGGGCCTGCGCAGGTAGCCATCGTCGTCAAGGCTGCCAATGATCTGCTTGCCGATCATAAAGTCCTTGTCAGACAGGGGCAAAAGATCAAGCTGTTGCTGCAGGCTTTCAAAAAACGAGCTTTGTACGGCAATAGGTATTTCCTTGCGGTCGTCCTCGTCATCGCCATTCTGGTCATAGCGCGACCCATATTCATTCAGGTTATCTTCCTGTAGGTAGTCGTCTATATTAAATTCATCTGCCTCGCCTTTTTCCTCGTCGCTGTTGTAGGTTTCCTCTTCAGGGTCGCGGTCGGGATAGGCCTCTTCAGGCTCGTTTAAATTGGTAAGACTTAAATCTTCAAGTGCGGGGTTCTCCTCCAATTCCTCCTTAATGCGTGTATCCAATGATACGGTAGGCACCTGCAGCAGTTTAATGAACTGTATTTGCTGTGGCGAGAGCTTTTGTAAGAGTTTCTGTTGAAGATTTTGTTTTAACATAAATTAGATCAGGGTCAAAAATACATCAAATCCGCTTAACTTAAAAATAAGATGGACTTAGAGATTAAAGTTGTAAAAGCGCAAATACGGGCAATTGTTTTTTGCAGGGGACAAAAACTTTCCGGGTTTTAATTTGCTGTTTACGTATTATTATTACCTTTAGTTAACTAAACAAGCAATTATGGCAATTATTAAGGAATTTAAGGAATTTGCAATGCGGGGCAATGTGGTCGACCTCGCAGTGGGTGTTATAATCGGTGCAGCATTTGGAAAGATAGTTACATCGCTTGTAAACGACGTAATAATGCCTCCGATAGGTTATTTAACAGGCGGCATTGACTTTAAAAATCTTAAGATAATCATCAAACACGGCGACCCGGCTAAAAAGGTGGCCGATGTGTCTGTCAATTACGGAAATTTCATCAATACTTGTATCGAGTTCCTGATCATAGCATTTTGTATTTTCATGATCGTTAAAGCTATCAACAGCCTGAAGAAACCTGACGAAGTACCGGCCCCAGCCGTTGAACCGCCACCATCAAAAGAAGAAGTTTTATTAACCGAGATCCGCGATTTGCTGGCAAAAGGTCAGAAATAAACAAAGAGACGCAAAAGTATAGCGTCTATGTCAAAAATATTCATAGAGACACCATAACATTGTGTCTCTTTTTTTATGCGCTGTTTTTAAAAGGTCTTCGGCAGTTTTGGGTCGGTTAAGATGATGTAATCACCCTTTGGTACAGACTTGCTCCAGTCAGGGTTGTCGAAGCTATCGTCGGCATAAGCAGCAATGTTCAGGATGCGTACGTTAGGCGCATATTTTTTTAGCTGTGCAGCAGTCCCCAGTTTTTCTTCACTGTGAAAGCCGCCGTTCAACTGCAATATTTTATAGCCGGGATGGTTCTTCAATGTCTGCGCAATATTGTATCCCATGGTAGCGTCCCAAAGGTTTTGGGCCTGGTAAATTTTCGAATCGCCAATGGCGGCGTGGCCACCCATTATCTCCACAAATTTTTCGTAATACTGCCCGGTTGCGGTATCAATAGGAAGGGGGGCGAGATACGCTTTAGCTTTTGCATCGAGCTGCGCAAGGCTGGCCAGGCCTAAACGGTTGGTCATATTCACATAGCGGGCCGGGGCATTGGCGGCCGTAACCGGGATATGGTTAGCCCTGGCAATTTCTATCATCGGGCGGTAATCCTTATAATTTTTCCATGCCCTGGCTTCGGTAACAAAGTTCTTTTCGCGAATAAAGCCAGCCAGGTATTCATTCAGCGGCAACTGGCAATCGGTTTCAAACATCTCCATCGAGAGGGCTACCTTGCCAGGGTATTTATCAGCCAGTTTTTTTAGGATAACATGTTCCAGGTAATGCCCGGTGGAATCGTTATGTTCCTCGCCAAAAAACAAAACATCGGCTTTTTGCATATCGCCTATAATTTCATCAACAGAAACAATTTTTTGCTTTGATGAACTGTATATTTTATAATGGCTTGAAAGCGAATCCTGTGATAGTACCCAAAATGGCAAAAGAAGGAGCGCAACGAAAGGCAGGGTTTTCATAATGAATTGGTTTGAATGTTTTAAGACTTACGAAGCTTTGAAGGGACGAAGCCCTCAATGAGGCCGTTAAAACAAATAAAACGAATTAGCCTCCATAAGTCTTACCGCCGCAATATATCAAACCATACTAACTTAATCAATTTAACCTAACTAATTCAAATTCAATTAACTCAAAAAACCATCACCAAAAAACAAATTAATATTTGAGAAAGATTAAAAAAACACTACATTTGCGCTCTTGTTTTTAAAATCGACGAATAGAATAAAATAGAGCCATGAAAAGAACGTTTCAGCCCTCACAAAGGAAAAGAAGAAATAAACACGGTTTCCGTGAGCGCATGTCAACTGCTAACGGCAGGAGAATATTAGCTTCAAGAAGAGCTAAAGGCAGAAAAAGATTAACAGTATCTGACGAGCGTCGTCACAAAGCATAATACTGGTTGCTTTCTCCTTTAACGGGGCTTGGGCCGGTTGTAACTAATTGCGGTTCAGCACTAAGCAACAATGTACACTTTTAAAAAAGAAGAACGGTTATGTAACAAAAAGCTCATCGACAGGCTTTTTCATAACGGTTCTTCTTTTTTGTGTTATCCTTTTAAAGCCTCGTGGCTTGTGGTCGACGAGCCTTTGCAATTCCCTGCACAAATATTATTTTCGGTATCGAAAAGGCGGTATAAACACGCTGTAGACCGTAATTTAATAAAGCGCCGCATGCGCGAGGCCTACCGCCTTAACAAACAACAATATTTGTACAACACGCTTACCGGCAGCAACAAAAGCATAGTGCTTTCCGTTGGCTTTATAGGTAAAGAAATTGTGGAGTATAATTTTGCCGAAAAAAAAATGCTGAAGCTTTTAGCCCAGCTTTGCACCGAACTTTCAAAATGAAGGCGATAGCCAACATATTGAAGCTCATTGTCGGCTCGGTGTTCTTGGTGCTGATAAAGATCTACCAGTACTTTATTTCGCCGCTAACAGGCGCATCGTGCAGATATACGCCAACGTGTTCACAATATGGGGTAGAAGCCATTAAAAAATACGGGCCATTCAAAGGCGGCTGGTTAACTATAAAACGCATTGCCAGCTGTAATCCCTGGGGAGGCCATGGGCATGATCCGGTGCCTTGACGGTGGATTGGTCATTAGTCATTGGGCATTAGTGAAGCGTTCTCAGCTCCAATAACCAATAATTAACGATCAAACCACACCAATGACCATTGACTAATGACTATATTACAAATAGAAACCGCTACCGCTTCCTGTTCTGTCGCTTTATCAAAAGATAGTAAGGTATTGGCCGAAAAGCAGGCTGTTGGACGAAACCTGCATGCAGGAATGATCACTTTGTTTATTGATGAAGTGCTTAGTAAGGCGGGGTTTTCGTATGCCAACCTGGACGCGATTGCAGTTAGCTGCGGTCCGGGTTCATACACAGGCTTGCGTATCGGCGTTTCTACCGCCAAAGGTTTATGTTTCGGATTGGATAAACCGCTTATTGCCATTGAAACATTAACTGCAATGGCGCAAGGGATAATGGGGATGGATGAATACAGTACAAATCCCAACCTTGTTTTATGCCCTATGATCGACGCGCGCCGCATGGAAGTTTACACTGCGTTCTTTAACATGCAGGGCGAAAGGCTGCAGGAAACCGCCGCGGCCATTGTTGATGAAAATAGTTTCGGTGATATTCTGAAGAATAATGAGGTGTTGTTTTTTGGTGATGGTGCTGAAAAGTGCTTTAATGTGCTGAAAGCAAACCCGAATGCCAGGTACCTGCCGGGCTTCGAGAACTCCGCTGCTCACCTCAGCCAATTGGCGCAGCAAAAATTCACTGCAAACCAGTTCGAAGACGTAGCCTATTTCGAGCCTTATTATCTGAAAGATTTTATTGCCGGAGGAAAGTGATATTGATGTGCAGATTTTTAATGTGCGGATGTGCGAATTGAAAATATACAGATTTGGTTTTTAGCAAATTGAAAAATCATCTGCACATCAAGAATCCGCACATTCGAAATCAAAACTAATCATTCGTCTTAAACAAGCGTCCCCATAGCCTGCCCAGGAAACCCTTTTCGCCGGTAGGGATAGAGCTTGCATTCATCGGATGTTCTATAACCGGCCCTATTTTCAGGGCAAATCCCATAAAGAAGCTGCCGCCCGAAGATGAAGAATTTTGATAGGGCCCCGTTTTGTTTGCCGCTGCCGAAAGAAGGCTTGTCGATTGTGTCACCTTATCACTTCCTATAAAGAAATCCAGATCCGGTGTTTTATACATAAACTGCAGGCCAAGATTGAATAACTTCATGTCATCATAAGTGGTAGTAAGCGTAAGGCTGTATTTGTTTTTATAGATCACCGGGTTTACCAAAGCCCCCGTAAAGCCCGGGTAGAATAATTCCTTGGAAGCAATGAGCGTAGGAGAATATTTAAAATCTTTGTTATCGTCTATAAAATATTCGTGGTGTACGCTCAACTCGCCGCGCCCATCAATAGGGGTAGTAAATGACCCTTTTTCGCCATTTGTGGTAATAATCTTGTAAGCCGCGTTGTAAATATTTTTTTCACGGTTTGTGGTCGATAAGCCTTGAATTTGCTGAACGCCGTTAAACGGGTAGGCAAATGAACGGCTGCTCCAATGAATAAAGCCAAGGTCTTTCACGTTACCCTGTATAATAAAACCGTCTTCCGTTCGGTAGGTGCCGCCAAGCGTGATGGCCGCCCCGGGGTTACGCAACGTGGGCAGGTAATCGCGGGGCGTAAGGTGGCCGGGAATATAATTAGAGAAATAAGTGCCGCTAAGTGCTACGGTTGCTGCATCGGGTTGATTAAACTGTACCTCTGAATGTTTGATATTCATTTCCTCGTATTGGATACCCGTAAGCAGGCTTAACTTTGCGCCCAAAGTGAATTGTTTATTTATTTTTTCTTTGTAGGTAAAGCCAAACTGGTGATACGATTGGAAAGAATAATTGCTGTTAAAAATGTCGGTGTAATAACTGTTTTTAAAAACCTGCGTACCGTCAAATAACGCAGCAGTTTCATCGCTAAAATTGCCTTTTAACTCCATTTTAACCTGGGCTGAGAAGCCAAGCTCCACGTCGCCATTCAGGCTCGAAAAAAACTTGAACATGATCAGGTAGGCGTTAAGGTCGCCATTAAAATGGTTATACTTGCCCTGGCCTATCAATAAAGCCGAGTTATCATATTTGTTTGCAAACGCCCGGCTTTTCAGAGAAGCCTGCGCGTCGCCTGTTACAAAAAGATTAGCGCCGAAATTGGGAACCAGGAAATTAAAAGCATATTGCTTGCTCGAGTCGGTAATAAAAGCTTTTTGGGACGGATTCTCAAACGAATCATACAGCGTACCGGTATTATACTGTGAAAATTGCTGGCCAAAAATTTTAACTGTTGAGAATAGAAATATAAGAGCAAGTAAAATCTTCTTCATATATCGTGCTATGACGGTATCTTTTTATTCGTCTTAAAGATAAAACTCCAAACCGATTAAATAAAAAATAATGCTAATTACCAGTTAAACGAAATTCGCGGCTGATAGTTTCTGCGGTTTGCTATCTACTTTAATTTATAAGCAACTGTGTCTGTGCTTAATTTGATGCAAAAATTAGTGTAAAAATTCTTATCGACGGCCGTTAGCTGAACCGACGCACCATAGAAGTCCTTCCAACCCGGCTCGGCTGATTTGAAACTTCTGTACACGTTATCGTGCATATCTCTTTCCAACACAGGCTGTGCGTTTTTGAACTGGATGAAAAAGGAAACGTTGCTTTGCCCCGCCAGTAAATTGTCAAACTGGTTATACTGTTCGTTCTTACTTAAAAATTTGCGGTTAAGGTAAATGTCGTTGAAACTGTTTAACTCAGCGCTGCTGTTGGCAAGCACAAGGTAGTTGTCGATAATGATAAAATAGGGCCGCCTGAAAATGCTGAATGCATCGCCCAGCAAAAAGAACGGCAATTTTTCATAACTAAGCTGTCCCTCGTTTTCCTGGTTCATAATGCTGATGCCGGTGAGGATAGCCTGAAGTTTCGAACCGTCTTTTACCGAAATAACCGCGAATTTTTCAAAATAACGAGTGGTAACCAGTGCAAACTCGTTGCCAAGCAGCGCATTAAACTCGTTGTTTATTTTAACGGCTGTTTCGGCTTTTATCTGCGCATACAATTTGTCCCGTTCGGCGGCAAAGCCTGCCTCGTTTTGGTACCCGACAAGATCTGAACTGAATTTTTGCGGATTCGATACTGCGAATACCGTTCCGTAAGCGGTTGTAGAGGGGAGGATATCCTTCAGGTGATTAATAACCGGCTGCTGCTCCGCAAAGAGATCGAGATAGGTTTGAGGCGTACCTGTCTGTAAAACGGAAGAGCCGTTGAACATCAGCGCATCGCTGCGGTAATTAAGACTCAGCGCGGCGCGTGCGGCCAGTTGTTTGAAGTTTTTGAGGATATCAATATTCTTGTTTTTGAAAAGTTGGTCGAACAGCGGCGAAAGGCCGGCGTAATTTACGTACAGGTTAGCCAGTGAATTATTACTCTGCTGTTCTGAAAGCAGTACAAAGGTTTCTTTACCGGGTTTCTCCTTATAAGCTGCGCTCATGTCGGCCAATTCTTTTGAAAAGCTACCCGAAAACACATTGTTTCCCTGGTTTACCAGGAAGAACCTTTTCCTGAGCACATTAATGAAGATATTAAAGCCTGTCTTGCCGTCAATATGCATAGGGGTTACTACCAATCCGGATTTGGTGTTTTGAGCGGCCTTTTTCAACACACCCGCGCCAAACCCTTTCCCTGTCGACATGCTTAACAGCAGGTCGGTTCCGGTTGTTTTTAGGGGATGAAGTGAGATGAAAATGTTTTGCCCGGCAAAGTACCTCTCCAGCAGCGGATTTTGAAGCAGCTGTTGTTTCAGGGTATCCAGGTCGCCAAGCTTCTCTTTCGTTAGCAGGGCGCTAAACAGTCTGTTATCTTTAAAAATGTCATAAAAGCCGCTGTCATTATTATATTCAAATACCAGTGCGGCATTATCGGGTATTACATGCATTACCTGGCTGGTACGCGTGCCCGGCGGATTTAGATTTTTAAAGTAGACCACCGTTACATACACAGTAGCTGCCAGTAAAATAAGAGTAATGATGATGTGTTTTTTCATTCTGCCCGCTGTACAAATGTAGGTTTTTTAGCGGTTACCGCCCCTTTTTTAAACATTAACAGCAGCATTAGCTGCAAATGGCAAAACATTGACGGTAATTACCAGGTCAAATATTAATTTAGCGCACTACCCCTGCAATATTTACAGGTCTGATCATTGGAAACATGTTCAATTCACCGCAATATTTTACAGCCTTTACAGCTAAGTCAAATAATCTTAACTTTACCGTTTACATTTTATGAAGAAACGAATCTTTATCACCGCAGCAGTGTTGGGCGCGCTTGCGGTTATTATGGGAGCATTTGGCGCCCACGCTTTACAAAACATTTTAAAACCGGAAGAACTCCGGGTATGGCATACCGGTGTGCAATATCAATTTTATCATACGGCAGCATTGTTAGGCTTATCTGGACTTAGCAGGTATAAAACCAGGTTAGTGAAAGATGCTTATTATCTTTTTTTAACGGGGATAATCCTCTTTTCAGGGTCGTTATACTTGCTGGCTTGCCAAACACAACTGGGTATTGGCTGGCTCTCCTTTATAGGGCCGCTTACCCCGCTTGGCGGTGTTTTGCTGATAGGCGGATGGATCACCATGGGTATCGCGGCTACAAAATCAAGGAGTTAAATGTTAGAATTTGCCGAAGCGCACCACGCAGACAGGGAGACGTTATTTGTTGAGGTGATATTGCCCCTGGCAATTCCCAAAAACTATACTTACCGCGTACCGTACGAAATGAATACAGTGGTGGAAGTAGGTAAGCGGGCGGTGGTGCAATTTGGCAAAAGCAAGCTTTATACAGCCATTATCGCATCCATCGGCAAACTTGCGCCCGAAAAGTACGAGGCAAAATATATTATTGAATTACTGGACGACCGCCCGCTGGTTACTGCCTATCAGTTGAAGTTCTGGCAATGGATGGCCGAATATTACATGTGCACGCTGGGCGAGGTAATGAATGCGGCGCTGCCATCAGCCTTAAAACTGGCCAGCGAGACCAGGATCATACTCAACAAGGATAATCCTGTTGACCGCAGTACCCTGCACGATAAGGAATTTCTGATAGTTGAGGCGCTCGATATCCAGCCACAGTTAACAGTGAGCGATATTGCAAAACTGCTCGGACAAAAAACGGTGATGCCGGTTTTAAAGGCACTGTTTGAGAAGGACATAATCTTTATTTCGGAGGAAGTAAACGAGCGGTACAAACCCCGTACCCGTAGCTTTATCAAGCTCAATCCTATCTATCAAAACGCTGATAATTTAAGGGAACTGCTGGAGATTTTGGAAAAGCGCGCCCCCAAACAAGCCGATGCTGTATTGGCTTGCATCGCGCTGTCCCGTCGGCAAAAAACCGTTTCCAAAAGTGAACTGATAGAAGCTAGCGGTGCGGGTGCTGCAAGTATCAAATCGCTGGAAGAAAAAGAGGTTTTTATTATCGAAGAAAAGAACGTAAGCCGTTTGTTTTTTGATGAAGAAGAACTTTATACCAATTTCGAGCTAAGTGAACAACAAACCGCTGCCCTCGATACCGTAAAAACCGAGTTTGAAAAGAATGATGTGGTTTTGTTGCACGGCGTTACCTCATCCGGCAAAACGCAGGTGTATATCAGGCTCATAGAGCAGATGATCAACTCAGGGCGGCAGGTGCTTTATTTGCTCCCCGAAATTGCGCTTACTACGCACATTATTGAACGGTTACGTACTTACTTTGGCGCCAGTATCGGCATTTATCACTCCCGCTTTAATGATAACGAAAGGGTAGAGGTTTGGCAAAAAGTGATGAGCGGTGAATACAAAGTATTGCTTGGCGCACGGTCGGCGGTGTTCCTGCCTTTTAACGATCTTGGGCTGATCATTGTTGACGAAGAGCACGAAACATCGTATAAGCAGTTCGATCCGGCACCGCGCTATAACGCACGTGATGCAGCCATTTTTTTGGCTAATATGCATAAAAGTAAAGTACTATTGGGCTCGGCTACGCCATCGTTCGAGACTTTCTATAACGCCCGTATTCACAAATACGGCCTCGCCGAAATGACCGAGCGTTACGGCGGCGTAAAACTGCCGGTTATAGAAGTGGTAAGCATTGCCGAAGAAACCAAACAGAAAACCATCCAATCGCATTTTACCAGCGTTTTGATGAACGATATCAATGCCGCGCTTGAAAAGAAGGAGCAAGTGATCCTTTTTCAGAATCGCCGGGGGTATGCGCCGTTATTGATCTGCAAGATCTGCGCTTATACGCCTAAATGTATCAATTGTGATGTAAGCCTTACTTACCACAAAAGCAGCGGTAAACTGCATTGCCACTATTGCGGCTACAAGGAAGATGCGCCGCAGATTTGTCCGGCTTGCGGCTCAACTCATCTTGAATATAAGGGTTTCGGTACCGAAAAGATAGAAGACGAATTGGCCATGATCCTACCCGAGGCGCGTTTGGCCCGTATGGACCTGGATACCACCCGCTCCCGTAACTCGCTGCAAACAATTCTGAATAACTTGGAAGAGAAAAAGATAGATGTTTTAATTGGTACCCAAATGGTGGCCAAGGGGCTTGATTTTTCTGATGTTACAGTCATCGGTATTATCAACGCCGATAGCCTGCTCAAATTTCCCGATTACCGCGCAAACGAGCGCAGTTTCCAGATGTTGGCACAGGTGAGCGGTCGCGCGGGCCGGAGAGGGAAGCAGGGAAAGGTGGTGATTCAAACTTATGATCCTTCGCATCGTGTTATCAGGCAGGTGATCGCCAATGATTATAACGACCTGTATTTTACAGAAATGGAGGAGCGGCGCAGCTTTAAATATCCGCCATTCTATCGTATCATCAACCTTGATGTCAAGCATAAGGATCCGGATATCGTGAATAACCAGGCCATCTATCTGGCTAACGAGCTGCGCAAGCAATTTGACGACCGGGTGATAGGCCCCGAGTCGCCGCTGGTAAGCCGGATAAGGAATTATTATATTAAAACAATTATGCTGAAATTTGAGAAAGACGGCGTCTCAATTAATAAAGTAAAAGCCATTATCAGGGACGTGATCACCCAGTTCCAGACCACGAAACTAAGCAAGGGCAGTATCATTCAGCCAGATGTCGACCCTTATTAAATACCAAGCTTATGAGCGAGCATCATTACAAAACCCAGGTCACCTGGACAGGTAACCTGGGAAGCGGAACCGATAACTATCGCAGCTATCTCCGCAATCACAACATTACCGCTGCCGGCAAACCAACAATTCCCGCTTCATCTGACCCCGCATTTCGCGGCGACCGTACCCGTTACAATCCCGAAGAAATGCTCGTGGCCTCTTTGTCATCATGCCACATGCTTTGGTACCTGCACTTGTGCGCAGTGGCCGGCGTGGTTGTAATTGATTACAGCGACGAAGCCATAGGCACCATGATTGAAACCGCCGACGGTGGCGGGCGCTTCAAAGAAGTAACTTTGCACCCCAACGTCAAAGTAGCTGATGCATCGATGATCGAAAAGGCAAAGGCCTTGCATCACGATGCAAATAAGATGTGCTTTATAGCCAATTCGGTAAATTTTCTTGTGCTCCATAATCCATCATGCTCTGCTTAAAGAGAGTTTTTGTACTATTTCGGCTAAAGCCACTCTTTTCTGCTTGTATTCCGTTGACTAAGTCAAGGGCAATGAGTTTTGAAGAAGGCCTAATCGGACGTGTTAATAAAATATCAAGCGATAAATCAGTAAGATAAAACCGTGTTGATACTTGCCAAAATTAATGGCGCTTTAAGTTACTATCTTAGTACCCGGAATGGCATTTAAGTATATAGATAATTACCGCGAGCAAGGCGCCCGCAAACAACTGGTTGAAGTATTACGCAAAAAAGGAATTGAGGACGAGAACGTACTGAATGCTATAGGCAAGGTAAAGCGCCATTTCTTTTTCGACGAAACCTTTTGGAACCAGGCCTACAAAGATATAGCCTTTCCCATTGGCGAGGGACAAACCATTTCGCAGCCCTATACCGTAGCCTACCAAAGCGAACTGCTGCATATTAAAAAAGGCGATAAAGTATTGGAGATCGGCACCGGGAGCGGTTATCAGACCTGTATTTTATTAGAACTTGGTGCTAATGTTTACACCATAGAGCGCCAGGAAAAGCTCTACCAACATACCCGGCAGGTACTGCCTTACATAGGCTATAAAGCCAACTTTTTTGTCGGCGATGGCTCAATTGGTATCGCCAAATACGCGCCTTATGATAAAATCATTGTAACCGCCGGTGCACCAACCGTACCTGATGTGCTGCTCAAACAACTAAAGATTGGCGGTATATTGGTTATTCCGGTAGGTGATGAAAAATCGCAAAAGATGATAACAGTGCTGAAGGTTAGTGAAAACGATTATGAAAAGATCGTGCTGGATACTTTCAGATTTGTGCCATTGGTAGGGGATAAGGCGTGGTAGTCGATGTGCGGATGTGCGGATTTTTAATGTAAGAATGTGCGGATGAGTCTATTTTAAGATTTAGCGACGATTTTATCATTGTCAGGAAGCTTTTTTATTTTTCATCCGCACATCCCAAATTTGCACATCCGCACATCGAGCATTCGCACATCGAGCATTCGCACATCAAAAATCCGCACATTATCTCTTCATTGCCCTGTCTATCTCCACCTTCGTGTCACGCTCTTTCAAAGTTTCACGCTTATCAAAAGTCTTTTTACCCTGGGCAAGCCCTATTTCCAGCTTGGCAAAACCACGCTCGCTGATAAATAAGGCAAGAGGGACAATGGTTAATCCCTTTTCCTCGCCGCGGGTTTGTAGCTTTTTAAGTTCCTTTTTGTTAAGGAGAAGCACACGATCGCGCTTGGCTTCGTGGTTATAAAATGAGCCGAAGCTATATTCCGAAATGTGCAGGTTGCGCACATACAACTGGTTATCTATAAAGGTGCAAAACGCATCGTTAATGTTGGCCTTACCGTCGCGGATGGACTTTATTTCGGTGCCCAGCAACTTAATACCCGCAACATATTTGTCGAGTATATGGTATTCGAAATATGCCTTTTTATTCTTGATATATATATTCTGGTCCATCCCTGCAAATATGCAAATTATTTCGGTGTCGATTTAACAACCAACACCGGTACCCGCACCTTATGGCGTACCGTGTTAACTGTGGTGCCGAAAATAAGGTCTTTCAAAGCTTTATGCCCGTGCGAACCCATCACTATAAAATCGACGTCATTATTATTCACAAATTTGGCAATTTCGGTTGCTGCGGTTCCGAAACCGATATGTGCCTTCGCGTGGTACCCCAGCTCGGCCATAGTTTTCACATAGCTGTCAAGGTTGTCCACATCACTTTGCGTTTCGTGATCCATGATCTGGCCGCCGTAGTAGCGCGCACCGGCGGTTTCCACCACGTGGATCAGCGTGTATTTTGCTTTTTTGCCGCCCTGCATAATGGCATTCCGGATACATTCGGTATCGTTTTTAGAAAAGTCGATCGTTACGGCAATGTTGCGATAGGTAACCGGGGCCAGGTCTTCAATTTTAGCCGCCAATCCGTGAGGAACCGCTGCCGGGGCATCGTAATGTTTAAAAAGCAATGGCCTTAAAAAAACGTACAGCAACAATAAGGCAATGCAAATAATTATTGGTGTCACCACGACGTAGATCCAGAAAGCGGCTGCGGGATAATCCTTCACCCAATCGCCTATCTGGTCATAAACCAGTTTGCCGTTCAGGGCTACGATCAGTGTAGCGCTGGCCCAGGCCAGTGCCTTAGTTTTAAGGCCAATAGCAAACTTGCCCATTCTTTTCCGGTTAGAGGTAAAATGAATAAGCGGAATCACTGCAAACCCCAACTGTAAGCTCAACACCACCTGGCTTAAAATGATCAGGCTGCTTAAGCCTTTTTCACCCGCGTACAGGATGGTAAAAACAGCAGGCACTATTGCCAGTATCCGTGTTAATAATCGTCTTAGCCAAGGCTCGATACGCAGGTTGATGTGGCCTTCCATAATAATCTGCCCGGCCAGGGTTCCGGTAATAGTTGAGCTTTGTCCCGACGCGATCAGTGCAACCGCAAACAATGTAGGCGCTACCTTGCCGAAAATATGTTCAAGTAACTTATAAGCATCCTGTATTTCGGCAACCTGGAAATAACCGTTTTTGAAAAATGCGGTGGCAGCTAAAATTAATATTGCTGCATTCACTACGAAAGCAAGGTTAAGCGCAATCACCGTATCGAACAGGTTAAATTTAATGGACGACCGGATACCCTCATCGGTGCGTGTAATCTTACGTGTTTGCACCAGCGAAGAATGCAGGTACAGGTTATGTGGCATCACCGTAGCGCCCAATATGCCGATGGCGATGTACAGCATGCTTTGGCTCACCTTATCAGCCTTAAAAAGATTGGAGGGAATAAAGCCTTTGGCCACATCTGCAACAGAGGGGCCCACAATAAACATTTCCACCAAAAATGATACGCCCACAATAAATATCATACCCATAATAAACGCTTCCAGTTTGCGCATGCCTTTGTTCATCAGGAAGAGCATCAGTACGGTGTCGGTAATGGTGAGCGACACGCCCCAGATGAGCGGTAAATGAAACAGCAGTTGCAAGCCAATAGCCATACCTATGATCTCGGCCAGATCGCAGGCAATGATGGCTATCTGCGCCAGTATATAAAGCCAGAAGTTAACAAAGCGTGGATAGGCATTTTTTGAAGCTTGTGCCAGGTCGAGGCCCCGCACGATGCCCAATCTTGTACTTAGCGACTGTAAAAGCAAGGCAATCAGGTTCGATACGAACAAGATCCAGATTAATTTATACCCAAAGGCGCTGCCTGCAGCGATATCCGTAGCCCAGTTACCCGGGTCCATATAGCCCACGCTCACCAGGTAAGCGGGACCTAAAAATGCTAAGATCCGTTTCCATCCGGTTTTGTTTTCCGGATTAATGGAGCTGTGAACGTTAGCTAAAGAGTGATCGGTATTGGTAGTCATAAGGTTATCAGTAGGTTGTTTGCCACATCGCGGCTTATTTGTACAGTTTGGGTTTCCATTTTCAACACCATCGAGCGGTCAAATTCGATGATGTCGACTATTATAATTTTTTTGCCGATGGTAAGACCTTGTTTTTCGAGATATTGAAGAAACGGGGCAGAGTGATCGCGCACGCCACAGATTACGCCGGCTGTATCAGCTTCAGCCGCCGAAACCGGTAGCAGGTCGTGTACTTTGAATTTACCGTTACAATCCGGAATTGGATCACCATGCGGATCGTATTTGGGGTAATCCATAAATTTATCCAGGCGATCTATCAACTCATTCGACGAGATATGTTCCATTTCTTCGGCCATTTCGTGCACCTCATCCCATTTAAAGTTGAGCTTCTCTACCAAAAAAAACTCCCAAAGGCGGTGTTTGCGGATGATGTTAATGGCAATTTTCTCGCCCGCCGGTGTTAGCGACACGCCCTGGTAGGGGGTATAATTAATCAGCTCCTTATCGGCCAGTTTTTTCAGCATGTCCGTTACCGATGACGCTTTTGTGTTTAGCAGTGCGGCCAGCTGGTTGGTGCTAACCATCTCGGTTTCGGCGTGGGGTGCAAGGTGATAAATGGATTTAAGATAATTCTCTTCGGCTAAAGTATTCATTTAAACAAATCTAATAATAAATTTAGACTAATCTAAATTTTAAATTAAAAAGAATATATTTTTGTTAAAGGTGTTTTTTTAGAAATTTTATTTTGTGAATTAAGTAAAATCCTATATTTGCCTTACTATGGCTGCCGAATTAGACAAAATAGACCTCCAGATTTTAAAGATATTACAAGAGAACGGAAGGATAACCAACCTCCAATTATCCAATGAAATAGGGCTTTCGCCGGCGCCAACGCTTGAACGGGTGCGTAAGCTTGAAAATGCGGAATATATAAAAAGCTATCACGCGCTTGTAGACGAAGAGAAACTTGGCCTGGGGATAAAGACATTCATTCAGATTAGTCTCGACTTCCATCAAAAAAATACTATCCAGACTTTTTTGGATGAGATCCAAACTATCAAAGAGATCACCGAGTGTCACCATGTAACCGGCCAGTGCGATTTTTTGCTGAAAGTTTATGTTCGCGACATCAAATCATACGAACAGCTCATCATGGAAAAGATTAGCCGCATTACCGTGGTAAAAACCTTCCAAACAATGATGATTATGTCTACCAGTAAAAAAGAGCCGATAGTGCCGCTGGAATACTGAGGCGAGATTTTAGAGTCAAGAGCCAAGAATCAAGACGGAAAAATAAAGCGCTGGGATTGGAATATCACCGGCTCTTTTATTTTACATTATTGACTGGCTTCTTTTTATCTTGACTCTTGGTTCTTAACGAATCTGCCAGTCAATAGGCTTTTGCCCTTCTTTTATTAGATAATCGTTTGCTTTTGAAAAGGGTTTCGATCCCCAAAAGCCGCGCTCAACTGAAAGAGGTGAGGGATGTACCGATTTGATGATGTGATGCTTGCTTTGATCGATGAGCGGGATCTTTGATTGTGCGTAGGCTCCCCAAAGGATAAAAACTAATCCTGAACGCAATTCCGAAAGTTTTTTAATTACTTCGTCGGTAAAAGTTTCCCAGCCCTTCTTTTGATGCGAGGCGGCATTGTGCGCTCTTACGGTTAACGTGGCGTTAAGCAGCAGCACACCCTGATCGGCCCAGCCTTCCAGATTACCGTGATTTGGCTTTACGAAACCCGGTATGTCGGTAACCAGCTCCTTATAAATATTATCCAGTGATCGCGGTATGGCTATGCCCTTTTGTACAGAAAATGATAATCCGTGTGCCTGCTGCGGCCCATGATAGGGGTCTTGTCCAAGTATTACAACTTTTACCTTATCAAATGGCGTATGGTTAAACGCATTGAAAATATCTGCGTTTTTTGGATAGACCACTTGCCCTGCCTCTTTTTCCTGCTGGAGAAATTTTCGCAATTCGGCCATGTAGGGTTTATCGAATTCGTCGTGTAAAACGTTCAGCCAGCCGGGTTCTAAATTTGCTGCCATAAATATTGATATAGATGTTGCTTAAGCGTACAAATAAACGGATATTTGCGTGCTAATTTATAGAATACAAAAAGATGTCGAATCTGATACGTTTAATTATTGCCTGCGGTATTATGGGCGCTGCTATAGCGCTTTGCGTGTTTGGCTTTTGGGGTTGGGGCATATTGGTGTTGTTTTTAGGCGGATTTGTGCTGTTGAGCTATTTCTTTAACGAGAACATGATTATTGCGCAATGGTTTTTACGCAAAGAGAAATCTGAAAAATCTGAAGAATGGCTGTTGAAAATAACCGACTACGAGAAACAATTGAATAAAAACCAGTGGGGCTATTATAACCTGCTGATAGGATTGATCGAGTCACGCAAATCGCCGCTGAAATCTGAAAAATATTTTAAGAAATCATTACAGTTGGGCATGAAGATGTCGCATAACACGGCTTTAGCTAAATTGAGCCTTGCCGGTATAGCCATGGCTAAACGCAACAAGCGCGAAGCGCAGATGTATTTACAGGAAGCTTCTAAAGATGACAAGAATAAGTTGCTTACTGATCAGATCAAGATGATGAAGCAACAGATGGGGCAAATGGATAAACAGGTAGTACAGCAACGCGGGTACCGCCAATTTTAAAAAAGGAAACGTCCGGAGACAAAAAAGCGATGCATTGTAGTTAATAATGCATCGCTTTTTTATTTCTCTTCAATCGAGCTGAAGTATTCAGGTTCAGACGAGTGATTAGTGTTTGGAGCAAGATATCTGTCAGTCACAAACTGACTCTCTTCTGACGGGTTGGCCACTTCGACCATTTTCAGCAGGCTTCTGATAAACGACAGGTTAAAGTTACTTCTGTTCAGTTTTATCAGGTATTCGTTGTCGGTTATTTCTAATATCGAGTTTGTCATTGCGTTTTGCATTATGTTGCATTGTAAAAGTAACGAACATACCAAATGCCAAAGTTTCATAATAATTATGCTTTTATTAATGAATTGTTAATAACTGCCGCTGTAAATTACAGACAGGCAATATGTTAATTCCGCTTAAAATGGTTGCCCAGTCTTTTGGCAATTTGTTCATCGTCATTAGCTAAACATTACATGTTAATTCCGGAAACCTGCTTTATTTTCTATATTTATCAGCCCTAGAAACTGTATTTTTCCTGAATAACACGCTATGAAATATTTCTTCATGCTCTTCGCTGCTTTCATTGTAGCAGATACCGCCTGTGCGCAGCTCTCCACCTCAAAACTTTTTGGCAATCATGCCGTGCTGCAGCGCAATCATTCTATCCCCGTTTGGGGGCGCGCCGAAAAAAGCAAGAAGGTGATCATCAGCTTAAATGGTCAATCGATAATCACGAAAGCTGATGCGAATGGCGATTGGAAGGCTTCTTTCAGCCAGATGAAGGAAGGTGGTCCGTATGAAATGAAAATATCTTCGGGTAAAGAAACACTTACCTATACGGATATCATGATTGGCGAGGTGTGGCTGTGTTCCGGCCAATCGAACATGGAGTTTCAGCTAAAAAATGCGTTAGGCTATAAGGCTGAACAAAAGAATGCAGCGAAAATGCCTATCCGCCAGTTTCATGTTCAGGACAAGGTAGGCCTTATGCCTGAGAAAGAAGTAGCCGGTGGTGAATGGGTATTAGCCGACGATAAAACCGTTGGCGATTTTACTGCTGTTGGATATTTCTTTGCTAAACAACTCGCTCAAAACTTGCATGTAACGGTAGGATTGATTAACAGTAGCTGGGGCGGTACGGAGGCGGAAGACTGGATTAGCCGCGAAGCCATGTCAGCTTCACCGGAGTTAGGCCCGATAGTGCCCAGCCTGCCGCTAAATGCAGACGCTTTAAATCAGCGGGCCGATAAACTTTTAAAGCACTGGGCTTATAAGGGCGCGAATCCGGTAAACTTTACCGCCGAAGAACTTGCCGCCAAACCCGCATACTTTTTTAACAACTGGCAAAGCGGCAATGCGCCCTCATCCTGGGAATGGATAGGACGATTGTATTCCTATCGTGGTCAGGGCTTTATGCAGCGCACCATTAGTCTTGATAGTTCTTATGCTACGGTGGCATCAACCATTAACTTAGGCCAGACCGATGCTGATATGATGGTGTATGTTAATGGCAAACCGATCACCCGTACAGTCGGAAAAAACGCCGAATATAAAGTGGCACCCGGGATATGGAAAGGCGGTATGAACAGCTTGCTGATCGATCTGCAATCGGGGCAGAAAAATCCTTCCTGGGCGGGCGTTGGATTATATGGCAACGGTTTTGATATGAACGTCCGCTTCGCCGATACCACCATCAATCTTGCCGATGGCAACTGGCGCTTAATGCCCGACTTGAGCAAGCCTTATCATTTCGACGCTATGCCAAACAACAGCGCATCTACCCTTTACAACTCCATGATCAATCCGTTAATCCCCTACGCCATGGCCGGAGTGATCTGGTATCAGGGCGAATCTAATGCTGACCGTGCATATCAATATCGCACTATCTTCCCAATGCTCATTAACGATTGGCGTACCAAATGGAAAGAGCAATTGCCCTTCTTATTTGTCCAGATCTCATCTTTCGGCACCTCGCAAAACAGCAACTTCGGCAGCAACTGGGCCGAACTGCGCGAGGCGCAGAATTCAGCGCTGAGGTTACCGAATACAGGGGTAGCGGTAACTACCGATATCGGTGATGCCTTCAATATTCACCCGCGCGATAAAGCTGATGTTGGTTATCGATTGGCAACCAAAGCACTTACAGACGTGTATCATCAAACTGGATTTTTCGAAAGTCCGCTGTTTGTGTCTGCTGATTTTTCAGGCGGCGCGGCTATGGTTACTTTTAGTCATGCCGAAAACGGCCTGATGGCGAAGGATCTTTACGGCTACGTTAAAGGCTTTGAACTTGCCGGTGCCGATCATAAATTCTATTACGCCCAAGCCATCATCATCGATAAAAACAAGGTGAAGGTTTGGAGTCCGAATGTGCCCAACCCGATTGCCGTTCGTTACGGCTGGACAAATGCGCCGTTGGATGCCAACTTGTTCAGTGTACAGGGTTTTCCGGTAAGCCCATTCAGGTCAGATAATTGGGATGGGGTTACGGTAGGGCATAAGTTTGAGTAGAGTGTCTGAACCTTGATTTACATGATTAAAGGATGTCTTGATTGATTTTGATTATTTCTGATAGAATCCTTTTACCTAAAATCAAGCGAATCATGGTTCAGGCAGTTTGATAACCCTGCGTCATTGCGAGGTACGAAGCAATCTCTACATAGGATATTCGAAACCAGAACGCTTATCGCAAGGAATAAAGCCCGACTGTATTCCTACCACAAATAGGAGACTTTTGATTTGCATGTGCAGAGATTGCTTCGTACCTCGCAATGACGTGCGGGTATAAAAAAGGCGCGATGTTAGCCATCGCGCCTTCAACAATATTCAAATATCTAATTATGCAAACCAGGCCATTACCAATTCCTTCGCAGGCATGGTAATATCCAGCTTTAATTTTTTGCGCATACCGCCCAGGTCGTTAAATACCTTGTTTGGATTGGCCGCTTTCAGGTCTTCTAAATTATTAATGCCCATTTTGTTCAGTACGGGTACCCATTCGGCAGGCACGCCTACGTGAATAAAATCGTCAATGGTAACGGTTTTAGCCTTTTTCTCAGGGCGCATTTGCGGAAAGAACAGTACTTCCTGAATGGTGCTCTGATTGGTCATCAGCATTACCAAACGGTCGATACCGATACCCAGGCCCGATGTTGGCGGCATACCATATTCCAACGCACGTAAAAAGTCGTCATCCATCGCCATCGCCTCATCATCGCCACGACCGGCTAATATCAACTGCTCTTCCAAACGCTCGCGCTGGTCTATCGCATCGTTCAATTCAGAATAAGCGTTAGCTATTTCTTTACCATTAACAAACAGCTCGAAACGCTCAACCAGGCCTTCTTTGGTGCGGTGCTTTTTGGCCAGAGGGGTCATTTCAATAGGGTAGTCGGTAATGTATGTTGGCTGGATCAGGTTGGCTTCCACCTTGGCGCTGAAGATCTCATCGATCAACTTACCTTTGCCCATCGATGGGTTAACTTCTATCTTCAATTCAGCACAGGTTTCGCGTAAGGCCGCCTCATCCATAGCCGAAACATCGATACCGGTATATTTAAGGATCGAATCATACATTGATAATTTCTCGTACGGTCCTGCAAAATTGATCTCGTTGGCGCCAACCTGCACTACCGGGATACCGTGTACGGTACGGGCCACAATCTCCAGGCACTCTTCTACCATTGCCATCATCCAGTTGTAGTCTTTGTAAGCAACGTAGATCTCCATGCTGGTAAATTCCGGGTTGTGCGTACGATCCATGCCCTCGTTACGGAACATCTTACCAAATTCATAAACGCCGTCAAAACCGGCAACTATCAGTCGTTTTAAATACAACTCGTTGGCAATGCGCAGGTACAACGGCATATCCAGCGTATTGTGGTGCGTATTGAACGGACGCGCAGCGGCGCCGCCATGAACAGGCTGAAGAATAGGTGTTTCCACTTCCAGCCAGCCTTTTTTGTCGAAGAAGTTACGCATAGTGGTAATGATCCTCGAACGTTTCAGGAAGATCTGTTTGTACTCCGGGTTAACGGTCAGATCCACATAACGCTGGCGATAGCGCAGTTCCGGATCGGTAAAGGCATCATGCGTTTTGCCGTCTTCTTCGCGTTTTACAACAGGCAGTGGTTTTAACGATTTGGCCAATAGAACCAGTTCCTGCACGTGCACCGAGATCTCGCCGGTTTGCGTAAGAAATACAAAACCTTTGATGCCGATATAATCACCGATATCCATCAGCTTTTTGAAAACTGTGTTATACAGCGTCTTATCTTCTTCAGCACAAATGTCGTCGCGTTTAAGGTAGATCTGGATACGACCGGTAGAGTCCTGCAGTTCTGCAAACGAGGCGCTGCCCATAATACGGCGGCTCATGATTCGGCCGGCCATCGTGACTTGTTTATAATGTTCAGGAAAACGTTCAAAATGATCGGCAATATCCTGTGCAAAGGCATTTACCGGGTACTCCTCGGCGGGGTACGGGTTGATACCTAAGGCGCGCAGTTGCTGTAGCGATTCGCGGCGTAAAATTTCCTGTTCTGAAAGGGCAGTGCTCATATTCTCAATAAAGGCGCAAAAATAGCGATTTGAGGCGAAAGGAGAAAGGTAAAACGAGAAAGGTTTGAACCGGGCTTATCTTGTCAAAGTCAAAAAATCACAAAATCATATAAATGAATAATATCTTTGGTTTATGAACTTAAAAGTAATAGCATTTGATGCTGATGATACACTTTGGGTAAATGAACCTTATTTCAGGCATACGGAAGAGCAGTTTTACAAATTGCTTGGCGGCTTTTCCAGCCAGCATGAGCTTGAAAGAGAATTGCTGAAAACCGAGATAGACAATCTTTCGTTTTATGGCTACGGCATTAAAGGATTTGTATTATCGATGATTGAGACTGCACTCACCATTACCAACAATACAATTAGCGCCGATATTGTCAGCAAGATCATTGACCTCGGCAAAGACATGCTTAATCAGCCGCTGGAGTTATTAGATGGTGTGGACGATGTACTTAAAGCGCTGAAAGGTAGATACCGCCTGGTAGTAGCCACCAAAGGCGATCTGCTCGATCAGGAGCGCAAACTCCGCAAATCGGGGTTAAGCCATTACTTTCATCACATCGAGATTATGAGCGAAAAGGATGATGCCAATTATCTCAAACTCATCCGCCACCTTGATATCAAGCCGGAAGAACTGATGATGGTGGGCAATTCCCTGAAAAGCGATATTATCCCGGTGCTGAAAATGGGCGGTTTTGCCACGCATGTGCCATACCATATCACATGGGCGCATGAGCAGATAGAGCACAGCATTGAAGACGACAAGTTTAAAAGCGTAACCGCTATTAACGAGATACTTGAATTTTTGTAACGATTGATGAACCAGGTAAAAGATAGCATTCCAAAAGTTTCGCTGGCGCAATCGAGTGAGAGCGGAAATAGTTTGTTCGAGATCCAGCAGGTAACGAATGTAAAGGCGCGTACGCACATTTCTACCTTTTTAACTCCGCATCGCAAGGATTATTATTTATTGGTATTGCTGCGCGAGGGGGCGAGCCGCCATTGGATAGATATGGTGCCGTATGTTTTAACGCCCGATACGTTTTACTTTACAACGCCGCCCCAGGTGCATGTAAAAGAAGAAGCTCAGCCGATGACCGGTACGCTGATCTGTTTTACAGAGGAGTTCCTGGCCTTTGAAGAAAATCAGCTGTTGAAACAATTGCCCATCATCCAAAACCCGCATAACGGGCATGAATTACTGCTCACTCCTGATGATGTTGAATTTATTGATGACATCTGCAAAAAAATAGCGACTGAGTACGAACAAAAACATGACTGGAAAAACAGTATGCTGCTGGCTTACCTGCGTGTGCTGCTGATCCACCTCAGCCGTTTATATACCGTTCAGTTTAAAAGCAGGGAACAAACCACCGACCGTCAGCTGCTTAAACGTTTTCAGTCCCTTATTGAAGAGAACTACACGGATTTGCACGAGGTTGCAGGCTATGCTAATTTGCTTAACATTACAGCGGGACATTTAAGTGAAGTGATCAAAGAGCAAAGCGGAAAAACTGCCATTGAACATATTCACGGCCGTTTAGTGCTTGAATCAAAACGACTTCTTTTCCATTCTGGAAATTCGATTAAGGAAATCGCATTTCAACTGGGTTTTGAAGATGCTTCCTATTTCAACAGGTTTTTTAAGCGTCTTTGCGATCAAACACCGATGGAATACCGGACCGCCACCCGCGAAATGTACCATTAATGCCTGTGTGAGTGCCATTCTGCAAGGGCAACAACTGCATACCTTTGCCTGTGTAAAAACAGGAACACATGGCAGAACAGGAGCAAATAAATAAACAAATTGTTCTCCGCTTCAATAAAGAAGTGATGGAGAAAGGCAACGTTGAAGTTTTAAACGAAATTATTCACCCCGATTTTATAAACTATTCCGCGGCGCCCGGAGTCCATACGGGCCGGCAAGGTATTATCGATTTTACCATTAACGGCATGCATAAGGCATTGACCGGTGTAAGTGTAGAAATTCACGATCAGGTAGCCGAAAATGATAAAGTTGTAACCCGTAAAACCATACACGGAACGCATATAGGCACTTTCATGGGTATCCGCCCCAGTCAAAAGCGTGTGCAGATTAAAATTATAGACATCGTTACCTTAAAAGACGGCAGGTACATGGCGCACTGGAGCGTTCGTGACGTACAGGATCTGATCAACAAATCATCTGACTAAAAACAAAAATAAAAATGAAAAAAGTACTGATAAGCGGTGCCAACAAAAGCATCGGTTTCGAAACAGCCAAACAACTATTGGCATTAGGTTTTTACGTTTACCTCGGTAGCCGCGATCTGCAAAAGGGAGAGGAGGCCGCCGCACAACTCAACTCGCCCAATGTAAAGGCTATTGAATTAGATGTTAACGACGAAAACTCTATCATAGCTGCCCGCAAAACCATTGGCGAGCATACAGATGTTCTTGATGTGCTCATCAACAATGCTGGCATCAGCGGTGGTATTCCGCAAAAGGCCTTGGAGACTGATTTGAAAACCATCCGCGAGGTTTTTGACACTAATTTTTTTGCGCCAATTAAAATGACCGAGGTTTTTATAGATCTGCTGAGAAAATCAGATGCGCCACGCATTGTCAACGTTACTTCAGGATTAGGTTCGATCACGCTGCATAATGACCCATCATGGAAGTATTACCATGTAAAGAGTGCAGCCTACGGTCCGTCGAAAAGCGCATTGAATGCTTATACCACTGTGCTTGCGTACGAGCTAAAGGATGAAAAGAAATTCAAGGTGAATGTGGTCGACCCTGGTTATACGGCTACAGACTTTAACCATCACAGCGGTCCGCGCAGTGTTGTTGAGGCAGGAGAGCAGATCGTAAAATTCGCCACGCTGGATGAAAATGGACCGACCGGTATATTTTATAGTACGGATAATAATCCGGAGACGGGCGTTAGTCCGTGGTAAGGTAAATTGTAATTCTCTGTTTCGCTGTGACTTCCCTGTATCTCTGTGGTTGTTAACCGCGGAGCTCACAAAGAAGTCACAGAGAACACGGAGAGGAATTAGAACTAATCCGCATCCGTTTCCACCAAATAAAGCTCATCTATAGCCTGCGCATATTTCTTTTCGATCACCTTGCGCTTGGCCTTCATGGTTGGGGTGACCTCACCATCTTCAATGCTGAACGGTTTGCGTTTCACTTTGAAGTTTTTGATGCGTTCGAACTTGGCCAGTTCGTTGGAGTATTTTTTGATATCCTGACCAATCCAGTCTACCATTTCTTTATCGTCGATAAATACTTCCGGTTTTTCGAAGAACTCATTGCTCAGGTTAAAAACTTCCTGCATTGTTTCTTTGGCCGGAACGATGATAGCGGTGATGTGCTCGCGTTTATCGCCAATTAAAAACACCTGCTCAATTTTAGGGCTTTTAAGATAGGTGTTTTCTACCGGGGTGGGGTAGATATTCTTACCGTAGGCGTTTACCAGCATATTCTTCAATCGGTCGGTTATCTGCAAGTTACCGCGTAAATAACGACCAATATCTCCCGTATGGAACCAACCATCGGCATCAATCACCGAAGCTGTCTCTTCGGGTTTGTTCCAGTAGCCCTTCATTACACAATGCCCGCGCACAATGATCTCACCCTCTTCCGATTGGAAATCCTCTTTAAAAGTATCGTGTGTTTGAATGGTGTAGATCTGTTTGGTATCCACATTTTGTATAGCAACCTCAATGCCTGGAATAATACGGCCAACGGTGCCGTAGATGATGCGGTCGGTTTCGGTAACAGCCATTACCGGAGAGGTTTCGGTCAAGCCAAAGCCCTCCAAAACTTTGATACCAAGATCGCCATAAAATTCGCCGATATTTTTAGGTAACGCGCCACCCCCTGAAAGCATAATCTTTAATCTGCCGCCGGTTTTTTCCTTGATTTTGCTGAATACCAGTTTCTCGGCAATCTTGTGCTGCTGCGCCAGTAACAATCCCGGTTTTTTACCGGCCTCGTGTTTCAACCGCACTTCTTTACCAATCTTCAGCGACCATAAAAAAATATTTGATTTTAAACCGCCCGCGCTTGTGCCATTTTTCATGGCGCGGTCGTGGATGCGCTCCAGCAGGCGCGGTACGCAGTTCATTACCGTTGGCCGTACTTCGGCCATGTTTTTGGCCAGCAGATCGAGGCTTTGGGCGAAGGCTATTTTGGCACCGGTAAACAGGCAAATATGGTATGTTGCCGTACGTTCAAACACGTGCGACAATGGCAGGAACGACAGAAATACATCTGTGGGTTCGATAATAGGAATCTGGATCAGGCTCACCCGGGCGTTTTCAGTAAGGTTGAAATGGGTGAGCATAACGCCCTTTGGCGTGCCGGTGGTACCTGAGGTATAGATCAGGCAGGAAATATCCGTCGGTAAGATCGCTTCACGTGCGCTGTTTATGCCCTGTTCATATTTATCGGTTAGTCTTGAACCATCCTCAATTACCTGTCGCAAACCCACCACGCCGGCGTTCAGTCCTGCTTTGGCTATTGATTTTTCAAAATCGTCAAACGCCGGGATAATGCGCATCAGCTCATAGCAATTATTGGCGATCCGTACAATTTTACGGAGCAGAAAAGGATTGCCTACCAGGATGGTCCGCGCACCGGAATCATTTAAGATATATTCTATTTCAGCCTCCGAAAGGGTGGGGTATATTGAAGTATTTACAGCACCTATTTGCTGCAGCGCCTGGTCGTAATAAATATAATCCGGACCGTTCTCAATGATCAGTGCCAAACGATCTCCCTTTTTTATACCAATATCCAGCAGCCACGCCGAAATTGCGTCAATTTTCTCTAAAGCCTGTTTATAGCTGATATCAACCCAGGCATCACCAACCTTGTGGCTCATGAAAGTATGGGTTTCGGGATGGATGTTCTTTACGATGTAGCGAATAAGGCTGGGGATAGTCGGTCGTTCGGCTGGCGTACTCATGCAGTTATAGGAGGTTATAATACAAACAAAGCTAATTTATTTTTATGAAAATGGGAGAGGGATTTTTGGCTGTCTCATGCGCGGGTGGCTGTGGGGACACAGCCACGGGAGAAAAGAGGTAGTAAAACAAAAAAGGCGCTAACCAGCGCCTTTTCAAATATCAATTGAGTGAAAACTTACACAGAGAAACTTTCACCGCAGCCGCAGGTTCTGCTGGCATTAGGGTTGTGAAAGTTAAAACCTTTACCGTTCAAACCGTCTGTGAAATCAAGCTCGGTACCGGCAAGGTATAAAAACGACTTCATATCGAGCGCAATACGGATATCGCGGTCTTCAAAAAACTGGTCGCCTTTTTTTATTTCATTGTCGAAATCGAGGTTATATGATAAACCTGAACATCCGCCTCCCTGAACAGACACCCGCAGAAAATACGATGCATCAAGGCCCGCATCCTGCATCAGGTGGTCTATTTTGTCTTTTGCTTTATCAGTTATAGTTACCATGATAGTAGAGTCAAGAACCAAGAGTCAAGAATCAAGAGAACTTCAGTCCTGGCTCTTGATTCTTGGCTCTTGGTTCTAATTATTAGTGGTGTACTTTTTCGGTTTCAATCGGCTCCATGCCGTTTTTAACGCGGAAATCGTTGATGGCTGCTTTGATAGCATCTTCTGCCAATACCGAGCAGTGAATTTTTACCGGCGGCAGGGCCAGTTCTTCAACAATATCCATATTGTCAATTTTCATTGCATCGTCAATGCTTTTGCCTTTAAGCCATTCTGTTGCCAGTGATGACGATGCAATTGCCGACCCGCAGCCAAACGTTTTGAATTTAGCGTCGGTGATCATGTTATTATCGTCAACCTCAATTTGCAGGCGCATAACGTCGCCGCACTCCGGGGCGCCAACCAGGCCTGTACCAACCTTGTGGCTGCTTTTATCTAAAGTGCCCACGTTACGCGGATTGGTGTAATGATCGATTACTTTATCTGAATAAGCCATGTCTTTATGTTTTAGTCCATAGACCATAGTCGATGGTCCATAGTGATTTGTATTAATTTATTAAAAGTTCTTGCAGTTGCCATGGTCTATCGTCCATGGACTATGAACTATCTTAATGTTCTGCCCACTCAATCGAGTTAAGGTCGATGCCTTCTTTAAACATTTCCCACAACGGTGAAAGTTCGCGAAGATGAGTAACGGCCTTTTTGGTCACCTCAATTGCATAATCAACCTCTTCGTCGGTAGTGAATCTGCCTAAACCAAAACGGATCGATGAATGCGCCAGGTCGTCTGATAAGCCCAGGCTTTTCAGAACATACGATGGTTCCAAAGAAGCCGAAGTACAGGCCGAACCTGAAGATACAGCCAGGTCTTTCATCGCCATCATCAGGCCTTCACCCTCCACGTATTTGAACGAAATGTTAGCCACATGCGGTAAGCGGTGCTCAACGTTTCCGTTTACATAGCTCTCTTCCAGCACAGTCAAAGCTGATTGCAGCCTGTCGCGCATGGCTGAAAGGCGTTTTGCTTCGCTTTCCATTTCCAGACCGCAAAGTTCACAGGCTTTACCTAAGCCAACAATACCCGGCACATTCAGCGTACCGGAACGCATACCGCGCTCATGACCGCCGCCATCCATCTGAGCGGTAACTTTAACCCTTGGTCCTTTACGGCGAACGTACAATGCGCCAACGCCTTTAGGGCCGTATATTTTATGTGCCGATAAAGCCAAAAGGTCAATACCGTCTTTATTTACATCAACCGGGATCTTTCCAACTGCCTGTACCGCATCTGTCATAAACAATGCGCCATGTTTGTGCGCAATTGCCGATATCTCTTTGATAGGCTGAACAACACCAATCTCGTTATTACCATACATAATAGATACCAGGATGGTTTCCGGTGTCATGGCTTTTTCCAGTTCTTCCAGATCAACCAGGCCGTCTTCTTTAACGGGAAGATAAGTAACCTTACCGCCCAGTTTTTCAACGTGCTTGCAAGCGTCCAATACTGCCTTGTGCTCGGTAACGGTGGTGATAATGTGGTTGCCTTTATCTTTATACATTTCAAACACGCCCTTGATAGCCAGGTTGTCTGATTCGGTAGCACCCGAGGTGAAAATGATCTCTTTTTCGCTGGCGCCAATCAATTTAGCCACCTGCTCGCGCGCATAGTCAACGCCTTCTTCGGCTACCCAGCCAAATGGATGATTGCGGCTTGCAGCGTTGCCAAATTTCGTGGTGAAATAAGGCAGCATGGCTTCAAGTACCCGCGGATCCATCGGAGTAGTAGCGTTATTATCCAAATATATCGGCAGATTCATAACTCAATAATTATTAACATCACAAAGATAGGTAAAGTTTTATTTAAAATCATTCAAAACAAGGAGCAATATACCTTAAAACGCCATTAATTTACAATATTTGGACATGAACAAGATAGAGCATATTGGCATAGCCGTTAACAACCTGCAAAGCGCCGCAACTATCTATGAGAAATTATTAAATACGCCGGTTTATAAAGTTGAAGAGGTGCTGTCTGAAGGTGTAAAAACCGCGTTCCTGCAAAATGGTCCCAATAAAATTGAACTTTTAGAAGCTACGAATCCTGATAGTCCAATAGCCAAATTCATTGCCAAAAAAGGGGAGGGAATTCATCATATTGCCTTTGATGTCGACGATATTAGGGCTGAAATGATAAGGCTAAAAGCTGAAGGATTTATTTTTTTGAATGAGGAGCCAAAGCGCGGTGCCGATAATAAGCTGGTTTGTTTTATACATCCGAAGAGCGCTAACGGGGTGTTGGTGGAGTTGTGCCAGGAGGTGAAGTAGTAGTTTCTGCACCGGGATTAAACAGATTTATTCGGTTTTTTGCATTGTGGGTTGGTCTATTGAAAAATTCGGCAAATTCTTTAATTCGATAAATTCCGGTTCAGACAATTTTTAAACGCCAGGCATCCTTAAATCCCTTAATCAAGAAATCCCGGTTCAGATACATAATCTCCAAATTCCACAACAAATTCGGCCGTCATTTCGTATAAGGGATTTCGAATACGTAATTGCCGATAACGATGAAGATAAATTACCTGGTGCGCGGAATATTAGCTGTTATTATTTTGACATCGTTTTCGAGGTGCTCAAAGAAAACCGTAGCTATTGAAACGGATAAATCTTTATCTGCCGACACGATCCCTTCCGTCGCAGCTACAAACACCCTTGTCGCCTCAGATCAGAGTCCCGATGGTACTTTTCTTGTAAGGCCTACATTTTGGCGTGTCGACGGGACAAATATTGCCCCTGGTTCAATTATTTACATTTCCCGCGGAAACCGGGGCGCTTTATTATTACAAAACGTTAAAGGCACACCCGATAAACCGATCATTATTGTTAACAAAGACGGCCAGGTTACGTTCACTGCCGATCTTAGCGCCGGCTACGCGTTTAAAACTATCAATTGTCAATATTTTAAGGTGCTGGGTAATGGCGTTCCCAAATTTAAATACGGATTGGTTATCAACGGCGGTAACATCGGTATGACGATCGATGAGCTGAGTTCCGACTTTGAAATTCAAAATGTGGAGGTGCGTAACAGCGGTTTTGCGGGCATTATGGCCAAAACCGACCCTACCTGTGATGTGAAAACCCAGCGCGGGCATTTTACCATGCAAAACGTGCTGTTTCACGATAATTACGTGCATAAAACAGGAGGCGAAGGTTTTTACATAGGTAATTCTTTTTATGCCGATGGCATATCAACATCATGCGGTACGGTTTTGCCTCATGATGTGATCAACGCCCGGGTATATAACAACATTACAGATTCAACCGGCTGTGAAGGTATCCAGGTTGGCGGCGCTATAAAGGGCTGCGAGATCTATGGTAATACCATAACAAATCCGGGTTTAACCCCTTTCGCCAACAATCAAAATAATGGGATTCAAATAGGCGAGGGTACCGGCGGCAAGTGTTATAACAACCTGGTTAAGAATTCGCCGGGTAACGGTATCATCGTATTGGGCCTGGGCGATAATCTGGTGTTTAATAACATTGTCCTGAACTCAGGCGATAACGGCATCTTTGCGGATTCCCGCTATACGCCCGGCCCGAATTTTCAGTTTATCAATAACACTATTGTTGGCACGAAGAACGAGGGCATTAAACTGGATTCCGAACTCATTCCCATGAATACTATAATTAACAATGCGATCATTAATGCAGGCTCCGGAAATGCAATATTGAGGATTAGTCAAAGCGTTAAACTCTTATCATCCAATAACTATATAAGTACCGATATTAATTCCTGTAAATTCGTCGATTTCCAGAACGGCGATTATCATCTTCAGTCCTCGTCTCCGCTGATAGGCGCGGGGTTAGATGTTTCAGCAAACGGCATTACTTTCGACTTTTTCCAAACGCTACGGCCATCGGGCAAACCGTTTGATATCGGCGCAACAGAGTATAAATAGATTGATGGTTTTGAGTTTGAAATAGGCAGTCAGGAAATTATAACAATCACTATCGGCCATCCACTTAAAACTATTTTTACTTTTGACTTTTTACTTTTGAATTTAATAACTACATTTGCACCTCTTTTATAAGAAGTATTACACAATGAAAAAAGATCTGCACCCATCAAACTATAGATTAGTTGTTTTCAAAGACATGTCTAACGACTACTCTTTCATAACTAAATCATGCATCGACACCCGTGAATCAGTGAAATGGGAAGATGGCAACGAATATCCATTAGTGAAATTAGAAATTTCGCACACTTCTCACCCGTTCTACACAGGTAAGATGAAATTGGTTGACACAGCAGGCCGTATCGACAAATTCCGCAGCCGTTACAACAAAAAGTAATTTGGCTTTTTCTACAAAATATTCACAAGTCTCCCGGTACATCGGGGGACTTTTTTTATTTTTGCGTCATGGCAATTATCTTATTCGACGATAACGCACATCAAACATTACTACCGTTAACGTTTACCCGTCCGGTTGCCGATTTGCGCCTCGGGATACTCACCATCGCCGAAAAATGGTCGAAACAACTTAATCAAAATACTTCATTCCATACACAGCCCTGGCTGCAAAAGAAGTTTGCGCTCAATATTGAACAGGACAACCTGTTGATTAATGGTTCGGTTTGCCCTGATGATTACCTCGTTGAAGCTATCGACAAACTGCAAACCGGCGAAGCCTTGAAATACAGCGATCAGTTGATCGCGGTAAGGCTTGGCGAGAGTGATGCATTGCAATTTGAGTCAGCAGCCCAATTTTCAAAGGTTATTACGGTTGAGAACACCCCGGTGATCATTCGTTTCCCCGAGGATATTTTCCGGAAGAACGATATCGAGCTGCGCAAAGACTTTAAACTGTTGACCAAAGGCCGCACCAGCGCGGCAATCAGCAGTACCAACACGATTATTGGTACCGATTTTTTTGCCGAAGAAGGTGCTATAGCCGAATGCTCTACCTTTAATACCGCTAATGGCCCCATTTATCTGGCTAACAATACCGAAGTTTGGGAAGGAACCCACATTCGCGGTGCATTTGCCATTTGCGAGCATTCGCAGGTGAAAATGGGTGCGAAAATATACGGTGCAACTACTGTTGGCCCGTATTCAAGGATTGGGGGCGAGGTGAATAATGCGGTTATCTGGGGTTATTCGTCTAAAGGACACGAGGGATATTTGGGCAATTCTGTTTTGGGCGAATGGTGCAATATCGGCGCCGATTCCAACAACTCGAACTTAAAAAATAATTACGACGACGTAAAGCTGTGGGATTACAGCACAGGCCGTTACCGCAAAACCGGACTGCAATTTTGCGGCCTCATTATGGGTGATCATTCCAAATGCGCTATCAATACCATGTTCAACACAGGGACAGTGGTGGGGGTAAGTGCAAATGTGTTTGGTGCCGGCTTCCCGGTAAATTTTGTTCCCGATTTTTCGTGGGGCGGTCCGCAGGGCTTTGAAGTATATTCAATGGTAAAAATGTTACAAACTGCCGAACGCGTTTTCGCCCGTAAGCCGCCGCGCGTATTTAACGACACGGAGCGTGATATCCTGCAGGCCGTATTCGATCAAACCAATGAATGGCGGGATTTTTAAGAAGGTGGTTGATTGGGTGATTGCGTGAATTTAGAAATCAACGCAAGTCAATCGGTGTAATCAACCACAAATCGGTGTAATCATAATAAACAATCAGTGCAATCACATTAATCAATAACAATCATAAATTATCATGAGAAAAAAGATCGTAGCCGGAAACTGGAAAATGAACCTTGACTATAACGAAGGTTTAAGCTTGTTTTCTGAAATTATAAATATGTTTAAAGATGAGGCCACCGGCAAGCAACAGGCGGTGGTTTGCAGCCCGTTTATTCATCTGCACAGCCTTGCGGCACTTGCCAAAGGTTATACCAATGTTGCTGTCGGCGCACAGAACGCACATCAGAATGAGTCTGGCGCTTATACCGGCGAGATCTCTGCTAAGATGATTAAATCAGTAGGTGCGGAATACGTTATCCTGGGCCACTCAGAGCGTCGCCAGTATTTTGGCGAAACTAACCAGCTGCTGGCTGCTAAAACTGATACGGCTTTGAAGAACGGTTTAAAGCCTATTTTCTGTATCGGCGAAACCTTGCAGGAAAGAGAAGCTAATGCGCATTTCGGCATTATTAAATCACAACTGGAAGAAGGCGTTTTCCATTTAGACGAAGCCCATTTTGCACAATTGGTTATTGCATATGAACCTGTTTGGGCTATTGGTACCGGTGTAACCGCGTCATCAGCGCAAGCACAGGAAATTCACGCGTTCATCCGCAAAGAGATCGCTGCAAAATATAACCAGCAGGTGGCCGATAATATGACCATCCTGTACGGTGGTAGCTGCAATCCAAAAAACGCTCCTGAGTTATTCGCCCAGCCTGACATTGACGGCGGCCTGATCGGCGGTGCGTCTTTAAAGTCTCGCGATTTTATTGATATCGTAAAAGTGTTTAATTAAGGGTTAGTTAATTAGAGATTGGAGGTTAGAGATTAGTTAATTAGAGGTTATAAAGAACTAATTTCTAACCTCCAGTCTCTAATCTCCAATAACTAATCTCTAATTAACCAATCTCTAATCTCTGTCCTCCCATGAAAAAACTATTGAAAATATTCCTGCCGCCGTTTATCGGGTTCCTGGTATTTTCGGTAATTATAAATGGCGGGGCGCTGTACACTACGTTGAGTGCCAAAGACCTTGGGTTAGATACGCTGCAAAGCTTTACTGCCTTTTACCGGTACACTATGCCATTACTGTTCGTTGTGGCCGTACTTACTCAAATATTGATAGTGATTCCGGTATGGCGCCACGTAGCAGAGAAAACCTGGGCCGATAGGATCAATATGATCGTTGATCTTTGTTTCGTTTGCGGGATATTTGCCCTCGGCATCGGCTACGCAATTTGGGATACGCAATCCGGAACCCATATACTGATCAAATTGGTGGCAATGCTTTCAGGAATCCAGTTAGCTTACTGGTTTATCAACCTATTGGTATTGTTTGTACTTGATTAACTGATTCAAATTGTAATCAAAATAATCACCTAATTAATCTCATATCTCACTCCTATATTTAGCCTTAATGAATTATTACGAATTACTTTTTACCACCTCTGCCACCGAAGATTACCAGCACGACCTGCTGATCAACGCCTTGGGCGAAATAGGTTTTGATACTTTTGAGGAGATAGTCGGCGGCTTCAAGGCTTATATTGCCGAAACGGAATTTGATAAGGATAAGTTGGACGAAGCCATTGCCGATTACCGGGATATGTTTGAGTTCAGCTATGAGGTAGCCCTCATCCCGCAAAAGAATTGGAACGAGGTATGGGAAAGTAACTTTGAGCCGATAGAGATAGGAGATAAAGTGTTTGTTCGCGCCACTTTTCATCAGCCTAAACCCGAATTCCCTTACGAGATTGTAATCGATCCGAAAATGGCCTTCGGTACAGGACATCATCAAACTACCTCGATGATGCTGGAATTGATATTGGAGAATGACTTTGCCGGTAAAAAAGTATTGGATATGGGCTGCGGAACAGGCATCCTTGCTATCCTGGCTGCCAAGCTCGGCGCCGCTAAAATCACCGCGATAGATTATGACCCGGTTTGTTACTCAAGCACTATTGAGAATTCGCAGTTGAATCATACAGAAAACATCGTTGCTCTTTGCGGGTCAAAAGAGGCTATACCTGGTGAACAGTATGATATTATCCTCGCTAATATCAACCGCAATATCCTGCTCGATCAAATGGCGCGTTACGCCGAAGCGCTGAAAGCAGGCGGCGAGATCTATTTCAGCGGGTTTTATGAATCGCCTGATCTGGATATTATAACCGCAGAAGCCGGTAAATACGGCATGAAATATGTCATGCACAAAAAAAATAAGGATTGGGTTGCGGCGAAGTTCGTTAGTTAGGTATTAGAGGTTAGCGGTCAGCGATTAGGTGTGGATAATGTATGTATCGTTTTATTTTGATTATAGTTTACGGCTTTGTTCTAATCTCTGGCCTCTAATCACCAATCACTAATTAATGTTAAGAAACTTTAAATTTTCGCTATAATTTTATATTTTTAATGTGGAATTGAGGTGTATCTCATTTAACTTTCATCAGCGTAAATTCTTTAATGAAAACTTATCTCGTCCCTATTGATTTTTCTGCAACCGGTGCCCATGCCGCAGACTATGCAGCAGCTTTGAGCCATCAAACGGAAGTTGAGCATATAATCTTGTTGAATGCTTACTACGTATCGGTGTACGAAACTATGTTGCCCAGTACAGACATGGTGCTGGTGAGGGAAGAGGAAATTGAACAAAACGCCGCCGAGCGCGTCAAAAACCTGGAAGAGTATAAAAAGAAACTCGAAAAGAAAGTGCGGCCGGGGGTGAGGATCAGTACGCATTTGAACCGCTCGCACCTGCTGCGTGCAATTGTTGAGAACGTGGCGAATAAACACGCCGACCTGGTTATTATTGGCAGCAAGGGAAACAGCAGCAACAGCGATGCGAAAATTGGAAGCCACGTGGCCCGTATAGCAAAGGCTTGTCCTGTGCCTGTGGTAGTGGTACCGCCAACCAGTTCTATTGAAAATATACACAGCGTAGCGGTGGCCTGCGACTTTAAGAAAGTTACCGAAACTGCGCCATTATCGTCGCTCACCAAGCTGCTTGACAGGCGCAAGTTTAAGTTACTGGTGGTTAATGTAGATACCAAATCGTCGGAAGATGCTGAAAAACTTGCTGAAAGCACTGCTTTATACCGGGCTTTGAAGCCTTATGAGCCCGCTTATTATTTTATAAATCAGTCGGATATTATTAACGGGATATTACATTTCGCAAAAGAACATGATGCGCAGATGGTAATTGCGCTACCACATAAATATAGCTTTTTACAGTCCTTATTGCAGACTAATATCTCCAAACAATTGCTTGAAGATTCAACTGTGCCTGTATTATTGTTAAAATAACCTAAATATTTTTTGCGGAAATTTAACCTATAACTAACTAATATTAGTTATATATAATATATTTTAATATATTAGTATTTGAAAATGCGATAAGACAAGTTCAGAGTGATGTAAAATATTATTTAAAATTGTTGATAATTAAATAGATATTGAATATTATTGTAACTTTATTAACTATCGCGAAATCTTTTAACCTTTGCAATTAAATGAAGACACTCGGAAAAAAAATCAGGTTATTACGTCATCAAAAGGGGTGGAGCCAAGAAGACGTTGCTAAAAGACTGGATATTTCAATTCCTGCCTTTTCTAAAATTGAGACCGGTATTACCGATATCAATTTGTCGAGGCTTGAGCAGATAGCTGCTTTATTTGAAATGTCGGTTGTGCAGCTGCTCACTTTTACCGATTCTGAACAGGATCAGAAAGTGATCAACGAACTGGAAACCATTAACAAAAAACTGATGGATCGCGAAACAGAAGTGATCGACCTGCAAAAGAAAGTTATTGAACTATTTGAAGAGCTGAGGCACAATAAGGCAACTGCCTGACTGAAATAAAAATAGGCCCCAAAAGTGTTAAGTTTTTGAGGCCTGTTTATAAATTGGTCAATTTTTTCGGCAATCAAGTGAAAAGGTATCGCATAGTTAAATGTTTTTTGCCGAATACAGCCCCCATTGCATTGTGCATTGCAATCATTTTGTCGTTAAAATCTCCTACCCAGGATAGTTCCAGTTCTTTGTATTGATTCAGCGGCAATACATACTCGCCAAGTGTGATAAACAGTCCTGATTCTATGCCGTGATTCTGGTATTTTTGCTTGGTGCCCATCACTATAGCCCGCATGCGTGATACCCCTTTCCACCTGTAATATAAAAATTTCAGTTTTCCAATCAGGTCCAGCTTGCCTTTCAAAGGTTTTATCATAGGGTTGGCATCTGGTAAAATGATCATGAATGCGGCGGGTTCGTCGTTAACGTAAGCAAACCATATTAAATTCTCGTCCATTAGCGGCTTCATTTTATTAAAGCTTTCGGCAATGGTAGCGTAAGTTATAGGCACGAAATTTTCAAAATCTTTCCATGCATCATTATAAATGTCTATGAAATCAGCGGCAAACTTATCGATATGTTTAGCCTCGAGGTGTTTAAATTCATACCCCGGTTTTTGAGTAACCCATTTGGCTATTTTATAAAATCGCTCCGGGAAGGGTTTTAGGATATCCAGGTGATTGGTGATTTGGGCATACTCAGTTTTAAACCCGTAATCCTCAAAAAACTTCTGGTAATAGGGCGGATTATAATTCATGCCGTAAGAAGGAGCAATGAATCCTTCAACCAGCAGCCCCCAAAAATTATCATTCTCACCAAAATTGATGGGGCCGTCCATTGCCTTCATGCCATTTGCCGCCAGCCAGTTCTTCGCCGTGTCAAAAAGCAGAAAGGCGGCTTTTTCGTCATTTATACACTCAAAAAAACCCATACCACCGGTAGGTTGCTCGTAATTGTAAGCTTTTTTATTGTTGATGAAAGCAGCAACGCGGCCTATTAGTTTTCCGTTATCATCTTTCAGGATCCAGCGTGTGCATTTGCCGTCTTTATGAAAATTATTTTTCTCAGGGTCAAAAACTGCCTCGATGTCATTATCCAGCGGACAAACCCAAACGTCGTCGTCTTTATAAATAATTCGCGCAGTATCTAAAAATGCTTTGCGGGTAGCCGTATCTTTTACCTCGGTTATGGTCATAAAATGTTGAGCTGAAATAGCTTGTATATAAAAAAAGCATCCGCAAGGGGATGCTTTAAAGTAGATCTTTATTTATAGAGATTAAAAATCGTCGTCGTCATCTTCATCACTATAATTTTCAAACCCAATGTCGTCCAATGGGCCATCAAAATCATCTTCATCATCATCTACCTTCTTCCTGGACTTCGGATCAAGCGTGCTATCGTCATCATCTTCATCCTCGCCCGTGTTTTCAACTTTCTTGTTTACAGGTTTTTTTGGAGTTCCCATTGCCATGAATTTTACAGTAAAACTTTTTTCATTATTAAATGCATCCGAAATGCAATAAACTTAGTCTGTTAAATTGTATTTGATAGTAAAAATAGTCAAAATCATTTTCATTAAAAACATCAATTAAAAAAAAACATTTTCTTTCAAACGAGCTTAACGATCAGCAAAAATTATTCTGATTGCTCCCCAATAGACGCGCCGTTGACTGTAAAATCCTTTAGTTGAGGAAGTTCATTTATATCATTTATTCCAAAATAATCCATAAAAAGGGGGCTTGTACCATAAAGTGTTGGTTTGCCTACTGCTTCAGATTTTCCGGTGATGGCAATCAGTTCTTTTTCGAGTAACTTTTGGATCGAATAGTCGCAATTCACACCGCGGATCTGCTCGATATCGGGTTTTGTCACTGGCTGTTTATAGGCAATAATAGCCAATGTTTCTAAAGCTGCCTGGCTTAACTTTTTCTTGGCGCGCTGAGCCTGTAACAGGTTAATGACCTGGTGATAATCCTTTTTAGTCAGGAATTGGTAACCGTTGCTCACCTTAACCAGGCCAATGGCAAAAGCCTTATCATTGTACTTTTTAGCAATATTTTTCAAATGCACATTGATATCATCTTCGCTGAAATCATGATTAAAGGCCGACTGCAGGCAATAGATGATTTCTTCGGTACGGATGCTTTGTTCCGACGCAAAGATGAGAGCTTCTATGTATTGTTCGATGTTTTCCATTTAAGTCCGAAAGACAGTAATGTCCGGAAGTCCGAAAGTAGGGAAAAGTATGGAAGTCCGGAAGTCGGTAAGTCAGAAAAGTCTGCGAGTCCGGAAGTCAGGAAAGTCGGAAAGATTATCTTAAGTTATAGTAGAAAGACTGAATATTGGGCTTAGCGCGCAACAAACTTACGAAGTTTTCAAACTTCGTAAGTTTAAAAGGTCTTTCAATAAAAGCTTCTTTCGGACTTCCTTAATAATTTATCACCTGCTCCTCAATCGCAGCCGGAATTTCGCGCCACTCATATTTTTGCGTGCGCAATTGCGGCTCAAAACCAGCCTCTTTGATGGATTCCTGGATGCCCCGGGCGGTAAATCGGTGCGGCGCTCCTGCTGCGGAAACCACGTTCTCTTCAATCATTATCGACCCGAAATCGTTAGCACCGGCGTGCAAGCAAAGCTGCGCCACTTGTTTACCAACGGTGAGCCATGAGGCCTGTATGTTTTTGATATTTGGCAACATGATGCGGCTCAGCGCTATCATGCGGATATATTCGTCGCCGGTCACGTTATTGGTAATGCCGCGGAGCCTGCGTAGTAAAGTGCCGTCGTCCTGGAAAGGCCACGGGATGAAAGCTACGAAACCATAGTGGCCTTCAGGTTTTTCGGATTGAACTTCACGAATCCAAATCAAATGCTCGAAACGTTCTTCAATGGTTTCGATATGACCAAACATCATGGTAGCCGATGTTGGCAGATTTAATTTGTGAGCGGCACGCATTACATCGAGCCATTCCTGCCCGCCGCACTTGCCCTTGCTGATGAGGCGGCGAACGCGGTCATTCAAGATCTCGGCACCTGCACCCGGTAATGAATCGAGGCCGGCAGCTTTCAGTTCACGCAAAACATCAATATGGCTCATGTTTTCGAGTTTAGAAACGTGCGCAATTTCCGGCGGACCTAACGAGTGTAATTTAAGGGTAGGGTAGAGTTCTTTTAATTGACGGAAGGTATCAGCATAAAACTTCAGACCTAAGTCAGGGTGGTGACCGCCTTGTAATAAAAGCTGATCGCCGCCGTAGCGGAAAGTTTCCTCTATCTTCTGCTTGTAAGTTTCAATATCAGTGATATAGCTGTCCTCATGACCGGGGCGACGGAAGAAATTACAGAACTTGCAATTGGCAATACAAACGTTGGTGGTGTTCACATTGCGGTCAATCTGCCAGGTTACCTTGCCATGCGGCACCTGTATCTTGCGCAGCTCATTGGCCGTGTACATTAAATCGGCGGTGGAGGCGTTGTGATACAAGTAAACGCCCTCCTCAATACTCAAAAAATCAAACTGCAGGGCGCGCTGCAACAAGTCGGCTGTGTTCATAGCGCAAATATACGTGGTTGGAGGTTAAAGCAGAAAGGGTAAAGGCGAAAGGTGATAAAGCGATGATAAGTATGAAAATTTTATATAGCGACACAGTACTTTGTGTCTTCCGTTTGGCGCCTTTTTGTGAATGGTTAACGTTTAGAGACACAATGTATTGTGTCTCTAAACGATCGCATTTCCTTTATCCAGTTTCAAAACCTTTGTTACACTCTCCGGAATTTCGTGCTGGTAATGCGTTACGTAGATCAGTGTCACATTGCTCAGCCGGCAAATGGTATCCACTAGTGTTTTAAAATGATGTTGCTGATGATCGTCGAGGCCCTGGCAGGGTTCGTCAAATATCAGCAAGTCTGGGTTTTTGATGAGGGCACGGGCCAGCAAACACAAACGCTGTGCGCTTGCCGGGATGTTTTTTAACAGCACTCGTGCATATTTATCTATTTCCAGCGCTCTCATCCAGCGCAGCGCAGTATCGGCTTTTGTTTTTTGCGAGGGCCTGAAGAGGCCCAGGGTGTCATAATAACCAGATTCAATTACCTGTAAACAGCTGTTATCGGTGGGGAAATATTGGTGTAGCTCGGGCGATACAAAACCTATCTTGCTTTTAATATCCCAGATACTTTCGCCCGTGCCCCGCTTCTTATCGAACAAAACAATATCGTTCGCATAGGCCTGCGGGTTGTCGGCATTGATGAGGCTGAGCAGGGTTGATTTTCCTGCACCGTTTGGCCCCAATAAAGCCCATCTTTCACCAGGGACTATCTCCCAATTTATTTTATTCAGGATCACCTTTTCACCATATTTAATAAACACATCGCGCATTTTTACGATCTGGTTATAAGGTGTTTTGGTGCTGTCTGCATTTAAAAGCGCTTTTAGTTCGGCGCTATCTACCGTGTCGCCGGTTTCATCGATAAATTGTTTAGCGTCAAAGTCAGCTTTTTTGAAGGTTTGTGCTATTCGTCCGTTTTCAAGTGCTGCAATATGGGTAATGGCATCCGGAATTTCATGCGGCGACGTTGCCAGGATTACCGTTATACCCGAACTGATGATCTCATCAATGATACTATTAAATTCTTTCCGCGTTTGCACGTCGAGGCCGGTAAGCGGATTATCAAGCAATAATAATAATGGCCGTTTCATGAGGGCCGCGGCCAGCATTAATCGCTTGGTTTCACCGTTTGATAATTTGATGATCTGCTTTTGCAGCAGTTCCCTCAAATTTAGCAGCGTGGAAACCCGCTCAAATGTCCAATGCTCACTGCCGGCAGCCGTGGGAGTGACAGAATGCAAATATTCCCCCACAGTCAGTGCATCCTCAGAGTCGGATGAATTATAGCGCTGCTGGTAATAAAAATCGCTGGTGTTGGACAGGTTTTTAAAATGATGCCGCGGCTCTACCAGTGCGATCAGCTTATGATGCGTGAAATTAATATCAGTATTGTATTGCCTGGCATACTCGTCAAAAAAATGCCATTCCACGTTGCCGCCGGTAATATTGAACCGGCCGGCTATGCTGTGCAGCAAAGCGCTCTTGCCCGATCCGCTTTTGCCTATTAAAGCCCAGCTTTCTCCCTTATTAATAGAAAAAGAAAGATCTGTAAAAAGTGTATTGTTTAAATACCGTACGGTAACGTTATGGATAGATAGCAGTGGCAGACTCATATTTTTATCGGGTGGCGGTAAAAATAGCTATCTGTTTTAAAAATGCCCGAAAAAAATAGAAAGGGATATAAAATAAAAACGCCCGGTTATTACTAACCAGGCGTTTCTATTTCGTAATGAAAAATTACTTAGCTTTTTTAGCTGTATCTGCAGTCATTTTTTTAGCAGTATCAGTCATTTTTTTAGCAGTGTCAACCATTTTCTTAGCGGTATCAGTCATTTTAGCTGAGTCCATTTTAGCTGAATCAGTTTTAGCTGAATCTGTAGCAGCTGAATCAGATTTACCTTTGCAAGCAGCGAAAGAAACTGCGATAACTAAGGCTACAGCGCCCATTTTGAATGCATTTTTCATGTTAAATTCTTTTTTAAGTGATTAAATAGTTTCCCTTTAATACCGTAAAAAGCAAAAGGTAACCCACAAATTTCAAAATAAATTTACAGGTCACCTTTTGCGGTGTAAAAAACTAAAAAATCAACAGAAAAGCAGACCTTATTTCTTGGTTGTATCAGCTTTAGCTGCACCAGCAGTAGTGTCTTTTTTTGCAGTTGAATCAACTTTAACAACAGTTGAATCTTTCTTTACAGTTGAGTCAACTTTAACAGTTGTATCACCACCTTCTTTTTTTGCATTACCGCTGCAAGCAGCAGCAGAAACAGCGATTACTAAAGCAACGAAACCTAATTTGAATGAATTTTTCATCTTTTTTATGTTTAAAATGTGAGTGTTTGTATCCTTAATACCCCAGCCCTGAAAAAGGTAACCCAATAAAAAATAAAAAAATACAAAATCTATGGTTATTATAGTTTTTATTGGGATTTATCTGTATTACCGGCTATTGCTCCTTCGCTTTTTTAAGCGTTGCTTTTTTAACTTCAGTTTTGGTGGAGATTTTTTTGCTCACGGTATCTGTTTTCATGTCAGAAGTATCGGTGGCTTTTTTTACGGTATCAACCTTTAGTAGAGTGTCAGAATGCTTCGTCGTATCAATAGTTGTGGAAGAATCCACAGCGTTTTTTGCCGAATCGGTATTGTCCGACGATTTTTTACCCTTGCAAGCCGCTACCGAGAACAGCAGCGCTAGCCCAAGAAAGGGCATTTTAAGTAAGTTTTTCATAGAGGAGTTATTTAAAGTGTTGATATTTAACAATTTTTGTACACGTTGGTTTGCTTTGGAGTAATAAGACAACATTCTATGTTTAATTTATCCACATTCACAACTACAGCGGCGGTGGCTACGTTTACAGCTTCGAAACAGAAATTTCTGTTTTAATTTTTTTTTATCGATAATGGGTTACAATTTCGCATAAACAGTATTAAGTAGTGAGTAAAGATGTAAACAGCGGAGTGCCAACGGATAGTGAAGTTATCCTCGGTATCCTGAACAATTCGGAAAGTGTATTAAAGCGGCTTTATATCGCGTACTTCCCGATGATATTACAATTGGTTATTAATAATAATGGCAGCTCAGACGATGCGAAAGACATTTACCAGGAAGCCATTATCGTTCTTTATAATAAGGTTAAAACCGGCGATTTTGAGCTAAGCAGCAAGCTAAAGACCTACATTTATTCTATCTGCAGGCGGCTTTGGCTTAAACGGCTTACACAGATGAACAGGTACGGCGGGGATATCAAGGATTTCCAGGAGTACCTGGTGGTAGATGATGAGACCGAGAAAAATAACGAGCGCGATATTCAGTTTAACAGAATGGGAAGTGCGCTGCAGCAGTTAGGCGAACCGTGCAAAACCATTATTGAAGATTTTTATATAAATAACAGATCGATGCAGGAGATCTGTGAAAATTTCGGGTACACCAATGCAGATAATGCCAAAACCCAGAAATATAAATGCCTGCAAAGGCTGAAAAAATTGTTTTTTCAGCAAAAATAGGGAGTACTGAGATGAGCGAGAACAATCAATTAACAGACACTATTGAACGTTATCTTAACGGCGAGATGACCAAGGAGGAGCGTGCGCAGTTCGAGGAGTTACGTACAAAGGATGCCGATGTGAACTCGAAGGTGGCAGAGCACAAGCAATTTACCAACCTGATTAAGCAGTATGGTGAGCGCCTGGAGCTTGAAAAACGTTTGGACGCCATTCACGACGAAATAGATGTACATGCCCTGGAAGATGAACTGCTGATCCATCCGTCATTTGTGGTGCGGATGTGGAGGAACCATCATTCAAAAATATCTGTGGCTGCATCGATAGCCATATTTGCGGTGCTTTGCACGCTGTTTTTTACAGGGTATCTGAGCAACCGTGAAATGAATTACGCAAAATTAAGGGGTGAGATTCAGAATACGAATCATAAAATAGCTCAGTTAGATACGAAGGTTAACAGCCTTAATCCATCGTCAGGACGTCAAAATACGATTGTTAATCCGGGCAATTTTAGGGGAACAGGTTTTGCCATTTCATCAAATGGTTATATAGTTACCAACTACCATGTGATTACCGGTGCCGACTCTGTTTATGTGCAGGGGAATGACGGAAAATCATTCCGTACCAAAATTGTTTATACCGAGCCGCAATCTGATATCGCTGTTCTGGAAATTACTGATTCATCATTTAAAACGTTAGGTGCAATACCCTACACGTTTAAGAAAGCTGAAAGCGATATAGGCGAAAGCGTATTTACCGTTGGCTATCCGCGTGATGCAATGGTGTTTGGCGCCGGGTATTTAACTGCAAGCACCGGGTACAGGAATGATACTACACAATACCAGATCTCGGCTCCGGTTAACTTTGGTAACAGTGGCGGCCCATTGCTGGATGCGCACGGTAATTTGATAGGTATTGTAAATGCAAAAGACAGGCATGTTGAAGGCGCTACATTTGCCGTTAAAACAAACTACCTGTTAAAGGCTATTAAGGATATTCCAGCCGATTCATTGAATCGTCCGTTGGTTACAACAGGTAAAAATGTATTAGCCGGTCTGGATTACAAAACTCAGGTTAAGAAATTAAAGAATTACGTATTTATGGTTAGGGTATATAACCAATAAAGATCCCAAAAAACTATCTATATAGTTCAGGGCGCTGTGACGAAAGTTATAGCGCCTTGTTTTTGGCCCCTGGCCCCCTAAAGGGGGGAGGGTAGGAAGAAAATAAAAATTTTGTCATTTCGATTGCGGGGAACGAGCGAGAAATCTTATAAGAGCGACATTAGCGTTAATTCAGTGGTGCTTATGCATAGTACAAATGCACAACGCATAAGATTTCTCGCTCTCGCTCGAAATGACAAAAAGAAGCTTACCTGTCTACTTCTCCAAGGACAAAATCTATCGAGCCAACAATGGCAATCAGGTCAGCAATCATCACACCTTTTGCCAATTCGGGAAGTACAGAGAGGTTATGAAAACTCGGTGCACGGCATTTTACGCGGGTGGGTATTTCAGAGCGGCCATCGGCCATAAAATAAAAGCCTAATTCTCCTTTTGCACCTTCGCAGCGCACGTAATAGTCCTGTGCTTTTGGGGTTATTTTGCGCGGCATCTTGGCGCGTGGGTCAAAGTCCGGTGTGCGTTTCAGCTCATTTTGCAAGCGGTCAAGGCACTGTTCAATGATGTGGAGCGATTGTTCTATTTCATCTACCCGCACCTTGTAGCGGTCCCAGCAATCGCCTTTGGTGCCCATGGCGCCGGTACCAACAGGAATATCAAATTCCAGTTCGGGATAAACAGAATAACCATCAATGCGGCGCAAATCCCATTTCAAGCCCGAGCCGCGCAGCATCGGCCCCGAGCAACCATAGTTAATGGCTACATCAAGCGGTAAAACACCTACATTGGCTGTTCGGCTAATAAATACCTGGTTGTCGGTAAGCAGCTGGTTTAGCTCAACCATTTTGGGTTTAAAGTAATCCACAAATTCGCGGCAGCGCTCTTCAAACCCAACGGGCAGATCATAAAATAAGCCGCCCACCCAAATGTAATTATACAGCATGCGCGAGCCAGACGCCCATTCCAGCATCCCCATAATATGCTCCCTGTCGCGGAAGCACCAAAGGAACGGCGTAAACGCGCCAATATCAATACCATAGGTACCAATGGCTATCAGGTGCGATGCTATGCGGTTTAGCTCGCAAACCAGTACGCGGATATACTCAACGCGCTTGGGAATCTCTTTATCAATGCCCATCATTCGCTCAACGCCCATTACAAAAGCATGGCTATTGTTCATTGAGGCAAGGTAATCGAGCCTGTCTGTAAACGGTATGGTTTGTTGATAGGTGAGGTTCTCGGCGTGTTTTTCAAAACAGCGGTGCAGGTAACCGATATGGGGTATTACCTCCTTTACTATTTCGCCGTCGGTGATCAGTTCCAGCCGCAATACGCCATGAGTAGAAGGGTGCTGCGGGCCCATATTGAGCACCATATCCTCGGTAGCGGCGTTGGCTATCTTCTGGTAGTAATTATTTAAGGCAGTATCGTATTTCAATTTCGGATGTCGAATGTTCGATGTCGGATTTATCCCCGATTGCCAAATTTAGAAAATCCTATTCAAATGGTCGTCTTAATTTATCGCTCTCGTCGCTATAAAATAAAAAAAGCCTGCGGATTACTACTTCGCAGGCTATCTGATAAACTATAATTACTAATCCCGGAATGGTACTTCCGAAACCTTAATCAAGTCTCGTTATTAAGTTAAACCCTTTCGGTTAACTTGCTTGTTTGTGTGGCTAACCATGCATAGCTATACATAGCAGCTGCTTTTACTTTACTTTGGCGGCTTTTAAATGTCCACACATCTTTCATAAAATCCTTATGGTTTTTGCTGTTCAGCGTATCAAAAGCAACCGAAATAGTGGGTGTTAAAGAATAGGCCGAATGCCAGGTGCCAAACGGGATGAACAATGTTTCGCCGGGGCCCACCGTAAAATGGATAGGCGTGGCGTCTTTGTATTTTGGATATTTCTCAAAATCAGGTTCAAAAATATTCAGCTCTGAACGCCATGGATCATCCGGACGTGGGTACAACATCTCATCCTGACCACGCGGGAATACAGTAAAGCGTTTTTCGCCGTAAAGCTGGGTTATCCATGCATTCAAATGGTAATAATCAATATGGAGGTAAGGGAATTTACCACCCGGACCGCCAATAAACAATTCGGTGGCGCCGCCCCATTTGCCCAACTTGAACATTGGGTTTTTTAGCCAGTTCGATTTGGCGTAATGCAAATCGAGCGGATCAAGTAGCGGCATTAACTCAGGTAATGTTTCAGGAATATCAAATATAATAGGATATGGCGCGGGCTTTTCAACCGTGCTGGTCTCTACCATATCCATAATGTCCTTCATTTTGTACATGGTACCACGACAGTCGGTTTCGCGTTCCGGGTAGTTTTGCCTGAACCAATCAGGTGTAAACAGTCCATTTGCTTTCCAAACTTTTGCAGCATTGGTAAACACCAGCGGAATGCCGGGTTTGTAATGCTCCTCCATAAACTCGTCGTAAGTAATATTATCTCTTCTTATAATATCCATAATACCAATTGGGGTTTATTGATTATTTGTGGTTTATACGCAGGTGTTTAGCAAAAGGTTTATCAAATTAAGAAACCGCAGTACCGGGTTTATAATTTTCTTAAAAACTACTGATTATATATGAAGTAATTATAAATTGGCAGTTCATTCGGCAAAGTATGCTTTTTCATTTCCGAAATCAATTTCCGCAGTTGAACGCCTTCTGGAATAAATATCTTGAATTTCAGAAGCGGATGGATGTACCGGCAAAAACTGTTTTATTAGCTGAAGGCAATATTTCTCAGAATTACATTTTTATTGAGAAGGGCTGCCTACGGGCTTTTTTCAATAACAACGGCGACGATAAAACTGTGCAGTTCTTTTTTGAGAATGAGGGACTCACCTCATTTGATAGTTTTATTAATAGCATACCCAGCCAGGTCACCATCGAAACCATTGAGTTTTCGGTAATTTATTTGCTGCCCAAAAAACATGTAATTCAGCTGCTGGAAGAACTAAGCCTGGAACCTGGCTTTCTGCAAATGATGCTCAAAATGTCGGCAGAGCGACAAACGCATTATATCAATGAATTTGTTTCCTTTATCCGCGATACGCCCGAACAGCGTTACCAGAACCTGTTAAATGATCGTCCGCATATTGTTCAGCGCGTGCCCCAGCATTATATTGCCTCGTACCTTGGCGTTAGTCCGGTGCATTTGAGCCGCATTAAAAGCAAGCTGTCAAAGGGCAAACTGCATTTCTGATTTGATAACATATGTTATCGCTGCCCCGCCGCAACCGGTGTAATTTTGTATCGACAAATACGAAAGAAAATGAAAGCAGCAGTAATATATCAAAACGGCGAATTGCCCCGATATATGGATTTTCCGGAGCCAACCGCTAAAAGCAACGAAGAACTGTTAGTAACAGTAAAGGCAGTTGCTATTAAGCATTTTGATAAGGGCCGTGCTGCGGGCAACCACTATTCAAGCAGCCTGCCCAAAGAAAATGGCCGGGTAGTTGGCGGTGACGGCGTTTGCCTGATGCCGGATGGAACCCGGGTTTATGCCTTGGGCGTGAGCGGTATGCTTGCCGAAAAAGCCACGATAGAAAAAGACAGGATAGTTAAACTGCCCGATGGTATTGACGACGCTACCGCAGCTGCCTTACCCAACGCGGTTATCGGATCGGTAATGGGACTTAAGTTCAAGGCCGATATTCAACCTGGCAATGTAGTGCTCATTAACGGAGCTACCGGTTTTACCGGCCGGGTAGCCGTACAAATAGCCAAACATTATGGCGCTAAGAAAGTGATCGTGACCGGCAGAAATGAAGACGCTTTGAACGAATTATTGTCGCTCGGCGCCAATGAAACAGTTTCTATTTTATTGGATGAAGAAGATTTTAAAGCAAAGATCTCTGAAATTCATGCGACTACGCCGATAGATATTGTTATCGATTATCTATGGGGGCGCACCGCCGAAATGATCCTGACCTGCCTGAAGGGAAACGGGGCGTTTACAAACAGGATAAGATATGTATCGATAGGCAGTGTTTCGGGCGATCTGATACAGCTCTCCGCAGCGAATTTGAGAAGTGTCGATCTGCAATTATCAGGGTCGGGACTTGGGGCGTGGTCAAAGCAGCAGGTGCGGCAGTTATTCAGTGAGATATTACCCGAAATGTTTCAACTCGCTGCCGATGGAAAGCTGAAAGTGGAAACGGTTAATGTGAGGCTGGAGAATATTGCCGAATTGTGGAATTTGGAGGTGCGAAGTGGCCGAAGACTGGTGGTGACTATTTAATCCCTAAAGTTCCTATTTTGTCATTGCGTCGCTTCGGCCGCAATGACAAAATAGAGTATAACGTTTAAACTCAACTATCAATCCTGATTCCTTTGTAATACTCTGCCGTTTTATAATCCTTCCTCAACGGAAAACCTTCCCAATCATCAGGTAGCAAAATACGACGCAGGTCAGGATGATTTTCAAAGAAGATGCCCATCAGATCATAGGTCTCACGTTCATGCCAGTCTGCGGTGCGGTAAACTGAGGCTATGCTGGGGAATGTTGGCAGGTTATTCAGATCACGGTGGTTTTCAACGCTCGTTTTGAGTGTTAGTTGAGTTTGAAAAGGAATTGAAGCTAAATGATAAACCACGCCAAAACGGCCAGCTTCAACGCCATAATCTACACCTGTAATACTGCTTAACAGATCGAAATAGGTGCCGGGGTTGTTGCGCAGTTCCATGCAAACATCGGCTATACGTTCAGGAGCTATCAAAAGTGCAGGCTGGAGAATGCCGGTTTCTTCACCAACTATTACGCCAGCGCCGAACTTTTCTGTAAGCAGTAGTTTAATATCCTCAAAACTCATGGCGCCAAACGGACTTTTTTCCAGCTTTTGTTATCTATCTTTTTATAGAGGATCCTATCGTGCATGCGGCTGGTGCGGCCCTGCCAAAATTCTACTAAACGCGGCTTAACAATATACCCGCCCCAGTATGATGGTTTCGGAACGTCTTTATCAGCATATTCAGCAGCGAGTTCCTCCCATTTCTTTTCCAACCCCTCGCGACCATCAATTTCCTGGCTCTGCGGCGAGGCAACAGCGCCGATCTGGCTATTTTTTGGGCGTGAATGAAAATATTTTTCCGATTGTTCTCTGGTAATCTTCTCGATAGTGCCCTCGATGCGCACCTGACGCTCTAACGAAGGCCAGAAAAATGTAAGCGCAGCAACCGGGTTTTTTGCGATCTCTTTACCCTTACGACTCAGGTAGTTGGTATAAAACACAAACCCCTCGCTGTAAACACCTTTCAGCAAAACAATGCGGGCGGAAGGGCGGCCGTCATGTGTAGCGGTGGCCAGCGTCATTGCATTGGGTTCGGGTGCATTGGCCTTTTGAGCATCTTCGAACCATGCTTCAAATTGTTTGATCGGGTCGGCCTTGGTGCCGTTTTCGGATAGGGTGGAAGCGATATAATCTTCCCTTAAATTTTCTAAATTTTGCTGCTCCATTCGTGCAAACTTACAAATTAATCGGTAGGTTATACAAAACGCCTGCGCAAGATGACAGTGGATAGGGAAACTAATAATAGTTTGTGCCTGTAAACGTTTATTGCAATATAAATTAAGTGTCGAGACTTTTAATTCTTACCGGCTCTATTTGGAAACTGAACATATTTTTACAATACTTGTTATTATAACAAATTAACACACATGCTTAGTACTATACCACCGGCCATGGGGCGTTTATTGATATCGGAACCGTTTATGATGGACCCGAATTTTAAGCGGTCTGTTATTCTGCTAACCGAATATTCTGAGGCAGGCGCTATGGGATTTATTCTGAATCACGCCAGCGAATTCCTGCTTGGCGACCTGCTGCCCGATCTTTCTTATTCAGAGATCCCGGTATTTATTGGCGGTCCGGTTGCCGGTAATACTTTGCATTTTATTCATCGCGTACCCGGAAAAATTGCCGACGGCATTGAGATAGCTGATGGTGTTTTTTGGGGAGGGGATTTTGAAGCGGTAAAGGAGCTGATCACCAGCTATCAGTTAAATGCTGACGAAATAAGGTTTTTTACCGGATACAGTGGCTGGACACCAAATCAGTTGAATGACGAAATCAAGGACGACAGCTGGATAGTTGCCAACGAGGCTAACGGTGATACCATTTTCTCACCGAACGACGATACGCTCTGGCGGGAGGTAGTGATAGGGCTTGGCCAGCGCTATGCGCATATTGCTAATTTTCCGGAGAACCCGGCGTTGAATTGAGTGATTAGAGGCTGGAGTTAGAGATTAGTTTTATCGAATTTTCAGACTTACCAAGTTTGCAAAACTTCGTAAGTCTGATTATACCAACCCCGTTGCCGTGTCTCACAGCACCCCGTAGATAGGTCTACGATTCCATGCTTTTAGCCGATTCCTCAACCTTCTTTTTCAGGTCTTCTTTATAGGCAATCAGATTTTTAACGATTTGTTCATCGGCAGTCGAAATGATCTGTGCGGCGAGGATTCCTGCATTTTTCGCAGCATTTAACGCCACAGTAGCCACCGGAATACCATTCGGCATCTGCAGGATAGAAAGGATAGAATCCCACCCATCAATCGAATTACTTGACTTAACCGGTACGCCAATCACAGGCAAATGGGTTAAGGAAGCCACCATGCCAGGCAAATGCGCTGCGCCGCCGGCACCTGCAATAATAACTTTCAGCCCGCGGCCTGCGGCTTCGCGGGCGTAAGTGAACATACGATCAGGCGTACGATGGGCCGATACTACCGTTATTTCGTACTCAACACCCAATTCTTTTAATATATCGGCTGCGTCCTGCATTACGTTCAGGTCCGACTTGCTGCCCATGATGATGCCTACTTTGGTCATGTATTGTTTATCTAAGCATTATTGCGAGGAACGAAGCAATCTCGGGACTTTGTATTGGCGGTAATGTCCTTGTAAAGATTGCTTCGTACCCTGCAATTACGCGCGTTATTTGTCTGTTATTTAACTAACTACCTTCAGCGTCTGCTGCACAAATCTTGCTTTTTCAATGGCTTTCTCCCGGTCGGCATCAACAATGGTCACATGTCCCATTTTGCGGAACGGTTTTGTGAGTGCCTTGCCATATAAATGCACATAAACCCCAGGTTGACCTAACACCTTTTCAATGCCTTCGTAAACAGCGGGTCCTTCGTGTCCTGCTTCGCCTAAAACGTTCACCATAATGGCGTTATTAAGGCAGGCTGTATCGCCCAATGGCTGGTTGAAAATAGCACGCAAATGCTGTTCGAACTGCGATACCACATTACCCTCAATGCTTTGATGCCCGCTGTTATGCGGACGTGGCGCCAATTCATTAACCAATATTTTACCGTGTTTGTCTAAAAACATTTCAACGGCAAGCAGGCCTACTATTTTCAGGTCCTCAGCAATCTTGGTGGCTATCTGCGCGGCATCCTGCTGGATCTCGAATGGCAGGGTAGAGGGCGAAATCAAAAATTCCACCAGGTTGGCTTGCGGATTGAATTCCATTTCGACCAATGGAAAGGTTTTAACCTCGCCGTTATCGTTACGTGCCACAATTATTCCTATTTCCTTTTCAAAATCTATCCAGCGCTCTATCAGGCTTGGCTCAGTAAACGCGCCTTCGAGGTATGATTCATCAATCACTTTATAAACGCCTTTGCCGTCATAACCGTCGCGCCTTAGTTTTTGAATATAAGGAAATGGAATATGGCTTTCTTTCAGCTGTTCTAAATTCGATATGATCTTAAATTCAGCCGTTGGGATATTATTCTCCTTAAAAAATTGTTTCTGCAGACCTTTATCCTGGATCAAGCGGATCACTCTTGGCTGCGGATAAACCAGTACGCCTTCACGCTCCAATTGCTCCAGGGCATCTACATTTACCTTCTCTATCTCGATGGTAAGCATGTCTACCTTTTTACCAAAGTTGTAAACGGTTTCATAATCGCCGAGGGAGCCTACTACAAACTCGTCGCACAGTTTACGGCAAGGCGCTTCCCTGTCAGGGTCGAGTACTTTTACCGTAACGTTGTAATTAATAGCCTGTTGTATCAGCATGCGCCCAAGCTGGCCGCCACCTAGAATTCCAAGTTTAAGATCTCCGTAAAATGCTTTCATTATTATGGTGCAAGTTTAGCCTAAATTGTTCAATCAACCTAACGCTGCTGCCCGCTTATCTTTTTGGTTAATTTTATGTAGAAAATGATATGTATGACGAAGAAAACGATGCCGGTTACTGTGTAAACCAAAGTGTTTGTTTTTCCGCTTGGCGTTAACAAGTTGGTGATAATAAACGCCAGCGGACCTGCAAAAAACAGGAATAACCGCCACGCGGGATTAGGCCAGATTGACGGATTGATGGTAAATACCGCAGGGACCGACATGATGAGCAAAATACCGTTGAGATAAAACATGCCCGAAACAATTGCCGGAACGGTTTTAGCATAATCGTGTCCTTTCATCTGTATGGCATAAACCAGGCACGATACTGCAATGGATACAATGAGCGAAAAAATAAATGTTTTAAACAGATTGATGACGATGGTTTTTAACATGGCAGCAAATTTCGGGATTTTGAACGGGACGTTGTTATTTATTGTGTAAAAAAACAACGTCCCGTTTGCCGATACCTACCTGATTTTTCTATTTCGTTCTGCTACCAGTGCAACCGGCAGTCCAATGGCAAATACCAATATTGCCATCCCAATTACAGTTGGCAATACTTTAAAGGGTTTCAACCCTATCTGGCTGAACGGTACTACAAGGATATTCATAATTACCCAGGTAAGCAGGCCGTACACAAAAGCCACCACAAACTCATTACCCAATATTTTATAAAACCAATTATAGGTTTTATACCACAGCACCGTAAAGGCAAAGGCGATAAAATAGTGAAAGGCAATTCCCCAATAAACCATTGGCCAGCCGCCGGCAAATGCCTGCCTCGGCCCGAAAGCGCCGCTTGCTATGTACTGAAATATAATTGCCGGGCCTGCTTTGTAGCTCCATATAATGGCGCAAATGGCATCCAGCGTACCCGTGAGCAGGCCTAATAAAAATATAATGAGAAAAGTTTTGGCGGGTTTTGCTACGATGGGCATGACCTTTTGTAAAAATTAAGTTATCAAAGTTAGATAAATGTATGAATTTGCTTTATTGCATATCTAAACGTAATTAATTTGTGACCGCTTCGAAATAGGAAAGGTTTTTAACTAACTATAAATTAATTATTTGTAAACATTTTTTTATTTCTTTAAAACTATATTCTGCTGTTTGGAGTTATAATTTCCGAGAAATAAATGAATGGTAGGGTGTTAATTGAACACTCAGCGCAATTTGCAACCATAACCAGTAAATAAAAATAAATATCTTATGAAAAAATCAATTTTAATTGTAGCCGCAGCGTTATCAATAGGACTATTTTCGAACAACGTATTTGCGCAAACGCCGACGAATACGCCCAAGCCTGTTACACCTACACAGCCATCGCCAACGCCTACGCAACCAGCACCGGCCCAGCCAACTCAAGCAACTACGCCCCCGCCCGCTGCCACAGCGCCTGCCGCCAAAGCCGACTCTGTGAAAGATGTACAAGCTACATTGGCTAACGTAGCCGATCTGTCGACGCTGGTAGCTGCTATTAAAGCTGCAAATCTTGATGCCACATTGCAGGGCGCCGGTCCGTTCACTGTGTTCGCACCTGATAATACCGCATTCAGTACTATTCCAAAAACAAGATTAGATAGTTTGATGAAAGATCCTGCTAAACTGTCGAAATTAGTTAACATACACATTATTGCCGGTAAATATGATAAAGCCGCCATCATCAAGGCTTTAACCAATGCAACACGTTCGGCGCAGTTAAAAACTGTTGATGGCCAGACCCTTACTATTGCTGTAGTTGATAAAAAATTGCAGCTGAAAGATGCAGAAGGCAATACCGCGCAGGTAACATCGTTCGATACCCCAGCCTCTAACGGGGTGATCCACGGGATCAATGGTGTGCTGATGAGTAAGTAACAATTACAGTGATAAATATGAAAAGCCCGGAACTGGTAAACAGGCCGGGCTTTTTTCTTCAATTCAAAATTATGAATTTGTATTACAGGATCTGGATGGACGCCATTGCAATGCAAAAGCAAAGCAAAACCGACCGCAGCAGCTGGCAGCTATATAGCTTATCATTCATGTCTGTTTTGCAGGGGATGAACTTGTTTACACTGCTATACTGGGTGAAAATAGCCATCAACAGGCATTTATTGTTGATAATGCCGGTAAGTATTTTCAGCGCTAATCCGCTCAATGGTTTTGTTTCGGTAGTTATTACCTTTTTACTGCCGTTTGTTATATTGAATTACCTCCTGATTTTTAATGGGGACAGATACAACAAACTGGCAGAAGAATATCCTGCTCAAAACGGCAAGCTCTTTAAAAGATATGCGCTTTGGACGGTTGGACTGCTCATCATCCCGGCTGTAATCAAATTTATGTTCTTCGCGTAAGCAAACTTATTTCAGGTAATTATTCAGATATTCAAAAATCTTCGCCCTGATATCGGCAGCATCGAACATCACGCCGTAATGCGGCGCGTTAGGTACAATGATGATATCGCTTTTAACACCTGCTTTAGTCAACAGGGCATGCAAGTTCTTGGACTGTTCGGGATTCACTGATTGATCCTTTTCGCCCTGAACAATCAAAAATGGCGGATCATTTTTATCTACATAAGTAACCGGACTTGCTATTTTGGCGAGGTCAGGCCGTGCCACAGCACTTGCACCGAGCAGTATAGAAACCGGCGATTTTGGGTCATTATCGTTCAGCGCGTTAAAATCTGCCGGACCGTAAAAATCGAGACAAAGCTTTATTTTAAATTTCGGTTTCTTGCCACCGGCATAAAAAGCTTTGATATTACTATTGTTAGTCAGAGCCACCATATTTGCTAAATGCCCTCCGGCAGAAAAACCCATCAGCACTAACTTATCCTTATCCAACTTATATTTTGTAGCGTTATCGTACAAAAACTCGATAGCCTGGTTGCAGTCCTGCAGTTGTGCCGGGAAAGGAGCGGTTGTGCTCCAGCGGTAGTCAATAGAGGCTACGGCGTAACCGCTGTCGGCAAAGGCTTTCAGGGTTTGGGTCATGTAGCCCATATCGGCATATTTGTCGTTCAGCATCCATGCGCCGCCGTGTACCCAAACGATCACCGGGTATTTTTCTTTTTTTACCTGAGGCAGGTAAATATCCAGCAGATGTTTCTTCAGCGTATCGTTGGCATAGGGCACATTGCCAATAAGGGTTGTACCTCGTGGGAAGATGCTTGTCTTGGGGTTGGTTTGGGCGAATGCAAATTTCGATATTGTGAATAAGCAGGCGATGATGAGCAGGGTTCTTTTCATGTGTTTGGTTTAAAAGGAGTTGTCATTTCGAGCGAGAGCAGTTCTCGCTCGAAATGACAATAGTGGTATAAAGGTTATAATTATAACGGTTAAGTTTATACAGCAGCTGGTACGCTTTTCTCCGCACCCAATAAACTCTCGCCCCCAATTTTTTTCTGCAATTCTAATATGGCGCCAATTAAAGCCTCGGGTCTTGGGGGACAGCCTTGAACGTACATATCCACGGGGATTACCCTGTCTACACCTTTCACCACGTGATAGCCGTGCTGCCAGTAGGGGCCACCACAGTTGGAGCACGAGCCCATCGAGATAACATATTTTGGTTCGGGCATTTGCTCGTAAAGGCGTTTAATGCGCTCGGCCATTTTAAAAGTAACGGTTCCTGCAATAATGATCACGTCCGCCTGGCGAGCAGACGGCCGCGGAAAAACGCCGTAACGGTCGAGGTCGTAAGTAGAGGCAAATGCACCCATGAATTCGATGGCACAGCAGGCAATTCCAAAGCTCAACGGCCATAAGGATGACAGTCGCGCCCAGTTGAGCAGGTCGTTCATTTTGGTGATGACGATGCCGCCGTCTTCGCTGGTTAGTTCACTGCTCATTGCCGGGTTTCTTAAAAGCTGGTTTAAACATAGGTTTGCGGATGGGCGCTGCTGCCGGAGTCTCTGTCGCCGCTGAGGTGGTTGCCTCAACAGGTTGTGGTTCGATGGTAAATGTCTTTACCTTGTATTGGCTTTGCTCCGTATTAAGTTTCTCGTAAAGCGAGGCTGGAATAGCCACATCGGTACCCGGAACCGGCGGTTTCGGCTTAATCCATTCCAGATCACCTTTAACCCAAACGTAAACCAGTCCCAATATCAGGATACCTAAAAAGGTAAACATTTCTGCCAGTGCAAGGCCACTCCATCTATTGTCGAAATTGTTAATCTCATGACTCCCGAATACAGTAGCCCAGGGAAAAATGAACACCATTTCCACGTCGAACAATAAGAAAACCAGCGCGATGACATAAAAACGGGAGTTGAAGGGGAGCCATGCGCTGCCTGTAACTTCCTCCCCGCATTCGTACGAAGTAAGCTTTTCAGGATTGGGATTATGCGGTGCCAGCATACGGTTAATGAAGAACGCGAAGCACACCATAATTATTCCTGTTACGAGGAAGATAAGTATCTTGCCAAATTCAGATATTTGCGACACGCTATCCATGACAGCAAATTTAACAAAACAAACCCATTTTGACGCTATAATTATTGGCGGCGGCGCTTGCGGACTTATGTGCGCCGTGCAAGCCGGCTTTTTAGGCAAGCGTACGCTGATATTAGAAAAGAACGATAAGGTTGGCGCTAAGATCCTCATTAGCGGCGGCGGCCGCTGTAATTACACCAATTTGTATGCATCGCCTCAGCAATTTATTTCGGCTAATGAGCATTTCTGCAAATCAACCCTCTCGCAATGGACTGTGGATGATACCATTAGCTTTTTTGAGGCCTACGGCATCAGCGGCAAAGAAAAAACATTAGGTCAGCTTTTTCCCGAAAGCGACAAGGCGAAGGATATCGTAAATGTCTTCATCAACCTGTGCAATGATCTTGACCAGGAGATTTGGTGCGATTCAACGGTCGAAAATATTGAACAAACGGCCGATGGCTTTACTGTTTCTTTAGAACGGCATGGGATTAAAATCGCTCTATCCACTCCCAAAGTTGTAATAGCAGCAGGAGGGCTGCCTATTCCTAAAATGGGCGCTACCGATTTTGGGTTAAGAATGGCGCGTAAGTTTGGCCTGAAGATCAACGAAACGGCCCCCGCCCTGGTGCCGTTGACTATTACAGGAAAAGACCAACCCTGGTACGAGCAACTCTCCGGCAACAGTATTTTTTGCAGGGTTTGGAACGATGAGATCAGTTTTGAAGAAAATATCCTGTTCACACATTGGGGACTGAGCGGACCGGCTATATTGCAGATATCATCTTACTGGCGGCCTGGAGAATTTATTTATATCAATCTGCTGCCCAATCAAAACATTGTTGATTTGATTCAGCAAGAGCGCGAAACCAATGGTAAGAAAATGCTGTTGGCTTATTTGGCCGGGTTGTTTACCCGTAAATTTGCCGAGGCTTTAAGTGATAAGTTGCCGGTTGATAAAAATCTTGCATCATTAACTAAAACGGAAATAGAGGACATTGCCACCCTGATCCATGAATTTAAGGTAAAGCCTGCAGGCGATAAGGGGTACGACAAAGCTGAAGTAATGCGTGGCGGCGTATCAACCGATGAATTATCCTCTAAAACTCTCGAAGTAAAAAAGATTCCCGGCCTGTACTTTGGCGGCGAATGTGTAGATGTTACGGGCTGGCTTGGTGGTTATAATTTCCAATGGGCCTGGGCCAGCGGCTTTGTTATTGCGCAGAGTTTGTAGTCCATAGACCATAGACGATGGTCCATGGAAAAAGATAAATTTTAGACTCAAGTCCTAATTTTTGAATTTTTAATTTTGACTTTTTACCTCTTCCCGGCTTTCACCTGCTTAAAATAAGTGATCAGCCTGTCGATATTGGCCAGCATGTACACCTTGGCGTGGATCTTGTCTACCACTTCGGGTTCGTCGCCCATCATATCGCTCATTACGTCTTCAAAGTTTTCGTTGGTAATGCGGCGCATTTCTGCAGTGTTCTGGCCGTAGTAGTACACAATTTTTCCGCCGCTGCCATCGCCTCCTCCTCCGCCGAATATCGGAACGGAAACACCTACACCGGCACCAACGCCGCCTCCATAGCCGCCAGTGCCCGCACCGATGCCTAAGTCGGGCGAAATGCCCACGCCTCGTTTGCCGCCTTTGCCGCTACCGCCCTGGCTTGCGTACAGCTTAACATCTTCATCTAACTCAACTTTTATAAAGTCGAGCTCTTTTTTAGCCCAGGTTTCACCGCGAGGGGCGTGACCAACCACGAAGCTGTCTTTACCCATCACAAATGATTTTAGTTCGCTGGCGCTGAGTTTGAAGGGCTCTGTTTTGTTGTTGTCCTTAAATTCAATGAAGCCTTCGTCCTTTATTGGTCCTTTGGCTGAAGGGTTGGCGCGGATCATGCCGCTTTCGGTATTACCCTTCAGGTCGGTGAAGCGGCCTGGCGTCCATTTCGACGATTGCGATTTTGCTGATACAATGGTCAGCATAAAAAATAAAATGACTAAAATTGAGCGCATAATTTCGATTAAACAAATAACGCAATTTTACCACATTTAATATGATGACTGTTGATCTAAGAAGCGATACTGTTACCAAGCCGACCGCCGGTATGCTCGAAGCCATGTTTAATGCAAAAGTGGGCGATGATGTTTTTGGCGAGGACGAAACCATAAACGAGCTGGAAGCCAAAGCCGCAGCCATGTTCGGCATGGAAGCAGGGATCTTTTGCCCATCGGGAACGATGACCAACCAGATTGCCATCAAATGCTTTACCAACCCGCTGGACGAGCTGATTGCCGACCAAACAGCTCACGTGTACCGTTATGAGGGTGGCGGTATTGCCTTTAACTCGGCGGTATCGACGCGGTTATTGAACGGGTATCGCGGTATCATCACTGCCGAGATGATTGAGCCGGAGATCAATGCCGAAAACCTGCATTATCCGCATACCAGTTTGGTGGTGCTCGAAAATACCGTGAATAAGGGCGGCGGCGCCTGCTATACGCTGGAACAGATCAAGCCGATTGCCGAACTTTGCAAAGCCAGGGGATTGAAACTGCACCTGGATGGCGCGCGGATCTTCAACGCTTTAAGCCATACCGGCGATGCCGCTGTTGATTACGGTAAATATTTTGATGGCATTTCGGTTTGTTTATCGAAAGGGTTGGGTGCGCCTGTTGGTTCGGTGTTCCTGGCAAGTAAGGAGACTATCAAATATGCACGCCGTGTGCGCAAGGTATTTGGGGGAGGCATGCGCCAGGCTGGCTTTTTAGCAGCTGCGGGCATTTATGCACTCGATCACCATGTAGAGCGACTGAAGATAGATCATTCGCACGCCCAGATCTTAGCCGAACAATTAGCCAATTGTGGCTGGGTTGCCAACGTATTGCCCCAGGAAACCAATATCGTATTATTTGATACGGTAGAACCGGCAAGCGTGGTACTGCAAAAATTGGAAGAAAAAGGTGTCAAAGCGCTATCGACAGATAAACACCGTATCCGTTTTGTGCTGCATCTCGATGTTCATCCTGAGCAGGTGGAGTATACGGTAAAAGTGCTGAATAGCCTATAGTTAATAGCTCATGGTTCATAGCAGCTGCAAAATGCTTTCGGCTATGAACCATGAACTATCATCCATAAACTTACTTAACCACCCTATCTGTAGATTGCCTTTCTACCATCCAGCCCGGATATTCTTTCGGCAATGCGCTGACATTATCTATCTTTTCCAGATCGTCTGCGGTTAGCTGCACATCAACCGATTTGATATTAGCATTCAACTGATCAATATTTTTTGCGCCGATAATGGTGCTGGTGATACCGTGCTGCTGCCTAACCCAGGCCAGTGCTATTTCGGCTACTGTTGCATTGTGCTGTTTGGCAACATCGGTAATCACATCAATAATATCATAAGTTTTTTCTTTATCGATGGGAGGGAAGTCGAAGCTGTCCCTGCGGGTGCCTTCTGCTTTTGCCGCGTTACGTGAGTATTTTCCGCCTAAAAAACCACCTGCCAGCGGGCTCCATGGCATGATCGCCAGGTTTTGATCTGCAGCCAGCGGCACAATTTCTCTTTCAATATCGCGGCCGGCCAGCGAGTAGAAATATTGCATGCCTACAAATTTATTCCAGCTATGTTTTTCGGCAATACCCAGGGCCTTCATCACAACCCATGCAGGCCAGTTGCAAATGGCAATGTAGCGAACCTTGCCGGTAAGGACAATATCGTTCAGCGAACGCATAACCTCTTCAATAGGCGTATAGGGATCAAAGCCATGTACATACAACACGTCGATGTGGTCCAGCTGCAGGCGTTTCAGACTCTCGTCAACAGAATGAAAAATATGGTAACGGGATAGGCCCACGTTGTTAATACCCTGGCTCATACGGCCGCGCACTTTTGTGGCAATCACCAGGTCGTTACGGTTAAGTCCGAGGTCTTTGATCGATTGCCCGAGAATGGTTTCTGATACCCCGTACGAATAAACGTTAGCAGTATCGATAAAATTGATACCTGAATCCACTACCACCTTCATCAGTTGGTTGGCTTCATCCTGCTGCGTTTTACCCACGGCTTCCCAAATGCCGCCGCTGCCACCAAAGGTCATGGTGCCAAAGCAAAGTTCAGACACCAGCAGGCCGGTGTTGCCTAAAAAATTGTATTTCATAAGTTTGATGATTTTGTTTAAATGTAAAGTTGGGCGAATTAATCGGGAAGTATCGTCAATAAACGGTCAAAAAAGTTTGTTCGGAAACATTAACGCGGGTTACCGCTTCGCGGTTTACCAAACGTTCAGATGGAACGTAAAATCACATTTTTATTTTTTCTACCCACTAGGCGTTCCATCGGAACATTTGGTGGATATCCGCTAACCCCGGTAAGAAAAGCAATTAGCTATATTTCTTCTTCATTAATCATCTATCCTAAAACTTAAATCTTTCAGTCTTGTTTACTCATCAGATGAACCGATTACTAACCAAACTCGAAAAAATAGGTCGCGACCCAAAGATCACCGCCAGGGCTGTCGGACTCAGGTATGTTTCAGATTCTACACCCGGTTACACCCGCAAAAAATCGGGTAAGGGCTGGAGCTATTACGATGCCGATAGTAAACTGGTGAAAGATAAGGAACTCATCACCCGTTTTAATAAACTCGTGATTCCCCCGGCATATACAAACGTTTGGATCTCGCCTTATGATAACGGTCATTTGCAATTTACCGGTACTGATGCCGCGGGCCGCAAGCAATACCGCTATCACCCCGACTGGAATAAGATCCGCAATCAATCTAAATATCATCGCTTGCAGGCTTTTGCTGCTTATCTGCCTGCCATTCGCCGGCAGGTGGATAAAGACCTTGCCCGCCACAACCTCGATCATGATAAGATCGTGGCACTCATTGTCCGCCTGATGGAGCTCACCAGCATCAGGGTAGGGAACGAATCCTATAAAAAATTGTATGGTTCTTTCGGCCTTACCACGTTAATGAACCGCCATGTAAAGATTGAAGGCTCAATAATCAATTTTGAATTTAAAGGAAAGAAAGGCGTTTACCACAAAGTAGCCCTGCAAAGCCGTAAACTAGCACGATTGGTAAAGCAATGCCGTGAAATTCCCGGCAAAGAGCTTTTTCAGTATTATAATGCCGATGGTCACCGCTGTACAGTGGGATCGGGCGACGTAAATACCTATTTGAAAGAAATAACCGGCGAAGATTTTACCGCCAAAGATTTCCGTACCTGGGCTGGCAGCGTTAGCGCATTGTATGCCTTTAAGCAGGCGGGCGAGTTTGAAACCATTACCGAATGCCGTAAAAAGATCGTGAGTGTGTTAGATGAGGTGGCGTTAAACCTGGGTAATACCCGTACGGTTTGTAAAAAATACTACGTGCATCCAACGGTGATCAAAAGCTACGAAGAGGGGGCTATCTTTAAATATATCAAAGACCTCGACGAGGAAAAAGATGTCAGTTCAGCGGAACTTAACATCGCCGAAAAAGCATTGTTAAACATCCTCGAAAACGAAAAACTCGCCGAAGCGAGTTGATCTGGTTGATTGATTGGGGGAAAGGGTGAATAAGTTGGGTTAAGTTGATTAGTTTACTGCAATAACTATTAACTGACCTCTCCGTTATCGAAATTTAAAACTCAATCAACTTAATCCAACCAAAAATCAACTTAACTAAAAAGACTCAATGCAATCGTCGTAATCAAATAATCAACGGTTTTTCTTTGTAACGATGAACACAATACCATTCCTGGCAGAGTCACCATACAGATCTTTCGTTTCCTGGTCGTTTTTAAATACAACTTTGTCAATGTCGAAGGCCGAGATTTTTTTCAGATCGCTATGTGTTGAAGTTTTGCCGTTAATGATGATGAGTTTATCATCAATATGGTCAAGGCTGAATTTTGGCGACGAAAAGCTATACACACGCGCCGAATTGGAGCCGTCCGCAGTGTACATTTTTAATGTCATTGGTTTTTTTGCTACAACCCCCGAGTCATTTATTGAATAACTGAAAGTGGCGAAATTATGGCTTTTCAAAGAATCGGGTTTGATATGCAGGGCGTTTAGTTTACCTGATAATACGTACGTCCGACTTGGCGAATTGCCGCCCCTGCTGCCAGTGCCAACCACATAAACTCCGGAATCGGTGTAGAGTTTGTTTCCGTCACCCGAAATTTTGAACCGGGTGTCGCCACCGCGTACAACGTAGTCGTCAGTCCACATCGTGCCCCGTAATTTTTCTTCGAACGCTCTTCCCGCCTCGTTATTGGTGTTGAAAAATATTACGGCGTGTTTACCGTCAAGACCGGGTATTATCTTTCTGTATTTCTCGATTGATGATACTGATACCAAATTTACACTCGAAATACTCTTTTCATCGAGTTTTTGGATATCGGCTTTGGAGGCCTTTACACCGTTAATCATGTAAATAGTAGAATCGGGGCCGGCAGTGCTTGCAAAGAAGCCGCCTTTCCTGATGGTATCAATCCGGGCCATTGTTTTTTGCGGACCGGTGTTTTTTGTCAGTTCGGGTTCGATAGTAACGGCTTTATTGGCCGTCGGTTTTACCGGTTTTTCGGCAGTTTTTGCGGTTAAAGCCGAAAATGCTTTAACTATAGGGCCGTTCTTTTTTACAAGGGCAGCTTTTGATATACTGAATATCAGCAGCAATGCCACCACGGCCGGAACTAAGAACGCATAGCGTGTTAGTGTGAATTTTGAAGATCTTTTTGCGTTCATCATGATGATGCGTTTTTTGATAGTTGAAATGTTAAAATGGTTCACTATGCCTTGCGGCGCTGCGGAAAAACTAACATTCACCAGGCTGTACTGGTATTCTTTGCTGTCGGTGCCATTTTTCAGGATCTTGCAGTCGGTGATGAACTCTATGTTTTCGCGTACGGCTTTCTTCATCAGCCATATACCGGGGTTAAACCAGTAGAAAACGGTGCTCAACTCCGCCAGCAGAATATCCAGGGTATGCAGTTCGCTTACATGTATCTGCTCGTGCTGCAGTATCGACCTCAGATCACCCGGTGCATGTTTCGACGGATTGATGAAAATGCTTTTCCAGAAAGAAAATGGCCCGCTGTCGCCACTGATGATCCGTACATCATGGTCATGAATCCTCCCCGCTGTAGAACTGCGGTAGAGCTTATACAGCGAAAAGAACTGTACAAACAGCCTTAATGCAAAAAGGATCACGCCTGCCCACAAAACGAGTTCGGCATATTGCCAGTAATCGGGCTTACTGATTGGTTTTACCAGCGCGCTGGCCGGTGCCTGCCAAATCAACACCACGTCCTGTACTGGTTTGGCTATTTGCTGGTGGCGCTCTAAAAATCCTGAAAGATTTATTTTAGGATAGATAGAGGCGAACAAAATAGCGCCCATTAAATAAATGCGGTTCAGCGTGTAGAAAGTAAGATGCCTCAGCACCAGGTAGTACCCCGCACAAAATAGCAGCAGGGCTACATTCACTTTCAGCAAGAAAACAAATAAGGCTGGCATGGCTCTCAGGATTTAGGGTTTTCAATAAGTTTGATGATCTCCTTCAGTTCATTAGCGCTGATCTTTTTCTCGTTGGCAAAAAAAGTGACCAGGTTTTTATAACTGTTTTCAAAGTAATCGCTCACAAAGCCGCTCATAAACTTCTTTTTATAGTCTTCCTCCAGTATGGCGGGAGCATAGCGGAACGAGTTGCCCATTTTTTCGCTTTTTACAAACCCTTTGCGTTCCAGGTTTTTTACGGTGGATGCCAGGGTAGTATAAGGCGGTTTTGGTTCTTCCAGTTGATCAAGGAAATCCTTTATAAAACCCGTACCTGTTTGCCATACGGCCTGCATTGCTTCTTCTTCCTGTTTCGATAGTTTTTCCATGATATTACGATTGATTCGTAAACTTACGATTTTTTCGTAAATGCAAATAAATTTTTTTACTTTTTAGCATTGCGGGTATAAATATACACGACACCCTTTTTGGCTTTATCGCCGTACTTGCGGCGGGTTTCGTAATCATCCTTTGTGCTCATCTTATCGATATCAAACGCCGAGAGTTTTTTCAGGTCGCCTTGGGTTGCCTCCTTGCCGTCAATAATAATCAGCCTGGAATCGAGGTTATCTACCGTTTCGGTGCCGGGGCGTATTTCATTAAAAGCTGTCACTTTGTATGCAGGTTTGCCGGCAACATAAAAATTACTTGATGACAGGTTTTTCACTTTACCGCTGCCGCCAATACTGTAAGCGTAGGCATTGCTGGTTTTGCCGTTAATGAGGTGTACCTTATCTCCGGCCATAACATAACTTATGCGTTTGGTAGGGTAGATGATATTAACCGACCCGGCTACCGGCTGCAAATCAATAACCTGGAAATGTGCTTTCGGATCTACGTTTACGGTAACAGCTTTGTCATCAATCTGGTAATCGTCATGATATTTATTGTCGTCGTCTTTCTTGCCGTCTGGAGAACGGTATATCGAAACGTTTTTCCCCCGGCCTATACTAATTGAGCGCTCTCCGCATATTTTTTCGAGTTTAGGCAATAATGCCTTGCCGGTAGCTGAGTTGGCGGTGGTTACGAAAAGCACATTGTATTTATTGTCGAATTTTTGCGACAGTGTTTCTGCATTTTCCGGCGCAAGGAGGTGCATAGCTTCAATATCTTTCGCGTTCAGCCTGGAGAACTCAGCCTTGTTCGACTTTTTACCATTGATCACATAATTCATGGAATCAGGTTCTCCCGCCGGGCTCCAATCTGAAACCACGTAGACGCCTGTAGAGTTCGATTGAAGGGTGTCATTATCCAGTTTGATAAATGGGTACTCAATTGTCATTTTGTGCTTACCGGTGTCCACTTTTACATACCGATACGCGGCAGCTCTTAGTGATAAAAGCGAGGCGCCAATAATAAGCAATGGGATCAGCAGCGCCCGGCGTTTCAAGGCTGATCCTGGTTTTCGTTTTGGTTTCATAGTGGTCTAATTTAAATCTAATATTACGATTATTTCGTAAATCTACGAATGTTTCGTAATAAAGCAAATTTATTTTTAATTGATATTAGATTTTAGTGTTTAAGGTGAAATAGATATCAATAAATTTGATTACCATTATTATTTTTACAAAAACGTAACTAACCTCATGATCAAATCAATTATTTTCTCCCTCGTTCTCGGGGGGATGGTGTTGGGCGCTTCTGCGCAAACACTAACCATGCCGCCAGAAGTGGCCCAGGCCTACAGCAAAGGCACCCGCTCCCTTGATGGTAAACCCGGAAAAAATTACTGGCAAAACCGCGGTCACTACAACATCTCGATAACTGCAAATCCGCCGGCCAGGACCATTAAAGGAACCGAGCAGATCACCTATATTAATAATAGTCCGGATGCGCTGAACAGCCTGAACATGAAATTGATCATGAATTTTCACAACGCCCGTAATACCGCCGATCCGGCTACGATACAGGTAGATGAACTGAAGATCAACGGCGCCAAAGCCGATTGGGATAACAGTAAAGCCCTCACTACCAATTATATGCTCGATCTGAAATCGCCGGTTAACCCGCATGATTCGGTAAGGTTAGCTATCACATGGCATTATGAACTTTCAAAAGGCCGCGGCCGTGAAGGTGTGATCGATTCAACCAGTTTCTTCCTCGCTTATTTCTACCCGCGCGTATCGGTATATGATGACTATAAAGGCTGGGATACACAACCCCATACCGGCGGCCTGGAGTTTTATAACGATTTTAACAACTATACGCTTAACGTAACCGTTCCTAAAAACTTTATTGTTTGGGCAACTGGTACCCTGCAAAATCCGACGCAAGTACTGCAGCCCGCCGCCGCTAAAAAGCTGGAGCAATCCATGACCGGCGATTCAACCATTCACATCGCCACCGCGGCCGATCTGGCAGCTAAAAACATCACCGCTCAAAACGCTATGAATACCTGGACCTGGAAGGCCGACAATATTTCAGACGTAGCAGTTGGCATCAGCGATCATTACAACTGGGATGCTGCTAGCGTTTTGGTTGACGATGCCAAACATCGCCGCACCGCCGTACAGGCTGCATTTCCCGATTCATCGAACGATTTTCATCATTACGTACAATTCGCCCGTCACTCGTTAGACTGGTTTTCGCACAACTGGCCCGGCGTTCCGTATCCGTTCCCTAAAACTACGTCTTTCCAGGGTTATGCCGATATGGAATACCCAATGATGGTTAATGACAGCCACGAGAAAGATCTTGGCTTTGCCCAACTGGTGCAGGATCATGAAATTGCGCATACCTACATGCCATTCTATATGGGCACTAACGAAAGCCGTTATGCTTTTATGGACGAAGGCTGGGCAACCACATTTGAATTGCTCATTGGCACCGAAGAAAAGGGTAAAAAAGTGGCTGATGATTTTTATAAGCAATTCCGAGTGATCCGCTGGTCGCACGGGCAGCATGCCAAAGAACAGCCAATTATAACACCTTCGCCCGAGGTCACTTTTGGCGCAGGTAATAATGCCTACGGCAAGCCATCATTAAGCTATTTGGCGCTGAAAGATATGCTGGGCGATAAAGTATTCAAGAAAGCGCTGCATACCTACATGGCTAACTGGAACGGCAAGCACCCAATTCCATGGGATTATTTTAATTCAATGATCCAGGGCAGCGGTAAAAATTTGACATGGTTCTTTAACAACTGGTTCTTTACGCCAGGTTACATCGATCTTGCACTCAATAATGCAACCAAATCAGGTAAAGGCTATGCTTTAGACATTAAAAACATCGGCGGCTTTGCAGTTCCGTTTGACGTGATAGTTACTTATGCCGATGGAACCACCAATAGTTTCCACCAAACCCCGATAGTTTGGCAGGATAATCAAAAACAGATCTCGGTCACCGTAAAAACAACCAAAGAAGTTAAATCGATCACGCTGGATGGCGGAATCTTTATGGATGCCAACGATAAAGACAATACCTGGACAGCTAAATAGAAAGGCCTTTAAAAATTTGAAGGGAGCGCCATTGCAGGGGTTCCTGGAAAATATCCTGCAACGGATAGCCATCTAAGATAGTTGATATGTTCATAATTAAATTAGTATTAACCGTTGCAACATTGAAATTTATAATTTAACTTAGATGACTTAACCATGACAATATGCTGATCAACAAAAAATTATTGGTAACGCTCTCTTTATCGTCAATAGTGACAGTGGTGGCGCTTACCTCAATGAAACCCCAGGATGATCCCGGATATAAAAATTTGAAAGTTCTTCCTAAAAATCTTACGCACGAGCAATTGGGCAAGATTATGCACGATTGGTCGCAATCGCTAAATGTTCATTGCGATTTTTGCCATGCACGCAATGAGGCAGAAAAGAAGATGGACTTTGCAAGCGACGCCAAGCCCGAAAAAAGAGAAGCACGTGAAATGTTCAAAATGATGAACAAGATCAACCAGAAATATTTCGAGGCAAAAAAAGATTCGCTAGGAATGGTAATGACCAGCGGTGTTAACTGCTACACTTGCCACCGCGGCGATTCTCATCCCGAAACAAAGCTACCTGAAAGAAAAGGTCCGGGCGGTACGCCGGGTCCGGGTGGTCCTCCTCCGGGCGGCGCCCCGAAACAATAAAATTTAAAGGCACCCTTTAGCATTAGCTAAGGGGTGTTTTGTTTTAATAAAAATAATTTCTAAAAGTTTCTTTTGTGCAGGAGAGCACGGTATACCGGTAATAACCAAGATAAGCCCCCACTGCTATAAGCTTGCGGAGGCTTTTTATTTTTTAAGAAGTTATTGAAAAGTTTGAACGCAGGTGTACCCCAAGGTTCCGAATTGTTTATACAATGCGGAATTTATTTAACGGTTTTTTTGATATACTTGTTATACAGGTACTCGGCGTAACCTACACTTACATAATCAGGAAATTTCCAGTTAGGATAGCGGGTTTTCTTCAGATGTTTTAAGTAACTGAAGAACAATACGCCGATACAAAGCACGGCGCCAAGGATCATCAAGGTTTCTACAAAGGGAATTAAAAAGTTCATATTACGCGAGGTTTTCCTGTTATTTTATCTTTAGGGTTTTTACGCAACCACCTCGCTGAAAGTTTCATCACTATTACATTTTATTCAATATTTCTGATAGAAATTATTAGCTCGCCCCGGGAGTATTATTTGAGGCCTTTCCGGTATCGGTAAATTTTACCGGAGGGTTGTTTTCTCGCCAAATATTATAACTTTGAACTTATCTATGCAAAAAATTCTGGTAGCCAACCGCGGCGAAATAGCCTTGAGAGTAATGCGTTCGGCACGCGAAATGGGGATAAAAACCGTAGCCGTTTATTCTGATGCCGATCGTAACGCCCTGCACGTTCGCTATGCCGATGAGGCGGTACATATTGGACCGGCGCCGTCCAGCCAATCATATCTTGTAGGGGAGAAGATCATAGCCGCCTGTAAACAAACCGGCGCCGAAGCCATTCATCCCGGATATGGCTTTTTGAGCGAGAACGCCGCATTTGCGCGGCAGGTGCGCGAAGCGGGATTGATTTTGATAGGCCCCTCGCCCGAGGCTATGGAAGTGATGGGTAACAAGTTGTCGGCAAAAGCGGCTGCGTTAAAGTATAACATACCCATGGTGCCCGGTACCGAAGAGGCCATTACCGATGTTGCCGAAGCGAAGGCGCGTGCGGTGGAGGTTGGTTTCCCAATCCTTATTAAAGCAGCAGCCGGTGGCGGCGGCAAAGGAATGCGCATAGTAAATACTCCAGCCGATTTTGAAGAACAAATGCAACTGGCCGTATCAGAAGCTACCTCAGCTTTTGGCGACGGTTCAGTTTTTATAGAGCGTTACGTTTCGTCCCCACGACATATTGAGATCCAGGTTTTAGGTGATACGCACGGCAATATCCTGCACCTTTTTGAACGCGACTGCTCCGTGCAGCGCCGCCACCAGAAAGTAGTGGAAGAGGCGCCGTCATCAGTGCTGACCCCGGAACTCCGTGCGCAAATGGGCAAATGCGCGGTAGATGTAGCTCACTCTGTGAATTATACCGGCGCTGGCACGGTAGAGTTCATCATGGACGAAAACCTGAATTTCTATTTCCTCGAAATGAATACCCGCCTGCAGGTGGAGCACCCTGTTACCGAACTGATCAGCGGTGTAGACCTGGTAAAAGAACAGATAAAAATTGCAAGGGGCGAAGCTATCAGCTTTAAACAGGACGACCTCGAGATAAACGGCCATGCCATTGAACTCCGCGTTTATGCGGAAGATCCTGATAATAACTTTTTACCTGATATCGGCACGCTGCAAACCTATATCACCCCGAAAGGGCCTGGCGTGAGGGTAGACGATGGTTTTGAGCAGGGCATGGAAATTCCTATTTATTATGACCCGATGATAGCCAAGCTGGTAACTTACGGTAAAGACCGCGCAGAGGCTATCAACCGTATGATCCGCGCCATCGACGAATACCACATTACCGGCATTACCACCACGCTTGGTTTCGGTAAATTTGTGATGCAGCATGAGGCGTTCACCTCGGGCGATTTTGATACACACTTCGTGAACAAATACTTTGCACCCGGCAGCCTGCAAAATGGTAATGAAGAAGAAGCGTTGATTGCTTCGCTGGTAATGGAAAAGCTTTTAAGCGAGCAACGGATTAAAATTGCGGAAGTAACTGATGGCGAGGTGTCGAATTGGGTGAAGAACAGGAAGGTTTCGTAAATGGGGCGATAAAATTTACACCGAATCTACCGTTTTTTTAGTCTTTCTCAATTTTCGCCACTAACTCGTCAATAAATTCTACCTGCGCTACATTTATCTTCAGCTTCGCTTCCTCAGCCCCAAACCATCCGGCCCTGTCAATCTCCGGAAACGACTGCATTCGGCCCGATCTTGGCGGCCATTCTATCTCAAATAAATTACTGACGATGGTTTCATGGTCAATATCTCCTTCAACAGCCCACGCATATACCTTTTTACCGCTTTTTAAACGAACCGCGTTAAGCGGAATGAAATCTCCTTTTACAGACTGCCCCGTTTCTTCTTCAAATTCCCGCATGGCGGCAGCCAGGGGTTCTTCATAATCCAAAAATTCTCCCTTAGGAATTGACCATGCACCGAGGTCCTTATTTTTGAAGAATGGCCCGCCCGGGTGTACTAAAAATAGCTGCACCTCGCTGGCTGTTTTACGATAAAGTAGTATTCCGGCGCTTTGGTTTGGCATTTCGTAAGATTTATCAGCAAGTTAACAATCAACGTGACTTTTATGTTTAAATTTGAGTTGAAACTGAACCTCTATGATCGAAAATAAATATAACAGCTTTAAAGTAACCGGCGATTACAACACCGACGTTCGTAGTCTTTACGAAGCTTGGGCAACCAGCGCCGGCCTCGAAAAATGGTTCCTGCGAAAAGCCAATTTCTATACAGTGCCGCGTCGCGTTCGCGAGCCGGAGGAATTTATTATAACTGAAGACACTTACGAATGGTTCTGGTACGGCTGGGACGACAGTACCATGGAGAAAGGCCAGATTCTTGAAGCCAACGGCACCGATACTATCCGGTTCACCTTTTCTGGCGGCAGCATTGTCACTATTTCCATTTACAGCCGCAATGGAGTATCGATAGTGGAGTTAACACAAGATCATATCCCTCCGGTGGAAGATCTTTCCAAAAGTTTGTATGTTCAATGCCAGGTAGGATGGACGTTTTACCTGGCTAATCTTAAATCAGTGATCGAGGGCGGCATTGACCTCCGTAATAAAAGATTAGAGTTAAGTACGAATTTTAAGTAAAGTAGCCAGGCCCCCCGACCCCTGAAGAGGGAGTGATTAGCATAAGGGAATATCATATTGTACTGACATAATAAAACCTGCAATTTACTACATTTGCCATTCAAAAATTCCCCCTTCAGGGGGGTAGGGGGCCACATGTTTACAGGAATAATAGAAACTTTAGGCAGGGTTACCGACCTTGTTCACGATCAGGGAAACCTGCATATTACGGTTGAATCAGCTATTGCTGCCGAATTAAAGATTGACCAGTCTGTTGCGCACAATGGCGTTTGCTTAACGGTAATCGCGCTATCCGATGGCAAGCATACCGTTACCGCGATTGAGGAAACGCTGAACAAAACCAACATTGGCGAACTTCAGATTGGCGACCTGGTAAACCTGGAACGCTGTATGCAAATGAACGCCCGTTTGGATGGGCACATCGTTCAGGGGCACGTAGACCAGACCGCCAAATGCATAGGCTTTAAGGAACTAGACGGCAGCTGGGAATATACATTTGAATACGATACTGCGCCGGGCAATGTAACTGTAGAAAAAGGGTCCATTTGTGTAAACGGCATCAGCTTAACCGTGGTCAACTCGCATAATAACAGCTTTTCGGTTGCTATTATCCCTTATACTTTCCAGCATACCAATTTGCAGCAGGTACGGGTTGGGGTCACAGTAAACCTCGAGTTCGATATCATCGGCAAATATGTTGCCCGTTTGATGCAGCGCTAATTTAATACGAGCAACCTCGATAATAGGTAATGAATTATTAGGGTTGGATAAAATTATTATCAAAAGCGTATTTCTCAGCTTCTGCGCGCCACCTATCATCATTGCTTACAAATTTCTTGTAAATAGGATGGTTGTTGCCGAGATGGAAGGTTAATGCGACCAGATAACCATGCATATCTTTCTTTTTGATGTAGTCATTCAACCAGCCAAAATCACCGGCTAAAACATTTTTTAAGTCTTTTGCAATTATGCTCGCGTACCATGACAATTGCAATTTTTGATCATAGTAGTCGGAAGTTCCCATATCGGAAAGCCTGTCGTATGGGTGCAAAAAATCGCAAATAGAGTTAACTTGAAAGCCAGTGATAAACGGCTGACCTGCCGTGGGTTCAAATGCGCAGCCTGTTTCGCCCCGATCATATGAAAAACGGATATTGCATTTTTTTCCTATTAATAAATAAGTATTTCCGTTCTCATAAGGTTTAGTCAGTTGAAGACCAAATTCTTCAATCAAATCTTTGAAACAGAAAAGGATGTTTTCTTCGAAATAGGTACTGGTTATCATAGTATAAAAATAACTTTCCCATTTATAATTTCAATGTTGCAGTAAATTTATCCGGCCTTTTACATAGGCCACATAAGTTTGCTGTTTGGTTGAAAGTCGCGCTGCGAGGTATTTTTTATAATATATGAGCGCGTTTTTCTTATCCTTCAGCTTTTTGTCGTACAGGTCGGCCAGCAAGTAGTAAAGTGTTGCGCTTTCTGTAAACTGCAAAGCTTTTTGATAGGCGAAGGCTGCTTTTCTATTGTGGTTAAGTTTGATGTTGGCATCGGCTATCTCACCGTAATAAGTAGCGGCATTTGGCGTAATTCCCTGGAACAAGGCCTGGTTTAAAAAATAAATGGCCTGCGCATTATCCTTCAACGCCTTATAACAAAGCGCGGCATAATAAAATGTGTACTCTGTTTGTTCAATGCCTTTTAAACTGGCAAACGTTTCAGCTCCGCATGCAAAATCATTCAGGTTAAAATAGGCAATCCCCATTTTACTATAGATCTGCCCGTTCATCAAGCCATTTTGAATCAACTTATTGCAGGCTTCAACTGTTTCCTTCCACTTTTTCTCACTGTAAGCAAGCTTCATCATACTCAGCTGTATAGAAACGTTCCCCGGGTCGCGTTCGGCAGCTTTGTTTAATACACTCAGGGCATCGTTATAACGCTTCAACGATGTATAATAATCGCCAAGTGAACTGGCAATATCGGCATCGTAGGGTTGTAACCTGTTGGCTTTACCATAGTAATTAACTGCGGCCAAAGTATCGTTCCGGCTTTCGGCAATGCTGCCTAAATGACTGTAAACCGCTGCATTAGTGGTATCGCGTGCAATTATCTGCAAATAATATTTCTCTGCCTTGTCATTATTGCCACGCCTCAGGTTTATCCCGGCCATGCTAAACAGAATGCCGGTACTGGTGGTATCAATATCATAAGCACGCTGATAATAAGCCTCGGCGTCAGGCAGCCTGTTAGCTAACTGCGACACATAGGCCAACCGTGTTAAAACTTTAACATCGCCAACAGGTTCGGGGAATGACTTTTTCAGATAATCGGCTGCCTCGGCATAGCGCTGTCCCTGTAAATATTCCATCAGCAAACCGTCGTCAACTTTGTGGGGTTCCTGACCTGAAACCATAAAATAGGAGCAAACAAATAGAATAGAAAGTAGCATGCTTTTCATATAACTAAAATATTAGTTATAAATGAGAAATCCAAATTTTTAAACAATTAGCGCTTCCCGGCGTTCTTAATACATAAACAAAAACACATTCACTATGGATAAGTTAAAGAAATTCGGGCTGATGGAAAAGATTGTCCATGAGCTGGAAGATTTGAAAAATAGTCAGCAGGCCATCATACAAAAACTGTCAAAAATAGAAGTTGATAATATGGAACTGGGCGACAAAAGGCTGGAAAAAGACCTGCCCGATATGCACCAGCGTGTAGCCGATAATCTTGATACCATTGCAGCTATATTAGAAGATTTTGCAACACAAACTGAGCAATTTAACAGCCAGAACAATATTGCGGCTTTGAAGGAGCAGGAGGCAATGGGTAAAATGTAATTTAGGCGAAAGCTGAAAGGAAAAAGGCGAAGGGTAATATACTTTTCGCCTTTTTTATTCCACCGCGTCATTGCGAAGAACGAGTTTTATAATGAAAGGTCTCAATGAAGTTGAAAACTTCATTGAGACCTTTCACCTTTCACCTTTCACCTTTCACCTTTCACCTTTCACCTTTCACCTTTCACCTTTCACCTTTCACCTTTCACCTTTCACCTTTCACTGATACTGTATATAAACAGGAGCGGGCTTTAACTGCAATACCTCTTTCATTGTCAGCAGGCGGTGCGGCGGGTTTTGAATATCATTTTTATAGAACAACTTAAAACCAGTAAACTGCACAGGTTCGCCTTCAATAAAATAATGATAAGTGCCTTTTTTCAGATCGGGACCGCCCCAGCCGTCCATATCCATTACCATCTGAACTTCAGGGCGCAGTTTAATATCTTTATAATTTGTCACCATTTTTTTGGTAAAACGATGTACCATTAAAATTTTGGGCGGCAGGTTATATTTTTTTACCAGCGATGCCAGGTATTGCGACGTGTAATTAATATCGGCAGCGTCGTAAGTGCCTATCTTTTTGCCGGGAATGCTGCCATCTTTCATAGAAAATTCAGGGTCGATACCCAGGTGCACGTTCGGCATTTTTAAATACTTTTCCAGCAAAGGGACTTCATTTTGTACAGTGCTGGAGCCTACCTGCAAGTCAAGAAACACCAATGCATTAATAGATTGCGCCATGTGTATCACACTGTCAATTTGTTTGAATGGCATGCGGAGGCTGTGGAACCCATTTTTACCGGCGTAGGCTTGTGCCGTTAAGCATATATAATGCAAAGCCGGTTTTACAGGGATAGTTGTATCAGCCTTTTGCCAGGCTTTTACCTCGTCCTGCAATTTTTTGAGCATTACTTTAGGTGGATACTGGCCTAAAACTCCCATGTTTTTGGAGTACATGTTGCCATAATAAGCAACAATACGGTTAAAGGGCAAAATTGCGCCCGGCAGTGGGTACACCTTCGATTTTACTGGCCACTTTCCGGTTTTATCGCCATTGGCCAACTTGCGCATTAAAGAATCGTAGCGCGCTGTGTCGAGAGGTTTTAGAGTGGTGTCGTTAAATCTGTAACTAATGCCCGCCGTGCTTCGGCTAGTTCCCAAAAAGGCAAAAAGAGCAATAATGAATAATTTCAGCGTGATGTTTTTCAAAACGGATAGCTTTTGGTAAATGTAAATGTCGCCAAAGCTAAGGTTTTTTAAAGTGTTTAGTCTAAAGTCCGGAGTCGAAAAAAATTTTCCTTTTTCCCACTCAAGACCCCCGACTCAGTACTCAAAACTACAATCAATACCAATGACGGATCTTCATCTTTGAAAACCGGCAGGTTGCAAATGCATTTGTTGCCGGTCCTTTTTACTGAACAGCCGGGTCACTGCGGGCTGCAGCCATGATTCAAGCGCGTAGGCAAAGAATATAATAGGCGGAATGCTCACGATACAATATAAAGGCACGTTATGAAGCAGTTTCGAAAATACAAACAGCACGGTGTAGTGGCTGATATACAGCGAATAGGAATACTTGCCCAGCACTTTGCCCAAAACGGTCATAAGGCTGATGATACGCTCTTTTAATTTAAACAGATCGATCAGGTAACCTACCCCCATGTATACATACGGTAAAGTACTGTAAGCTATGGTGTTTTTAAACGGCATGTAAGGGAATACAAACGCACCTGCAACTATAAGGGCGTGCAGCGGCACCAGGTATTTCAACCTGATCTCTTTTCCCTGCGGCGGTTCCTGCAGGCAGAAGCTGAAAAATGGTATGGCAAAAATAGAGAAGATAAAATATTTCAGCGGATCATAAAAGTTAGCCGAGAACTGCATTCTTGAAATTAACGGAAGTACGCCAAGACTGAACAACACCGCGTACTTTCTTGCATAAAAATAATGGCGGTATTGATAGATATAATAGCCCACTATCCATACCGATGAAAATGCAAAAAGCGCCACCACGTGGGTTATTGGATCTATGTTGGTCCTTAAAAAGAAAACGGCGATAGCAATCAGGGCCAGCGCGAACCAGATTCTGATGGTCCGCTTTTGATTTTTACCGATAGTTAAGGCAAACATGAGGTAAAATGCCATTTCGAACGATAGTGACCACACGGGAAGGTTGCTTTGAATACTTGTGGCAACGTAACCCATGTAATCCTTCATGGTGCTTACCATCAAAAAGTTGCCGATGATATCTTTAGTTGATGGTATAGCGGTTCGGGTAATCCATAATGCAACGAAAGCCAATAGCATACCCATAATAAATTGCGGATATATACGGACGAGACGGTTAATAGTAAATTCTTTTACAGTTTTAGGTCGCTTACTTTCTGAAAGGTTAATCACCAGGCCCGATAGCATGAAGAACATAATAAGCGCATCCGTCCCCCAGTATGCGGTAAGGTGGGTAACATGGCCGGTGGGAGCAAGAAAGGCCATATGCCAGCCGATGATGAACACGGTTGAGATGCCTCTTAAAAACTCCAGGTAAATTTTCTTCATGCAAAAGCTTTCAATGCAGGGCACTGCATGTACCCCTGGCTTTTTACGGATCGGTATAAGGAATGTTGCGTTTTTCCATTAAAAAGCAGGCGCCGTTGGAGGATGGTTTTAATGACGAGATTCCACCCCAATGCATTGTGGCTAGTTAATTATGCCCGATAATCCATAAATTTATCGTTCTGAAAAACTCAAATTAGAACATGTCTGAAGCCATCCGGAAAGCATTTCCTCATGAAGCAACACCGCAGCAATTGGAGCTGTTTGATAAGCTTCATCAATTTTTGCTGGCCGGCGATGGCGACGAGTGTTTTATTTTGAGGGGATATGCAGGTACGGGCAAAACCACCATCCTCGGAGCACTTACCAAAGCGCTGCGGAGTTACAATTTTAAGTATGTATTGCTGGCGCCAACCGGCCGTGCTGCAAAGGTTATCACTGCCTATTCGGGCCGTAAGGCTTTCACTATTCACAAAAAGATCTACCGGAAAAAAGCCGCTTTTAATATGGATGAAGGCTTTTCCATCAGTGAAAATATTGCCGATAATACCCTTTTTATCGTTGATGAAGCCTCGATGATTTCCGATGATATCGGCATAGGTCAGAAAGCCTCGCTGCTTTACGACCTGATCAATTACACTTATAATACAAAAAACTGTAAGTTGATGCTGGTAGGAGATACCGCGCAATTGCCGCCGGTCGGTTCAGACGATAGTCCGGCACTCAACCCAAAGCTGATGAAAGACAGGTTTGGGTTGGATGTTTACAGTTATGAATTGACCGATGTAGTGCGCCAGCAAAAGGATTCCGGTATTTTGTTTAATGTGACCAACGTGCGGAATATTATTCGTCGTGGTAAGGAAAAAATGCCGCAGATCATCACCAAAGGCTATAAAGATGTTTACCGCATGGGCGGCGACATGCTCGAAGAAGGATTGAATTATGCCTACAGGAAATATGGGAACGATAACACGCTGGTGATCTGCCGCTCCAACAAAAATGCCAATGCCTATAACCGGCAGATCCGTAACCGCATACTTTACCGCGAGGAAGAGCTTACCGGCGGCGACCAGGTGATGGTAGTAAAAAATAACTACTTCTGGATGCCCGAGAAGGAGGAAAGCAGCACGGGTTTTATTGCCAATGGCGATATTGCCCGGATAAAAAAGGTACGCCGCATTGAAGACATGTACGGTTTTCGTTTTGCCGATGTGCAGCTGGAATTTATTGATTATACCGAAGACCCCGTCATTGATGCTAAAATTATGCTCGACACCTTGTACGCCGAAGCGCCCGCCCTGCTGCAGGAAGACCAGAAACGTTTCTATCTTGAAGTGATGAAGGACTATGAGCACATTCCCGCCAAGCGCGATAAATGGAACGAGCTAAAGAAAAATCCTTATTATAATGCCTTACAGATCAAATTTGCTTACGCCATAACCTGCCACAAAGCCCAGGGCGGCCAGTGGGATGCCGTTTTTATTGATCAGGGCTTTTTGACCGATGAAATGGTGAATACCGATTTTCTCCGTTGGTTTTATACCGCCTGCACCCGGGCTGTTTCGGAACTATATCTGGTTAATTTTAATAAGCAGTTTTTTGTAAAGGGGGAGGAGGATTAATTGCCTGAGCCATGCTTTACATGATTGAGGAATTTTCTTGATTCATCGTTTAAAATCCTTCAATCAAAAATCGAGCAAATCATGGTTCAGACAAAGGATAATTAATATTCCAATCAACCAAATCTCCCCATTCCTGTTATACAACCAGGATGAAATCAAAGGCATTCATTTACATATCATTAGGCGTCGATCTCATCATTGCGGCTTCCAAGTTTGTAGCTGCCGGCTTTACGGGCAGTTCGTCGATGATGTCGGAAGGGATTCATTCCATTATCGACGCCATCAGCCAGGTTTTGCTGATTTGGGGAATTAAAACCAGCAGGCGAAAACCAGATATCTCTCGTCCCTTTGGTTATGGCAAGGACTTCTATTTTTGGGCATTTATCGTCTCCCTGATGATATTTGTATTGGGTGGCTGCGCGTCGGTATTTCAGGGAATAACGCGGTTAAAGCACCCCGAACTGGATGGCAACGGTTTCTGGAATTACTCAGTTTTGGCAATAGCCTTCATTTTTACATCCATATCGCTACGGGCTGCCTTCAAAGAATTTAATCTGCATCGCGGTAATACCCGATTTTGGGCAGCCGTCAGGCAAACCAAAGACCCATCAACCATCATCGTACTGCTTGGCGATGTTGGCGATATGCTCGGGTTGATCGTTGCATTTTTTGGCGTTTTTCTTGGCCACCTTTACCATAACGCTTATTATGATAGCGTTGCATCGCTTTTAATAGGCGTTATCCTCGTGGCGATCTCGGGTGTGCTGGTGCGCGAAAGCAAAAGCCTCTTGTTGGGCGAGGCCACCAGCCGTAAAACTGTGCGGAAGGTAATCCAACTCGCACAGGCCGATGAGGCTGTTATCAAAGTAAAGAAACATTTCAGCACTTACATGTCGCCCGAAGAAGTTTTGATACAACTCAATACCGTGTTCAAGGAAAATCTGACCACCCTCCAGATCACCGATGCTATAGAACGTGTTACGCAAACCATTCAAAAAGACTTCCCGCGCATCAAACAGATCTTTATCGAACCTGTAAAATAAACTGTCCTGAAAATTGCCCCATCCATTCCTTATTTGAATAATACCCGTCCAATATTCCAAACAATTTCTGTTGGACCGGCCTTGAATTTTCATTAGAAATTCATTTTGGCACGATTTTGAAACAGTAGTTAATACATTTAACTTAAAAAACAACACTATGAGATCACTACTGTACATCATCGCAGTTATCCTGATTATAGGATGGGCGATAGGAGTATTTGCTTACTCAGCAGGCGGCATTATCCATGCTTTATTAATTATTGCTATCATATCATTCCTCATCGGCATCATCAGAAGCCCTTCAGCTGTGTGATAATTAATCCGGATTTTTAAATAAAAGGCGGCCTCAAAAGGGCCGCCTTAGTTGTTTAAATAATTAGGGATTAGAAGATCAATAATCCAGCGGCATTTTAGCAAGCTGGTCCTGCATTCTGGTTTTCAATTTATCCTTATCAAATTCGGCTACCCATGAATTGTCAGTTTTAAGGTGCAGCGGATTGTTCGCCGCATCGGGCTGGGTGTCCTGGTCTTTGTTAATGTCCTGCGTGGCTAAGCGGATAAAGAAATGATGGAACATTCGGTAAAATTCTGTAAAGTAGATATCGCAGATCCGCCGCATTTCTCTTCCGCCATGTATCACCATCGTATTTTCGTCATTCGACGCTACCGACGGATCGCTGAAATTTGCAGAGCCTATGGCGATGGTTGGGTTGCTGCTTAAAGGATCGATCAGCAGCACTTTGTTATGCACATAATTTGTGCCGATACTTGGGTTCGGGGTTTTGTTCAGTAATATGCCCGCGTTGATCTCCTGCAGCCAGTCAAACATGGGTTTTGTAAAATAGGCGCCGTTTACAATCAGTGTGTTGTCGTCTGTCTTAACGGTTGCGGCATTTCCATATTTATCTACCAATAAGTATTTAATTGCCGTAGTATTGTTATTGAACGATGCCTTCATATCCTTGCTAAAGGAGAACGGAAAGATGCCGCATACCATATCCTTTGCCGATTCGATGAACTTACCGTATGTTTTTAAGATATCTTTATCTTCACGCGGACTGAAGAACGGCGTGATCTCGTCTGTGAAACCCGCAATGTCTAAAACATCAGGCTGTACACCTACAACATCTTTCGTGAAAGGTGTATGATCGGGGTCTGTTACCAGGAAGTTCCAGTATTGCAGGTATTTTTTTGCCAGGTCGGCGTTGTTTACATGGTGCCCTACGTTACTGTGTCCCAAAATGCCTTTGTCGGTAATATTTGTAGAACCGGTCCATATCTCGATGGGATTTTCACCGTCCATTAAGATCATGAATTTGTTATGCGATGGCACCTGCGGGTCTTTTGTCCGGCGGTTAAGTACATTAACGTTAACGCCGCCGCGCATAAAAGTTCTTTCAAGACCGGCCGCTGCTATCGAATCATCATTTTCTTTTTCTTCCTGGCGCGAATCGTAAATTATCCTTACATCCAGGCCTTTTTCTACCGCCTCCTTGAGTTTTAATAATACCGGCGAATAGGTAAACTCATAGAACGCGGTACGCAATCCGTAGTTGTTGTCAATTGCTTTTTGAATGAACCCGAGTAAGGCTTCTTCAAGCCCCCGCGATAGCCACGTCCGGGCCGCAGCCTTGTCAGCATCGCTCATTTGGTCTGGCCTTTTATCGTTGAACTTGCGGGCATAAGCTAAACTGCCGGCAACACCCATATTAAAATATACTGAATGCTCATTCCCCTCATTTTTTTCAGAGCTGATGGCTACAACCACTTCATCTCCATATTTCAGGTTTTTAGGTGCGCCATAAACAGGAATAATATGGTATCTATAATCGTGGCTGGGCTTCACGCTATAATCTTCCCAGTAAAAGGATTGCACAGGCTGCTTGTCGGTATCCAGCAACTGGCCTTTCACAGCCGGGGTGCCGGTTTCGGCAAAATGTTTAAAGCCGCTGAGCGGATAACTCTCATTTTCGGTTAGATCGTCCCGCTTAATTTCGAAACCAAGAAAATCAGGCGTGTTTACCTTATTGTCGGTAATGCGGATTGAAATAAGGGCTACGTGGGTTCCGGTAACGATAGTAGTTTCCAGACCATTTTCGGTGTTTCTGCTGCGCATGAGTTTAGGTTTTAAAGGAATAATTTATCGGTATGAATATACAATTTTTTTATAAACAAAGGGAGTTGTTGAATTATTGGAAATTAAGATTTTAAAATCTGAACAAACGGCCCGGAAATTGCCCCGGTAGTCAAAATATCTGTATTTTTATCGCTACTAATCATTATGCAGGAAACTATTTTATCCCGCCTGGAGGCTTCGCGGAAAGAGTTGTTGGATCTGGGCTTACGTAATCCGCTATTAAATTATAAAACATCAAAGGCCCGCGGGCTGCACATTATACAGGAAAAGTCGGTTTATATTTACGATATCCTGGTGCGTCAGAATAAGTCGATGACCTTTTTAGGGCTGCCCGAAAAAAAAGGTGATGAACAGGGCGGACTTTTCCCTGAGCTTTCTCAACCTGAATTGGCCGAAGCACAACAGGATACCAAACTCCAAACCGACGAAACCGACCTGAAACTCCAGGTTAAACTTTTAAATACCTATTACTTTGCACGTACAGGCATCGAGGAGCAGGGGGTAAATACACTGTACCTTTCACTGGGAATGCTGAACTGGTTTGAAGCGGATAATGAAGAGGATGTAAGGCTAGCACCGTTGCTGCTCATTCCGGTTTCAATAGAGCGTTCAAGTGCCAACGAACGGTTCAGGCTGAGATACACCGGTACAGAAATTGGTGCCAACTTATCGCTGCAGGCAAAAATGATGGCCGATTTTCATATCGGCATTCCTGATTTGCCAGAAGCTGACGATTTTAATATAGAAAGTTATTTTGCAGATGTAAAGGCACACGTAAGCCGTTATTCTGGCTGGAAAGTGGAGGATGATGCTATTGAATTGGGCTTCTTTTCATTCGGTAAGTTTATGATCTATCATGATTTGGATAGTTCAAAATGGCCTGAGGCTGATGCGCCATCCAATCATCCGAACATCAATGCGCTGTTTACTGATGGGTTTCACGACCCCGAACCCACCGCCGATGAGGAAGATCAACTGGATAACGATACCGTAGCCAACGAATTGTTCCAGGTGGTAGATGCCGATAGCTCGCAGGTGCTGGCTATGCTTGCGGTGCATGAAGGCCGTAACATGGTGATCCAGGGGCCACCGGGAACAGGTAAGTCGCAGACCATCACCAATATGATTGCCAATGCAATTGGGCAGGGCAAAAAGGTATTGTTTGTGGCCGAGAAAATGGCCGCGCTTGATGTAGTAAAACGCCGTTTGGACGCCATTAATTTAGGGGAGGCCTGCCTTGAACTGCATAGCCACAAGGCCAATAAAAAAGAACTGCACGAAGAGTTAAAGCGGGTGCTTGAATTGGGTAAACCAACGTTCGAGGCGCTGCAACAGGAACTGGCGCTATTACAAGCTTACCGGAAGGAGTTGAATGATTATTGCAGCGCGGTAAACAACGCCATTATAGGCAGCGGTTTATCAGCACAAAAAATCATCGGCTTCCTGCTGGAGATCAGCAAAACAGCATCACAGGTGCATTTGCCTAAGCTCTCCTTAGACCAAATAGCGCATTGGAATGCTGATAGGATGGGCCATGCGGAAGCTATGGCCGACAGGATCCAGGCCCGGCTTGCCGATATCGGCATGCCATCGAAATTGCTTTTCTGGGGAAGCCAGCTAACCGTGTTATTGCCGCACGAGGAGCAGCCTGTTCAGTTGCTGTTGAGTGCCGCCGCGCAGGCTTTAATGAACCTGCAGCAGGAAGCAGACCGGATTGCGGCCGGCATCGACACTCCATCACCCAAAAATCGGGTTGAAGCCGGTAAACTGCTGGACGTTTGCAAACTGGCCGCGCAAAGTCCCGATCTCGACGGTATCAACATTAAAACAGATACCTGGCTGCATAATCGCCGTGATATAACAGAACTGCTGGATACCGGTAAGCGCTTTGCCGCACTGCGCCGCGAATACAACGATATTTTGCTGCCGGAAGCCTGGGCGCAGGATGTGCTCGATATTCGTCAGAACCTGATGGCCTACGGCGATAAATGGTACAAATTTGCAATAGGCGGTTATGGCAGCAGTAAAAAACGCCTTGCTGCTATGAGCAGGATGCCACTGCCTTCAGACATTACAGAAATGATCAGGATGGTGGATGCCATTGCTGAATCGCGCCGCCTGGAAAATACGCTGAACGAGTTGGAGCCGTTGGCAGTCAGGCTGTTTGGCGGTCGATGGTTGAAGCAGCGTTCGGACTGGGACGCATTGGCAAACGTGGCCGGTTACATGGCACAACTGCAAACTGCAATAGCAGACGGAAATGTACCGCAGGCTATTGTCGATTATCTCGCAAAAACCGGCAACGGCAACGCAGCCAGGGTAAATTCCGATGTACTTGATCAAAAGCTTAACGCGCAATTGCAAACCTTTCAGGCCGTACTGGATAAATTGCAGATAGATATAGCGGTGAGAATGGTTGATATCTCATTCGATGTGCTGCCATTTGCCGATCAGCTTCAAACGCTGCAAACCTGGATAGGCCGCTTCGCGGAACTGCAAAAGATCATCGCCTGGAATAATCTTAGCAAAATGGCCGACGATGAGGGTTTGTCGGTGCTTATCAATATATCATTGCAATGGGAGGGAGCAGCAGCTCATTTAAAAACCGCACTGCAAAAAACATGGTATGAATACCTGATAGAGCAGGCTTTCGCCTTTAACCCGGCGCTGGTAAAGTTTGAACGCGCCAGCCACGAAGAAGTGATTGAGAAATTCAAAAAACTGGATATGCTGAACCTGCATTACAACCGTGCCCGCGTTGCCCTGAAGCATTGGGAAGGTGTGCCGAGACAGCAGGCCGGCGGGCAGGTAAATATTTTACGGAGCGAGTTTAACAAAAAGGCAAGGCTGATGCCTATCCGGAAACTCATCTCTGAAGCGGGCATGGCTATCCAGGCCATCAAGCCGGTTATCATGATGAGCCCAATGTCGATAGCTAACTTTTTTGCACCGGGAAGCATCGAGTTCGATCTTGTGATCTTTGATGAAGCTAGCCAGGTGCGCCCGGTTGAGGCTTTAGGTGCTATCGCGCGCGCTAAACAATTGGTTGTAGTTGGCGACTCTAAACAATTACCGCCAACAAGCTTCTTCGATAAAATGAATACCGATATCGAGGATGAGGACAACGTAACTGCCGATCTGCAAAGCATTCTGGGCATGTGCGATGCACAGGGAGCGTCGCAACGCATGCTCCGGTGGCATTATCGCAGTCGCCATGAATCATTGATCAGCCTTTCGAACCGGGAATTTTATGAAAACAAACTGGTCATCTTCCCGAGCCCCGGTTCAAGTACGCGCATGGGTATTGTTTTTCATCATCTGGCCGATGCGGTGTACGACAGGGGCAAAACCCGCACCAACCAATTGGAGGCCGATGCCGTAGCCGATGCGGTGATCCAACATGCACTAAATAATCCAAAACAAAGTCTCGGTGTAGTGGCATTCAGTACCGCGCAGATGCAGGCTATCCAGAACACAATCGAAGGGCGCAGGCGCAAACATCCCGAAACGGAAAATTTTTTCCGCAGCCACGCCCATGAACCATTCTTTGTAAAGAACCTCGAAAATGTGCAGGGCGATGAACGCGATGTGATCTTTATCAGCATAGGCTACGGGCGCACCGAAGAAGGAAAAGTTCCGATGAACTTTGGCCCGCTGAATAATGAAGGCGGCGAACGCAGGCTGAACGTTTTGATCACCCGCGCCAAGTTGAGGTGTGAGGTGTTTACCAATATTACCTCGGAGGATATCAAGCCTGTCGAGACCACTAAGTTTGGGATCAAAGCCTTAAAAAGCTTCCTTTACTTTGCCGAACATGGCCGCTTTGATGATGCAGAGGAAGTGGTTAACATACAAAAACGCCCGTTCGAAGATCTCGTTGCAGCGCAATTAGCAGCTAAGGGTTACCTCGTAAGGAAAAAGGTAGGATCAGACGCGTTTTATATCGATCTGGCTATCGTTGATCCGCAAAACCCGGGCAGATATATTATTGGCATTGAATGCGATGGCGATGCGTATGCCTCCGCAAAATCGGCCCGCGACCGCGACCGCCTGCGCAAACAGGTAATGGAGGCGATGGGCTGGAAGATTTCTCGCATCTGGAGCACCGACTGGTTCCGTAACCCTAAACTGGAACTCGAAAGGCTCATCGCCGCCATAGAAAAGGCTAAACAGCTTGCTGTTGAGCAGGATGTTGAAGAGCTTACGGATGAAACCCACATCACCGTTAACCGTGAAGAAACGGAGGAACTACAGAGCGCGTTACCGCCTTACAAAATAACCAAGCTGCCATCCAAAGTAGGTAAGCCGGAACTTCATTTACATTCATTTGCCGAATTAGGCGGTTGGGTTACAGATGTTGTCAAAACAGAAGGCCCTATTCACCTGGAAGAATTGATTCGCCGCATGGCAGACGCAGCGGGTTTATCGAAAGTGACCTCACGCGTAAAATATACCATTACACAGGGCGCTCAATACGCCAAAGACAATGGTTTTATAAAAGACAACGGCGAGTTTCTATGGCCGGTAGACATGGATACGCCCATACTAAGGGATAGAAGCGCGCTTCCTGCCGTATCAAAAAAGCTGGAACTCATCGCCCCGGAAGAGATCGACCTCGCTATTCAAAAAGTGGTGGAAGATGCCATTGGCATTCAACCTGCAGCGGCTGTTCCGTTCATTGCTAAAACACTCGGCTTTGCGCGCGTAACCGAGGACTTGAAAAATGATCTGCTTCATTTTATAGATCTCAGCCTGGCAAAGAAAAGCATTGTATTGGATGGAGACTTTTTGAAAAAGAACGAAGATTAATGATCGGTGATTAATGATCGGTGATGCGGATAATGTAATCATTATGTAACAGGTGTTCAGTTTGTCTGCTTTCTGTCAGGATGTGGGTTATTGTAATTGTATGTTTAAACATCTAATTATCTTTACACCACTAATCAGAAAAAGATGTATAAGCTTAAAATAATATCATCAACAGTCAGGCCGGGACGCAAAGGTCCGGTTGTTGCCAAATGGATAACTGAGGTAGCTAAACAACATGGCTTTGAAGTGGAGTTACTTGATTTGGGTGAGATCAATTTGCCGTTAATGAACGAGGCAGTTCACCCGGTAATGCGCCAGTATGAACATGAACACACCAAACAATGGAGTGCAAAGATCGATGAGGCGGATGCCTTTATATTTGTTACTGCCGAGTATGATTACAGCTATCCGGCGTCGTTAAAAAATGCGTTGGAATACCTTGTACACGAATGGGCTTATAAACCTGCGGGCATAGTAAGTTATAGTGCAGGAGCGTTTGCCGGCGTAAGGGCGGTGATGAGCTTAAAGTCGGACCTGCTTTCGCTGAAAACAATCGCATTGCACGAGATGGTAAATATCCAGGCTCTACAGCAATTTGTTAATGAAGACGGCGAATTTGTTGCTGATGAACGGCTAAACGCTTCGGCCTCCGTAATGCTTAAACAGTTAACCCGCTGGACAAAAGGTTTGAAAAGTATTAAGGAAGATATATAAGTGTGAGTAGTTTAAACTTACGAAGTCTTTAAGACTTCGTAAGTTTTTATAAATTATCACCGAAGCGGCTATGAACTGTGACCATCAACTATTTGCCGCTTTCCAACTCCAGCCCCCAATCCCTTCCTTTATCAACTGCCGGCACACCTTTATCCATCCATACAGGCATCGGCGCTCCTTTTAAAAAGTGATCGAAGAACTGCTGCTCACGGATGGAGATATCTTTACGATTTTGTCGTTGCACCAGGTTATGGGCTTCGCCGTTGTATTGCAACAGCCAAACAGGTTTGTTGAGCCGGCGTAATGCGGTAAACATTTCGATCCCCTGGTACCATGGCACTGCGCCATCCGCATCGTTCGACATGATCATTACAGGTGTTTTTACCTTAGGCAGCTGAAACAGCGGCGAATTTTCGATATACAATTCGGGCTTATCCCAAAGTGTTGCGCCAATGCGGCTCTGTGTTTTTTCATATTGAAACTGGCGATTCACGCCGCTTTCCCAGCGGATGCCGCCATAGGCCGACGTCATATTTGCAACGGGTGCGCCCGCCCAGGCTGCGGCGTACATATTGGTCTGTGTAATAAGGTAAGCTACCTGGTAACCGCCCCAGCTTTGGCCTTGAATGCCAATGTGCGCACCGTCAACCCAGGTGTTTTTCTTCAATGCATCAACTCCCGAATTCACAAACTCTACCGCCGATGCTCCCGGATGACCGGTTTGGTAACTGATATCCGGCGCAAATACGAGATAGCCATTGCTTACAAAGAATGAGATCGGCAGGCGCGACGGCGTTGGGGAAGGAGGAATATAATTATATAATCCCTCAGAAAGTTTTTCATAGAAATAAGCGATCATTGGGTATTTTTTGGTGGGATCGAAGTTCTCAGGTTTATATAATATTCCTTTGGAATGATAACCCTTCGGCGTGGTCCACTCCACCAATTCGGCAGTGCCCCAGTTATAGTCGGCCTGTTGCGGGTTGATAGCACTGAGTTTTATTTCATTTTTCAGATCGGTTGACGCGTACAGATCTGGCGATTGCTGATAGCTGAATTTGGTGTAAATAAAACGCTGGGCATTTTTGGCCTTCTGCAAATTTGCAAAACCAAATGGACCGCTAACTACTTTCTCCGGTGCTTTATCACTGCCCAATGTTTTTTTATAATACCCCCATTGTTTGTTCTCTTCGTTCTGTACCAGCAGCCAAAGTGTTGATTTTGCGGGGATGAATTTCTGTTCCGGCTCGGCGGGGGTATAGCGGAAGATGAGCTTATTTTTCCGGCCCATGCCGCTTGTTAAATTGATTGCCTTGCCTGTCTCAGGGTCCACGCTCCAGATATCGTAACGGTCGTAGATCAGCAAACTTTTATCATGCTGTTCCCATGCGGCAAGCCCGTATGGCGATGGATCATCCGGAACATCGTTTTCTTCCTCGCCCATTTTTACACCTGTGGCAGCAGTTAAATTTGTTTGTTTGCCGGTGGCTATGGTATAGCTGTGCCAGTTCTGATCTTTCGAATCGAACCAAACTACATATTTACCATCTGGCGAAATACTGTAACGGGCCTTCAGCCGGCTGTTGATCCGCACGCGACCGCCGGTTCGTGTATTGATAAGATAGGCTTCCTGCACCGATCCACCTTCCCATTGGCTTTGCACACGCGCGCCGGTATCGGTAAGGCCAAGCACAAAGCCGGCATCGTTGTTATCGGGCACAAGCACATCACGCATGTTCAGATCGCCGAGGGTTATTAGTTTTTTGTCGCCTAAGTTGGGGCGAATTACTGCAAGGTAACTGCGCCTTAGCTCCCGTTGCAGGTTTTTCAATTGCTGCGGCTGCAGGTAATCATCCTTATAATTCCAGATATCCAGTTTGGCGTGCTCAAAATCTACGAGCGTAGTATCGATAGGCTTTGGAATAGGAGCGGTGCCAAAATAAAGTGCGCTGCCGCTTTTACTGAAAGTGATCTTTCCATCGCCGCTTACGGCCCATTTGTCGGGCATGCCCAACGAGTTAGGAGCAGCTATTGCCTCTGCGCTGTCTTTCGCAGTATTGTAATAGTAGAGTTTGAATGGTTTTACTAACGCCTTCTCCGGGTTTTTCTCCGCAGCGAATGCCAGTTGCCTACCCGCGTCATCGAACGACAGGTTCCGGTAATTTCCGCGCCCGGTGCTAATGATCTTGAGGCTGTCATTGGCAATGTCATAAATATATAATCCTGAAACGATTTGCTTTGATTTTTTGGGCCCAGTAACAGCAAAAGCAAGAAGTTTACCGCTTTTGCTCAACTGGTATTCGGTAACATATTCAAATGAACGAGTTTTACCTGTTATCAACTGTTTTACCGATAGTTCGGCGCCCTCGCGTACCGGCGGCGCAATAGTGGTGGCGATCGCTTTTTTCGACGTATCGGCAGCGGCCGGCTTTTTCACGGTATCGGCAGGCGACAGATAAGCAACTACGGGGGCTTTTTCAGCAATTTTGAACGAGCGTATGGCCGGAATCTTCTCAATGACATTTTTACCCAGCGCTACCACTCCAAGCGTATCCTTTGGAAATTCTGAAGGCTTTTTCTTTTTAATCTTTGCCTGGCGGATCTCCTTATAAAAGGGTTTGATCAACATCACGGCAAATTTGGAATCGGCTGTAAGCCGTGCGGTATCGGCCCTGGGTACGGTGAATTTATTGGTATTCTTACTGTCGGTTATTACAAGGCTAGCATCGCCTTCCTGTGGTTTAATAACATACACTATCCATTTGCCATCATTACTGATGTGTTCATTATCGATGCTTTGCCAGCCATCATACACAGAATGATCCAGCGGCCTTTTACCGTTTTTTTGTGCAGATGCACTTGCGGCAATCAATAACACAAATACAGGCAGTAAAAATTTCTTCATATTTTTCTTAAAGAATTAAATATCCTAAAATATGCCCGCATAAATAAGTTTTGAGCAAAAATGTTACGAACAGGAATAACTGCAAAGGCACAACACTTTGTATCGCTCTACGATTTTCAAGATATAATTTATCAGGGAAGGAAACTTCACCAGCAACGAAAAGTGTTATCGTTTTACAAAACAAAAAAACCTGCCTTTTTCAAGACAGGTTCTGCATAGGTAAAGGTATTTGAATTTAATAAGGATGAGCGTTAATAATTATATCGCCGGTTAATTTGTTATTGTCTGTTGCTGCCGAAAGGCCGCGCAGGTAAATAGTGTACACATAACCGTTATTGATGGTCACGTTATTCATAGCCGCTAACACGGTTGCAGTTCCTGCCTGCCTGATCTCAAAATTATATGTTTTTCCGGCAAGCGGCGCAAATGTAGAAAAGCCTTTGAATGCTTTATTTGCAACTATAACACTACCGCCTTTTTCGGCAAAGTCAACCGCCGGCGCATCAGGACCCAGATTTACAAAACGAACATTTGCAGTACCGCTCGATGGCTGAGAGATAGAATCTGTGAGCAAAAATAGCTGAGAAGCTGTAGGTTTACCTATAAGGTACAGCGAGTAAGCAACGTTTTGTTTAAGTGTGGCCGTGTCTGAAGCCAAAACAGTACCCGAACCGGAATTAGAGAAAGTAAAAGTTCTTTTTCCGGAGTAAGCCTGAAAATAGTCAATGCCGGTAGCATACGATATTGGCGACAAGTTTAATTTGGTCTGGTTGATCGAAAGATCGACCGATGCACCCGGTACAGCATTCAGTACACTAACAAGCGACGTTGGTGGCGCAGGTGCGTCGCCGGAATGATCTTTTAAACACGAAGTTAACGTTAAGGACAGCAGGCAAACCGCGCTTATCCCTGCCACCGCCCTTTTCGAAAGGTTCTTGATTGTTTTCATATTGTATTTAGCGTTGTTATTTACTGTAATTACGGTTGTATGGGTAAATATGCTACAATAGCTAACCGTTTTTTTTGTTTTAGGAACTGTTGATTAATTGCGATGGATTTAAATTTCTTATTTTGGAAAATAATAAATTATAAATTAAAACTAAATAAATCATAATCCGTTTTATATAGAACACATTTATCTATTAAAATCAAAGGAACATGGCAACTAAAAAAGCATCAACAGCAGCCGGTTTAACCGGAAAAATGAAAGACTCTGAATTTCACAAGCTTTTTGTGGATGAGTTAAAGGATATTTACTGGGCAGAAAAACACCTGGTAAAAGCACTTCCAAAAATGCAGAAGGCCGCTACCAGCAATGAATTGGCAGCAGCTTTTGAAAAGCATACCAGTGAAACGCAAACACATATTGATACATTAGAACAGGTATTTTCGCTGCTGGAGGAAAAAGCGGTAGCCAAAAAATGCGACGCTATGGAAGGACTTCTTGCCGAGGCAACCAGCATTATAGAAGATACCGAAAAGGGTACCAATACCCGTGATGCAGGATTAATTCTGGCAGCCCAAAAAGTGGAACATTATGAGATAGCTACCTACGGTACCCTGCGTACCTTCGCGCAAACTATGGGCCACACCGATGTGGCTGATCTGTTACAGCAAACGCTCGACAACGAAAAAGCGACAGACGAAGCATTGACGCAGGCAGCAGAAAGCCTGGTTAACGAAGCAGCCGCAGCCGAGTAACCGTTATCTATTAAACAAAACAGCCGCTTTCCGGAAGGAAGCGGCTGTTTTGTTTTGGGTATAAAATGTTCTTACAATCCGTCGAACACGAAAACACCTTTTTCCAGCGGTTTGCGTGGCAGCATATCAGGCCGGGTTGCGGTTTGATATACAAACGATGCTACGATGATGGCCGCTTGTTTCAGGTCTTCTATTTTCAGGTGGTCGTAGTTATCCTGATTGCTGTGGTGCGTGCGGGTTTCGTAGTCGATTGGGTCCTGTATGAACTGGAAACCCGGAATACCCGCCCAATCGAATGACAGGTGATCGGTAGAGCCGGTATTTGCCATAGTGACGGTGCTTGCGCCTAAGTCAGCAAATGGTTTAAACCATTGTTCGAATATTGGTTTAATAGCGGTGTTACCCTGCGCGAATATTCCGCGGATTTTGCCGGTACCATTATCAAGGTTAAAATAGGCCGACACATTCGCAGCTTCAGGTTTAACTGCAAGGTCGGCTCCGCGGAAGTGATTTTTAACATAGCCATAAGAGCCTAAAAGCCCTTGTTCCTCTCCGCCCCATAAGGCAATTCGGATGGTACGTTTTGGTTTCAAACCCAACGAATCGAGCAGACGGACAGCTTCCATCATTACAATACAGCCTGCGCCGTTGTCGGTAGCGCCGGTTGATGAAGCCCAGGCATCCATGTGGCCGCCAAGCATTACCAGCTGAGACTTTAATTTAGGATCAGTACCCGGAATTTCGGCTACTACGTTATAGCCTTTTATATTGCTGCCGTCAAATTTGCCTTTTACATTCAGGTTAAGCTCCACTTTCTGGCCGTACTCTATCAACCGTTTAATACGCTGACTATCTTCCGACGATATCGCCACTTTTACAACGCTTTGTTCGTTGTTGGTTTTATAACCCACAAGGCCTTGTACAAACACAGTTCCGTTTCTGTTCTCACCGCCGGCAGTCAAAATGGCCAGTGCGCCAGAGGCTTTCATTAATTTAGGCACACGGTCCATCAGGCTGAAATATTTCAAAAAGCCTTCCAGTGCGGCGCGGCTAAGCATATAAGTATCCTTCATGTTGGCTAAAGCAGTATCTGCCAAACGCTCTGCCGATGGCTTAAAATCAGGCTCATAGCTCGGTTGGTTACCGGCAATTAAAACAAATTTGCCTTTAAACTCTGCCGAATGCTTGATGATATAAGCAGTATCCATTGCTTTTGCGGCGGGGAGTAAAACTACCTCACCGTGTACTTCGCCGTTAGTGTTGCCTGTCCATGGCTCAGGGTAGGCGGTTATTGATTGCGAATAAGGTGCCCGGTACGATATGCTGAAGTCCTGGATCTCCCAGCTTTTGCCGAAGTTGCCCCATGGTTCAAGCGCGGCATTGCTCATGCCCCATTTTTTCATGGTTTCAACGGCCCATTTCCCGGCGCGCATATAGCCCGGCGAGTTGGTTAATCGTGGTCCCGAAACGTCGGTAATATAATGAGCTATCATCGGAACATGCGAGTTGGACATTTCGGCCCTCCTTATTTTTCCTACTATTGCCGTATCAATGGCATCCTGCGCATGCAGACTTGTGCCGGCCAGCATCAGCGCAGCAAAAACAAATTTTGAGTAAATGTGCTTCATTGTGTTTGTGTGTTTGGTCAGTTATGTTTAGCTAAAACTATAACATTACTGTTACACCTACAAGTTTATTTCAAAGACGGCTTAAATAACGCTGTCGTTTTTACCCATTCAATTCTTTGAGAAATTTTTCGGCGGTGCTCAAATGCGTTTTTCGTTTTTCGTCCGGCATTTTATCGAACGTTCGCACCAGCATGCCCAGCCTTGGATTCTGCGTAAAAAAATCGCGGTGAACGTGCATAAAGCGCCAGAACAGCCCATCCCACACATCCTGCCAGGGGCCTTTTTTAAAATCGCTCATTTTCATCAGGTAATTGCTGGCGCTGATGTAGGGCTTACTCATCATCAGGCCGCCATCGGCAAATTGCGTCATACCGTAAACGTTCGGCACCATTACCCAATCATAAGCGTCGATATACATTTCCATAAACCAGCGGTAAACATCATCGGGACGGAACTCGCACAATAAAAAGAAATTGCCCATGATCATCAGTCGCTCAATATGATGCGTATAAGCCGTTGCATTAACCTTTTTGATAATAGTATCGATGGGAGGGATGCCGGTTTTGCCGCTCCAGAAGCTTTCCGGAATGCGGCGCGTAAATCCCCAATAATTTTGGGTTCGCTGCTTTACGCCCTCACGTTCATACAAAATATGAATGAACTCGCGCCACCCCATGATTTGCCTGATGAAGCCCTCCACCGAATTAAGCGGAACATCATAATCCGCAGCTGCCTCCAAAGCGCGGTCAATGATCTGCTGCGGCGTAAGCAAACCTATGTTAAGCGCCGGGGTAAGCACCGAATGATAAATAAAACTTTGATTGGCGACAATTGCATCCTCATAAATGCCGAAATTCTCAAAACGATTTTTCAGAAAATCGTCAAGCCAGTCTTCTGCCTCGTCAAAGTTTGTAGGATAAAAGCCACCAATGTTCCCAAAGGGAGAGGAGGTATTACCATAGTTCTCTCCGTAATTTTTATCAACCCATTTAATAGCTTCTTTAACATATTCGTTTTCCGGAGCGATACTTAGCAACGGAAGTACTCCGTCTTTCGGGAATCTTTTGCGGTTTTCTGAGTCATAGGTCCATTTGCCACCTATAGGTTTTCCGTTCGCTTCGAGCAGGATATTACGCTGCTTGCGCTGTTCGATGTAAAAATCGGTTTGGAAGTAACGTTTACGACCGTCGAAATATTCGGCAGTCTCAGTTGTACTATTAAGAAAATTTGGCGATTTGTAAGTTTTAATGGCCATGCCATGCTTTTCGCAGCGATGTTCGATGCGTTTTCGCAGCCAGTCATCGGCTACGTCGGCATAAAATATTTGTTCAACACCTTGTTTGGCGAGATGATCTATCAATTTACGAACGTCGCAAAGTTCGTTTGTTGCTTCAATGTATTCAACCCTGATTTGCTTATCTGTCAAATGCCTGCTGTACCACTGCATGGAGGCCCGGTGAAGCACCAGTTTCTTTTTGTTAAATCGATACTGATTAAAAAACAATGTTTCCTCTACCAGGTAAACCGGCCGCGACCCATGAATGGCCGGATGATGTTTAAATAACTGGTGCGGAAATATCAAATTAACTGCTCCGTGCATGTAGTAGATACGTGCGGGAGGTGCGATTGGTTTGGTATAAGAATGCAGCAAACTTTGACCTGTCACAATCCCCACCCCGTAATGGCATTCTTTCACCTTATTTTATTAATTTGAAGACGATATTTTTGATAGATGCAAACAGATGGTCAACCTAAAGCCGGAACAAAAGAATGGATAGCCCTTGCCGTACTGGCCCTGCCAACGCTGTTAGTTTCGATGGATACTACGGTGGTTTATCTTGCTGTACCGTCCATCAGCTCGGCGCTTAACCCCTCCGGCTCACAGCAGTTGTGGATCACCGATATTTACGGGTTCCTGGAATGCGGTTTTCTCATCACCATGGGAACGGTTGGCGATAGGATTGGCCGCCGCAAGCTCCTGCTGATAGGGGCGGTAGCATTTGCCCTGGCATCGGTAGTGGCGGCATTCGCCAAAAGCGCCGATCTGCTGATAGCCGCGAGGGCACTGCTTGGCATAGCCGGCGCAACTTTGCTGCCATCCACGCTTTCCATGCTGCGCAACATGTTTCATAATGATGCGCAGCGCAATTTTGCGGTTGGATTGTGGACAACCTGTTTTTCTACCGGTACTATGCTCGGTCCGGTGGTGGGTGGTTTCCTGCTGAACCATTTCTGGTGGGGATCGGTATTTTTAATGAGCGTGCCGGTAATGGTCCTTTTCCTCGTCATCGGCCCTATATTTCTGCCCGAGTTTAAAGACCCCGGCACCGCCAAATTTGATTTTGCAAGCGTGCTTCTTTTAATAGTCACGGTTCTGCCCGTTACTTACGGTATTAAGGAAATTGCCGAACAAGGCGTCGACGCCATTTTTGTACTACCGGTAATTATCGGCTTATATTTTGGTGGTGTTTTTTTAAGAAGACAGCGCAAATTACCAGACCCGCTCATCAATTTAAGCCTGTTCAACATTCCATTGTTCCGCATAGCGCTGGTTACTACAGCAACGGCACTTTTTATGTGGTGCGGGATATTCCTGTTTGTAGGCCAATATTTGCAGCTGGTATTAAAAATGAGCGCTTTTACCGCCGGATTATGGACACTGCCTGCCGCCATCGTCAGCACTTTAGCATGTTCCCTTGCCGATCCGCTTAGTAAGCTTATCCCAAAACCGGCGTTAATTACGCTGGCCCTTGGCATAATGGTTTTAGGCTTGCTGGTATTTACACAGATCGGCACTAATTTAGCCATCCTTTTAATAGCGTCGATGCTGATCTCCACCGGCTGCGGCACTGCGGTGACCCTTAGCATGGGTAATGTAATGACGGCCGCCCCTCCAGACAGAGCGGGCGCTGCCGCTGGTATTTCCGAAACCCTTACCACGCTTGGCGGCTCATTTGGCATTGCTTTATTAGGAAGCATCGGAGTTGCTATTTACCGGTGGCATTTTTCATCGCTAAGGATACCCGGTATGCAGGCAGCAGAAAATACATTCGGCGCAGCTGAACAAGCCGCCACACAAATGCCCATCCCCGAACGACATGAATTGCTGCGCGTAGCTGAAGCTGGTTTTTTACAGTCTTTTCAAATCAGCGCAGGCGTAGCTGCTGGCATAATGTTTACGGTTACTGTGATTGTAGGAGTGATGTTTAGGAGGAATGAGAGATCGTCCGGCCAATTGAAATCTTAGAGACGCGATGCATCGCGTTCCGTTTGAGAGATTCTCGATATGCTCATCTCCCGGCGTTGTTCAGTAAACCGCAATGCACCGCGGTTCTGCAATGCAGTATTTGGAATATTTTGGCGAGAATCCCGGCAATATTTCATCCGCCGGTTTTTGACTGTTGATTAAAAATTTACCTTTACCCTCCATAACCTCAATTATAAACATGAACAAAAAAAAGCTACGCAGCAGCGAATGGTTTGGCCGTACAGGCAAGGACGGCTTTATCTATCGTTCATGGATGAAAAACCAGGGGATTCCGGCGCACGAGTTAAAAGGTAAGCCGGTTATCGGCATCTGCAATACATGGTCTGAGTTAACACCCTGCAATGCGCATTTTCGCGAACTGGCCGAGTCTGTTAAGCATGGCATTTATGAGGCCGGCGGTTTTCCGGTTGAGTTTCCGGTAATGTCGCTCGGCGAAACGCTGATCAAGCCCACTGCCATGCTTTACCGGAACTTGGTAAGCATGGACGTAGAAGAATCTATCCGAGCCAACCCAATTGATGGTGTGGTGTTGCTTTGCGGCTGTGATAAAACAACCCCGGCGCTTGTAATGGGCGCATGCAGCGTTGATATTCCCACTATCGTGGTTTCGGGCGGCGCCATGCTTACCGGTAAATACCAGGGGCGTGACATTGCCACGTCAGACGTTTGGCGATTTTCGGAAGCGCAGCGAAAGGGATTAATGTCGGAAGAGGAAATGAATGTGGCTGAAGCTTGCATGTCGCGCAGTCGCGGGCATTGCGCCGTTATGGGTACCGCCAGTACTATGGCTGTGATGACCGAGGCATTGGGCCTTTCGCTCCCTGAAAACGCTGCCATCCCCGCTGCCGATTCAAGGCGGAAGGTGTTGGCGCATTTATCAGGCATGCGCATAGTTGATATGGTGAACGAAGATTTGCGACTATCTCAAATTCTTACCCGTCCCGCATTCGAAAACGCTATCATTACCAATGCAGCTATCGGCGGTTCTACCAATTTTATCATTCACTTGCTCGCCATAGCAGGCAGGATTGGCGTCGACCTAACTATTGACGACTTTGATACCGCCGCCAAAGGCATCCCATTATTGGCTAACCTGCAGCCGTCCGGCAATTACTTTATGGAGGATCTTTATTACGCGGGGGGCATTCCTGCGGTAATGAAAGAACTTAACCAGTTTTTAAACCGCGAAACTATCGCGGTAAGCGGCAAGCCCATCTTCGAAAATTATAACAACAGTCAATGCTATAACCGCGATGTAATCACCACGGTCGATGAGCCTTTTAACCTGGCGGCAGGCATTACCGTGCTGAAAGGGAATTTATGCGCCAACGGTGCTGTGATTAAGCCATCGGCAGCAAATACTGCGTTAATGCAGCACAGCGGTAGGGCTGTGGTGTTTGAAAATATAGAAGATTATAAAGCCCGTATTGATGATCTGGAGTTGGATGTGGATGAAAATAGCGTCCTCGTATTAAAAAATGTAGGACCGAAAGGTTATCCAGGTATGCCCGAGGTGGGCAATATGTCACTTCCCAAAAAGCTGCTCGAAAAAGGCATCACCGATATGGTCCGCATTTCCGACGGGCGGATGAGCGGCACAGGTTTCGGCACGGTTGTATTACATGTATCGCCCGAGGCCGCTGCAGGCGGTACCATTTCAATCGTAAAGGATGGTGATATTATCACGCTTGATGTGGCCAATAAAACGTTAAACATACAATTGACGGACGAGGAAATTGCCGGCCGTAAAGCAGCTTTACAGCCGTCTTATCCCTTAACCAATCGCGGTTATACCTGGCTTTATCAGCAAAATGTGGAGCAGGCACATTTGGGCGCCGATTTTGGATTTTTGAAAGGCGGCAGCGGCAGCGAAGTGTTACGAGATTCGCACTAAATAGTTTATCAATGACAGCTAAAAAATTTACCGGGCAAACGGCAATAGTTACAGGAGCAGGGCAGGGCATAGGGTACGAAATAGCGCGGCAGCTATGCCTGGAAGGCGCATCAGTGATCCTGAATGATATCGACACCAAACTTGCAGAAAACGCTGCCGCAGAGATACAGAAGCAGGGCGGAGTCTGCAATGCAGTAGCAGGTGATGTATCAGACGTTGCCTTTATTCAGCATTTGGTAGATGAGGCCGTTGCCAGATTCGGTTCGCTTACTATCGCTGTTGCCAATGCCGGAATCACAACCTTCGGCGAGTTTTTAGAGTATCGGCCTGAATCATTGCAAAAGGTAATGGACCTCAATCTTTACGGGAGTTTCTTTCTAACACAGAAGGCTGCGTTGCAAATAAAAAAACAGGGTTCGGGCGGCAGTATATTATTGATGTCGTCGGTAACCGGGCACCAGGCACATCAAAATCTCGCAGCCTACGGCATGACTAAGGCCGGCCTCGAAATGCTGGCTAAAAGCCTGGTGGTGGAGCTATCGCCACATAATATTACCATCAACGCCATAGCCCCAGGCGCTACCTTAACCGAACGGACTTTACTGGATACGGAATATACCAACACCTGGGCGCGCATTACACCAATGGGACGGCCCGCCAATGTTGCCGATATTGCCAATGCCGCATTGTTTTTCGTGTCGCCTGCCTCGCGCCATATTACAGGGCAAAGCCTTGTGGTTGATGGCGGCTGGACAGCAACCAGCCCGTCGCCTTATTGATCGAAACCAAATAGCCGTAAACAAAAAAGCACTTTTCGGTTTTACCCGGAAAGTGCTTTACAAGATTAAATTATAGTCTTAAGCTATTTTTACTCTTACTGCGTTCGGGCCTTTGCGGCCTTCTTCAACTTCAAACTGTACCGTGTCATTTTCACGGATACGGTCTATAAGTCCTGTAGAATGAACGAAGACTTCTTTGCCTCCGTTGCTTGGGACGATAAATCCAAATCCCTTTTCTTCATTGAAAAATTTTACTGTTCCTTCTTGCATTATATTAATATTAAAGGTTGCTAAGGTAATGTAATTATTCATTAATCAACTATTTGCAATCCTTTTTATTGGCTTTTATTTTGAATTAATATCGCTTATTTACAAAAACAGAACATTTATAACCTAAAAAGCAACCAGCAAACGACGGCGCCCGAAAGGGTATTGACAAAATTCACCGTGTTGTTACCCATCATTTTCCGCCTTTCAAGCGTTGCGCCGAGTACCGAATCGACGATATTGCCGATAAAGCCAGCCAGTATGATCCATACAGCCCCGATATCCCACGAGTAGCTACTGGCGAAAATGGCAGCAATAACAGCCGCGCCAATAATCCCTACTATGGTACCTTCTAAACTCACAACACCGTCAAGCCCGCGTTCGTCCGGTTTCAGGCTAAGGATGTTGTAAAACCGCCGGCCTATGATGGTACCTATTTCAGATGAAAGTGTATCGGCCGTTGCCGCCGCGAGACTGCCGGCCATCATATATGTTATCAAAACTTTGTATTCGTGAGCGTACCATCCAAAAAATCCCAGCAATGCTGCAACACCGCCATTGGCAAGAACTTGCCCGGCGGTTCGTTCCGCTTTATGCGCGTCCGCCGCACCTATTTTTTGCTTCCTTTTCCGCTTCCAGCCCGTAGCAATAGTACCGAGGATGAAAAAGACGGTTAGCATAATAATTCCTGCATATCCTCCTCCCTCAAAAACCAGCAAACCCACTATTCCCGCTGTTATTGCAGCAAGCGGCGTAAGTTTCCTGGTTGCTATACTGGCAACAACGCCAATGGCCAGAAAAATATAAATCAGGTAATTATGGTATAGCATAACGTTAAGAGCGGTCAAATATAATCATAGGCGATCTCAAATAGCTGAACACGAGTTTATGTCTTTTCAAACCTATCGTGCTCTCCGTGTAGATCTTTGCGTTCTCTGTGGTTTACCTATCCTGTAACCTAATTTATTTACCTAAATTGACACCAAATAAATTCCAATATGAAAACAACCAACAGACGTAAATTTATCGCAACCGGCGCTGCCCTTACCGCCGCTACCGCAGCTTCGGCGCTCCCTTTAAAAAAAGATGACAGGAAATACCCGGTAATTCACCACGTGTTTTTCTGGCTCAAAAATCCCTCATCCAAAGAAGACCGGGATAAATTGGTTGCCGGCGTAAAAACGCTGTCGAAAATTGAAACAGTGCGCGAACTTCGTGTGGGTGTGGTGGCCGCTACGGAGAAACGCGATGTTGTAGATAACAGTTGGGCCGTGTCTGAGCTGATGTTTTTTAGCGATCTGGCAGGACAAGCCGCTTATCAGAATCATCCCGTTCACCTCGAATTCATCAAAAACTGCAGCCACCTTTGGGAGAAAGTTATTGTGTACGATGCTGTTGACGCCTAACAATTTATAACCGTACCTTTAAGGCAAACAAACGCTCATGGCAACAGTTGCGCTTCGCAGTCCGGCAGGAAAATGGATCATGGTGTCGGCTATATTGGCGTCGTCGATGGCCTTTATCGATGCTACGGCGCTTAATGTAGTGTTGCCTGCGCTGCAAAAAAGCCTGCAGGCCAGTGGTGCCGATTTGTTCTGGATACTGAACGCTTACCTGTTGATGCTGGCCTCGCTTATTCTAATAGGCGGCTCCATGGGCGACCGGTTGGGCCGAAAAAAGGTATTTATGGCAGGCATCTTTATTTTTATTTGCGGTTCGGCAGCCTGCGGTGTCTCGCCTGGCGTTACTTATCTGATTATTTTCAGAATTATCCAGGGAATAGGCGGCGCGCTAATGATACCGGGCAGTTTATCGCTCATCTCATCGTCCATCAATCAGCAGGAGCGGGGCAAAGCAATCGGTACCTGGTCGGCGTTTACAACGCTGGTTACTATGGGCGGACCAATCTTAGGCGGTGCGCTGGCCGATGCAGGGCTATGGCGTTATATCTTTTTCATCAACGTGCCGATCGGGGTTATTGCCTTGCTGATGCTTTGGTTCAAAGTAAAAGAAACTAAAGACGAAGACGGTGACCAATCTCTCGATTTTCCCGGAGCAGCGGCTATTGCGCTTGGCCTGGCACTGATGACCTTCGGCTTTTTGCGCACGCCAGCAGTTGGGTTGCATAACTGGCAGGTGTACGGATCGTTAAGTACAGGTTTACTTTTGTTAATCATTTTTGTTTTTATCGAGAAGAAAAGCAAACAGCCTATGATGCCGCTGCAGCTTTTTTCAAACCCAACATTTACCGGCGCTAATCTCCTCACGTTGTTTTTATATGCAGGCCTGGGGGCAGGGATGCTGTTTATGTCGCTCAATATGGTGCAGGTACAAGGATATACCCAGCTGCAAAGCGGATTAACCTTTTTGCCCTTCACCATCATGATGATTTCTATTGCACGTTTCGCCGGTTCGCTTGCCGACAAGTGGGGGCCGAGGCCACTCCTTATCTTTGGTCCGGCTGCGGCAGGTGCAGGTTTGTTGGTGCTATCATTTATTAAACAGACCGACGGCCCCGGCGCTTACTGGACAACTTTTTTTCCGGGTGTTATTGTTTTTGGCCTGGGCATGTCATTTACAGTTGCACCGTTAACCGCCGCGGTAATGGGTTCGGTAAACGATCATTTTTCGGGAACGGCTTCGGGGGTTAACAACGCAGTTTCGCGGATAGCGGGTGTGTTTGCTAACGCGATTTTCGGGGCGCTGGCGGTTTTATTCTTCACCGGCGCATTGCAGCAGGAAATAAAGAAAGTAAACCTCGAACCAAAACAAAAGCAGGAAGTTATGGCGCAAGCTGCTAACCTCGGTAACGCTATAGCTCCCGATAATATAAGCGACGGTTCTAAAAAACAGTTGGAAAAGGCCTATCACGAAAGCTTTATTAATGCTTACGCAAATATTATGAGGGCGTCAGCTGGACTCGCTTTTTTAGGCGCGCTGATGGGTGCGATCTTCATAAAGAAGGTACGCAGGCAGGTTAAACCCGCCGCATAAAAAAGTGATTTCGACACATAGTGCTGGCGGCAAGTTACATATCTTGCTGAAGTAATAAACTGACCTGTTGCTATATCATAATTTAATGCGATCACTCACACGATTTGCAGTCACGCTGCTTTTTATTGTTACCTCTGCGGTTGCTTATAGCCAGCCTGAAAAAGTGGCTTCAATCGATTTTTCTCTAACGGTTTTAAATGCACAATCGCAGCCCGTAGACGGCGCCACTGTGAAACTTCTGAAAGAGAATAAGCAGGTTAAAGCAGCTATTTCAGACGCGAAGGGCGTCGCCCGCTTTGTAAAGCTATCTCCTGGCGCGTATGTCTTCGCTGTAACCAGCACGGGCTATCTGCCTAAAAGCAGTCGCGTATACCAGCTGCCTGCTGCCGGAAATTCCGATACCATCAAACTTCAAACAGCAACAACAAGCTTAAAAACTGTGGAGGTTACCTCGCGGGCACCCGCCGTTGAATTAAAACAAGGGAAAACGATAGTAAACGTAGATGCGTCGATAACCAACACTGGCACTACGGTTTTGGAAGTGCTCGAAAAATCGCCCGGCGTACAGGTTGATAGGAATGGTGGGATCTCGCTGCAAGGCAAGGCGGGTGTATTGGTAACCATCGACGATAAGCCTACCTACCTTTCGGGCGCTGACCTGAATAATTTGCTCAGCAGTATGAGCTCGAGCCAGGTAGCACAAATTGAGCTGATTGCCAATCCGACCGCTAAATACGATGCAAGCGGGAATGCGGGTATCATCAACATTAAAACAAAAAAGAATAGACAAAAAGGCTTTAACGGCACATTCACAACCACGTTAGGACAGGGCGTGTATCCCAAAAATAGCAATAGCCTGGTGCTGAATTATCGCATCGGCAAGATCAATACGTTTTTTAATTATAACCTAAACGTATCGCAATACCTCACCGACCTGTACGCGCTTCGAAAATATTATGATGAGAACGGCCAGGTTACGGCTCAGTTGAAACAACCTTCTTACTTTAAGGGGACTTTTTTAAATAACAACGTCAAAACCGGGCTCGATTATGATGTGAGCCCTAACACAACTGTGGGCATTGTGCTTGGCGGTACGGCTATTCACCGCAAAGGTAACAACACAGCCACTGCAACATGGCTCGATCCGTCGGGTATGGTGGATTCGGCTATTTTTACAGGGAATGATAATAATAACCATTTCAAGAATGGCACCATTAACGTGAATTTACGCCAAACGCTTTCAAAAACAGAAAACCTCGCCGTAGATGCAGATTATTTGTATTATGACCTGCAAAGCCACGTAGATTTTGATAATCACCTGTTGGCTCCCAATGGGTACACCGAACTTTCGCGCGGCGAGATTCCCACCACCATAAAGATAGGTTCAGGCAAACTGGATTATACTAAAAAGATTGGAGCGACAGGCACGTTTGAGGCGGGCGCAAAATCATCGTTCAGTAATACCGATAATACCGCCGCTTACGAGATCCTGCAAAACGGCGTTTGGGCGCCCGACTACAGCAAAAGCAACCAGTTTATTTACAAAGAACGGATAAATGCGCTTTATAGCTCTCTCGGGAAAAAGTTTGATAAGATTACCATACAAGGTGGTGTGCGGTATGAATACACAAGCTATAAGGCGCATCAGTTGGGGAACGCGCTGCAAAAAGACTCGGCGTTCTCGCATAATTACGGGCAGTTCTTCCCAAGTGGATATATCAGTTATCAAGCCGACACGTCTAATAGTTTTACATTGACCGCCGGCCGGCGTATTGACAGGCCGGTGTTTCAGAACCTCAATCCGTTTTACTTCATCATTAATAAATATACATATGAAACCGGCAACCCGTACCTGCTGCCGCAATTCAGCTGGAATTTTGAGCTGAGCCATCAGTATAAAAACCTGTTAACAACTACTGTTTCCTATTCAAGTATCACCAACTATTTCTCGCAATTGTTTTTGAACGACGCTACAAAAGGCATCCTGCTGTATACGCAGGGGAATGTAGGGCGCACTTATAATATCGGCGTTTCGGAGGCTGTGTCGGTTTCGCCGGTGGGTTGGTGGTCGGTAACGGCGCAGGCCACGTTTAATCATAAGCAGCTCCGCGGATTTAACGGCAACACCTACACCAGCAACATTAACCAATTAAATGTGAATGCCAATAACCAGTTCCATTTTGCCAAAACCTATACAGCTGAGATTTCTGGGTTTTATACCACTAAGGCCCGTAATGATATACAGGAGCGCCTTTACCCAACCGGGCAGCTCTCGGCAGGTTTGGCTAAACAGCTATTGAATAAAAAGGCCACGCTTAAATTCAGCGCGCGCGACATATTGTACACCAACGCCATGGAAGGCCTAACCTCGTTCCCCAACGCTACCGAATATTTTAAACTGAAGCGCGATACAAGGGTTTTTGCATTGACATTTACCTACCGTTTTGGCAAAACTTACAAAAGTGGAAAACGTTCTGACGGCAGTGCGCAGGAGGAAATGGATAGGGTTGGGAATGGTTGATATTGCTGGTGAAGGCTTATTAACATTGGTGTTTGCGGCATATCCAATGTTTTGATTCGCATATCGCGCTGCTGTTTAGCCCGGTACATTTGACAAAAAAAACAGCAACATGAGAAGCAAAATTTTTAAAGGTCTGATAATAGGTTTATTATTGGCCTTCAGCAGCGCTAGCTATGCAAGTGATGGTCCGGGCAGCTATGCTAAAACCATCAGTGACTTTATAGCCAGCCACATGAATAATGACTGTAAGAAATTTGAAGAAGTGATGGCCGATGACGCTACATTAAAGATTCCGCGCGGCGAAACCGTGTTGGTTCAAACAAGGCAAAAGCTTTTCGAGCACATGAAGTCGATAGGCAAAGCCAGCCAAAACTGCGAAGCAGCATACCAGGTGCTGGCCAAAAGCGACGCCATCGTGATTGCCCGGGTAGATTTTAATTACGAAAATACCATTCAGCATAATTTCATAACGCTTGAAAAGAATGAAGACAAGGAATGGAAAATAACCCAGGTTTATAAAATGTTTGAAGACAAGGATGCTCCGGAAAGGCCAAAAGTACTGGCGGGCGCTGAAGCGCAGAACCAAGAGTCAAGAGCCAGGAATCAAGATGAAAAGTGAGAAGTAGAGTCAAGAATCAAGATAGAAAAGAAAAAGGAGGAGATTGATCTTACTAACCTCCAATCTATAATCACTCACCTCTTATTAACTAAACACCAAAGTCACCCCAAAGGGGTGATTTTTCTTTATATTAGATTAGCTTAATTTGAACATGGTTTTTATTAGGCTGATAAACCACATTAAGTAACTGGCTTGAACAGATCGAATTACCTTAAACGCTGCCTGCTTATTACCGGGGCATTGTGCTTTATGCTTGTTTGCAGCCAAAAGGCGGCAGCGCAAAAGTATGCCTTTGCGCATTATGATATTGAGGATGGCCTCATCCAGTCGCAGGTGAATAACATGTCGCAGGATAACACGCATCGCCTTTGGATCTCCACATTGGGCGGTATTTGCCGTTTTGATGGCCGGGACTATTATAGCTTATCTAAAGCCAATGGCCTTCCCAATAACTTTGTGTACATCACCTTTGCCGATAGCAAGGGGACGCTGTGGGTGGGCACCAACAAAGGCCTGTCCTCTCTCAAGGATCAAAAAATATACAATTACCCCATCCCGAACGATGTTAAACGAACCTTTGTAGTTCATATAGCCGAAGATGGCGGCGGTGCTGTATACGCTGTAATGAGTAGTCAACTGTACAAAGTAGCGAACCGGCAACTGCGCCGGGTAAAAGTTCCCGATAGCCTGAACTATTCTATCACTTCTATTACGACCGACAAGGCGGGCTACCTGTACGTCTCAATTATCGGTAAGGGTGTTTACAGGCTTAATAACAACAAATGGGAGCTGTTTGCCGCTTACCAGGGCATGATGAAAAACGCTTTTGTGTTTAAAATGCAATTTGATAAGCGCAATAAACAAAGGCTATACTTGCTTACGTTAAAAAAGCTCTTCATCGCTACAGCTAATTCGATTGTTCCTTACCAGAATGCCGAGATCGACGCGCAGGCCGGTCCGCTGTTAAGTTTTGACCAGGATTATAATAACAACTATTGGTTGGGAACGCAGCGCGGCGCCTATTTTGTAAAAGGAAATCAAACCATTCATTTTACCGCATCGAACGGGTTGACCAACAATTCGGTATCCGATATTTTTTGCGATAACGACCGGAATGTCTGGCTGGGTACCCAGGGTAGTGGCTTTTATCGCTACGAAGGCGCGGAACATGTGGTGTATGACCAATCACAGGGTATTAACGTTAATCAGGTGGTGATGAGCATTGGCCGCGACAGTAAGAACAATATTCTGCTTGGCACCGCGGGCAACGGAATAATGCAATACAGCAACGGCAAATTAAACCAGCTGTGGCAGCCGCCTTTAATGGCCGGCACCGCCAGTATTCAAACCCTTTTTACCGATAAGGATAAAAACGTATGGGTGGGGACAGACCGGATAGGCATCTGGAAATACAACGGCTCGACCTTTAATTTTCTGAAAGGAAGCGATACGCGGTCGATCAACTATATCACGGCCGATAAAGCCGGTACGGTGTGGATAGCAACGCCGCAGGGTTGTTACTATTACGAAAACAACACCATGAACCTGTTGCCGGGAAATATGTCGTTCACGTCAGCAATTCTTCCACTAGGTAAAGACTCCTTGTTGCTGGGCACACAGGAGGGCGCAAAGCTTTTTGTGAATAAAACGCTGGTTGCAAAGTTTAAGCTTGGCGCGGTTACTTCATCGTCAATACTCTGTATGGCAGAGTACGATGGCAAAGTATTTTTTGGAACAGATGACCGCGGCATGTTTGTTTGGGACCGGCATTACGGCATCCTTAAAAATTACACTATTGCCAATGGGTTCAGGGCTAATAGTATTTACAGCATAGTTGCCGACAACCGGGGGGTAATATGGGTAGGAACCGGTCGCGGAATTAACCGCATTACTGTAATACCCGGAACTATGGATTGTAAAATTCAGCAGGCGGGGACATCGAGAGATTTGTTGGTGGAATCAAATCAGAATGCGGCACTGTATGATAATCAGCAGGTTTTTTTCGGTACAACCAAGGGAATCATCGTTTTTAATGCCAATATTATGCCCATGCCCGAAGGAGCGCCTCACGTGCTGATCCAAAACGTAAAGTTATTCACCGACGGTAGTAATGCCCCGTTCCAGATCAACGATGGTTTTAACGGGACCTTAAAGCTAAAGGCTTCGCAAAATCATATTGTTATATCGTTCCAGGGGGTGTATTTAAAAAAGCCCGAGGATGTAACCTATCAATATAGGCTTACCGGCCTCGACGATCAGTTTTGCTGGCCTGTAAAAACCAATTATGTTGATTATCCATCGCTACCGCCGGGGCATTATACCTTCGAGGTTAAAGCGCTGAGCCCGGAGGGAAAGGTGTCATCCGGCGTTGCACGGCTTAAATTTGAAGTGGCTCCCCATTTTTACCAGCAACCACTATTTCGTATTTTGGTGGTTGTATTATTGGTTTTATTGGGGATAGGGCTGCAGCGTTTCATCCATCGCCGGCAGATCAATGAAAAACTTGCCCTTGAACAGCTTAAGCGTGATGAAAAACAAAAGCTGCGCCAGCAAACCGCCGAAGATTTCCACGATGACCTTGGCAATAAACTCACCCGCATCACCGTGTTAACAGATGTGCTGAACACCAAGCTCGGCGATGAAAAGAGCGACCAGAAAAATCTTGTCGAGCAGATCCAGCAAAATGCTGCGGCCCTGTACAATGGCACAAAAGACATCCTTTGGGCACTTGATCCTAAAAGCGATAACCTGTACGAAACGTTGATGCACATCAAGGAGACAGGTATCGAGATGTTCCAGGATGTGAATATCGATTTTAGTTTCGACGGTATAACCGAAAATTATAACGAGGTTAAACTACCCATGGAGTACAGCCGCAACATTACGATGATATTTAAAGAACTGCTCACCAACGTGCTTAAACATGCCGATGCCCGCAACGTAGCGTTAAGCCTGGAACAGCCCGATAAAAACCACCTGGTGATAAAAATTGTTGACGATGGAAAGGGCTATGACGAACAGAAAGGCAAACGCGGGCATGGGATAGTAAATATCAAATCTAGAGCGGGGCGTATAGGGGCGAAGTTCTCTATTGGTGGTAACCGGGAAAAAGGCACCGTTGCCGAACTGCGCGTTAAACTTGATACTAAATTATAAAGATATGAGCCGTAACATCCAGGTAACTATAATTGAAGACGATGATACCATCCGCAGCGGATATTCATTTTTAATAGGCAACACCGAAGGATACGAGGTAGTATCATCTTATCCTTCATTCGACGCTGCAGCAAACAGAATTGCTACCGATAAACCTGATGTAATTCTGCTTGACATTGAACTGCCCGGCGTAAGCGGGATTGATGCCATCCCCAAATTAAAGAAACTGCTGCCGCATACCTATATTTTGATCCTGACAGTTTACGAATCAGAAAAACTGATATTCGAGGCGCTGGCCAACGGCGCTTCGGGCTATCTCACCAAAAATACCTCATCGGCAAAAATCATCGAATCGATTAAAGAGGTGAAAGAGGGCGGCGGGCCGATGAGCATTAATATCGCAAAAATGGTGATCCGGTCGTTTCAAAAAAACCAGGAATCACCACTTTCCAAACGCGAAACCCAGATACTGGAACAAATAGGCAATGGCAAAAGCCGCAGCCAGATAGCCAAAGAACTCTTTATCGATCTGGAAACTGTGCGCAGCCACATCAAAAATATCTACATAAAACTCGACGTAAATTCCAAAGCTGACGCCATAAAAACAGCAAGGCAAAATAAGTTGATTTGAGGTTGGAGGTTAGAGATTAGTTAATTAGAGATTAGTTGGTGTGCGGGCTACCTGGTCGCTTTGGTTACACTCCTGACGGAGCGGAGGTTGAGTGTACGGATTTTCTACCAATATCGGGCCCCGATGGGGCCTTTAACTATGCATTTGTAACCGATAAACTCGCTATTCCCAAACTTACGAAGTTTCTTGTTACCGTTTCTGTCGTTGCCTAACCACTGATCTCTAACCTCCGATTAACTAATCTCTAATCTCCGATTAACTAATCTCTAATCTCCGATTAACTAATCTCTAATCAACTAACCTACAATTTCCCCCTATTGGGGTGATACTGCCGCTTTTTTATACCCTTAACTTTGAGAGTCCTATAACTGATCTCTTCAACGCATATCAACGGTAGCAGGGCTGGCCCAACCTGTTCGGGCGTTATGCACAAATCAACCTAATTATTGTAACTAAGAGATGGATATGACGATCAAATATATTCCTGTTTTTACTGAAGATGTAGAGAAACAACTGGGCTTTTTTACCGACAAACTTGGTCTCGAAGTATCCGGGACCAAGAGTGTTTTGTTTGGACAGGAGTGCACGTTTATAAAAACAGATAATCCCGATGTTTTTATAGCTCTTTTTAAACAGCAGAACAATACTAAATCTGCCCCGATAATTATCAGTACAGACGATTGTCTGAACGATTATCACAGTCTGAAATTGGCCGGGGTTAATTTTTATAACGAACCGCAATATACGCCTATTGGCCTTGGCGCTGAATTTTTAGATCCGTTCGGCAATCGTTATTTGCTGATTGAGGAACGTTCCTATTGTTAGTAAAACCGATTTGATGACCTAAATTAAAAAGCCATGGAATATCTGAAAATACTAAAAAATAACAACGTAATATACAGCGGCACACGCCAACATAAATTCACCCAGCAATCCACTGCCGATTTCAGCATCCGCTTTGTGTTCTCGGGTAATGAAAATTATAGTATCGGGCGGCGCAACCTGTCTATCTATCCCGATTCTTTCCTCATCCTCAACAAGGGTACGAGCTTTTCGAGCGCTGTTGATTGTGCGCAGCCAGTTCAATCGTTCTCCATCAGTTTCGACGAGAAATTTATGGATGAATTTAGGAACTGCCGAATGATGAAAGATTCGAAGCTGCTTAAATCTGCCCTCGGCAACAAACAGGAGATGGAATTCAGCGAGACCATCTATCCTTTTACAGGTGATATATTCTTTAACATTAGGCACCTCAAAAATCACCTCGACAGCGGCGTGCAAGATGAGGCGTTGATTAACCAATATCTCAACCATTGCCTCATCAGCTATTTTAAAATTTATAACGAAGAGATCTGCCAAAAAGCCGAACGCCTTAACTTTTTAAACCGGAGCACCAAGATCGAGATCCTCCGCAGGCTTAACCTGGCAAAAGAATATCTGTATACTAATTATAACCGGAGCATTAGTTTAGATGAGCTGGCCGATTATTCATGCCTTTCGGTGAACCATTTACTGCGCACGTTTAAACAGGCTTTCCGTTTAACCCCGCACCAGTTTTTAGTGCAGTTGCGTTTGCAGCGGGCGCAGGTGCTATTGAGAAACACCGACTACCCGGTAAATGAAGTGGTGAACCTGATAGGCTTTGAATGCCCAAGCTCGTTCATCAGGCTGTTCCGTGAACATTTTCAAACTACTCCGCTTAAATACAGGCAAAGCGCCTGAACTGAACGCGTTTATTGTTGATTACCGGCGACCTGAAAAGTCGCCGGTTTTTTTTTTTGCGCCCTACTTGCCCATCAATCTAATTATGGTGATTGCGGCACATCTGGCGGTGAGCACCGCATATTCCGCGCGGGCTATTGTAGGTAATATTACATATATGCTACCGCAGCCTCCCCAACGCTGCTATTAATTAATTATTAACGCCGTATTATATGATGAAAAGTGCGCCTACCTGACAAATAATCAACCTATTTGATGAAATGAAATTAGAGCCTTTGCTATCGCATGGGCTAACACAACAATTTAAAAATATGAAAAGAAAATTACTCACAATATGCCTGCTCTTATTAACGGCCGTATCGGCCGTAATGGCGCAAGGCAAAAAAATTACCGGTAAAGTTATCGGTGACGATGGGCTGCCGCTGCCGGCAGTTTCGGTCAGGCTGGAAGCCTCCAACCAGGGGGTGCTCACAAATGCCGAAGGAAATTATGAAATAACCGCAGCCGCAGGGCAGGTGATATCCTTCTCCTACATAGGTTACGTTACCTCCAAAGTGACGGTAGGCGCTGAAAACGTCTATAATGTAAAATTGAATACAGATACCCATTTACTTACCGAAGTAGTGGTGCGCGATAGTTATGGTTCGCTCATCAAGAAAGCCTATACCGGTGCGGCTTCAATAGTAAACGGAAAACAAAACGAGAATAAGCCGTTTTCGTCGCCGCTGCAATCATTACAGGGCGAGGTTGCGGGTTTGAATATTACGTCGAACTCCGGTCAACCAGGCGCTAATGTGCAGGTTAGGTTAAGAGGGGTTGGTTCGATAGGAGCGGGCTCAAATCCATTGTATGTGATTGATGGCGCTATCGTTAATTCGGGCGATCTGTCATCCCTTACCAATTCAACCAACGTACTTGCCGGCATCAACCAGGATGACATTGATAACATTACCGTGCTGAAAGATGCTGCCGCCACGGCCATTTATGGTTCGCGCGGGTCGAACGGTGTAATCGTCATCAATACCAAAAAAGGGAAAAGCGGTAAAACCCAGGTGCGTTTGGATGCTGAGGTTGGCCGTACCAATAACCTGCCGCAGCCCGAAGACGGCAAACCACTAACAGGCCCGCAGTTTAAGGAGATCTTTATTGAAGGCCTGCGCAATTACGGCTACCCTGAATCGTCGATCAATTCCATTGCGCAAAGCTACGGGCTTAACGGACGCTACAATAACTGGTATGATCTGGTAACGCATAACGGAAGCCAGCAGCAGTACAATGTGTCGGTATCCGGCGGTAACGAAAATACCCGGATATTTACTTCAGGCGGTTACTTCAAGCAGGATGCAACCACTATTGCATCGAGCCTGAAAAGAATAAACGGTTTGCTGAATGTGGATCATAACATCAGCAAGCGGTTATCCGTATCGCTTAACCTCAATGCATCAAATATCATCCAGGTAACCCCAACCAGCGGCGGCGCGTATGCCAACCCTGTGCTGGCGTCCTATTTTTTAAGGCCGTTCCAATTGGCGCGTAACGACGATGGTTCTATCAATTCAAAAACATCGGGGGCTACCAATTTCTCCAGTACGTTCAACCCGTTATGGCTGGCTGTGAATGACAAGAACCTTGCTAATATTACCCGCGTACTCGGCACGGGCTCATTGAAGTGGAACATATGGGACAATTTGAATTTCATTTCGTTTGCCAGTATTGATTATAACACGCTGGAGGAGAGTGTTTTCAATAACCCTATCCAGGGCGACGGTGTATCAACAGGTGGTGCTGCCTACGATAATTACACCCGCTATTTCAACTTCATCAGTCGTAACCAGTTGGATTATAAATACAAAATTGGCGGTAAGGATGATTTTACCGTCGATGCCACCGTAGGTTACGAAGCGCAGAAAAACCAGGCCTGGTTCCTCAAAACCAATTCAAATGGTTTCCCGGTGAGCCAGCCGGCATTAATCTCCTCTGTGAACGCGTCGGTACCAATTCTGGCGCAGCAGAGCTTTGGTAATTATACCTTCGACGCTGTTTATTCGCGCGCCAGCATAAACTATAAAAATAAATATGTGCTGAGCGGGACGTTCCGCCGCGATGGTTCCTCAGTATTCGGCGCCGATAGCCGCTACGGTAATTTCTATTCCATAGGCGGCACCTGGAACCTTGATCAGGAGGATTTTTTTACCAAACAGAACATCTTCTCATCTACCAAACTGCGCAGTTCGTACGGAACCACAGGGAATGCCAACTTTGGGAACAATAACTACTATTTCTCCCAAACTACTGCAGCTTACGGCGCTAACTACGGCGGAGCTAACGGGCAGAACTTTAATAACATAGGCAACCCAAGTTTAACCTGGGAAACCTCACGCAAGTTTGATTTGGGTGTTGACTTCGGATTCTTTAATGACCGTTTGGTTGTTGATGTTGACTATTACCACAACAATATCGATAAGCTGATCCAGGCTGTGCCTATCTCGTTAACAACCGGCTTTCCCAGCATCACCACCAACGTTGGCGCTATGCTGAACAAAGGATGGGAGATTGAGGTAAAAGGCATCCCGGTGAGAACGAAAGATTTCACGTGGACCACCAGCTTTAACATCGCCCTCAATAAAAATACCGTTACCAAACTTGCAGACAATGCGGCTTATCTTAGCTCTTTGTTCCGTGTGGATGAGGGGCGCGACTTTTATACCTATTATCTGCGCCAGTATGCAGGTGTTGACCCGGCAAACGGCGACGCCCTTTGGTACACCGATGCATCGCGTAAAGCTGCCACTAATGTTTATACCGATGCCGCCCGTGTAGCGGCAAAACAGGCAGATCCTAAAGGATTTGGTGGGTTTAATAACACGTTCACCTTTAAGGGCATTACCTTATCGGCCGATGTTTATTACAACTTTGGTAACTACGTTTACGATGGTTTTGCGTATTACCTGGCCGATGGTACTTACCTGCCAAACAACAGGTACCAATACATTTATACCCGCCGGTGGACAACTCCGGGTCAGCTAACTGATGTGCCAAAGGTGGTACTTGGCGGTACCAATGATGGCGAATCGTCTGATAACTCTACCCGTTTCCTGTACAAAGGCGACTATGTTCGTTTGAAAAACGTGACTATAGGTTATGATTTCAAAAACCTTGAATTCTTTAAAAAAGCAGGCATAACCAGAATGTACCTGTATGGTCGTGGAACCAACCTCTTCACTAAAACTTACGACAAAAATATTCCGTTCGATCCGGAAGTTGCGGTTAACGGCATCAGCAATTTGGAGGTGCCGCAGGTAAGAACGTTCACCATAGGTTTAAATGTTGGACTTTAACACATAACAATATGAAAAAGCTTTATATCTATATGTTTGCAGTGATGACCGTCATGGCATCCTGCAAAAAAGATTTCCTTGATCAAAAGCCGCCGGCAGCGCTGCCGGTAGGAGCGTCGATCAAAACGGCGACCGATTTAAATGAGGCTGTTAACGGCATGTACGCGTCAATGAGCGCCGTTAATTTCTTCGGTCGCGACGTGCCAATCCTTGGCGACCTGCTGGCTGATAATATTTACATCAGCTATAACAATTCAGGACGATATCAATCTGAAAACAACTATACGTTTACCGCCACCAATGGCGAGGCTAATGATATATTTTCGCAGGGATATTACTCCATATTGCAGGCCAACCGCATTATTGCGGCCAATGTGCCAGCAAGCAATGATGTTAAGCAACTGAAGGGCGAGGCTTATGCTGCGCGAGCAATTTGCTACCTTACACTAATCAACCTTTTCGCGAAGCCTTATACCGTTGATCCGAATGCCGACGGCGTACCGCTGGTAACTGCACCAACAACGCCTTCAACTGCTTTTGCAAAACCGGCAAGGGCAAAAGTATCGGAGATATACGCCAAAATAATAAGCGACCTCGACAGTGCATTTATGCTGATGCCCGAGGCCGGTACATCACTGCACAACACCAATTCGTATTATATTGCCAAACACGCGGTGAAAGCAATCGAGGCGCGGGCTTACCTCTATAAAGGCGATTATGAAAACGCTAAGGCAGCGGCTCTTGATGTTATAAACAATGGCGGCTATACGCTAACCAGCGCAGAAAATCTGGCGGCATATTGGGCCAACCCTTCTGGCACAAGCAATGGTACCGAAACTATTTTTGAGCTTGCGCTCACCACAGCCAATAACAACAATTTCGACGGGTTGGATTATTTCTACTCGCAGGATGGTTATGGCGATGCGTTAGTAACACAAGACCTGTATGATGACTATTCGGCAACAGATGCGCGAAAGGGGTTGATTTACGAGGGCGATCACCTCGGAGATCCTGCGCTGGTTAACAATAAATACAGCAACGTTACCAACCCGAATGATAAGGACGATCTGAAGCTTTTCCGCTATGCAGAAGTGTACCTCACACTTGCCGAAAGCTACGCCCGCACCGGCGACAGGCCTAACGCTTTATTGTACCTCAACCAGTTGGCAAAACAGCGTGACCCTGCGTTTGCAGGATACACATCGAGTGGTGACCTGCTGATAACGGATATCCTGAACGAGCGCCGTAAAGAGTTGGCGTTTGAGGGTTTACGGTTCTTTGATTTTACAAGGTTGAACTTGCCGATCCACCGGCCACAACAGCCGGATTCGGCCCCATCGATAGAGAACATTCCTGTTGGATTTGCCAAACGGATCTTACCTATCCCCCAGGCTGAAATAGATGCCAATCCAAACGAGAAACAAAATCCCGGATATTAAACTAATAACTAAATCTTAACTGAAAGAGCAGGACCGGAAACGGCCTGCTCTTTTTATAAAAAGTGCGAAATTTGCTTTTATAGGGTGATTTTCACACACCCGGCTAAATGTCACTTAGTTATGTTTGCATACCACCAAGTGCTTGTCGTTAAACATTTGGTCAGTTAATAGTTAATTCGAAAAGTCAGTCACGCGAGGTGAGTGACTTTTTGTTTTTGGGAAAAAAGGTGCCGGGGATTGAGCTCGTAAACGAATAGTAAATAAGCAGGAAATAATTAAAAGATCAGGTCTTATCGGGGCATTTTTTTATGGAAAGATGCTGGGCGGTTTTATTATGATGCAGGCAAACCTTTTTAACATGTGCTTTATGATCGGCGCGGTAGAACAGGTCATATTTTTCTGGCGAACGGTGGTCCATTAGTGAGTGAATAACGACGCCTCCTGCCACGGTTGCAAATAACAATAAAGCTTTCATGTGTTGAGGGGTTTGGGTTGATCTTCCTAATATGACGACGATAATATTCTTTAATTGCAGCAACTCTAATATAGGTGATTTTCGCATATCAATCGCATAAAGCAAACGGCGCCGGTGCTGCTATGCTTAAAATCCCGGCGCCGCTGCATTTTTATTCCGTTTTAAGGCTCTTGATGGGGTTAGCCAATGCCGCTTTTATCGATTGGAAGCTCACTGTCATTAGGGTAATGGCTATTGCGGTAAGGCCGGTTATCACAAATATCCACCCCGAAATAGGCGAGCGGTAGTCGAAGTTTTGCAGCCAGTTATGCATTAGGTACCAGGCAAGCGGGCTTGCTATCACCAGCGCAATGGTTACCAGCCGGATAAAATCTGTCGACAGCAACCGCCATAAGTTGAACACCGATGCGCCCAAAACTTTGCGTACGCCAATTTCTTTTACACGCTGTTCGGCCATGAACGATGCCATGCCGAATAAACCCAGGCAACTGATCAGGATGGCAAGGCTTGCAAAGAATGCAGCCAGTTTACCAATACGCTGCTCATTGCCGAACTTTTTGGCATACACTTCATCCACAAAATTATAGGTAAAAGGTTGTTCTGGATTAAAGCGCTTAAAAATAGGCTCTATGCTGGCTACGGCTTTGGCAGAACTTACCTTCGGATTTATCTTCAGCAATACGGTGCTGCCGGGGCCGGTGTTAAAGAAGAACACCGACGGCTTCACCTGTCCGTATGGAGAATCTACGATGATATCCTTGATCACCCCCACAATTTTAAAGGGCTTGCTGTAATAGATCAGGTTTTCTTCCAGCGGTTTTTTCATCCCCATAAACTTAACCGCTGCTTCATTGATAACAACGGCTTGAGAATCGGTCAAAAACTGGTTGGAGAAATCGCGGCCCTCTTTAAATTGCCAGCCCGCGGTTTTGCCGTAGCCAATAGAAACCGCCGCCTGCTGAAAATCGACACTCAGGTTAGGGTCTTTATCGCGCCATTCTACGGCGCTGGTGCTGCCAGCCGATTGTGTAGGAGCAACATCACCTTCGGCAACGGAAACAATATTACCTGTTTTAAAAAGCTCATCTTTTACCGATTCGAAGCTTTTGTGAATCCGGTCGGTGATGATCGGTACGGATACCAAGCCATCGCGCGTGTAACCTACCGGGCGGTCTTTTGCATATTGAATTTGGCGAAACACCACCATCGTGCCTATAATGAGCGTGATAGACGCGGTAAACTGCACCACCACCAATACCTTACGCGGAAGCGCGGCCAATCGGCCTACGCGAAATGTTCCCTTTAGCACCTTTACCGGCTGGAACGAAGAAAGATAAAAGGCGGGATAACTGCCCGCTATCAACCCGGTAAATACCGTAAAACCAATGCCCATCATCCAGAACGCCGGCGAATTCCAGAGAATGCTTGTTGTTTTATTGGCAACTTCGTTAAAGTATGGCAGGCTGAATTGTACAAAAAGTAACGCCAGTACGAACGCCACGAACACACACAAAAGCGATTCTGCGAAGAATTGATAGATCAATTGTCCGCGCAGCGAGCCTACCGCCTTACGAATGCCCACCTCGCGGGCCCGTTTTTCTGACCGGGCGGTACTCAGATTCATAAAATTGATGCAGGCCAGCAGCAGCACAAACGCGCCGATGATCCCGAACATCCATACATATTGAATGCGGCCACCTGTGTTTATGCCGTTTTTAAACTCATCGTACAAATGCCATTTGCTCATTGGGTGTAAAAAAAGCGCCGGTTTCTTTTTGGCAAGAATAGCGCTTACGTTGCGGAGTTTAGCGTCACGTATTTTGAGCGAAAGTGCGGCCAGGTCGGCATTGGGCGCGGTTTGAACATACAGGCTGCAGAAATTTGGCCGCCAGGGTTCACGCATCGATTTAATGTCGTTCGCATTATAGAACATTTCCCATGAACCTAAGAAACTGATATCAGCAAAACTCGAATTCTGTGGAAAATCTTTATAAACACCAGCAACTTTGGCGGTGATCTGGTTGTCTATTTTCAGTGTTTTGCCCATCGCTTCGCCGTCGCCGAAGTAAGCTTTAGCAGTAGATGCAGAAATAATGATGGACGTTGGATCGGTCAGCGCATTCCTGCTGCCCTTAATCATATCCAGGGTAAACAGCTCCGGTCCCTGCGTTTCCATAAAGCCACCGTTACGGCTTAGCTTTTTATTGTCGAGCGCCAGCATGTGGCCGCCCATACCTACAGTCATCACAACCTTTTTGAAATCGCTACCGTAACTTTTGCGGATCTCGGCGGCTAGCGGATAGGGCACATTGTTCCAGGTTTGTACCTCACCGTTATTGGTAACGTTCTGCTCTATCTGCGCTATATTATTATAGTTTGCAGTAAACTTATCGAACGACAATTCATCCCACATCCATAAACCAATGAGCATAGCCACTGCCATGCCAACTGATAAACCTGCAATATTGATAAATGAGTGAACCTTGTTTTTGACGAGGTTACGCCAGGCCGTTTTCAGGTAGTTTTTAATCATGATAAAACGCGTTAGGCAATATGACATTAAAAATTCATGCCATTGTTGTAAGTTGTTTATTATGAGTAGTTTGAATGGTTTATTCGACGGTGGAATGTATCGTTTTCGTACGGTTCGATGTACGGTTTCAATGCGCGGCTATTCCAAACTTACTTCTCGGCATAAGCACTCGGCTCATCGACTTTTACCTGTGATATTTTAGAATAATCGGGTAAGAAAGTATCCGGACTGCTTATAGCCATGGCAACCTCAAGACTTTTGGGATACGGAGTTGATAATAATGCTCCTTTAGGGATATAAGGAAACAACTCGCCGTAAGTTTGTATCAAACTATGACTGGTGCGGCGGTATATAAACTCGCGGTGGATATCGCATGGCGTGTGTAAACCTGCCGCGCCCAGCATTTGTACAGCACTGCTAACGGTTTGCTTTTGAAAGCTGGCCACGCGGTGTTTTTTATCATCCACCACCAGTCCTTTCATCAGGCTTTTGTCTTGTGTGGCAACGCCGGTGGGGCATTTGTTGGTGTTGCATTCCAGTGCCTGAATACAGCCGAGGGCAAACATCATTCCGCGTGCGCTGTTGCACATATCGGCGCCGAGGGCAAAGTTCTTCACCAGGTCGAAACCGGTAGCTACTTTTCCCGATGCGATCAACCTGATGTGTTTTTTAACATCGAAACCCGTTAATGCATCATAAACAAAGGCCAGCGCCTCGCGCAGCGGCATGCCAACAGAGTTTGAAAATTCTAAGGGCGCTGCACCTGTACCGCCTTCGCCGCCATCAACCGTAATAAAATCGGGGTAGATATTGGTTTGAACCATAGCCTTGCAAATGGCCAGAAATTCGCTTTTATGGCCAACACACAGCTTGAACCCGACAGGCTTTCCACCCGACAGATCGCGCAGTTTTTTGATGAATATCATTAACTCCAAAGGCGTGCTAAAGGCAGTATGGTAAGGTGGCGAGATCACGTCTTCGCCCATTTCCACCAACCTGATCCTTGCAATTTCCGGTGTTACTTTCGATGCAGGCAGAATACCGCCATGGCCCGGTTTTGCGCCCTGTGATAGTTTAATCTCTATCATTTTTACCTGTGGCTTTACCGCACGTTCTGCAAATGCATCATAATTAATGGTTCCGTCTTTATGGCGGCAGCTAAAATAACCGGTACCAATTTGCCAGATAATGTCGCCGCCGGCCTGCAGGTGGTAATCGCTCAGGCCTCCTTCGCCGGTATTATGTGCGAAACTTCCAATCTTGGCGCCGCCGTTTAATGCCAGGATAGCATTCTGACTTAACGACCCAAAGCTCATAGCCGATATATTAAATACACTCGCCGAATATGGCTGTTTACAAGCCGGCCCGCCAACGGTTACGCGTGGGGCAAGGTTTAATTTGTCATGCTGAATGGCGGCTATACTGTGATTCAACCATTCATAGCCATTCTGGTAAACATCCAGTTCGGTGCCAAAGGGGCGGGTGTCATCAACCATTTTTGCGCGCTGGTAAACAACGCTGCGGTTCTGGCGGTTAAAAGGGGTTCCGTCCGTATCGCTTTCAATAAAATATTGATAGATCTTGGGGCGCAGGTCCTCCATTATAAACCTGAGCCTGCCAAATACCGGGAAATTGCGCGTAATGGTATGCCTGTTCTGAAAAAAATCATACAGACCAATGAGCAACAGGGGCCCATAAACAACAAACGACCATAAGGCTGGTTTCCAGATCACACTCCAGCCGAACAATAAACTTAAAATAATTAGATTTGACAGCAGAAACAGCTTACGCATGATTACATGTTTTTGTAAAACTAAATATTATACAGTACAAGCGCACAATAGCGATATTAAAATTGTGTTAAAATGATAAACAACCGGCTTGAACAACTTTTGCCGTTGCCACAACTGTGTTTATTTTGGGCGAAATGCGACGTAATTATTAATGTATGCTTTAATTTATTTTAATAACAGCACATTTTCTTTGTCGCCGAGCCAACATAGTACATTTTCTATCAATCTGCTTTATGAAACTAAAGAGCCTTTTGGCAATTGCTATCTTTTTTACTTTCTTCACCGCCGCGGCTCAGTCGCCGATAAAACCGTACACCGTTGCCGATGCACATTCGCATAACGATTATAAAAATAACGTTCCGTTTCTCCGCGCCTATGAAAAAGATTTCGGTTCCATCGAGGCCGATGTTTATGCGGTTAATGGTAAGCTGATGGTGGCCCACAGCAAAGAGGAAATAACGCCGGGCCGCTCGCTAAAGATCTTATACCTCGATCCGCTAATTGACAAATACAAACGCAAAGGCGCCAGGAAATTGCGGCTGCTGATAGAAATAAAGGAAGATTATCAGGCCGTGCTTCCGCTGGTGATAAAAGAATTACAGCCCCTTGCCGGCTATATTTCGTATGAGGGGCATCCCGGCCCGTTATCAATAGTGATGACTGGTGCAGTGCCACCCGCCGCCGTGATGGTGAAGTATCCGGCATGGATCCGCTTTGATGTAGACCACATGGATGGCTTTACACCGGCACAATGGAAAAAAATAGGATTGGTAAGCTTTCCCTTCAGTAAATACGTTAAATGGAACGGCAAGGGAGTGTTGAACAAAGATGAGATTGCAAAGGTAAAAGGCGCGATTGATAGTGTGCACACTGCCGGTAAGATGATCCGTTTTTGGGAAACGCCCGATACAAAAAGCAGCTGGCTGGCGCTGGTTCGGCTGGGTGTTGATGTAATAAGCACTGATAGGGTAGAAGAGTTAGGCGATTTCCTCAATAAAAAAGCAAAAAACGAATACGTTGCTCCCGAAGCCTATACCATATATCATCCAACCTATAAATCAGACGGCTCGAACAAGAAAGTCAAGAACATCATTTTATGCATCGGCGATGGCATGGGTTTATCACAATTGTATGCAACATACACAGCCAATCGCGGGCAGCTAAATATCTTTCAAATGCTGAATACCGGGTTTTCCATTACTAATGCCGCAGATGCTTATATTACAGACTCTGCAGCAGGAGGCACCGCTTTTGCAACGGGACAAAAAACCAATGATAGGTCGGTTGGCGTTGATCCTTCCGGTAAGCCGCTGAAATCACTTGCGGTTTACAGTTCCGAGGCGGGAAAAAAGACAGCTGATATTGTAGCCTGTGAGTTAACTGATGCCACACCAGCAGTTTTTTATGCGCACCAGGTAGAGCGCGATAGTGCTGCCGCTGTGGCGAACGATATTGTAAACTCTCCGATAGATATTTTCTTAGGCGCTGGCTATACAGATTTTACCCATAAAATCAACGACGAAACCGCCGTTGAGAAAATGAACAAAAAAGGTTATACAGTTATCCGAAACTTTAACGACTTTTTAAAATCCTCATCACCAAAGATCCTGGCCTTAGTTGACGACAGCGTTGTACGCCCGAAGATGGAAGGCCGCGGAGACTACCTGTCGTTGGCATTCAACAAGGTGGCCAATTCATTTAAAAGCAATCCGCAGGGCTTTTTTATGATGGTGGAAGGTTCGCAGATCGATTACGGCGGTCATGCTAATAACCTGAAACAGGTAGTAACTGAAAATGCTGATTTTGACCATATGGTGGGCGACGCCCTGCGTTTCGCGGATGAAGACGGTGAAACCCTGGTGATTGTAACTGCCGATCATGAAACCGGCGGTCTCACCCTGCTTGACGGTAATATCAATAAAGGATACGTTTGGGGTGATTTCAGCACGAACGATCATACCGGGACACCGGTGCCGGTATTTGCTTACGGCCCGCATTCCCTGGACTTCAGAGGCGTTTATCAGAATACAGAAATATTCAATAAACTACTTGCCCTGATTAAAGACAAATAGATCAATAGCCGGTAAGCACCGTCCTTCTGATCGAGTCTCTTAGCCGTTGATTGACCACGGTTTTAGGATGATCCGCTTTGTAAACTTTATAAAATGCTTGTTCCCAATCGCCATAGGTGGCATTTGGGAATACGATATATTTATAGCCCCATTTATGTTTAAGGCTATCTGCTGCTTTGTTACGACCCGGGTTTGTTTTGCTGTCGAACGCCTTATCTACATCAAAAAGATTGTCTCCCAGATAGGCAATTATATTGTATTTTTGATTAATAACCTGTTTGCAGCGGGGTTCTTTGCTCGATATACTTTCGGCTTTGAATTTAAAATATTGGGTATCGGCAGGGTAGTGGGTATTTGGAAAACCAAGGCTATCCATATTGTGCATAGTTGCGCGCAACGCCGATGTATCACGGTTAGAGATGTAAAAGATGGTTATATTATTTTTGCCTTTAATGTGCCTGAAAAAATCTACTGCCCCCGGAACGGCCCCGGCTTTCCCCATTTTTTGCCAGCTTAGCAAATTTGCCGGTGTTGCTGCAGTGTCATTCCTATAATTCCAGACAGCAGAGCCGCTGTTATCAAGCGCTGTTTCATCAAGATCGGTAATGATAGCATACTTTCCCGGTATGCTGCTCGCCGAATCCGCCCGCATCCTCGCTATATTATAAGCCTGCAGGCATAGTGCGCGGTATTCTCCCGCCTGTTGCTGATATAAAATGGCGAGTATGGATTGTTCGTCGGGCCTGTTACGTGGTTTAGCAATTTTAATAGCGAGCAGAACGATTGAAGCTGAGCAAAGAAAAATTGCTACAATGAGAATTAGCTTTTTCATTTTGATAAAGGCTTAGGTATGGCAAAACGATTTAAAGATATTAGAAAAAATAATATCAGCTATTAAATATTCGGATTTATTTATGCCATAAAAATTAATATTTAATAGCGCCGATATTTTACGCATCCATATTTTTTCCGCCTGCCCGTTTTTTATAGATTTGTTTATCTATATATGCTATATGTTCGAGGTATTCGAGAAATATATTACTGAAAAAATAACCCTTAACAGTGCTGAGCTTCAGCGGATCAAAGCGCTCTGCACGCCAAAAAGGGTACGCAAGCGACAGTATATATTGCAGGAAGGCGATGTTTGCTATAATAATTGTTTTGTGGCTAAAGGTTGCATGCGTGCCTATCGGGTGGGCGATGACGGAACCGAACACATTATCAGGTTCGCGCCTGAACATTGGTGGATAAGCGATCGTGAAAGTTATAATACTGGCCTCCCCGCCAAACTTAACATCGATGCCCTTGAAGATAGCGAAGTATTGTTATGGACGAAAGATAACTATAACCTGATCTCGGACGAGATACCGCAAATGGCAATCTTTACGCAGCGTATATTAGCTAAAAGTTTTGACAGCGCCCAACAACGTATATTTGAAACCATAAGCCAAACGGCGGAGGAGAAATACGAAAGCTTCATTAAAAAACACCCTGATCTTTACCGGCGTGTGCCTCTGCACATGATTGCCTCCTATCTCGGTGTATCGCGCGAGACCCTAAGCCGGGTGCGTAGCCAGTACGCTCATAAATAAACCGCTCGTTTTTGTGACAAATATCACGTTTATTTTGTGGCAAATGTCCTTGTCGTCTGCCGCGTTTTCGAAGCAATTTTGTTCTGTCAGGCCGGATGACCGGTCTCTTAAAAACAGAAACAAAATGTCACTTAAATTAGAAAACAAGGTAGCAGTTATAACAGGAGCTACCAGCGGCATGGCATTGGCCACCGCAAAATTATTTGTTGAAGAAGGCGCTTATGTATTTATAACAGGTCGTCGCCAGCAACAGTTGGACGAAGCGGTAGCCGCCATAGGCCGCAATGTTACCGGTGTTCGTGCCGACTCAGGGAGCCTTGAAGATATCAGCAACTTATTCGAAGTTGTAAAGCGCGAAAAGGGTAAGATCGATGTGTTATTCGTTAGCTCAGGTGCCGGCGACTTTGGCGTGCCGCTTACTGCTGTAACAGAAGATGTTTACACCAAAACTTTTGATGTGAATGTAAAGGGCACATTGTTCACCGTGCAGGGCGCTTTGCCGTTGTTAAGCGATAACGCATCGGTTATTATGAATGGTTCGATAGCCAGCGTAAAGGGCCTTGAAGGCATGAGTGTTTATAATGCCAGCAAGGCAGCGGTACGCTCATTTGCCCGTACCTGGACTGTTGAGCTTAAATCACGCGGCATTCGCGTAAATGTGTTGAGCCCGGGTTCGATAGATACCAATGTGTTTGCCGGTATTCCATCTGAAGTAAAGGATGGTTTCACGTCGCTTATTCCGATGGGCCGTTTCGGCAGGCCTGAAGAAATTGCCACCGCCGCTTTATTTCTTGCTTCTTCAGATTCAAGTTTTATTACCGGTATCGAGCTGTTTGTTGACGGCGGCACTGCACAAGTATAATTTATAATTCCGGCTCTCCGGATAGAAACGAAAAGGATCGGCACAATAACCGATCCTTTTTTGTTTTTTACACTAATACTTTATGCTTGCCTAAACAATTGCAGCGTATTGGCAATAGCATCCTCAGAATGCAGCGATTCGGTTTGCTCCAAAGTGATCTTTGCGGTTTCCGAGGCCCTGCGCAGCATTCCGGTTTCATAGGCTGCCATAGCTTCGTGCGCATCGGCAAAATCATCGCTTAACCAGCATTCGGCTAATTCAACAGCATCAAGCATAGCCATATTTACGCCTTCGCCGGCAAATGGCGGCATCAGGTGAGCGGCATCGCCCAACAGGGTGACGTCTGGCTGGGTTTCCCATTGCTGATCTAAAGGCATGCAATATTGCGGGCGTGGAATAAATTGCGGGTTTGCGTTTTCAAATAATTCGTTCCAGATCTCATCCCATCCACTAAATTCTTCATTAAACCAGCCCATGATTTGAAATTTATCGGTAAAGTCCAGCCCCGACTCTTTTAAATAATTTTCTGTCGATTTAAAACTAAAATAAAACACCAGGCTGCCATCGCCTTTTGAACTTACAATAAGTGTTTTACCATCGCCCAGGGCAAAGATTTTTCCACCATGTAACAGTTTGTGAATATTAGGGCAGTTGATTTCCGAATCATAAACCGAACCCTCGATAACCGAAACGCCGGCATAAAAAGGTTTGATATCAGTTAAATAGGGCCTGACCTTTGAGTTAGCGCCATCGGCAGCTATCACAATATCGGCGAATGCCTCGGCGCCGTTCTTAAAATCTATTTTGAATGAATTGTTCTGCCGGGTAAGCGAAACAAAGTTACTGTTCCATACAACGGTATCTGGCTTTAAAGAATCAAGCAGGATCTTACGCAACGGACCGCGGTCTATTTCGGGCCTTGCCAGCGCATCGTCGGCGCCCGTTTCAAAATTGTCTTCGTAAACAATGTTGGCTCTTTTGTCCATAATGCGCAGGTGATCGGCTCCGGGGCGATAATTTGCTTTGAATTCATCCATTAGTCCGGCTTCACGCAAAGCCCTCAGGCCCGATTCATCGTGCAGATCAAGCGTAGCACCTTGTACGCGCACGTCCTTATTTTCATCGCGTTCGTAAACTTTTACGTCGGCGCCGTTCATTTGTAATATTCTTGCCAGTGTCAGTCCTCCCGGTCCGCCACCAATTATTGCTATATTTTTATCTTGTATAAGTTTCATAGAGTGTTTTTCTGTGTGATCTTATCAGGGAAGACGATCATTGTCATCAAACATTTTATAAAACAGAAAAAAAGTAGCCCTTGTTATAAATTTTGAGGAACTTAGTGAGGGAAACCACCAGGCATAAACCATAATGAGCGCCGAAACATATCCTAAAATATTCCTTTACCGGCGCATTGTGCAGGCCAAACTTTTCATTGATGCTAATTACGCAGGCAATATTGATCTGGATAATATTGCTGACGAGGCCTGTTTTTCTAAATTTCATTTCATCAGGCAGTTCAAAAGCATTTACCGTAAAACCCCGCATCAATATTTGATTTATGTGCGGATAAAAAAAGCAAAGGAATTACTTGATGCCGGAACGCCTGTAACGGAAACCTGCTATGCAGTTGGATTTGAGAGCCTGAGTTCGTTCAGCGGATTGTTTAAAAGAGTATATGCTATATCGCCTTCAGAACATGCCCGGAACCAGCAGGAAAGAAAAGTTCAAATCAATGAGTCACCATTGAGTTTTATCCCGGCCTGCTTTGCCGGAAAAAACGGCTGGCTGTGAAAAACAGCAATTTTAAAGAAATGGCATGTTAGCAATGCGGCGTTATTTGTGTCAACAATTATGAAAACAATATTTGATAAAACCACAAAAAGTGAGTTGACCAGAAGAATCAATTCTATAAGTGAAAAAAATACCGCGCAATGGGGGAAGATGAATGCCTATCAGATGCTGAAACATTGCACCCTTTGGGAAGAAATGGCCCTTGGGAAAACAAAGTACAAGCAGGCATTTATCGGAAGGCTTTTCGGGAAGATGGCGCTGAGAAAGGTACTTGGAGATGATAGCCCGCTGGCGCACAGTACGCCAACGGTTCCTGCTTTCAGAGTAACCGGCTCGGGAGATGCGGAAGCTCAAAAAGCTGAATGGATAAGATTAATTGGAGAATATGATAGCTTTTCAAACAACAATTTTATCCATCCCTTTTTCGGAAAAATGACAAAAGAGCAAATAGGGCAGATGGCTTATAAGCACGCCGATCATCATTTAAGACAATTTAATGCTTAATCAAATCAATAAATGATAACAACATTAACCCATACCAACATCTTTGTGCTCGACCAACAAAGCGCCTATGATTTTTATGTAAATAAACTGGGCTTTAAAGTGGTTACCGACGTGCCTATGGTGCCCGCCAACGGTCTCCGCTGGCTTACCGTAGCACCGGCTGAACATCCCGATTTCGAGATGAACCTGACCCAGGTAACGGAAGGTGCATGGTACTCGAAAGAGTCGGCAGAAGCTTTACGCGGATTGATCCGCGAGGGTACTTTCGGCATAGGCGTACTAACTTGCGACGATATTTATGCTACCTACGAAGAACTTAAAGCAAAAGGTGTGCAGTTCACCAAGCCACCCAGGCAGGAATTTTATGGGTTAGAAGCCCTGTTTAAAGATGACTCGGGTAATTGGTTTTCGCTGGCACAATTGGTGAAGGTATTACCGGCAGATCTGCCCTGAGGCTAAAAACTGCCGGTAACTCAACCCCTCATATTGTTCCCGGTTTTAAACTCCAGATGCTCATTAGCGCTACAAACCCGCTGATAGCCGCCAGTAAACTGATAATAGCAGCGAACGGGAAGAAATAAATAAATTCCAATACGCCTTGTATCAGTAAATAGGTACTTAAAGGGAGTAACAATCTCGTAGTCATACGATTTTCGGGATTATTTGACAACTGCCAGAATAGAACAACAAGCAGCCCCAGCACGAAAAGCATAGTGAAGCCATAACCACTATAGAAATTACCAAGCGTAACCGAACGCCCCATAAAATCAAAGTGTTGGGTTTGCATGCTGTTAATAACCCGGCCAATGGCTGCATTGGGTGATTGTTTCCAGGTAAGTGCGCCTATGCTATGGCCTATAAGATGAAGCAGGACAAATAAGGCGGCAAGGCGGAGCAGGAACTTTGGTTTCATTTTTCTGCAATGTTTTTGAAAAGCTCAAGGATCATTTGCCAGCCCCCGTCCATATCTTCAACCAGCTTTTTACCACCTCCCAACAGTTCGAGATCGCGGTGTTCAAACTTTACTGTTGTTCTATCCGGGCCGTCCGAAATGAATTGCAGCTCTACTTCTGAGATAAGACTTGGGTCGCACTTAAAATCACCATTGATCTGCCAGGCAAGGATTAACCCGGCGTAAGGGTCCCATTTTAAAATATAGCCTATGTTAACCTCGGTGCCGTCTTCGTGTTTAGTGTACCAGCGGCCGTTTGCGCCCGGCTCTAAAACCGTTTCGGTCATGGGGCAGGCGCCAACGTGGTGTGTACGGGGCCACCACAGGTCCATTTTTTCGGTAAAAACCTTAAACGTGGTTTCCTGGCTTGCTTCTACCAAGAGTTCTTTTCTGATGGGTTGAATGGTGATAGTGTTCATGTTATTTGTTTTTTGAGTGTTCATTTTCGGCAACATCTTTAAAGGCAGCAAGTGCGGTATCCCAGAATTGATCGAGGTAAAAGCGCATGGCTATTACGCCTTGCGGATCTATCTGGCAAAAACTACGGGTGCCTTTCCGGCTGATAGTGATGAGTCGCGCCTCTTTTAATACCTTCAGATGCTGTGATACAGCGGGACGGCTTACCGGCAGTCCTTCCGCAATATCGCCCACAGGTAATGGGTTATTACGCAGCTTTTCAAAAATGGCCCGGCGGGTGGGATCGCCAAGTGCGTTAAAGGCGGAATTATATTCTTCTGTTTTCTGATTCATTTTAAATAGTAAGCAATAACTTACCGTAAGTACAAACTTACCATTAAATTTGAATAATGCAAATGAAAAGAGAGAAATATGTTCGGATTGGAAAGGAAGCGATTTTGCTCAGGTTATTCGTTACCGGGTAACTTAACGTATTTCCATACCTAAGTATGCTAAATATCAAAACGCAATAATTAATTTTGAAGATGGAGGCAAAAGAAATACTCAAAGCGCACATCGCCAAGGTTACAGAATTGACCGATGATCAGTTCGATCATGTTTTTTCGCACTTCAAACAACAATCTTTCAAAAAGGGGCAAAATATCATTGCCGCGGGCGATAAGGTAGATTGCGAGTATTTTGTACTGAATGGTTGTCTTAAATCTTTTTATATTAATGATGATCTGAAAATGTTTATTCTTCAGTTTGCCATGCCAACCTGGTGGACATCTGATTTTAACGCGCTTTACAGCAACACGCCGGCCACTATCAATATAGATTGCATTACCGATTCAGACGTGCTTTGCCTTTCGAATGCCGACCGGGAAAAGCTCTGCAGCGAGATACATCAGGTGGAACACTTCTTCCGCTGGCGTACCAATAAGGGTTACGTGGCCTCTCAAAAAAGGCTGTTATCCTTTATGAATAACGATGCCAAACATCGGTACGAAGAACTGCTGGCGCAATACCCTGCACTTTATAATATTGTTCCCAAACATTTAATTGCCGCTTATTTAGGCGTTTCGAGGGAAACATTGAGTCGCCTGTATCATTCCTGAAATGTGATGTACATCACATAAATTTCCTGCCTTTCCAAATGTGATGTAGGTCACGTATGTTCCTCGTGATTCCTCTCCAACTTTGTGTTGTTATTTAAAACATAAAGCAATGGAAACTCAAAATTTTAAGATCGAAAGCGCCAAAAGTAATATCGACTGGATTGGACGCAAAGTAACAGGGGCTCACAACGGAACCATCGGGATTAAAGAAGGTGAACTTACGCTTACCGGCGATAGGCTGGAGGGCGGTAAGTTTATCATCGACACTACTGCTATTAAAATACTGGACGTAACAGACCCTACTACTAATGACCAGTTTGCCGGTCACCTGGCTTCTGATGATTTCTTCAACTCAACACATTATCCTGAAGCTACATTGGTGATCACTTCGGCCGTGCTGATAGGTTATGCCACTTACGATATTCAGGGCGATCTGACCATTAAAGGAATTACCAACCCGGTTGCATTCGGTGCCGATGTTGAATATACCGGTGATACCCTCACCGCTACGGCTAAGATCGTTATCGACCGTACCAAATATGGTATGAAATTCCGCTCGGGTAATTTCTTTAGAGATTTGGGCGATACGCTGATCTACAACGAATTTGAACTGAATGTAACTCTCACCGCCCAGGCTGTTAAATAAACAGCCGGGCTCAAAAAACAAAGCCATGCCATACGTAAAAATTGAGCTTACCCGCGAAGGTGTAACCCGCGAACAAAAGCAAACCCTGATAAAAGGTGTAACCGATTTGATTGTAACAACCCTGAATAAAGACCCTCACTTAACCCATGTGGTGATCCAGGAAATAGACCTGGATGATTGGGGTTATGCAGGCGAACAGGTATCGGTATTAAGAGAAAAAGGTATTACAGCAGAAAAAAAATAAACATCATGAAAACACAAACAGTAATCGTAACCGGCGCATCGTCGGGTATAGGAAAAGAAATAGCCCGTCATTTTTTGGAAATGGGCGATAATGTGGTCATCAACTCAACCACCGAAGAAAAACTCAAAAAAGTTTTCGACGAACTCGGCGCGGGAGATAACCTGGCCATGGTTGCCGGTAACGTAGGCGACAAACACACCGGCGAACAATTGGTAGCCGCCGCGGTAGAAAAATTTGGCTCAGCAGATGTGCTGGTGAACAATGCAGGTATTTTTGGAACCAAATCTTTTCTTGAGGTAGATGAGGCTTATTTGGATAAATTCCTGAATACTAACCTAAAAGGTACTTATTTTACTACACAGGCTGTTATACCACAGATGTTGAAACAGCACGATGGCGTGGTGATCAATATCAGTACGCCGCTGATTTATCATGGTTTGGGTGGTGTGCCTATCACAGCGCCAATGACGAGCAAGGCAGCGATAGATTCGTTGACCATCCAATTGGCCGCAGAATTTGGTAAACAAAACATCCGTTTCAACACCATTGCGCCCGGTACAATTCGTACGCCAATGCACGGCAATAACGCCGACCAAACCGCTGGCTTGCACCTGTTGAACCGTGTGGGTGAAGTAGGAGATGTAGCAGAGATGGTTTATACAGTTGCAAAGAGTAACTTTATAACCGGTGCTATTATCAATGTGGACGGTGGTACAGGAGCCGGGCACAATTTAAACTGATATGAAATTCCTTTTGTTAACCGCTTTTATGCTCTGCACTGTACAGGGCATAAAAGCAAAAAATCTAAAGAAAATGGAAACGCTTCAAAAACAAGATTCATTGATGATTTCAAAAAAACTCGAAAACTTTTATTTTAAAAGCATATACGAAGGCGATGTAAATACACTTGCGGGAGTGTTTTACCCCGGTGCGCTGCTGTACGGCGATGTAAAAGGTCAGCCTTACAAAAAAACACTTGCCGAATACCTTGATGGCGTGGCTCACCGTCAAAGCCCTAAAGATTCGGGCAAACCATTTAAGGGCGAGATAATTTCTGTAAAAGTCGTAAACTCAATCGCCATTGCAGAAGTGAAAGTAACTATGTACGATTTTGTTTATCATGAATTCCTGTCTTTCCACAAAATAGATGGCGAATGGTACCTGGTTAACAAAATGATCAGTGATACAGCCAATTAATCCTTTATCGGTAAACTCAAAAAATATTAATCATGGAAACTAAAGTAGCACTGCTCGCCTATATCAATATCCTCCCCGGTTTTGAAGACGAAGTAAAAGCAGCAACGATTACAATGGCAGCAGAAAGTAGTAAAGAACCCGGTGGTGGGCAGTTTGTGGCTTATACTCCAAATGACTCGCCTCAAACCATTATCATCTATGAAGTTTATAAAAACGATGAGGTTTTTCAGTTACATAAAGCCACTCCTCATGCCACTGCATTTTTTGAATTTCTGAAAGGCAGGATAGTGGATAACAATATCGAGGTTGTTTTTCTGACAGGATTGAACCATTCCATATAAATTGTAAAGCCATGTGGTATAAAACGAGAGCAACAGAACTTTTGGGTATAGATTACCCGATAATGCAAGGGCCGTTCGGCGGCGGCCTGTCCACGCCGCAACTGGTTGCCGCCGTATCAAACGCAGGTGGCCTGGGTGGTTACGGCGCGTATACGTTAAGTGCGCAGGAGATTTACGACATAGATAAACACATCAAAGCAGCAACCGGCAAGCCTTATAACATTAACCTTTGGGTTTCTGATACCGATGCTCCTGACGGCACGGTTACGGACGAACAGTACGATCAGGCCAAAGCCTTGTTTAAGCCCTATTTTGATGAGGCGGGAATTCCTTTACCGGAGAAACCCGCGCCATTTAAATCGCGCTTTGAAAACCAGGTTGAGGTGATACTGGACATCCGGCCTAAAGTGTTCAGCTTTATGTTTGGTACCTTATCGGAGGACGTTTTGGAACAATGCCGCAGACTTGGGATCAAAACCGTAGGCGCTGCTACCACACTTGATGAAGCGCTTGTCCTCGAAGCCTCAGGCGTGGACATGATCATAGCGTCGGGCTTTGAAGCAGGAGGACACCGCCCGTCGTTTTCAGCCCCTGCCGAGCAATCAACTATCGGAACGTTTGTTTTGATACAACTCATCAGGGAGAAAATAAAAACGCCTATTATTGCAGCCGGCGGCATAGCCAATGGCAGGGGCATAGCAGCAGCTTTAACGCTTGGTGCCGATGCCGCACAAATTGGTACTGCATTTTTGGCTACCGAAGAATCGGGCGCATTGCCTGTACACCGGCAAATGCTGTTCTCAGACGCCGCTAAATACACCACCTTATCACGTGCATTTACAGGCAGGCTTGGCCGGGGGATAACCAGCAGAGTGGCTAAAGATCTGGTTGGTAAGGAAAAGCATTTCCTGCCATTCCCGCTGCAAACCGCGTTTATGTCGCCATTAAGAAAAGCGGCGATCGACCAGCATAAATGGGATATGATCCTGTTTTGGGGCGGGCAAATTGCGCCAATCCTGAAGTACACCAAAGCGGCTGACCTGATGCAATCGCTGATTGAAGAAACGTCAAAAATCATGACACCATGAAAAACCATCTTAATGTAATTTACCTCGGCGGTCCGACCGTCATTTTAGAGATAGGCGGATTGAGGCTGATGACTGACCCCACGCTCGATCCGGCAGGCGAAACCTTTATGATCAATGATAAGCCCGGCTACTGGAAAACGGAAGGCCCTGCTACAACAGATATCGGTCACATCGATGTTGTACTGCTGAGCCACGATCAGCATGGCGATAACCTTGACCATGCGGGTCGGGAATTGTTAAAGATTGTTGACAAAACGTTCACCACAAAAATAGGAGCAGAGCGGTTAGCGGGTAATGCCATCGGCTTGTCTCCCTGGGAATGCGTTGTCTTGAATGATGAAGTTTCCGTCATCGGAACTCCGGCACGCCATGGCCCTGCCGGAAGCGAAAAACTGACCGGAGATGTAACCGGTTTTATTATCTCAACAAAAGATCACCAGCTATATATTACCGGCGATACCGTGTTTTATGATGGCATTAAAGAGGTAGCCCGGCGATTTAAACCGCAATACGTTTTCATATTTGCCGGGGCCGCCAAACCACGCGGGCCATTTAATGTGACCATGGGCACCAACGACGCCATTGATACTGCATTTACCTTTCCGGATGCTTCTATTATTCCTGTTCATTTCGAAGGATGGTCGCACTATACCGAAACCGGCGAAATGCTGCAGCAGTCATTTAATGCGCTTGGCATTGGAGACAGGCTAAAACTGTTGCCTCCGGCTATAAAAACAGAATTATAAGGCCCCAAATTTCAAGGATTATTAAGCTGCTGAATGGCGGACAGCAATCCTCATGGCCAATATTTCAAATCAAAACAAAAGCATGGTATGTAACCGGAGCGCCTCTGGATTGGGATTGTCCCTGGTAAGAACTTAGGTGACAACGGATGAGGCATAAACGAAAAAATATTCACCCACGGTGGTGTCCGGCTAGGGATTGAGTTTGTCTGCTTCGCCGTGTTAGCGATAGGCGAAAATGTGATTCCGGGATACCTTTGAGCAACAAAAAATTAAAACAATGGAAAATAACACAATAACAGAAACTCCGGTAACAGTTATCGAAGACATTACAAAAAATCAAATAGAAAAAGTATTATACACCGCCAAAGTACACACCACCGGCGGCCGCGAAGGTGCTTCAAAAAGTGCCGACGGTCGTCTGGATATTAAACATTCGGTTCCCGGTACTCCCGGTTTGGGTACCAACCCCGAACAACTGTTCGCGGCCGGCTGGTCGGCATGTTTTGAAGGTGCAATGGGTATTGCCGCTAAACAAATGAGAGTGGCTCTTCCTGCCGACCTGGCCGTTGATGCAGAAGTTGATCTCGGCACAAACACCAATGGCTACCTGTTGCAGGCCCGTTTGACCGTAAGCCTGCCCGGCATCGACCGCGAAACCGCAAAGGCAATAGTTGAGGCTGCACACCAAACCTGCCCTTACTCCAAACTTTCAAGAGGAAATATTAATGTTGTGATTAACCTGGTTTGAGCCGCAGGGTTCGCCGAAAAGCCCGACTGTAATTCTGGTCGGGCTTTTTTTGTCCTGAATATTTCAAACATCAAAAAATGAAAGCTATGAAAGGTTTAATAATAGGCGGCAGTTTTATCCTGCTGCTTGCGGTAACCGCCTTTATAAATAATAAAAGCACACCCGCTAAATACACAAACAGAGTTATAAATGGAAAAGGATTTGCGCTGCTTGAACTATTTACCTCGGAGGGATGTTCAAGCTGTCCGCCGGCAGATGAGCTGCTTGCCAAAGTTCAGACAGAACTGAAAGATAAACCGGTGTATCTGCTGGCTTACCATGTAGATTACTGGAACCGTTTCGGCTGGAAGGATGTTTTCAGTAGCCCTGTTTATTCAAAACGCCAAATGGCCTATAGCCGGTGGCTTAATGCCCAGGTTTACACGCCTCAACTGGTGGTTAACGGGAGTACCGAATTGGTTGGTTCTGATGAACCTGCACTTCGCAAGGCGGTTTCATGGGCATTGGGTAGTGCGCCTTTAGCCGGTGTTTCACTTCAGGCTCAGCGAAAGGGCAATGAGCTAATAGTAAATTATACCGTAACCGATAGCGCGGCGTCTGAAAATAAGTTACTGATTGCCATTGTACAAAAGGCAGCTACCAGTAAAGTATCGAGCGGCGAAAACGGCGGGCTTACACTTTCACATGTTCAAATTGTGAGAGATTTGCAAACTGTTGATCTATCCAATGGAAAAAAGGGCATAAGCTCAATTAAACTGCCGCAGGGCTTTAACGCTAATGGCTGGGAGATCATTGGTTTTGTGCAGAATGCAGCCACAGGCGAAGTCTTAGCTGCTTCAAAAGCCGGGTTCGATCATCCCGCAGCTCAGAAATAAAGTTAACTTTGAACGGGTATGTTCTAAAAAACAAATGAACGATCAAATTAAAAATACGGCCTTTAAAGTATCCCCGGGAATCATCTGGATCAGTTCCATTACCCTGGGTATACTTTCATCGGTCCCGCAGATTGCGGAGCGGCATTTTAATACGGCAGAAGCAGTGGTAAATGCCGGTATTACTTCGGCTTTTGCGCTCGTGACGTGGTATTATAATATCTATACTTTGCCGCGTAGCTACAAGAAAAATGGCAGTACCAACATATCTTACTATCGTTTGGCCGTTAGCCTTGCAACGGGTTTAGTTGTGATGTTAGCACTCTCTTCGTTGCAGCAGCTCATAATGGCGCATATTAATTTCGGCCCGGTAATGCTGATGATGGAAGTAAGAGGGATCCTCATCAACCTTATCTTTTATATGTTCCTGCATTTAGTGTATCAGAATTACCATAATCAACAGGTGAACATAACCTTAGAACGTACCATGGCAGCCAATCTTGGTGCCCAATATGATCTGCTTAAACAACAGGTAAATCCGCACTTCCTGTTCAATAGCCTCAATACGCTGAAGGCAATGGTAGAAACCAACGATAAACATTCGGTTGATTTTATATTGAAGCTTTCTAACTTTTATCGCTTTACCCTGGAAAGCCGCAAACTCGATGTGATCCGTTTATCAGAAGAGCTGGAAATAATCGAAGCTTATAATTTTTTATTGAAGGCTCGCTTCGAGGACGGTTTCACGTTTACGAATACTGTCGGCCCCGAATACATGAATACCTATATTCCGCCTTTTACACTGCAATTGCTTGTTGAGAATTGCATTAAGCATAATGTTGTGTCACTTGAATACCCGTTGCATATCAGACTGTACGCAGAGGAGGATATGATTGTTATGGAGAACCCGGTGAAATTGAAAAGTGTAGAGGGCGATTCGCTGGGCGTAGGGTTGAAAAATATCGAAATGCGCTATAAGCACTTGCAGGACAAATCAATAGAATTAATTGCCGACGATAAAATATTTAAAGTTAAACTACCTGTAATACATGAACATTATCATCATTGAAGACGAGCTAAAAGCAGCACGGTCGCTTGAGAACATGGTAGGCGAAATAAGACCCGGCGCGGTCGTAGTAACCAAACTGCAAAGCGTTGAAGCCTCTGTACGCTACCTGTCTGACAACCCGCACCCCGATCTGATTTTTATGGATATCCAACTCTCCGACGGTCTGTGCTTTGAGATCTTCAAATCGATAAAAATCTCCTGCCCGATTGTATTTTGTACCGCGTTCGATGAATATTCGCTGCCGGCATTTAAAGCCAACGGGGTGGACTATATATTGAAGCCATTCTCGAAAGAAGATATAGCCGACGCCTTTAAAAAGGTAGATGAACTGCGTAATTTTTTTCAGAAAAGCGCCGCTCCGGATCTTAGCGCATTGCTGTCGCAAATTGTTCCGCCAGCCGGAAAAAAGAATTTCCTCGTATTTAAAAACAACAAATACGTCAGCGTACCAACCGACGATGTGGCCTACTTTTACATCAGGAATGAATTAACGTCGATGATGACTTTCGATCAGCAGGAATATACCCTTAACCAATCGCTGGATCAGTTAGTTGCAGTTTTATCACCAGTGCAGTTCTTCAGGGTTAACCGGCAATACCTTGTTAATTTTAAAGCTATCAAAGAGATTGAGCATTATTTTATGCGCAAGCTGTACGTTAAGCTCACCATCCCAACGCCCGAAAAGTTATTGATCAACAAAGAAAAGGCGCCCGTCTTTTTAAACTGGATGGAGAACAGGTAGCGACAATCCCTCTATAAATTCCAATTTGACAGTTCAGTATTTGAGTTGTCTGGTTCGCCGGGCAATATGTCTGTTTGGCCCTGTTTCTACTGTTCTCAAAGCGGAATACAGGGTACTTTTGATCATCAAAAACAAACAAACAATCATCAAAATGAAAAATCAATTAAAATATCGCAGCCGCTTAATGAGCATTATGGCAGTGATGATGGCAACAATCCAGCTTCTAATATTAAATCCTGTAAAAGCACAATCTGCAAATGTTCCGTTCGGGCCTGTCAAACAAATTAATGCCGGTGTATTAAACGTTGGTTATGCCGATGTTGGTCCGGCCAATGGTAAAGTGGTGATACTTTTACACGGCTGGCCTTATGATATTCATAGTTATGAAGAAGTGGTTCCTCTGCTCACCGCAAAAGGGTACCGCGTTATTTTACCATACCTGCGCGGTTATGGCAGCACACGCTTCCTTTCTGATGCCACACCTCGCAACGGCCAGCAGGCAGCAATTGCTTCAGATATTATTGCCCTGATGGATGGGCTTAAAATACAAAAAGCCATCATCGGCGGCTTTGACTGGGGCGCAAGAACTGCCGACATCATCGCCGCACTTTGGCCTGAGCGTTGTAAAGCTTTAGTGGCAGTAAGCGGCTACATTATTACCAACCGCACAGCAACTGCCCAGCCATTGCCTCCAAAAGCTGAACTGGGCTGGTGGTACCAATATTACTTTGCCACAGAACGCGGAAAATTGGGCTATGCTCAAAACACCAACGAGTTTAATAAATTGATCTGGAAAATTGCTTCACCAAAATGGAACTTTGATGATGCTACTTTCAACCGCAGCGCTACTGCTTTCAGCAACCCCGACCATGTTGCCATTGTAATCAGCAATTATCGCTGGAGATTAGGATTGGACAAAGGAGAAACCAAATATGATGAACTGGAAAAACGCCTGGAAGCCGGCCCTGTTATCACCGTCCCAGCTATAACCATTTCCAGCGATTTTGATGGCGCTGCCGCCGATGGAAAAGCTTATGAAAAGAAATTTACCGGCAAATATTCGCACAAAATCCTGAACGGTATAGGTCACAATGTACCGCAGGAGGCGCCAAAAGCCTTTGCCGACGCAATTGCCGAAGTAGACAGTTATTAAGCTACCACAAACATCAACCGGGCCCCCGATGACTGCTTTACAGTCAATGAGGGCCCGATTTTATAGTATTTCTATATAACCCTCCGTTCCATTCACTCGAATACGCTGCCCGTCTTTTACTATCTGAGTGGCATTTTCCACACCTACAACCGCCGGCAAACCATATTCCCGGGCAACAACGGCACCGTGGGTCATCATACCGCCTACTTCAGTTACCAGTCCTTTGATAGCGATGAACAACGGCGTCCAGCTTGGGTCGGTAAATGTGGTGACGAGGATGTCCCCATCTTCCATATCGGCGTCTTCCATTTTTAAAATTACACGCGCACGTCCTTCTATTACACCGGACGAAACACCCAAACCAATGATAGCGCCGGTTGGAAGATCTTCCCTATTATATTTTCCGGTGATGACCTCCCCATCTGACGTAATCACCCGCGGCGGTGTTAATTTTTCATGGAATTTGTGCTCCTGTTTGCGGTTTGCGATAAGACAGTAATCTATTTGGTTTGTACGCACCGTTTCGCGCAGTTCTTCAAAAGTAAGATAGAAGATATCTTCCGCATCCTTTATAATGCCTGCCTGCAGCAATTGGCGGGCCTCGTTCATCAAAGCCTGCTTATAAATACGGTAACGGCTTATCTTTCCGTATTTAGGGTACTCACGATAACCGATATAATTCCGCACCAGGCTAATCATTTGTTCGGTCTCCTGAGCCTTTTCTTCGCCATTGGGCAATTGCTTCAGGCGTTTGATCAATTCCTGTTGTTTATTTAATGCCTGTTGCCGTCCTTCCTCGAATTTTCGCGCAGCGGCGCCAGGTTCAAAGCTTTTAATATTATTGAGTATTAAGGGTAGGAGCGAAGCCGGGTTCTCGCTCCAGCGGGCATTGGTGATATCAATTTCACCGGCGCAACGCGTGCCATATTTATCAAGGAAGGCATTTATGGCATTGCTGGCGTCGTGTCCGCCATCTATTTTAGTCAATTCCTTCAAATTACCGTCCTTTACGCGCTGCAGATAGTCGACGACAGCAGGATAGGGGCGAATTATATCGGCAACATCCAATAACGCCAGGCCCATGTCTGAAGTAATATTATTTGGAACAGATAGCGATAACACGTCGGCTACGCTTTTTTCTCCCAGCCATTCTTTCATTTTATCGTTCAACCACATCGACGCATCGATAGCAGCCATGAATACAGCGGTGCTTTGCGGATCAAACAAGATTTTTTTTAACTCCTTGATATCGTAGATGATAAAATCGAACAGTTCAGATCCTGATTTGCCCCTGATGTTTTGTTTTAGTTCTTGTACGGATGCCTCGCTGCGTTTGATTAAATCTGCAACTATGGCCGGGTCGTTTTCGATCCTCAGGCGGGGCGGGAGTGGCGTTGGGGTATCGTTTTGTACAACGCCGGGTTGTTGCGTAACGTCTGGCGAAGAGGTAACAAAATTGCCACGCTCAATTAATGATACTATGGCATCCTTGATAAGCGGATCATGCTGGCCCATTGCTTCAATCATCATCGCCCTGCTTACCGGTGAGGCCAGTTGCCCGGCAATGTCTACAAACAGCCTGCCGCCGGCTTTGTACATAGGCCGCGCTGCTACCAATTGATGTAAAGAAAGGCCGAGCGGTTTCATGGCATCCGTCATCATTTGTTGATGACCGACTGATAGATAAACATGGTTTTCGTCGTCCTTTACCTCAGGGGTCGGATACAAGGTGGTAATCGGCCGACTTTGCACGATATAAAATGTATCATCCGCCAAGCACCATTCAATATCCTGCGGGCTGCCGAAATGCTGCTCGATCTTTCTTCCTGTTTGTTCAAGCTGCAGTATCTGTTCATCGGTAAGTACCTGCATGGTTTGGCGCTTTTGCTCAATCTCCCGTTCTGCTGTGCCACCGTTTGGTAGGGAATAAATAGCCAGTTTTTTAGCCGGGATTTTTTTATCGATGATCCTTCCACCGCGAACCTTATAATTATCCGCATTTACAAGACCCGAAACCATCGCATCGCCAAGGCCGAAGCCTGCATCGATTGACAATATTTTTCTGTTACCGTTAACCGGATCGGCTGTAAATAAAATACCGGCTGCATCGGGGAATACCATTTTCTGAATCACGACGGATAAATGCACCTTTCTATGATCGAATCCATTTTGCAAACGATAAACGATAGCTCTGTCTGTGAACAGCGACGCCCAGCATTTGCTCACGTGTTTCATAATTTCATCCTTTCCGATAATGTTGAGGTAAGTATCCTGCTGCCCGGCGAAAGAGGCCGAAGGCAAGTCCTCTGCCGTGGCGCTGGAACGAACGGCATAGGCATCCTGTTCACTATATTGTTCAAGCTGCCATACTATCTCATTTTTAATACTTTGGGGGATTGTTGTTCCTTCTATCGTTTTCCGGATCGTCGCACTGGTCTGGCTAATACTTTTCAGGTTATCTGATTTAAGATTCGCTAATTCGGCAAGCAGATTATTAACCGTTTCGTTGTTGCCAATAGTTTCCTTGTAGGCCCTGGTAGTAATGCAAAAACCATCGGGCACTTGTATACCGCTTATCCGTGATAGTTCTCCCAGGTTGGCACCTTTGCCGCCTGCAATAACCAGTTTGGTTTTATCGATACCGGCAAAATCAAGTACAACCGGATTTTCGGTGAAAGAACTTTTTTTGTTTGAAGAAGCCATAGGAAGCTGGTTTAAATTGGTTTGAACTCAAATATATTCCGGCTTTTTAGAAATGTAACCCACGCTGTAACTATATTTTTTCCGGGAAACTATCGCAGAAATTTTTGCGTTATACAATTATATTACTTAGCAAAACAGGTGGCAAATTATTACCTTCAATCCACTTGAAAATCAACATATGTTTCCTGCTATTAAAGAAGAGATTGCCATTGGCGAACTGAAATTGAAATTCCTTTTTGATGGGGACGACACCGATAATACATTGGTGTTGTTTGAAATGCTGGTGCCTCCTAATGCAAAAGTACCTGCGCCGCATTACCATGTTGATGTGGACGAAACGTTATACGTAATGGAAGGCACATTCAGCCAGATTTACGGCACAGACACGCTTGAACTTAAGGCCGGCGATAAACTATTCATCAAACGCGGAATTGTACATGGGTTTAACAATACCGGGAGTGAAACCGCGCGGGTACTTTGCGCTTTGTCGCCTGCAAGTATTGGTCCGGCTTATTTCCGGGAAATAGCGGCAGTGATCAATGCAGGTGGCCCGCCGGATATGCAACGGGTGTTAGAGATTATGAAGAAATATGGATTGGAGGTTGTGAAGGCGGGGTGAAATAAAGTTAAGCTTTACCTGAAACCCGCCTTTTACTCCGCTGTTGATACATCAGCAATAAAAACATCACTACACTAAATGCCGCATAAGCATATTGAGTGCGGGATACGCCAACGCCGAAAGGGAACCAAATTCCCTGGATATGAAGCTCTGATATTTCCTGCGCAAATAATCCTATCGAGATCAGAAATACCGCAGGTAAAAATAACCACCCTTCATTGCCTTGCTGCCGGATGCCAAGATATACGATGAACATTAGTAATAGCGCAAATAACAAACGCGTATAGTCAGACATCGTCTGGAAAACGGAATGGTTAATCGCATCAGACACCCACGGAAGCCCTAAAAGCTGGCCGCACATATACATTAATGTGAGTGCAATAATAACGGTTGGAACCCAGGCCGGACGATCTACCTTATACCATCCCCGCCATGCCATTAACCAGGAGCCAAGTACAAGCGGCATCAATATTACGAGTGTAACTATATCAATCTGGTGCGAGGTTTCTACCTGCAGCCAATAGTAAAAAGCCTGGTTGGCCCGTACAAGTCCCAGCAAGATCAAAGCTATAATAAACCATCTACGTTGCCTGGTAGGTTTGTACATAATGGCGATCATTACTGCCAATGAAGCAAACACCGCAAATTCAGCCACTTCCACAATATAACCGTTGATAGTCTGTCGCCACCGAAATTCGTATTTTGCTGCCACACTGTATTTATCTCCCAATTCAGGGGCAATATGGATACCACCTAATTGAGGGCTCTGACTTAAAGTAGCTGCACTAACCCACACTCTGAATGCGATAGTGATCGTCCTGTTTTTTTTTATGCTGTCGGGCAGCAAAAACATTTGCGGCCGGATGCTGTAGGCCACGGGTATGGGATTTGAAAAATCTCCCGCACTGCCCAATAATGATCCATTAACAAACAACTGATAGGCCTCATCAACAGCCGGCGGACCGAGCAAAGCCAATGTGTTTCCCTTTAGTTGATCTGATGAAATTGTAAGCCGGTACCAGGCGTAACCTGAATAATTGGGATGTCCTTTTGCGGTCCAGCCAGGGACATAGCCTGTCAACCCGACATCGCCGTCATGTGCACCAGGAGGCGCAGTGAAGTCGACATTTTCCCATGCTGAATCGTTAAAATTTGTGTTAGCCCACTGTAAGTTATCGCCCGTTTTGAATTTCCATGGCCCGTTAAGTACGAGGGGTAGCGGGTGATTATTAAATATAGCTGCGCTGACATTGGTTGACAGAAAGAATATTACAATAAATATCTGAAAAACAACTAAGTATGAAGACGAAGAGAAAGATTTAATACCAAGCTTTAAAAAGATCAGGTTTTTCATATCCGGCGGTGTAAAATAGATCTTTAAAGCTGTCAGAATTTTCCGTTTTCTAAAAGTAGTTTAAATCAATTAGGACGAATATTAAACAACAAAGGTAATTATCTCAATGTTTGCACCGGAGGGATGTAAGCCCTCGTTCAATCATAACACGATGTGAGTTTTTTTATATCTTCAGTTGTTGCTTCAAAAGGCGTTTTATTTCAGAATTATTTTCATAAATTAGCAAGTAACATAACCTAAAACCATTTATCATGAAAAAACTACCTGTTATTATTCTGGTGCTCGCAATTGTATGCAAAACCAACCTGTTAAATGCGCAAAACAATAAGCTTACCAAGGTTTACGACGCGGCGACAAAGCTTTCCATGATTGCCGACAGTACCGAGAACATCGACACATTGATGACTTTAACCTCATCCAACCCTGTATTGAAGTGGAAAACTATTCACGGGAAAAATTATGTATTAATGGCATCCTTTACCAACTATCTCAAAGCTTATCCGGTAGGGGATTCAACCACAACAACGAGGGAGACATGGATGTTTGTTCCCGGCCAGATGCAGTACCGGCTACGGAGTAAAATGACCCCTAAAACCGACACTATTCTTAAGCTAAATGAAATGCTGGGTTTGCCGCCTGTATCCGGCTATACTCATATCGTACAATACTGGGTGCAGGTTGATAATGCCTTCCGCCCTGCGGGAAGTCCTGACGTTACAGTACCGAAGGCCTCGGGTACTTTGTCATTAAATGCAACTCCGGAATATAAACTTTGGTTTAACGCCAAGATCATCTCGTCTTATTTCCAGCCGCTTACCGGTACGCAGGTGTATTACCCGTGGACGCGGATGGGGTACACCTATAATTGGGCGCCGGGCTCAAACCGCGTGGGCGTGAGCGAGTTTGTGCTAAATACCAATTCTGGTATATGGGTGGAATCTGCTACTAAAGCGGGTGATTATTTTAAGACGCAGCAGTGAAAAATAAAGGCTTTGATTATGCGAAAAACGCCCGCAGATTATATCTTGCGGGCGTTTTGTTTGGAGAGGATCGAATGCTCGTTCAAAAGTGTTATTGGGCAAACTTTCTACCTGCCAACTGAGTGTAGTCAGAGACTACAAGCATATTCGTCCGAAGTTGAAAACGTCGGACACTGGCTGTCACCAATTGTATTGGCATTTGACGTATTTAACCCTTGTTTTCGTCACGGTGGCATCTAACAATCAGTTGGTTGTTTGTTAACTTTGTTATTATGAAACTACTGCTTACATCCAACGGCATTACTAATCAAAGCATTCACAGTGCACTTGTCGGCCTTTTAGGCAAACCCGTGGCCGAGGCGAACGCACTTTTGATACCCACAGCCATTTACCCTTTTGCCGGCAGCCCCGGGTATGCTATGCAAGCTATTAACGGCAGGCCAAATGCACCGTTATCTCAATTAGGCTGGCAGTCGCTGGGCTTACTGGAATTGAGTGTGCTGCCAAGCATTGAAAAGGAGATTTGGCTACCAGGCCTTCAGCAGGCAGACGCCCTGTTGTTTTGGGGCGGCGATCCCTTGTTTTTAGCTTACTGGCTACAGGCATCAGGGTTAGCATCGCTGCTGCCTTCATTGTTAGATAAATTGGTGTACGTAGGTGTAAGCGCAGGGAGTATTGCCGCGAGTAAGCTTTTTGGCGAAGCATACACCAACCCGCCCGGCGGGTTCCGGCACGTGCTCTCTTCAGAAGAAGTATTTTTAGGGGATATTAAGCGGACCTTACAAATCGGGCATGGCGTCGGGTTGGTTGATTTCGCTTTAATCCCTCATTTTTGTAACCCGAACCACCCGGATGCCTCATTGACCAACGCGGAAGCCTGGGCAAAAAAACTGCCGGTGCCTGTTTACGCCATCGACGACCAGACAGCTATCAAGGTAGTTGATAACTCTGTTGAAGTGGTTTCCGAAGGGGTGTGGAAGTTATTTAATGTTTGATGGATTATGCATCAACGAAAAAATGTAAAATGCCTAAACAAAAAACCGTAAGCCAAACATACGTTCAACTTACGGTAAGTGATTTTGCGGAGCCGGAGGGAATGGGTTAGAACCTAATCAAACTTTATTGCTTGTAAACGATGATTTTTTGCTTTTGATAGAAGATCTGCTTGATGCGATTGAGGCAATGGAAAAATCCGGTAAAGAGGTGATTCTTATTAAAGCAAATCCATTAAATTTATACTTATGAATACTAAACCTGCCGAAAGTATTTTTGCTGTGATTGATAGTTTTGCGATAAAAAGCAGAAATGAATTTTATCTGATAGGTGAATTGACCGAAGGTAAAATAGAATCAATGTGGTTTGTTAACATTCCTTTAAATAAATCTCTGAGTATCACCGTCAGAATTAAATCTATCGAAGATGTTGATTTTACACATGAAAAAGGCCGATACAAATTAATTATTGTTGATAGTGATTCAGAATCCACAGAATTGCTACTCGGACTCAATATTGGAAGCGAAACGGTTAACATTACCATTGATGGAGAGGACTAAAACTGCATAATGAAAAAAGCTATCCTTTTATCGGTCGTATTTCTTTCAACCACAAGAGTTATTCACTCGCAAACGATCAAATCAGATGGCGTTAAGCTGAGAGTATTGCGCCTAAACCACGTGGGATATACCTATAAATTCAATACTGAAGACAGTACAGTTATTTATTTACGATATCTCGGCAAAATTAACACCGCTAAAGGCAAAACCTATAAAATATTAACTTCCATTTGGAGATGGGGCTTATCTCTTCATCGCGCAACCAACAGGATTTTAGTATACACGGCTAATAATCGATATGTTGGTGAATATTATTTAACAGTAACCTCTGACTTACCAGAATACGTTAAAAATAACAAATTGGTTTTTAATAACAAAGCACCTGATTGTGATCCACAATTAACCACGTATCTGGACTTTAGTAATGGAATACCACAGCAATTTTTTCGCAAATGCAAAGGTGATAGCGGAGATATTTATACTTTTTCTACAGACTAATTCCCATAAACAAAAAACCGTAAGCAAACATACGTTCAACTTACGTCAGTGATTTGTAGAGCCGACAGGAACTTCTCACCCCTGCCAATGCACCATATCATAAGGATAATTAGGATGATCGGCATAGCCTACATCATCAAGGCTCATGATTTTGGTTACGGCTCCGGCTTCCCAGCACCAGTAGCCTTTGTATGAACGTTCCTTTTTATGATTTTCATACCATGGATCGTCTTTGTGCAGGCGGTACCATTTGTCAAGATAAAGTTTCATTTCGCGCTCGGCATCGGCTTTAGGCATTTTGGTGAGATCATAAATATCGCGGTAAGCTTCGGAAATAAGCGTATCAGGTTGTTCGCCGCTTCCGGGCTTTTTGGCGTTTATGATATACCAAAGTAATGCGTCGGGCGTCCACAATTCATAACTCGATCCTGTGTCCGATTGCTTTACGTAGTTTATAACCGGATCAAAAATATTTTCGGGTGCGTTAAGCAGATAGCCCAGCGCTACCATGTCTATCATATCGGCATAAAATGCGTCCGGGTCCCAACCTTCTCCATAATAAGTAGCAGCCTGGATATATTCGTCGTAACACTGGCTGATGTTATTACCGATAGAATAGTTGATATAAACCAGGTCGAGGTGCTCGGCTGCCAAAAACCAGTTATTTACCGGCTTGAATTTTCCTTCTTTTTTCAGCACTTCGTTTTGTTCCTGGTACATCTGTATCGTTTTCCGCTTTTTCTCTATCATCATTTTGAAAAAAGCGGCGTCCTTGTATTCGGCCCTTGTTTTAGTTGCAGAGGTGGTTGTTTCCCCACCTCCAAATAGCTTATCAAAAAATCCCATTATAAGTTTCTTTTAAATTCTGTTAAAACCATCCTGCTATTGCTTTGCCCAGCCCGCTGCCGGCAATACCGCCAATAACCCCGCCTACAACGCCACCTACAACCGTACCTATGCCGGGACAAATGGCTGTACCTATCATGGCGCCAATTTCGGCACCGGCTATCCCTCCGGCTAAACCACCCGCCGCACTGCCAACGGCTGCTTTTGTCTTCGTGCCAAAACCACCCTCTTCTTCATACGCCGAATAAATACTAATTGCATCGAGCGCAATCCCCACTACGATGAGTCCCCGGCCCGCAACTTTGCCAGCTACACTGAGCGCCGGTGAACGTGCTATGGCCTGGCTCGCCTTAAACAAGCCGTCATTTGCGCCCTCCGCAAATTTGCTGGCGCGTACCGCCTGCGAAAAATTAGACTCCGACAACGCCGTCAGCGCCTTTGAATTTCGCATAGACGACCGCACACCATTCATAAATTCACCGGCCCTGCTGGTCTTGATTTCCAAAGCCTCGCTTTGCCCCCGGGTGGCCTTGAAACCATTATCATTGATATTTTCAGACTGCATGGAGCCGTCTGGCTTAACACGCGTTACCTCACGTTTTAAAGTACCGTTCGCGTTAGCTTGCCTGAAAGCATCTTCATCAGCCGGGTTGATGGCCTCGTTATTATCTATATGATTCCTCGTCCAGCGGCTGCTTAACTCGCGGCCGTTGGTCGTATTTTGTATCGATGCAGTGTTATACTTGCTATCGGTTACGGTATATTCACTTCCCTTACCGTAAGCGCCATCAATACCTGAAGCGGTAGGTTTATCAATGTCGATTACCGGGTGCTCGCTCCGTACATCGCGAAACCCTTCCTGGCGATGATAAACGTTGTCCTTCATTTCGCCATAGTTACCGGAGCGCCTGAAATCGCTTGCACTGTTACTCCGCACCAGGCTTAGCTTGCCGTTCTCCACATCATAAATGGTACCACGTTGTAATATATCGAGCGTGTTGGTGTACGATCCATAATTAAATGTTCCGGCACCAGCACCTGTAACCAGCGAGCCAGCTGTGCTCATGCCGCTCGGCGCGTTAAAGTCAACACTAATTTTGCCGCCTTGTTTGCAAAGCAGGTTAGCATCTTCAAATAATAATTTGTAACCGTTAACCTTTACGCCTTTGTTGGTCTTGTCCCAGTAAATCGGGTCGAATTTGCAGGCGCCGCCGGTCGCCGAGCATCTGCCCATAGGCAAAATGTTTTCGCCAGGTACCATATCGGCCTCGCTGGCCAGGAACTCACCATAAATCTTGGTGTTGTTATGATGCGTTACCTTTAACCGCACAGGAGCCGACCCTTTATCACATTTAAGACAGCTATTATTTGGAATATATTTTTTTGCCATCGGATGTTATACTTTTATTAGCACTAAACCTTCAGCCTCATACATGCAGCACATTGTTGCCTAACTTGCCACTTCCGCCTACGTGTTCCTGTGGAAGCTCGTGTTGCTCGATCCGCCTGCACTGGTGCGCCGTTACCACAGTGTAGAACGAAGGCACGTGTATTTGCAAAAACAAGTCGGCTTCGTGCAGTACATTGTTCTCAAATTTGTAGATCTCCTCCATCTCGGTCTGCAGGTCAACCTTCAGGTTGTAGGTGTTTGTGAGGTCTTTCAGCATCCGCACCAAAACGGGCCGGTCAAATCTGTCTTCATCAACTTCGGCCTCATTGCTTATCGTTACTGTATTGCCTTGTTGTTCGGTATGGGTGTAGGTCACCAGCGGCAGATCAATCGTGCCGAAAAAATCCTTTAACACCAGCGATGAGCTTTCGTTTACTTCCCGTTCCCGATAAAAAGGCTGAAAAAAGCAACGGAAATGGCTGTACCCCATAAACGATTGCAGAAGCCGCTTAGGGTCCTGCAGCAACTTATCTGTTTCGGCAAGCATCACCTCAATACCATCGTGCTGACGATATTTTCTGGCGATCTTCTGGCGAAAGTCCTGCCGCCAGCGGCCGGCTATAATGTTAAAATTATTAATACCGATGAATTTCCCTTTCAGATCAGTAATGATCTGCACCGGCGACTGGAACCATTCCATATCAGCCGCCCATTCATGAATCAGGGCCGAACCATCCATATTTTGATCGAGCAGGGTATATTCATAAATCCGCTGCTTGTCGTCATGACTGATGAGTTTTATTTCAACCCACCTGTCATGCACAAACTCAAGCACTTTTGTGCCGATCATGGTACGGTTAGATGAGCTGAGTTGATACCATGAACTTTGCGCTATATTTTCCGGAGTTATATTCATCATCACGATTGATTAATTTCAACATCACCCGCCACTATGTGTGCAAGGCTGCCGCCGTTCAAGTGCATTTTATCGGTCGAACTGATCTCTGCCTGCTTACTGCTCGATGACAGCTTACCCGCCGCCGCATCAAAGCTGATATCCTTAGCTGATGCCGATAGTTTGATGCTTTCCGTTTCACTGGTAAAGGCAATATCTTTTTTAGCATTTGTGGTAATGCCTTCGTTTTGCGCCGCAATAGCTATAGATTTTTTTGCCGTTACGTTGATAATGCCCTCGCCTCCGCCATCTTTAGCAGGAGATGACGTCAGGTTGATGCTGTTGCCTGCGTTGATATAAATATCCTTCGATACCAAGGTCAAGGTATTCGGCGCATGAATGGTCACTGTACCGTCGCCGTTAAGGGTTACCACGTTGCCGCTGGGGTCTTTCACATTGATGCTGCCGTTACTGTCGTCAAGTATCACAGTGTTGCCGCTGCGGGTAGTAAGGGCCTTAGTTTTGTTACTTTGATTACCGCCTACACCTGTTTTACCGCTAAACATACTGCCAATAACAACCGGCCGCGCAATATTACCTTCCTCGAATGCCACCAGCACCTGGTCGCCCACCTCGGGGATAAATACGAAGCCACGGTTTTTGCTCACTTTGTCAGAACTTCCTGCATCAGGAGCGACTACCCTTAACCACTCGGTAACATCGTTCGAGGTGCATTGCCACTTAAACTTCACCTTAATGCGGCCATGCCCATCCGGGTCAGCGTTGTCGGTTACATCAGCCAGCTGCATATCGGGATTAGGTTTTTCCGCTTCATTCACTGGGATCCGTTCAGTATCGGCGGTAACACCCTCAAAAGTATTCTGGTAATGCCCCACGCCGTCAATCTGGTGGTAAACGGCCGTAACCAGGAACTTGCCAAAATCCTGCAATTCAAAAGCCCCGGTACCCCGTACGCTCATGCTTACATTCAGTATTTTGCCAAGTCCCACCATTGGGTTATCGCCATTGCCAACAATGGTCACCAGTTCAGAAATGATCGCCTTTTGCTGGTTGTTTACAAAATCGTCTATCTCTTTTTTGTTGTTTACCCTAACCGCCAGTGGCTCGTTATAAACCTTGCTGAATACTTTATTGGATGCACTGATGGCGTGCGATAGATCGGGCGTACTGCCCGATGATCCCTGTGGCTCCGACGATAACAATTCATCCTGTTTTGGGTTGTAGGCAAACTTGTTGTGTTTTAAAGGAGCTATTTGCATGGCGTATTGCAGGCTGTGTAAATCGCGTCCGTAAATAAGGGTAACCTCATCCAGCTTATCTGGCTTGCCGAAATTCAACTTTGCGCCATCGTAATAAAACCACTCATAATACTCGGCAGAAAGGCGATTGATAAATTCAAAATCGCTTTCGCGGTACTGAATTATATAATCAATGGGCGAAGTGTTGGTTGGTTTGATATTCAGGTTCAGGTCGTTCGCAGGCGCATCCTGGGTAGCCAGCTGAATAATGTTGCTCAGGTTTTTGTTGAGGTACGATCCCAGATCCGGTCCGCGATCGATCAGTATAGTTGGACTGAAGCCGCTTACCAGTATATCGCCATGAAAACCATGACTTTGCGAAAGCTCGACCTTAGTAACAATACCGCTGAATTTATTTTCGCCGCTATCGGCAGTGCCAAATTGCACGGTGATATTTTTACCAATAAAGTCTTTCGAGTTTTCGAGCGTAACGGCGTTATACTCTTCAACCATGTCGTGGTTAAACCTGAGCTGAAAAGTATGGTGCTCATTAAAACGCTGATCAAGGTTAAAGGTAGAGAAATGGGTTATCTGGGTACCTTCAATATTGATATCTACTTTTAGTTTCTTTTCCATAATTCGGCTGTAAATCCATTAACCTTTAACAGGCCATGGGCTGTAGTAACTTATAATTTTGTATAGTCCGTTAACCCTGCCAAAAACAAACCCGTACGATGTTTCCTTGCCATTGCTTTGCGTGTACTGCTGCTGCAATTCGTACAGCTTGCTCCCCTTATCCGTACCTTTCGCTATTACCTTATAATAATTTTCGGCAGTAGCGGCATCGATTTCCGACAGATCATTTTCACTGCTTTTGGGGATAAGCCGCAATATTGCTGCACTGAAAATAGCGCCTTCATATTGCGGATACTCACTTTCGGCAACAAGTCCCTCCGCAGGATTTATCGTACTTGACTTCAAATCATTATTCGACCATTGCGGCGTTGTTTGCAGCGGAAAGTGAAGCATAGCGGCCAGCTGTTTTCTGTTTTTCTGTTGAGCAGCGGCTTTAAATTTTTTAAAAAAGGCTCTGAATTTCTGTTCATCAGTTGATGTTAGGGCAGGAGCGGAGGGTTTACTTTTTGCCTTTCCCGGAGAATCTATTTTGCGGGCACCTGGTGTATTGCCACTGCAGCCGCTTGTTGTAGCGGCAAAGCCTGTTACAAGCAGGAGCAAAATGATATACCTGGTTATCTTATACATCGGTTTAGTTTCTCGGTATACTGATCAGCGCGCGGTCTTCCATTCTTTTCAGGATAACTGCGGCACCCATTTGCTGCGATACGGCATCGGCATTAAAAACACCATCTTTTACATATTTACCTTTGGTGTACTGGTTCGAAAAGCTCCAGAGGTAGGGGGAGTTGATTCCTCTTTTGCTGTAACCAAAACCATTGTAGCCTTCCAGTTTTTGAAGTATGAATGGTAGGCTCCAGTTGGTAACCTTATCATACTTCATCAGTTTCAAAGCATCAACGGCGCTTTCTTCAAAAGTGAAGGGCGGGCCGTGGCCTACTTTTGGCCTGTTGGCAGGTACTTGCACGGTGTAGCCCGTTAAAGGATCGCCATTGTGAAGATGCTTGTTAAAGCTGAATGAGCACTCCATGTAATGCACACACGCAATAAAATACCAGGGTATTCCCGCACCGCCGCCAAGCAGGTTCGTGAACGAAAAAGCATCACCGTTTTGCAGGCGGCTGCTATCGAAAAAGTTATTGCTCAAAAGTCCTGTTGTGGGCTGAGGCTGGGTAAGCAGGTTAAGTGCACTATTTCCCCGAGGGGTAAGCGTATCCGGAATGGGGTTAAGCGCCTGTAGGTTTAGCGGGCTGGTATTGTATCTGTCGTAAAAAGGAGTATAGGTTGATCCGAACAGGCTTTTGTTGCCCACCGGAAATAAATTGGTGGTGCCCAAACGTACCAGGTTCGAAATGCCCTCGTACCTCGATTTGTTGACAGTAATTTTTTCGTCGATGATCTTATCAACCGAGCCAATTTTTTCTTTGTTGATAACGCAGGTATTAAAAAGCTGTACATATTCCATAGCTGTCGGAATCGACGACTTTTTTACCTTTTTTTTAGTGGTAGGCGAGGTTGGGTGTATTATTCTTTTCTTTTTTTTCATAGGTCTATAAAAAGAGCAGGCCCGAACATCTGAAAAAAAACGGAGGAAGATGTTTGACTATCTCCTCCGTATATTTTAAAGACAGTACAATAAATGCACTGTGGCTTATTGTGGCCAGTCGTTTTCATGCTCGGCGTTGCCCATTTTGAGCTTGCGGGCCGAGATTACGAAACTTAACGACATTGGGTTATTTCCGATGATGGAAATGCCCTCGTTATATTGAATAATATATCCCTCTTCAAAAGATAATTCCTTCATTTTAGCATCCTCGTCAGATTTTTTGAAGGTGATTGTACCATTAATAGGTTTGTACTGGTTGTTCACCATCGATTCGATAACCGAAGTATCCTCAGTCGATTCAACTTCTACCTGTATCGTTCCACCGTAAACACCAGATGACGGACGGCCTTTTGCGTCAACGTCTCTGTTTAATGAAAAGCTGCACTGAAGTACATCAAACTCCTTTGATGCCAGGGTAATTCTTGCTTTGAAAGCCATGATTTAGAAAATTTAGCGTGAAAAATTTGGTTACTGCGCCATCGGGCACAAAACGTTAACAAAAAACCGGTTTAGTTGGTTTTACCCGGCCAATCGTTCACATGCTCGGCATTACCCAGTTTTAACTTGCGGGCCGAGATCACAAACTTAAGGCTCATCGGGGCCGAACCTGTGATGTCGATTCCCTCAGAATACTTCACGATGTAGCCATCTTCAAAAGACACTTCTTTCATTTTAGCGTCTTCATCAGATTTCTTGATCAGCAAAGTGCCTGCAATTGGTTTGTACTGGTTGTTAACCATTGATTCGATGATCGAGGTGTCTTCTGTCGACTCTATCTCGATATCGATTGTACCGCCGTAAATACCTGAGGACGGGCGTCCTTTTGAGTCTACATCGCGGTTAAGTGCATAGGAGCAAGTGAGCACATCGTAGTCCTTGCCCGAAAAATTTAATCTTGCTTTGAAAGCCATAACGATAAATTTTAAAGGTTAATAAATTAATGTAGTACATGCTTTGCGCATTACATCAATAACTACAATGCAATTAAATTATTGTTTTGTAAAAATTTTAATTTTTTGCTAAATTAATTTTAACCCAAAAGAATATAATTTTTGAAGCCATTTTTTGCTGTACTCGTTGTCGAGGGCGTACAGATGGCCAATGGTGCTGGTATGCACGGGTTTGATATTTCGTTTTTCGAGTACCGTTTTTTTGATGGCCAGGTAGGTGGGGCGGTTATTAATTTGCCAGTCCTGCCAGGCGGCTTCATCCAAAATGGATACTATCCGTGCGGTCCGCCCGCCAAAGTTGTGAACCAAGCCGTTTGCCCCGGTCACAAAAACCTGATCGGGCATAAAAATCCGGTCAAAAAAACCTTTGATCTTCGAGTTGATCGAATCTTTATACACCGGGCAAAATATCACCAGGTGCGATGCCCATTTTATCGCATTAATGGCCTGCACCAAATCGGGTTCGGGCTCATTATTGCTTAACGTAAATTGTTTGTTAGGGTTAAACTTAAGATCAGCAATGGTCAGCTCCTTTATTACCGCATCCGAAGCATGCGCGCCATCTTTATAGGCGTTGATCAATGCCGCGGTCGTTTCAGTTTTATCTATATCTGCATTAACGATCAATAATTGCCTCATCAATGCAAACATAAACAGTATTTAACAATAAATAAAGCTACGCTTATACTTAAATTAACCTGAAAGCCCCGCACCAGACAACAATAATATCGTGCGGGGTTGATATGTTTTACTGCTGTTTATATTCGCTGTTCCAGGTTGGGCTGGCATCTTCGCCTTTTTGCCCGTCAAGCTTCACAACGAAGCTTTTAGCCGGGAAATAAGGTGTGATGTTAATATCAAGATGGATACGGTCTTTCTGCTGGTCATCACGCTCAAATCGCACTATTTTAAAGCGCTCGATAAGCCTGTCCGGCCCCTGGATGTTGTCTAAAAACTTCACTATTTGCGCGCGCAGATCCTGCTCGGTTTTCGAGGTCCAGTTTTCAAAGGCGCGGCGGTTCAAAAAGTCGAACAATACTTTGGTGATATAATCGAAGACACGCACCACCGAATAGGTTTGCAGGCCGATGTTATCGCCATTAAACAGTGTTTTGGCAGAGAACGCCATTACCTTGCCGTATTCATTAACCATTGGTACCAGGCCAATGCGTTCCAGATGCGAGATCTCGCTCTTTTTAAGGTCGAAGCGCACGCCATCCACCTCATTAACCGCACCATGTTTTTTACCCGCTGTAACTTGCGACATCAGCGTGTAATACATTTTACCCGCCAACGCTGCCGAGCCGGGGATATACAGATCGTCTTCTTCACCGGCTTCGGCCACTTTGCCGCGGCCCACCAGCCAGTTACAGGTCATGATGGTGTTCGATTTAAAGGAGTCGCCGCCGGTTAAATTAGCCGATGTAAACAGGTCTATCACGTCATCCGGTTGTTCCAAGTCGGCAAAATCGGTTACCAGCATCACTTTATTATCGTATGCTATCTTCGACCAGCGTTCAACCACTTTGTTCGAACCAAGATAACCCGGCAAAACCAGTATCGAATAATTCTGACGAAGATCGAGCCTGTCGTAATTCTGTTTCAGCTCATTTGCGGCGTATTCAATAAACCGCGGATTGTCAAGCTCCTTCAACTGATCGATAGTGGCATTCATCAATACCACATTTTTCAGCTTATCCTGCTCTGTGTTTTTATAGAACAAATGCACCGTGCGGTAAGCCTGTTCCAGCTCGCGGGTGCTTTCCAGTACATTGAGTAAGTTTTTGTTGAGGTTCTCTTCAATACGCTGTAGTTTTTCGGCGCTTTTTTCAATCGTATCGCTAACAGATTGGCCGCTTTCTAACGCTTCTATCCACTGGTTAAGTTTTAACTTCAGTTCTTCCCGTTCGCCTTTCTTTTCATCGTCGGTTAAGAAGATCTGTTTGCGTGCCTTGCGCTCAGGGTTCAGGTTTTGAAGGCCATCGATGGTAGCTTCCAGTAGATCAAACCCGCCAACTTTGGAGAGTTTATCTAAATTGGTCGACAAAGCCGCCGCGTTGCTTTTTTCTTTTATTTTGAGAGCCTGCTCTGCCGGATTTTCATTCAGCATTTGCTCGTTTGGTGTTGCCATGATCGTGTTGTTATATGTTTAGGAATAGCTAATTATTGGTCAAGCTCGGTTACGATATTTTTCAACGCCTCAATAAAAGCCTGCTTGGTTTCGGCATTATCAATGGTTGATTTGAGGGTTTTGTTGGTCTTCAGTTGCTTCATAATGTTAAGATACATCTCGCGCTGAATGTTCAGCTTATGCAAGTATTTGCTTTGCTGCACCAGATTTTTGGGCGCAAAATCGCCAAGATGATTAAAATGCAAAGTTTCGGTAACGTTGGAGCCATTCTCTCTTTCAAGCTCAACGCTTACCTTGGGCTTGTAATGCGCAAAAACCTCTTCAACATTTTTAAGTCCCTCAACTTTTTCAGGTCGCAGCGGCTCATTATCAGTTAGTTTTTGAATAAACAAAGTCTTATTGGGAGCTATCTCGCCAAATGCTTCCGAAGCGTCAACCTTTACTTCGTTTCCCCCTATTTCGTAGTTAAACATAGCTTTAGTTAATAAAATGATAAGTATGAAAGTTTATGTTATAATGCAATAACCATAAAATTGTTTTTAACAGTTTGTATTTCAGTTAAATTAATTAATCATCTCAGATCAATTAGTTAACTTATGTTCCATAATAATTCGCCATCGTCACTTTTTTTATGTATGGCGATAGTTTGTCCCTTTTTTAACTCGCCCGAAATGATGTAGCGCGATATCGGCCGGCGTAACTTGTTGCGTATCACTGCCGATAGCTGCCTCGCACCATATTGCGGCGTGAAACCGCTCAAGGCCAGCATATTTTTTGCTTCGTCGCTGAGTTGCATGGTTATGCCCATTTTGTCGAGTGCCTGGACGAGGCTTTTGAGTTGGATATCAAAAATGCGTACTACATTGTCTTCATGTATAGGTGCAAACGGTACAATTTCCGATAGCCGCGCCAAAAATTCAGGCCTGAACTTATTGGCCATCACCTCTATTAATTGGTTCGAGGTTGGCATATTCCCCTGGTTAATCTGCGCGGCCACCCACTCGCTGCCTATATTGGAGGTGAACAGGATGAGCGCGTTTGAAAAATCGCCTTCTTTACCCAATCTGTCGTGGATGTGGCCTTCGTCCATGATCTGTAAAAAGATATCGAACACCGATGGATGCGCCTTTTCAATTTCGTCAAACAATACTACCGAGTAGGGCTGCTGTCTTATTTTATTTACCAGCAACCCGCCTTCCTCGTAACCGACATAACCCGGCGGCGCACCATATAGCAGCGCTGCCGAATGCTCCTCTTTAAACTCCGACATATCGAAGCGAATCATCGCTTTCTCATCGTTAAATAAAAACTCGGCTATTGATTTGGCCAGTTCGGTTTTACCGGTACCTGTTGGGCCGAGCAAAAAGAATGAACCAATAGGCTGGCCTTTTTTGTTCAATCCGCTGCGCGATTCGAGGATTGCGTCTGATACCGCCTTCAACGCCTGATCCTGTCCCACAACCCGCTTTTTCAGGAAACCCTCCATGCCTAACAGTCGTTCCTTTTCTTGTGCCTGGATCTTGCCTAACGGGATCCCGGTTTTGTAGGAGATAATAGCGGCAACGTCATGCTTGTCAACCACCTCAGTTTTATTCTGCGCGAGTTCTTCCAGTTGGGTTAAGTTGCGGTCGAAATAAGCAATGTATTCGTCGGGTGTTTCAAAAGTATCCACTTGGGTTTCATCTTCCAGTTTGCCCAATAACACAGCGCTTATTTTATTACGATAAAGGGTATACAGCCATTTGTACGCTGCCAGCAGATCAGTATCGTCGTCCAGTGTTTTCAGCTCATCCAGTTCGGCGCGAAGTTCGGCGAGGGCCGCGTCCGTAGTATCGTTCATTAAGCGTATGGCAGCCATGGTGCGGTCAAGCAAATCGAAGGCTGAGTCGGGCAGGCGACGGTCTTTCATATACCGTTGCGCCAGCCTCACACATTCTTCAGCTGTATTGTCACCTATCTTTAAGTTGTGATGCTGTTCATATTGCGGCACCAGTTTTTTAAGCATTTTTACAGCGGCAGGCGTATCAGGTTCGTTTACCTGTAACACTTCAAACCGGCGGCTGAATGCCTGTTCCGGTTCAATCACTTTGCGATATTCATCTACAGTAGTTGCGCCGATCACCGTGATTTCGCCTCTGGCCAGTTCCGGTTTCAGCAGGTTGCCAACACCGCCGCCTATCGGTCCTTTATTGTCCAACAGCGTATGGATCTCATCGATAAACAGGATGGCTTTTTCGAACTGCTTTATTTCGCGGAGGATATTTTTCAGCCGGTCTTCAATTTCTCCTTTATAGGATGCACCTGCAATCAACGAACCCAAATCAAGCTCAAAAAGCTGAACATTTTTTAACGATGCGGGAACCTGTCCGTTCACAATATTCAGGGCAAATCCATCAACCAGCGCTGTTTTGCCAACACCGGCATCACCCGTTATCATTACATTGGGTTTGGTGCGGCGGCTCAAGATCTCCATTACCATGCGGGTTTCGCGCTCGCGACCGATAATAGGATCTATCTTATCTTGCCTGGCCAAACTTATACGGTCTGTGCAGTATTTAAGCAGCGCCGTTGTTTGTTTGGGTGCATCGCTGTTGCTCTTAGATTCTGACGGATTTATCGCGTGACCAACATCTTCATTGCTTAGGTAAATATCCAATAGTTCGCGTTCCTTTACTGGAAACGACTTTAGCTGACCAGCATCAAAACCGATATTCGGTTTTATAAGCGCTATAAATACGCTCACGGGTGTAATCAGATCCTGCCCCAGCTTTATGCGCACGTTATCGGCTTCTTCAAATACCTGTTTTATCTGGGTGTTACCGAGCATTTCATCGGGTACGGTTAAAGCGGCGGTATAATCTTCCATGCGTACCTCGGCCCAATCGCTGATGTAGGCAATATCTTTCCCAATAGCCTGCAATTGGTTGCGTAGCCCAACCTCCTGGTGCATCAGCCCTTTTAGCAGATGTGCTGGTCCAAATTCCTTATGATGGTATTCTTTGGCTAATGATTGCGCCACCCGCACCGCCGTTTTCGCCGACTCGCTTAAATTAACTATGTTCATAGGTTATTGCAGGTTAGCCTGGGTTATATAATAATAGGTTTTGCCGTTTGATGTAAAATGCTGATTGGTAATAGCAGCCCGCTTAATCACATCGCTGCAATGAATCAGGTAGCGGATATACGCCTCAAACTGCGCCTGCGGCATATCATCAGTATGCCTGATATCTTTTACCTTTTTGGCATAAAAATCTTTTTTGCCGGGCAGGGGCAGGCTGGTAACCCGCTCAAAATAATCGGCCAAAGTCATATCTTTAACATCACCTCCAGACACGTTTAGCTTCAGCCGTTTGGTAGCAATATTTATATAGTTGTCAACCAGTTTCGAGCGATAATCAGATGCATCCTGCTGCAGGTTTTCGCCGATCATCAGCGACAACAGATCTGTCAATTGCTTATAATCCTGCTCATTCAATATCAGCAGGTATTGCAGTTGACCCTTGCTATCAGCAACCAAACTCTTAGGCGCTTCGGCGCTGAGGTAATATTTAAAGGCATTATGCGGCATGTTGTTTCCCAAATCGGTAGAGGGTTGCGCCTGCTGTTGCATAACCAATGGCTGAACATACCTGTTTTCGCGGCCGGTAAGCCTGAAGGCGCTGTCGAGCGTATGGATCTGGCTGTGGATATCGTAGTTGGTTTCTCGCATCAGCCGTTCTACAGCAAGGCTCATAGCCATGTTTGATTTTACTACTTTTTTTGGTGGAAATACCACCGCACCCTGGATCAGACTTTTTTTAGGATAATCGAGATAAAAGGAAACGGAATCGGACAGCGAGGTATTAAATTGCTGTACGTTGGTGAGTCCCTCGCCGTTAACCATGCGTTGTTTCTTATAATCGGCCAGCTTCACCGCCGATTGCGATACAATTTGCCTGGCCTGGATCACGAAATCATTGTAAAGCGGATTATAATCGCTGAATACCTGGATAGCCAGTAAACGCGCATTGGCGGTCGCTATCTGGTTAACTATGGAGCTAACACCTTCCGAGTTATGATCCATAGCGCCGGTAGCACCGATCAGAATAATGAGGTTGGTTTCGTCGGGATGATTGCCGAACAAGCCTATCCCTGTACGGATGCCATCGAAAACAGGCTGAGCGGTGATCACGCCTGAACAATTACCTGTCGTGGTGGCCTGCGATTCGAGGTATTTTACGAGGTTGCGATAATCGGCGCTGAGTGGTGCTGACTGTACGCCCCCGGTTTGGCAACCTGCGCCGCTACGGTAAACCACAGCCCCGTATTTAATCTGATTGCCTCTGCTATGCGCTTCGAAAAGGTCTTCGAATGATTGGATGGTACTTGTGATACCCGAAAAATAATTTCGCATAGGGCTACCACCGTCAACCACGAATACAACATTAATGTGGTGAACGTTATTGCGTATTTTGAGGTAGTCGGTATAGGCCAAATGACCGCCTTTAATGTTAAGTACGGTATTGTGGCTTTTGTTATAAACATCGGTCGCGAAGCCAAGGTTGAGATTGCCCGAAACAGCCGAGGTTACCGGCATGCTTAATAACAGAGGTGCATCGTCGGCTAATAATGGGTCAAAAGCGAAGTAGCCGGTACCACTTTCATTTTTAGCTTTTAATGAATGATTGATGTAATTGGCAATTGAATCATTAACAGCAGGCTGATTTTCTTTTGCCGACCCAATATACAGCCGGTCGCCCCAGCTGTGTACTGCATCAGCAGCTATCCAGCCATAAACACTTCCCGCAGCGTTATCGGCAATCAATTGCGGATCGGAACCCACTAAAACCTTTTTGCCGTCGTCAGATTTTTTGTACACATAAACCACGTTATGCAACGCCACTTTGGTCTTTTTCTGGCTTTGATCAGGACCGGCAAATATGTATGCTGAATCGGTTTTGTCGTAATAGTAATCTGGCAAACTGAGCGGACCTGCGCCGCTTATAACGGCGATGTATTTTTCTGCGTAGCCATTTTTGCTGGTAAAGGCCGATTGCCAGGGCAGCACCTTCGAAATACTGATCCAACCGTAGCTTTGCGAGCTTTTTTTATTGGTAAGTGTTTTACCCTGCACCATGCCCGCCTGATACTTAATAAGCTTTAAAAAACCGTTTTTTTGCTCACTTACATAAAAGGGTTCCATAAAACTTATCTTTTTCATTACCAGCGTTCCGCCAGGCGATGTGTAAGTGTAGTTTTCAGCCCGGTCAGAAAATACGATCCATGGGAGAGAGGTGCGGTCGTCGGTGTTATAAATACTGGTGTGTTCGTCGGGCTTTTCAAAAGCTTTAGGCAGCGTTAACACCTTTTTACCGAGCGATACCGGCGATTGTGCTCCGGCCGTGATTGCCAGGCAGGCTAAAAAAATAGTGCTTAATATGTTTTTCATGTTGGTAGATGCAAATAGGTTTTTCAATGTTATCTGACTTTCTTTTCGGCAGCAGTAGTTGTATGCTGCTTTACTGAAAGCATGCTCGAACAGTTTGATTTTGGCTTCAGTGTAACCTGGGCTTCATCAATACTCACGCCGCCGCCAAAAGTTAAGCGCATGCAGTACGAATAAAAATCAGTTCGTTTGTTCTCGTTGCCGTCTTCAAGATTTACGGTGATCTTTTCATCCCCGCAGAAATACCGCCTCACGAGATAATAATAATGACGGTTAAAATCGGCGCCGTTGGCTATGGCCTGCAGATGCGCCCTGATATCGTCAATCACACGCCGTTCGCTTTCGCCGGGATTGACCACCTGGTTCACAAATGTTGAGTCGGGGTTTGAGATCTTCATGCGGTGATAAACCGGACGCCTGTTTTTATCAGTGGTCAGCTTTATGAAATAGGTGCCGGGATTGTGGAAGGTGTATAAAGCTGTCGGGCCTTTAATATCCACCCTTCCAGTTTCCCCAAACGACCATTCATAAATTCGCGCGTTGCCCTGTGCTTCAAGTCGAATCTGTTCATTCACAATACCCTGCGTCGGGCCGTTAATGGTAACGAGGGTATCTGCTGCAAGTGTTGGAACGGAGTCTTTAACGGCGACCGGAAATTGCTGTGTTAAATTCCCATCGACGGTAAGCCTTATAATATAATCGCCCGATTTTTTAAACAGGTAGTTGCCGTTTTGTTTGGTCGATTTATCGCCATTGCCAAACTCCCATAGCCAGCTTTTAGCGTTGGCGGTATTATCAGAGTAAACAAGATGTTCGTTCAGGGCTATTTCATCCTTCAGGATGCGTGCAGTGATCACTCTTTTTTCAAACAGCGAGCTCCGCAACAGGAAAATAATAACGGCAATAGCAACCACACCTATCAAAATATATAAAAGGGTGTATGTGTTCCGGTTGGTATCTACGGGCCTGCCCCCGCTGTAGTCGTCTTTCATTGTTCAGTTTTATAGATGTGTTAAAGTAAAGTATCCTGATGCCTAACGTGCCATGCTCATGTTTTGCTGTATTTGCCGCTGCGCCATGTGACAGTCATCAACCGAGCCTTTTATGTTCTTGATATCGTTATAATTGCCCGCGAGTTCGCGCTTATCGTAGAACAATATCTGAAGCAGTTTTGAAGCATGAATAAAACATTTGTACCGCGCATCGTAGGGCCGCCTGTTGTAATATGACTTCACAGCGCCTATCGATCCGCTAATGTCGCTTTCCAAAAAAACGGCCCGCACATTGGGGTTAAACTTTACTATTTTACTGTAAGTAGTATCAACCGTTGGCAAGGCTTCGGTAACAAGATCTTCAAATTGCTCTTCTTCGTTTACCTTTTTGGCAAACTCCTTTTTCGATATATAGCCCTCGTTGCCATAATTATAAAATATGGCCACACACAATATCACCGATGCCACTAAAAAAATCCCCATGAAAAAAAGGAATTTTTCTCTCCGTTCTTTTAAACTGAATTTTAACATACAACTTATTAATGAGGATAGTGATGGTTTAACTCGTTGATGGCTGTTTTATTTACCCGGCTGCACGCATCCAATTGTGAACGCAAGCTTTCGATCTGGTAACGCGTAGTAAAAAGCGAATCTTTAACAGTAGCGATAGTTTCAATATCATCGCTCAACTTTTTATATAGCTCGAAGCTTTTAAGCGGGTAGGGGTTGCTTTGCAGTCGCTCCTGGATGTGCTGATTGCTCTCCTGGATGTCATTAAGCAATTGACTTTGGTTGCCCAGTTCCTGCGAGTTTATCTGTGCATACTGCGATAGCTGCTGCATGCGCAGCAGGATAAGTTCGAAGCTGTTATTGATATCAGTACGAAGCGCTATTAACTGATCTGTTTTTCTAACCCGGGCATTCAATAAATCCAGTTCGCGGCCTGCGGTGGCAAAAAAGAAATAGACGATAAGTATGGCAAAACCCAGTAATGTAATGAGATACATAATGAATTTGCGGTAGGCCCGGTTTAGGTCGGTATTGTTTACAGGTTTCATCTAATGTAGTCTCGGTTCGGTCTGTTCGCGGCAAAAAATGCTGCATTATATACTATTCGGTGTTTGTTATTAATTAACCATTAGTGTAATAATTATCAAAAAATCAATACTTTACACATTATTTGTAACCAATAAAACATATCTACAACTATTTTTGAAAATAAATGTTTATAAAAAGTTGAAATTTAATATTGACGCACAACCTCATAATATCACCTATGCTGAACCCGCTATATTCAAAGCCGCTGCGTTTTGCCCACATTAATAACGGTCAGGACCTTGATAAACAAGACCTTGGCCTGTCAATATCACAGTATATCGAACTCATTATTTTTACCCGTTTTGGAGAACACCGCTACAACCCGGAATTTGGCTGCGAGATCTGGGATATGGATTTTGAGTTGATTATGAGCGAGACCATTTGGGAAGAAAAGCTGAGACAATCGCTGTTACGCTCTATCGCCAAATTTGAAAATAGGATCTATGATGTTGATATTAACGTAAATATTACCGAGATCAATAAATTTTACCCACTGCGTAACGTGAGCGAGATAAAAAAGAAAGTGGATATCATCATCAAAGGAAAATTGAACAAAACCGGCGAAACATATTCCTTCGGAACTGCTTTATACCTAAGCCCGCTGTCAGCATAAACCTATGAGTACTTTATTTTATAATTCAAAAGAAGAGATCAGGAACCGCATGTTAAAGAATGCCACCGAATTTTGGGGTATTCAAAATGTAAACGACGTTGACCCGCTGGTAAAGCTTTTGGTTGAGGCACTGAGTACCGAGCTGTTCAACTTAAATAACGATGTTAAAAATCTTGAGTACCGCATCCTGAATAAGATATCACGCATCCTGGCGTCCGATTATTTAACTGCTCCGCTGCCTGCTCACGCTGTATTGAAGGGAAAACCTGTCGAGGCTTCAGAGACGTTGAGCATAAGCAATCACTTTTATTTCCGCAAACAATTAGCGGCAGAGGTTGGCAAAACGAACCCTGAGCAACTGGACATTTATTTTACCCCGGTTGGCGCAAGTACTGTATTTAATGCCGAAATAAAATATACCTTTAACGGTGCGCAGTTGCAAGAGCACACCGAGAACGGGCAAAAAAGCATCCTGTTAGACGCACAGTCCGGCGTATTTGGCGAACCGAACACGCTTTGGATAGGGATAGAAACCGCCGCGCCATTGAACACCTTCGAGAATGCCGGCATCTACTTTGACTGGCCTGCTTATACCAGCAATACCGATTTTTATAGCCTGTTGCAGGTAACCAAATTTTATCTCAACGGCTCGCTGCTTGATAGTAAACCCGGCCTTATTTATGCCGATGAACATGCCAATGATGAAAAGCCTGTTTTTTATGATCAGCATATCATCAACCTTATCACGCGTGATATCAAGACCTATTACAACAATCGCTTTATATCCCTGACTGACGAAAGGCTAAGCAACATTGCCGCCTTCAAAACAAATTATCCGGCGGAACTGCTGCCGTTTTTTAACGAACAGGAGCTGAAGGCGTTAAAGCCCTGTCTATGGTTAAAGATCGTATTCCCGGCCGCCATCCCGGCAAATGCCATCGACGAACTGCAGTTGCATTTAAATTGTTTCCCGGTGATCAGCAGGCGCTTGCATCAGCAAAAATTCAGGATAAAGGAAATCAGTGATATTATCCCCATCAAGCCGGGCGCTTACGATCACTTCCTTTCAATCCATGAACTGCTCGACGATAATGGCGTTCAGTATAATGAGATTCCGTATAGCCAGGCCGGTGTTAATTACGAAGGGAGCTATTCTATCAGGAACGGCGGCGCCGAACGTTTCGATTCACGTAACGCCCGGCAAACCATCGAATATCTTTTCGAACTGCTGCGCGACGAAAAAGCGGCTTTTGCGGCATACGGCAGCGATTTCCTTACTACGGCGTTAAAAACGCTGGAGCAAAACATTTCGGTCATCGAAAAAAAATCCAAAACCTCAAAAGATAACCATGAGCTGGTGAACTACCTGGTGTTGAAACCGGCAAGCAAAGCGGCCATGCTGTACCTCAGCTTTTGGACAACCCTTGCCGATAATGCCAACCATATTCGTAAGGGATCGAGATTGCAACAGGCAGAAGCTATTAAACTGAGGCCAGACAGTTTAAGGCTGCTTACCACAACTACCGGCGGCAGGAGCGGACTCGGCGCTGCCGAACGTATCCAGGCCTACAAGTACGGTCTTACCACCCAAGATCGCATAGTTACCCTTGCCGATTTAACCAGCTTTTGCAAATATGAACTCGGCGTGAAAATGAAAGGCATCCGCGTAGGCAAGGGAGTAAGTATATCTTCAAATCCCAAGGAAGGCTTTATTAAAACAACTGACATCTATGTAACTCCTGCCGACAACGAGCTTTCGGCACAGGAATGGAACACGCTGCTCGACCTGTTAAAATCAAAACTGCAAAGTCGCAGCGTGATGGATGTGAACTATCGCGTATTTACAGAATAGCTTTTCAGTTGCCGAGGTAAGTGGTGTAACCCAAAGTGGCATTTGCACCAGCGCCGCCAATAACCAGTTTTTGTGAAGCGGGATCAGCCACCAGGTTAAATTGTGTGCCGGTGCCCAACGGTATAAAGTATGATAATAATACGTCGATAGCTTTTGCGGCTGCTGTACCGGGTAAAAACCCAAGCATTCGGGTGGCGCTTACCGGGCCTATGTTCATTATCAATTTTTGTTCGGCCTCATTAACCTGGCCCGCAATAAAGTCAACGCCTAAGGAGCCTGCACCAAGCGCTGTCGCTCCGCTTGCTGTAGCACTGTTCGATTGCTTCTGATATACGGTTTTGTAGTGCAACGATACCGGCACATCAAACATCATGTTAATAATGCTGGCAACAAAATTAATATTATTGCGATGCTCATGTATCACCGGTAAAACGTGTATTAAAATAAGCATCTGCTTTTTGGTGAAACATTCAAACTCCTGCCATTCCTTTAAAAAGATATTGATCAGCTCGTCGTACTCATTCTTTTTGTCGAGGCGATTCTCATAGAGTTCAACCAACGTTCTAAAATAATTGACTTCGGCCTCAAAGGGAGCAAAAAAGCGGCGGGTTTGTTTTTCTTCCTCCCGGCGGGCTTTAATATCCTTGATCATCTCCTCCTCAGTGATCATCACACTCGAAGCCGGCGGCCGGTGAAACAGCCCCTCGGGCAGCATATCATAAAAGCCATCACGGTTAACCGAAATAGTGGTTGTCGATTTTCTGCCCTCATTTTTTTTATCGACAGTTATACCCGCTATTTCTTTGTCATAAGCACGTTTTTTAGGCCCTTTTGGCAGTATAATAACATCGGTAAGGCTAACCGTTTCATTCTCAATAATTTCGGCTGCTATAACCGCAGCCTTAAAGTCGGTATCGATTTGGTTGGGCTTTTTTATCCTCATTTGTTGCCTAAATAATTCGTTCTATCCAAAACAATAACCAATATTATCGGTAATTGATTATACGAAATTGAAATTTATCTAAGATAGTTGCTCCGGCTTACATATTTAACGCCATGAACCTTAAATCGTTTTTCATAAGTTACCTTATAGCCCCTATACTGTTCTTCATTGCCGCCCTTATTATGTCGGTGCTGAACAAGAAAAACAAATTTTTAAGTAACAGGCGCCTCATTATCACTTTACTTTTAACAGCTGTTATTTTAGGAGTCCCCGGCTTCCTGGGTTTTTTAGGGATGCAATTTATGCCCTGGGGTTACCTGTTTTGCCAGATGATCTATTTAGGTCTCGGCGTATTTTATACCTGGCTGGCCAGCAGGTACCATGAGGAACAATTTCTCGAAAAAAAGTGGTTCTTCATCATCGCTTCCTTAATAGCCTGCCTGCTGGGCATGTTCCTTTTCAAATTGGCGTTCAACTGGCTTAACGATATGAAGTATGGCGTTTGGGCCTCAACCAGCGTACTGATCTTTTTACTCCCGCCGGTTTTTTGGTGGGGATATATCGCGTTCTTAAGTATACCGCTCGAAATTTACAAGGTTTGGCAGTACCCCCGCGTACCCGAAGACATCAGCATGGAGCATCTGGACTTCGACAGGCTCATGGTACTCGAACTCGACCTGTATAAAAATACCGATGATCCAGAACCATTGAAGGTAAAGGCCAAGGCTCCGCCGAATATGAACTTCGGCCAATGGTTTCAGAAATTTATAGACGACTATAATCTTAAATTCCCAAAGTCAACGGTGCAATATAAGCTTAGTAACAATGAGAGTTATAAGTGGATCTTTTATATCAAGCCCTCGTTTTTTAAACAGCGTCACTTTATCGACCCTGATCTTGATATTACAGAGAATCGCATAACCGAATCGGTAACCATATTTGCCAAACGCGTGTCAGAAGTGGTAAGTGAACCCACCCGCACCGGCGATCAGGCCATTTACCTGTAAACTTTATTAATGCAAAAGTATGATTAGTCCTTTGAAACATAAACCTGTGCACTGGGTAGACGGAATGAAAATTTCGAGCGCCCATTTTGTTAATACCGATAATTTTATCAATGATATCGTGCGCGATGCTAACTCGCTGCCGCTCAACAATAATAATTTTGGCCTGCTTCCACCCGCACAGGGACAAAACTCGTCGCTGGATATCCAGATTACCGAGCGGGCCTCAGGCCAGGTACAGATTACCTTGAACCAGTGTAATGCCGTCACCGCTGAAGGTTTCAGGATTGATATTTCCCGGGGCGAACAACCCTTGACATTCAACCATTATTTTGGCCAGGAAACCGTAAACGAAGCTTCTGAAACTTATTATGTGCTGCTTACAGTAAATCCGTTTGAACGCGTACCGTCGGGCACGCCTGATCCGGACGAACAGCCTATCCGTTATCCGGATATCAGCAAACATTACAGCATTACCATTTTGCCCGCATCGCAAATGAGTAATATGGGTTCGAACTTTATGGAGGTGGGTAAGTTTGTTCGCAGCGGGAATTCGTTTCAGGCAAATACGAGTTATATCCCGCCCTGTACCGCGCTGATCAGTCACCCCGGACTGATGGCCTACTATGATAATTTAGGCACTCAGATCAATAATCTACAGATTCTTTCATTTCGTATTATCGATAAGATCACCTCTAAAGAATCGGTTTCTACCATCGGCAAAAACGTAAAGCTGCTGTGCGATAAAATGCTCGATTATATAGCGAGGATCTACTTTTCGTACAGGAATCTTGTTTATCTCCAGCCGCCTATCCAGCTGGTATCGTGTTTTTCGGAAATGGCGCATCTGTTTTTTAGTACCGTTAAAAGTATGCCCGGCGCAGAGCGTGAGGAATTGTTAAAATATTTTTACGAATGGAAAGATGTGACGCCAGGGAATTTCGAGGAACTTTTAGCCCGGCTTATCGAGATCGTTTACAATCACCACGAAATAAATGCGTCTATGACAGCCGTTGATGAATTTATGCGGGTAATCGTAGCACTATGGAATAAGCTCAGCACACTGGAATATATAGGCCAGCGCAAAGAAAACATCGTAGTTGCTGAGCAGCAGGCTATTCAAACTATACAAACCAAACGTACCTGGACGCTACTGGATTGATGTAAGGTTAATGTGCTAAAAATAATAATTTAATTGGCGATCACATCTTCGCAAGATGTTCAAAATATGAAAACCTTGATTATCAAAGCAATAAGTCGTTTTGCAGAGAGGGTGATTTCTAAAACCTACTCACCGAATTATGATCCTTTTTATTGCGAATTAGTGAATAATATAGCCATTTGACTAAAAAACAAAAGCCTACAATCGTTTGATTTGCAGGATTTTATTCTGTTTTAACATTGAACTTAGTGGAGCCGGAGGTATCCTAATCGAACTCCTTATATCACTTTTAGAGTTTTTTGATCGGCTTAATAACGGGAGATAAGTGTCAAATATTACGCCTAATAATCACCTATTTAGATAAATAATAAAGTAATCCAGGATGTAAAACTTGAAGTACTTTTTGGAAGATTTGAAGCGCTTAGCATTGATTATTTCCAGTTACCCGGAACATTCAGGTCTGCTATATTTTGAAAAAAATTCGTTGTCATTTTGATGGTATTAAGGGTTAATAAATAGGTTTATGGCGGTTTTGAACTTCGGGTCGGTATGCCTGTCTAAGTTCGACGTATTGCTGTAGCTGGCGGTTCAGGAAAATTGCCCCATAACAAAAAAATAACTGGTCGCTGAATATGGTGCTGCTGTCTCGTAACCCTTTCGCAAAATTTTTTCAAATACCTCGCGGTTTTCATCGGACAGTTCGAGCCACATATTGGCGGTTAACAACGTTTGCTTCCATTCCTGCTTGATTTGTTCTCGGTTGTCTTCGATAATCAAACACTGCGCTTCGAGAAATTCGAGGAATGCGGGTATTTCCTGAATGAATAAGGCATGTATCAGCCTGGCTTTTTGGACGTTGTTCAATATTTTGAGCGGTTGCATAATTTAAAAGTTGTTAAAGGGAGATTGCTCCCCCGTGGGGATATGGGCGTTATTGCATCCGTACCGTCATCCGCATAAGCTTAACGCTTTTATTCCCGGCTTTTCGAAGCCGCAGTTAGCGGGCCGCTTAAAGCCGGCAGGGCGATAAATTCCAGGGAATTTTCGGATTTATAGTATAATGAAGTTTGTGGTGTTTGTATCTTTGCAGATGTTGATATTTTTATCAGTTGAACACCGGCTATTAATTATATATTCGGCATCGGGGAACATGGTTTGGAAGGGCGTACAGTCTATTTTTCGTTCTTTTAAAAAACTGGATTAGTTTACCGGTGGTTAATCATTGCGTAAATTTAGACCCGGTATTTTTCGTAAAACATTTAAGAATGTGGCTTATGCGTCAACTAACAGGTGTTTCTTTTATTCTGGCGATGCTTTTAATATTAACGTCCTGCTCAAACAGGCAGTACCAGTTGCTTTTTCAGCAAAAGAAAACGCTTGCTGACAGCGCTTATCAAAGTCCCGTTGAAACAAATGCCTATCGCATCAGGCCCCAGGATATTTTACAGGTAAGAAATTTACAGGATGCAAAATATTTAATTAATACCCCGGCAAGCCCGGAGGTCCGTACTGGTATTTTAACTAATTCGAACACCGCGCCGGACGAGCGTAATTTTCAGGTTGACGATGACGGTTCTGTTATATTGCCTGCGATCGGACGGATCAAAGTCGCGGGTTACACCAGGCTTGAGGCCCAGCAACTAATCGAGGAAACTTACCGCAAGAATGTGCTTGTAAATCCCATAATTGAAGTGAAGATCGTAAATCTTAAGGTCATAGTTTATGGAGAGATAAAGAGCCCTGGCAGCCAGCCGCTATTGAAGGATCATACAACTTTGGTAGAAATGATAGGCCAGGCAGGAGGCCTTACTGAACGGTCTAACGAAACTAATGTGAAAATAATAAGAGGAACGGAAAGGCGGCCCAAAGTTATAGAAGTTGATCTTAGTAGTATAGAATCAATTAATGACCCGAAGGCAGTACTGCAAAACGGTGACATTATTTATATATCCCAAAACAAAAGGGCAGTGCGGAATGACAATTACCAGAATTTTTCATCCGGCATCTTTCAGCCCCTTTTATTATTAGTTAATACTGTTTTGGTAGTTTTTGCACTTGTACGGCGTTGATGGAAGAAACGGAAAAAGTTAAAAATAAGTTGCCGAGCCAGGAAATCGACTACTTAAAGATTGGCAAAATACTGCTGAGCCGCTGGTATTGGGTAGTGGGATCGGTTGCAGTCTGTTTGATTTGCGCAAATGTATATTTGTGGTATACACCAAAAATATACGCGACCAGTGCCACCCTGAAATTTGAAGAAAAGAAATCAGAAATATCTGATTTGATCAGTGTTCCCGGGATTAATGACCGCCCCAACATTTCAAAGATCCAAAGCGAAACTGTAGTACTGCAAAGCAACGCCCTTTTGGTGAATGCAATAAAGCACCTTGACTACCGGATTAGTTTTTATGTAGTTGGCCGGGTTTTAAACCGAACGAGCGAATTATATCCCCAAAAACCGCTGGACATTGAGCTGGTTAAATTTGACAGCCTTAATTTCTTTCATGACCTGATTACATTTAAGCCGCTTAGTGATAAAATGTTTATTTTAAACTACAAGGTTTCAGGGAAGGAAATCACCCGAAGCTGCGCTTATGACAGGCCGTTCACTGTAGGCCCAAGCGCTTTCAGTATCGCCAATCCCGGGAAACTGCCCAGGACGGCTATGTTTTTGTTTAAATTGAATTCGGCTGAAGACTTTATCGGGAGGATAAGAGGGGGCTTGCATACAACTGAAACAGCTAAGAATTCCAATATTATTTCACTCCAGGAAACGGACTCAAATCCGCTGTTTGCAGCTGATATCTTGAATGCAATAATGAAAGAATATCTGAATTATGACCGAAACCAAAGGACGAAATCCGCTTCGCAAATGATTGGATTTATTGACAAACAGCTGGATTTCCTGGCCAATGAGGTGCGCGGTTCAGAGAACTCAATTACCAAATACCAAAACAAAAAGAATATAATGGATGTCAGTTCGGCATCCACCAGGGTTTTGGCAAAAGCAACCGACCTTGAATCGCAGGCCTCGTTACTTAAAATCGATTTGCTTTCCGTAGAGCAATTGAAAGATGAAATCGTAAAGGCAGATAATAACGAATTACCAAACTTAAGCCTGGGTGCAATTGAGCACAAGCAGTTGAGCGATGCCATAGCCAGCCTTAACACTTATATTATTCAAAAGAAAGTATATTTAAAAACCTATACCCCGAACTCGCAGATCATACAGGATATAGACCAGCAAATACTTCAGCTTAAAAATAATATTATAAATAGTATCAATTCCACGCGCCAGCTGATCAACAATAAAATAAATTTCTTAAAAGGCATGATGGGACCTATAAACCGGCAAATATCCGAGTTGCCGGCAGCGGAACGGGAAATGGTGAGTCTGAAACGTGATTTTGATATTAATGATAAAGTGTATTCTTTTCTTTCAGAAAAAAAGCTGGATGCTCAAATCAGCAGCGCAGGAATATTGCCCGGCGCCACTATAATTGACCTGGCTCAGCCGAATTTCAGTCCGATATCTCCGGATGAGCACGGCGTTCAGCGGTCGGCAGAGATTTTTGGTTTCGCAATTGGCCTTGGACTTATTATACTCATCCGCGTATTTAACCCCTACATTTATGATAAAGAAACGATTGAAAGCCTTACAACTATTCCGATTATCGGTGTTATCAGAAAGTTTCCCGGCGAAATCGATGAGTACAGCACCCAGATTTTGGCAATAAGCAAACCTAAATCCGTCTTTGCTGAATCAGTTCGTTCCGTTCGGACCAACCTAAGCTTCCTGGCCTCTGAAAAAGTAAACAAGGTGATCTGTATCACATCGGAGGTGGCCGGCGAGGGGAAATCATTCGTAGCTGTTAATTTGTCAAGTACACTGTCACTTATTGATAAAAAGGTGATCCTCGTTGCCGCTGATTTAAGGCGCTCTAAGCTGCATAAAACATTTAATGTGCCTAACGATATCGGATTAAGCAGTTATTTAGCCAACCAGTGCTCAGCTGATGATATTGTCTCCCAAACAGAGCAACCCAACCTTCATTTTATCGTCTCCGGCCCTGTTCCACCCAATCCGTCCGAACTCTTACATTCCAAACGGATGTCAGATTTAATTACCGATCTCAGATCGAGGTATGATATCGTAATGATAGATACTGCACCCGTTGGTCTGGTTTCTGATTCGATACCGCTGATAAGGGCAAGTGATATTAATTTATTTGTAATAAGGTCCGCAAAGTCCAAATATTATGCGGCTACAATTCCGCAGCGCCTCGCGCAGGAATACCATTTGAATAATACAGTGATAATACTCAACGCGTTTCAGCAGGATCTGCTGCACTCACGTTACTACACGACAAAATTTACGGGTGAAAATTATGGAAACAAATATTATTACTATTCCGATTATACTGGCTACGAGAGCTCGGGTTATTATGTTGACAGCAATAAGAAGAAATGGTGGGATTTAAAAGGCTGGTTAAGAAATAAGGCCCGGTAGCGATTTATGAATGCTTTGAAAACCAAAGAGACTGCAAAATGGTTTCCCGTTTATACAAATCCCCGGGCAGAAAAAAAGGCATACGAGGCATTGCTGGGCAAAGGAATTGAAGCCTATTTGCCCCAGCACCGCCAGCTAAAGCAGTGGAGCGACAGAAAAAAATGGATCGAGGAGCCTTTTATAAAATCCTACTTGTTCGTGAGGATTAATCAGCAGGAACAGACAGAAGTATTAATGACAAAGGGATAGCGCGTTTTATATATTTTTCGGGAAAAATCGCTTCCATGCCCGACCGTAAAATCGCTGAGCTCAAGTTATTAATGGCCAGTCCATACGAATTGGAAGTCACCGCAGAGAACTTACAGCAAGGAGAAAAGATTATAATTAAAGCCGGGGCACTAAAAGGCCTTATTGGTGAAATAATTTCTTATCGCTCGCAAAAACAACTTGCTTTGCGTCTTGAAAATTTAGGTTACACCATAGTTGTTTACGTGGCATCATCATTACTGGAAAGATTTTAACAGGGGATATAAAATCCAGGCAGAAAACGAATACTTAGTATTTTACTGCGGATAGAACTATCGCTCATACTTATTAATACTTGAATAATAATTAGTTACGCCTTAGTTAGTGTGACTGACGAGGCGAAGCTATATATATGTGCAACCAATGTGCCGGATCGCGGGAATAATGTCAAATAAACTACCGGTTGAAGAAACCATTACAAAAGTAAAAGCGATGTATCGAGAAACTGATTTCAGCTGCAGGAGTTGGTGAGCAAGTGATTCTTACCGGCTTTATTGATGAATCTGAATTTGCTGATTATTTTTTACTGGCCGATTTGTTTGTATTACCCAGTAAAAAAGAAGGGTTCGGGATAGTCTTTATTGAGGCAATGGCCTACGGATTGCCTGTTATTTGCGGCAATGCCGATGGTAGTATCGATGCTATATGCAATGGTGAACTGGGCAAGGCAGTTAACGCTGATGATCCGGCAGAACTGGAGGATGCAATAACCGGTTATTTAGACGAGCCGCTTACTGCCGCTGCGCGCCGTCGTATTTAGCGCAAATGCCTTTTGCATTTTAATGAAAGTGATTATATTAAAAAATTAGAAGAATTGTTAGTGCGATGAACAGCCCGGAACAGGAAAACTGGGACGTTGAACTGACCCCGAAAAATAACGTATTTGATTTAAAAATCAGGGATGTTTGGCATTACAGGGATTTACTGGCGCTATTGGTGCGCCGTGATTTCGTGTCTTTTTACAAGCAGACCATATTGGGCTCGCTTTGGTTTTTTATTCAACCCTTTTTTACCACGATTATTTACACGCTTATATTTGGTAACCTGGCAGGCATCCCTGTTGATCATTTACCGCAACCTCTTTTTTACCTTGCCGGGATTACAGCGTGGAATTATTTTTCTGATTGTCTTACAAAAACGTCTTCTGTATTTACTACCAACGCGGGGCTTTTCGGAAAGGTCTATTTCCCGAGGCTTATCGTTCCTTTGAGTTTAGTTGTGTCCAATTTGGTCCGTTTTGGCGTGCAACTTTGTTTGTTCTTCCTGATGATTGGTTTTTATGCGGTTAAAGGTGCTAATGTTCACCCGAATGCTTACCTGTTATTATTTCCGTTCCTGTTGCTGCTAATGGCTGCCCTGGGGCTGGGCATGATCATTTCTGCCCTTACCACTAAATACCGCGATCTCAGTTTTCTGATCGCTTTCGGCATTCAGCTCATGATGTATTTAACTACCGTTATCTATCCTTTATCCTACGTGAAAGCAAAGTTTTCGGACTATCGATGGCTGGTGGAATATAATCCAATGACATCAATAATAGAAGCGTTCAGGTATGGTTTCCTTGGCGAAGGAACGTTTACTACGCCGTCGTTGATGGCTACCTCCGCCATGATATTCCTGATTTTATTAGTTGGCGTAGTAATTTTTAACCGTGTTGAACGGACTTTTGTAGACACAGTATAGCCTATGGGTGCAGTAATCAAAGCAGAGAACTTGTCGAAAGCTTACCAGCTTGGAGAGATTGGCACGGGTACTATTTCACGGGACCTCGAACGCTTTTGGGCCAGAGTAACGGGAAAGGAGGATCCATTCCTGAAAATTGGCGAAGTTAATGACCGCGCTGTAAAAGGGAAAGGAGACATAGTTTGGAGTTTAAAGGATTTGAACTTCGAGATTGAGCGCGGGGACGCTGTCGGGATAATCGGGAGCAATGGCGCCGGAAAAAGTACTTTACTTAAAATTTTAAGCCGGGTAACGGCACCTACCACGGGGTCAGTAAAGTTAAAAGGCAGGATCGCCAGTTTGCTCGAGGTTGGCACCGGGTTTCACCCCGAGTTGAGCGGCAAGGAAAATATCTATTTAAATGGAGCTATCCTGGGGATGCGAAAGGCGGAAATTAAGCGTAAATTTGATGAAATAGTCGATTTTTCCGGCGTTGAACGTTATATCGACACACCTGTGAAAAGATATTCGTCGGGTATGTATGTAAGGCTGGCTTTCGCTGTGGCCGCGCACTTGGAAAGCGAGATAATGATAGTCGATGAAGTGCTTGCTGTCGGCGATGCGGAGTTTCAGAAAAAATGTCTTGGTAAAATGGGGGATGTTGCGGAAAACGATGGCAGGACAGTTTTGTTCGTGAGCCATAATATGGCGGCAATACAAAAAATATGCAGAAACGTAATATTTATGAATAAGGGAATGATCGGTGCCATGGGAGACATGGCCTTGATATTGCCAAAGTACCTGCAAAGCACCAGTGCCCAAAAAGCCTCGTTCGCGATACCCTTACCCGATAATTATGAAAGAATACTCTGTTATGCAAACAAACTCCAGATAGAAGACACAGACGGGAATTCAATTCAGGAAATTCCAACCGGGAAAGCATGGCAAATCAGGGTTTTTTTTAAAATAAATACACGTGCAGCTCATTTTATTATTGCGTTGGGAATAAATAATATGGTCGATGTCAATATCAGAACTTCCTGGAGCAAACCGAAAGATATGGCCGAGGGGAACTATGAGGCAATTTTTAAAGAAGATAATTTGATTTTTGCCCCGGGAACCTATTCGTTGATTTTAGGTTTGTCGAATCACGAGCGGGCAATTCAATACGTGGAAAATGTAGCATCATTTACAATTTCTGATATTTCAGAAGCCACTTTAGACGACACTATCATAAAAAGAAATAATGTTGGGCTGATATTGAACCCAATGCAGATCGATATCTTTCCAGGTACAGATAACGCTCACTAAATATACGGCTATGTCTTTTTTTAAAATATTCAACAAAACCCGCAAGGCGAATGAAGCGAAAATTTTTGAGACTGATAGTCTGCGCAAATGGGAAGCCGATGGCAAACCTGTCCCGCCCCCGCATTTTGTCAAGCAATCAGTAATCACTGAGTTGAAAAATAAATTTAAACATGAGTTATTTATCGAAACCGGAACCTATCTCGGAGATATGGTTGAAGCGCAGAAAGCTAACTTTAACGCGATTTATTCTATTGAACTGGGCGCAGAACTGTATAAGGCAGCGCTTGAAAGGTTCAAAAATGATAAAAATATAACTATCCTTAACGGCGACAGCGGTGATGTGTTAAAGGAATTGATGCCGCAAATTAATGAGCCTGCTATATTTTGGCTGGATGGGCACTATTCAGAAGGAGTTACCGCTAAGGGTAAAAAGGACTGTCCGATATTTGAAGAGCTGACCGCGATATTAAATGCAGCGCCTTACGAGCATATTTTGCTGATTGACGATGCCCGGTTATTTGTCGGGAAGGACGACTACCCGAAAACTTCCGAGTTAATTACGTTCGTTAAATCTTTAAGACCGCTAATCGAGACTTATATTAAGAACGACATTATATATATATTTATTAAATAATATGAGGCTACCCGACTTTGCAGCCGTCAGGAAATTATTTAACAGGTTTCTGAATTTGTTCGCAAAGGACAAATACCTGGCTTATAAAGTCAGCATGTTTTACAAAGACTTTTCAGAATTTGAAAAACTTAATACCGACGGGAGGTTTTTACTTGATAAAAAAGACATCTATCCATGTCTTGACGACAATACCGGAACAACTAATTTTGATGCACATTATACCTACCATCCTGCATGGGCAGCCAGGATCGTAAAAGAAATAAATCCTGAGCTTCATGTAGACATCTCGTCAACATTGCATTTCTGCTCAATTCTTTCGGCTTTTGTGAAAACTGCATTTTATGACTACCGGCCTGCATCTTTGAAGCTGGATAACCTGGAATCCAGGCACGCTGATCTTGTCCAACTGCCCTTTGCCAATGATAGTATCAATAGTTTGTCCTGTATGCACACTATTGAACACGTCGGCCTGGGCCGTTATGGCGACCCCTTAGATCCGGGAGGTGATCTAAAGGCGTTCGCAGAATTAAAAAGGGTCTGCGGGGTCAAGGGGAACTTGTTGATTGTTGTACCTGTGGGCGTAAAAAAATTGCAATTCAATACACATAGAATTTATGATCCTTATGATATCGTAAAATACATGGCCGGTTTTGAGCTTAAAAAATTTGCGCTCGTTGATGACAAAGGGGATTTTGACGATCATTCCGATCTTGCGATTGCTGCGGCACAACAATATGGTTGCGGTTGTTTTTGGTTTGTAAAAATATAGGTCTGACATTTGCTATTTAAGTCTAACACAGTAGTTGTCAAGCTACAGGGCGGCCTTGGTAATCAAATGTTTCAATATGCCGTAGCAAGAGCATTGACCAACGATGGCAATATCTATTTTGACCATAGTTTTTTAGAAAGTAACAATGTTGACACCCGGGAATTTACAGCCAGGCCTTATGAGCTGCTCATTTTTAAAAATATCGAAGCAGGAGAAGCCCGCCCCTGGCACAGTGACATTTTCAGAAGCCATGCTATTTTCTATAGAGTTATCAGGCGCCTGTTTCAGCCATTCATCAAATATATCCGGCAAAATGAAAATGAGCCCGTTGACATCCCCCGGTTTTCCACGGGGGGATATTTATACCTTGATGGCTATTTTCAGTCAGAAAGATATTTTGAGGATAAAAGAGACATTATCATTCAGCAATTCACATTTCCGGAACTTGATTCTGCAAACGAAACGCTGGGATCGAAAATTAAAGCAACTGAAAATTCGGTAAGTATCCATATCAGGAGAGCTGATTACGTGGGAAAAAAAGCGGTCGCAGACGTACACGGGGTATTGCCTGTTACCTATTATCATAAAGCACTTGAAATACTCGCTGAACGGAATGGAAAACTTGGTTTATTTATTTTCTCCGATGATTTGAACTGGGTAAAAGCCAATTTTAAATTTCCGGGAAATGACGTCTGTTTTGTTGAAAATAATTATGGGCCAGACAGTTGGAAAGATATGGCGTTAATGAGCTTATGCCGCCAGCATGTTATCGCAAACAGCAGCTTCAGCTGGTGGGCAGCCTGGTTGAACGCGGATCCGGGAAAGGTCGTAATCTCGCCGGCGGATTGGTTCCGGAAACCGGAATTCAATGAGCAGTCGGCTTTTATTATCCCGCAAACATGGATACGGATTTGACCAGGCCTGCAATAAGTGTTATCATGCCGGTCTATAATTGTGCTGCATTTGTTGGTGATGCAGTTGAAAGCATACTTAACCAGACATTTGTTGATTTTGAGCTGATTATCATCGATGATTGTTCGAGTGATAATACATTAGCGATTATCAGCGGTTATAACGATAAAAGAATAAAGCTAATCAGGAAAAGCGCGAACTCCGGATATATCGTAAGCCTGAACATTGGTATAATGGCGGCCGCCGGCGAGTTTTTAGCGAGGATGGATGGCGATGATATCAGCCATCCGGAACGGCTCGAAAAACAACAGAATTTTCTAAACGCAAATCCTGATCTTTTACTTTGTGGTACCTGGTATGAACTGTTGTCATCCGGCGAGGTCGTGGAAAACCCTGTTCATAATGACGATATAAAAATAGCGTTATTGGAATATTGTGCGCTGGGGCACCCTACTGTGATGTTTAGAAAGAGTTGTCTTACGGCAAATAAATTAGTATATAACCAGGATTTTTATCCGGCAGAAGATTATGAATTATGGACCCGCATGATTTTGCTGGGGAAAATAGCCAACATACCGGAATCACTATTATTTTACCGGACCCATCAAAACCAGGTATCCTTCAAAGATCAAAGCCTGCAGATAAATAATTCAAATCTGTGCAGGAGCCGGATGATATGTTACCCGCTGACCGATTTAACCCCCACCGATATTCAGTTAAGCCAGGTTGTGGCTAAAAATATTTATCCCAGAAATCATCAGTATTTGGTCGAAATAATCGCATGGCTTAACAAGTTGGCGTATGTGAACGAATCGGCTGCCTTTTACGACAAAATAAAATTTTATGGTTATGTCGAAAAAAAAAAACGCGTGTTCGCCCGCGCTTTTTATCTTCATAATACAAGCTACAACGTCACAGTAATGCGCGACTTTTATCGTACCGCAAATTCATTTAAAAAATACTTTTCGATTAAGGAGCGCTTCAAATTTGCTTTAAAATGTATTATTGGTTTAAAAACAAATTAAACTGCGGGTGCGACAACCGCTGATCATTACCCGAGTTTTTGAATTCGGGGGCAGTAACGCCCATTTAAAAACTCTGATCAAATATTTTGGCGCCGATAACGTCTTACTGATACTGGAAGACAGCCACCAGGCAGGCTTATTGAAAAATGTTGACAATGAAAATTTAGTCCGGTTTACAATCATAGACAATTTACGCCCATACGCGCATCTTATTTACCCGTCTTTGCTTTCAAATATTAAAGAACTGGCTATGCTGATAAGGTCTTTGGCCAAACTTTTTCTTTTTTGGCTTCGTGGATTTTCAGAGATTGTAATTAACGTGGTTGAACCGGAAAAATATCTTTACCTCCTTTGGCTTCCTTTCATCAGGGTCACTTACATTGTACACTCTGTTCCGGCAGAAAGGCACACTCCTTTTACAACATTTACCTGCAACAATGCATTGAGTAACCGGAAAAAAATTGTTACCGTTTCAAAAGCAAACCGGGATGTTATTTGCCGCAGCTGGCAGATAGCTAAAAAAAAAACAAAATATGTGCAGGTAGTTTACAACACCGTAATGGAAGGCAATAAGGACAATCTGCAATCAGCTGCTGATGAGGGCGCTCACAATATGGTGCTAACAATGGGACATGTTGCAGCTTACAAAAATCCATTGCTATGGCTTACGGTTGCCAGACATATTACAAATGCCTACAAAGACGTACGGTTCATTTGGCTGGGCAACGGGCCGTTATTTAGCGACCTAGTAGCTGAAACTAGTATGGATGAGCGGATTTATTTTCAGGGCGCTGTAACTGAGCCACAACTGTACCTGAAAGAAGCAACCATTTATTACCAGCCAAGCATAAATGAAACGCATGGCATAGCAGTACTAGAAGCCATGCACAGCGGCTTACCCTGTATTGTTTCAAACACCGGCGGTTTGCCGGAATCGATAACGGACAATCAAAATGGGTTTTTGGTGCCTCCTGAAGACTTCAATGCACACGTTGATGCCTTGGTTAAATTGCTTGATCAACCGGACTTACGTAATACATTTGGTCATAACGGCTATTTAATGTATCAGCAACTTTTTAGTTTTGAAAAGTTCAAATCAGGCATGGATGCAATCTACAATAACTAACTGTATCCTGGTTATATTACAGGTCTGCAAATGATTGCCGGCGTGTCAGTGCTTATTTGTTGTTTTAACAGCAGCCTGAGGTTGCCTGAAACGCTCAGGCACCTTGCATTGCAAAACACGCCCGATGATCTTCAATGGGAAATTATAGTGATTGATAATGCATCTACAGATGGAACAGCCACAATTGCCCAAACAGAATGGAACAGATATCAAGGTGTTTTACCGTCTCTAAGCATCGTAATGGAACCAAGACCGGGAAAAAATTTCGCATTTAAAACAGGGGTTGAAGCCGCAGCGTTTACATACGTTTTAACGTGTGACGACGACAACTGGCTGACTCCTGATTACGTCTTTTCTGCCTTTTCAATCATGCAACGTGATGACATGATTGCAGCTCTCGGCGGAAATGGCATATTCGAACCCGAACGGCCGCTGAATGACCAAATAACCGGCTTCAGCAATTATTATGTGAATGGGCCGCAGCGGTGGGCTTCAACGAACCACTGGGTTTATGGGGCCGGGTCGGTGTATAAAAAAAGGGTGCTTACGGATTTATACAGCAGCGGTTGGGAACAGGTGACCACAGGCAGGACAGGCACATCGTTAATATGCGGGGAGGATGTGGAAATTTGCCAGATGATGTATTTAATGGGCTATAAAATAATTGCGGAAGATAGCTTGAAATTCCGGCACTTCGTTCCCTTGGGAAGGCAGCAGGCTGCATATTTAGTTAAGCTTTCCTTCTGGCTCGGTTATTCTGAGGTATTGCTGAGTAGCTATTTTAAAATCGTCAGCCAAGCCCGTGAGCCTTTCAGCAATTATATGAATAGATGGTTTGTGAGCACAACGCGATCGATCCTTAAAATGTTGGCAATAGCATGTTATCATAAGTTGTCCGGGAAAAACGGGCAAACAATGGAAAAACAATTGCATTTTCAGGCAGTTTATGGCAGATGGTCGGCTCTGCTTAGAAACAGAACAATGGTTATAAGGCATCACGAACAAGTAAAAGCGCTTTTAATCAGAAATAAAAAAACACCTCATGACTGAGAAGTTGGCACCCTTAGTTTTATTTATTTATAACCGCCCTGAGCATACCCGGAAAACACTGGCCGCCATCAATAAAAATATAGGTGCGGATCAAACTGTCTTGTACGTATTCGCCGACGGGGCTAAGGAAAACGCAAGTGAAACTGACTTGGAAAGTATAGATGCCGCCCGTAAAGTTGTAACTGAGCAGCAATGGTGTAGGAAAGTGAAATTAACCGTCCGGGAAGCTAATATGAACCTGGAGGATAACATTATCAGTGGGGTTACAGAGGTGATCAATAAATACGGCAAAGCCATAGTCTTAGAAGACGATATTGTAACATCCCCCTATTTTTTAAAATATTGTAATGACGGTTTAATTCTATATGAAAACACGAAACACGTATTTTCAATAAATGGGTTTATGTTTCCAATTGACTTTCAGACCGGCCCTGAAGTGCAAACTTTTTTATCGCCGTATGCAACAAGCTCATGGGGGTGGGCGACCTGGGCCGATAGATGGGGCCAGTTTGAGCACGCACCCAATGATATCGGGGTGATTGAGACGAGTGATTTTTTGACAAAACGGTTTAACTTTGGCGAGATCAATATTTTAAATATGTTAAAGTATTTAAACTCCTGGGATGCCAGATGGTACTATACAGCTTTTATCAAAAATGGTATAGGTTTGTTTCCAACAAAACCACTGACAAAAAACATAGGATTTGATGGTTCAGGTACACATTCCGGCATGGAGGATATTCCACAGGAAATTTACAATTTGCCTGTGGAATTGCTTTTCCAGGATGCTATCGACCTAAATAAATATGCGATTTTTCAAAATTACTTTGAAGCAAATCCACCATCGATAATACAACGAATAAAAAACAGGATAAAAAGATATTTGCCGGTTATACTCCTGAAAAAAAAAGGTATTACTTTATGATAAAAAAGGCGAGAAATATTGTAAAGAACCTTCTGCGTCTCCCAGGGTTGACGGCACGGATGGAAAACGAAATAGCAGATCAAAAAATCCTTGCTGCAAAAGCGCTCATCAATAGCTTTGATTATTCAGCTGACCTGCCGATTGCCTGTTATGAATTCAAGGTATTTTCCCAATGGGGCGATGATGGGATCATTCAATACCTAGTGAATCGGCTATGCATACCGAATAAGATATTTGTTGAATTTGGTGTTGAGAACTATACGGAAGCGAATACCCGGTTTCTTTTAATTAACAATAACTGGCGTGGCTTAGTTATGGACGGTTCGAGGTCTTATATGGACGAGCTCAGAAGGTCCGATTTGTCCTGGAAATACGATTTACAGGTGCGGGATATATTCATTACCCGTGAGAATATTAATGAACAGTTGGTTAATAGCAAATTCGTAAATGATGTCGGCCTTTTAAGCATCGATCTCGATGGCAATGATTACTGGATATGGCGCGCAATTTCCAGCATAAACCCGGTAATTGTTATAGCTGAATATAACAGCGTTTTCGGTAAGAAGGAGGCATGGACAGTACCATACAAAACTGATTTTCAGCGAACAAAAGAACATTTTTCAAATTTGTATTTTGGAGCTTCTCTATTATCATTATGTGATCTGGCAGAAGAAAAAGGATATTTTTTTATAGGATGTAACAACGCTGGTAATAACGCCTATTTTGTCCGGAAAGATAAGATAGGTGCGATAAAACCCATGAGTTGCGAGGAGGGGTACGTGCTGTCAATGTTTAAAGAGTCAAGGGACAGGGACGGCATGCTGTCCTATATTGACGGTAATGGAAGGCTGGAATTGTTAAAAGGTTTAAACGTATACAATACACGGACCGGTAAAACGGAGGTTATTTAATATTATATTGTGAAAAGCGTTTCGTCGTAGCAATCATGGTGTCAGCCCGGGCTATAAGGCCGAAAATTAGTTTTTTAATTACCCGGCTGATAGTACCGGCAATTTTAAAGTACTTGTTTGTTTTGTTCCCGCGGCGAAAAAAAACGCTGCTTATCGTAAAAACTGATGGCATTGGCGATTACATTTTATTCAGGAATTTCCTTCGGTTTTTGAAAGAATCAGAAAGGTACAAACATCATAAAATCTACCTGGCAGCTAACTTAAACACACAAAACCTTGCCGTTAATCTGGATGCCGAATTTGTGAGTGGTTTCTTTTGGTATTCGGAAAGTTACTTGTTGAGCTGGAATCTTATAAAATTTATCTACGCTATTCAAAAATTGCGGGTCGAAACCATACTATATCCCAACTATTCCAGGAAATTCATCATAGACTGGCTTGTCAACACAATTTGCGCTGCAAATAAAATTGCAGTGGACGGTGACTGCATCAATCAACCGTCTGAAATAAAAAATAAGACCAATAAATATTATTCTGAATTGATTACTGTGTCACAGGAACCAATGCACGATTTTGAACGGAATAAATTAATTTTTGAAAAAGTAGCTGCGCAGAAATGTACAATTGAAAAGCCGGAAATCGATAAAAAGAGGTTAAACATCGTATATAATAATGTCGTTGTTTTCCAGGGAGCAAGCACTGACGACAAGAAATGGCCTGCTGCGTTTTTTAATAATCTTTGTAAACGCATTATTAAAGAGCTAAAGACCAGCATAACGCTTGCGGGTGGGAAGGCTGAGCTGAATGACGGCCTGGTTATTAGCGAAGGTTTATCAAAAGAATATCTTGTCGATAAATCCGGGATAAATCTGATAGGACTGTGCGAACTAATTGCAGGGTCCCGGCTGCTTATTTCCGGCGACACGGTGGCTGTTCACATGGCCGCTGCATTAGATATCCCGGTGGTCTGTATTGCCAAAGGGGACCTGTATGGCAGATTTGTACCGTACCCGGCAAATATTTTTGACAAAATGACCGTTATTTTTCCACCTGCCTTCCTGCCCGATACCAAAAAATACGATTGTTATTCATCATTTTCGTTAGACCAGGTTCAACTAGTGCGCGTCTTTGACGCCGCTTCGGAAATCCTGAATAAAAAACAAGTTACAGCATGAAATTGCCGGATCTCAATAGATATTGCAATGAGTTTGAAAGTACGGGGCTAAAACTCCCGCTGCCAGTTACTCCTTTTTCTAAAAACGGCCTGTTAAGTGTTTTACCGCCCGTATCGCCGGAAAAGAGCGGTTGGCCATGGACGGAGGAAACATCGCCGGCAATTTACGATTCGCGAACCAACTGGCCAAAGATCACGATTGTTACGCCATCCTATGAACAGGGGAAATTTATTGAAGAAACTGTCAGGGCCATCCTGCTGCAAAATTACCCCAACTTGGAATATATTATTATGGACGGGGGTAGCAATGACGGGACAAAAGCAATCCTGGAAAAATATTCACCCTGGATAGGCTATTGGCAAAGCAAACCCGATGCGGGTCAGGGGCAGGCCATAAATATGGGCTTTAGCCTGGCAACCGGCGAATACCGCGCCTGGATTAACAGCGACGACTATTATTTGAAGAATGTCTTTCATACCGTCATAACCGCGGCTCTCAGAAAACGTGCGCAATTTATTTATGGGTATGTTCATAACTATTACGTTAATGAGAAAAGATTTGAGTTGGTAAAGGTGCCGCCCTTATTGGACTATTTCATCAAGATACCTGCTCTTATGCAGCCCTCTACGTTTTGGGTGGCCGCAATCCACCAACCTATTTGGGAGGAACTCCATTGTTCCCTGGACTTTGAACTTTGGCTCCGCATGGTGAAAGGGAAACGTAAGCTGTTGATCAAAGAAGCATTGTCGGTGGCAAATGTACATGAGGATGCTAAAACCGTAGACCCGAAAATGCAGGCAAAATGGCATGAAGATCATTTAAAGATATGGTCGGAGGATGCCCATGGCCGCGTGGGCGAATGGCGGCGGATTAATTTTTTGAACAGGATAAGACTTAAATTTTACAAACTTTTTAATAGGATTTAGGGTAAGAATGTTACCGGGACTTTATGCTTTTTAACTCGCTCCTTTTTCTTTTTTTCTTTTTAATTGTAACCGCAGGCTACTATTTATTGCCGGCCCGTTCGAGGTGGGTCTGGGTGCTGGCGGCAAGCTGCTATTTTTATATGTATTTCAGGCCCCAGTACATCCTGATCATACTTTTTACAATAGTGGTGGATTACGTAGCCGGGATATTAATTGAAAAAGCTGCAGGGAAAAGAAGGAAAATATACCTGATAGCAAGCATCGCGGCAAATGTCGGCGTGCTGGCATTTTATAAGTATTATAACTTTTTTGCAGGTAATGTTAATTTTCTTTTGGGGCCTTCGGCAGAGCACCAGCTTCCAATCCTGAATTTCATTTTGCCAATAGGCCTTTCGTTTCATACGTTCCAGGCAATGAGCTATACGATTGAGGTTTACCGGGGCAACCAAAAAGCCGAGCGGCATTTTGGTTTTTATGCCTTGTATGTAATGTTTTATCCTCAAATGGTCGCCGGGCCAATCGAGCGGCCGCAGCATATATTGCCTCAACTTCGCCGGGTAAGCAAATTCAGCAATAAGCTGTTTATTAATGGTTTATTTTTAATGTCAATCGGTTTTTTTAAAAAGGTGGTGATCGCCGACCGGCTGGGCCTTTACGTCGATCCTGTTTTTTCGCATCCGGCAGGCCATTCGGCGCTGGATTTGCTCCTGGCTGCTTATTTTTTTGCATTCCAGATTTACTGCGATTTTAGCGGATACTCCGACATTGCGATAGGTGCGGGGCTGACATTAGGCATCGAGCTAATGAGGAATTTTAATATGCCTTATCTTGCGGTCAACATTAGTGATTTTTGGAAGAGGTGGCATATATCGCTGTCGACGTGGTTCAGGGATTATGTCTTTATTCCATTAGGCGGCAGCAGGGGCACGTTTTTTAAAGTATGCGTCAATCTGCTTGTCGTATTTATGATCAGCGGTTTATGGCACGGCGCAAACTGGAAATTTTTAATCTGGGGTGCGTTTCATGGCTGCCTTCTAATCCTTTACAGGGTTATTAAGAGGCTTAACATTGTGCCGAAAGGACTTTTATACTTAAAGTGGCTGGTCACATTTAATATTGTTGTGCTTGCATGGGTCTTCTTCAGGGCGAATTCAGTAGACGACAGCTTTTATATCCTGCATAAAATCTTTTCACTCAACGGCTTTTTTTATACTGCCCAGGCAGTTATGAATCCTGATGAAATATTTTATTGCATATTTATTATTGCCGCGATGCTGGCGGTAGAGTGGTACCTGGGAAAGGCCAGGGAAAATTCGAATCCTAAAAAGATTCTGTTGACCTTGGCGTTGGCGGTAGCGTGTTATTTTCTCGGAATATTTAACGAAACACAATTTATCTACTTTCAATTTTGAGGCATAAAATTTTTTTCTTTTTAATTTTAATTATAAGCTTGGTCATAGTAACTGGGGCAATCAACCAGGCGTTTATCAATGGGCTAAAGAAGGACCGCTATTTTGACCATTTGAACCCGAAGTCAGCTGCTGTCAATACGCTGTATCACCGCCTATTTGTACGGTCTGACCGCTGGCGTTACGGTGATCTTTATGGCTTAAGCTTTTTACACGACTATAAATTTGAGCTGGAGCCATTTAAAAGCTATAAAAAAACGGACAAGCAAAAAAAAGCGACAAACAATATCCTTTACATTATTGGCGACAGCTATCTTGCAGATAAAACCTTGAGCGGGGCATTTGATATTTTTGACGACGTTATATTTTTAGACCGAAGGTTTCCGATGGATGCTATAAAACTGGATAGCACAAAACAAAATTATCTCATTATGGAGTTCGCGGAAAGGAACCTGAATGACTATGACCCGGACAAAACCCAGGAAATCAGATGGACGCGGACGCAGCTGAAAAACAAAGTAAACTTCAGCGGTTCGGTTAATCCAGGCAGTCCTTCCCCGGCTTTGCCGACAAATATATTTGATAGAATAAACAAAGTTATATTCAACAAAGATATCAGCAGAAACCTTGAACTGTTGCTCTTTGACGATAAAATATTCACGCCTTTTAAAGAACTTAAGGCAACATTAAACTATAAATTGTTTAACAGAACAGATAAGGGCGTAGCTGTAAGTACCGACAGACAGCGCCTGCTAATGAACATAACCGTTGATACTGCTTACCGTCAGTCAAGCTTCAGGCGCATAACAGACAAAGAACTTCAGCAACTTGCCGGCAGGTTGAATGCCGCAAATGAATATTACCTATCTATTGGATTTAAAAAAGTTGTCCTTGCAGGCATCCCAAATGCTGTTTCTGTTTATGACAGTAATAGAATGACATATAACCGGTTGCTTGAACGTGTGGAAAAAAACATCCGTTTCCCGGTAATAAGTATTTTTTCGCAAATGATATCGGCACCAGGCAATGTTTACTATCGCAGTGACACGCATTGGAATCCTGCCGGGCTTAATCTGTGGATTGCTGAAGTAAATAAATGCAGCAAAGCCTGGTAACGAACACAAACAAATCGATGAATAAATGAAAGCAGCAATAAAGAAGATCTTAGGACCGGGATTTTTGGCAGAATTCAGAAAATGGTTTCCATCCGCTGTCCAAAAAGTCGCGGAAGTCAGAGAGGTCGAACGCAAGGCTGCATTTTATGGTTTGTTTGTAAAAAAAGGTGCTGTTTGCTTCGATTTGGGTGCAAATATGGGAAACCGGATCTCACCCCTACTACGTTTAGGTGCGCTCGTAGTCGCCGTTGAACCCCAGAAAAAGTGTTATAAGTTTTTGCAAAGAAAGTTTGGCAAAAAGATTAGGCTTGTGAAAAAGGGTCTCGGTGAAGCAGAATCAATAAAAGAGTTCCATATTTCTGATGATTCTACCATATCGTCTTTTTCCGGCGAATGGATAAACGCCGTGAAAGGCACCCGCCGGTTTATGGATAAAAATTGGAATAAATCCGCTATGATTGCAATGACAACTGCGGATATTTTAATTGAAAGGTATGGTAAACCAGCTTTTATAAAAATTGACGTCGAGGGGTATGAGCTGGAGGTTTTAAAAGGTTTGACCCAGCCTGTGGAGATGATCAGCTTTGAATATACCGTGCCTGAACAGCCCGGCAGGGCTATTGCGTGTATCGAACAAGTAGCAGTACATCATGCGCATATTGAATGCAACTACAGCATAGGGGAGGACTTGGTTTGGGCCATGGAGGAATGGATTTCGCCTGTTGCAATGAAAAGTCTGATAGTAACAGAAAAATTTATGGGTACAAGTTTCGGAGATATCTATATAAGGACTAAAGCTTGAATAAATTCTTTTCCATAGTTATACCGGTATATAATTGCGAAGCGTCGTTGAAACAATGTATGGAAAGTATTAGCAATCAAATATTTACCGATTATGAGATTATCTTTGCAGATGGCGGATCCCAGGATGGTACTTTACAGATAATTTCTGATTTCCAGGCTTGCAATACCAGGTCCTCCACAAAATTACTGCCGGGCCCGGATAGAGGCATTTATGATGCAATGAATAAGGCAATTGCGATTGCCGAAGGTGCTTGGCTATATTTCATGGGCAGTGACGATACGCTTGCCGCCCCAGATGTCCTTGAAGTCATAAAAACTGAAATCGGAAAAAGCAAAGCAGATTTAATTTATGGAAATGTTACGGGCCGGTCAGGGAATGTTCGGTATGTTTATAATACAAAGTCCAGTGTACTGTCAACAGGGATACACCATCAAAGTGTATTTTACAGATCATGCCTTTTCGCAAAATTCGGCAATTACGACCTGAGATTCAGGATGGCGGCAGATTATCATTTTACTCTAAAAATTTTTATGCATCCGGAACTGGTTATTAAATATGTTGATTTAGATGTTGCTGTATATGGTGAATCTGGCTTCAGCTCCCAGAATTTCGACTACACCTTTTACAGCTATCACTATAAACTGCTGGCAATGAACAATTGCATTGATCAGATCGAAGAGCCTGAAAAATGTTTGGAAAAATCAGTCTATTGCTGCTTGCTCCTGGCGAAGGAGAAGATAAATACACAGTTCGCTTGGAAAAATTTATGGTATTACCTCGTTAAAAGAAATTCGCTTCCGTTGTCATTTAAGATCCGGACCTTTGGCAGGATGATAATGTGGAACCTTAAGCCATTAGCATGACCATTGGACTTATTACGCCCTATTACCCCGATGCCAAAATCACAAATAGCGGACTGGCCACACACTTTTCGTCGCTTGCCAGTACCCTGGATGCGCTTGGTCACAAAGTTATAGTCATGTATATACACCCTGCCCACAACGACGGGGACAAGCGCAGGGTTGAAAACACAGACGGGAATATTACTACGCTTACCTACAACGTCAGGATCCCTGCGCGGGTAAAGAAGATGCTAAAAAAAAGGTGGGCCGTGCTGGACTTTTTAACAAAGCTCAGCTGTATGGTTGTGGCAATACGAAATATTGACGCTGTAAGAAAAAAATATAAAGTCGACGTTTTTGAAACAACCAGTTATTTTTCCCTTTGTTACTTTTATCGTTTTAGAAATAGCGCGGCGCCGGTAATCGTCAGGGTAAGTACTACTTTCCTGCAAATGATGGATAGTTACTATCCATTTAAATCGAGGTTGATGAGGGCAGTTGGAGCAATGGAAATTAACATGATCAAACGCGCACCTTTTTTAATAACACACGCGCGGGGGCATGCCGCGGAACTTGCGCAATTGTATAATATTAAACAAGAATGTTTTTCGATCATACCGCATGGAGTAAGCTTGCCGGATATACAAAAAGCGCGTTCGCAGGACGTGACTGCGCGGCTTCAGGTCCTTTACGTGGGGAGGTTTGAATACAGGAAGGGAATTGATACGCTGCTTTCAGCGATTCCCCTGGTATTAAAAAGTCATCCTGATGTGCATTTTGAATTGATAGGTACTGATACTGACAACGAACATCAAAATAAATTTAGGACACAAAATTCGCCCGGTGTCAATGCAGCTGTCAGCTTCACAGGCCTGGCCGCTGACAGTGTATTGCAACAGGCTTATCGCAGTTGTGACATCTTTGTAGCACCGTCGCGGTATGAGTCTTTCGGATTAATCTATATAGAAGCCATGAGCTACGGCAAACCGGTGATCGGCTGTAACAAAGGCGGCGTCACTGAAATTATTCAGGACGGAGTTAACGGGCTATTGGTTCGTTCCGGAGACCCGGCAGCGTTGGCTGATCGTTTAGAAATATTGATAAAAGATCAGCAGTTCAGGGAGATGTTAGGTAAAAATGGCCGTAAAACTGTTGAGCATAAATTTTCAAAGGAAAAGCTTGCCGCAGCCTCAGTCGCCTATTACCAAAAGGCTATAGCTCCATAAATAAGCCATAGTGGACATCTCAGTCATTATACCAACCTACAATCCCGATATCAGCCGTTTAAACCTGGTGTTGGACTGCTTGCGGAGGCAGACATTGCCACTAGCAAGCTGGGAGCTTATCGTCGTGGATAATAATTCGGCCTGCAGCCTTTCTGCTTTAATAGATGTCAGCTGGCACCCGTATAGTACGGTAATAAGAGAAGAAAAACAGGGCCTTACTTATGCTCGAGTGAGCGGGTTTCTCGCCGCCAAAGGTTCGATCATTGTTCTTGTGGACGACGACAACTTATTGGAAGACCGTTACCTTTGTAATACGTTAAACGTATTTACAGCGGAACCTGGGCTGGGTGCAGCGGGCGGCAAAATTGTGCCGATGTTTAACGGTATACCACCCGGGTGGCTTAAACAATTTTACGGCAACCTTGCGTTACGCGACTTTGGTGAAACAACGATAATAAATTCCTGGAGCTCAGTCTATCCGGCGACTGCTCCTGTAGGCGCAGGGCTTGCATTAAGAAGTGCAGCCTTACCACGCTATATCGAAAAGGTCAGTACGCGCCAAGTCCTAGTTCAAGACAGAACTGGCGATTCATTGAGTTCTGGCGGCGATAATGATATTGTTTTGGAATTGCTGAAAACCGGCTGGACGGTTGGGTATTTCCCCGCTCTCTGCCTGACACATATCATCCCTGAGGAACGTTGGCAGGTTGACTATTTGAAACGTTTAATACGGGAAACCAATAAATCATGGATCCGTTTGTTGCAAAGCCATCAGATATGCCCCTGGAAAAAAATATCGCGATGGACTGTGCCTTTAAGAATGCTGAAGGCATGGTTTACCTATAAAGCCTGGAAAAGTGATGCCAATAGCATCAACTGGCAGGGGGCATGCGGGACTTTTGAAGGTCTGTCCGTTGATAGTCATAAGGATGACCAATAAGAAAAAATGACAGACAGAAGAAATGCATTTGATTTGCTCCGCCTTTTACTCGCCTCCTGCGTACTGGTCACTCACGGTATTTTGATAGGCGGCTATAAATTGCAGGACCCGCTGTCTTTTTTATCAAAAGGACAAACCGATTTGGGAGAGTTCGGCGTAATGGGTTTTTTTGCACTCAGCGGTTATCTGATAACTTCAAGTTTTGACCGCACAAAAAATATTCCCGAGTTTTTAACCCACCGGTTTTTTAGGATTTTTCCGGGATTTTGGATATGTCTGCTTTTTACTGCTTTTGTAATAGCCCCTGTAATTTTTTGTCTTAACCGACCGGCAGCAGCTTTTCCTATTACCGGGCAGGGCAGCGCATTACAGTTTGTACGCCACAACTTTTTCCTTAAGGTAGATCAGTGGAATATCAGGGACGTTTTAATTTATGCAAACTACCAGGGGTCATTGAATGGCAGCTTGTGGAGCCTGTACCCGGAAATGCAGTGTTACTTTTTTACGATGATTGCTGGTTTTTCAGGACTGTTCAATAAAAATAAATTCCTATACCTTATTGTCGCAGTGACCATATTTACATACTTTACGGTGATATTGAATTTTTCAAAAAATTTTGGGCCTACTGTCCTTTCACTTTCCCCGGCGCTTAAGCTGTATGCCAGCTACGTCGCCGGAACGTTGGTATATTTATTCCGGGACCAGTTATTGTTTGAGAAAAGAAGCGTGGTCTTCCTCGTTTTATATGGGTTAATCCTGGTAAAGTTTGGCGGCTATCATTTATTCTCACCGTTATTGGTTGCGCTTGTTCTGCTAAACGTATTCCAGCTGTTTGAATTTAAACTGAAATATGACATTTCATACGGTATCTACATTTACAGTTTCCCGGTACAGCAGTTGCTTTCCCAGATTTTTCATAACAAGCTGAATATGGTCGTGTTTATTTTTTTATCACTGCTAATCTCCGGGGTATTGGGCTTCTTCAGCTATGTGTTCGTAGAGCGGACTTTCATCAAACTGAGGATAAAAACCGATAAATTATTTAAGAAAACTTAAAACATGGGGCTATTAGGTAAAGTTTTATATAAATTTTATTATGAGCCAAAATCCAAGGCGGCAATGATAAAAAGGTTTGGTGGCAAGCGCAATTTTGGGCTTATACTTGAAGCTGAGCAAGAAATGAAAAAAAACGCGCTGGAGAAGCTGACCATACAAAGTGATTTCAATGACCAGGGAAAGTTCAGACTCAACTTTCTGACCGGGGACAAATTTATCCACCAAACGCTGTTTTGCACCTACAGTTTCTTCAAATTTTTAAGTAACACCGAGTCCAACGATTTCGCAGTAACCTATTTCAGTGACGGAACTTTAAGTGATAAAACCATCGGGCTGCTTCAAGGAAAATTCCCACAGATCACCGTTGTTACACTTGAAAAGTCACTTGCATCAGCGAATAGGGATCTGCCGGAAACTCACTATCCATTTTTAAGGAAAAAGGTAGCCGATATTCCATTATTTAAAAAACTGGTCTTCCCGCATTTAAATTCAAATGGAATGTCTACTTTCTTTGATTCCGATATGCTTTTTTTGAAGAGGCCCGACGAATTCTTAAATTGGCTCTATCGGCACTGGGCCGAAGAAGACGCTACTTTTGGTATCACAGATGTCGAAAGAAGCTACGGTTACAAAGAAGACGAGATCCTGAGTATGTGGCCGGCGAAGGTCAAAAACAACATTAATTCGGGTATGTACAGCATTCATAGCGCCAACCTGGACTGGAGGCAAATAGAACAGCTTGTTGCCGGATTTGAAACGAAGTTCGGGTCTCAATATTACCTGGAACAATTGGTAACCGCTATCATGCTGGAAAAAAAAGGAAAACTTTTTTTAGCCCCGTCGGCTTCTTACATTGTTTATCCAACCGGCGGTCAGGTTGACCGGCAAGAGGGAACTCTGCATCATTACGTAAATGAATCGAAGGAATTTTATTTTAAAACGGGCTGGAAAAAGCAGGTGCTCCGCTAATTACCAAACAATTTGAAAAGCTGCCATCCATTAATCTCAATTTGTGTTCCGGCCTATAACTGTGAAAGATTCGTAAAGCATACCCTGTCCTGCTTATGCTCGCAAACTTATCCGAATATGGAAATTGTCATAGTTGACGACGGGTCATCTGACAATACCAGAAAAGTTATCGAACAGGTTACCGATGAGCGGATCAGGCTGATAACCGTTAAAAACGGCGGAGCTGCTGCTGCAAGAAATATTGCCTATAAAAACTCAGGTGGGGCGTATATCATTTTTTTTGACGCAGACGACCACGTAAACGAGCACTTTGTTTCAAGTCAGTATGAGTCAATGCAAGGTGGAACCGACATCGTGGTTTTGTCAGCCTGGGGGCGTTTTTATCAAGACGATCTTGGGACTTTTGTTAAAGAAGAAGTCCCTCAAGGTGAAATAACTTTCGAGGCGTGGATAAATACCTATTGGTATCATTGTAACCCGATGACCACTCCCGGGAGAGTGATCATTCCAAGACCAATTATAGCGGCTGCCGGGCTATGGAACACAGACTTAAGTTTGAATGACGATATGGAATTTTATACCAGGATTTTTCTCAAAGCCGCGAAAATACGGTTTAACAATAATGCAGTCCTATATTACAGATCCGGAATAGAAGGCTTGTCTTCAAAAAAGTGCGGGAAGGAGTTTCAGTCGCTTTTCAATTCTATCGAACTCTCAACCGGCTTTGTATTAAACTGTTACCGCGATGATCAACAGATCAGGCGAAGCTGCGCCAATATGTACCAATATGTCCTCTATGAAGTTTATCCTGACGACAAACCACTGCAACGGGCGGCCAAAGCCAGAATCAGGGACCTTGGCGGTTCAACATATCCTTACCCGGCCGCAGGCCTCACCAAATTTTTGTTGTCGGTGATAGGGTGGAAATTAGCCAAGCGTTTAAAAATAAAACTTAAACAACTTTTTACCAGCAGGCATGCCGATTCCTAAAGTGCTTATAATAACGCAGTCTCACCTTTGCCGTAACCCGCGTGTTTTAAAGGAAGCGCGGACGCTAAGCGCCAACGGATACAATGTCATCGTGCTAAACTCCATTCATTCCAGCGAGCTTCAGGAATTGGATGCCCGCCTGATCCAAGATTATCCGATGATAACAATCCGGCATGTTTCGGACCTCACAAAAAAAAATACAGCTTCTTTTATCGACCGGGCAGTCCACAAGCTTGGCCGAATCATGTCCCGGTATTTCAAAATCAACACCAGCTTTGCATTAGGGTATGGTTCGTTCAGGTACCCGCGTAAGGCCGCAGCAATCAATGCCGACCTGGTTATTTGCCATCAGGAAGTTGGCGCTTTTACCGGTACAAAGATTTTAAAATATTCCGCGAACGTAGCCTTTGATATCGAGGACTGGTATTCCGAGGACCTTTTGCCGGAAGCAAGACGCGAAAGACCTATCCGGTTATTGAAAAAAATAGAAAAGACGGCACTCAAAAAAGGCATCTATTGCACAACAACATCTTATTCAATGGCCAAAAAAATGGCTGAATACTATTCAGTAAAAGTGCCTGAGGTAATCTACAACGTATTCCCTTTAAGGGAAAGATTGCTGGAAAAAAAGAAGCAGTTCCTCTTACCATTAAAACTTTTTTGGTTTTCGCAGACGATCGGACCCGGCCGCGGAATTGAGGAGTTTATTAAGGTCCTGAATTTTGAAAATAATAATTTGCAATTGCATTTGCTGGGTAACTCCGACCCAAGCTACCGGAAGTTTTTGACCAGCCTGGTACCTTGCAGGGAGATGCTTTTTTTTCATGAACAGGTGCCCGAAATGGAACTGCCGGATAAAATAGCCACCTTCGATATTGGGCTTGCACTGGAACTCACAGAGCCGCCCAACCATGATTACACGATTTCAAATAAGTTCTTTCAATATCTGCAGTCCGGTATCCCGGTGATAGCGACGGCAACTGCGGGACAACAGGAGGCGTTCGAAAACTTTAAACCCGGGTTTATAATCCCGCCCAATCCCGGCATTGCCGATAAAACCAATTTGGAGATATGGCTCAGCGACAAAAATGCGCTACAGGCTGCGCAAGCCGCAGCTAAACGTGCTGCCGCAACCTATTGCTGGGATGTCGAATCTGAAAAATTTTTAAGACTGGTAAAAAATGCCCTCAAATAAAGTTACCCTGCAGATTAACTTGTCGCCAAGTGACTTTCCGCACGTAAAATATTTGCTTCAACACCAGTTGGATATTTTATCACGCCAGGTGGATGAAATCATTTTGGTTGTGGATACCAGGCCAAGCAAAGGCAGGTTTAGTAACAACTGGCATACTTATCAAGATAAGCTAAACTCCCTTCTGACAAATGATATCGCACAGATTTATGGAGCAAATGTTGTGTTCGTAGATTATACTCCTGAAGTAAAGTCGGACGTGGCAGGTTATTTTTTTGGACAAAATAAACTTCCTGATAAGGATTTTAGGGGCGGTCCATTCTATGCCTATTTCTTCGGTCTGTTCATGGCTGCGAATGATATAGTCTTCCATTTAGATTCGGATATGTTTTTAGGAGGGGGAAGTCGATCCTGGGTAGCAGAGGCCCTTATGATGTTTCGTGAAAACCCTGAATGCTTATTGGTTTCCCCCCTTCCGGGCCCGCCACATCCCGGAGATATATTGATCGGACAGGCTGACACACGGAAAAAGGCGCCATACACCCATGTATTTCCATACATGAGCACAAGGATTTTTATGCTGGACAAAACCAGGTTCCGGAAACATAAACTGGAACAAAAAAAGCCGGCAATAAATCAGCAGTTAAAAGCATTAACAAGTGGCAATTCAAATGCGGACCTGCCCGAGCATTTAATTACTGCATATATGAAGAAATGGGGGTTATTCCGCATCGATTTTTTGGGCGATGCTCCCGGCCTTTGGTCATTGCATCCCCCTTATCGTACACGGGCATTTTATGAGCACTTGCCGGAGTTGATAAATAAAATTATGACAAATAATTTGCCTGAAAGCCAGGACGGTTTTTACGATATTACTGATGACGTCTGCGACTGGACAGCGGCAAGAGAGGAATTAAGTAACCGGCGGTGGTGGAAAAGGTACTTCAGGATATTTAACGGGCGGTAACCCACAGATGAATAAAAAAATACTGATTATTTCTCCTTACTTCCCGCCATCCAACGCAGCTGACATGCAGCGGGTCAGGATGAGCCTTCCTTATTTTAAGCAATTCGGATGGGACGCCACAGTAGTAACTGTCGATGAAAAATATTTAGAAATGCTGAAAGATAAATTGTTGCTCCATAGCATTCCCGCCGGGATGGAAATTTATAAGGTTAAGGCTTTTGATAAAAAGATCACATCAAAATTCGGCCTGGGCAGCCTGGCTTTACGGTCAATGTGGCATTACCGAAGAAAAGTGAATGAGCTTTTAAAGCTGGACAGATACGACCTGATTTATTTTTCTACCACGGAGTTTCCGGTTTGCATACTTGGACGATATTGGAAAAAAAAATTTAATGTTCCGTATGTCATAGACTTTCAGGACCCCTGGCATTCGGATTATTATGAAAATAAACCAAAAGAGCAGCGGCCAAAGAAATACTGGTTTTCTTATCGACTTAATAAATACCTCGAGGCAGCTGCAATCCGCCAAACAGCCGGTTTAATCAGCGTGTCGCAAGCTTATATTGATGATTTAAAAATGCGATATTTCGAATTAAAAAAAGTTCCCGATTCGGTCATTACTTTTGGCGCTTTTAAGCCGGATATGGAGATAGCAAAAAAAAACGGGCGGCATTTCCCCAGGATTCTTGGCAGAGATACCATTAATATAGTGTATGTCGGCCGTGGAGGAATGGATATGCACATGGCCGTGGCTCCTTTGTTTAAAGCCTTAAAATTAGGACTGCAAAACGATACCGCCAATTTCAGAAAATTGAAATTGTATTTTATCGGCACCAGCTATGCGCCGCAGGGGCAAGGTATTGAAACCATTAGTCCCCTGGCAAAACAGGAGGGAGTCGGGAGCCAGGTAGTGGAATATACGGATAGGATCAGCTACTATCATACTTTGTGCACGCTCCAGCAGGCGGATGCACTCTTTATGCCGGGGTCTGACGATCCAAATTATACAGCATCGAAAATTTATCCATACTTGCTGGTCAATAAACCGATTCTTGCAATTTTTAACCGGGCGAGCTCGGCCATTAAAATATTACAGGAATACGGCGCGCCCCATGTTTATGACTATGAAAGTGTCGCCATCGATGCCGTTTACCAATTCCTTTCCAAAGCAGCGTTAAATCAATTTACGCCCGAACATTACGACCAACGGGCGATAGCGAAGTACTCTGCGGAACAAATGACCCAAAAACAATGCCTGCTGTTTGAAAAGGCAATCAATTTTAAGAAGCCCGTTAAACATGTTTAAATATCCTCTTATTACCTTGTGTGGCTCCTATAATTTTTCGAAAGCGTGGTCATTGATCTGTATCGAAAGCTGGAAAAAGATAAAAAACATTGATCCTGATAAATTATTTGTTATCCCTGATAACCACTTGTCTGACGAAGACGCTGAAAAATTAGGTACGCTGGGGTTCAAAGTCGTCAGCGCTCTGAATTGCATTTCAGTAGAAAAATTTCTAGAAAAATACCCGAACCTGAAAAAAATGCGTTTGCTGGACATCACCTGGCGCAAACTTTTAGATGCCGCTATTTTGTTTGAGTCTTATGAACGTATAATGCTGATTGATACGGATGTGTTTATTAAAGACCAGGTAATGCTGCCCGATGGAGATTTTGATGTGGCCTATATGCGTGAAGATATACCAGCCTATCGTGCGGATTGGCGGATAGTTTGGCGCCACGCGATGGTTCCTGCGCTGAATGCAGGATTAATTATTTTAAAACCGGAAATTGTTGATTTCTGTTTCCTTGAATCCATCACGCAAAACTATTTAATAAACTGCAAAGACCATTGGTGGACAGAACAATCGGCCTGGGCGTGCCTCGCAGGCCGGTCAGAAAAACGGCTGCTTTTCAGCGGTGAACAAGTCAGGGTTTTAGGAGGGTTTAAAAAAAGAACGGCGGACGAGGTTTTTAGCAATCAATTCAAGTTTAAAGGCAGTAATGAAATAATTACTGACTTTAAAGAATTCCGGCTTTTGATTGAAAATGCTTCGATCTTACATTTTGCCGGTTTGGGTAAAAAGTTTTTTAAAGAAAGCGTCGATCATCTCAACCAGACACCTGACAAGACGGACGTTAATATTATCGCAACCCCTGAGAAAACGTTGACCTTACTGGAGAAAATAATAATTTCATTGAGACTATATTTAAAAGAACGGTAGACCTGAAAAAACTAGCGATTATTACGACCCATCCAATTCAGTACTATGCGCCGGTATTTGCATTATTGCATCAACGTGGAATAATAAGCATCAAAGTTTTCTACACCTGGGGGGAAAAGGCGGCACATAAATATGATCCAGGGTTTGACAGGAGCGTGCAATGGGATATACCGCTATTGAATGGGTACGACTTCGCATGGCTGCAAAATATTTCACAAGATCCGGGGACACATCATTTTAAAGGGATCATTAACCCGGCCGCCGCCCGTAAAATTCAAGAATACAATCCCGATGCCCTGTTGGTGTTTGGGTGGGCGTGGCAGTCGCATTTGAAAATCATCCGTCACTTTAGCGGTAAGATACCGGTTTATTTTCGCGGGGACTCGACCGTACTCGTCAAATCAGCCGGGGTAAAGGCAGTGTTACGGTATTTTTTTTTGACTTGGGTTTACCGGCACATTGACGCAGCTTTTTTTGTTGGTACGAGTAACCGCGCCTACTTCGTGAAATACGGTTTGAAAAATGAGCAGCTTATTTTCGCCCCGCACGCAGTAGATAATGCGCGCTTTGAAATTAAGCGGGACGCTGAAGTTGCCGATTTACGGGCTTCATTAAACCTATCGGCGGAGGATGTACTTATTCTTTATGCCGGTAAATTTGAGCCGGTAAAAAATCTGGAATTATTGCTGGGTGCTTTTGTGCTTTTGGGCAATCCCCGCGTCCACCTCTTGCTGGCTGGCGGAGGGCCGTCCGAAGGCATCTTAAAAAGTATGGCGGACCAGAGCAAGGTGAAAGCAAATATTCATTTTAGCGGATTTAAAAACCAGTCGGACATGCCGGTACTGTACCAGGCTGCCGATTTGTTTTGCCTGCCTTCCACTAGTGAAACCTGGGGACTTGTGATTAATGAAGCTATGGCATGCGGCAGGCCGGTGTTGGTCTCCGACACGGTTGGATGTTCAGCTGACCTGGTCACAGAATTAAATGGGGCCATTTTTAAGAGCGGCGACAGAGAGGACCTAACCAACAAATTAAAAATGTTGACCAGCGATAGACAGCAGCTGAGAAACATGGGAGCGCATTCCCGGTTAATAATCGAGGACTGGAAATTTTGCAATATTGCGGAGGCAATAGAAAATAAAATACGGTGAACAGCATCTAATGGCATGAACAGTGAGCAGAACTAACGATATCTCCAAATATGCGCTGCTATTCCTCCCCTGGATACTCTCGCTGATGTTTTTATTCTCGCCGGGCACCTCTTACGTGATTGCATGGCTTGGCTCTTTTTTTATTTTTTATCTAACCATGAGCGGGCGTGTTAAAGCCATCCCGGATGACAGGACTGCAGCCGAGCAGATTATGAGGCCGATATTTATCGTGCAGATCATATTTGCAGGATATATGAGTTGCTCTTCTATTTTTTACTTTTTAAATATACTGGGTTATCAATATTTGGAAAAGACAAATTCGGTACTGGTGGTCGATACAGACAAATTGGCTATTGCTGCTCAATGTCAGCGATATTATTGCCTGGGGCATGCCGCTTTCGCCTCGGGCTTGCTTTGGTTTATGAACTACCCGGTGACAAAAAAATATTATATCGAAAGCACCAAGCTGGCCAATTTACTGATGAGGACTGCAATTATCCTGTTTCCTGTATCTGAAGTTTTTTTGCGGTTTCCCGGGCTCTCCCAGTTTTATTTCCAGCTAAGCGGTTTGAGTTTTATTTCAGGAACACTGGCGCTGGCATTCGCTATACCTTTGCGAAAGACAGGAAATACTTTGATTTGTTTATCATTTTATTTGTTTAATTTTTACCAGGCAACTATTTCCGGGTTCAAAGAACCTATTATTCTCAGCGTATTGGTGTTGGGGCTTTTTTTATACCCAAACTACAAGAAAGTCGTGACCCTTACTTTTATACCACTGTTATTATTGTTAATCATATTCCTCCCATCATACGTAGCAAGTTTTCGTCAGAATGCATGGTCAGGAGAAGAAACGGCAGATGATGCATCGAAAATTGCGCTGGACGCAACACTTAATAATAGTGATAATTCCACATGGGAATTTTTGGTCTACCGGTTAAGTGAAATTGATATGTTTACACAGTATGTTAAAACAACACCCGCCGAAGTGGATTATTACAAATTTCAACTGATAGAGCAATCAGCTATCGCCGTTATCCCGCGCGTATTCTGGCCTTCCAAGCCGGTTACCGAAGATTTAATTATGGAACGCGTCTATAATGCCGGTGTTGTAAACCGTAACTCAAAGGTCTCTGCAAAACCGGCATTTATAGCTGACGCGTACTTGTCATATGGAACCATAGGCGTTTTTGTTTTTCTTTTTGCTTATGGCGCTATTGCCCAAATAATAGCTATTAAAGCAGAAAAGCTATTTGGAGGTTACATTTTAGGCACAGCGCTTATCTTCAGCGGCCTTTTCCAGACATTTTGGCGCGGCTTGAGTTTTGAGTTCATGGTTAATTCCGTTTTCTGGAGTTACATCACGATGCTGATTGTTTTTAAAATACTGCGGTCAAGAAATATATTAAAAGAAATTTGAGGGTTTTACAAATTTGTGCCGCATACAAACCGGCATTTATATATGGTGGCCCGACGATGTCAGTATCTATGTTAAGCGAAGAATTGATTAAAGAAGGAATTTCTGTTGAGGTATTTTCAACCACGGCGAATGGTAAAGCGGAGCTCCCTGTGCAAACCGGAATGCCGGTTGAGGTCGATGGGTGACTGTGTATTATTTTAAGCGATGGACGAAGGATCATAGCCATTTTTTACCGACGCTCTTTAAGCGGCTTTGGACACATGGATCGAAATTTGATGTAGTTCATATCCATGCCAGATGGAATCTCGTCTCTATATTTTCGTGCCTTGTTTGCTTGCTAAAGAAAATACCTGTAATCGTATCGCCACGGGGTACTTTAAGTGCTTACTCATTTTTAAACAGGCATACGGCCATGAAAGCATTCATACATCAGAGCTTCGGTAAATTTTTGCTGAATCGATCACATGTACATGTAACGGCCTTGAATGAGCAGTGCGCGGTGCAAGAAATCGCGAGGCCTAAAAGCATTTCTGAGCTGCCCAACCTGGTGAAGCTTCCGGAAAATATGCCATCCGCATATCAGGATGATCCCGGGACTTTCAAAATGATCTTTCTTTCACGGATCAATGAAAAAAAAGGCCTGGACCTTTTGCTCATCGCGCTTAAAGACATCAATGTGCCTATCGGCTGACAATTGCCGGCGCCGGCGATGAAGCATACGTTCAACGTTTAAAGTCCCTGTTGCCAATAGAAGGGGTGGGCCATGTAACATGGGGGGGGATACCAAGCTGAGAACAAATTTGAGTTATTGAGAGCCCATGACTTATTTGTGCTGCCATCGTACGATGAGAACTTTGGGAATTCGGTGGTCGAGAGTCTTTCAACGGGCACTCCCGTTCTGGTTAGCCGGGAAGTCGGACTGGCTGATTTTGTCAGTAAACATGATCTGGGTTGGATCTGCCATCCCGAACCCGCCTCTATCGGTGCAGCTATCAATCAGATCGCCATGTCAGAAACCTCCAGACTTGCGGAGATAAGAAAAATTGCTCCTGCAATGGTAAGGGATAATTTTCAAGGGAGCTGGCTGACAAAAAAATATATAGCAATGTACGACCATATACTGCAGGCCTGATCTTCAAATCGGGTAAATGATCATCAAAAAAGCTACAAATTATAAATTTGTAGCTTTTTTGATATTACAACCTTGCTTTACAAAATACCCCCTAAAATGGGTTGTAGTGGTAGGTTAACCGAGATTGCGCCTATGATGGGATCGGGCTCACATATAATATCCGCGGCTTACGCCAGGAGTCCGTTTTATGCCGAGTTCTGTAGAAAGCGACACCATCGTATATTCTGATACATCCGGACTTTTCATCGCCAACACAACCGCCTCCTTTGGAGGGCGCTGGATGATGATTCTGCAAGTTCAATGATCTACATGATGTCAGCGTAATCATAGAAAGGCAGCAGCGTAAAATTGTTCTGCGCGTCGTGGCGGATATCCGTTGGTGCCTGCGCTGATTTCGTCACCCAATAGCAATTCCGGGTGACGTTGGAGGTAGGCATTGACAGTAAATTTCCCTGCTGCGTTTTCTTCTTCGGCGGTTTGGATCAGCAGGGCTTCCGCTTCGGAAAAATTCTTTTTTTGATTGTTCTTTTGAACAATCAACAGATGGCCGATTTCGGGAAAGGAGTTTGAAAGATGTCATTACTAAACTTGAACCTGGACTTTTAAGAAAGTAACCGGTTTAACTGTGAAAGATTTTGAATTGTTGGTAAGCCTCAATTTATTTAATTCTGCCTTGATGAACGATGCCGTTTATAAATTTAAACGATATGAAGACGCCAGCCTTGAATACATTGGCATAAACAAACACATAGACGATGAAAATGTAGGAGGATGGGATACTGTACTTGCCAAAAATTGAGTATCAGGAAAACTTTATTAACGAGCCTTAAAAAGTTTAATAAGCCTGGATTAACACCTCAGCAGGTATATGTAAAATTTCGTTTAGTTTTCTGATCATCGCCAAACTCAGTTTTCTTTTTCCAGAAAGTATCTCAGATTTGCGGGAACGGTAACCTAAAATATCGCCAAGCTCCTTTTCAGAAATCCCCATCTGATTCAATCTGAATCTGATGGCCTCCAGCGGGTTGGGGGAGGGTATAGGATGGTTGACTAATTCGTATTCTTTAATTAATATACTAAGCACTTCCAATTCGTCGGACGCGGTTGAACCTTCCTTCACATCAATTTGCATCAGCTCGTAAACACGAGCTAAAGCGTCATTATACTGTTCCTCTGTTTTAATTGGCTTTAACATAACTAACGGTTTTGGCGTCGATTTGATCATACTGTTTATGCGTCCCGAACCATACTACAAACACGATTTTTAGTCTGTATTCAATATCTACAATTAAGCGGTAGTGTTACCGTGAATGTTGAAAACGACTCTTTTGTTTGAAAGTACAGACGCATTTCGATACTGTGCCTTTAATTCATTAGGACTATTCCAAGAGGCGGCTGAGGCTTCTTCGGCATTGTCCTGATAGGCGTCGTCGGGCAATCCTTTCACCTGCCTGGTGATTGAGCCGCCTGCCAAAAGTTGCCAGCCCATGCCCGCGGTGCCCTCCACGTCCTTCGGTTTCACGCCGCTGCTGGCGTATACTAGCGTTATCGGTACTGTTACCTGCCCACGCATAATAGTGTATACAGGTATCGCGACATTCGCCGCGCCTGTCAGTGGGTTCACATCAACGCTGCTTTGTGCATAGACGCCGGCGTGGACGATTGCAAAAAGCCCCAAAAGCAAAAGCATTGCTATTTTTTCATATAAAAGGTCATGGCGGCTTAGCGTACTCTTTTCAATTTCCTGTTTAACCCATCCAACTGCTTCTGGACTTTCGCATTGATTTTCTTCTGCTCTACCAGCTGTTGGTCCTTTTTGATCATATAAAGCGTCAGTTCCTCCACTTTCTTAAGCAGTACGGTATTCATCTTCCCAAGGTCCATGCCGTTTTTTTTCAGTTCGGCCGCCGAAGGCACCTCTGGCAGGTGATGGTTTTTCTCGACGTAGCTTTTCACATCCTCGAGTGAACGTAAAATATATTTATAGTCGAACACGTAGTCCGGCGTAGGCACCGTTGCTTCGACAAGGACCGTGGTAGAGTGGACGGTGCCATTGACGGTCAGCATCTGATCAGGACTGGTCGTGCCAATGCCCACAAAGCCACCAGTCACGGTTAGCGTACTGTACCAGTTCCCGGCATTGTCAATTTGTCCAAGCTGAACGTTTCTGTCCGAGTTAGTAGCTATGTTCGATCTTATCCTGATGGCCCCGCCATTTCCCGGACCGGTTATAAAATAGGCCGTTTTGTCTGCGTTAAACGTAAGATTGCCGTCTAATCGCGCCCCCCCGCGAACGTCCAGCTTAGCTGCAGGCGTTGTAGTGCCAACACCTACATTTCCATTTGGATCGATGGTCAACGCGGTGTTGGTAATGCCGCTCGTGTAGAGATTTGAGGTGCCAAATGACAAGTACGAGCCGCTGTTGGTTTGCAGGACCGCGATTCGCCCTTCCGAATTTGTAGGGGCAAATCCTCCGGAGAAGTCAAGGGCGGTGTAGTTTGAGGTTCCGGTGGAGTTTGTCAGAAACACTGTCCCAAGCCCGGTGCCGGTGAATGAAGTTCGCCCGGTGTTCTCCGCGACCTGCAGCCGCGCGGCCGGACTCGCGGTGTTGATACCGATACGGCCTATGGAGTCTATCCACATGCCCTGGTTACCAGCGACGAAGGTGTTGGCGACGATGCCGAATCTGCCGTCTGTGTTGAGTCCGAAGGAGAAGTCGCCCCTGCTGTTGTGAAAGTATGTCTGCACGCGCGCGGTAGCTGCGGTTGTCGTCACGTTCATCGATGTGGTGGCGGCGCTGCTTATCGTCAATGCTGAGGTTGGGTTTGTCGTTCCTATACCCACGAATCCTCCATTGGGGTTGAGCAGGAGGTGGTAACCTGCGGTAAGACTGTTTGCAGCCGTTGCCTGTAGCGATGCCCCGGAGGCACCGTTGACGCTGAAGTCCAGCACGCCGTTTTGCCCCGTTCCCTGCAGGCGGAGAACGCCGGTTTGCGCAGTTCCGCTGGTAGCAGGAAAGCCGAGCGCGCCCACGATATGGGCTTTCAGGGCAGGGGACGTGGTTCCCATCCCAACATTGTCTCCGATGTTTGTGAGTACAGTGTTTCCGGTTGTACCTGCTACGAACTGGGCACTACAAATACTTGCCGAAAAAAAAAGGCAGAGGATGATTAAGAAAAATGATCTCATCTTTAATGTTTGAATTACATGAAATAAGAATATTGAGGCAGTTTCCGAGACACCGGTAACGTCAGCGCCTATGCAAAATCTCCTTTTGGAGAATTAAAGAACTTGGAAAGCCGAAAGGCTATAAACTAATGATGTAATAAGTTTAGTAACAATTAGGCCTTTGTGCCTAATTGTCGGCGAAAGTAGGCTATCCTAATTGCAAATCCAAATAAATATAGATGCAAACCCCAACAAACTTACGGATACTGAATTTGATGCGGCGACTATGCCGGAAACGAAGTAATTACCCGATATTTTTGGGAGCACTATAACACAGCGCGAAGTCATTGTGGAGAAGAATCCAGCGACAGATAAATTCAAAGTGATGTATGTTGAACATCATTTATCCTCAAAAAACTATATTTGTTGCCATTTAATATTTAAGAACATGGAAAAAATACAAGAATTAAAGTCATTGCTGGAAACAGTTGAAAAAGAAGGTGAGGCGTTTTACAACAAAAGTAACAAGGTTGCGGGTACCCGCCTGCGCAACGCCCTTCAGCAGGTAAAGGTTTTAGCAACCGATATCCGCAAAGATGTAACCGACAAAAAGAACGCTGAGAAGTAACAAAGTAAAATACGTTTTGGGGACGCCTCATCTTAACGGATGGGGCGTTTATATTTTGTAATCGATGAGGGAGAAAGGTGCAGGAATGACTGTCCACTTTAAACCTTATTAGCTTTTTCACGTTTTGCTATCGCTCCATAAATGAGTTTTGTAAGAGGTTTGAAATGTTCGGAGACATTTAAATACTGATTAAAATTCATCAGGTTTACAGTGTGAGATTTACGGACATCATTTCACTTATATAGCTTAGAATCAAGCCAATAATTTTGCACCTTGATCCTTTCTTTTAAGGGATCATACATAGCACTAACCTCCTCCCATACAGGTGTTTTATCAGTCAATTCGTTTACGACCTGTATGGGGGATTTGCCCTTTAGAGAGCTATGTGATCTGAACCAGTTATAGTGAAATTGCCATTGGGAAAGCAGATCTGGTAGGTTTGAGGCCTTGACATCAACAGTTGAATAAAATTCGTCCAAATCGGTTCTTTGTGTTCTCTCAACCTTCCCGTTCAGATGTGGAGATCTCGGTTTAATTGGCCGGAACTTGATACTGTATTCCATGAGTCTTTCCTGGAACACATAAGCGAAAAACTCATTGCCTCTGTCTGTTTGAATACGTTGTATAGGGAAGGGCATTTGTTCTATCACAGTCTCCAGAAATTTCAAAGTGTTGGTAGCTGTGCGCCTTGGAAACAGTTCAACTACTTTAAAACGGCTGCAGTCATCAATAGCAGTGTACTGGTAAAGTCGGCTTGCTATCTTACAAACATCCATTTGAACCCGATCGCCAGGTATCGGCCTGTTATATCGATGTTGCCTTTTGCGGTAATTCCGCCTAAGCTTTAAGTATTGTTTGTTGTGCTTAATGAGTATTTTATGGATAGTAGCAGTAGATAATGAGCGCTCATATAAGCGTATCATTTCACTGGCAATACTACGGTGCCCAAGCTTTCGATTATCCCTTAGATCAAGGATTCTTTGCTCATCTTCAGCAGTTATTTGGGTTTGTATTTTATGGGGTCTTCGGCTATGCTCATTAAGACCATCGATACCTAATTACCTCTTAATCCATTTTCTAAGTGTTGGCTGATTCCGCAACGCAAACAAACAACACCTGCTTTACCAATGGATTCATAAAGCTTAACCCATTTAAGGCGTTTTTTTACTTCATTGTTCATTGTTGTCATTTGTGTTGAAATGTGGTAAAACTAAGGGTTTTCCATCATTCCAACACAAAGTTATGGAAAGGATCTCTATGAATTACACAGGTAAATATTCGCATTAGTTGAATATTTACCTTTATAGCCTGTTTGCTGTTCAATACGCTGGAAAGCATCAAAACTCCATGTTCTGAAAATACATAAGGTAGCTTTCTTCTTCCTCCTTGTTTTGATGTCGCAATTTGCGATATCAAACTTTCAAATTCAATATCATTAAGTCTGAACATAAAATCGTCCTGAAAGCGATCAATATTCCTCGCAACCTGCTCATTTAATCTTCTTGTTTCTACATTGTACAAATCAGCTAAATCGCTATCTAACATTACCTTTTGACCCCTGATATAATAAATTTTATTCATTATTATTTCATCAGGTATTATCTGATTTTCCATTTTTAATTTTTTGTAGTTATGAAATTCTCTAAGATCGCAGAATGCGACCTTAGAGATAAATGCTAAAGACCAGCGTATTTTTGTTTAAGAACGGCCATATCCTGGCTGACTTTCAAATCCAATATTTTAGCGTAATGCTGTGTAGTTTTAATATAGGTATGACCTAACATTTTGCTTACACTCTCTATAGGAACACCATTGGATAGCGTAACAGTAGTGGCGAAAGTATGTCGCGCAATATGAAAAGTCAAAGGTTTATCTATTCCGCAAATGCCCGCTATTTCTTTTAAGTAAGCATTCATTTTTTGATTGGTATTAACCGGCAAGGCTCTACCTGAATTACAACAAACCGGATGATCAATATATTTATTAAGCAAGCTTAAAGGTGATGGCAATAACGGAATGCGACTTGGTGTATCGGTTTTTTCCCGCTTAGTGAATATCCACATATCACCGTCCGGGCCTTTAACAATCTCACTTCTTTTAAGCTTACTTACATCGGCATAAGCCAATCCCGTGAAGCAGCAAAACAAAAAAATGTCACGTACCTGATTCAGGCGTTCAGTTGAAAATGTTTTATCGGCCATTGTTTGCAACTCATCTGATGACAAAAAAGCCCTGTCAACCTGTTTGATCCTTATTTTGTAATTGATAAACGGGTCTCTATCTAACCAACCGCTTGACAGACAAATGCCAACAATTTTTTTAAAGTTCTTGATGTATTTAAAGGCGGAGTTATTTGCGCAATTACGTTCTGAACGGAGGTAAAACTCGTAATTGGTAATAAAGTCATGGTCAATCTTTTTAATATCTATATCGGAGATTTTGTACTTCCATTGCAAATAATCCTGCGTGTGTTTCAGCGAGGTTTGATAACGGATAGCGGTACCGGCGGCATATTCTTTCCCAACCAGCGCTTTAATCTTTTTGTTATGATCTCTGAATATGTCCATTAACATCCTTACTTTTTCACCCTTACCTAAAAACTTGTTTTTAAGTGTTTCTGCAGTAATGTCGCTTTTGGATTCCGTCAACTGACTATGAGCTTCATAAGATTGATTTTGTAACGTATCCAGATAGGCATTAAAAGATTTGGTTTCTTTTTTTGTGCCGTTTAATCGACCCGAAGCAGTATTCCAGGCAGAAGGGTCACACTCTCGCCCAGTTGTAATTTCTGTACGTTTACCATTGACGGTAATTCTAAGGTAGACCGGAACAAGGCCGGTTTGATAGTTTTTTGGCTTTTTCAAATAAAAAAGCAAGCTGAAATTGATTTTCATAATGTTTTACATTAAAAAGTGATACAAAATTAAGCTTGCAATAGCCTCTGTACAAGATGTTTAGTTATTTAATATCTTGATTATCAAATAGATACAATGATTCTGGTGAGTAAGAATTCTTGAAAGGTTACTCACCGAATTGCGCACCTATTTGTTGCGATTTGATGAATAAAATGGTCATTTGGTTAAAATAAAAAAGCCTGCAATCTTTTGATTTGCAGGCTTTTAATCATTTTTAACATTGAATTAAGTGGAGCCGGAGGGATTCGAACCCTCGTCCAAACATGGTATAAGGTAAGCTTTCTACATGCTTAGCTTCTGTTTAATTGTCGGGATGGGGAAGGCCAGTTGCTTGCCTGTACCGTCGTCCGTAGGTGCTTTATCTCGCCTGCTTATCACACCCTAAACTGGCCAGTTTCATCTTTCGATGCCCCGGTTGCCAGCCCGATGAAACGGAAAACCGGCGGGACAAAAGCTATTCTAATTCTAAATTAGGCAGCTAAGGCGTAGTTATTTTCGCCATTTGTGATTTTGAGCGTTCAGATTAAAGCGCTAATTCACCCAACGCGCTGCATGCTTACCTACTTATCTCCATCCTGTCAATTCCGGTCGACCCCATTTTGGTGAGTCCTGAGCCTTGAGCCAAGAGTCTTAAGTGCACTGCAAATATACTAAAGATTAGTAGCAGTAGCAGTTTTTATTATCAGAGAAAACTGCCACCATTATCTATTGCCGCTACTTTCCCCTGCTACTGCAACTTCCACTCGTCCCGGATAAACCTTCAAAGCTTCCTCCAGGCAGGTCATCGCTTTTGCTATATCGTCGTTATTCAAAACGTATGCCATTCTCACTTCGTTCAAGCCGGCGCCGGCAGTGCTGTAAAAGCCTGTCGCCGGGGCCATCATCACTGTCTGGTTGTCATGACTGAATGACTCCAATATCCATTGGCAAAATTTGTCGGCATTGTCTATTGGCAATTGTGCCACCACATAGAATGCGCCGCCAGGATTTGGGCAAAATACACCGTCCATTTTGTTTAACGCGCTTACCAGGGTGTTGCGGCGGGCGGTGTATTCTTTATTTACCTTTTCGAAATATTCATCGGGCGTATCAACAGCCGCTTCGCCGGCAATTTGCTCGATCATGCCTGCGCTGAGCCTTGCCTGCGCAAACTTTAAGCCGGCCGTCAATACTTCTTTGTTTTTAGTAATAAGGCAGCCCAAACGTGCGCCGCAGGCGCTGTAACGTTTACTCACCGTATCCATAACGATCACGTTTTGCTCCAATCCGCCGAGGTGCATAGGGGAGGTGAAAGTCTGGCCGTCATAACAAAACTCGCGGTAGGCTTCATCACTAAAGAGGTACAGATCGTATTTCAGTACTAATTCTTTTAACGCTTCAAGCTCTTCCCGCGAATATAAATAACCGGTTGGATTATTAGGACTGCATATAATGATAGCCTTTGTTTTATCGGTGATCAGTTTTTCAAATTCGCTGATGGGAGGCAGGGCAAATCCATTTTCGATAAACGATAAGATCGGCTTCACCACAATGTCGCTCTGACAGGCAAAGCCGTTATAGTTGGCGTAGAACGGCTCGGGGATGATCACCTCGTCGCCCGGGTCAAGGCAGGCCATCATTGATATGGTGATAGCTTCCGATCCGCCGGTGGTAACAATAATATTTTCTGGAGTTATGTTATAGCCCAGTTTGTTGTAATATTCAGTAAGTTTTTTGCGGTACGATAGCGTGCCTTCTGATGCGGTGTAAGCCCAAACCTTAAAATCGATGTTCCTGACGGCATTCAACATACCCGCCGGCGTTTCAATGTCCGGCTGACCGATATTCAGATGGTAAACCTTTTTACCTTCCAGCTTTGCCTTATCGGCAAAAGGCGTCAATTTCCGTATGGGCGATGCAGGCATCTGTATTCCCTTGTGCGATATTTTTGGCATAGGGCAAAGGTAGGAAATTTAGTTTTCAGTCGGAAGTTTTGAGTCGAGACAGTCCGAAAGTCAGTAAAGTCAGAAAACTGGTGAGACTGAGAAGAAAAAGCTTTTGAGTTTGATGGACATAAAAAGAGGTGCAAGTAATTGCACCTCTTCAATATCTTTAACTTTCGGTCTTTACTGACTTTCCGACTTTCGGACTTCTTTAAATTAATTACTGCTTGCCGGTTTTGCTACCACTTCGCCGACAATATTCAGCGTTTTTTGTGGGATAGAAGCATTGGAAGTAACTACAATGCCTTTATTAAAAGGGGCTGCAACAGCTGCATTATAAGTGATCTTAATGGTGCCTTTTTCGCCGGCTTTTACAGGGGTTTTGGTGTAGTCGGCAATGGTGCAGCCGCAGGTCGGCCTTACATCGGTAACAATAAGCGGCTGTTTGCCCACATTAGTAAATTCAAAAACGGTTGTAACGGGGGTACCTTGTGGGATCTTGCCGAAATCGTGCTTTTCCTCATTGAATTTAAATACTGGTTTTTCGCTATCTTGCGCCGATGCGGTAAAGGCAAAGCCTAAAATTACTGCGCATATTAATAAAATCTTTTTCATAATGTTTATTTGATTTTCACAAATATAAAAGGTTTAATCTAATATTAAAACTATTCGTTAAACTACATGTTTTATAAGGAAAATTACCAATTACAGAATAGAATTTTATAATTTTACCGCCCTAACAAAATTATATATGCCCGAAACTGCAAATAACCTTGCCGGACAGTTACATGCTTCCGAGCTCAGTTTTGAAGATTTTAAGAGGATTGTGATCGAGGATTACCGCATTGGCTACGAAAGCAGGCAGGCGAGTTTGATCGGCAGAAAAGAAGTACTTACGGGCAAGGCAAAGTTTGGCATATTTGGCGATGGTAAAGAGGTTGCCCAACTGGCCATGGCTAAAGCCTTTAAGAAAGGCGACTGGCGTGCAGGGTATTACCGCGACCAAACTTTTATGTTTGCCACCGGCATGAGTAACCTGCACGAGTTCTTCGCGCAATTATATGCCTATCCCGAGATAGAAAAAGACCCGGCTTCGGCAGGGCGCCAGATGAATTGCCACTATGCTACACGTTTTGTAAATCCCGACGGCAGCTGGACCAACCAGGCTGACTCGATGAACTGCGCTGCCGATATTTCGACCACCGGCGGTCACATGCCGCGGTTGTTGGGTTTGGCCTATGCGTCGAAATTATATCGTCAGAATAAACAACTGGAATACTTGAATAAATTCTCGGTAAAAGGTAATGAGGTAGCATTCGGCACCATCGGCAATGGATCAACGTCGGAAGGTTTGTTTTTTGAGACGTTGAACGCGGCAGGAGTATTGCAGGTACCCATGGCTATTTCTGTTTGGGACGATGCTTATGCGATATCCGTTCCGGCGCGGCTGCAGACCACCAAAGAAGATATTTCTGAAATACTAAAAGGCTTCCAGCGGGGAGAGGGTACAAACGGCTATGAGATATTTAAGGTAAAAGGTTGGGATTATGTAGCGCTTTGTGAAACCTACGAACGCGCAATTGCTATTTGCCGTAACGAGCATGTACCGGTGCTGATCCATGTTATAGAAATGACGCAGCCACAAGGACACTCGACCTCTGGTTCGCACGAGCGTTATAAATCGAAAGAACGTTTGGCATGGGAAGAGGAACACGATTGTTTATACCAGATGCGCAAGTGGATGATAGCTTCGGCGATTATTACCGAAGCGGATATAGACGAACTGGAAGCCGCTGCAAAGAAATATGTACGTGAGGTTCAAAAACAGGTTTGGAACGAGCTAAGTGGCGAAATATTCGGTGAGTTGAATGAGGCCTCGCGCCTGATCCAGCGTTTGGCGCAGGATAGCCCGCATCACGACCCATTATACGAAGTAATTGCCGATCTGCGTGATTGCGTAGATCCGGGCAGAAAAGATGTTATCGCTGCTATCCGCAAGGCATTGCGCATCACGGTAAAAGAACATACGCCCGAACGTCAGGCACTTTTGAACTGGATAGCTGCAGAGAATCAGAAAAATGCCATCCGCTTCAATTCAAAATTGTTTACCGGTACGCGGCATTCTCCTTTGAACGTTTCGCCGGTTAATGCCAGATATTATGAAGATTCAAAATCTATCGACGGCCGTGAAGTATTGAACGCCTGCTTCGATGCCAATTTTGAGCGTGATAAAACTATAGTAGCTTTTGGCGAGGATGTAGGCGCTATAGGTGATGTGAACCAGGGGTTTGCCGGCCTGCAAGGCAAATACGGCGATCTGCGGGTTACCGATACTGGCATTCGTGAGGCTACTATCATAGGGCAGGGTATGGGCCTGGCCATGCGCGGCCTCAGGCCGATAGCCGAGATTCAGTACCTTGATTACCTGTTATATTCTATCAACGTGTTGAGCGACGATTTGGCAAGTTTAAGTTACCGTACCCGCGGCGGCCAGAAAGCCCCATTGATTGTGCGTACCCGCGGTCACCGGCTGGAAGGCATCTGGCACTCGGGATCGCCGCTGGGTTTGATCTTGAACTCAATGCGCGGGTTACATATCTGCGTTCCGCGTGATATGACCCAGGCTGCCGGCATGTACAACGTGTTGCTGCGCGGCGACGAACCTGCGCTGGTAATAGAATGTTTGAATGGTTACCGTTTAAAGGAACGCTTGCCGGCTAACGTAGGCGAGTTCACCGTTCCTTTGGGCAAAGCCGAAATATTGAACAGCGGTACCGACATTACGGTAATTTCTTATGGCTCAACATTACGTATTGTATTGGAAGCCGCCAGGGAATTGGAAGAAATGGGCATCGGCATCGAAGTTATTGATCCACAAACGCTTTATCCTTTTGATACCGACAATATTTGCGGTACATCGCTGAAGAAAACCAGCAAGTTGCTGATTGTGGATGAGGATATTCCGGGTGCTGCATCTGCTTATATTTTACAGCGCGTGCTGGAAGACCAAAAAGGGTATTATTCCCTTGATCTGCAGCCGCGTACGCTTACTGCAAAGGAGCATCGTCCGCCATATGGATCAGATGGGGGGTATTTCAGCAAGCCATCGCTGGATGATATCATCGAGGCTGTTTACAATATGATGAATGAAACGGATCCACACAGGTTCCCCGCCATCTATTAGTTTTGAGTCGGTGAAGTGAGAATCGCGTTTTTAAGCAAAGGGGCATTTCATCAGGTAAAGGTATCTGTCTCGTCCTGAGGCTGGCAATAATTGCTGCTCGATGGGTTCGAACGCTTTGACAAACCTATTATTTAAAAAATTATATTTTTGCGTCCTGGTTATTTAGCCGGGACGCTTTATTTTATACATATGGACACTACATTTTCAGCAATAGCAAATACGATAAAAACACGCCGTACAGTTAAGGCCCAGGCCATGAACGGCAATAAAATACCAAACGGGCACATCGCCGCAATACTTGAACTGGCTAACTGGGCGCCTACCCATGGTTATACCGAACCCTGGCGTTTCGTTGTTTATGAAAACCCTGCTGAGTTTTGCGCGCAGCACGCCGAGGTTTACAAACAAAACAGCATGGGCGATAACTTTGACCCCGCTGTTTATAACAACCTGATGCACCAGGGCGATAAGGCTTCACATATTATTGTTGCGGTGATGAAGCGCGGCGATCTGCCTAAAATACCGCCATTTGAAGAAATTGCGGCGGCATCATGCGCTATTCAGAATATGCTGCTTGGAGCAACGGCGTTGAATATCGCCTCATTCTGGAGCACCGGTGGCATGGCATTAAGACCCTTTTTTAAAGAATACATGGGCTTTGGAAACGACGACAATATTATGGGCATCCTCTATTTTGGTTATGCAGATGAATATCCCGAAGGTAAAAGAAATTCGGAAATAGAAGATAAAATTACCTGGGTGAAATAATAAATTCTTATTTAATAAGTTAACTATGAATGTTGTCGAAGTTAAGTTTTATGTGATTAGTTAACATGAAATTTAAGAATTATTACTGAAGATATTTTTTTAATTATTAAGTTATAATTCTACTTTTGCAACAATTTTTAAAAAGTGGCTTGAAAAGTATAACCCTTAGTGTGCTTTTTGCGTAGAACAGGCCACTAATTAATTATTGATTTAAATCCGGGTAAAGAATGAGAAAACCTCTGGGCGGGCTTGTATGTGTATTGTTGATTCTCGCAATTACTACTATCAGCTGGAAAAATGCTGATCACCACAAAAATTATCTTAGAAACGGCTTCACGGCTAAAGAACTCCTTACAAAATATATCGATAATATTTACGAATCGGCGCATTTGCAGCAGTCGGGTTTGGAGATTGATGTGTTTAAAAAGGCAGTTACCGGTTTCCTGAACTTGAAGGCAAGTAACAAGGTGCCGCAAACCGCATCGATCCTTACCGTGGTAGATCTTGGCAAATCAAGTCACGAAAAACGCATGTGGATCATCGATGTGATAAATGACGAGTTATTAATGAATACCTGGGTGGCCCATGGTCACGGCAGTGGCGACGATATGGCTACCGCGTTTTCAAACAGGATCGATTCGCACCAGAGCAGTCTTGGTTTTTATGTTACTGGCGAAGTTTACTACGGCGGAAACGGCCGCTCGTTAAAACTCGACGGGTTAGATGCCGGCTTTAATTCAAATGCTCGCCAACGTGCAATCGTGGTGCATGGTGCGCCTTATGTTGGCGAAGGTGCTATCGGCGCCTTGGGTCGCTTAGGCCGTAGCTATGGTTGCCCTGCAGTACCACTGGCTGATGCTGAACAAGTGATCAATACCATTAAAGATAAAACTGTCATGTTCATTAACGGAAACGATAATCGTTATTTTTCGAAGTTTTTGGACGAAGATCAGGCAGCAGATTATGCTTTTCCGAAAACCAACAGCAGTATGTTAGCCAGTATGTAAGTCAGCCTACCAACCTCTGAAGCGGCGAAGCGCATTTCAACAATAAACAAGGAATCTCCAATTCATTATAAAATGCGAAACCGGATCTATTCGAAAAAATGATCCGGTTTTCTTTTACTTAGGCAGTCAAGGACTGTGAGCACTGTCATCCGAAGCTATAAACTTCAGACAGCGTACATTCTTTTTAATGCCTTTTTAATTATGCAGGAATTTTTGCAAGTGGTCGTACAATACAATGTCCTGCCCGTAAACATCATTCCTGAATTCCAGTTTTCCATTGGGATCAGCCCAGCAGGTTACATAGGTAATATAAACCGGGATTTTTTTAGGAAGACTGATGTCTGAAGGGTCGGGATTATTATCATCCATATCTTTTGCAATCTCATCAAAACGCTCGCCGGGACCAAACAGATTCAGCGCAAGTGCTTTCGGATCGCCAAGGCGAACACAGCCATGGCTAACGGCGCGCATTTTCCTATAAAATGCCGATTTTACAGGTGTATCATGCAAATAAACATTGCTCCGGTTCTTGAACAGGAATTTGATCTTGCCGAGAGAATTCGCATCGCCGGGGCGCTGTTTGAACTCATACGGAGAGTTATCTTTCGTTATTTTCGACCAGTCGATTGATTCTGGATTTTGAACCGGCTTATCGTCTTTGTAAACGTTAATTCCTTTATTATCTAAATAATAGGGGTCATCCGCAGCCTCTTTTATAATTTCTTTGCTGGCAATGCTTTGGGGGATATTCCAAACCGGGTTAACTTCCACATAGTTGATAATGCTGTTCAATAATGGCGTTTCGTGCTCATTGGGCTTATCAATTTTACAGGTATCATTGTATGATTCGAGTGTATTGGCGTTGTCCATATTTCTGCCTTGGCCCACGCACACCTTCATGCCCAAAACAGATTTTCCGCTGTCTATCACATTCAGATAAAAATCAGGGATGTTAACAATCACATACTTGTCTTCAGTAGGTTTATTGCGCCATCTTAAGCGTTCCAGGTTTACCAATAACATACGCTTGGTTTGTTCGCCTGAAAGGCCCGGGGCCTCGTACTTTTGGCTTAAAGCCTTTTGTAAAGCTACATATTGCGGATCTTTAGGCTGGATGCTATCAAGGTAAGCCTGCATATTACCAATGTGGAAGATCTTAAGCATCCCCAAACTATCGGGGCGTTTAGTAGCCAGGAAATACCGCTGGTAAATGGCTTTGGGGTTCAGCACGCCGTATTCAATTGCATTTGAATAGCTAATAAGCGAGTTAGCTGCGGCAAGCTCGATCTCTGCTATTTCGCGATAGCCGTCATTAATGTTTTTGATGTTCTTTTTATCGGAGAACTTATAAACCAGTTGGCGTAATTTATCGGCCTGGAATAACGCGGGATTTAAACCGTGCTCGTCGGAGCGATTGCAGTAATCGGTGATAGTGAAGAAGTCGCCGTTAAAGAGATGCGACATTACCAACACTGGCTGATAATGATTTTTACGGTAGTAGTCGGCTATGAAATCAGCGTGTTTAAGATTGCCTCTTTCGCTGGCATAAACGCTTCTAAATACTGCTGTAAAGCCCTCAGGTGTATACTCCTGGAAGATCTTATTGTGTGTTTTTTTGAAAAAGAAGGTAGCTTCTTCTGTACGCTTTTTCTTACAGCTTTGAAAGGTTAAGATAAGGACGGCGAGAAGGATGAAGGGAACGGTAAATCTTTTTACCGGTGTTATTTTGATCATAGTTATTAATGGCCTCAAATATAAGGCTTTGTTGGTAAATGCTGTTTACGGGTTGCTATTAGATTTTTGTTAATTTTGAACACCCGGTAATTTTCTCTTATAATACCCTATAAAAGCATGCCAACAAAAAGAATCCTGCCCATAATTTTCATATTGTTTTCGGTGTTGCAGTTAAAGGCACAAAAGTATTCCCCTGTTAATGAGAACGCCACCCGCGAAGTGAAGAAAATACTAAACCTGCTGTATGATATTAAAGGCAGATACATCCTGTCAGGTCAGCAAAATTATAACAGCGACAGAAACCTTTTTTCTGACAGCGCCCATAACATTACAGGAAAATACCCGGCAGTGTGGGGTAATGATTTTATAAACTGGGGTGATAAGGACCTCGGTCCGGATATTGTTGCCGAATCGATAAAAAAGTGGAAAGAAGGGTATATCGTAACCCTGATGTGGCATGAAGGCAAGCCGACCGATGACCCTCCGTACGATTTTTCGAAGAACGTAATAGCCAAAATGACCGATACGGAATGGAATGAGCTGGTAACGCCGGGTTCGGCCTTAAATAAAAAATGGCTGGTGCAGATCGATGTGATCGCCGGGTATTTAAAGCAACTGCGCGATGCAGGCGTACCGGTGTTATGGCGGCCCTATCATGAAATGAACGGGGTTTGGTTTTGGTGGGGTAACCGCAAAGGCGAAAACGGCATAGCTAAACTGTGGAAGATGATGTACGACAGGTTTACCGATTACCACCATCTGAATAACCTGCTTTGGGTTTGGGGCGCAAATGCACCGCGAGATATTCCATTTGATGAGGCTTACGATTACAAAGATTATTATCCCGGCGATAAATATGTGGATATTTTAGGCGCTGATGTATATCATTTTGACTATGAGCAAAAAGATTATGAAAGCCTGGTAAAGCTGGCTAACGGCAGGCCTATTGCCCTTACTGAAACCGGCGAATTACCTAAACCCAATATCCTGAAAGTACAGCCGCAATGGGTTTGGTTTATGGTATGGACAAGCTGGCTGTGGACCGACAACACGCATAACCGTGTGCAGGAAGTGTACAACCTGCCGCAGACCCTTAGCCACGATGAGGTGAAAGCAAAACTGGATAGCAAAAAATAAGGAATATGAATAAAACAGAAGTATGGCTGCGCGGCCCGTTAAACGACGTTCCTGCATTGTTGCAGCCGATAGCGCATGCGTTGTTACAAGCCCGCGAAGAGATATTTGAAATGACTAAGGATTTTCCTGAAGCTCTATTATGGGAACGGGTAGCCGGCATGGCATCGCCGGGATTTCATTTGCAGCATCTCAGGGGCGTGCTTGACCGCTTGTTTACTTATAACCGTGGGGAACAGTTAAACGAGCAGCAACTAAGCTCCCTTGCTATAGAAGGCCAGCCGGTGAATGAAGAAGATATATTGAAAAAACTGGTTGATGCTTTTAATAAGCAGGTTGATAATTGCATTGACCAATTAAAAACCGCAAACGAAGCAACGCTGGCCGAAAGGAGAGGAGTTGGCAGGGCTAATTTACCGTCGACGGTGATCGGATTATATGTGCATGCTGCCGAGCATACCATGCGACATACCGGGCAACTGCTTGTTACTTTAAAGGTGCTGGCAGAGCGTTATGCCGATGATGTTGATTCCCGGCTGATCACTTAATCATTTTGGTAACCCTTGCCGGTTGAAGTGTCGGGACGAATTTTAAGCGGTGCCCGAACCTTTTGTACAAAAACGCCACAAGTAAGAGAATCATAAGTTTGATTTTTTTAGTTATAGAGAGGTTTAGAATATTGTGGTAGTTATACGTTATCTTTATGCTATAAGATGCGTTTTAATCTATAAAATCTATCACGATGAGTAAAAACCAGGTGGCCGATCTGATGAAGTTTATGCTCCCCTTTCCTGATAGCGTTAAGGCTGCGGCGCTGTGGCTGCGTGATTTTGTGTGGGACCTTTACCCCGATACCAACGAGCTTATTTACGACAACTATAACGCCCTTGCTTTTGGCTGGTCGCCTACCGACAAGGCGGGCGATGTATTTTGCAGTATAGCTATCTACCGCACGCACCTCAATTTTGGCTTCAACCGGGGATCTGAAATACCTGATAAAAAGAATATCCTTATGGGGGATGGCAGCCTGTACCGTTACATAAGGATAAAAAACAAAGATGACTTTCCTGAAGAGGACATAAAGCAGTTGCTCCATTACGCCTATGAAAATTCGATCTCAAGGCTAAAGCCTGTCAAGAAAGAAATTAAAGGGCAAACTATTGTGAAGGCCATGGCACCGGTAAAGAGAAGGCCGGTTTGATGTAGAGATTAGAGACTGGAGGTTAGTGATTAGGGTTGATCGTCCTAAATGTAAAAACTAACCTTTAGCTGCTGTTTTCTGTTTTCTAACCTCTAAACTCTAAACTACTGCTTCTGAGCAGCCGCAGCCTTATCAATAGCCGCCTGTTTTTTAGGGTCTACGTATTGATCATCAGCAGCCGTAGGAACGTTACGCATATCAATATTATCTACATATACCCAATGACCATTTTTTAATTTGTAACCATCGTAGGTGAAATCGGGACCGTAGTTGGAGAATTTTCCTTTCAGCTTTGGATCGGGAGGGGCAAGGTGGTCGAAGACGATGAGGTTTTGATCGGGAATATATTTTAACAGCATAGAGGCGTCACGCGCGTATTCAAATACCACCCGATCGCGTGTTTTGCCATTTCCTTCGAATACGTGTAAGCCTAATTGAGGTTTGTCCTGGTTAAATGATAATACATCAATCACTTTTTTGGTCGATTCTACGGTGTTGCCTTTCCATCCAATTAAAACATAATAAGGTTTGGCGGCATAAACAGGTACGATCTTATAATATTGGGCGCCATACCACTTCCGGTTGTCGGTGACCGAGTCTTCAGGATTTTTCAGCAGCGGCGAATAGTCCTCCAGCGGATACATTTTCAAAGTGCCGCCGGTATTCATTTGCACGGTGCCGTAAAAGCGATAGCTGCCATCGGAGTTAATGATATGCCAGCTGAAGATCCGAAAACGGTTATCAGGTGAATTAATTACACTGATGGTTTTTACTGAATCGAAATTAAACAGGAAAGAATTTGGCACTTTTAAAGCGCCGACCAGTGTTTTGATGAACGCGTAATTGGCGTTTTTACGTTCGAGGTCGTTCTCATCGTTGACGAATTTTTTGCCGAGCGTTATCAGCGTATCGCGATAAGCTTGTAACTGTGCAATGCGGCCATTTTCATCCGAATGCTGTGCAAAGCCCTTTGAGAAAATAACCGAAACGATTAATAGAATTAATGTAAAACGCTTTATCACAATTTAGTTCTCCCGATGGCCACTTTAGCAATCAACGTTGGGTGGCTGTTTTTATTTTCGACCAAAACTAATATTATTTAGTTATCAGGCCATTGAAAATATGGCATCATCGTCAAAGATTTTCGATAACCATAGCGCTTGCGCCACCGCCGCCGTTGCAAATACCGGCAGCACCGTATTTACCATTGTTTTGCTTCAGTACATTCAGCAATGTTACAATGATCCTTGCACCCGAGGCGCCAAGCGGATGACCCAAAGAAACAGCGCCGCCGTTAACGTTCACTTTTTCGGGATCAAGCTTAAGTAATTGGTTATTGGCAATGGAAACTATAGAGAAAGCCTCATTGATCTCGAAATAATCGATATCTCCGGCTGATAAACCTGCACGATGCAACGCTAATGGTATTGCCTTTGATGGCGCGGTAGTGAACCATTCGGGCGCTTGTTGTGCATCAGCATAGGATATAACTTTGGCTAATGGTGTAATACCCAATTCATCGGCTTTGACCTTACTCATCAGCACTACCGCCGCAGCGCCGTCGTTTAAGGTAGATGCGTTGGCGGCAGTTACCGTGCCGTCTTTTTTGAAGACCGGTTTCAGCGATGGGATCTTGTCGAACTTTACCGTTCTTGGTTCTTCGTCATCGGCAAATAAGGTAATATCACCTTTTTTGTCTTTTAGCTCTACGGGGGTGATCTCGTCTCGGAACTTACCTTCGCTCTGCGCTTTTTGTGCGCGTTGATATGATTCCACAGCAAACGCATCCTGGTCTTCACGGCTGATATTGCAATCGGTAGCGCAAAGTTCGGCAGCAGAACCCATGTGGTAATCGTTATAAACATCCCAAAGGCCATCCTTTACCAGGCCGTCAATGATCTGGCCGTTGCCCAAACGATAGCCGTTGCGGGCTTTATCCAAATAATAAGGCACATTGCTCATGCTTTCCATACCGCCGGCAATAACAATATCATTCTGGCCCGATGAAATGCTTTGCGCTGCCAGCATAATGGCTTTCATGCCCGACGCACACACCTTGTTCACGGTAGTAGCAGGTAAATAGGGTAGTCCCGCAAATATTGCAGCCTGTGTAGCCGGTGCCTGCCCAAGATTGGCGGATAATACATTGCCCATGAAAACTTCCTGTATCTGCTCTGGCTTTAAACCAGCCTTTTCCACTGCCGATTTAATTACAGCAGCGCCCAGTTGTGATGCCGACAGGGTTGCCAAACTTCCTCCAAAACTGCCTATAGGCGTGCGGGTTGCCGAAACTATTACTACTTCTTTCATAAGGATCTGATATATTGGTAGCGCAAATTTAATATTTTTTATTATGCATGCATAATATTATTCTGTCGTAGAGAAGCAATGTTTTGCGTCTCTGAATAGATAGGCAAATATGCAAATCCGTTGGGGATGGTTTGTAAGAGACACGCAAATATTGCGTCGCTATGAAGTCTTTTTATTCTTGCCTTTCTTTCGTGCGTTAAGCGCTTGTTGCAGCAGGTATTCTATCTGGCCGTTGGTGCTCCTGAATTCTTCCCCGGCCCAGGTTTCTATTTCCTTTAGCACATCGGGGTTAATACGTAATATAAATGCTTTCTTTTCGGCCATAATTAATGCGCTGCTGCCTTTCTCCGTCTTCTTAAGATCATTATATAGGTGCCAAAAAATATTAGTAGCGGAACAATAGATTCCGGCGCCATAGTATTATCGATGTAAACTTTACGGGTGCGACTGAACAAACGGCCGCGAATATGCATTATTTTTCCGCATCCCGGCGCTTCCCAAACATAACAGCGCGACCACAACGATGGCCGGCTAAACTCACATATAAAACCCGTTTCTAGTGTTAGCGTAGTTTTTGTGCTGAATAATTCTCTTTTGGCTTTGCCTACGGGTAATCCATCCGCATCGGTTATCAGCAAAGTGCGGCTCAAAAATTCGCCCCGGCTAAACGTCCATCGACGGGTGGAAGTTACCGCTACCGCCGTTCGTCTGAACAGATTTTTATAAGTCATCAGGCCATAGCTATTAACATTGTCCGTTAGCTCGTAAGCACTGTCGAACCAGCTTCGCCTGATGACAGAGAGTTCCGTTATTTTTTTCGGGTCAAGTGTTTGGTACATATGCTTAATGGTATAAGGTGCCGGTATTTACAACAGGATTTACACTGCGGTCGCCGCAAAGCACCACCAGAAGGTTGCTTACCATAGCTGCCTTGCGTTCTTCATCCAGGTCGACGATATTTTTCTCCGACAGGCGGGTCAGCGCCATCTCAACCATTCCCACTGCACCTTCCACAATAAGCCTGCGTGCAGAAATAATAGCCGAGGCCTGCTGACGCTGCAACATGGTATGCGCAATTTCGGGCGCGTAGGCCAGGTGCGAGATCCGGGCTTCCAGTACCTCTATTCCGGCACGATCAAGGCGCTCATTCAACTCTTTTTCCAGCAGATGGCTAACTTCTTCCGCGCCGCCACGTAAAGTTATGGTTGCAGCCTCATCTTCCATATTATCGTAAGGAAACATATTGGCCAAATGGCGTACAGCGGCTTCGCTTTGAATGTTTACGTATTGCAGGTAATTCTCAACTGCAAAAACAGCGCTGGCGGTATCTCTTATCTGCCAAACAATTACTGCGGCTATCTCGATAGGATTACCCACGCTGTCGTTCACCTTCAATTGTTGTCCGTTAAGATTGAATGCCTTCAGTGAAACTTTCTTTTTAACGGTAAACGGGTTCACCCAAAAAAAGCCATCCTTTTTTACCGTGCCAACATAACGGCCAAATAGCGTAAGCACTTTCGATTCGTTCGGGTTGACAATGATGAGCCCCGGGGCAACAAGAAAAGCGTCTATCACTGTAAGAACTGTGCCTATGATGGAATAGTGATACGAGAAGGCGGCAGCTGATGCCCCAACGAGTAGCAGGAATAAAGCAAATGTAAAATAACCTGACGGAGGGTTAATGATTTTTTCAGTATTCATGATTCAAATTGATTTTAAAATGATATCATAAAGATACTATGTTTTATTTGAGAAAAGCAAGAAAAAATACAGATAACAGAAACTTATGTTAATTTTGATCTACAATCGTATAAATGGCAAAATTATCTTCATCGCGTCAAAAGGCTTTATTCCGCAAATACTCGCGCAATGTTAAGTTCCTGATGATGATTGCAAGTATCTGCGTAATTGTGTTTACGCTGCCTAAACAGGCAAAATTCAGTTACGATATAGAGAAGGGGAGGATCTGGAATCAGAAAGACCTGGTGTCACCCTATAACTTCGCAATATTAAAAACCCAGCAGGAAATTGAGAGCGACCAGAAAACCGCCCTTGCCAGCATTACGCCTATTTACCAGTTAGACCAGGGGTTGGTTAGCCATGAACTGGAAGGATTTAAAAACGATCTGGAGGTTAAGTGGCACAACGCTGGCATTGCCGATAATAAAAAGGTGCATTATGCAACCACAGGGTATGACCTGCTAAAATCGTTGTATGACAAAGGCGTGCTGACGCTCAACCCAAAGTATCAGCAAAACGCCGAGAATTATAAGATCACTGTATTAGATAACAATGTAGCAACGGATAAAAATACGTCGGATGTGTACACCCGTGCCAAGGCGCTTGATTATTGCGACCAGTTTTTAACCGCTCACAAGGAGTTGGACAAGGCTTTTCTGCTCGATCTGATCAGCAACCGTCTGCAACCTAATTTAACCTACGATAATAAACTCACCTCGCGACTGGAAAAAGAGGTAGTAGAGAACTTATCTACCACGCGCGGCATGGTTCAAAAAGGTGAGGTGATCATAGCCAAAGGATCGGTAGTAAGCGACGAGGCTTTTCAGAAGCTGCAATCGTACAAAAAGGCATTTGAGGATAATGCCCGTATCAATGGCGACCGCAGGCTGGTGTTGTTAGGCCAGTTTTTGTTAGTTGGTATTGCCATAACCCTGCTTATTGTATTCCTGTACCTGTTCCGTAAGGATATTTATGCCGATAATCGTTTGGTGAGCCTTATTTTGCTGGTTATTACGGCGATGCTGTTTACATTATCGATGGCGATCAAGCTTCAGTTGCCTAACCTGTATTACATCCCTTATTGTATCGTGCCAATCATCATCAGGATTTTGTTCGATACCCGTTTGGCGCTGAATATACACTTGCTGGTGGTGCTGATAGCCGGCTTTTTTGTGCCGAATAGTTTTGAATTTGCTTATTTCGAGATCACAGCGGGGATGGTGTCTATCTATAGCATTAAAAACCTTATCCGCCGCGAGCAGTTCCTTGTTTCCGCGCTGATTATCACCACCGCTTATTTTGCGTCGTTCCTGGGCATTTCCTTCATTCGCGAGGGCAGTCTCCGCAGTATCGACTGGATGGACTTTGTGCCTTTTATAGTAAGCGTGCTGCTTACACTGCTGGCCTATCCGCTCATTTATATTTTTGAAAAGATATTTGCTATCACCTCCGATATTACGTTGATAGAACTTACCAATACCAACGCGCCTTTGTTGCGCGAAATGGCGTTCACCGCACCAGGCACATTTCAGCATTCACTACAGGTGGCCAACCTTGCAGAAAATGCCATATACGCTATTGGCGGCAATGCGCTATTGGTTAGGGCAGGGGCGCTGTATCACGACATAGGCAAGATGGAGAACCCACTGTACTTTATCGAGAATCAAACGTCGGGCTTTAACCCGCATGATAAACTGCCTTACCAGGAGAGCGCGCAGATCATTATCAGGCACGTAAGCCAGGGTATTGAGATGGCGCGGAAAGCTAACCTGCCCGAGATTGTGATCAACTTTATCCGTACACATCACGGCGATACAAGGGTAGATTATTTTTACCAATCGTTTCTGAAAAATTTCCCCGAAAAATTCATCGATGAGAACACTTTTCGCTATCCCGGGCCGATTCCGTTCACTAAAGAGACGGGCGTTTTGATGCTGGCCGACTCCGTAGAGGCTGCTTCCCGTGCATTAAAAGAACCGGATGAACAATCAATCAGTAACCTCGTAGACCGCATTGTTAAATATAAACTCGATCAAAATCAGCTGAATGACAGTGATATAACGCTGAAAGATATTGAAACCATCAAGGCTATTTTTAAGAAAATGCTGATGAGCATTTATCACGTGAGAGTAGATTACGACTAAAAAGAACTTTTTTTTTGATGGATAAGGCGAATTGCTATATTTGCAATCCCGAAAAAAAGGGAAATATGTTGAGCGGCCCGCACGGGCAAAATTGGTGAGGTGCCTGAGAGGCCGAAAGGATCAGTTTGCTAAACTGACGTACGGGAAACTGTACCGAGGGTTCGAATCCCTCCCTCACCGCTGTAAAATGTACTAAAACACGTCAAAAGCCTGTAAATCAAATGATTTCAGGCTTTTGTTTTTTCACCACCCACCGCGAAAACATCACTTTTTAGGCGAAATAGGTGAGTAATTCGGTGAGTAGCGTTCAAAATTTACAACTCACAGTTTGATTTGATAATGTCCTTAATATCAGGTATTTAAGCTATTAAACATCTTGACCCGCTGTACCTGCAAAGCTATTTTTGTTTCACCTTAATGTATTCAACATGAAGACAAATGGTAGGCGTAAAATTCGGGAAAGCGCTTTTCATCAAGCGCGATGATCCGGTTCAGCACAAGAGCGGTTCAACTGAATGCGTTTCCAGTAAGGTAACTAGTTGCCGATATCCAGAGAATCTGCTGAGAAATCCCAGGGCTTATGAAGGCGGAAATAAATAGGTCGGATGTAATTACAAAGCACCCAAAGAAATGTTAAACAGCCCACCAGCCAGCCCCGGCGGTAAACGCCAGATATGTTACTGACAGCGGTCATTTTTTTCACTGTTCGGCATCATTCCCCATATCGTTTATTTAGGAAATATTTGTCCTGCTAACCGGGTATGATCATGAAAAAAATAAGCGCGGTATTTGACGGACTGAAATTTTCAGACAGCACGCTGGCCTACGCGGTCAAACTCGCGGAAAGCAGTAATGCCCTGTTGTCCGGAGTTTTCCTGGAGTCGTTTCTCTATAATAGTTATGGACTGGCTGACCTGGTTGGGACGCAGGGGCTGTCGCAGGTAAAGATGAAACACCTGTTGGAAAAAGATAAAGCTACCCGTATCAAAGCCGCCGGTAAATTTGAGCGGGTCTGTAAAAAAGCGCAGTTGAATTATGCCATTCATCATGATCAAGGCTTTTCGGCGCATGAAGTATTAAAAGAAAGCATTTACAGCGATCTGCTGCTGATCAGCGCGGCGGAGACCTTCAGCCATTTACCAGACCAGTTGCCCACCCGCTTTATCAGGGAGTTACTGGCCGCTACGCAGTGCCCTGTTTTAATAATCCCTAAGGAATATCATGACATAGAAAAAGTGGTCTTGCTTTATGATGGCAAACCGGCGTCAGTTTACGCAATCAAGCAATTCAACTATATGATGCCCTGGCTGCGTAGCAAACCCACCGAGGTAGTTTCCGTTTTCGATACCGAAGACACCGCGGAACTGCCTGATGAGCTACTGGTCAGGGAATTTATCGCCTGCCACTACCCGGCAGCAACCTATACGCTGTTAAACGGGAATCCGGAAGAAGAACTGCTGACCTACCTTAAAGCTAATGCCCAAAAGAGCCTGGTCGTTTTAGGCGCTTACCAGCGCGGTGGCGTTTCCCGCTGGTTCAGGTCCACAATGGCCGACAGGCTCATGAAAACTATTGATTCGCCGTTATTCATCGTTCACCACTAACCTTAAACTTATGGAAAAGATCCTTGTGACCACCGACCTGTCCGTTAAATCAAAGGCCGCTATCCGTTTTGCCATTAAACTGTCAAAACAACGCAACGCGGAGTTAATAATTCTGCATGTTTACCACCTCATAAAGCCCTTTAAATGGAGCGAACAGGCCTTTGCCGAGTATACCGATGCTTTTAAAGAAAAAACAGCAAAAGAATTAACAGCATTCATCGCCGGCATCTATCGAGATATCCATGAACCCGAAATTAACCATCAATTGGTACTGGTATCAAATATCGATGTAGTGGATGGGATTATAGCTTATGCTAATAAGCATAACTGTTCTTATATCTGTATCAGTACCCGTGGTGCCGGTAACCTTACAAAAATATTCGGTACACATACCGCTAAACTGATCAGCAGTTCAGAGGTGCCGGTTTTATGTATACCAAGTTCTTACCATTTAAAGGAAGTAACACACATCCTTTATGCGTCGGATATGACCGATTATGAAAACGAGCTCAAAAAAGTCATAGACTTTGCAAGGCCTATCCATGCCACGGTGGCGATGATGCATATATCTTATCCCTATGAATTTAGTTATGACCGGGAACTGGCGGAAGCCACGCTGCAGAAAAAGGCGGATTACCAGGTGAGTCTGCTAACGCCCGAACGGGATATTACCCGGACCTTGCTGGAGGATATTGACCGGGCGATTCAATCAGCCAGGCCTTCGCTGTTGGTTTTGTTTAACCACCAGTCCAAATCGGTTTTTGAAAAACTGTTCTTCCCTTCCAATGCCGAGGAATATTCTTTTTATGGTAAGATCCCCTTACTGACCTTTAATAAACAGGAAGCAAAATAAATGAGATATCCGTTGGATCATCCTTTTTCATTGCCTGCGGAGGAGGTGATCAGGCTGTTATATACCCACAGCGATAAGGGGATTTCCGGACCGGAGGCCGAAAGGCGCAGCAAAATCTATGGGGCTAATATTTACCCGGGACAGCCGCCAAAAAACCTCTGGCTGGTCTTGCTGGCCCAATTCAGGAGTCCGATCGTTTATCTGCTGGTTTTTGGCGCGTTCGTTTCCCTTTACTTTAAAGATATGTTAGAGACCATAGCCATTCTGGCGGTTATTGTCATTAATGCACTGATCGGTTTTTTCATGGAAATGCAGGCGCGCAGCTCCATGAACGCCCTGAAGAAAATGGAAGTGATCCTGGCGAACGTGATCCGTGACGGTGAAGCCCGGCCGGTGCCCGCTGAGAAGCTGGTGCCCGGCGACCTGGTGCAGCTGGAGGCCGGGGATATCATCCCCGCAGATGGCCGCTTAATAACCGCTCATCGTTTACAGTGCGACGAATCCTCCCTTACCGGGGAATCCCTCCCGGCCGAGAAGACGACCGAAGCATTGCCTCCGGATACCATTACCGGCGACCAGCGTAATATGGTTTTCAAGGGCGCAGCGGTCATTAACGGGAACGGAAAAATGATCATTACGGGCATTGGTACCCATACGCAGTTGGGTGCGATCACCACACTGGTGGAAAATTCAGCGGGGACGGTTACGCCACTGGATAAAAAGCTAAACCTGCTCAGCCGGAAGCTGATCTGGGTGACCCTGGCGATGACGGCGATTTTTGCGGTGTCGGGATGGATGCAGGGTAAAGCGCTGCTGAACATCATAGAAACCTCCATTGCGCTGGCGGTAGCCGCCATACCCGAAGGCTTGCCGGTAGTCGCCACGGTGGCCTTGGCTTATGGCATGCTGCTAATGGGCAGACGCAATGCTATCGTTAAACAATTATCATCCGTCGAAACGCTGGGCAGCACGGGTGTGATCCTGACCGATAAGACCGGCACCCTGACCGAAAATAAGATCCAGGCGGACAGCTTTGCCTTTCCTGCAGAAAGTGTCCGGGTGCATATCGAAAATAACCGCTTAAAGTTCCCGGGCGGCCCGGTTAGGGAAAGCGCCGAAAACCTGGAAAAGCTCTTACTCGCCGGGCTGCTTTGCAATAATGCCAGTGAAACAGCCGGAGACCCTGTGGAAGTGGCCTTAATGCAGATCGCTGCTGCGGCGGACCTGGATACGCAGGCGTTGAAGAATCAGTACCAAAGGATAGCCGAGGTACCTTTCAGTTCTGAACTGATGATGATGGCAACGCTGCACCGCACGGCATCGGGTTACTTTACCACCGCCAAGGGTTCGGTCGAGCGGCTGCTTGACCGGTGCACTAAGCTCCAGTCGGGTAAACTGATCGAAAACCTGGACAACGGATCCCGGGAGGCTCTGCTTTTAAAAGCCGAAAAAATGGCGGCCAGTGGGTTACGGGTACTCGCGTTCGCCTATCATACCGGTAAGGGAGCTGACCCGCAGGACTTCTTAAGTGGCCTCACCTATATCGGCATGGCGGGTTTTCTGGACCCGCCGCGCCTGGATATTAAGGGCGCTATATTTAACTGCCGCCAGGCGGGTATCAAAGTAGTCATGATCACCGGCGATCACCCCCAAACGGCACTGAACATTGCCCGCAAGGTTGGCCTGATTGATGAAACGGATAAGGCGGTGATTACCGGAAAGGAATTGCCCACTGCCGAGGCACTGACACCGGCCTGGCGGCAGCGGATTTTGGCTACCGCCGTCTTCGCAAGGACCTCGCCAGCGCAAAAACTGGAGATTGCGGAGATTTTTCAACAGGCAGGCGCCATCGTAGCCATGACCGGCGACGGGATCAATGACGCGCCGGCCTTAAAGAAAGCAGACATTGGTATTGCCATGGGCATCCGCGGAACCCAGGTGGCGAAAGAGACGGCCAATATCATTTTAAAAGATGATTCCTTTGCTTCCATTGCACATGCGGTGGCGCATGGCCGGGAGATCTTTCAGAATATCAAAAAGTTTGTGGTGTACCTGGTGTCCTGTAACCTAAGCGAGATCGCCATTGTGACGCTGCTGGGCGTGATCATGCCCGGCGCTACTTTGCTGCCGCTGCAGATCCTGTTTCTGAATATGGTTACCGACATCTTCCCGGCGCTGGCGCTGGGTTTAGGTACCGGCGACCTGACGGTCATGCAACGGCCGCCGAGGGGCCCCGCGAAACCCATGATCACCGGCAGGGACTGGGTGCGCATGGCGTTTTATTCAGCTTCCATCACCGGTGCTGTTGTTATAGCGGTTGGTTACGGCAAGGTCGTGCTGCACAGTGATGACCCTACCTGTAATTATATTGCCTTTATCACGCTGACCTTCGCGCAGTTATTTCATGTGTTCAATATGTCATCGCCTGGCTCCGGCTTTTTAAACAACGAAATCACCCGGAACAAATGGGTATGGATGGCGGTCGTAATCTGCAGCGGCCTCATCCTGCTGGTTTTCGCTGTGCCCGGCCTGCGCCTGGTTTTATGGCTTTCGACACTTTCCCTTAAGTTATGGTTGGTTGCCCTGGCCGCCAGCCTGCTGCCACTAATCATTTTTCAGTTATACAAACTCTTTCAAAAAGCGGAAAGCCAGCCAGTTGCTTAAACCTCCAGTTGGCTTTTTGATGGCCGGTTGTCGCCTAACAACACGCCCCATTGCTTGTAATTTTCGGTGTGGTCGAATACGAGCTTTAAAATGGATAACAAAGGCATCGCCAGGAACATGCCTGACAGACCGGCCATAGCCCCGCCGGCGATAATGCCCACTATAGAAACCAGCGGGTTGATCCTGACCTGTAAACCCACAATACGCGGCATCAAAATATTATTGTCCAGGAACTGCACGACCGTGATCGTGGCCAGCACGATCAGGACATCCGCCAGGCTTTCTGAAGAGGCCAGCGTCAGGAGTACGCCCAGAATATTCCCGATCAGGGCGCCCAGGTAAGGGATGAGGTTCAAAAAAGCAAAGATGATACCGATCAGCAAAGCATTCTGGATACCAAACAGCCATAAGCCGCCACCCAAAAGTATAATGATATAGGTGATTTGTATGAGCAGGCCAAAAAGGTAGCTTTTGACCATAACTTCGGTTTGCCGGATGACCGCTTCGACTTGCAGGTGCCGGCCTTTGGGGAACCACATTAGCGTAAATTGGATAAAAAGGTTCCGGTACAGCATAATAAAATAGATATAAATGGGCAGCAGGCCAAGAAAGATAATGATGCCCGACAATGACCCCGCTGCGCCGCTCAAAACGCCGCCCAGGGAACTGAAGAGTTTTTTACTCTGCGTATTGATGAATTTTACCTGCTCTGCCGGAGAATAGCCAAAAGAATGGCTGATCCAGACACTCAGGTTATCCAGGTGTTTGGCTACGGTATGCTGGATCTTCGGGAAATCATCCAGCAGGGCACTGACCTGGCTGGAGAAAAGCCAGATCAGCAGGGCCACGACAACGGTCAATAATAAGATCGGCAAAAAGACCGCGATCACTTCAGGTACTTTGATCTTCCGGAAAAAGCGGAATGCCGGCAAAAGCACCAGGCTGAAAAAGAATGCCATTAACAAAGGCATGATAATCGTGTTCCCGGCTACGATGATCGTTCCCAGAACGAAGAGGCCCAGGAGTTCGATAGCCCGCTTTACGGTGACTGGCATTTCTTTTTTCATGATCGCCTATGCTTTTTGTAAGGCACGTTTTTTAATTACCCAATACAGGCCTTTCACATCCGTTTCCCATTGGGGAATCACCAGGACGAGCACGATCTCTTCCAATAAATCGAGAATGGTCAGGGCTGATACCGCATAGAACAGCGCATTGACCGGCTCAGGCAACCAATAGAAAAGAACCAGGAATACGCCCTGGAAAATCGTAACAAATTTAGCCAGGTAGGTATGAAAACTGCTGATTTTACGGTAACGGATCAGCGCAAAACAGATCTGCGTGATAAAAAGCAGGGCCTGTACTACAACCAGCGCCAGTTCTTTCCGCAGAAATTCCGGATTCACCAACGTGATACCGAAGATGGCCACCGCGATGGTCAGGTCGTCTGAAATAGAATCGAGTATCGATCCGAAGACGCTGGTTACTTGGTATTTACGAGCAAGGTAGCCGTCGATCGCATCGGTCAGGAAACTGACTACCAGCAACCATTTAAAAACGGCCAGCTGGTTACTGAATAATAAGATTAAAAGTACGGGTGCGGCCAATAACCTGTAAAAGGTGATCGCATTGACCATATAATAACTGGGTTTATGCATGAGGCTGATCCACATGGTTGTAGTTAATCATTATCCTTACCGTTGCCCTCTTTTACCGGGGAAGCTGTGCCGGTTCCGATTTCAGTATGCCTGATCTGTCCGCCTAAATAACCGGTCCGGGCGATGAGTCCGAAACCAACTAATGATGCTGTAAGCGCGAGCAGTGCGACCGGCCGGATTAAGGCAGTGTGTTTCATCGTAACAATAAGCCCGATGAGGGCAATTCCGCCCATAATCATTAAGCTGATCAACGAAATTAAGGCAGACTCTGCATGTTCCTCGATCACATTTTTCGATATGCCCTGTAAATGTTCGACCGTTTCTTCGGCACCTTCGCCGGTTGCATAAGCGATACCTGCGCCTATGGCAGAAATGATGAGCAGGTTATAGGCAGCGATCAAGGTCGTATTGCTTTTGTTCCATATTCCGTGGATCAAAACAAGGGCACCCAGTGCAGCGCCGATGATCGGCAGGTGGGTGATCATCAGGTGGATATGTGTCTGGTTCATAACATTTTTTATCGAAGATCGGTATCTGCACGGCCTGTTTAAGTGATTGTCGTCAAGCGCATTCATGACCTTGGTCGTTTGTGTTTGTCCGGTAAAGCGCCGGGTTATACCAGCAAGGAGGATATTGTTAGGATGGGCAATAAGGTCTATTTTATTGACCGCGAAGGCAATTTGATTGACGCCAAGGGCAATAGATCGGGAAAAGCAGCGAAGAACGGCTTTTATTTTAACAACGAACGACAGCAGGTTTTGAAAGTAAAAGAGAAAGACGCTGACGAGTGGGAGATACTGGACCCGGCCGGACATAATTGGGGCATCAAGCACAAAAATTACAAGCTGTATGCCTGCGCCGCGTATTGTCTGTCTTAAAAAAAGTAAGCCAATCAACGTCCGGTACATTCACGCCACTTATTTTATAAAAATCGGGTGTAATTGTGTAAATGCCTTTGAGATTAAATAGCGACCTTTATGTTTGCTATATGACAGAACTATTTATCAAAAATATGGTATGCGACCGCTGTAAAATGGTGGTTGAGCAGGAACTCAAAAAACACGGGCTCCAGGTAGATGACGTTCACCTGGGCCTCGTGCATTTACGTAATGATATTGATAAACAGCAACGCCTGGAGTTGGCTGAAGGATTAAGTAAATTCGGCTTTGAACTGCTGGATGACGTCAAGTCAAAAACTGTAGAGCAGATCAAAAATAGCATTATTCAAAAAATACATCATAGCGACTACCTGGACATCAAAGTGAACTGGTCAGCATTGCTTTCTGATGAGTTACATCAGGATTACAAGCACCTGAGCGGCTTATTCTCGGGCGTGGAGGGCGTCACCCTGGAACAATATATCATTCAGCAGAAGATCGAGCGGGTGAAGGAGCTGCTTTTCTACGACGAACTGAATCTGAGCGAGATCTCTTACAAGTTGGGATACAGCAGCGTCGCGCACCTTTCAGCACAATTTAAAAAGGTGACCGGGCAAACGCCATCACAGTTTAAAGCGGTAAGATCGGCTGGTAGCTCACGCCGCTCCCTGGACGCTATCTGAAAAAGATATAAATTCCTTAGCCAATTCTGTAAAGTTTACTGGGCTTGCACTTCAGACCTTTGTTTAAATAAAGATCTGAACAATGGCGACCCTAACAACTCATAATCAAAAGAGATCATTTCCCGTAACTGGCATGACCTGCGCCGGTTGCGCCATTAGTGTGGAATCAATACTTAAATCGACTCCCGGCGTAAGCGATGCCGGTGTTAATTTTGCTAACAGCACGGCCTGGGCTGCTTATGATGACACTCGAACTAACCCGAGCGCGCTGCAACTGGCGGTGCAGGCGGTTGGTTACGACCTGATCATTGACGCCGAAGACCCCGCTAGAGCACAGGAAGAAGCACAGTACAAACTCTACCTGGAAGCCAAACAACGAACGATCTGGTCGTCCATATTTGCTCTTCCCGTTTTCCTCATCGGCATGTTTTTTATGGATATACCCTACGCTCAATGGATATCCCTGTTCCTGACCATACCGGTGGTATTCTGGTTTGGAAGGAATTTCTTTATTGGCGCCTGGAAACAAGCACGCCATAGAAAGGCCAATATGGATACGCTTGTCGCGCTCAGCACCGGCATCGCCTTTATTTTTAGCGCCTTTAATACGATCGATCCGGACTTTTGGCACCGCAGGGGTATTCATCCACACGTTTATTTCGAAGCTGCTGCGGTCATCATCGCCTTTATCTCCCTGGGGAAATTGTTGGAAGAAAAGGCAAAGTCCAATACCTCAACAGCTATCAAGAAGTTAATGGGGCTTCAACCCAAAACGGTACGTGTTATCATTAAAGGTGTTGAGCAAGAAATGCCCATCGAATCCGTAGTACCTGGTGATGTTATCATTGTTCGACCAGGAGAAAAGATAGCTGTAGATGGAGTGGTCAGCATGGGAACTTCTTTTGTTGATGAAAGCATGATCACCGGCGAACCTGTTCCGGTCGAAAAAAGCGTAGGTAGAAAAGTATTTGCAGGTACGATCAACCAAAAAGGAAGTTTTCAATTTGACGCGGAAAAAATCGGCAGCGATACAATGCTTGCCCATATCATTAAGATGGTACAGGAAGCACAGGGCAGTAAAGCACCTGTGCAGAAGTTGGTAGATAAAATTGCAAGCATATTCGTCCCTGCTGTTTTAGCGATCTCCGTATTAACCTTTATTATTTGGATGTCATTTGGAGGTAGTGAGGCATTTACCCATGCATTGCTTACCTCGGTAACTGTTTTGGTTATTGCCTGTCCCTGTGCCCTGGGCCTTGCAACACCAACAGCTGTCATGGTTGGGGTAGGTAAAGGTGCAGAGAATCACATTTTAATAAAAGATGCAGAGAGCCTGGAACTGGGATATAAAGTAAATGCCATCGTCCTGGATAAAACCGGAACGATTACCGAAGGTAAGCCTCGGGTTACAGAGATCCGCTGGTTAGATGGGCTGGATGGCGGTCCAATGTTAAGCCAAATCCTTTACAAACTGGAACTACTCTCTGAACACCCTTTAGCCGACGCTGTAGTATCGGCAATGGCAGACTTCGCTACGGATAATCTCACGTTACAGAGTTTTGAAAGTCTGACGGGTATGGGCGTTAAAGCGGAATATTCGGGTCACCGGTACCTGGTTGGCAATAGCAAGCTAATGGAGGAGAATGCCATTGCAATTGAGCCATCAATAAAACAACGAGCTGATGAACTACAGGCATCTGCCAAAACGGTGGTGTACTTCAGCGATGATAGTCATTGCCTGGCGATTATAGCTATAGCTGACAATGTGAAAAGCAGTTCGAAGAATGCCATCCAACAGTTGCAGCAAAGCGGTGTGGAGGTGTACATGCTAACGGGAGATAATGTGCAGACAGCTGCGGCAATCGCCAGCGATGTCGGCGTTGAAAGTTATAGCGCTGAGGTAATGCCGCATGATAAAGCGGAATTTATAAAAGCCTTGCAAGCAAAAGGCAAAGTGGTGGCCATGGTTGGCGATGGAATCAATGACAGTGAAGCGTTAGCCCAGGCGGATGTCAGTATCGCTATGGGAAAAGGATCAGACATTGCGATGGAAGTTGCCAAAATCACGCTCATTACATCCGATCTCCAGTCGATACCCAGGGCGCTGTTACTTTCTAGAAAGACGGTAAGAACCATACGGCAAAACCTTTTTTGGGCATTCATCTACAATGTGATCGGGATACCATTGGCCGCAGGGATATTGTACCCTTACAACGGCTTTTTATTGAACCCCATGATCGCCGGCGCAGCGATGGCCTTGAGTTCGGTATCGGTGGTGAGCAACAGCTTGCGTTTAAAAGCAATTAAACTTTAGCGCGATTATTTTATAACAAATCGCGCTTATCCTGTAAAGCTAAAAGTCTGATCGTAGTTAATTTTGAACTATAAATTATACAAAATGGAAACTTTAAAATTTAAAACAAATATCAATTGTGGCGGCTGTATCGCCAAAGTAACACCCGCGTTAAATGAAACTGCAGGTGAAGGGAACTGGCAGGTGAATACAAATATCCCTGAAAAAATATTGACTGTCAATACGGAAGCACCGGCTGATCTGATTATCGAAAAGGTCAGTGCTGCCGGCTTTAAAATAGCGGAACTACCCGGTGTTTAACAGGCTGCCGGCGGTTCAAATGGGACGCTCCTGATGGATGAAGAACGTTTGTCTTGTCAGATAATATTTTGCTGCCTTCGCGGCCTGCCTAACCTTCGGAATGTTCGCACTGGTGCGATGAATAGCGGTTGCCGTCAGAAATTGGCGCCTAATGTAACATAGCCCGATCTTCCATCGCCAGGTAATATACCATTACCCAGGTAAACGAGCGTTTCGGTTCGGCGGGTAAAGTATTTATTATCTGTTAGGTTATTTATACCGATCCTGATGTTGTATCTGTCGGAAAACTTATAACCCATTACAAAGTCTGCCACGCCATATCGAGGCACATACCCTATATTAGGGCTTGTTTTGGTAGCCGCTGTATTATTCGCATCCGACCATGATCCGCCAACGTATGAATAATAAAAGGTAGCGGAGATATTATGTACCGATCCATTTACGCCCGAGCGGCTAACAAATTGAGGAACATCTTCTAGTTTTTTCCCGGTCAGATCAACCGCACCTGCTTTGCCATTCAAATACCTGGCATCGTTATAAGCATAAGAAGAGAATATGGAAAGATCATTGTTAGCATCCTCATTATTGAAATTAAGCAGGTGAACCTCAACAAAAGCTTCCACTCCCTTGGTGAGCGCATTGCCTGCATTTGTAGTGTAGGTGTACGGTTTACCGCTGCCATCGGTCAGCGTTATATTTCCTATCCTGTTGTTATACTTTAGTTCAAATGTGCTTAAATCAAAGTTCAATATCTTTTTAATCTTTCCCCTAATGCCAATATCTGCGTTGTGGCCGCTCGCATCTTTCAAATTCGGGTCGATCACCGCCGTGCTCGACCCAATTATAAGATTTGCATACAGGATTGGCCTGTAAGCCTGCGAGTAATTACCATAAATATTAATGCTTTCAGTGATCTTGTATTGTGCACCTATTCCACCCAGCACGATGTTCCTGGAGGTTGACATAGATACCGGGTTAAAGTTTTTATATACCTTATATTCCGTTCCGTTTAAAGTTGAATTGAGATTATCATACCTGATACCGGGGGTAACGGATAGCCTGTCGGTGATGCGGAAAAGGTTTTCAAGAAACGCCCCGTAGTTTATTGTTTTAAAGAGTAGGGCGATACCGTAATTGCCGGTTTGAGTAAGGTCAAAATCAGTCCCCGTAGTTCCTTCCCCGTTTTGTTTTCTGTTTGTAGAGGCGATGGAATATTTTAAACCGCCCGAAAGGGCGTTCTCGTGGCCGAACAGGTTGTATTTTTTTATCATTCTTGCATCAATTGTATAGCTATTGTAATAGTCCCTGTTTATCTCTCTTGGCGCGTAGGCCCCTGTAGTTTTGCTAATGGTATCGGCGTTGGTGGCTAAGCTTGGGCTGGCAATAACCATGTTTCTTTGCCCAAACAAAGTATAGGCTTTTACATTTAATAGTGTTTTATTATTGAAGGCGTAATTAAAGAGCAAAGCGGGCAGGTTAAGTACCGGGTTAAAATAATTTCTGCTCCTGGTTGATTGACGCGAATCGGCGGCAAACATCGCGTCGGTAAGTCCGCCCGCAAATTTCTGCACATAATTTTCTCTTGAATATTCAAAGCCAATATCCATTTTATCGGTTGGCTTATAGTGTAAACTTGCATAAGCATTCAGGAAATTATAGTTGGAGTTAAGACGCCATCCATCGCTGCTGCGGTAATTAAAGAAAGCATAATAAGTGAACTTGCCCTTTTTTCCACCTATCGAAGCAAAGGAATTTGAGGTATTGAACGAGCCGTAGGTTTGTTCGGTTTCTATGCTTAATGATCTCGTAGTATCAGGTTGTTTAATTACATAATTGAGCATCCCGCCAAACTGGGGGCCATATTGGAGCGCGGCCGATCCCCTGATGATCTCAATTTGCTGTACGGCTTCCAATGGCGGGTTATACATGGCCTCCGGATAACCATACAGATCGTTATTAACATTGTAGCCATTCTGGTTAACATTGAACTCCCATGATCTATGCGGACTCAATCCTCTTGCTGATACACTTGTTTGGGTGCCCGAACCATCCATCTCCCACGACGTGATACCCGGTACTTTTACAAATACATCGCGGGCTCTATTTTGTGCAATATCTGCATTAATGCCGTCAACCAAAACCACTTCATTTTTTTTGCCTGAATAAATATTTGTTCCGCCGATCTCGGGTAACACTGTGATGCTTTCTGCAACTCTTTCGCCTTGCACTTCAACAGATGGGATCTTAATAACGCTGTCCTGAAGCGTACAGGAAAATTCAGTAGTGTCATTGCTTTTTACGAGTATATGTCGTTTAACAGATTTATAGCCGATGTGCGAAATAGTGACCTGGTAATTTCCGGTAGGAATATTACTGATGCTGTATTGGCCTTTAGTATTTGTGGTAGCCCTGAAATTTGTTTTGTAAAGGCTGATATTCACCAGTTCCAACGGCGCTTTTGAATTGTCAGTGATAGTGCCTTTAATGTAGCCGGTTGATTGAGAAAAAGCACGGGTAAGTATTAACAAGAAGAAAAAAGTAAAGAAAGTTTTTTTCATAGTATGACCCGATCGTTCGTTGTATATTTAAAAATATAACGCTAAGCTAAAAAAAAGATCCGTTTTTTTCATTCATAAAAAAATGAGAGAATATAAGCGCCCGGTCGCCCGCTATACAGTCCTTTTTTTACGCCTCTCTGTTAAACTTCCTTTGTTCAATAAAGTCATGAAATTCTTTATAAAACGTTTTGAACTGTTCTGTAATTTTTCGCCCGTATTCAGTCACCTCGGCTTTACCTCCACCTTTACCTCCGCGATAAGAGATCACTAATGGCTTGTCAAAACATTTGTTCATATGATCGATCATATCCCAGGCTTGCTTATATGACATCTTCATTTTAATAGCCGCCTGACGTATTGAACCGATCTCTGCAACATGCTCTATTAATTCGATCCTTCCCGGACCTAACACAGGCTGTCCATTGTCCTCCAACCATAGCCTGCCATTATATCGGAATTGAGTTTCCATTATGCAAAATATAAAATATACGTCAACTAACGCTATAGCTTTTTTTAAATAGGGATGCTCCGCCTGATAGAGAATAGGAGCAAGGTTTATGGTACGCACTTTCCTTTGGTGGCAGTTGCCTATCCGATTGCGGGTTATACAGGCCGCCATTTTGCCAGTCAGGACTTTTTGTATAGGGGCATCCTGTAGCTGGCATTGTTAGGTTTAGCGCTGTGCTTTATCAAAAGACGATATTAATGGAGTTGATAAACCAGCAGCGTTGCTTTTTGGCCGCGTGTTTCCCTGGCGGCGATTAGAAATAAGCCCAATTCCGGCACCAATAAAGACGTACGCGCACCATTTCGGGTAATAATATGCGAGATCCGTTTATAAGCGGTATTTCCTTCCTGTTTGAAAATATCAACGGCTCCGCCGCCACCGCTAATAAAAATATGCTTGTTTTTGGCATCCCAATACAGGTCATCCACATCGCCAACCGTCGGGCCGCTAAAAATTTCCTTGCCTGTTTCGCTATCATAAACGATCAGTTTTGCAGGTACACGATAACCGACAATGATCCGGTGCTGCGCCTTATCATAGGCCATCGGGAAATTGGCGCGGGGTAATAGCTTCGACCATTTTGCGGTTAGCTTAAATTGTTTCAGATCGGCCACGCCTATATTGCCGGAACCCGGCAAATTCACCCATAGTTTGTTTTCTTTAGTATCCAACTGGAAAGATTCAGGGTGTGCTGGTAACTTAATATCGCCCACCTTTTGGTGAGTGGCGGCATCAATAATGGCGATTCCGCCGCTACCGTAACCGACATAGATTTTATCTTCATCGGCATTATAACGCACATCGTCCGCGTCGTCGGGCAGTTTGAGACTCCCCGTTTTTTTTAAAGTGGACGCATTATAAAAACCGCATTCACCCGTTCCACCATTGGCAATTAAAATTTCCCCGTGCCTGGCAATATAGGCAACGCCCTGCGGTTCATCCAGGCCGGCAATACTCCCGGTTACTTTACCGTTTTTCAAATCGACAACTTCGAGCGTGTTATTGCCTAAAGCGGCGATATAAGCTACCTGCTCTTGCAGGTTGATATCGATATGATCGATCCGGCCCCTGACATTGGCTAAGGTAATTTCTTTTTGCAGCTTCAGTAATTGCTGCCCGCTTTCTTGTGCGTGGCAACTACTAATGCAACCCAACACCGTAAATAAAAGCAATAGACGATTGATATGCATAGATATCGGTTTGAATAGCCGAATTTAAGGTTTGTTCTGCTAACTTTACCTCATGTGAAATGGATCACCCGTCAAAAAACGAAAATAGACCGTATCGCCTGTCCGTGGCTGATCGTTACCGGTCTTCCCTTATGACACCGAACGCAAGCCGATCTTGCATAAAGCAGATATCCCTATAATATATCCAGATCGCGGGCCACGTAATAACTGGGCACCAGGGGCCGGAAACCGGTCAGTTTCCTAAGCTTGGAAATATCCTGAATACCTTCAAAAGGATCGTTCAGTGGCCCTTCGTCCGCCGCAAAGGTCTCCGCTGCCTTACCAAATGACTCCGCGAGTTCATAGAGCGTAATCGGCGCATCATCGCCAATATTAAAGATCTCGCCATTCAGGCCGTCCATGGTCAATAACAAGAGCAGCGCCTGCGCCACATCCAGGTGATGTACCATGTGCATCCTTGAGCCGGAATGCCGTTTCCAGTTTTTTAATATAGGTATAATCTCGGCAATATGCGGGTCCTGGTCGCCATAAACGAAACCTAAACGGAGCACACGCACATCTAATGGCAAAGCCAGCAGGGCTCGCTCGGCCGCGATCTTACTGGAAGCGTAGGCCCTGGGATCATTGATGTTCACTTGTTCATCCTCCCTGGCTGGGCGGCGGTAGCCGGAACCGTAAACATTGCTGGTGCTGACAAAGATAAATCTTTTGACCCCGGCTTTCATGGCGGCCCGGGCTAAGGCAATCGAGCCCTCCCGGTTGGTTTTAATGATGCCTTCATTATCAGTAAAAGTCCTGAATAATGCCGCTAAATGAATCACGGCATCCACGCCGGCTACGGCAGGTGCTAAGGTAGTTTCGTCATACAAATCGCCAACAACGACCTTAACGCCGGGCAATGCTTTAGCCGCGTCTCGCACTAATATAGTGACCTCATACCCTTTGGCTACCAGGCGGGGAACAAACCTGCTGCCCACCTTTCCTGTTGCTCCTGTTACTAAAATTTTCATAAAGCAAAGTTCCGGCTAAAACACCAGTCCGGCTAATCACAATCAAACTTATAATTATGATTTTCAAACCTTTCGAAAAGAATTTGGCGTAGTCCCGGTCACCCGCTTAAAGTAATTATTAAAGTAAGCCGGGTATTCAAAACCCAGTGCATAAGCAATGTCTGCTACGCTCCAGTCGGTGTACTGCAACAGGGCTTTGGCTTCTGTGATAATTCTTGCGGCAATATGTACCGAAGTCGGCTTGCCTGTCACTTCCTTGACCGCGCGGTTCAGGTAGTTGACATGCACTGCCAGGTTAGCGGCAAAATCGCCGGCGTTACGCAGCTTCAGCGGATCAAGCGTGCGCTCGATCGGAAACTGCTTTTCGAGTAGGTCCATAAACAAATGCGTGATGCGGGTCGCACCGTTTTTAAAAGGCGTCGCCTGTTGGGAGGGCTGGATCAATAAAGCCTCATGAATGACCAGGGAAATATAATTCTGGATCAGATCTGCTTTATAGGGATAATCACTGCTGTATGCCGCCAGCATTTTTTGAAAAATACCGGCCATAAACGCCGATTGTTGCTCATTTAACGTAATGACGGGCTGATCCCCCACACTAAATAAAGGCGAATCCTGCAACGCCCGGCTGTTTATAAAATTCCCGGTGAAAAGACAAGCATAACCAGACGTCCGGTTTACCCTGCGCACAACCGAATGTGGCACCGCCGGATTAACAAAGAATAAAACTGTACCTTTGATATCCAACAAGCGACCGTCGTAGTCAATGGTCATATCACCGGTTACCAGCCCCATTTTATAAAAATCGCGGCGGCCCGTCCTTACGGGCACCTCCGTCGATGCCGGCAGCTGGTGCACCCGGAAACCTTTTAGTCTCAGGTCTTCCATATTTACGCGAGGTATCTCATTAGCCATCCGGCAAAATTAATAAAATCAAACTTTAACGGTATAATTTTTAAGCGTTCAATATTTTTGTCGTTGGACAGTAGAGGGGGAGTTTAAGGTCAATATCCTTTATTTGGGGCACTTGCATCGCTTCATAACTTCCTCGTGTCTGACTTCTCAAAATCAATAAATTAAACCCGGTTATCTTTAATTCACAAAACTAACTGCAACTAGAGTGTTTTTATGATAGCCGCGAATATGGAAAAAGGCTGACAGTTGCCCGGCATTTAGGGTTTACCTTTGCGCTATGGCAGTAATTAATTATTCCGTACTCGATCTGGCTACCGTTATTGAAGCACATACCATTGCGGACAGTTTTAACTATAGCGTAGTAAATGCGCAGCAGGCAGAAGCTTTGGGCTATACCCGTTACTGGTTTGCGGAACATCATAATATGGTGAGCGTGGCCAGTTCGGCCACCAGTTTACTGATCGGGCATATCGCGGCGCATACTTCTTCCATTCGTGTTGGCTCTGGCGGCATTATGCTGCCAAATCATTCGCCATTGGTAGTAGCCGAACAATTCGGCACGCTGGAAACGCTTTATCCAGGGCGTATCGACCTGGGTTTGGGCCGGGCTCCGGGCAGCGATCAGGCGACCGCCCTGGCCATCCGCGGCGAGAACATGAACGCGGCCTTTCACTTTCCGCAGGACGTGGAATCTCTGCAACATTATTTTGCAGGCGATCATCCGAATGGGGTCAGCGCCGTTCCAGGTAAGGGTTTGGATATTCCAATTTGGATACTTGGTTCCAGCCTGGACAGTGCCAGACTTGCCGCCGCCAAAGGCCTGCCTTACGCTTTCGCCAGTCATTTTGCACCCACCTATTTCCTCCAGGCGATTGACCTTTATAGAAAATTATTTAAGCCATCGCGGCACTTGTCCGACCCTTACGTAATAGCCTGCGTCAATGTAGTGGCGGCCGATACGGATGCGGAAGCACAATACCTTGCCACCTCCTTACAGCAATTGTTCAGGGGCATCATTACCGGCAGAAGGCAACCTTTACCTCCGCCCGTGGAAAGCATGGAGGGTATCTGGAGCGCTGCCGAACAAGAAGCAGCCATGCAAATGTTGGTTTATTCCTTTTTCGGCAGCAAGGCGACAGTTCAGGCACAGTTGAACGATTTCATTAAACGTACGGGCATTAACGAGCTGATGGCTACCTCACACATCTACAGCCAGGAGGCCCGGCTAAAATCTTACCGCTTGCTATCGGAAGCATTAAATGCTTAAATTAGCATAATGGAAGAACAGCAAAAACTGGAACGTATTGTGGAAGCGCGCATGAAGCTCAAGGCTCGTTTCGAAGAGCAGATGCGGGCCACTCCGTCGCTGGCGGACGATAAGCCGAAAGGCTCCGGTCCGCCCAACCGGCACGGTATGCCCACGATACCGGTCGGGCAAACCAAAACCGTGAAATGGCCCGTGCTTGACCTGGGTTATCACCCCAATATCTCCCAGGAGCGCTGGCGGCTGACCATTGATGGTGCCGTAGAACATCCGGTGGTGCTTACCTGGAAGGACTTCATGGCCCTGCCGCAAACCAAAGACACTTCGGATTTTCATTGCGTAACCACCTGGTCAAAGCTGGATATGCATTGGAAAGGCGTGAGCCTGCTTGACCTGGCGGCGCTGGTGCAGCCCGAACCGGAAGCAACACACCTGCTTTGCTACGGGTATGATACCTATACGACCAATATCACCCTGGAAGAAGCGCTGAAGCCGGATGTGCTGTTAGTTCATACCTTTGACGGCCAACCGCTGCCGGTAGAGCACGGCGGTCCCTGCCGCATGATAACCCCGCAGCTCTATGCCTGGAAAGGCGCAAAGTGGATCAAACGCATCCAGTTCCTGACCGAAAATAAACTGGGGTTCTGGGAAGAACGCGGTTATTCCAACACCGCCTATCCCTGGCGTAATGATCGTTACAGCGACTGAGCCCGTAGATTTCCCCGCCCGATCACTGCGCCTTGGAAGTTTTGAGCTATAAACTTTCACATCCAGGTTATAAGCGTGAGAAAGACGTTTGAAAAATATTTTATTGAGTAGTATACTTACATTGATAGTATGAAAAGGTAATGCTTTGGATGTTAACTGTTCAGAAAATCAATATGCATATCTTATCAAAACCGCACATTAACCTGTACGGTTTTATTACATCCGCCCGCCAATAACAAACTGTAATTAATTGTGTATAAATATATTGCTAATTTGGAATGCCGATTGACGCAATAAAACCACTTGAAGGCATACATTTTCCATATCACATTCTCTGGCCTGATTTCGCTCGGGGCGATATTTATCGGGCTTACCTTTGCTGTGTTGCTTTGGTCGACCAAAAGGGTTGGTCGGCCCGCAAACCGCTTTTTGAGCCTGGCCTTGTGCACAATTGTTTTGAGCGTAGCCTGGCAACTGGGTATTGATACCGGTTTGGGCGATCACTTTCCGCATTGGAGCTGGTTGCCGCTGCAATGCTCGATGGCGCTTGGTCCGCTTATTTATTTTTACGTGTTGAAGATAACGCAGCCTGAATATAAATTCCAGTGGAAAGATATGCTGCATTTTGGCCCTGTGCTACTACAGCAGGGCGTTCTGCTGGCAGAAATCACAGAAAGCAGGTTTACAGGCGCGGCTACGTATAACACATCAGCTTTTCAACAAGTAAACCCGGTGGTAAATATGCTGGCGTTTATTTCGGTAATCGTGTATTTGTATTGTTCATTTAAGCTAATTGCCGGCTTTTACAGCCAGCTCAAGTTTAACGACGTAAGCGACAGATATCGCTACGAATTGCAATGGCTGCAACGCCTGCTGTTGGTGTTTAGCTTGCTGTGGTTATTGTGGTTGCCCTATACCGCTGTCGGTTATTTCTACTATCACTACCAGGCAGGCACACATATTCATTATTCCTGGTATATACTTTTATCGGTAGTAATGATAAGGATATCAGCCGTAGCTTTTTTAAGGCCCGAAACCGGGGCGGGGGAACAGGAATCCACCGGGTTAAAATCAACCCTGCCATACGCATTGAAGCAAAAAGGCGCTTGGCTGAAAAAAACCATGGAAACCCAAAAGTACTACCTGGATGCCGACCTCAGCTTAAGTTCATTGGCCAACAAGCTTAACCTTAGTCCTCACGAACTATCCCGAATCGTCAATACCGTATTTAAAAACAGTTTCAGCGATTTTATCAATGCATATCGCGTTGCAGAAGTAGCCCGCAGGATGCACGACCCGGCCTGCAACCATATCACACTACTGGGTATCGCTTACGAATCGGGGTTTAACTCTAAAACTACTTTTAACCGCGCCTTTAAACAATTTACAGGCAAAGACCCCTCCGATTATAAAAATGAGCTAAAAAAAGAAGGTTCATCCTATAAAATGGGGCGCTATCCCCGTTTTGCAGCGGCAATTTCGCACCAGGAAACCACGCATAAGTGGTATGGTCAGAAATTAAATCGCATTGATATGTTTAAAAATTATTTAAAGATCGCGTGGCGCAATATCGTTCGCCGGCAAAGCTATTCGGCTATTAATATATCCGGACTGGCAGTAGGGATAGCAGCCTGTCTGCTCATTTATGTTGTAGTTCAGTATGAACTGAGTTTTGACACTTACCAGCCGGGCTATAAAAGCACTTACCGTATTGTTACCAAAAAGGTGAGAGAGGGCAACGTGAGGTTCAGCGCCGGCATTTCAACCCCCGCCGTTGATGCATTGCGCCTTTACTTTCCGGGAGCTTCTGTGGCGGGCATAAGTGCCATTTATGGCAGCCAGGTTGTAGCCCCCGCAGCCGATGGCAACCCGGCCGGCGACAAAAAATTTGTTGAAAACACTGGCATCATGTTTGCCGGTCCGCAACTTTTTGACATTTTTTCAGCACGCTGGCTTGCCGGTAATCCTTCTGTTTTAAAAGACCCCAATATGGTGGTGATTGACAAAAGCAGCGCTGTTAAATATTTTGGCGACTGGCAGTCAGCTATGGGAAAAAACCTGCGGGTAGACAACCTGCTAACGTTGAAAGTGGCCGGCATAATTGAAGATACACCCGCAAATACTGACCTTCCGCTAAAAGTATTGATCTCCTATATCACCTGGAAGCAGAACGGTAAAGCCTATCATTACTCATATACCTGGGACGAAACCAGCAGCGATTGGCAGCTCTATATAAAATTTCAGCCAAAAGTACTGCAAACCACCATCAACAGGCAAATGCTTAGTTTTTCAGACAAGCAATTTGACGGCAACAAACGCAAGGGTACGGGTAGAAAAAGATATGCCATCGCGCAGCCCTTATCAGAGCTTCATTTCGACACCAGTTTCGGCGGTACGCTGGGCGACCATGTAACCAGCAGGTCAACACTGCGTACGCTCTTGCTTATAGCGGTGCTGATCATTATTATGGCATCTATCAATTTCATTAATCTTTCAACGGCGCAATCTGTAGGAAGGTCAAAAGAAGTTGGCATCCGAAAAGTGCTGGGCAGCAACCGCGGGCAGCTGGCAGCCATGGTGATATGTGAAACTGCTATTATTGTGGCATTATCAGCCGCGCTGGCCGTTGGTGTTGCCGAGCTCACTTTGCCTTTGCTTAAACATATCACCAGCGTACCCGATGATATCAGCCTGTTCAACACGGGCACATTGCTTTGCCTGTTTTGCATAATATTTGCGGTAGTAGTGCTTTCAGGCTTATATCCGGCATTTATCGTGTCGGGATTTAAACCTATCCAGGCGCTCAAAAACAAGATCAACTCAGCTGCCGTCGGCGGTATATCGCTTCGCCGCGTGCTCGTGGTTACCCAGTTTGGCATTTCGCAGCTGCTCATTATCGGAACGGTTATAGCTGTTAAGCAAATGAATTTCGTGAACAACGCCGACCTCGGCTTCAATAAAGATGCTGTGCTGGCTATTCCTTGCCCCGCTGATAGCATAGGCCTGTCACGCCTCAACACGTTCAAACAGCAGGTACTTACTTTGCCCGGGGTAAAAGCGGCCAGCTTTTCGTCTGATGCGCCATCTTCGGAGCATAACAATTCCAGCAATTTCTTCTTCAATGGTATAGACAAAGACCCCGGCTTTGATGTTTTTATGAAAGTGGCAGACGCCGATTATTTTAAGACCTTCGGGCTTAGATTTATTGCGGGCAAAGCCTATGAACCCAGTGACAGCGCGCGCAATTTGGTAGTAAACGAAACCTTTGTGCGTAAGCTCGGCTTTAAACACGCCATCGATGCTTTGGGCAAAACCGTCAGTTTTGACAGCTACTTACATCTGCCGATAGTTGGCGTAGTGGCCGATTTTAAAACCAACTCCATGCGCGAAGAGGTGAAACCCCTGCTAATGTACCCCAATAAAAAGAGCGAGCAGCAAATCGCAGTGAAAATTGAAGGTAAAAATCTGATCAGCACGACAGCCCTGGTGCAAAAAACCTGGGAAAAGAGCTATCCCGAATATGCTTACCAGGGCTTCTTTGTAGATGACAGCATTGCCAAATTTTATAAGCAGGAAAACCAAATGGAATTGATCTATAAAGTGTTCGCGCTGATTGCCATTTTTATTTCATGCCTCGGATTATATGGTCTGGTATCGTTTATGGCGGTGCAGCGTACCCGGGAAGTCGGCGTACGGAAAGTTTTAGGCGCTTCAATTGCGAGTATAGTGTATTTGTTTTCGAAGGAATTTATCATACTTATCGTATTGGCATTTGCATTGGGCGCACCCGCCGCCTGGTACCTGATGAATGGCTGGCTGCAAACTTTCGCCTATCGCATTTCGCCCGATGTGTGGGTTTTCCTGGCAGCTATTGCTACTTCGTTATTAATAGGCTGGGCAACTATCGGCTACAAAGCAGTAAAAGCCGCGCTGGCAAACCCGGTAAAAAGTTTGCGAAGCGAATAGATGAAAATTATTTCCTGGTTCCGGCGGCTGTGTCTCCAAAGTCACATTACATATCGGCTACGCGAAGGCATAGCCACCGGTATCCCGGAACTCAACCGGACAGCATAATGTGCGTTTTCGTTATTGAGATTGATGCAAATAAGTTATATCGATTATAAATCAGTAAGTTTATTTAAATCTCTGCAGCGGCTTTCAGATAGTTTCTTTTGGGTAGAGGCTGTTAAGATAGAAAACAGGTTGATAAGCATCAAATAAGACCTCATTTGTAAAAGTTGTGCCTGTTCAACATCGTAAATTTAGAAAAATAGCTGGTTAGACGTACTCATGATATCATCACTTCATTGTTACTCAATAAACACCCATGAACTTTATCATTTTGTTAACTTTGCGCCCAGTTAACTGACTAACTTAATGACGAAAAGATACGCCTCACTATTTTGCGGGCTGGTATTTACCTGCGCCGTTTTTCAAACCGCAAAAGCGCAATTAAATCATCACCCGGCAAACGTTCCCTATTATCACGCCACTCCCGAAAAAATTAATGACCTCGTAGATACTAAGCTCGACGTAAAGTTCGATTATCAGCATTCGCATTTACTTGGCAAGGAGTGGGTAACCCTGAAGCCGCACTTTTACCCGACAGACTCTTTACGGCTGGATGCCAAATGGATGGACATTAAAGCCATCGGTGTTATGCAAAACGGAAAGGTAGTGCCGCTAAAATATGATTACCAGGATAGTTTAACTATTGCCATTCAGCTTGATCGCACCTATAGGCGTGATGAACGCTATGTGCTTTATATAGAATACACCGCAAAGCCGGACGACGTGCACAGCAAACCAGGCTTTAAGTATGATGGCAAGGGCCTGTATTTCGTAAATCCGTTAGGAAAAGAAAAAGACAAGCCGACCCAGATCTGGACGCAAGGCGAAGCGGAAAGCTCATCGTGCTGGTTCCCAACCATCGATAAGCCCGACCAGAAAACTACCGAGCAGGTGAGCATGACCGTGCCCGCTAAATATACCACCCTGTCGAACGGATTGCTGATCAGCCAAAAAAATAATGCCGATGGCACCCGTACCGATACCTGGAAGCAGTCGTTGCCGCATTGCCCGTATTTGTTTATGATGGCGGTAGGCGAGTTCAAGATCTATAAAGATAAATGGCGCAACAAAGAGGTGAACTATTACCTGGAGCCTGCTTATTTTCCATATGCCAAACAGATCTTCGGCCAAACGCCCGAGATGATGGAGCTTTTCTCGCGGGCTTTGGGTGTTGACTTTGCCTGGGAGAAATACGCACAGGTGGTAGTGCGTGATTACCCGCTCGGCGCCATGGAAAACAGCTCGGCTACCCTGCATGGCGATTATGTACAGAAAACTCCGTGGGATCTCATCGACGACCCGAACGGATCCGGCGGAACTACCATCGCCCACGAGCTCTTTCATCAATGGTTTGGCGATTTGGTGACCAACGAAAGCTGGAGCAATGAAACGCTGAATGAATCTTTTGCGGTTTTTGGCGAGAAATACTGGAACGAAAAAAAGTATGGTAAAGATGACGGCGATGCCAAACGCTACGACGAACTGCAAGCCTACCTGAACAATCGCACCGCCTACAAGCAAGCGCTAACGCCATTTGTTTATAGTGACGAGGAAGGTGTTAATGGCTCGAACATTTACGATAAAGGCGGCCTTGTGTTAAACATGCTGCGCAATTACCTGGGCGACGAAGCCTTTTTTAAAGGATTGCAGCTTTACCTTAAAACCCACTCCTTTAAAAATGCCGAAGTGCATGAACTGCGCCTCGCCATGGAAGAGATTTCCGGTAAGGATCTGAACTGGTTCTTTAATCAATGGTATTACGGAGCCGGTCATCCGGAACTGGATATTACCTACCAATGGCAGGATGCAGACAAAAAGGAGAAAGTGATCATCACCCAAAAACAGGAAGGACAAATTTTCAATACACCAATTGCTGTCGACGTGTATGTTGGCGGCCAGGTGACCCGCAAACAAGTTTGGCTCAAACACAAAAGCGATACACTCACTTTCAGTTTGCCGGCAAAGCCTGAGTTGGTGAACGTTGATGCAGATAAAATACTCATTACCAAGAAAACCGACCATAAAACTTTACAGGAGTTTGCTTACCAGTACCACCACGCGCCCCTGTATGTGGACCGTCTGGAAGCCATTAACGCGGCGGCTGGTCAGCAGACTACCCAGGCTGGTTCGGATATTATTTTATCAGCATTAAAAGATAAGTACCACGGGCTGCGCATAAAGGCAATTCGTGATCTTAAACTTGACAGCCCCGAAGTTGCCAGAGCGGCTTTGCCCATCCTTGCCTACCTGGCGCGTTATGATGTAAATTATCCTGTGCAGGCCGCTGCTATCGCAGTTTTGGGTAAAACCAGGTTAAACAATTACCGGGATATTTATAAGGCTGCGCTAGCAAGTCCATCGTATACCGTAAAAGCCGCTGCACTTATCGCCTTAAACAACATAGCCCCTGCCGATGCCTTTAAAAGCGCTAAAATAATGCAGGCTGACGGAAAAGGACAATTAGCGCAGGCTATTGTTACTGTTTATGCTAACAATGGTTCCGACGCGGAATGGCCGTATGTTATCGATGAGTTTAACAGAAGTTCAGTTCAGCAAAAATATAACCTTAGCCAGGGGCCGTTAACGCAGATGGTTTGTCGCCTGAACAACAGTACATCTGCACAGCAGGGCATCAATGCAATCAAAGAATTAGCCGTTAGCTTTAAGAGATTTAATATTGCACCAAAGCTCACCGCCGCGTTGCAGCAAATTAAGGAGGCCCGCGAAAAGCTGAATGACAGCCCGGGAGCAAAGGCAGCCACAGATGCCATTGAAGCGGTAAATAAAGCGAAGGGGTAAATAGTTGCGGGCGGCAAATGCAAATTATCAGCATAGGGGTAGTCTTGGAGTACACCTAAGTTCACCGCGCTCGATTGCCGCGGAGGCTGGCGCTATGTCATATTTATTTTGTTGTATATGTTTTGTAATTTATAAAATGCTGCCGCTCATGGCGCACTATAACCGGGCTAACGATAGTATGTTGGCTATCAAGGTTTCAGGTAAACGTTATAATCAGGTTACGAAAGGGTAGGGCCTCTCGTAACTTGATTACCCAACAGCCAGTTTTAACAGCCTGTCCGCATTACGGTGAGCGAGTTTGGCGAGGTCTTCATCAGAAAGATCAAGAGATTTCAGAAATTCCATACCTTGTTCGTTGGTACTGAAGGGGTAATCTATTGAAAACATCATGTTATCGATGCCGAAGGTTTCGAGCGCTATCTGTAAAGGCGGTTGGGTAAAAAATCCGCTGGTGGTGATATGAACCTGCTGTCGTAGGGTGTCACTAAGTTTGCGTTGGTTAGCGCCTCCAGCACCCGGCTGGAAAGCCCGCTCTGATCGTGCCATCTGGAAAGGGAGCATTTCGCCCATGTGGCCGATGATTATCTGTAATTGGGGATACTCGTCGAAGATGCCTGCATACACCAGGCGCAGAATATGGAGCGCGGTTTCCGCGTGCCAGCCCCAGCCATAGGCGGCTAAGGCTTCAGCCATACCGGAGTGATTGGGCAGGCCGCTGTAATAGATGTCTGCCACGCCTTTTGGCGGAAGGCCGGGATGAAGATAGATCGGTACTCCCAGTCGTTCAGCGCGGTTCAATATGGGTGCAAACTTTGGATGGTCGAGGAACAGGTCGTCAGTAAGCCCGCGTACCATTGCACCCCGGAAATTGTACACATTTACGGCACGTTCCAATTCATCAGCTGCGGCTAAGGGCGCAGTCATCGGCAGATGCGCAAACGCAGTGAAGCGCGATTCATAACCTTTAATTTTCTCCGCAATAAGATCATTATACCGTTCGGCAAATGCCGGGCCTGCAACCGGGTCCAAAAGGTTTGCACCAGAACTATCAACCGACAATACCTGCATACTGATGCCATTGGCATCCATCGATGCCAGGCGCTCCCCGGTGATATCTTCCAGCTTCGGCGCGAGTTGTTTCATCCGTGCGTTCTGTCCAAAACCGCCTAATTTTTCAGGTGGGATTTGCCCGGCCATTTCGGAAAAGGAAATATGTTCTTCAAGTGTTACTATGCGCATGTTGAATAAAACGGATATCGTAGTTGTATATTTTGTTGAACCGGAAAAGTTTGCTTCCCGGTTAGTAGGGTGATCCTGTTAATTAAATGTCTGCCTGAATTCGACCGGGGACAGCGCGGTCTTTGTTTTGAATAGTTTGCTGAACGATTGCGGGTGCCCGAACCCTAAGCGGTAGGCTATCTCGCTAACCGATAAATTGGTGGTCGATAGCTGCTCCTTTGCCTTTTCGATCAGCTTTTCGTGAATGTGCTGCTGCGTGCTTTGCCCCGTCAGTACTTTTAGCAGGCCGCTTAAATAGTTAGGTGAAATGTGAAGTTGTCCGGCAATGTAATTTACCGTCGGTAAACCTTTTTGTATCAGGGCTTCAGTCTCAAAATATTTGGCCAGCACCTGCTCCAGTTGTTCCAATACCCGGTGGTTATCGATCTTGCGGGTGATGAACTGCCGGTGATAGAAGCGCTCCGCGTAAGTGAGCAATAGTTCAACCTGTGCGATAATGACTTGCTGGCTGAAGTGGTCGATGTTCGCCCGGCATTCTTCATCGATACGCTGCATGATGCTGATGAGTAGTTCCTCTTCTTTAGGCGACAGGAAAAGGGCCTCATTTACCGCGTAATCGAAATAAGCATATTTCCGAATGGTTTTGGCCAACGGGCTGTTCCAGAGCAGATCCGGATGGATGAGCAGGTTCCAGCCCGCCGGTTTGCTTTCCTGGCTATGATCTGTTTCCACCCGCAGCACCTGGCCGGGTGACATGCAGAACAGTATCCCTTCGTTAAAATCGTACGGGCGCTGGCCGTATTTCATCTTTACATTGAAATTTCGTTTGACCGCGATGGAATAAAAATCCATCACGCGGCTGAAAGGCGCATGGCACTCCCGCGTAAACTCCTCGAATCGTACTACGCTAACCAGGGGATGCGCCGGGCTAGGCAGTCCCATGTAATGGTGAAATTCACTGATCGTTTTAAGGCGTAAGGGTTGCTGACCGGGCATCGCGCAATTTAATTAACGGTTTTGATAGGTTGCTGCAAATTCTGTAATGAATTGGGGCAGTTTGACTTTACCGGGTACAGGTTTATGCTTTTCATAATGGCTTTTTAACAAACCGCTGTGGATGGCGGCTCCTAATTCCACCAGCAGGTTGGTAACTACCGGCGGACGTCCGTTTTCCAGCATGAAATTCCTGACCTGTTCATCGGGAAATATGAGCCATTGCAGGCCCGGTTTACCAATGGCTTTTCCAATCATAGCGGCTACCTCGCTGCAGGTACGCTCGTCGCTGGCAATGTAGCGAACCTTGCTTTGGGGCTTCGCAGCCATTAGTTCTTCGGCAGCGGCCGCCGCAATATCCAGCGGAGAGACCATAACCAGCTTATCGTCTCCGCCAAAATTGGTGCCGATGATGCCTTGCGCTTTTATCATATCCAGAAAATGGTAGAGGTTGTAGTAAAAATAACCCGGGCGCAGGCAGGTCACGGAGATGTTCTCCAGTTCGTTCAATATGCCTTCCGCCTGGTGTGATCCGACAATGATACCGGTACCTTTATCCAGATCGGCGCCATAACTGCTCAGGTAAACGAGGTGTTTAATGCATGCGCTTTCTGCAGCTTTAGCGTAAGCAAGCGCCGTATTCCGGTAATAAGCGATCATGTCGGCAGCAGCAAAGTTGGGCGGTGTCATGGCATAAACCGCGTCAGCCCCTGTAAAAGCTTCCGCTAAAAATGCAGCATCCTCGACTGAGCCAATCGCAGCTTTAGCACCGAGCGCTGCTATTGCGCCCTGTTTATCTGCGTCGCGGCTAATGACGGTTACCTGGTGGCCTTTTTCAACGAGCTCCCGGGTCAGCGGCCTGCTGATATTCCCCAGGGATCCTGTGACGATGATATTCATAGTTAATATTTTGATGACACAAATATCAGGAGGCCAACCCAGCGATGTGTAACCAAATCTATGATTGTTGTAGCCGGATATAAGGGGAAGGCGGTCTGTTGAAAAAATGCTCGACCGGGTTTAAAGGCGATCCGGCCAGGATCGCCTATTTTTTGTCGGTTCCCCGGTAATTAAGCGGCTTCAATTCCTTATGATAATCAAAATCTGATTTCTATAAGTTTCGCTATCAGGGCTTTTCGCGCATCTCCCGGCCATCAAAAACGGTCAAATTAATGAAATCAATTCGGCAATCCGGTTAGATATACCTACTTCGTTATCATACCAGGCAACCACCTTAATCAGTTTACCCATAGCTTTCGTCATTCCGCCATCAACAATAGAAGAATGCGTATTGCCGAGAATATCTGATGACACGAATTGTTCTTCAGTATATTCCATGATGCCTTGAAGCGTAGTGTCAGCATACCGCTTCAGTACTTCGTTTATTTCAACCGCTGTTACTTCCTTTTTCAGGTTGATGGAAAGATCGACTATCGACCCATCGATCACCGGTACCCGATACGAATAGCCATCCATTTTTCCCTGCAAGTTGGGCAATACATTACCGATCGCTTTGGCGGCACCCGTGGTAGTAGGAATAATGGAATAGGCAGCAGCCCGTGCCCGCCGAAGGTCTTTATGAGGAGCATCCTGCAGATTTTGGTCGGCTGTAAATGCATGAACGGTTACCATATAGCCGGATTCGATCCCAAATTCTTTATCAAGTGCAAATAAAACGGGAGCTATGCTTCCGGTTGTGCATGATGCGGTCGAATAAATTTGATCTCCGCCAATCAATTCATCGTTTACACCATGTACAATTGTTTTTACACCGCCGGTTGCAGGCGCAGTGATCAGCACTTTTTTTGCACCTGCATCAATGTGGGCCTGTGCGGCCGCCTTGTCTGTAAACCGTCCGGTTGACTCGATTACGGCGTCGATACCTAAGGTAGCCCAGGGCAGCTTTGCCGGATCTTTTTCTTTATACATGGCAATGACTTTACCATTGACTTTCAAAGTTTCGCCATCGGCAAGTACTTCGCCGGGAAAACGGCCGTGAGCAGTATCGTATTTTAATAGATGAGCGAGTGTTTCTACATCGGTAAGGTCGTTAATAGCAACAACCTCCACATCGCTTTGCGACTGAAGCGCACGTAAGGTCATTCGGCCGATCCGGCCGAAGCCATTGATTGCAATTTTCATATTTTTATAAATATTTAGTTGTTAAGTAATTGAATAATGTTGGTGTTTTTTAATGCGGTCCGGAAGGTTCGCCTGTAGTCGGATGGCGTTACATTCAAGTGCCTTAGAAATGTGCGGCGCATCCCCACCAGGTTAACAAGACCACACTCTTCTGCGATTCTCTCCAGCGAAACATCCGTATCTTCTAAAAGCTTTCGTGCAGCTTCCACGCGTAACTTTTCTATAAATTTAGCTGGTGGCATACCTGTCTGTTTATGGAAAACGCGTGTGAAATTTCGGGTGCTCATATTTAAATGTTCTGCTAAACGCACAACATCAAGCGTCTCATGTAAATGATCTTTTAACCAACGCTGTAATTTACCGGCGATATTTTCAATTTCGTACAATGGCAGCAGATTACCGAATTGAGATTGAAAACCGGGCCGGCTTAAGTAAAAAACCAATCTTCTGGCTACGCGTATAGCGATATCCCTACCAAAGTCTTCTTCAACCATAGCAAGCGATAGGTCAATGCCGGAGGATACACCAGCTGATGTATAAATGTTGCCATCACTGGTGAAAAACTGATGCGCCTCCACCTGAATGTTTGGGTAATCTTTTTTTAGGTTCTCGCTGCGTTCCCAGTGCGTGGTAGCCTTTTTACCGTCGAGCAGGCCGGCTTTAGCCAAGGCAAAAGCACCGCCGCAAACTGAAGCGATGCGCCTGATTTTAGTTGTATCAACATGACTGAGCCATTTATGAAATTCAGTCAGGCGGATATTGCCTTCAGCGCTCCGGTCATTACCTGCAATGATCAGCGTATCGAAAGGTTGATTTAGCTCCATCACATGATAAGGGCATTGAATTTCAACTCCGGTACTGCCGCGCACTTTCCTGTCCTTGGTTGGTGCGGCAATCAATACTTCATATCCTTCCGGAAGGCCGGCATCGATCAGGCTGCTATTCGCGTTACTGAAAACATCCGAAGGACCTGCAAAATTTAGCAGCATGTTACCGGACATGACCACAATTACAACTTGCTTTCTTTGATAGTCATCGTTCATAAGTCAAATTTATGAAATGCTTAATTTGTCTAAAAGGACATAATTTAGTCAATTTAGGCCAATTGCATGACTAGAATATATTATTGTGAAATTTCAGATGGTGTTATTTAAAACTAACATCAACCGGTTAAAAAGGTCGGCAGCGGCGATGTAGTCCGGTGAGAAAGGACGGCGAAATTGTACATTAAAAGAGTACTTTGTAAAGTCATTTTGTATTATGACATGTCAGCAGATCAGCTTATTGCTTATTTTGCTGATCACATCCGTCCTTAATGATATTGAAAAAAAGAGCTAAAAACCGCGTTGCAGATACGCGATTTGAAAAAACTGGTTTCGGCTAAATCAAACATGGATTTGGATAAATCCCTTTACCGGTTAGTACGGTTCTTTGCATCAACAAAAAGAAAACAACATGAAAGTATTTGTTACCGGAGCCTCCGGCTTCGTAGGTACTGCCGTTGTGCAGGAATTATTAAAGGCCGGTCACCAGGTGTTGGGATTGGCGCGTTCAGAAGCATCGGCAACCAAGTTAAGATCAACCGGGGCTGAAGTTCACCACGGCGATCTGGAAGATCTGGATAGCCTGCGTAAAGGCGCGGCCGAAACTGACGGGGTGATTCATTGCGGTTTTATCCACGATTTTACCCGCTTTGCCGAAGTTTGCGCGGTGGATGAGCGGGCCATCAATGCAATGGCCGGGATATTGGCCGGTTCAAACCGCCCGCTGATCGTTACCTCGGGCACCGCGTTAGTAAGTCCCGGTAGCCTGGCTACTGAAGACATGCCATCGCCATTTAATCCCGCCTGGCCGCGTGCTTCAGAACGTGCAGCAGAAACTGCGGTTGCGGCAGGTGCGCGTGCGGCCATCCTACGCTTGCCGCCTTCGGTACATGGCGATGAGGACAAACACGGCTTTATCCCCATTCTGGTGAACCTGGCGCGCGAAAAAGGTTTCTCCGCCTATATCGGCGAAGGCCGGAACCGCTGGAATGCCGGTCACCGCCTGGATGCCGCATTGTTATATCGGTTAGCGTTGGAACAGGCCATACCGGGAGCACGATATCATGCCAATACGGAAGAAGGCATTACCGTTAAAAGCATTGCTGAAGCCATTGGTGCGAAATTGAACCTGCCGGTTAAATCGCTTAGCGCTGAAGAAGCTGCAGGGCATTTCGGCTGGTTTGCCCATATGGCTTCGATTGATTCCCCGGTATCGAGTGTATGGACGCAGGAACACCTGAACTGGCAGCCATCGCATCCCTTCCTGTTAACTGATATAGAAAACGGCGTTTATACTCAATAATATGAAACTGATCGTAACCGGTTCTTTAGGGAATATCAGCCAACCGCTGACTGAAATATTGGTAGGCCAGGGACATGACGTAACGGTAGTGAGCAGTGATGCGAAAAAGCAAGCGGTCATTGAAGCCATGGGCGCTTTGGCGGCCATCGGCTCCGTTGCTGATGTTAATTTCCTGGCCGCGACTTTTCAGGGGGCAGATGCGGTTTACGCCATGATTCCGCTCAGCTTTACGGAACCGGACCTGGGCGAGTACCTGCGCCGCATAGCCAAAAATTATTGGCAAGCTTTAAAGACCACCCAGGTTAAGCGCGTTGTCGTGATGAGCGGTTGGGTTGCCGACCTGATCAAAAGCGAAAACGTGGAAAACGAGTTTGACGGCCTGAAGGCCTCTGTTACCTTCATGCGCCCCGGATCATTTTATACGAATTTTTACCAGAATATCGACCTGATCAAAGGCCAAGGCCTGATGGGCAAGCTGCTGACTTTACGCTATTCCGGTCTTTGGGCGTTGCTGACCAGAAAGACCGGCCTGCTGATGGGCAATTGTGGCGGTGACGACCGCATTATATTTGTCTCACCAAAAGATATCGCCGAGGCAGTCGCAGACGAACTGGTGCTGATGCCTGAACAAAACACCATTCGTTATGTAGGCAGCGAAGAGCTGACCTGCAATGAAGCTGCGCGGATCATAGGAACGGCGGTAGGCAAGCCCTGGCTGAAGTGGGTATTGCTGAGCGATAAAGCTATGCTGCAGGGATTAAAAATGGCCACAATACCCGAAAAACTGGCGGAAACGTTGGTGGAGATGCAGGCTGCCATGCACAGCGGTAAACCGCTGGAAAACTTTCATCGCAATAACCCGCAAATGGGCAAGGTGAAACTCGCCGATTTTGCCAAAGAGTTTGCGCAGGTATACCATCAAAAATAAGTACCTTGTGCTATGAGCAGTTCAACGCCTTTCCGTTTCAGCACCATAGGTGATTATCATCGTGCCGCCGGCTTACCCAAACCGGCGCATCCGCTAATCAGCATTGTGCGTATGGAAAACATCAACCTGCCGATTGCCGAAGTCCCGTTCAGCCTGGTAGGTGACTTTTACTGGATCTCGATGAAAAAGATGCAGCATATCAAATTCCGGTATGGCCAGCAAACCGGCGACTTTGATGAAGGCGTGTTGTTCTTTATGTCGCCCGGTCAGTTGTTTGGCGTCGAAAGTGTGGAGCATGGCACGAATTTAAAGAAGCCCGAAGGCTGGATGATCCTGATCCATCCTGATTTTCTCTGGAACACGCCGCTGGCCAAAAACATCAAACAATATGAGTTTTTCAGCTATTCGGTGAACGAGGCGCTATACCTTTCCGAAAAAGAGGAAGCGATGCTGACCGCAATCGTGAACCAGATCGAACAGGAGTATAATACCGCCATTGACCGTTTCAGCCAAAGCGTGATCATCGCCCAACTGGAGTTATTACTAACTTATTCAGAACGTTTTTACCAGCGGCAATTCATCACCCGAAAAAAAGCCAGTCATGAGCTGCTGACACGTCTGGAAGATTATCTGGGCAGCTATTTTGACAGTGGTAACTTAGCGAAGCAGGGCCTGCCCAGCGTAGCGCTTATCGCCGAAACATTGAATATTTCTCCCGGTTACCTCAGCAGCCTCCTCAAAACGCTGACCGGGCAAAATATGCAGCAACACCTGCACCATAGGCTGATCGACCTCGCCAAAGAAAAACTTTCCACCACCAATCTTTCAATCAGCGAGATCGCTTATGAACTCGGGTTTGAACACCTGCAGTCCTTCAGTAAATTGTTCAAGACAAAAACCAATTTGTCACCGCTGGAATTCAGGCATTCGTTCAACTGAAGATTAATGGCTGTTACCGTTTATGCAGAAAATCCGGCGGGTACAACAAACTGCCCGTGCGACTGTGCGATGTCCGGATAGTACCGGGAAGCGCATCAGCCCCGGCGCCAAATGAGTGATATTTAATTTACTCCTGGTAGACCCGCAGATTTTTCTGGCGGAAGATCTCCCGTGTGATGAGTTTAATATTCCGGGCGAGTTCGTCCAGGTTGCAACTGATCGTTTTGATCTTGAGGGGCAATTCCGCAACAGTTTCCATCAGGTCGATGTGTAGCAGTGACGCCTCCGCAATATTTTTATCGCCGGATAAGGAATCGAACAACACTTCAGCGCCATCCCGCTCGTTGCCCAGGAAATATTGGCCATAGTGCTCAAAGCCTTCACTGGTTTTCAGGCTGAGCAATAAATAATATTGTGTTTTCATAAGAACAAAAAGGGCCCCTCGCGGAGCCCTGCTAATATTAAACCATATTTTTATTTGATCTCAATTTGCCTGCGCACCATCTTGGCTTCCTCGCGTTTGGCAATATCCAGCTTCAATATACCATTCACATACGCCGCTTCTATTGCATCAGCGTTCGCACTGTCAGGCAAGGTAAAAGAACGTACAAATGAACTGTAGCTGAACTCGCGTTTGCTGTAGTGCTGCTGTACAGTTTGATCGTCACTACGTTGCTCAACAGAAACGTTTAGCACATTGCGCTCCAGACTGATCTTAAAATCCTCCTTCTTTAAGCCGGGGGCAGCCAATTCCACATGGAAGTGGTCTTCCGTTTCACTGATGTTCGCTGCCGGTACACGGGTAACCAGGCGGTCATTAAAAAATGTGTCGTTGAAAATGGAATCGAAAACGTCATTAAAGCCCGGCATTAATGAATTGTTGTTAGGTTTTTGCGAATTAAATTTAACCAGTGTCATAGGTCTTTCTCCTTAAATGATTAATGATAAAACTTATAATTAATTAAACTAATAGACTGATTACAAGCAATATGCCAAATGGTTTTCGAGGCGTTCGGACTGAAAAAAATGCAGAAATTATGAAAAATTTACAGTTTCGGGCTGTCAAAATTTCAAGCACTGGTCCAAACAAAACCGGCATGCCGTTTCTTTTTAGAGCATGAACATGACCGACGAAGAATTTCGCGAAGCGTACAAGCCCATGCACGTTCCGGCAGCTTATGCTGATGCCCATACCCTGACTGAAAAAGTAGTTTTCGCGCTCGCCGACCTGGGTGAGGGCAGTGCCGAAGCCATCATCGGGCATTTGGAAAAGCTGGAGCCGCAGGCCCAGGCTAAGCCTCTCATTGCCGGTGTGCGGGAGATATTGGCCGATTTGTATGAGAACGGTCGAATCGCAGCGACAGAAAAGGAGGGTACGCTGATCTACAACCTGCATAAGATCACGAAGGCCAATGACGGTGCCGTAGATCCCGACCTGCTTGCCCCGGGGCTGGATTAGCAAGACAGGCACTCCAATTGAAACAGTTTAAAAAAATGAGAAATGCCCTGGTACGGCGATTAGGCAGAGCCATTGCGACAGGCCTGAAAAACGCCTATCAATATTTCGAGGAACACCCGGAAAAGATCCGGCTACGGAAAAATAACAACATGGCTGAATAGCCTTTCAGAGTTACCCGCTGGCGGGAATGCCGGTGATCTGCCGGGGGCATTTCACGGTTACATTTCGGTCATGTCCGACTCTTGTCGGTCCTTTAATGTCAGGCGGTACGTTAAGGTCGCCACCACGGCAAACACGATATGTGCCGGGATGCGTTGCAGATAATAATGATCGTAGTTGATCCAGGGCGGCATTGGATGCGCTTTAAATGTGGCTTTCCAGATTATAAAACCCAGAATGCCACTAACTGCGCCAAGAAGCAAACCATTTTTGATCGAATGGGCGATCTTTTTACGCTCCCATAATTCTACATAAACTGCTGCGAATACGATGCCCATCGCATAATGCGCACCCCAACCTGCAATCTTTGCCGCATGTTTAGACAGGCCGGGAGCCAGGCGTCTGATCATTGTGGCCAGGTGCTGCGGTTCCCTATAGTTCTCACCAAATACCAGCGACATTAGTTCGCTGTCCGCTGTCATCACAGTTGTGCCGGCTATGGCCGATAATAATGTTCGGGTTAACTGATTCATAGCTGTTTATTGACAATATCCATGCCGCATGATAAAATGATGGTATAAAATTTGTTAACTCATAAGAAATATTTAAAATATACACCTATGAGCACCAGAGGATCAAGAGTCGAACGAAAATCTGTATCGGAACAGCCTCATGAATTAAAATATGAGGCTAAAAAAGAGGGCACTACGCCCAAAAAAGTGGAAGCCGCCAAAAAATCTGCCGGTTCTAACCAACGCAGTGCGGTAGAGAAGAAGCTGGAGAAAAAATAAAGATCAAAAGCTGTACAGGCAAAAGCCCCGCAAGGGGCTTTGCCGTCTATTAACAGCATCAAAATATGATCTTAAACGAATACAATAAAAGCGGGATTTTAAGAAAATAGCAGAACCTAAGGCGGGAAAAAGCGGGGATAAGCATAATCTGATCTTCACCCGACTGGTAAGGACCTTCACGTCACTGACGAAGGAAGGTCACTAAATGTCCGGTCGGTCTGGATGACACCAGCCCGCTACGGATGAATTCCCTTGGCTGTATCGAGATTAAGCGCCACAAATCTTTAACTAAACTGTATTCATGAAACACGGACTAATGATTGATATGGACGGTGTGATCTACGCCGGGGACGAACTGATCGAAGGCGCAGACAAATTTGTAAAGCGCTTACTCAAAGAAAAGATACCCTTTGCCTTTTTATCCAACAACAGCTCAAAAAGCCGGGGCGATGCAGTTGAAAAGCTCGCCGGAATGGGCATTTATATTACCGAAAACCATATTTACAGCAGCGCCATGGCTACGGCTGGTTTTTTAACGGAACACTATCCCGGCAGCAGTGTCCATGTGGTGGGGGAGGGCGGCTTACTCAAAAGCCTGAAAAATGCAGGAATAAAATTAGTGGATGAAAAGCCCGACCTGGTGATCCTGGGTGAAGGCAATGAGTTCAGCCTGGATAAAGTACATAAAGCCGTCGAGATGATTCTGGCCGGTGCCCGCTTTATCGCTACCAACCGCGATCCTTCACCGCGTAAGTCAGGCTGGAACAATTTGGGCATTGCAGCAACTGCCGCGATGATGGAAGAAGCCTGCGGTCGGGAGCCTTTTGTGATTGGTAAACCCAGCCCGGTGATGATGCGGTCGGCGGCAGCCTATATGAAATTAAGGCCGGAACAAATTACCATCGTCGGCGATACGATGGAAACTGATATCATTGGCGGTATCTACATGGGTTTTAAAACTATACTGGTGCTGTCGGGTATCGCAGATAAAGGCAAACTGAATCGCTATGGCTACAAACCTAATCTGGTGGTTGGATCGGTTAACGAAATTAAATTTCCCTTAAAGTGGTGGTGATGCAAGCATAATAAAAGTCATGAAAAGCGAGAAATACACGCTATGCCTGTATGAATTTGCAGGATGATTGGACCATTCAGGTGATCGATCTGAGGGGAACACCCTCATTTGGCAGAAGATGAATAGATTATTGCAACGCCGACACTGGTCAAAAAACTGACTGACCCGATATTCATACTGCTTGGCGACCTGAGTGATGAAAATAAATTTCTGGTGGGGATGAATCTTTTGCATCGGTCGGAGTAAAACTTTTAGGAATAATATTTCCGTAATGCCGAAACATTTAGGCTGCCAGATTGTCATTAGTATGAACCCAGGACGAGTAATCAGCCGACAGCAAAAGTTCTTTCTTTTTTTGGATTCCCTCAAACCAAATTAGAAATTATGGAAACCATCGTCATTCAGGAAACCGATCAGGATGTATTAGAAGTGTTATACGCAGCACTTGAACTCGAAGGCTTTAATGTTTACGCGCTGCCCGGATATGAACGGGATTACCTGGAGGTGATTGACAAAGCCCGGCCGCACGTCGTCATCCTGGATTTCTGCATGAGTGGCGAGGAATGTAAAATACTTTGCCGCGAGATCAAGATCCGCTATCCGCACCTGCCCGTGGTTGCCATGAGCTGTAACAGTAATATCAATGAAATCTACGACCGGCACGGCTTTGATGATTACCTTGAAAAACCCTTTGACCTGGACAACCTGTACCGGGTGCTGCGCAAGCATATTCCAAAACAAGAACCGGACAACTATGCCATAAAATAATGGGACTGGAGAGATTCAAACAAGCACAGGAACAGGACTACGCCACGGCATTGTCTGAGATCAAGAACGGCCGCAAGCGCAGCCATTGGATGTGGTATATTTTTCCGCAGATCGCGGGCCTTGGCATGACCGAAACATCCAAACATTATGCGATTAGAGACATTAACGAGGCGACGGCTTATCTGCTTGACAATGAACTGGGTATCAAGCTGGTCAATATTTGCCAGGCATTGCTTGATCTTAAAACAAATGATCCGAACGCGGTATTCGGCAGCCCTGATGACCTGAAACTTAAATCCTGTATGACGCTCTTCGATGCGGTGCCTGCGACTTTTCCGGTCTTCAGCCGGGTTTTGGAGAAGTTTTATGCCGGCGAGAGGGATGAACGAACACTGCAATTACTTGCCGCAAAGCGAGACAAATGAATTAGGCCTATCCCGAGTTTTTTCTATGATAATTGCTTAGTAATCAAATAATTTAGATAAAATATGAATCGCCTAAAACTAAGCTTACACTTTATTGTATATGGTTTGAGGATATTCTACAGGAGCAGCGATCCGCCGATGTAACTATCCTTGATGAGTTCAACAGTGGTCCGTGTAATTAAATTTTGCAGATAATGATATTAATCGTAATATTGCGATATAAATGGGAGCAACAAAGACAGAGATATTTAATGATGAACAGAACCAGCTGGCTGTGCAGTTAAAAGCCATTGCCCACCCGGCCCGTATAGCCATTCTGCAACAGATTATTAAGGCTAATGCTTGCATCTGCGGTGATCTGGTGGAAGAATTGGGTTTGGCGCAGGCTACCATTTCACAGCATTTAAAAGAGTTGAAGAATGCCGGATTGATACAGGGTACGATAGAAGGTGTCAGCGTTTGCTATTGCATTGAGCCGAACGCGTGGATAGCTTTGCAATCGTCACTAAACAGATTATTCGGATCGTACAAAGAACTCAAAAGCTGCTGCTGATTTTTTTGGACTAATATATCGTAATATTGCAATGAATATGGAAACATTAAGCTGGGGCACGTTCAAAGCCCAATTACAACAGAACCCGGAACTGCATCTGCAATTCCGGTATGATAACGGTAAGTTTGTAGATGCCTCTTATCATATTACCGAGATCAAACTTGCACCAATCACATCGGTGGATTGTGGCGGGGTAATGAACAAATGGACAGAGGTGATCATGCAATTATGGGAACCTGGCGAAAAGCAGACCGATCACAGCATGAAAGTTAGCAAAGCGCTTTCAATTATTGCTGTAGTAGAAAAGATGTTGCCTTTAGATGCTGAGAGTACCGTGAAGATTGAGTTTGGCAATTCCGCATTTGATACCCGCCAAATGTTCCCTGCGGAAATGATAGTTGATGGCGACACACTAACCGTGAACCTTAGCCCCGATTTTGTGCAGTGCAAAGCACAGACCCGCGGTGATACATGCGGAAACCCTGCCGAAAAGCCTAAAAGAAAATTGATTAATCTGGCAGGGGCATCGTCGGCTTGCTGCACACCCGGTGGAGGCTGCTGTTAACTCAAAAGTATGAAGATCAGGAGCGCGCAGCCCTACAGGGCTGAAGTAATTATCTTACTCAAACAGGCAGCTTTGCCTAATGAAGATCTCCCGGTGTCGTTGGTTAATTTCGTTGCTGCTATGAGTAATGGCGAACTGATCGGCGTAGCGGGTATCGAAACCTACGGCAACAACGGGCTGTTGCGGTCGGTAGTGGTCAAACCCGAATATCGAAACAAGGGCATCGCCGGGCAATTGATCGCTGCCATCGAAGAAATGGCGCTTGCAAAGGGTATCGATCAGTTGGTCTTATTGACGGAAACTGCTGCTTCTTATTTTGAAAGCAGGGGCTTTAAACGTATCAATCGCGATGAAGTGCCGGAAACAATAAAAACATCTTCTGAGTTCTCTCATGTTTGTCCTGTATCCGCTATCGTGTTAGCCAAACCTCTAATTACAACTATATGAAGAATGTATTAGTACTCTGTACGGGTAACAGCTGCCGCAGCCAAATGGCCGAGGGTTACCTGCGCCACTTCGCAGGCAACAACGCCAACATTTATAGCGCCGGTGTTAAAACACATGGTGTTAATACTAAAGCCATTCAGGTTATGGCCGAAGATCATATCGATATCAGCAAGCATACGTCTAATCATGTAGATGAATATCAAGACATTCCATTCGATATGGTCATTACAGTTTGCGATAATGCGAATGAAGCCTGCCCATTCTTTCCGGGCAATGTGCAGCGTTTTCATCAGAACTTTCCCGACCCGCCAAAAGCTACAGGCACTCCTGAACAAATCATGGATGAGTTTCGCCGCGTTCGCGACATGATTAAACATTATTCTGCTGATTTTGTGCAGCAGTACCTCCAATGAGAAAGTATATAAGTGAGCTTCTAAGCACTTTTATCATGGTGTTTTGTGGCTGCGGTGCGATGGTCATTGATCAGCAAACCGGCGGTGCGGTTACCCATGTTGGTGTAGCCATAAGCTGGGGTTTGGTTGTGATGAGCTTAATTTATGGCTTCGGCGATATATCCGGGGCACACATGAACCCGGCCGTAAGTATTGCTTTCACAATTGCCGGACGTTTTCAGCTTAAGCAATTGCTACCTTATGTTATAAGTCAGATTGCAGGCGCAATGTTGGCCAGCCTAACTTTAAAACTGCTTTTTCCAACAAATTCGACATTAGGCGCAACTTTGCCAGCGGGCACCGAGATGCAGTCTTTTATACTAGAGTTCCTGCTGTCATTCTTTCTTATGCTGGTAATCTTGAATGTAGCTCACGGCAGCAAAGAGCAAGGCCAATTTGCAGGCATCGCCATTGGTTCGGTAGTTGGTTTAGAAGCGATGTTTGCCGGGCCTGTCTGCGGCGCATCTATGAATCCAGCCAGGTCGTTAGCACCAGCCATTGTCGCCGGACATTTAGAACATCTTTACCTCTATTTAATAGCACCTGTTTTAGGAACAATACTGGCTGTTTTTGTTTGGCGGTACCTCGCACCAGTCAAAGAAAAATACGATGCTTGATGGCAAAGGCTTGAAAACGCCAATAAGGAATGTGCGAACCCGGGCGAATGGAAACGGAACCTTTACCCTTGACCAGGCTGATACATTCGTTTTTCTACCGGCTGGTAATATTCATCCAAATTTTCGGGTATCCTGGCATTGTAACCTAAAACCTGCCTTAAGTTTTCACTCAATCCCTCTCCAAATTTATAACCCAAGGCCCTCGGATAATCAAGTTGCGGCTTGAAGAAAGGGCGGGTAAAAGCCATGGTTAATGTCCTTCTTTTCCCGTCGGTATAGTTTTTCCCGGTAGCATGCCATACATTAGAATCAAACAATATGATTGAGCCTTTTTTAACCACAGCGCGGTCTGCATTGTTATAAAAGTATTCATCGGTTGGTCTTTCGTCATGTTTATGCGACCCTGATAAAAAGTAGGTCGCCCCGTTTTGCAAGGTAAAATCATCTAAGATCACCATCATCTGGATCATTAACTTAAAATCGCCGGTAAAACTTCTAATATCCCGGTGTACATTCTGAACATAGGGCGTCTCATTCTTTGCATTTAGTACCGCCCCCAGCGAATTAAGGATATAATTTCCCTTCAAAAAATGCCTTATTTGTGTATCACAATACCGTTTTTCGAGAAATTCCATCGTGAAAGTATCCTTATCAACAAGATGATGGAGCGTTCCGTTCATAGCCGCTGCTATGCCGTTTTTAACCTGAATTTTGCGCCGCATCTCATATGATGCATTCAGTGAATCTGCAATTTGGTTAATTAATGATTCATCCACGGCGTCTTCGTAAACAATCCAGCCGTATTCAGCCATAGTTTTATCAAATACAAACAGATTAGCGTCGGAGTAGGTGAATTTATTTTCCATATAATTAAAAATTAAAAAGGGTTAGCCCAATTTTTGGGAAATTTACAGGCGGGCATCCGGCACTTCAATATTTGAGATATATGGTTGCGTTCTATTCGCCGGTTTCCGGTACAATGGGAAGTAGTTTTGATCTGTATCCATGTCGTCTGCCAATTTTAAAATGAGATCGGCATAAACTTCTTCATTGTTAACGTAGCACCATATACGGTCTGTTAACCGCAGGTTTGAGAAATACCTTTTAAATTCAAAGAGTGAATCCTCTTTACCGCCCAGCCCGCCGCCCAGGTGGAAAATTTTCTTCCCAAGTCTTCGTCCAACCATGCTGATCTCGTCGGTTAACAATTTGCTTGGAGATTCCTTCAAATAAAAGGGAGATGTTGCGGATAGGTGATTTCTGATGATCTCCTGGGAAATTAACAGGAGAGCGCCGCAAATAAGTTCATCACCGTCATAAATAGCCACCAGTTTGTTTTCGAATCCGTCTGCATTCAGGAGTTTGGTGAAATATTCCTCGTTAAAGTAATAGTGCGCGGAGGCATTCACCCTCTTCATATTTTCCCAATACATTTTTGTGAATTCCCGGATGCCGTCTGCGGTCCTGAGCTCCTTTATGATATATCCTTTTTCGCGTAACTTCCTTATTTGTCGCGCCAGCCTTTTATCGTACTTTTTCCTTTGCTCTTCCGCGGTTTCTGTCAGATCGATATAAAGCGTCGAGCCATTTAGCTGTAAACCGCCTATATTTTGTAAAATATGCTGCTGGTTTATAAAAGGGTGCAGTCTTGCGAAAATGCAAACAACCTGTTCCATGTTCATAAAATTCAAAAACGAGGTTTTAAACTGTGCAATGGCTACCGGCGGTATTTTGCTGAGGTCTGTGTCGGAGATAGGACCGCAATACCCATAGGCCGATGTCATATCATAATAAGGAGAGTTCGCTATTCTTCTTTTAAGCACCGGCAAGGCTATAAAAAAGGTATCGGTTTGATAAACAAAAAGAAGCGGCTCGCCTTCAGTACTTAAAAAGTGGTAATACCAGGTATGAAAAATCTCGTGTATCAAAGACCTTTCCGTATAAGCATCCCATTCTTTTTTATTTCTAATAACGAAACTTTGATAATACATAAATTTAGATTTATTGAAGTTGTCCGGCTTTTAAGGTTCCCGGGTAATTGGCGCATTTTTCCTACAGCAATGGTTATAGTCTCAAAAGGAAAATCCTGGGCGGGTTATAGCCCGTGCGGTCAGCCGGTCGTACTTGGTTAAACCAGAAAGTTTGGGCTTGATTTTGGGATTATCGGCTATTAAACAATTTATGTATAGGAGCAGGGGAATAATCGTTAGTTACCTGCTGAAGTAATTGACGTAGCAATGAAAGTTACGGCCGGCAACAAATATTTCATAGTGTTATAGGCTTTACGTATCCTAAACCTCATTATTTCAAACACAAGGTATCGCTTCGCATACAGTAATAACAGCTTTTTTTTATGAACGGCCTGATAAGCAAAGTTTTTTATGATGATGTTAAAGTCGCTGATCACCATTTCCATCCTTGCGTCGTTCCTGATCATGCTCCACACGCCTCCGATATGATTGCGGTAACAGCTCATTACTTCGGGCAATACATATATTTTTCGCCCGGTGTTAAATGTTGCAAACAATTTAAACAGCTTGTCGCCGGCATAACACTTAACGTACCAGGGCTTCTCAAAAATCTGGTTTACTGCGGCAATGTTATGGTAAACTACGGTAGCAGTTTTGGTTTCAGCCTGTTTTCCAACAAGCAGATCGTGGTAGGTGTACACCAATGGCACCGGTTTGGGGTTAAGGTGCAGGGTGTTATTCTCCACATCAATAACGCGCGTATAATGGCAGCAAATAACATATTCCGGGTTCTGTTCTAAAAAATCCACTTGTTTTTGAAGCTTAAGAGGATCAGTCCAGTAGTCGTCGCCGTCGCAAACCGCAACATATTTGCCCCTGCAACTCTTTGCCGTTTTAATCATATTGTAGTGCGCGCCCATATTTTGCCGGGCAGACAGCACTTTCATCTTATCACCATGTCTTCGTTCAAGGTCTTTTAGTACATGTAAAGTCCGGTCGGTTGAGCAATCGTCGCTTACTATAATTTCGTACTTAAAATTTGTTTTCTGCATTAAAAAGCTTTGTACTGTTTGCGCTATAAATTGTTCATGGTTATAGGTAGTGCAGCAGATGCTTAACATACATTCTTCTTCTGTCATTACGTTCAATTTAATTCATCGTTTAAACAAATAATTGGTTTAAGTTTAACTAAAAGAGGATAAGGGGCTAGCCGGATCAAACTGCGGCGTTTAAAATTATTGTATCAAGCTTTTCAAACTCTGAGTTATTGCTAATAAAATCAGGTACTATCGACTTCATTTTCAGCACCACCAGGTCGGTATTGTTATCCAGGTTCAACTCCATCAATTCGTTAATAGTGGAGTTTACCTCAGCATAACAATAAGGTATCATTTTCGAAATTTTAATATCCTTATTATAGGTTGGTATACTTTCCTCTTCTTTATTAAGTAATTCTTCGTAAAGTTTTTCGCCGGGCCTCAGGCCGGTGTAAACAATTTTGATGTCCTCGCCCGGCACGTAGCCCGCAAGCCTGATCATGTTAGCAGCCAGGTCGGCAATTTTTACGGGTTCGCCCATATCAAACAGAAATATCTCACCGCCATTGCCCATCACCGCCGCCTCAATTACCAGGTGCACCGATTCTGGGATGGTCATAAAATACCGGGTAATTTCAGGGTGGGTTACGGTAACGGGCCCGCCGCGCTGTATCTGGGCTTTAAACCGGGGAATAACAGAGCCATTTGATCCAAGCACATTGCCGAAACGGGTTGTGATAAATTTTGTGGGGCAGGCTGTGCCATTTTGAAACTTGCCACTCAGGGGGTAATCATCGGCCAGAGCGGTGTTTAATGACTGAATATACATTTCGGCGATACGTTTGGAGGCACCCATAACATTGGTAGGTCTCACTGCCTTATCGGTAGAGATCATGATAAATTTTTCTACCCCGTAATCAACTGATATGTCGGCCAGGTTTTTGGTACCGCCAATATTTGTGAGCACAGCTTCGGCGGGGTTATTTTCCATTAGCGGCACGTGCTTGTATGCGGCCGCGTGGAAAACAATTTGAGGCTTATACAGCTCGAACAAAACCTTTATCCGCTGCGCATTTTGGATGTCAGAGATAAATATTTTTATTTTGTTGAGCTGAGCGCCGTCCGCAATTTCCATCTGGATATCATGCAGGGGAGTTTCGGCCTGGTCGCAAAGTACTATATATGCGGGTTCGTAACTCAAAACCTGCCGTACAATTTCAGACCCGATCGAACCGGCTGCGCCGGTAACTAATATTCTTTTCCCCTTAATATCATTCAGTATATGCTCCTTATGCAGTACAATCGGGTCGCGTTCCAGCAGGTCTTCGATCTTGAGGTCTTCAAACTGGTTCAAATTAGGTTGGCCGTTTAGCCAGTGATCTGCAGGGGGAACGGTTACGACCTTGATACCCAGTTGTATGCATTTCTCAATCGCTATTCTTTTTCCCTCTTCCATCAACTCCTCGTGTGTAACCAGCATCTTTTTAATAGCAAACCTGCGTTTTAAACCATCTATAGCCTTTAGCGGATAAACCTGCTTTTGCTCAATGCACTTGTATAACTTGTCCCGCCCGGAATCTACAAACCCCTTTACATGGGTCATTGAACCCTTTTGCGATTCCACCGCTTTTTTTATGAGGATAGCGATTGAATCAGCGCCATAGATAAGAACGTTTTCATGTTCAACCGCCGCCGGCGAATCTATATAAATAAACAGGTCTTTTACGGCAATCCGCATAGCCATTAATAATGATGCGGATATAAACAGGTTTATTAAAATAACGTCATCCAGCTCATAAAAGATCAGCGCAAAATGCGAAGCAAACAACACTTTGCAAGCCAGCAGGAACATGGTGTTACTTAACAATACAGCAATAATGATCCGAAGCATATCGCGTGTATTCGAGTACCTTATAATACGCTTATGTATCCCCATCAGCAGAAAAAAAATAGCTGCACTGCCGCTGTAAAAAACAATGTAGTGCATATTACCTGCAGAAAGGCTCTGTTTGTTCTTTAAAAAAAATGACAGGCAGAGCGACAGCACCACTATCAGCATATCTGTTAAAAATACCAGCCAGCGAGAGTGAAATTTCTCATGGAACAGAAGTTTCTTGAAAAGTGGGATCATAACGAGGTATTAGTTAAATGTGGCAGTTGCTTGTAACGGTATAATGGAAAAAAATCAATCGCGGGGTCATCATCAATCCCTTTTTCGTTAAGTAGCAGCTGATAAAGAGGCACATTGGCGATATAGCGCCAGCTTTTAAAGCAAAGCGTATTATTAGTGAATGATAATTTCCATTGCAGCAGGCTATCCTCTTTAAAACCGAGCCCGCCGCCCAGGTTAAAGTAACGCATACCCAGCCTCCTGCCTAATTGGGTAATTTCATCAACCAAAAATTTAGTGGGGCTATACTTAAGGTATTCTTTGCGGGTGCCCACCAAATGTGCCTGTATTATTCCATTGGTAAGTATTATCATAGTACATGCTATTGGCTTATCGCCATCGTACACCGTTAAAATCCGGGTATCGTATTCATCACTGTCAAATAATTCCTGAAAGTATTCCTGGCTAAACAGGTAATAGTCCGATGCTTCAACCCTTTGCATGGTTTCGGTATAAATGCTTACAAAGAGGGCTACCGCTTCGGGGCCTTTTTCTTCTTTTACGATGAAGCCGCGGTTCCACGCTTTTTTTACAGACGCCCTGACTGATTCGCTGTAGTTTCTGCGCTGCTCTTCAATGCTCAGCGACAGATCTAAAACTACGGTCTGGCCATTATCATGCACGCCGCCAAACTTGTTGAGCAGCACATCTTGCTTAAAGAAAGGATTCAGTCTTAAAAAAACGGAAATGTAGTTTTCTTCCTGCAAATAATCTATAAACGCCGACTTAAAGCCCTCTGCAAGCTGCTCGTCAAGTTCATCCATTTTCTTATTTGAAATGGGGCCCGCAAACCCGTAAACACAGGTTAGATCGGAGTAAATTGTTCCTGGCACCAGGCGGGCCACTAACGGGACTGCAATGAAATCATCTCCTTGCTGGTATACAAATAATAAAGGGTTGCCATCTTTGTTAAGGGAGTTATAATGCCATGTGTGATAGCAATCAAACTCTGCAGCATTTTCTACATAGTATGCCCATTCAACCCTGTTACGGAGCGTAATAATTTTAGTCATAAAACAATAGTTTAAAAAATCAGGTTTTTATCAGGATCTTACATTGCCAGGAACTTTGTTTTTGCAATGTTCATTATTATGAATTCATTATCGTGTCCGGTAATTTCGAACCCGGCTTTCTCGTAAACGTGTAGTGCAGCAATATTAGCGGGATGCACCCTTAGCCAGATGTTTTCCAATGGCATTTCCAGAAAGCCGTATTTAAGTATCTGCATGATAGCCTGGTACGCCACACCCTTGCGCCAATACAATTTGTTGCCTATAAACAAGTGAATTTCGGCGCGCTGATTTTCAATATCCACAAGGCGTATGTTCCCGATATAAGTATCCAGCTCGCGCACGCAAATGGCGCAATTTACCTGGTTTGGGTGGCCAAGTATACCCTGTAGCCAGGCCGTTTCAATTTCTGCCGTAATATACCTCGTCATTTTTTTCATGGTAAACGCCCATATCTGCGGATCGTTTCGCCAGGCAAAAGAGGTTAGCGCATCTTCAATAACCAGGGGCCTAAGGTAAATCGATATGATCATATGAACTGCTTTAGGGTGGTCAACATAAAAAACATGTCGGGTAAGCTATACCTATGGTCAATAGGCAATGGCACTATGCAGCGGGCCAGGTAATTTTCATACATCGCTGTAGTAGTCCATTCAAACACATTTGGCCAGTAGGTTGCCACGTATATCTTTTTTTGTATCAGGTGTAGTTTTAGTTGCCGGTCGTCTGCTAAAAACGGGTAAACCATTGGCGACTGATCATCTGGAAAATCGAACTTTAACAGGTTTTGGTCTTTTAAGTGTTTATGCAAAAAATTGAAATTCCTTTTCCTTACCCGGATGCATTCCGCATAATCGATTCCTGACAGGATTCGCCTGGTAAGATTCGACATCGCCATAATATTGTTATTGCAAAGGTCAAGGTTATTCGTTTTGTATTCGGCATATCCCGCCTCTATGCCAAGGTCGATGCTTTTGGTAAGATGTGAAAAACGGTTGTACGACACGTCGACCGGCAGCTTGCGGTGCGACTTTTTACTGACCTGTAGATAAGCTCCGTCAGGAACGCCAAAAAACTTCCGGCATGAATAAAAGGTGTCAATTCCGGGCAGCGGCTCCGAGAAGAACGCCTGGCTGTTATCGACAATGAGATTTTTGATCCGATTGCTCAATTCAACTACGGTGTTTTGCTTGATGCCGAAATAATTGGTATACAAAAAACAGGCGTAAGGTTCAATTTCAAAATTAATTACAGGGTCCAGTTTTTCATCTATTGTATAGAAATGGTGTAAAAGCCCAAGTTTGTGTATAGGCTCAAATAAAACATCGCATGTAAAATAAGGCAGGTAAATTTTTTCATACCCCTTTTGTTTTAAAATATATTCCAATGCGTTGCGGCCCGTGTTCACGCGTACTAAGCCAGGATAGTACTCCTTACCGGCATGCAGTTGCAACTCCATATATCCCCCCATAGAAGAGGGAACATTTTTAAGTTCGCTCATAAAAATGAATTAAGTAGAAGGTTTATTAAGATGTGGTTAGCGCTGATCGGGCTGATACATCCTCAAAGAGACAGGTTGATAATATTCATTCAAGTTTTCGGGAATGCGGGCGTTATAGCCAATAACTTGTCGTAGTTCAGGCGATAAAGACTTCACAAAATCGTACCCTAAAAACCTGCAATAGTCAAATTGCGGCTTAAAATACGGCGGGCTAAAACCAAGTGTTAATGCTCTCCGCGGTTTAGAAGTAAAGTTTTCCCCCGCGGCATGCCATATATTCGAATCGAAAAGAATAATACTTCCTTTCGGCGCAATTGCCCGGTGAGCGTTTTTATAAAAGTCGGTTTCATTGAGTTTGTGCGATGTTTTATGCGAGCCGGAAAGAAAATAAGTTGCGCCGTTTAAAAGGTTAAACTCATCAAGCGTGATAATCATTTGAATAAGCAGCTTCGTGTCTGTCATAAATGTCCGTACATCGCGGTGCATTTTGCCTGCATACGAGTACTCATTTTTTACATGCATTACTGCGTTCAGGCCGTTAAGAATGTAATTCCCGCCAAAATAGCGGGTAATTTCATCATGACAGTACGTTCGCTGCAGCAGGTCAAGAGCGAAGTTGTCGCGCTCAAGCAAATGGTGCAGTGTGCCGCCCATATCGTCGGCAATGCCGTTTTTTAACTGAATTTCCCGCCTTTCGGCCTGTGCGTTAACAAGGTCTGTATTAATTCGCTCAACCTGGTTAAACGTTAAAGCATCTTCATAAATAGCCCAGCCATACTCGTTAAAAGCACTTTCAAAATTGGCGATGGTTTTTTCGGAATACTTAAATACGTTGTTCATAACGTAACAAGGTTGGAAACTTCAGGCTGAGTATTAATCAATTCAGTTGCATAATGCTCAGCATCTGCTGGTTCACTATCTGTACATCAAATTTTCTCTTCGCCAGCATCAGCCCGTTTTCTCCATGCCACAAAATGGCATCCCGGTTGTTAATATAGTAGCACATTTTCGAAATCAGTGCTGCTGCGTTTTTTACCGGCACAAGGAATCCGTTCGGTGCAGCCCCATCATCTATCGTTTCTCTGCATCCAACAGAATCGCTGGTTATTATGGCGCGACCCATTGCCATACTCTCGAGCAGGCAGCGCGGAATGCCTTCGCCGTAATAAGATGGCAATACGATAACCGAGGCATCTTTTATAAACGAGCGCACGTCATTAACCTGCCCCATATAACAAATAGAATCGTCTGACTTTATTTTCTCGAATAATGCCGGGCTGATCGAATCTATATTATTATCGTACGAGCCGATCAGGCTGAATTTTACAGAGGGGTAATATGACCTGATGTATTTGGCCGCGTCATAATACTCCGCAATACCTTTTGCATTTATCAACCGGGCAATCATCAGAAAATTAATATTGATCAAGTCCGGCGCCGACGGCGTATAGTGACCCAGATCGACTCCTGATCCATTCACAACAAATACCTGGTGTTTATAAGTCAGTATATCATACTTACACAGCGTGTCGTAATCATCTTCGTTTTGCAAAATAATTTTCAAACGACTGTTCTCCGCCAAACTGAACCGCAATAATAGCCGGGTAATTGTGCTTACAAGCGTGTTTATCGACCGCTCATCGAAGTTATATCCCAGCCCGCTTAACATCGGGGTGATCAATTTAATACGGCAAATTTTTGCCAGTACGGTGCCGTAGATCACTGGCTTAAATGTGTAAGGAAAAAAAGCATCAGGTTTCAGTTTTATCATCAACGTTAAAAGCCGGATGATGTACATCAAATCCCCCCATATAGATACATTACTGCCGGTAAACTCAGTTTCGAAAAAAATCACGTTCAGCCGGTTCAAATAGTCGCGTTCACTCTGCAATGTAATACTTGGGGTAAATACATATACGTGATGGTGCTTTACCATTTCCTCAATCAGTTTGCCTCTAAAATCAATTAATGATTTTGACGAATCGCAGGCGATCAGGATCCTTTGCGCGGTTTTGCTCATAGCAGGTGTCATTAATAAAAAATGGAACTATCCCTTGCGGAATTAATGTGCCGTCGGTGCGCTTATGTGTTGTGTCCGGCTTTGATTAGTGCTGTGATACGCTGCTGTTTACAAACAAACTGGCGATACTATATTTCGCAATTATATAAGCCGTTTCAGGCTAAGGTTAGGTTTAAGTGCTGGTTTTAAAACAACTCAAACCATAAATATGGTTTGAGTTGTTTGTTAAATTAAAATAGAGTAGAAGGGGTAAAATTTAGTTTTATTAGTTTGTTAATATTGCTCCCGAGCTTTTTGTAACTACAGCGGGCACGCTTGCCGCAGGGTCAAGCACCGAACTGAAGCTATACGATGGCATCCAGTTAGATATAGGAGTGGTGATGTCGTTGTTTCCGCAATTCTGGAAAATGTTAGTACTTACACCACTAAAATAGCCGGGAGGGTCACCGGCGAGGTTAGTGCTTATAGGCTTAGCACAACCCTGGAAATAATTATTGTCTGTACGCACATTGCCACCGGCCCTCGCACCTAACGAATAGCCACTATTGTTCAAATGGTAATTGTTAAACACATGTACGCTTCCGTAGTTCATATCAGGTTCACGCTCACTGACATTGTACCAGTAGTTATGGTGCATAGTTACGTGCAGGTGGCCGATGTCTGCCTCATGGCCTGCAATTCCGCCGCTAATCAATACAGACAGGTTAGTGTCATGGAATTTGCTCCACGAAACGGTCACATAGTCGGATACTCTTGTTATAGAGATATCTTTTCCCCAGTATGACCATCCGTGGTTACGGTCATTTGAAAAGTCACAGTGGTCAACCCAAATGTGGTGAGCTTCATATTTTATCATTACAGCCGCATCAGTAACATAATACTTAAAGGTGATGTTCTGGATAATGATATTGCTTACTGTAAAAATATAAAGCGATATCCCCTGTATGGATGCTCCCGGCTTTCCGATTATTGATTTATTTGAAGATACCCTTACAGCATCATCTCCCGAACCTTTAATTGTTCCGTTTACATAGATGATCTTTGGGGCAGTACCCGATACTGCCGATTGTAACTCTGACAGGGTAGAAACAGTGACAACCGGGCCACCGGCGCCGCCGGTGGTTGTGCCGTCAACCATTGCATAGCCCATTAGTGCAGAGCTAACGCCTGTTTGTGTAGCAGACGCAGCTCCGGTGCTGGTTGCCGGCGGGGGTGGGGTGCCTCCTGTAACCGGCGTTCCGGCGCCTCCGGCCGAAGCGGTGGTATCATTAATGGTGTAGGTATACTTTCTGCCATTGGTAGCCGGATCGGTATTATCCGAAGCGGAGAAATAGAGGGAAGTGCCCCAGTGGCTGAAAGCGCCTTTACCTGCGTCTCTGATGGTTTGATGAACCGAATGTGCGGGGCCAAGCTCTTTCCCATCCTCATAAAGTCGTAAAGTAGATACGGAAGATTGGGTATTTGAGTCTCCGGTCCCGGTGATGTTGTATGCCTTGTAGGCAAAGCCACCATCCGATTTCAAATTGGAAAGGTTTACGGAATAAGATGTGACAGCAGCAGCATAGCTGGCCTTGCCAACGCTCATTGCAGCATCGTTACTGGTTAACGGTGCGTTTTGAGCATCTTTTTTACAACTACCAAAGAAAATAATTGTAGCCAATACTATGCTGAAGGCAGCCACTTTTGTTAATGATTTTTGTTGATGTTTCATGCAGTTGGTTAATTTTTAGTATCCATCTATTTTAATTTGGTTCATGAAACGGCCGCCTAATACGGAAATTGTTAACCAAAAATTAAAAAAAATATAAACTAAAAATTAAAACCGGTAAAAAAACCGCACTTAAACACTCAATATGTATAAACTGTGTAAAGTAAAGTGTGAAAAAAGTGTAAAGTGTTGCACACTTTATGAGATTAGTATGACAATTCAGGTACAATAACTACTGTACAACTTTAACAGGCACGGTTTCTGCAACCCCATAAAATGCTTTATACCATGCCGTGAATCGGCCTACGCCAACAGATACCGGGGTGGAAGGCAAATAGTTTAAAACATTGCTCAGGTTTGAAACGTCTGCATAAGTTTCGGCAACATCGCCATCCTGCATGGGCCTGTACGTTTTTTTAGCTTTAATGTGTACCTGTTTTTCAATTTCATGTATAAAATCCATAAGGCCAACGGGTGCACCCCTGCCTATGTTAAAAATACGAAAAGGCGCTTTCGACGTAGCCGGATCCGGATCGGCCGCATTCCAGTCGGGGTTATTCTCTGCAGGATTGTCAATTACCCGTACAATTCCTTTAATAATGTCATCGATATAAGTGAAGTCGCGCATCATATTGCCGTTATTATACACTTCAACCGGGTTGCCCTCCAAAATGGCCTTTGTAAAAATAAAAAGCGCCATGTCCGGCCTGCCCCATGGGCCGTAAACTGTAAAGAATCTGAGGCCGGTAGTATTTAAGTTAAAAAGATGGCTGTATGTATGGGCCATCATTTCGTTGGCTTTTTTTGATGCTGCATATAAAGAAACCGGATGGTCAGCAATATCATGCTCACTAAAAGGCATCTTTTTATTTAATCCATAAACACTTGATGAACTTGCATAAACAAGATGATGGATTTTAAAATGCCGGCAACATTCCAAAACATTTAAAAAGCCCTTAATATTTGTGTCAACGTACACGTCAGGATTGGTCAGGCTGTAGCGTACACCTGCTTGTGCGGCAAGGTTGCACACCGCATCAAATTTATATGTCCGGAAACAATCCTCCATTCGTTTTTTATCAAGCAAATCGAGCTTTATAAACGTGTAATTTAAATATTTCTTGCTTTTCACCGGCTCTCCATAATTTAAACCGGCGTGCGGAATCCCTGTCAACGCCAGCCTGGAGTTCTTAAGCCTTATGTCGTAATAGTCATTTATATTATCAATGCCCACTACAGTATCGCCCCGTTCAAGCAGAAATTTTGCCAAATGAAAGCCAATAAAACCGGCTGTGCCGGTAACCAAAATTTTCATATCGTTAAGTTTAATTTGTATCTATTACCGTTTGGTAAAAACAGGTGAGGTGGTACTGTTTCAGCTCATGCAGGCCCAACCATACGCTGTAGGCGCCACAATTTTCAGAGCCTCTGTTCAGATAAAAGTTTTTGATTCAACCCGGACGGTGCCGTTTGAAGTTCAGGATGACTATTCCATCTTATAGCTGTACTTCCGGCCGTTTGTAAGCGGGTTACTATTGTCAGAAGTTGAGAAGTATAACACTGTACCCCAATGACTGTACTGACCAAGGCCATAGTTGCGGATGTCTTTATGTTCGGCGTGCGCAGGCCCCAATTCTATGCCGTTTTCGAAAAGATGGAGGGTTGACACGTCAGGCTGGCTTTCCGTGTCGCCGGCTTGCGGTAAATGGTAGCCTAATTTGTACGCATAGCCACTGTCTGATTTTAAGCCAATAAGATCAATTGGGTAAAATCCATTTGCGTCTGGTTTTACGGGCGCCGGCGTGTCATTCTTTTTAGTGCAACTTGCTAACAATAAGGCAAATGCGCATAACATCGTCATAGAGAATGCAGCCGCAACGGAGGGATGTTTAGTTTTCATAAATTTGAGGAGTTTATATTCAAAAGGGTTCATACAAATAGTAAGTCACTTACGCGGTTAAACAGGATTTAAAATTGCCCGTATAAATATTTCAGGTTTCCTGCTGCTTAAGTAGTCCTGGAGTATTTTTTTTCCAGGATTGCCGTTTTTGTGCAACGCCCTTTTAATTGCAGCCGCCAGGGCATGCACATCGTTAACTTCTATGGTTTCTATAAAGGGGATCGCTTCTATTCCACCAGCGCATAATGTGGAAACAACTATTGGATTAACTGCCATCATTTCTAACAGCACGTTTGGAAAACCTTCTTTAAGTGAAGAGATGACACAAGCCCTTGCCTTTTTAAAATATGGTAACGGATTATCGGTCCATCCCTTAAGAAGCACCCGACCCTGCAGATTATGCGTTATTATCAGGTCGGCAAGCTTTTTTTTTTCTGGCCCGTCGCCAAAAAGCAACAGGTTCAGATCAGGATATTGATCCTTAATACAATTAAAGGCATCAATTAAAACGTTAAAACCTTTTTCAGGAATTAAACGCCCTGCAGCACAAATAAAGTCAGAAAAAGTGTCGGCGTCGTATAATGGCTTTTGTGCCTTAATAAGCGTTTGCTCAATATCTATAGGATTATCCTGTACAATAACTTTTGCAGCGGGAATAAATGCTATTTCGTTGAGAAACTGACGTTGCATTAAAGCGGTTTGGCAAACAACCAGGCTGGCAGCAGGATAACCAATACGGTAGGCCAATTTGTACGACCATTTTTTAAGCCCGCTATATCTTTTAAAAACAGATGTACATTCCCTGAAAATGAGGCGGGACTTTATGTAACCAATTCGCTTCAGAAAGCCGAGATAAGCATTCAGGTAGGAGTGAGTGCTGATAATGATAAAGTCTTTGCGATAAGGTTTGATTGATTTTATCAGCCCCCAAAAACCTAAAAGCATTTCTTTGTCTGTTACATATACCGGTTGGTTACCGGCCGGGAAAACAAGCCCGTTTTTTTCTGCCTTTTGTAGAAAAATAATCGGCGCGTTAATGGCTTTTGCTGTCATAACAAGCACCTTTTCAGCACCATTGGCCGTATCAGACATGGATACGAACAGAACGTTTGTATTATCGGGTATCATTTCAACGTTGGTTGCTTATTGGTCTTATTGCGATAGCGGATAGTTCCCGGCGGAAAAATCACCATTCAGGCTATCCGGGCTTTGTTGATCCCGGATGTTAGTTCCTGAAGGCTTAAGCTACCGCTCTGTTTTTTATTAAAGAATTATTGGAGGCTTTTTGGTTTTTCAACCATTGTGTTAGCACAAGCAGCTTCCATATTTGCAGGTATCTGTTCCATTTGCCACTCATATGCTCATTCAGCATACTGCTTACTTTTTGAACATCTATGCCGGGTAGGTTCTGTAGTTCTGACGGAGACAGCTGGTCCAGGACATATTCCTTCATTTCGTTCCTGAACCAAGTTCGCAATGGGACTGTGAACCCAGATTTTGGCCGCTTAAACAAGTGCGACGGAACATGTTCAAATAAAATATCCTTTAAGATCCGTTTCTGCCGTCCTCCGCCAAATTTGTAGCTATCCGGTAGCCTTTGCGCGAAGGAGACAACCCGGTGATCCATCAGCGGAGCTCGTGTTTCCACCGCAAATGCCATCGACGCTCTGTCAACCTTGGTATTGATATCGCCATTTAAATAGGTTTTAATATCAAATGCCGACATTTTTTGTAAAAAGCTTCTTTTTTCGATCGACCAAATATCCATAAATGGTACCCGCAATCCGGCTTCCGGTTTTTTAAGCCACGAATATTCCAGGCCGCCAAGCATCAATGCGTATAATGATTCGATGTTGTCTGCAGATATCCCCATTCCTATAAGTTTATGCCGGTAATCTGGCGATAACCTTAATAATCCGGATACGGCTTTCCTAAACTCTAAAGGGCATTTAAAAAAGTAATTCGTGTTGTTCAGCCACTTATATCTGACATAACCCATAAAACTTTCGTCGCCGCCATCGCCGGTTAACGCTACTGTGACATGTTCTTTGGTATATTTACTTAGCAGTAATGATGGAATGGCGCTCGAATCGGCAAACGGTTCATCATAATAGTTGCCAAAGTCTTCAATTAACGATATTCCTTCTTTAACGTTGCATTCAATAACATGATGATCGGTTCGCAAATGCTTCGCAATTTCCCCGGCATAGTAGCTCTCGTCAAAGTCCTTTTCATTAAATTTAACGCAAAAGGTTTTTATCTGACGGCCATTTCCGGCAGCCAGCGCAGCTACCAGCGATGAGTCGATGCCGCCTGACAGAAACACGCCCAGGTTAACGTCGGCATGCAGGCGTATTTTAACTGCATCAGCCAGCAGATATTTTAATTCGGTGCGGGCATCTGTATAGCTGCGTTTAAATACATTTATATTGGTGAGATCAAGGTCCCAGTATTTTTCTGTATGGAACTTACCGGTTTTCGTATTGAATGTAAAGGTGTAGCCTGCCTGCAGCTTACTGATTTCGTGCCAGGCAGAACGGGGTTCCGGTACATATCCCCAAATAAAATATTCATTAATTGCCTGCTCGTCAATACTCACTATCCTGCCCAGGGCAATCTGGGAAGGCTGACTGGCAAATTCAAAACACAGGCCTGAGTGTGCATAGTAAAAAGGCTTTTTACCGAGCCGGTCTCTGGCGCCGAAAAGCAGTTTTGTGTTACTGTCATAGATCACGAAAGCAAACATGCCGTTAAAATGATTTACACAGTACACGCCGTATTGAACATAGGCGGCGGCTATCACCTCGGTGTCAGAGTCGGTAGAAAACTCATGCCCCAGCGTACGCAGTTTAGAACGAAGCGCCCGGTAATTATATATTTCACCGTTGAAAACTATTTTTAAATGCCTGTAGGTTAAAGGCTGATTGGAGCGTTGGTCTAAATCTACAATAGCCAGCCGGTTATGGCCTAAAACCAGTCCGTCCATCCGCTCGAAGCCCGAATGATCAGGCCCGCGAAAACTTATCCGTTCCAGCTTTGCACGAACTAAATCATCGCTGTATTGAATCGTTGATCCGTATATTCCACACATAAAATACGTTTTGTAATAATATTTATAGCAAAAGTTTTTCGTAAGCCTGCCCAATTTTGTCGAGTGCAAAACGGGAGTATATATCCGCCTTGATAGTCTGATGTTGCCACTGCATTGAGCAGGCACGGATAATTTGTTTTTTGAGAGCCAGAAGGTCACCCTGCTTTACAATAAAGCCATTAAAACCGTTACGAATAATATCGTTAACCCCGCCAACCCTAAAAGTTACAACCGGAACGCCTACAGAAAGCGCTTCGAGTACAACATTTGGAAAGCCTTCTGTAAACGAGCTTAGTACAAGTAAATCGTGCTGCACTATCTGGCTGGGTACATCTTTTATTTTACCAAGAAAAACCACCCGGTGATCCAGTTTACGTGATTGGACATCAGCTTTTAAGTCAGCCATTAAAGGGCCGTCACCGGCTATCGTTAAAAGGTAATTGTCGGGCAATTGCTCCATAACTTCCAACAACCTCGCTACTCCTTTTTCTCCCGAAAGCCTGGCCACAATGATCAGTCGCTTTATGTAGGGTACGGCGGGTGCCGTTTTTATTTGAGGAGTATAGAGCACCGGGTTAGCTATTACGGGCAATTTTGTTTTCCGGATGCCATACAGCCCACTCATCGATTTTTTCATTTCGTGCGTCTGGCAAACTATATAATCAAACCGCAGCGAAAAAAGCCTCGTGAAGAGGTTATAAAACCGCGATTTGTAGTCGTAGAACTTTTTCATTTGCTGAGGGTTATTCGACGCCCTGCAAATAAGCCTTGGCACTTTTAAAAAACAGGCAACCATTGCCGTTAAAATATTGATATGA